>ERZ838399.11-NODE-11-length-226689-cov-6.597629_pt1 | contig 226689 bp, 170 predicted proteins | sample MGYA00519683_ERZ838399 | MGnify/ENA primary metagenome ERZ838399 (study PRJEB31850, sample SAMEA3708833) | human gut metagenome | biome: human gut; feature: human-associated habitat; material: faeces | place: China | collected 2014 ...
AAATATAGAGTAAACGAAGTAAAGTAATCATATTTGTACCAAGTTATATATAATATACTGATATACAGTAGTAATTATCTTTGAGAAAGTGAAGTAATTACATTAGGTGTTAGTTAATAGATGCGGACTCCCTCCATCAACTTCCAAAAGTTGATGGAGGGAGTCCTTTTGTTTGTATACTTTTATTTGAGTAGAGAGGCCGGATATTTCAAGTCTTACTTACCCTTTTCTAAGATAAGTTTTAATGAGGGATTCGAGTCTCTTCCGGGGGAATTCGGGGTGTACGAAGCATCGTTTGCATGTTTGGTAGAGGGCATGCAATAACAAATATAGGGGGCTGATGATTGCGACAAGAACCCATAATACTGCATTTAGGAACAATAATAAGAAGGCATACAAGCGTTGCATCTTTGTGAAGCTGGAAAATATAATACTGGATTATGCTTGCAAAAGTATGTTTTTTTTCGTACCTTTCGAAATATAACCATATAAAATATTGAAAAGATGAGGAATGTGAATAAAATAATAAAGGGGATGGTTTTCGGGCTTGCCGTTACGGCGGTTGGGCTGTGTGTTCCGCATACAGCTGAGGCATGTACGGGAATTACGTTGAAGTCGCAGGACGGCGCCACTGTCTTGGCTCGTACCATAGAGTGGGGCGGCAGCTACCTGAACAGCCGTTATGTGGTTGTTCCTCGGGGGTATGTGCAACAATCATATGTGCCTGGAGGACAAAAAAACGGATTGAAATTTACGGCGGCATACGGTTATGTAGGGATAGCCGTGGAGTTGGAGGATTTTGTGGCCGATGGACTGAATGAGGCCGGACTGGCTGCCGGTTTGTTTTACTTCCCTCACTACGGTAGTTATGAAGCGTACGGTGAGGGGCAACGTGAGAGTACATTGTCCGATTTGCAACTTGTACCTTGGATGTTGTCTCGGTTCAAGACGGTGGATGAGGTAAAAGAGGCGCTTGGAAAAGTACATGTAGTGTCATCCGACCCACGTGCTTCTACAGTCCATTGGCGTATTGCGGACGCTTCGGGACGACAGGTCGTGTTAGAGATTGTGGGCGGCATTCCTCATTTTTATGAAAATGAATTAGGCGTGCTTACCAACTCTCCAGGTTTTGAATGGCAGATGACGAACCTGAACAATTATGTAAACCTGTATGCCGGAGGGGCAGAGGCCAAACCGTTTGGCAAGGTGAAACTTGCAGCTTTTGGCGCGGGCAGCGGCTTTTTAGGGATTCCCGGCGACGTGACGCCTCCGTCCCGTTTTGTGCGTGCGGCTTTCTATCAGACTTCTTCTCCCATGCAGGCTACGGCGCGGAAGACGGTGCTGCAGGCTTTCCAGATATTGAATAATTTCGACATTCCTGTAGGGATTGAATTTGCAGATGCCAAGGTGCCGGTGGATATTCCGAGTGCCACGCAGTGGACTTCAGCCACGGATATGACAGGTTTGGTGTTTTATTACCGCACCATGTACAACAGCAAGATCCGAAGTATCGACTTGAAGGCCATAGATTTTGCCCGTGTAAAGTACCGTTCTGTTGCGATAGACGATGTGAAAGAACAACCGATTGTTCCAGTTATATTGAATTAGTGGTGGAAAAGTTGTACTTTTGCAAGGAAATAAAGACGATGGCGAATGAAAATAGGAATTATTGCAGCGATGGCTTCCGAACGCGAACAGTTGGCCCGGTTGGTCAAGGGAATGCGTACGGAACAGCATGGACTTTTTGAGTATACCGTAGGACGGTTGGGCGGGAACACCTTATATATCATGGAGTGTGGTATTGGGAAAGTGAACGCAGCCGTTGGTGCGTCCGAACTGATGGCCCACATGCAGCCGGATGTGGTGGTGAGTACGGGAGTGGCCGGAGGCATCGACGAAAAAGCCGGGGTGATGGAAGTCGTGGCAGCCTCGGAAGTCGTTTATCACGATGTGTGGTGTGGTAACGGGAACGAGGTCGGACAAATACAAGATATGCCGGCCAGGTTTGTTTGTGACGGGCGTTTGCTTTCCGTAGCTGTTTCTTTAGATGCTTCCGTACCCGTGCATGCCGGGTTGATTTGTACCGGTGACAAGTTCATTACGGAACGCGCCGAGTTGGATGCCATAAAGGCCGAATTCCCGGAGGGATTGGCCGTAGACATGGAATCGGCTGCCATAGCGCAGGTTTGCCACCTCTACCGCGTGCCTTTCATCAGTTTCCGGATTATCAGCGACACGCCGGGAGCCGATGCGCACTGGCAGCAGTACGAGAATTTTTGGGAAACGATGGCCGACCGATCTTTCGGGGTAGTACGTACCTTCTTGGAGGGTTTGCCTTCTTCTTTGTCTTAATCCGAAAAAAAATATAAATCCAATGAAGAAAATTCCAAGTTTTACGATTGACCACATTCACTTGTTGCGGGGCATTTACGTCTCTCGTAAAGATGAAGTGGGAGGTGAGGCAGTGACCACGTTCGATGTCCGCATGAAAGAACCCAACCGTGAGCCGGCTTTGGGGCAAGGTGCGTTGCATACGATAGAACATCTGGCGGCCACGTTCCTGCGCAATCATCCGGTATGGTCCGATAAGATTGTATATTGGGGGCCGATGGGGTGCCTGACGGGAAATTACCTGCTGATGAAAGGGGACTTGCAGTCGGAGGATATTGTGGAACTGATGAAAGAAACGTTCCGTTTCATTGCGGAATATGAAGGGGAAGTTCCCGGGGCAACCCCGCGCGACTGCGGCAATTATTTGTTGCAGGACTTGCCGATGGCTAAATGGGAGTCTGCCAAATACCTCCATGAAGTGCTGGAACAGATGACGGACGCCAATTTGCATTATCCGTCGCAGGAAGGTTGAACCGTGCGCGGGCAGAGACGGAAATTCGTTTCGTAGGAGTGGACGGTAGATATTTTTTCAGGAACTTGAAGGGGATGGCTTTGCGAGAGGCCATCTCCTTTTTTAGAAACTGTTTCATTTGCCCAACGGTTGTATCTTCCGTCTTAATGCCTTGGAGATTTCCAGAAACATGTATTGCCGTGGGAGCGTGTGGATACGTGCGCTGTCGGCCGAGTATTTACGACGGGCATACTCTTTGGATTTCTCGAAAGTGAGCCGCGACATTTCCTCCTGCGACTTGCCTTCGGAAGTGGAATCCAGTTTTTCTTCGGGGAAAAAATCATCCAGGTCTATATCTCCGATCATCGTGGTCTCCAGAAAATTAGCCTGGTTATGACTGCGGTCGGTGTAATACCCAACATACATGTGCCCCGGAATACGCACCAATATCGGGTCGATGTTGATGGCGCGGAGCAGGGAGGCGAACAATACGCTGCCGTCCACGCAGTTGATTTGCGAAGAAGCCAGGGCGTCTTCCAACGTCCGTACGCGTTGGGAATAGACCACGTTGCTCGAAAGGCTGCTGTATGAAATCGAACTGTAACGGAACTTGCGCCGTTGCAGCACGTTCCATAGGGCATAAACCTGCTTGTCCACGTAATCTTTACGCTTGTTCTGATAGCCCATAAAGCGGTTGACGATACGTGTGTTCAAGGCTTCCCGCAGGATTTTGTCTATCAACGGACTGTCTTCGTTCACGTATGCGGCAAACAGGACTCCCGTATTGTGAAAGCGGTTCTTCTTGTCATTGTAGCCGATGAGGCATTCATTGATGCTGCGCACGGAGAACGTGCGTACGCGTTGGCTTGCCTCCCGGTCTTTGATTTGTACTTCCACCGACACGGTGATAGGCTCGGCCTGTGTGTTATTGCGTAAAGCGTCGTAGTTCCAAAGAATGTCGGGGTACACCGTGTAAGCCTTTCCTTCCTCGGGAAGGATGAATTCCGATACGGAACGTTTGAAAAACGGTGTTTCTGCCACCTCTACATGCAGGCGGGCGTCTTTTACGGGACTTGTGATTTGTATCGAGATTCCCGATTTGGGATTGCCCAACGCGCCTTTTTCCGTGGGGGCTACGATGAGGGTGTCCGTAGTGGCTGTGGAAAGAATCAGGGATGGGAAGATGTTTCCCCCTAATTCGTCATTCAGTTCAAACGTGGTGGAGGGGAAGATTTTGTCACGCAGGTGGAAGAAAGCCACCGTAAGTCCCCCGGCCAGAACCAGGAGGGCCAGAATCCATATTATGCGTTGGGTTGCGCCACGGCTTATTTTAATGACTATCATGTCTTCACCTCCTTTTTTGTCTGTTGTCAACCTCGTGTCGGATTTATTCTCCCGTTTCCGTAGAGTCTGTGGCTACCACCGTGTCCAAGACTTCATCTTTCGTTATTTGGTAACTGCCGTCGGGCGAGATGGTAATGGACAACGGGATGTAGATGTCCGAAGCTGGGTAGCTGACACTGGCAGCGAAGCGCAGGTTGTTGCCGTCCACTTTGTCGAAAGCCATTCCTTCCAAGATGGCATGGGATATGAAGCCTTTTTCCATATAGTTTCTGAAGTGGTTTTTGGTAAAGGCTTTATTGAAGATTTCTTTTCCTTCGCGGTTCACGCGCAGCCGGATATAGTTGTCGGCATAGCGTTCGCCGCCGTCCCCCGCCACTAACGGAAGCGTGTCGTTTACCTCCCGTACGATGTCGTACGCATACAGCGTCTGCCCCACTTTGACTTCTGCACTGTAATGATAGTCTTTCATTTCCTGCACGGAATTTGTCGTGTCCGGTTTTTCATATTCACTGTATCCGCTGACGGTTTGCGGGTTATTTCCACCGCAACTGTAGCACAGCAGTACGGTGCATGCCATACATAGGAATTTGAAATGTGTCTGCATTTTCTTCTTTTTCTCAACCGTTTCACAAAGGAACAAAAAAAAGGCGAGTTGGACAAGCTTGTCTGTTATATTTTTAGGTCTTCTTTTGTTGCCTGTTATTCCATAAATGCCTATCTTTGAAGCCCCCAAGCATTTGCAATGAAAATAACGTTCTGTTTTGTCATAGTTTTGTGCCTGTCTCTTTTGTCGGCTTGTCGCGGGAAAGAGACGAAAGCAGAGGCCGTCCGGGTCGATACGCTCTCCTTGGTTATGCAGGTAAAGGAGTGTGCCCGTCTGTATACGGCCGAATATGAAGTGCATAAATTAGTTTTGAAGGATGACCCGTTGCGGGTGAAAGGGAATCTCTTTCAGCGGACGTTCGATGTAAAAGTGCCTATCGGCGAACGCAAGGTCATGATACCTCTTGATGTAACCCTGAAAGCTTACATTGACTTCACGGGGTTCGGCGAGAAGAATGTGTTGCGTTCGGGCGACCGTATTGTGGTCACTTTGCCCGATCCACGGGTGGTCGTGACCTCCTCGCGCATCAATCACGATGAAGTGAAGCAATTTGTGTCTTTGACACGTTCGGACTATACTTCTGCGGAACTGGCCGATTTTACGCGTCAGGGGGAAGACGAGATTCTGGCTTCCGTGCCGCAGTTGGGCATTTTGGAGATGGCCCGCGAGAATGCGGCCCACGTGTTGGTGCCGATGTTGACGAGGTTGGGCTATGACGAGCGGAACATAGTGGTTTCTTTCCGTAAGGATTTTACGGCGGCAGATATGCCGTTGCTGTTGGAACGTGAAGGACGGACTGAAAAACTGAAATGAAATGGGAAAATGGTTGAGTGCACTGAAATGGTTGGTCGTGGCCGTCGTATTGGCAGTCTTTATCGGGTTGTTGGTAAAATGGAACCGTAAAGGAGGCATATCGGTGGAAGCCGGTTTTGATGACCGTATCGAGCTGACCTCTCAGGAGATACGCCGTATCGAACAAATCGGGCAATGGGAATTCTTGTCGGTCCAGTCTGAAGTCGTGGCAGACACGTTGCGCGAAGGATTTTTTACCGACGACCGCTTGGTGGCTGTGTACACCGGAGTCCCCCGCATCGGCATCGACATGAACCGGGTGACCGGGGAATGGGTGCAGGCACGTGGTGATACCGTGACTCTCCGTTTGCCGGCCGTGCATTTGCTGGACAAGAATTTTATCGACGAAGCCCGTACTAAGGTTTTTTATGAGAGTGGGAAGTGGTCGAATGACGTGCGTCGAGATTTGTACGACCGTGCCTACGTGAAGATGTTGCGCCAATGCCTGACACCATCAAATATGCGTAGGGCAGAGGCCAATGCACGCAATCAGTTCACGGCCTTGTTCCGTGCTTTGGGTTTTCATACGGTGGAAATCTATTTTATAAGATAACCCAACTTAATACTAATTCACAATAAATGTTATGAACTTAAATCTTATTAAAATTGTAGGAGTCGCCGTGGGGGTTGCCGGAATGACGGTGGAGACCCGGGCGGCCGGAGTGCAGGAGTATGTGGCCGAACGGGACAATACCCAAATTAGCGCGTGGAAGAGCCATCGTCCTGAAAAACGTTTGTTCACGTCCAAGGCTGTGGAGGAACAGATACAACGTGCCAAGAAACTGTTGACGAATACGAAATTGGCATGGATGTTTGAGAATTGTTTCCCGAATACGTTGGATACGACCGTCCACTTCGACGGGGCGGACGACACCTTCGTGTACACGGGTGATATACATGCCATGTGGTTGCGGGATTCCGGTGCGCAGGTGTGGCCCTACGTACAGTTGGCCAATGAGGATCCTGAACTGAAGAAAATGTTGGCCGGAGTGATTCGCCGTCAGTTCCGGTGTATCAATATCGACCCATACGCCAATGCCTTCAATAAGGAGGCGACGGGAAGCTATTGGGCGTCCGACATGACGGATATGAAGCCCGAAGTGTATGAGCGGAAATGGGAAATCGACTCGCTGTGTTATCCCATTCGTCTGGCCTACCATTATTGGAAGGTGACGGGAGATGCCAGTGTCTTCTCCGACGAGTGGCTGCAAGCCGTGGCATGCATTCTACAGACGTTCCGGGAACAGCAGCGTAAGGATGGGAACGGCCCCTATCATTTCCAACGCAAGACGGAGCGTGCGCTCGACACCATGACCAATAACGGATGGGGCAATCCGGTGAAGCCTGTGGGGTTGATAGCCTCGGCTTTCCGACCCTCCGACGATGCCACCACGTTTCAGTTTCTGGTGCCTTCCAATTTCTTTGCCGTGACTTCCTTGCGTAAGGCTGCCGAGATATTGAACGAGGTGAACCATGAAAAGACGTTGGCCAAAGAATGCCGTGAATTGGCGGATGAAGTGGAGGCCGCCTTGAAGAAATACGCCGTATACGATCATCCCCGTTACGGAAAGGTGTATGCTTTCGAGGTGGACGGTTTTGGCAACCGTTTGCTCATGGACGATGCCAATGTGCCCAGCCTGTTGGCCATGCCTTATCTGGGTGACGTGCCAGTGGACGACCCGGTGTATCAGAATACCCGCAAGCTGATATGGAGCAAGGACAATCCTTATTTCTTTAAAGGGACGGCGGGCGAAGGCATCGGCGGGCCGCATGTCGGTTACGATATGATTTGGCCGATGAGCATCATGATGAAAGCTTTTACAAGCCGTGACGACAAGGAAATCAAAGCCTGTGTGGAAATGCTGGTGAATACGGATGCCGGTACGGGATTCATGCACGAGTCTTTCCATAAGAACGACCCGAAGAACTTTACCCGTGCATGGTTTGCTTGGCAAAACACGTTGTTCGGCGAATTGATATTGAAACTGATTAACGAGGGGAAGGCAGACTTGTTGAACAGTATCGAGACGGATTGACCCGGGAATACGGGATGCCGGCAAGGAAATCCGGTGCGGCGAAAGCTTTCCGCCGCACCGGATTTATTTGTAGGGTGATTCGGGTTCCAACTTGCCTCCCTGCCATCCGTACACTTTCGTATGGATTTCGTGGCAGATGCGTTCAAAGTCTTTCTCTTCGTCCAAATCGCCGTGCACCATAAGGAGCAGGGGGAGCGGCGAGAGGTCGGCGGCGTAAGGAGGCTGCATATAGGTACGATGTTCCCACAGGCAGAAACCGCAGCGGCGGTAGAAGCCGATGCGCCGTGCGGCAATGTCGGTTGTGGGCGGCTCCACTTCCAGCACGATGGGTTGTCCGGCTTGTCGGATGAAGGCATCGAGGATGCGCCGTCCCAGTCCGCCGCCGCGCAAGTGGGGGCAGGTGGCCAAGTGTTCCCCATAAAGGAACCCGTCCAAGGTCCAATAGTTGAACAGTCCGGCAAACGTCCCGTTTTCCACAACGACTTGAGGGTGGAAAAGTGGGTTGTGGTCGGTGTATTGGCGTTGCCGCTCCAGTGGACGGCGTTCTTCGGGCGGGAAAGCGTCCGTCATGAGCCGTTCGGCTTCAGCATAATACGGGTCTGTCGTTTTTACAGGTATGAGTTCCATTTCTGTTTGTTTTTTGGATTAATCCTGCAAAAATACAAAGTTCGTTTTGCTTTGTCCATTAAAAAATGTAATTTTGTTGTAAAACGTAAGGAAAAAGAAGAAATGACAGGACTTTTATGGCTGTTCGCCGGTTTGGTATGTGGTGCCGGTGTTGTTTTTTTGTGGACGAAGGCACGTTTGTCTTCCTTGCAGACCCTGCTGCAGGCCCGTGAGGAAGAGATGGAAAAACGTCGTCTCGACATGGAAGAACTGGCAGGACGGCAGTCGCAGGATTTCAAGGAGCGCGAGGGGCGCATGGAGAACCGTTTGGCCGAGTTGCAAGAGCGGTGCGAGACGCTGAATCGCGAGAACAAAGGTCTGGCTGCCGACAAGCAGACGGTGGAAAAGGAATTGGTGTTGGTGCGCGAACAGATGGTGCGCGAGGCCGAAGAGCGCAGCCGCCGTTTCAAGGAACAGATGGACCTCATGCAGGAGCAGTTGCAGAATGCCACCCGTGAGATTCTGGGACAGCGTACCCGTGAGCTTTCGCAGCAGAACACGGTGCAGATGACGGCTATCATAGACCCGCTGAAAGAGACCATCCGGGAAATGCGTACGGCCATGGACAGCAGCCGCGACACGCATAACAAGAACACGGCCTCGCTGGAGAAAGCCATCGAGGAAGTGATGAAGCGTACGCGTGAAATCGGGGCTGAGGCCGACAAGTTGGCTTCGGCGTTGCGCAACGAGAACAAGGTGCAGGGGAATTGGGGCGAGTTGATTCTGGACGAATTGCTCGAAAGCCAAGGGCTGAAAGAAGGCATACATTACGAGAAGCAGGTGACCCTGCGCGACCGCACCGGCAAGGCCATCTTGAACGAAGAGTCCGGGAAGCGGATGATTCCCGACACCATCCTGCATTACCCCGACGGGAAAGATGCGGTGATCGACTCCAAGGTGTCGCTTACGGCTTTCGTGGACTACCAGAACGCCGAGACCGATGAGGCGCGTGCCGAAGCCCTGCAGCGGCATGTCCGTAGCGTGCGGCAGCATGTGGCCGAATTGGCCCGCAAGGATTACAGCGCGTACATCAAGTTGCCGCGTCAGGCTTTGAATTACGTCATCATGTTCGTGCCCAACGAAGGGGCACTCCAGTTGGCGTTGGCCGAAGCACCGGAGTTGTGGCGTGAGGCTTTTTCCAAAGGGGTGTTCATCACCGGCGAGCAGAACCTCACGGCGGCACTCCGCATCATCCAGATTGCGTGGACCCAAATGCAACAGGCGCAGAACCAGGAGGCCATCTATGATACGGCCCGGATGCTGCTCGACCGCGTGGCCGACTTTATCGGCCATTTCGAGACTGTGGGACAGAAGTTGCAAGATGCTTCGTCCTCCTTTTCCAAGGCCGCCGACAAGCTGAAGGACGGGCGGTTGAGCGTGGTGGGGGCGGCCAACAAGCTTATCAAGTTGGGCGCCAAGGCCAGTGCCAAGAAGGTGATTCCCGAAGAGAACGAACCGTTGCGCGGAGTGGAAGGGACGGCGGAAGCGCCTGCCGGACTCCAAGGGTAAACGTGCCTGTAACTTTCATGAATGGACGATATTTCGTGGTTTTGCTGTCTTTTTGACAGTAAAACCACGTTTTTTGATTAAGGCATGCCCTGAAAACCGGCAGGTTTTAGAGGGGGCGCAAGGTGCTTTTGGGTACATTTTTTAGCATTTCAGGCTTGTTTTTTTACTATGTTGGGGATTTTTAAGAATCAGTCTCAGCCGAATGGTTTTTCGTTCGGCTGAGAAAACATTTTTTTTCTCCGCATGTTGTTGAGGGAATGTCCGCGCATGGCGACGGAAAGCACCAGAAAACGGGATAAGGAAATGCTTTTCAGGCGTGGTTTTATTCTATTTGGAGTGTTTTGGTTTGTAAAAGCCGGATGTCAAAATGGCATGTCCGTCTCCTCGGTTTTTTTCCTTTGTCCCGCCCTTCTGCGTTCCAATTTGTTTTCCTGCGTGCAGGATGTCACGGGAAATCCCCAAGGGCTGTCAGATTGTCTTTCCGTCTCCCTGCGAGACTCGCGTATTTCCGGGTACTTCCGTGAGGGGGCGGAAATACGCGAGTCTCGTGGAGGTCGGTTTTACTTTTTGTCAATGTCAGGATGCTCTTTGGTTGATGGTGGTCAAGGCAAACCTGTCGGGAGAAACTTTAATCATTTCAAATCCTCCACTTTTCAACAAGTCGTTGACTTCATATTTGAGGTTGCTGATTCTCCGTTTGGAAGCTGGCGTGCCGTCAAAGAAATTCTCATTGAATACGGTATTGAGTTCCGTGAATGAGATTTCGTGCGTGGGCTGTTTCATCAGGTAGTCCAACAGGGACACCACTTGGCAGCGGCTTGGGTAGGCTATGCCGTCTATGATGATTTCGTTGGTATAGATGTTCACTTGTATCTTGTGGAGTTCGCATTCCGACGTGTCTGCCATCAAATCGACCAATTCCGGATGGCGTTTTTGTTGTTGGCGGAAGTACCATACCATCATGGCTGTCATCAGGCATAAACATACGAAAGCAATGCCCATCCAGTAATAGGCGTGGAATATCATGTTTTGCGTGTGCCTTATGGCCAATAAAGGTAGGGTGCCATCGTCGCAGTAGGTTTCCCATTCCATACAGTGGTGTAGGCTGATGCATGCCCCTATGATTGCAGTCAGGATTAAGATGGCAGCCGATGATGCGATTAGGTTAATTTTGTGTTTCATGTTTTTATTATTTTTATCCGGTTAAGTCCTACAAAATTAAAAGAAACGTCTGGAAAAAACAAAAGAAAGAAGATGTTTTTTTGGCGTTGACATTTTCTGATAATATTTGATACCGGATTTGATAATATTTGATAGCGAAAAGTTGCTTGTGTCGTTTTTGTTATTTTACTTTGTAATGCTCAGTTGTTTAAATAAAATGCAGGACTATGAAATATGTGTTTTTAGCATGGGTGCTGATGTGTGGATTGGGGGGGCCGCTCCCCATGCACGGGCAGGGAACGGCAGGTTTTGAAGGCACGGATTCGCTTTACCGCAAAGTGGAGGGTTTCGGTGTCGGGCTGCCGCAGGAAAAAGTGTATCTCCATTTGGACAACACTTGTTATTTCCTTGGCGACACCCTTTGGTATAAGGGATACGTCATGCGTTCCGACCGGGGCACGTTGACCGACCTGAGCAAAATCCTCTACGTGGAGCTTCTCACGCCGGACGGGTATTCCGTGGAACGGCAGCAATTGGAGATGGAGGACGGCACAGCCCACGGCATGTTCGTGCTCAAGGACACGCTGTATGCCGGTTACTACGAATTGCGGGCCTATACGCGTTGGATGCTCAACTTCGGGCAGTGCGAATATCCCCATGTGCGTATTTCGGAGGATTTGTTCTACAGCAAGAAGATGGCCAAGGAGTTTTTCCGCGACTATGAGAAACTTTATTCCCGGGTGTTCCCCGTGTATGACAAACCCGAGGAAGCCGGGGATTTTGTGAAAGACATGACGTTGCGCCCCATGCGCCGTTACTATAAAACGCCGAAGAAAAAGAAACCCGAAGTGGACTTGCGTTTCTATCCCGAAGGGGGGAACCTCGTGGCCGGCACGGCTTGCCGGGTGGCCCTTGAACTGAACGGCGAGGACGGGCAACACCTTGGCGGCATGGAGCTTTCCGTCCGGGATAAGGATGGAAAGGTGGCGGCTGTTTGCCGGACGGACGAACGCGGCCGGACGACATTCCGTTTGCCGGACGTGTCGGAGGACGCGGATTACCGTGCTACCTTCATTTACAAGGGGTATGGGTATGAGGAAGAACTTCCCGAAGTGGAGAAAGAAGGTTGTGCCTTGGCTGTCACGGTGGGCGACAGCGTTGTGGAGGCCGTGGTGCAGGCTGTCGGTGTGGATAGCCCTATAGCCGTGCACGTCATGAGTGGCGGAGTGTCCCGTTTCTACCGTTCGTTGCCGGTTTACCTTCTTTCGTCCGGGGGCGTGGATGTGGCGGACGGGGCGGCATCCGGATGCCGTACGTGCCGGATGGCCATCCCGTTGGACAGCCTTCCCACGGGAGTCAACCAACTTACGGTGTTCGATGGCAAGGGGCGCATCTACGCCGACCGGCTCTTTTTCGTCAATCATCACGACTATGATGCCCCGAGGCTGGCCGTTTCCGGTATCTGCCAGTCTTACGAACCTTTCGATTCCATCACCTTGCATCTGCAATTAGCCGACCCGGCGGATTCCCTGTCCAGCCTTTCCCTTGCCGTCCGCGACCGGGAAACGGAAGAGGATACGTACGACAACGGCACGATACTCACCGAAATGCTCCTTGCCAGTGAAATCAAAGGGTTTGTGGAAAATCCCGGTTATTATTTCGAATCCGATGACAGCCTCCACCGCCAGGCTCTCGACCGGCTCATGATGGTGCAGGGGTGGCGGCGTTACAAATGGTGCGAGATGGCGGACGTGGAACGGTTCGCGCCCGCTTGGTTGCCCGAGAAGTTCCAGACCATCGGAGGATGTGTCAACCGCTCTGAAAGGCAGAACATAGATTTCAAAAAGATTAGCAACTTGAAAAAGGAGGTGAACGTCTGGGCCATGTTCACGCAGGGGCCGGAGACTTTTGAATTGAAGCAGCAGACGAAAGACGGCTCGTTCTACATGCCCATGCCCAAGATTTACGGTGATTGCATGATGTTCCTCAGTGCGGCGAAACTGAAAAAGGGTACAGACTATATCCGCAAAATGCGCCAGAAAGGCTTCACCGACGAGGAGGCTTGGCCGGACTATTATGTGAAGTTGGACTTATTCCACCCCCATTTTGCGCATCCCTACAGTTTTTATCAGGACATGTCGCCGCGCGACCTCGAACCGTTTGCCCATGAGGACAGCCTTGTGCGCGGTTCGTTCGATGGCCGCGTGTTGCCTTCCGTGACGGTACGGACGCGGAGGAACGGGTTGCGCCGTTACGACCCGGCGAAACCGGCTGTGGTGATTGACGCGTATGATGCCTACAACATGATGGCCGACTACGGCCTGGCCGATGTGCCTTTCTATTATTTGAGCAGTCCTGCCGTGTCCACGCTCGTTTCGTTCTTGTTCGTGGGCGACATGAACAAATACCGTGATTATTTTCTTCGGACGACCTTCAACGCTTGGCCCAACCGCCTGTGGGACAAGCCTGTCATGCCGAGTACGCCGACCCATCCTGTTCCCGATTGGCTGTCGCGTGGGGAATTCGAGAAATTCCGGTCGCTGAGCTTGTTGGAAAGGTTCTATATTTATACGGACTATGTGCCCCGTGAAATGGGGAGTTGGAAATACCGGCAGGACAACCAACCGGAAGTCATCGTGGGGATGCAGCTCCGTCCCAACGGGGAATATTTCCCTTCCTGCCGTGACCGCCGTTACCTGTGGCACGGTTATGCCGTGTGCGACGATTTCTACAGCCCCGACTACAGCCGCCGTCCTTTGCCCGGAACGGAAGATTACCGCCGTACGCTCTTATGGATGCCCGAAGTGAAGTTTGATGCGAAGGGGAGTGCCACGGTCCACCTTTACAACAACAGCAAGCGGACGGCCGTCAGTGTCGAGGCCGTGGGCGTTACGGACAGTGGGCGGTATATGCAATATAATAATGTGCGGTAAGGATGTAGGGGGAGTTGGATGTGGAAATGCGAAAGGGGAAGGGTCAATTCCCCTTTTTCGTTGCCATGACCAACTTGCCGGGAGGAAGCCGGAGTAATTCAAACCCCATATCCTTCAGCACTTCGTTGGCCTCATATTTGAGGGTGCTGATTTTCTGCTTGGCAGAGGAGGAGCCATCGAAAAAATTCTCATGGAACACGGTGTTGAATTCCGAAAATGAGATTTCATGTTGGGGGTGTTTTACGAGGTAGTCCAACAAGGTTACCACTTGTAGGCGGCTTTTTCGTGAAATGTCCCCCAAGGTAACTTCACGGGTATGGATATTGACACGTAATTTCTTGAATTCGCCCTTTTGTGCGTCCGTCATGGGTGTGGCCTGTTCCGAATGCAGCTTTTTTTGGTGGTGGAAGTACCATAAGGGCATGGCGGCCGTCAGGCAGATACAGATAAAAGCAATGCCCATCCAATAGTAGGCGTGGAAGACCATGTTTTCTGAAAAATCCAGGGCTGTGGCAGACATGTTTTCATTCTTGCAATAGTCAGCCAATTCCATGCAGCGGCGGATGCTAATGCCCATTCCCGTGAGGGTGCATAAGACTAAGACGGAAGCCAATATGATGCTTAGGTTAAATTTGTATTTAGGTTTCATGATATATGTTTATGGTAAATCGTAAACAAAATTATGATTTCTTTGAATAAAATGCAAGGTGTCCGGCTCTTTTTTCTGTAGGAAAGTGCCGTCTGGAACCGTGTTTTCACCTGTTGTGTGTATGGTCGGTAGGAAAATGAAAAGAAAAAGTGTCTTTTTAGATGGTTGAAAATCAGTTGCTTGACATTTTCTGATAATATTTGATAGTTGATTTGATAATATTTGATAACGAAAATTTGTGTTTGATGGTGGCATTGCTTTACTTTGTATTGTCATCTCAAGCCATGGTAAAGAAGAGGACAAGTAATTGGAGCATTGACTTAATTTTAAAAGAAAGAAAAATGAAGAAGAGTTTATTCATGAAAGTTTTGGCATTGTTGTTTGTCGGCGCAGGTGCATTGGCGTATAGCTGCTCTGGGGATGATATTTTTGAAGAGGAAGAGGATGCGCGTTCGTTGGCGAAGCGGGCGATGCAGATTCGGGGGGAGGAAACAGGGCCGAATCCCAATGCTGTTACAGCTATTAAAGAAGGTTCCTATTCTGGTATTACAAGTAATGGCCGTAGTTGTAGTGTATCCGTATCATGGACGAGAGGATATATTACGCGTTATTCTCCGGAATCAAGATTAACGGGGTCTGCCTCTTGTAATAAGGTTAACGCACGTGATATTAAGGTTTATCCCAGTTGGGTGGGCTATTATGGAATTCACGGAACGATTTCTTATACATACGATAAGATAGAAAAGTATACTGATGAGGATGGGAGAGAGCAAATGCGTTTTGTTCCGACTCGGGGAAGTGATTCATTTGATTGTTCTCCTACTGTGACTTTTATTGATGATGATGAAGTATGATTTTTATGAGAAAGAAATGTTTGATGTGGTTGGTGGCAGCATTGCTGCCGAACACTCTATTCGGAAAAGGTGAGGTAGTCTACACCCGTTTGCAGTCTCTGTATTCCAATAATGCAGGAGGATGGAATATTGAGAAGGTCGTATTGTCCGATACGGCTACGGTGGTGCATTTTTCCGTAAGTTTCAAACCTTATTCTTGGATTCAAATGGCTTCGAGCACTTATTTGAGTGACGAGAAAGCTGTGGAGTATCCCGTAAGAAAGGCTGTAGGATTGACATTGGACGAGAAGTTTTACATGCCTAAAAGCGGGAGGACGGAGTTCCAGTTGGTTTTTGCCCCTATGCCCAAGGATACGAAGATATTCGATATGATAGAGGGGGAAGAACGTGATATGGCACGTTGGTTCGGTCTGCATGATGCCAAGTCGAAAGTGAAGATACCTGTGGCTCGGGAAGAAGTAGATACAGAGGAAATCGGGGAAAACATGTTCCGGACAGGTAAGGCCGTGGTACGGGGCAAGATAGAAGGCTACAACCCCGGGTGGGGATATGGTGTCATGGCGGTGACCGACAATACGTTAGGAAGCCGTCCCGAAAACTCATCGTCCACACTGATTCGTCCGGATGGCACTTTTTGCATAGAGTGGCCCTTGGAGCATCCCGTGTGGGATGAACTGAAGCCGGGGTATGGGCCGGATATTCCGGTCTATGTGCGTCCGGGCGACACGCTCGACTTGGTGATAAAAGCGAAGGGGGATGGGATTGAGACTGTAGAATACACTAGCAGCCATCCCAAAGGATGTCATGAGAAATTGCTGAAGTGCAAGATGCCGGAAGTCTATGCCGAATGGGAGCGTAAGGGAGAGATTTGGAAGACGCTTACCGATGAAGAGTTTTGGGCTATGACGGAGGAGACGTTGGAAACGGGAAATCGGCTTTGTGATTATTTCGTGTGGAAATACGGGCTGTCTTCGTGGGAGGCTCACCTCCTGAAAGCCCGCCAACAGATGGCAGTGGTTATCAACCAAACCGTGTTGGCCAACTGGATGCTGTCGAGCAGGTATGGTAATTTCCCGCCTAACGAGGAACTGCGGAGGGATTTTTACGAAGGCAATGATTATTCCTTATACAAAGTATTGAATGAGATGCCCACAGATGACCCGTCCATGTCCTTTATTCCTTATTTTAGCGCAATGGTGTCACGTATGAAGGACATGCAGCCCATGACGGATGCTTGGTCTTTGGCTTCGATGGGAGACGTGGACTGGTCGGATGTGGAAGGGCTGAGGTTGATGGACAGCTTGCAAGTGGAGGAACTTAGGGGTATCATGGGGTTTAAGGAGATTCCTTATTTGGTTCAAGCTTATCTCGTTAACAAAGTCTGTGACTTGCCTGATTTTCTGACTCCAGAAGGGCGGAAAGAAGTAGTGGAGCATAGGGCAGCTTGCCTCACGAATCCTTATTTGAAGGGGAAAATATGGGATTTGGCTTCCGAATATGCCCAGCCGCTTCCGGCTGTAACAAAGTTGGACGGAAAGTCACTTGAGATATTACAGCCGATTGTGGACAAGTATAAAGGAAAATATGTGCAGATGGAATGGATGAAACCCGGAAACAGCGGTTTTGATTTCGTGAATAACCGGATGGTCAATTTGATACCCGACTTCCGGAACCATAAAGATTTGCAGTTCGTATTTTTGTTCAGTGCCAATACATGTACTAAAGAGGAATTCGAGCAATTTGTGAAAGCGTATTTGCCGGAGGAAGACTGTTATTGGTTGGATTTTGAAGAAAGCAGTATTTTGCGTGCGCAACTTCGACTTCCTAATTATATAAAAGATATTACGTTGAACCGAGAAGGGGAGATGTTGTCTACGCCGCTTTACACGGCAAATGAGACACAGTTCCGTCGGAGTTTACGTGAATTATTAGAAAAAGAAGAATGATGAACAGGAAAAAAATCTTGTGGTTGGTGGCAGCATTGCTGCCAACCACGCTATTAGGAAAAGGTGAAGTGGCCTATACGCGTTTGCAGTCTTTCTATTCCAATGCGGGGATGGTGGGCATAGACAAGGTGGTGCTGTCCGACACGGCCACGGTCATGTATTGCACGGCGAAGGGGAAAATCAATGCCTGGTTCCAATTCTCACCGTCCACGTACCTGAGCGATGAAGAGGACGCACGCTATCCCGTGAAGGGGGCTGTAGGGTTGGCGTTGGGCGAGAAATGCTATATTCCGAAAGCCGGGCTGTTGGAGTTCCGTCTGCTCTTCGAACCGATGCCGAAGGACACGAAGATATTCGACCTGATAGAAGGAACGGACAAGGATATGTTCCGCATCTATGGCATCCACGCAGCCAAGACCAAGGTGAAGATTCCAAAGGCCAAAGAAGTGATGGACGCGGAAGAGACCTCCGAGAAGATGTTCCGAAAGGGAAAGGCCGTGGTGCGCGGCAAGATAGAGGAATATTCACGGGATTGGAATAATGGTATTTTGTTCTTTGATGTCAGTTTTTTGGGACATAGGGAGATTGCCCCTTATCCCATAAATCGCCCTTGCACGGCTTTGAAGCCGGACGGGACATTCTATGCAGAACTTTCTTTGGACCATCCGGTGTGGGCGGAAATGAAGATGGAAGGTGGAAACTTGCCTGTTCCTTTCTATGTCCGTCCCGGGGATACGCTTGACATCACCGTGAAAGGGGTGCGGGAAGGTAATGTGACAGTGGACTATGCCAGTAGCCATCCGAAAGGCTGTTATGAGAACCTGTTGAAACATCAGGACGTGCCGCTCATCTGTTACGGATGGGAACGTTTGTCGGATTATGGACGGAACCTGGACACTGAATATTTCCTGAAGAATGTGGACGAGAGTGTGGCGGAAAACATGCGGCTTTGCGACTATGTGGCATGGAAGTACAAGCTTTCTCCATGGGAGACGCATCTTTTGAAGAACCGTCAAAGGTTTGAATTGACAGACCGTTATTTGTACATGGCCAGCCGGTTGTTTGAAGAAAAGGTGGAACGCCCGAGAAAAGTGCAGGTGCAAAAAGAAGATTATGCAGGTTATGATTATTCAGCCTATAAGGTGTTGAACATCCTTTCTTTGGATGATCCGTCGCTTTCTTTCTTGCCTTATAGTTTGGGGTATCCTCCGTCTATCGATATGACATATATGATGGCTTTCCTTGATATGTATGCTTTTTGGGATAATTCTTCTGAAACAGAACCTTTGGACTATGTGAAAGTAGAAATAGAAAAAGACAGCCTTCAAGTGAACCTTTTGCGCGAACTGACCGGCGCAGAGGGGACTCCTTGGGCTGTGCAAGCCTACCTCACACAAAAAATTACAGGTTTGCAAGGGGAATGGAGTGTAGGACAACGCGAAAGGTTGGTGGACTTCTTGTCTTCTTCCTATCTGACTTACCCCTACTTTAAGGAGAAAATAAAGGAATTGAACCGTTTGTCCGGGAACTCGGCCTCATGGGTCTATGAAATACCGGAAGGGGACGGTTGTCGGGAGATGAAGTCTATTTTAAATAGGTATAAAGGCCGGTATGTGCAGGTGGTTTGGCTTTCAGACCCGAATGGGGATTGGAGCTTTTGTTCCAATTCATCCGTGAAGAACATCATGGCAGATTATGAAAGTTTTCCGGACTTGCAAATCATCGCGATAGTCAACGGGGAGGCGTATTCGGATGAAAACAGGTTCGCCCAAATAAGAAAAGAGTTGTCTGCACCAATCGTTCATATAGAAAATGGCGAAAGTTACCTCAAACTACAGGAGTTGTTCCATTTCTACAGCAGTGGCAAGCAGATGACTTTCGACCGCAACGGGTTGGTCTTCAAACAAACGCTCGACATGAAAAACGAAACGATGTTCCGTGACCGGTTCCGCCGTATATTGAAGGCGGAAAAAGAGATGCAACGATGGTAATGGAGAGAAGCGGCCAACATATCAGGGGAAGTGTTCCCGAAGGAAAGCAGGTGGCAGACGGGGCAGGCGTTTACTTTTACTTGTTCCTGTGCCTGTTTGCCGCCTGTTTCTTTCCACCGGTAAGGGGCTTTTCGGAGGAATGGCTAAGGCCGAAATGGGTCTTGGCCGAAGCCGTAGGGCTGTTGGTGCTTTTGACATTCGGGATACAGGTGCTTGTGGCCTGCAGGCATCGAGGTTCCGGACGGCGGGCTTTTGGGCGGTGGGGGCGCGTGGAAGACGCGTTTTGCGAAGCCTTAGTGGGCGTGGCTTTCTTGGAGGCCGTGTATGCGATAGTCCGGATGTTCTGGGGTGGACAAGAAGGGATGGTGGCATCCGGCACGTTCGACAACCCTGCCGGGTTGGCTTTCTGCCTTTGCGCCGCTTTGCCGTTCCATGCCTGTTTGTGGCGAAGGTGCCCGGGAAGGCTTTGGTTCCGTTCTGCCCTTGCCGTATGTGCTTTGGTCATTTTGACAGCCATATTATGCACGGGTTCCCGTACCGGATGGATATGCTTGGCATTGTATGCAGCCTTGTGGTTGCAAAAACAGTGGCAAGGTCATCGTATGATGAAACTGACGATTTTGGCGGTGTTGGCTGTTGGTCTGGCCTGGGGCATTTCGGTGGTCAAGACGGATTCCACCAACGGACGCCGTTTCATATTGGAACGTTCATGGGAACTGGTGCAGGCACGGCCTTTTGCCGGATATGGCCCCGGCGGTTTCCTGCGGGAGTATATGCCCCGGCAAGCCGACTACTTCAAGGCGCATGCCGATAGCGGACATGCGTGGTTGGCCAGTGAGGTGTACCATCCGTTGAACGAGTTCGTATGGGTATGGATTGAGTGCGGTTTGCCGGGCGTATTATTGTCGTTGGGGGCTTTGGCTTGGCTTTTGTCCGGATTGTTCCGGAGGCGCGACATCTTTTCCCGCATGTTGGCTGTTTCTTTGTGTGCATGCGTCGTTTTTGCCCTGTTTTCCTATCCGTTGAAATATCCGTTGGCTTCGGTGATAGGGATAGCGGCCGTGGGACGTATGTGTAGCGGTATGCTTGGACGAGGCAGGATGGATGGAAAATGTTGGCGTTGGGCAGGCATGGCCGGAATTGTGGTAGCGGTCGTGGCGTTGATAAAGGTGTTCGTTGCCTATTCTTATGAATATGAATGGAGCCGGGTGGCCCGTCAGGCCTTGCGCGGGCATTCGCGTGAAATGATGCCCCGGTATGCGGGTTTGTACGGGCATTACCGCCATGACGCTTCTTTCCTGTATAATTATGCCGCCGAACAGTTTTATGCCGGGCGTTATGAGGAGGCGTTGTCGACGGCAAGGGAATGCCGGGCGTTATGGCCCTCGTATAACTTGTCCCTCCTGACCGGGGACATTTGCCGGGCGGCCGGGAAGTATGGCGAAGCCGTGCGACATTATGAACAGGCCCATTGGATGTGCCCCGTCAGGTTTGCGCCTTTGGAGGGACTGTATTACGCATACAAGTCCGGAAGACAGCCGGATAGGGCGGATTCTGTGGCAGACGTGGTAGCCCGGAAAAGGATAAAGGTGGATTCTCCGGACGTGCAACGGATTAAAAAGGAAATATTGGAGGATGTGCGGCACGGTGAAAAGACGGTGCCGCGAGACGGAATGATGAAAAAGCTATGAAACTTATGAAGATAAGAAAACCGGTTGTTGGGAAGATGGCGGTTACGGCAGTCATCGTGATAGTTGCGGTTGGGGTTTATGCCGTTTGGGGTTCGAGGCGTTCGGAAAGGGTACATGTCCGCGAAATGGCTTTGGCTGAAAATCCCGGTTTGAAGGGGATATTGGAATTATATCAGGAAGATTCGTTGAAATACGAGGCGGCTTTGTTCCTGATAGACATATGGCATATTACCAAGGGGCTGACAGTGGGGAGTTGGAGTCCATGTACAAGGCATACGATATATTCAGCACGGGACGTTACACGTACCGGCAGGCGTTGGATTCGGCGGAAAGGTTGTGCGGAAAGCCCAAAAACGTGCAGCAGATACGATGGAAAGCGGACGTGGACATGGAACCCGGCTTTTTGGTTTCCAATATAGAATGGGCCTTCAAGGTATGGAGGGAACAGCCGTGGGGCAAAAACGTTTCGTTCGAGCAATTCTGTGAGTATATACCGCCTTACCGCATAGGAAACGAGGAATTGGTTCCGTGGCGGGAAAAATTGTATTACCAGTTCATGCCTATTATCGAGAAGTATAAGAATGACCCTCAAATAGAGAACCCCACATTTGCCGCCCACATTGTTTTGGACAGCCTGCTCCGGGCACCTTTCCATTTCACGGGCGAAATGGCGACGAGCGTGCGTATCGGTCCGAGGATAGCGGACTGGAGGGGCGGAAGTTGTCTGGACTTGTGCGACATGCTAGTATACATTTACAGGGCGTTGGGAATCCCTTGCGGCATAGAGGAACTTCCGATGCGTGGTAACAACAACGCGCCCCATTACTGGAACTTCTTGGTAGACCAACATGGACAGACTTGGTATTTTTCCATGTTTTATTGGTGGCACCGTTTGCTGAAAGCCGAAGTCTATGACGATGTGTATGGAAAAGTGTTCAGGCAACGGTTCAGCCTGAACCGTGCCATGACGGATTCGTTGCAGTTGCCGTTGGATAGTGTGCATCCTGTATTCCGCTATCCATTCTTCGAGGATGTCACCCGTCTGTATGCCACGGACAAGGCTTTTACTTTATCCGTTGGGAAACGGCATTTCGTCCGGGACGTGAAAAGGGGCGAGGTCGTTTACATTTGCATGTCCGACCGCTATGTTTGGAAACCTGTGGGATGGACAAGATATGACGGCTCCAATGCTGTCTTTAAGGATTGTCACGGAGGTACCATTTACTGTCTGGCGGTTTATGACGCGGCTCATGACAAATTGGATCCGGTGTCTTCACCTTTCAGCGTAGGGAAGGAGAACGGGAAAATGGAGTTTTATGAGGCACGGGAAGAAACAGAAGATGTCGTTCTGCTGAGCAAATTCGGAATGCTTGGGGAGTTCTTTTTGGGACGGATGGTCAATGGGGTGTTTGAGGGCAGCAATTCGCCTTCTTTCAAACAAAAAGACACGTTGCTCCTGATTCGTGAGATTCCGGGCAGGCTTTGCACAATGGTAAAAACAGATTCCTCCAAAGCATACCGTTATGTGAGGTATTACGGTCCGGCAGGTGGTTATGGGAATATCTCCGAGGCCGGGTTCTATTCGTCTGCCAATGACACGGTGCCGTTGGCCGGAAAAGTCTTGGGTCCGGAAGACGGTGCGGCAGGCGACCATTCTTATTTCAATGTGTTCGACGGGCATACGGACACATCGTATGATTATCCTTTCGCCGACGGGGGATGGGCCGGACTCGACCTTGGCGAGCGAAAGCATATAGGGAAGATTGTCTATACACCCCGTAATCGGGATAATTTTGTCCGTAAGGGGGATTTGTATGAGCTTTGGGTTTGCCGGGAGGGGAAATGGAGGCCGTTTGCCCGGCAAACAGCCACGTCAGACTCTTTACTTTTCAAGGATGTGCCGAAACATGCGCTTTTGTTACTCCGCGACTTGAGTAGGGGAGAAGCGGAACGGTTGTTCGAGTATAAGGATGGCAAACAGGTGTATCGGTAAGCAGGAGGAGGATGAAAACACTCCCTGCCGGCATGTCTTTACCGGCAGGGAGTGACCCTTTCCTTAAGGAAATATTCTTATGAACGTTTGCTGCCGTCGGGATTGTAAACCAGAATGAGGTCCATCGGTTCACGATCCAATTCAATACGGTAATAGATACCTGTGTCCGTTCCGTTGGGATATTCAATGCGGTCCACATCGTCCTCACGAGGATTGAACGTGTAACCTTCTTGTGTGAAGCTGTTGACTACGGCTTCAGGAACTGATGTCCATGCCATATCCTCAAACTCTGTGAACAGCCATTGGTAATTCGTATCTACATGCATGTCCACTTCTGCGTTGTTCAGCCACAGTTGTATTTCGTAGCCTTTTGCAGTGCGGTCCATTTCAATAATATTGGCACCGGGATATTTGGCCGCTACCATTTGGCGTACTTCCTGTGGGATTTGTGCCGAGGGGTCGGATCCACTTCCCGGGTGTTGGCTTCCGTCCGCATTGTAGTAGAGTATGATGTCTGTAGGTTCACGGTCCAATTCGATACGGTATTGTATGGACGTTTCTGTTCCGTTGGGATATTCAATGCGGTCCACATCGTCTTCACGTGGGTTGAACGTGAATCCGTTTTGCGTAAAGCTGTTGACAACGGCTTCGGGAAGGGATGTCCATGCAATGTCCTCGAATTCCGTATAAAGCCATTGATAGTTGAGGTCGAGGTGCATGTCCACTTCTGTGTTGTTCAGCCACATTTGTATTTCATATCCTCGGTAGGTACGCTCGACTTCCACGATTTGTGCTCCCGGATAACGGCTTTCTACCGTTTGGATGATGTGTGGATCATTCCGGAAGTTGTAGTCATCCTCATCGTCATCTTTACATGCGGTCATAACCGGGGCGAGCAATAAGATGAAAAGCCCCCATTTCCATATATTCTTTCTCATTTTGTTTTGTTTTTTTTAAGGTTTATATTCTTGTGAAAATCTCGTTTTTTCAGTCTATCTCGCGGATATTGAATTTCCGGTCGAATTTGAGGTCTACGTCGTTGGTAAGTTCCACTTCATACTCACGGCTGTCTTTTTCTATTTTGGTGATTTTTTCCCCGGGAAACATGTCGTTCACTTGTTTCTTGATGGGAGCCGGGATAAAAAAAGCAGGAACTTCAGACCTTTTTCCGTCTACTTCGGTCCAATCGCCTTTGCTGTCGAAGGATATTTCCGTACCGTTGACAAGCTGTACGTCGTAGGTGGCCGATTTGAACCAGTCTTTGTCTATTTTGATATACGAAACTTTAGTATGGGCAAATTGCTGTTTTAGAATCGTACGTGCCGGAACAGGCAAATCGTTTAAATTACGGGTGATGACATCATTGTCAGCGCAAGCTGTCGTTACGATGACCATTCCCAAAAGCAATATGGCAAACATCTTTCTCATAACGGTAAGTTCTTTTAATGGTTAGTAATGCTATTGTAACCGCAAAGGAAATACCTGATTCTGGAAAGATTTGGGATTTATACTTCAAGTTCTATGGCTTTGCAATTTTTAACACGAAGTGGTGTCGTCCGTCATGATAATATGTGAGTTTTATATGGTAAAGATTGGCTATGGATTGGGCGATGGACAGTCCCAATCCGGTCGATTCCTTTTGTCCGGCATTACCTTTATAGAAACGTTTGAATATTTGTTGTTTGTCAAGTGCCTGGTTTCCATCGTTGATGATTTCGATTCGGGCAGAATGGATAACGATGTCTACGCGTCCATGGTCCGGGCTATGTATGATGGCATTTTTGATGAGGTTAGTCAATAAAGTATGAGCCAGTGATTCGTTCATACGGATGCGGCAGGTTTCCGTGTCCGACAGGTGATAGTCCAATTCTTTTTTTTCGTACAAGTCAGACAAGAGTCCTATAATATGCCGGGCATGCCGGTTCATGTCTACTTCTGCAACTTCCTCGAATTGCCGGTTTTGGATACGTGAAAGCAGGAGCAGGGATTTATTGAGCTGTATGGCACGGTGCAGGCTGCGGAACATATCGTCGATGGTTTTCAGTTCCTCTTCATCGAGATTCTCATGTTCGGCCAATAACTCCAACTTACCGTTGATGACAGCCAACGGGGTTTGCAGTTCGTGGGAGGCGTTTTCGATGAATTCCTTCTGTTCACGGTATGCTTTTTCTGCTCGTTCGTGCATTTCAAGGGCAGCACGGTTCAGGGTACGGAACTCCCGGATACGGCAATCCGGATTCAAATAAGGTGCCGGGCGTCCGGGTGATACGTTTTCAAGCCATTCCAACAGGCGGTCGAGCGGACGGAACACGGACTTCAGGATAAGGCGTGTGCTGAAGATGATACAACAAAGCAATGCGATGTAGAGTGCGACAAGGTATTTGAATATGGCCGTTATCAGGTCATCCCTTTCCAAAGTAGAAAGCCGAAGTTCCAATTCATAATATTTCAGGTCGGTAGCCATGAAACAGGACTTCATGATACGTACGGGTTCATATTCATCTTCAGTCTCGATATATACCGTACCGTCATAGTACCGGTCGCGATAGTGCTCGACTTCTTCCGTGGCGAGTGGACGGATGCTGTAGCTGTGTATGATTTTATCCTCGGTATCTAAAAGAGTAGAATCCGCCAGAATTTTCCCCACAATAATATCCCGGTAATTCGCCAGGGCATCGTCGGTCTCGTCCATTACTTCGTCGATGACGGTGTAATAGAAAAAGGTTCCCCATCCGCCTAATAACAAAAAAAGGAGGAAAGAGAGATTAAAGTGGGTATAACGCAATAACTTCATGGGCGGACTGGAAGATTTACGGCATATCGAATGCCAGTTTATAACCGAAGCCGTAGACGGCTTTTATTTCAGCTTGTGCGCCTGCGGCTTTCATTTTCTTTCGCAGGTTCTTCACTTGGGAGTAAATGAAATCAAGGCTGTCCGCCTGGTCAATGTGGTCGCCCCATACGGATTCTGCCAATGCCATGCGATTGATGAGGCGGTTGGGATTGCTGATGAAATAATACAGCAGGTCGAACTCCTTGCGGTTGAGGTTCAGCTCGTTCCCATCTACGGTTGCTTTACGGGTGTCGGGCACTAAAGTCAGGTTGCCCAGTACGATACTGGTGTCTCCTCCGGCCTTTTTCCTGCGCAGCAGGGATTTCACCCGTGCATTAAGTTCAGCCAGATGGAATGGTTTGGCCAGATAATCGTCGGCACCGAGGTCAAGCCCTTCCACCTTGTCCTCAATGGAGTCTTTGGCCGAGATGATGATGACACTTTCCTGTTTGCGCGTCCGTTTAAGGTGGGCCAAAATGGACAACCCGCTTCCGCCGGGCAGCATGATGTCCAATAAGACACAGTCATAATCGTAATCGTTCACTTTTTCCATGGCAGAAGCATAATCTTCCGCACACTCCACGATGAATTTTTCACGTGTGAGGTATTCCCTGACGGTATTCCGCAACTCCTCTTCGTCTTCAATTAGCAGGATCTTCATGGTCGTTCCGTATCGGATGGATTGTTGATAGGTAATACGTCTTTCTTCCGGTAACCTGTGCTGTTGAGGATAGCCACTAAATCACCTTTTTCCTGGCAGATTCTTACCTCTATATAAGGAATGCGTGGGTGATGGTGTATCTCTCGTGCTTCGGCGTAAAGCCATCCGGAGGATACAGCTTTCAAGAATGTGATATTGGCGCTTAAGGACAAGGTTACCTGTGCGTAACTGTTGGCTACTGCGGCAAAAGCAAGGTCGGCCAACGTGAAAAGGGCACCTCCCTGACAGACTCCGGCTGCGTTGAGATGCGCCGGAGTGACTTCCATCCGGGCTTTGGCATATCCCGGACGGATGTCGAGTATTTCGACACCGGCCGCCTGGGCGAACCGGTCGTTTTGTAATAATTCGGATAATGTCATACTATAGTTGGATAAAAATGTCAGGCGAAAGTCTTTCGTATTTCTTCCCAGTGTTCACAAAGCGACATCATGGACGGGAACAACAAATCGGCTCCGGCATCGAGCAGTACTTTGTCGGGCAACGGGCCTGTGTTGACCGCAATGGTGAAGATGCCGGCGGCAACTCCGGCTTGTACACCCAAGGGGGCGTTTTCCACCACAAGGCCTTCCCACGGTTGTATACCGGCTTTTTCCAACCCCATGAGATAAGGTTCAGGGTTGGGCTTGCCGTATTTTACATCAAAGCTGGTCACCATCAGTTCTCGCCGGAAAATGTCTGGGAAATTATGGTTCAGCCGGTCGATAAGGCTGATTTGTCCGGAACCGGTGACGACCATCGGAGTGAAACCGCCGGCTTTTACCTTTTTCAGTAGCTCGTAAGCGCCCGGCATTTGCGGGGCTTCCGGGCAACGGCTGAACACGTCGGACTTGGCTTTGTAGATGGTCTGTTTTTCCTCTTCTGTGGCTTTACGTCCCCAACAGCGTTGTGCCAGCAGGTCGATGGTACCGCCTCCTGTACGCCCTTCGTGCATGTACGCCTCTTCGGGTGTGATATGAAGTCCGAACTGCGTCATGGCGTGGCTCCAGGAATACGCATGGTTGGGCATGGAGTCGAAGAGGACCCCGTCCATATCAAAGAGCACGGCTTTAAGGCTCGTCGCCCCAAAGCCGTGCTTCATTAAATATTTGTCTTTTTCAGTTTCAAACATGGGCTTATTTGTTTAAGCGTGCACGGATGGCTTCACTTTCTTTTTCGTAACCCGGTTTGTCTAGCAGGGCGAACATGTTCTTTTTATAGGCTTCCACGCCCGGTTGGTTGAAGGTGTTTACGCCCAAAAGGTTACCGCTGATACCACAAGCTTTCTCGAAGAAATAGATGATTTGTCCCAAGTAGTATTCGTTCAGCACGGGGACACTCAGGCGCATGTTGGGCACACCGCCGTCCACGTGAGCCAGTTGCGTACCCAGTTCGGCCATTTTGTTCACTTCGTCCACACGCTTTCCGGCCAGGAAGTTCAGGCCGTCCAGATTTTCGTCGTCCGAAGGGAAGAGCACCTTGTGGTTGGGCTGTTCGATGCTGATGACGGTCTCGAAGATGGTGCGTTCACCGTCCTGAATCCACTGTCCCATGGAATGAAGGTCGGTAGTAAAGTCCACGGCAGCCGGGAAAATGCCTTTTTGGTCCTTGCCTTCCGATTCTCCGTATAATTGTTTCCACCATTCGTTCAGGTAGTGCAACTTAGGTTGGTAGTTTACCAAGATTTCGATTTTCTTGCCTTCTGCATACAAAGCGTTGCGGCAGGCTGCATATACGGCCGAGGGGTTTTCCATGAAAGGTACGTCCGCGGCAGTAGCTTTTTCCATGTCGGCGGCACCGGCCACGAGTTGTGCGATGTCGAAACCAGCCACGGCGATAGGCAACAAGCCTACGGGAGTGAGTACGGAGAAACGTCCGCCCACATTGTCGGGGATGATAAAGCTCTTGTATCCTTCCTTGTCAGCCGTGGTACGGGCGGCACCTTTCTTGGCATCGGTTACGGCCACGATGACTTTGCGGGCCATGTCCTTGCCGCGTTGGTCTTCGCATTGCTTCTTCAGCAGGCGGAAAGCCAAAGCCGTTTCGGTGGTCGTGCCGCTCTTGGAAATATTGATGACACCGAATTTCTTGTCGGCTAAGTAGGCGCACATCTCGGCCAGATAGTCTTCGCCGATATTGTTTCCGGCAAACAGGATGACCGGGTTCTTCTTATCGTTCAGCAACCACTGGAAACTGTTGCTCAAAGCCTCGATGACAGTGCGTGCGCCGAGGTAGCTTCCGCCGATGCCGGCTACTACGACCACTTCGCAATTCTCGCGAAGTACCTGTGCCGTAGCATTCAGTTCGCCAATGAAGTCAGAGGTGATGGATGACGGCAAGTGCAGCCAACCTAAGAAATCGTTACCCGGGCAAGTGCCGTTTTCCAAAGCTTCCTGTGCGGCTTTCACCTTCGGCTCGTAAGCCGCGATGGCATCAGCGTTCAGAAACTGTGATGCTTTTGTGATGTCTAATTGAATATTCTTCATCTTTTTACGCTATTAAAAAACAATAATGAGTTATCGGAATGAATCGGTGAGCAGTTTTATCTCGATGCTCGGCGAGATACGTTCGTAAAGGATGTTATATACGGCATCCAGAATCGGCATGTTGACATGGAGGCATTTGTTGATGTCCTTCATGCATTTGGTGCCGTAATATCCTTCGGCTATCATTTCCATTTCTATTTGCGCGCTTTTCACACTGTAACCCTTGCCTATCATGGAGCCGAACACCCGGTTGCGGCTGAAGTTGGAATATCCCGTGACGAGGAGGTCGCCCAGATAGACCGAATCGATGATATTCCGTTCGATGGGGTGTACTACCGTGAGGAAGCGGTTCATCTCCTGTGCCGCGTTGGACATGATGACAGACTGGAAGTTGTCTCCATACTTCAGGCCGTTGCAGATGCCTGCTGCAATGGCGTAGACGTTTTTCAACACCGAAGCGTATTCGATGCCGATGACGTCGTCGCTGGTTTTGGTCTTGACGTATTCGCTGCTGATCATGTCGGCAAAGTTTTGCGCCTTTTCCAAGTCGGCGCATCCCACGGTCAGATAAGTAAGCCGTCCCAGAGCCACTTCTTCCGCATGGCTCGGCCCTCCCAAAACAGCCAGATTCTCGTCGGGCACGTTATACACCTGATGAAAATATTCCGAACAGACCAAGTTCTCGTCGGGCACGATACCCTTGATGGCTGTGACGACAAACTTGTCGCGCAGGCGAGTCTTGAGTTTTTTCAGGTGGCTTTTTAAATAAGGTGAAGGAGTAACGAATATCAGAGTGTCCGCTTCTTCCACTATTTTATTGATGTCGGCAGAGAAGTGGATACGGTTTACGTCAAAATGCACGCTGGTCAGGTAAGCCGGATTGTGCCCCAGGCGGCGGAATTCCTCGATGCGGTCTTCCCGTCGCATGTACCAATGGATGGAATCGTTTCGCTCCAACATCATCTTGGCGATGGCGGTAGCCCAACTACCGCCCCCCATGATGGCTATGGTTCCACAATTTCCCATATTTTCCGGTTGTTATATTTTAGCAATCCATTCGGCCACGTCGTTGACAGATGGCTTTTCGATGTCGAGTTTGTATTTCTTGATGACCTCTCCCACTTGTTGCTGTAGCTTTTGCGGATTGACATCCTTCATGTCGCTTACCAGGTTATATCCGGCTTTTTGCAGCACGGGCACGAGTGCCTCGGGCACGCCGATGGCAGCGTATTTGTCGGCACTGTCCTTGGGTACTTTCTTTTCAGGGCGCATTTGCGGGAAGAAGAGAACCTCTTGAATCGTGGTCTGGCCCGTCATGAGCATGACCAGACGGTCGATGCCGATACCGATGCCGCTAGTGGGGGGCATGCCATATTGCAAGGCACGCAGGAAATCCTGATCGATGAACATCGCTTCGTCGTCGCCCTTCTCGCTCAGGCGCATCTGTTCGATGAAACGCTCTTCCTGATCTATCGGGTCGTTCAATTCCGAATAAGCGTTAGCCAATTCCTTACCGTTGACCATCAACTCGAAACGTTCGGTCAACGCCGGATTGCTACGATGTTTCTTGGTGAGCGGCGACATTTCCACCGGATAGTCGGTGATGAAAGTCGGTTGGATGTAAGTACCCTCACAGAACTCGCCGAAAATCTCGTCGATAAGTTTGCCTTTACCCATTGTGTCGTCGATTTCCAGGTTCAGGGTCTTGCATATCTCGCGGATTTCCTCTTCGCTCTTCCCGTTCAGGTCATATCCTGTCTTTTCTTTGATGGCCTCTAAGATGGGCAAACGACGGTAAGGAGCTTTGAAGCTGATGGTCTTTCCGTCCACCACGCTCTCCGTGCCCCCGTTCACGGCGATGCAGATGCGCTCGAGCAACTTTTCGGTAAACGCCATCATCCAGTTGTAATCCTTATATTGTACATAAAGTTCCATGCAAGTGAACTCCGGATTGTGGCTCTTGTCCATACCCTCGTTGCGGAAGTTCTTCCCGATTTCGTACACGCCTTCGAAACCGCCTACGATGAGGCGTTTCAGGTAAAGTTCCGTGGCGATACGAAGATACAGGTCGATGTCGAGCGAGTTGTGGTGGGTAATGAACGGGCGCGCACTGGCTCCTCCCGGGATGGATTGCAGGATAGGTGTCTCCACCTCCGTGTAGCCTGCTTCGTCCAGGGCGGCACGCAACGTTTTCAGGATGGCCGAACGCTTCAGGAATGTTTCCTTCACGCCGCTGTTGACAATCAAGTCCACGTAACGTTGGCGGTAGCGCAGTTCCGGGTCGTCGAAAGAGTCATATACCTCGCCGTCTTTCATCTTGACGATGGGGAGTGGCCTAAGACTCTTGGCCAAAACCGTCAGTTCTTGCGTGTGCACGCTGATTTCTCCTGTTTGAGTCTTGAAAACAAAGCCTTTGATACCGACGAAATCTCCCAAATCAAGTAATTTCTTGAAAACGGTATTGTATAAATCCTTGTTTTCTCCGGGACAAATATCATCGCGGGTGACGTACACCTGAATGCGCCCTTTGGAGTCCTGCAATTCGAGGAAAGAGGCTTTGCCCATGATGCGTCGGCTCATGATACGGCCCGCGATGCACACTTGGCGTTTCTCTTCCGCAGCATCATTGTATTCGGCTTTGATGTCGGTCGAGAAAGCATCTGTCGGGTATTCGTCAGCCGGATAAGGGTCGATGCCCAAGGCACGGAGTTCGTTCAGGTTGTTCCTTCTTACGATTTCTTGTTCACTTAACTCTAAAACATTCATTTTTATTCTGATTTCGATATTTGGGACAAAATTACAAAAGTTTTTTGAGTACCCCAATGATTTACCCGTTTATTAATATGGGGCTTAAGTTTCCGGAAGCATGCTTTATACTTCCTTTTTTAGAAAGTCAGACTTGCATTGTTAAATTTGTGTTAAATATCCGGGGGGGGTAATTTTATTAAGTATAAAAACGCTAACTTTCGCAAACAAATAAGTAGAGTGATAACTTTTAAAAAAATGGAACTATGGGAACAAATGTTTGGAAAGGAGTTTTGGCCTTATGTGTAGTTGCCGTTACGATGGCATCATGTGATTTTGTGAATAAAATGAAAGAGAATGCCACCACTACGCCGTCGGACACGATTATCGGAGCCAATGTCGGCGAGTTGGACGGGAAGATAGATGAATTGTTGGAATTGGCCAAGGCAAAAAAGGAAACGGCAGAGTTTGCCGAGATTTATACCTATTTGAATTACAAGCCGGGCAATCCTTCTACGAGTGTGACGATACAAATCGTGACGCCGGAAGATAAGAACAAGATGGCGGAATATAGTTGGTACGACAATAAGGATGTCCGTAATAAACTGGATAAACAGGACATGGTGATTTCGGATCATGACGATAATGTGATTGACACTTATGACGGCTTCAAGGATATGCTTTTCACCTACAATGACGTGTCCAAACTGGTGGAGAACTTGCCGGTGTTCTGTAAAGAGGCTTTGGAGGCGTCCGGATATGGGGAAGAGGGCTATGTGCGAAGCTACCAGATAGAAAAAGGTGATGCTTTTATTACGGTGGGGCATAAGTCTTCCAATATGTTGACCAAATCTTATCATATTGCGGAGGACGGTGAACATATTATAAAGGAATAAAGAGAAAGTTTGATTTTTGGTGTTTTGCTGCCATTTTCCATCCTGTGAGGTGTTGCTACACCGTTTTTTAGGATTGGGATATGGCAGCGTTTTTTTGAGGGTGGATTTGCAGATGGACAATCACAAGGCTTTTGATCCTGATATGGGTTCGAGTCTGTCTTCTCAGTTGGTATCAGGCAGTGGCGGGGAAAGAAGCTTTGAAAATATGGATAGGGATGTGTTGGCAGGTGCTGCCGAGCCCGGAAAAGGCTTTTTTCTATCTTTTTTCATTCCTCGTAGGGATTTTTGGGCTATTCCGTTGCTTTTGGGGTGCAACATACTGGTGCTTTTCGTGATGTGTTTGACCGGCGTGGGGGTGTTGGAGCCGGATAATATCAGTTTGTTGCATTGGGGAGCCAATTTTGGCCCGTTGACTTTAACAGGTGATTATTGGCGTGTATGGACTTGCAATTTTGTACATTCCGGCCTTATACATTTGATAATGAATGTATATGCCCTTTTGTTCGTAGGCTTGTTTTTGGAACCTATGTTGGGCTCTCTCAGGGTCGTCATGGTCTATTCTCTTGCAGGGCTTTATTCTTCGGTGGCCGGTTTGTTTTGCCATGCAGACTGGATTAGTGTAGGGGCTTCCGGAGCAATTTTCGGCCTGTATGGTGCTTTGTTTGCCCGTTTGTTGTTTTATAAAGGCCAATCTTCCTGGCGAAAGATTTTGCTCATTGCCATCGGAGGATTTATTTTGTATAATTTGTTGTATGGGATAGGGGATAATAATGTGGATAACGCTGCGCATACAGGAGGGTTGGTCGCAGGATTTTTGTTGGGGGTGGTATATGGAGTGGCAGATAAGGTGCGTGAAAAGGGCAAACGGATGGTTGTGGCTTGTCTGGCAGAGTTCGTCTTGTTGTCTGAGCTTGTCTGTTGGTTTTCCGCCTTGACACACGGAATGCCTCCCGATTACCAAGACGTGCGCGAAGCTTGGCGGAGTGGGCAGTTGGAAGCCTATGTGGAAAACGGAGAAACGGGTATTCATCCTGAAGAGGATGGTATGGGGCAGAATAGGGAGTATACCGTAGTAGAGGGTTGGACCATGACAGATCAGGATGTCTGGATTCCTTTCAGCGATGAAGCGAGTGGTTTCAGTTTCCGTTATCCGTCCAATTGGCATAGAAAGCCGGATGGATGGTCGGATTTCCGCATCGAAAACGGGTTGAACTGGATGACTATAGAGTATTCGGATGCTACGGCTGATACGGATGCCCAAGGGATGAGGGATGCTTTAGAGCTGAGCGTATGTGACGGTGACGGGCATTTGCTTGTGGGGTGTACTTGCGAAACGGTCGTTCTGAACGGGGTTGAATTTGTGAAAGTCAGTAGCCCTCAACGGATTTCCCTCAAGGATGGAAAATGGATTGAGGCGAGGCGTACCACTTACGGATATTATAAGGATAATCCTTTACGGTGCATGACCATCGTGCAGTGGGCCACGAGTGAACCTTTCCGAAAAGAGATGGATGAAATGGCACAAAGTTTTTTCGTACGGGAACCATAAAGGGCATTTGATTTTTCTTTTTTGTGAATGACGGCTGAAGGTTCACCGTAAAGCGTTGTGCCACAGTGTGGAACGCATTTTTTCGGTGAATCCCTTGTGAAGGCTGTTTGAGTGAAGGTTCACCTTAATCGTTTGATTATTAGATAGAATGAAGGATGTGAACCCTTTTTTAATGAAAACATAATGAAGGGGGTGGGGAAGGAACATCACCTGCAGGACATCCGTAAAAAGTTCTCAGTAGATTGCTCGAACGTTTGCCGCACACCGGAAAGTCGTTTGCCTGACGTTTTCGGACTGTTTTCGCATTTCGATGGGACCAAGGCGGCATCGCTGAAGTTTATGAGTTAATTAAAGGTGAATTTTTTGAACGGAATGAAAAAATAATTATCTTTGCCGCAGAATTTCCGGGTTCGTGCGAAGCTTGTCCTGACGGAGTAATTTGTCAGGGATGCTGAAAACGGACGGAAGCCTGCGCCGAACCGCTTATGCGGGGGAAGGGTGGGGACGGAGATTCGCGACATATTAAAGGCGTTTACGTGACGTCTTGTTCTTGACTCTAAGGAATCTGGTAAATTTCAATCACTGTCAGGGATGAGGCAACAGTAGATGTCCTCGGGATGTGTATATATGCGCATCCCTTTTCGATACGGGGCACTGTGTCGTAAAGGGAGAAGTTATATCCATATCGGCGTGGGCTCTGGATGTTGCTCGTTCAACAGTGATGGGCATACCAGAGCCTCTTAGGGTGGGACGAGTAACGACGGTCTCACGCTTTTTTTGTGTCGTCACACAGGACTTCCGTGCCAAGGTGTGATGGATACGTTGATTAATGTAGCCAGTATTCCGGAAGAAAGCGGTAGCCGTCTTCCGAGTGAGGGATTGCCTCCCGTCACAGCCGCCGGTTCGCAAAGATGCGGGACCGGGGTGTCCTTGGAGTATGTCCTGCATCCGACGCACGGTCTTCCGCAAGAATGCCGATGGTATGTTTTGAGAGCTACGTATGGACGTGAACGGGAGGCTGAAGACCTATTGAAGAAACGGGGCGTTTTGGTGTATGTGCCGAAACGGAAGACGTTGAAGATGGTGAAAGGGGAGAAGAAGAAAGTCGAGGAGTCCCTTTTGCCCAATCTTGTTTTCGTGTTTGCGGACGAGTGCACGGCCCGCCGTTTGGTGTCATTCCCATTAAAGTCTGAATCCCGTCGCAAAGACAAGATGCCCGTAAGCCTCCATTTCATGTACGACCATACGTCTTTGAATGAAAACGGGCTGAATGACGTAGTGGTTATACCCCACAAGGAAATGGTCAATTTTATTCGTTTCACCATCGGAGGGAGCGAGTCTATCCGTGCCGTCTCGCCGGCTGATTTCCGGATTAAGAAAGACCAACAAGTCGTGATTACCGAAGGGGATTTCAAGGGCGTAGTGGGGCGAGTGGCCCGTATAGACCGCCAGACGTGTGTCATCGTGGATTTGCAGCCGATATGCTTTCTGGCTTCGGCCTATATTCCTAAGGCTTTTTTGAGGGAACTTCCCGTACAGGATAAATCACGTATATAATAAAAGAGGTAGAAATGTTTGGTTTATTCTTCTTTGGCCGTTATCTTTGTGGAAGAATCATTTAAACAGGTTGTGAAGATGAGGTTTCCCATAGGCATACAGAGTTTTGAAAAACTGATAAAGGCCGGTTATCTATATGTGGATAAAACGGAGCTTATCTATAAGATGGTGGATACCGGTAATTATTATTTTCTGAGCCGTCCGCGACGGTTTGGCAAATCATTGTTGGTTTCCACTATCGAGGCCTATTTCAAAGGGAAAAAGGAGTTGTTTAAAGGGTTAGCCATGGAACGGCTAGAGACGGATTGGACGGAATGTCCGGTGTTTCATCTCGACTTGAACACCGGGAAATACGAAAGTGTCCTATCGCTTTTAGATACGTTGAACGAGGCCTTGACGGCATGGGAGCAAGAGTATGGGGCTGTGGAAGCGGAACGCAACGTGGGCTTGCGCTTCAAGGGAGTTGTGCAGCGTGCTTACGAAAAGACAGGTCACAGGGTCGCGATATTGGTGGACGAGTATGACAAGCCGTTGCTTCAGAACATCGGCAACAACGAACTTCAGGAAGAGTTGAGGGGAATTCTCCGGTTGTTTTATTCCGTGCTCAAGACGCAAGACCGCTATATCAAGTTTGGTTTGCTAACCGGAGTGTCAAAGTTCAGTAAACTCAGTGTGTTCAGCGACTTGAACAATCTGGAAGATATTTCGCTCAATCGCAATTGGGCTTCACTTTGCGGTATCACGGAAGAGGAATTGCACAGCGGGTTGAAACCGGCGGTAGAGGAGATGGCGGAAAGTAACGGACTGACTTATGAAGAAACACTGGATCGATTAAAAGAAATGTACGATGGTTATCATTTCGATCGAGATTCCATAGGGGTGTACAATCCGTTCAGCTTGTTGAATGCGTTGAAGAACAAACAATTCAATGACTATTGGTTTGAAACGGGCACTCCCTCTTTCTTGGTGGAGATTCTGAAACGTACGAATTATGAATTGAACCATTTGGCGCACGAGGAACAAACCTCGGATATGTTGAAGAGCATAGATTCCGTACATAGGAATCCGGTTCCTCTGCTTTATCAGAGTGGTTATCTGACCATTAAAGGATATGACGAACGTTTCAGAATGTATAAGTTAGGCTTTCCGAACCAGGAAGTGGAAAACGGATTTGTGCGTTACCTGTTGCCATATTACGCCCCGAAAGAAAGGGGTGAATCGGAGTTCTTCATCCAAAAGTTCATCCAAGAGGTAGAGCGCGGCGATGCCGAAGCTTTCATGGAACGTTTGCAGACGATGTTTGCCGATAACAGTTACCAGGTAATGGGCAAGATGGAGCTCTACTTTCAGAACACCATGTATGTCATCTTCAAGATGATGGGCTTTTATACCGAAGTGGAGCGCACTATCCATCGCGGCCGTATCGACATCGTCATCAAAACGTCGGATTACATCTATGTGATGGAAATCAAACTCGACGGCAGTGCCGACGAGGCTTTGCGGCAGATTCATGAGAAAGGTTATGCCGAGCCTTACCGTAAGGATGGCCGGAAGGTGTTCCTCGTAGGTGTGAACTTTTCGTCTGATACCAAAGGGGTGGAAGAGTGGAAGGTTGAGGAGTAAAGAATGAAAGTGAATCTAATGGAATCCGAGAAAACCCAAGGCGTGGTATGCTGATTGGGAGGTGTCCGTTTGTCTTGAGTTTTTAGGAATAGGTATCTTCCGTGATGCCGGTGCTGAAATGGCAGCAACTTATCACAGTGTGATTGGAACGGTAAAGCTTCATGGCGGTTCCATCTGGAACTTCATCGGAACTTTTTTTAAAATCTTTAACGGGTGTAGGGGTTATGTCAACATGGTTTCTGGCAAAATCACTTTGGCTATTGACCAATGTTAAATTCAAAACTAATTTATTAACAAAACTCGGTTTAGGGTATTGAAAAATGCCCTTTCAAAGGGATATGCCCTAAATTGAGTGCTTACATTTTAATCTTATATTAGACGTACGGCCTGAAAGGCAGGGGGTATGTCAGAATTGGATGTTTACGGTATAATCGGAAAACATCTATAAATGTATTAAAATCAACTGTCATATTAAAATTAAGAAGTAATTATGAGGACAATTACAGCTGTCATTCCTGTGCGTGCCGGTAGTACGCGCTTGAAAAACAAGAACGTAGCCCCTTTTGCAGGGACTAACCTGTTAGTTAACAAGATTCGTCAATTACAAGAAGTGCCGGAGATTACCAAGATAGTGGTTTCTTCAGATTCTGACATGATGTTGGCAATGGCCAAGACTGTAGGTGCTGATACACACAAGCGTGCTCCTGAATATTGTGATGAAAAGACAAAAACATTCGGTGAGGTAGTGCGGCATATAGCTGAGAATGTAGACGGTGAAACTATATTATGGGCCACTTGTACTTCTCCTTTGGTTTTTCCAAGGCATTATAGGGAAGCTATTGCTGCATATTATCCTGCGTTGGGGAATGGCTATGACTCATTGATGAGTGTTGAGTGTTTCAAGCGTTATATCTGGAATGAGAATGGACCGCTGAATTATGAATTGGGTTTGAAGCATGTGCCAAGCCAACAACTGCCTGCTTTGTATTTTGTAACAGATGGCATCCTGATGGCTCCAAGAGAGAAAATGATAGAATGGGCATATTTTCATGGTCAACATCCCTATAAATTCATCGTTGATAAAAGAACAGGATGTGACATAGACGATGGTTTGGATTTGGCATGTGCGCGTGCGTGGTTGGATATGGATGAGTCTGTTTCTCAGATAGACCCATATATGGTAAATACTACTGTTGTGGGGGGGGTAAAATATAATAACATAATATATTGCAATCCTCTTTTCCACTTGGCAGAAAGGAGGGTTGCATGAAAATTTCAGCATTGTTAACCGGGCGTGGTAATAACTCCCTTAAAGACAAAAACATTCTTCCAGTTCTTGGCCGACCGCTGTGTCAATATCCTGCAATGGCAGCAAAGGAATGTGAACTTATCACCGATTTTTATGTCAGCAGTGATGATGAAAAGATTTTAAGTGCTGCTGAAGAGGTCGGATATAAGCGTATTGTCCGCCCTGCAGAGTTGGCATCACCTACAGCTCAACATGTAGATGCCATTGTTCATGCGCTTGGTGTAATGAAAGATGATGGATGTGAACCAGATATATTGGTAGTTTTACTCGCAAATAACGCTATAACTAAGACTGAATGGATAAGGGAATCTATAATGAACCTTATTGATAATCCGGGATTATCAGCGTCATGTCCAGTTATGTTGGAGTTGGATCGCCATCCTTATCGTAGCAAAAGATTACGTGAGGATGGCTGTCTTGATACTTGGTTTGATTTTCATGGTCGTCAAATATCAACCAACCGTCAGGATTTACCCTTGAATTATGTGCTTTGTCATAATTTCTGGTCTCTTCGCCTGTTAAATTCCATTTATGGCAAGGAGGAAGGTCAGGCTCCTTGGAGATTTATGGGTAATTATGTTAAGCCTGTTATTGTGAAGGAAAGTTTTGACGTGCATGACATGGATGATATATACCGTACGGAGAAATGGCTTAAATCGGAAGGTATGTTTTGGTGATTCTTGCTAACATGAATTACCAAAAATCAATGTAAAGCCTATGGAATAAACAGTATTGATAACTCTAAAATAATATATGACATATGACAAAAAGAGACCAAAGGGTTTGCATGCCAAACTCATTGTATTGTTTCATGTTTTACCTCTTCCTTTCTACGGAAGAGCAAATAAAGGATACAGTGTATTTTTTTACGAAAGATATTCCTGAGGAAATACGAAAGCATATGCCGCACCGGTATTTTTTAGATTTGAGGAAATTGTATTTTAGGAATCGTTTTGTTGCGGCTTTATTAGTACCTGCCATACGGAAAATCAAGTATCCGGAACTTTTTCGTTCGGAAATTTTTGGATTGGATTTTAATTGGTGGTTGTTGCGAGGGCTGAAGATGGGGTATGTAGAAGACTGCCCGAACGTGTTGGATATATGGGAAAAGAGCAGTCTTTACGCACGGTATATGTCGTTTGAAAAAGCACCCTCGTTTAAACGTATGATAGCGAGATTTTTTTTCGGGGATTATTATTGTCACCCTGTCGGGACATCACGTCTAGTTACCGCTGTTTATACTTCTTCCCCTTATGACAAGCCTTACCATAAGGGGAAAGAGAAAATAGTCATGCGTCTTGAAGAAGCATGGAACAGTTTTCCAGAATCCAAGAAAGAGCTTATTCTTAGGATTTTTAATATTGATGAAGAATGTATGGACAGATTCAGGAGTTGCAAAGTCATCTTGTTGACGCAGCCTTATGCCGTAGACGGGCACATGACAGAGGAGGAACAGATGAATGTTTATAGAAAAATAGTGTCTCATTATGGCGAGGATAATGTGGTAATCAAGCCTCATCCGCGTGACAAGTGTGATTACAAGTCTTTTTTTCCGCATGTGGAAGTGTTCGACAAAGTGGTTCCCATGCAACTGTTGGTACTTTTAGGTGCGGGGTTTGAACGGGTTGCGACTATTAATTCATCATCGGCCTTGTCATTTGGTTTGGATACGGCTATTGATTGGTGGGCCGAAGAGATGGAACGTGACCTTGTGAAAGATGAAGGTTTCTGTACGTTGCAAGAAGCCCGTCAAGCACTTCAGAAACATGGGTAGAAATAAAATATTAGCCAAAAACATATCATTTGTCCTGATAGGCAATGTGGGCTCCAAGTTAATGGGGTTCATTATGTTGCCGTTGTACACGAGTTGGCTTTCACCCGCAGATTATGGTGTCACCGACATTATGGGTGTTTATGCAGGGCTGTTGCTTAACGTAGTGGCGTGTGATGTGAGTGATGCCATATTTGTGTTTCCTTCAGGAGCGACAGAAGTTGAAATAAAAAAGTACTATTCATCTGGATTCTTTTTTCAGATTTTTTGTAGTTTATTGTGCGCCTTTGCTTTCTTTCTGTTGACGTTTATCGGAGCGAAGAATAGCTTTTTTGAATATATATGGTATGTCTATGGCATTTTAATTTCAAATTTGTTTCAAAAATATGCGCAGGATTTTTGTCGTGGTATCAATAAAATGTCTGTGTTCAGTTTTACCGGGATTGTGCAATCGGCATCAATAGCTCTTTTTTCCATATTACTCATTCCTCGTACGGGTGTTTATGGGTTTGCTACTGCGATGATAATCGCTAATACAATAACTGGAATATTTACTTTTTTCTATTCCCGTTCATATCGGTTCTTGTCCGTATTTATGTTTGACTGGACTTGTCTAAAACGAATGTTGAAATATTCCATACCGCTGATTCCAACGGCCATCATGTGGTGGTTGGTGTCCAGTTTAAACCGGCCATTGTTGGAACGGCATGTAGGGATGTTTGCCATTGGTTTGTTTGCTGTGGCAAACAAATTACCTAATGTGCTGAATATGGTTTTTGGATTATTCCAACAAGCATGGAATATAACGGCAATAGAAGAATTTGCAAAAAAAGATTTTTCTCTGTACTACAATAAGATGTTCCGGGTGGTTTTCGGTATGCAGACGTTTCTTTGCATGGTATTGGTCTTGTTTTCAAAGTTGTTTGTCATGCTGTTTACGTCAGCAGAATATATGGAAGCTTGGAAGTATGTTCCATTGTTATGTCTGTCGGTTTTATTTTCAAACACTTCGGCTTTTGTTGGTTCTGTTTTTACGGCAATTCGGAAAAGTAATTATATTTTTATTTCCACTATTTTTGGAGGGGTAGGAGCCATCGTTTTCAATTACTTGCTGATACCTCAATATGGTTTGTTGGGTGCTTGCGTGGCTATTATCCTATCTCACTTATTGTCGATGGTGAGCCGAATATTCTTTTCTGCGGGTTTTGTAGAGTTTAAAGCAAAGGCGGTAATAGTATATAACATACTAATTATCATGTTGCTTTATTTTGTTAGTTTGATGGAAAAAGGGTGGATTTTAGGATTTACCTTTGCCATAGGTTTAGTGGTATTTGTGAGTGTCAATCATGACACATATTCTATATTGATTTTAAAATTGAAAAATACGGTAGGTAGGCATATAAATAAGTAAAAACATTATGAAAAAGAAAATTGCCTTTTATTTGAATAACCCAACATTACCAGAGGGTGATTATTCTTCTATTATAACTGGAAACCCGGGCTTGGGTGGGTCGGAATACGAGTTTTTGTTAGTTCCTTATTTGTTGGAACAAAGAGAAAACGAAATAGATGTATACCTTTTTGTGAATTTTAAGGGAACATTTCCTCATAAGAATGTTTTTTATGCAGGGCAGTTGTACGATGTTTGCGTCAAATGCTGTGACTTGGGGATAAACTTGTTGGTTGTGGATATTAAGTATTTTGATAAAAATGTGTTGGATGGCTTTTCGAAATCCTTGTCCATTCTTGTTTGGGCGCATAATACTGTGAAATATTCCTTGTTGGATTTATTTGTGAAGTTGCCTTACGTTCAAAAGATAGTGAACGTGGGGCGTGAGCAAATGGAATTGTACCGTGACCATTTGGCCACATTAAAGTCTACCTACATATACAATATATTCCCAATAAAAGAACGGGAGTATTATGCGGCTGAGGATAGGGATAACCATAATGTGGTTTACATGGGCAGTATAGTGCGTGCAAAAGGGTTCCATGTTTTAGCCAGTGCATGGAAAAAAGTGTTGAGTGAGATTCCCGATGCCCAATTATATGTAATCGGGAGTGGTAAACTGTACAATCGGGATGCCGGGTTAGGACGATATGGGATTGCGGAAAAAGATTATGAGGATTTGTTTATGTCGTATTTGACAAATGAAAAGGGGGAAGTGTTGCCTTCCGTTCATTTTCTGGGAATCTTGAAAGAAGAAAAATTAGGCGTAATGGGAAAATGTAAGGTTGCAGTACCTAATCCTACAGGAGTGTCGGAATGTTTGCCTATAACAGCTATGGAAATGCAACTTGCTGGTTGTAGTATTACTACGGTTTTGCATCCTGCTTATTTGGATACTGTTTTTAATAAGTCTTATTTATACCGGAATCCTTCCCGATTGGCACAATATATCATAGCTCGTATTAAGTCTCCTTCGGATGATGTTGGGGCATTATATGATTTTATACAATCCCGTTTTGGTGTAGAAAAAAACATCGAACGTTGGGAACAACTGATTTTGCATCCGGATGAAGTTGGTGTAGAGGAAATTAGTGAATATAACTATCATCACAAGAAAATAAAAGAAAAGTTGCTCGTATATAAAATGAGATATCCATTGTTGAGATGTATTCCACCCGTAGAAATTTTTTATGATGGCATTTCTACAGTTAAGTATTATTTGTCCCGAATAGCGGAGAAACTAAAGAGGTAAAATAGGCGTATGGCTATTATTTATGTATTATTCGCTTTTTTCGTCCTATTGACTTTATATGATTTTAAGAAGGGGGTATTATTGTTTATGCCTTTTAAGCTTTTTTTTGGAATGAATGTAAGGTTGTTGCCGAGTATGACGGTTGATTTTGCCTTTTGTTTATTTGCAATATCTCTATTTGGGCTGAGGAGGCACTTGTTTGTGAAAGAGAAATTCCCTTTAAAAAAATGTTTTGTCATTTATTCAGTTTCCTATGTGTTGAATTGCTTGTATCCGGATATGGCATTGAATTATATTCCAAGAATTTTGATTAGCGTGTTATGCTTTTCGTATGTATATTACTGTTGTTTGCAGAACCGGAAAGATATATATTTTGCTGTTTATTCTTATCTGTTTTTTATAGTCCTCTTATGTGGAAATGGGTTATTAGGCCCCTTATTGAGCATAAATCCTTTGGATGATTATATTCAATCTGTATCCAATGAGGAACTTTCGTTCTTTTCAGACAATGATTTGGTGCGTTTTGGTCGTGAACGTTATAGGTCTTTTATTCCACATGCCATAAGTTATGGCGTATTGTGCGTGACGCTATTGTACCTTCTTGTATGGTATTTATTGAAAGTGGCACGCGGTGGAAAGGCTTGGATAATTATGGGGATTTGTTTGTTGTTAAGTGGGGTCGTGATATGTACGTCACGTACTCCGATTTTGGGGCTGTTCCCTTTTGTCATGATATTCCGTGATATGAAAATATCCTTTCGAAAGATAAGGCCTTTTCTCTTAATCCTTGTTTGTTTTCTGTTGCTACAAGGCGATTATGTCTTGTACCTTTTAAAATCCGTATTTGCATCCGATGTGGCTGACGATGCGGGAGGAAGTTCCACGGAAATGCGGATGGTCCAGTTTTCCATCGCATTAAGGTTCTTTTTGCAATCACCCTTGTTTGGCCAAGGGATGGAATTCAATCCCTCATCATTCTATAATGAATTTTATGGGGGAGAATCGGTTTGGTTGCCCTTATTGACTAATCAGGGGTTGGTCGGATTGGCCGGATACCTTTTTTATAACGTATGTTTGTATAAGATGGCTCGGCCATCGCCGGGCAAGAACGTTTTGTATGCCTTATTGTTGTCATGGTTGATTATGCGTTCTGCTACAAGTCTCATTGGGGTTACGGATGCAACGTTTTTATCTGTTTTCTTCATTATTTATAAATGGTATAATATAGAACAACATGCTACTGACAATTATTGTTCCCGTTTATAATGTGCGTGACTATATTTTATGTTGCTTAAAAAGCATTTGGTCTCCGGAAGTTGAGGCACTTTATGAGGTCATATTGGTCAATGATGGTACTTCGGACGATTCTATGGAGGTTGCAAGTGGATTTATTCCTACGATGTCCAACATAACTGTCGTAAACCAAGAAAACAAAGGCTTGAGTTGTGCGCGCAATGCGGGGTTAAACCTTGCCAAAGGCAAATACGTGTGGTTTGTGGATAGTGATGATTGGCTTCTTCCCGAAGCTGTGAGCAGAGTTATTGATGTGGTACGAAGATGTGATGGAGTGGATATGATTGCTACCCGTTTGCTTCATCATGATGAGGCTACCGGAAGGGAGTCTGCTGAGAATTTCCCTTCCATGTCTGCAAGGACCGGACGGGAATATATGTTTGTGGGGAATCTGAAAGGAGCCAGCCAACGCTATATCTTGCGTCGGCAGTTCCTTTTAGACAATAACTTGCGCTTTCTGCCGGGTGTGTATCACGAAGACGGGGATTTTGGAATCCGAATGACTTATCTGGCGCAATCTTGCTATGTTCTGCCGGATCCGGTTTATGTGTATAGGCTTCGAAAAACTGGCAGTATTATGTCTTCAAGAAAGCAAAAAATGAATACCGACTTGGTGACGATTTACCAAGGCTTGCTTGAGTTTGCTGATTTGCATGTTTCGCGTGAGGATTATTGGCCGTTCCGCGCCCAAGCTATTGCTTGTTTGTGGGATACCATCTTGTTCTCCCGGCAACAAATATTTACTCCGGAGTTTAAGGAGTTCTATGCGAAATTTAGCAGGTATATCCATCAAGAAACCGGGATTCTGTTAAGGCACAGTAGGGCTTTGACGTTAGCCCAGACCCGGGCCGCGATACATTTCTATTTTTTCCCTCTTGCTTGGACAAAGGCCAAGCGGTTGTTACGTGTATGCTTAGAAAGGTTTAAATGTAAATAGGGTATGGAAAGGAATAAATTTGATTTGATAATCCCGGTCGTTTATAAGGACTATGGGATGCTTGACAGGGTATTGCAGTATGTGGTGAAGTATATTTCCCCGGATAATATATACATCATTACGGATGCGAGGTACCGGAAGTACTTGCCCAAAGAAGCCAGGAGGATGGAAGTGGTTGACGAGAATGTGTTGCTGCCGGGTTTGTCTTTTTTCCGAATAAAGAGCCTGTTCAAACAAAGTGGCAACGTGGATGGCCGTCCGGGGTGGTATTTGCAACAGTTTATTAAGATGGGTTTTGCATTGAGCGATTATTCCCAAAATCAATATTACTTGTCTTGGGACGCTGATACGATTCCTTTGAGGAAGCTAGATTTCTTTGTGGATGGGAAGGTTATGTTCGCTATGAAAAAGGAATTCCATAAACCTTATTTTGACACAATAAAAAGGATTTTGGATATCTCCGAATTTAATGAGAAATCTTATATTGCGGAACACATGATGTTTGACAAGCAAATCATGGCAGATCTGATAGGTAGGATATCTTCGTGTGGCGTTAGGGGAGAGGACTGGATAGAAAAAATTATAAATGCGGTTGAACCCGGTGTTTCCAATGGTTTTTCCGAATTTGAAACTTATGGGAATTTTTGTTTGAATTATTATCCTCAGTCTTATGTGGAGCGGCATTTAAATACCTTTAGAAAAGGTGGGTATATTGCTGGACGTTTCATTTCTAAGCAGAGATTAGAATATATTTCGTTTGATACGGATACTATATCTTTGGAATTGAATGACTATCCGGATGTATGGACGGCTCGTTGCTTTTGTTTCCTGTACCGGAAATACGTCGAAATGCGTTATCGTTGGATAAGCCATATTTTACCCTCTTCTATATAGTTAATAAATATTAATATTCTATAAGAAAGGCATGCGGTTCCGGCTTACTTCCTTTCAAAAGAAGGGGAGGTGGCATGAAAGGGTTGTATGTTTTGAAGGCCTGCATGGGCAGGCTTTTTAATCTATGTAACCGATACAAAAATTATATGAAGTTGAGGGCGTGTGTCATCTGCGTAGGACGACATTGTGTAATACACGGGCATGTGGGGTTAAATATAGATCCCTCGGCAAAGGTTTCTATCGGGGATAATTTTTATATGTCAAGCGGCGGGCATCGGAATCCACTTTGTGGCAATATCGAAGTTTTTTTTATGCAGGGGAGAATGCCTGCATATGCATAGGAAATCATGTAGGTATGAGTAGCACGGTACTCTGGGCTGCCCAAAGTATAACAATTGGCAATTATGTGAAAATAGGAGCAAATGTGAAGGTTATGGATACAGATTCGCATGCTTTGGATTTCAATGTACGTAGGGTTAGAGAGGAAGACGCTAAGCAAAAACGTTGTGCGCCTGTGGTTGTCGAAGATGATGTATTGATAGGGGTTAATAGTATTATCTTAAAAGGTGTGACGATTGGTGCGCGTTCTATAATCGGTGTTGGAAGTGTTGTTACCAAAAGTGTTCCTTCCGATTGTATTGCTTGTGGGAATCCTGCGCGTGTGGTAAAAATACTGAATACGGACTAATTATTTTATACGGTGAAAATACTGGTATTTACAGGAGGTTTAGGTAATCAGATGTTTGCTTATGCCTTTTATCTTTACCTGAAAAGGCTTTTTCCTCAAGAGCAGTTTTATGGCTTGTATGGAAAGAAACTGTCAGAACATTATGGGTTAGAAATTGATAAATGGTTTAAGGTGTCATTACCTCGTCAACCTTGGTGGGTTTTTCCTGTTACGGGGCTATTTTATTTGTATAAACAATGTGTTCCAAATTCTAAATGGTTGGATTTGAATCAGGAAATCTGTAAAAATCCCAGGGCTATTGTGTTTTTCCCTTTTAAGTTTACAAAAAAATATATACCGGATGATAATATTTGGTTAGAGTGGAAGGTAGACGAGTCTGGTCTCTCTGAAAAGAACAGGTTGCTTTTATCCGAGATTCGTTCTTCTGATTGTTGTTTTGTTCATGTACGTCGTGGAGATTATTTGTCTCCGACTTTTAAATCTCTTTTTGAGGGATGTTGCACGCTTTCTTATTATCAAAGGGCGTTGAAAAGCATGAAAGAGATATGTCCATCCGTAAGGTTTGTTTGCTTTTCAGATGATATTCAATGGGTAAAGCAAAATTTGGAATTAGGGAACCGTGCTGTTTTTGTGGATTGGAATTCTGGTACAGATTCTCCGCTTGATATGTATTTGATGTCACAATGCCGATATGGTATAATGGCTAACAGTACCTTTAGTTATTGGGGGGCGAGGTTGGGACGGAAGAAAAAGAGAATCTATTATCCCCAGAAATGGTGGAACCATGGCACAGGACTACCTGATATCTTTCCGAATACATGGGTAAAAATATAAAAATGTAATAATCATGAGGATATTGTATTTTATCAACGGTTTAAGCTACAAAGGTGGCATGGCACGTATTGTTGTGGATAAAGCCAATTATTTGTCTGATGTGTTAGGTCACGAAGTTACAATATGTACATACAACGGTAAAGTGGAATCTGCTTTTAAACTTTCTAATAATCTGATAATAAGGACAATAAAATCGGGGGGGGGAGAATGCAACCATAATGAAGAAGTTGGGTTGTATCGCAAAGGATATTAGAAAAGTAGGTAAGGTAATCCAAGAGGTAAATCCTGATATTGTAATCAATGCGCAGACACAGGTATTGACATGGATAATTCCATTTGTGAAAAGGAGGGTTCCTAAAGTCATGGAGATTCACTTTTCTAAAGTCGGGATGGATTATAATTTGCATGACAAAAGTAAAATATTTAGAACGTTGTATTTTGGGATTGCGCAATTTATATATGCGCGTTATGACAGGTTCGTGGTACTTACCGAGGAAGACAAACATTATTGGAATGTGAAGAATTGTGTGGTGATAGGGAATTTCACCCCCTTGGTTTCTCCTGTGTTGTCTGAGTTGGACAATAAAAAAATAATATGTGTGGCGAGGTATCATGAACAGAAACGGTTGGATTTGTTGGTGGAAGTGTGGCGAAGGATACATTCAAAATACAAAGGTTGGCAAATTGATGTTTACGGTATGGGACCTGATAAGGCTTGGCTGCAGGACAGGATAGACGCTGTGGGGGTGGCAGATTCATTTAAACTGAATGACGCTGTTGACAATGTGATGGAAAAGTATTTGGAAAGTTCTATCTTTTGCTTGACATCGGAACATGAAGGATTTGGCTTGGTCTTAGCGGAAGCCGCGATGATGGGTGTACCTATTTGTGCGTTTGATATAGTTGGGGTGAAATGGCTGCTATCTGATAAGGAGACAGCATTGCTTTGTCCGTTTGGTGATGTCGACGCTTTTGCTCAGAATCTTTCCATGTTGATTGAAAGCCGGTCATTAAGGGTTAAACTGAGGACTGCGGCAAAAAAGAGAATGGAAGATTTTAGGATTGAGGTGATTATGGAAAAATGGAATAGTTTGTTTGAAGGCTGTGTAAATAGACTTCAAATATAAAATGATTTTTTATGAACATCCTTTTTTTAATGAAAGCCTTTGAACTCGGAGGTCAGGAGATGGTAACGACTGTGTTGGCAAAGAGTTTTGTAGAGCATGGCCATCAAGTGACGATTGTTACTTTTAAACCACCTTCGCCTCTCATGAGGCAGCGATTGGACGACCGCATCGCTTTTTATGTCTTAAGCGGCTATCATGTGGGGCATGGAAATGTGGCTACATTACGAGGCATCTTGACAAGCCGTCATATAGAAGTCGTAATCAACCAATGGGGACTTCCATTTTTTCCAGCTTTGATTTTGAAGAAAGCGGCCAAGGGGCTTGGGGTTAAAACGATTGCTGTTTACCACAATGATCCTTCTACTAACGGAAAATTAAAGTCTGTGGAACTCCTTCTGGAAAAAACGGGAAATCCGTTAAGAAAGTTCCTTCTTCGGATGGCGCATGGGGTATTTAAGCAAATAACTTCTGCAAGCATGCGGTATGTGTACCGCAATAGCGACCGTTATGTGGTGTTGTCGGAAAGTTTTGTGGATGGATTCCGAAAATTCACACGTTTGAAAGACACAAAAAAGCTTGCGGTTATTACCAATCCAGTCACTATAGAAACGTCTGGTTATGAACTTGACCTTATTAAGAAGTGTCAGGAGGTCTTGTTCGTAGGCCGGATAGATAATAACCAGAAAAGGGTGTTTCGTGTGGTTGATGTATGGGCGCAAGTGGAACGTGTATGTCCTGATTGGACATTGGTAATTGTAGGAGACGGGCCGGATAGGGAGGGTATGGAAAGGTATGCGAGTTCTTTGGGGTTGAGAAATATTCGGTTTGAAGGGTTTCGTAATCCTCGTTCTTATTATGAGCGGGCTTCCTTATTGCTTTTGACTTCTGAATATGAGGGGTTCGGACTTGTGATTGTGGAAGCTATGAGTTTTGGAGTTGTACCTATTGTCTTGGATAGTTATACGGCTGTCCATGATATTCTTGAAGACGGAAAGGACGGACGGATTGTGCCATATCGTTCTAAAGAGGGTTTCTGTCCTAAGGCAATGGCCGAAATGCTATTAGAATTGATGGAAAACCAGAGAAGCCGGGAACGTATGGCAAAAGCGGCACGGGACAAAAGTTTCTTGTTTTCACGTGGAAGTGTATGCATTCATTGGAATAAAATGTTAAAAGATGTTGTAACGGGGGGTAATTTGCCGCCCTTATTCAAACAAAAAGAGATAATCTATGTCGGGCGATTGGATTGTAATCAAAAGCGTGTGCTGCGGATTTTGCAAACTTGGGCTTTGTTGGAACAGCGTTATCCGGATTGGCGATTGACTATAGTGGGTGATGGGCCGGACAGGGTGAATCTGGAGAATCAAGTATTTGAATCGCAGTTGGAAAACGTTTCTTTTGAGGGCTTTCAGAATCCAAGAGGGTATTATGAGCGAGCTTCCATCTTATTGTTGACTTCGGAGTTTGAAGGTTTTCCGTTGGTGCTGCCGGAGTGTATGAGTTTTGGGGTGGTACCAGCCGTTTACGGGAGCTATTCTGCTGTATATGATATTGTGGAAGACGGTAAAAATGGTTTAATTTTGCCGTATGATAAAAAGGGATATAATGCTGCGCTTATGGCAGAAAAGCTGTCTGTCCTGGTGCAGTCGTCTGATGAGCGTCAGCGTATGGCAGAAAATGCCATTGTAACGAGCCGTAAATATTCTTTAGATTTTGTATATCAATCTTGGGAGAAACTTTTTGATTCTCTTTTTTAATAGCATATTTCTTTTTTTATGATGTCTGATTCTGTTCGTATTTTGAATGCGAACCTCTTGTCCATTACCCGGATTGAACTGCTGCAAAGCTTGAAACGCGGGATATTGGTCACTCCGAATCTCGATCATTTGGTCAAACTCCAGCATGACCGTGAGTTTTATGACCTTTATCAAAAGGCGGAGTGGGTGGTTTGCGACAGTAAAATCTTGTATTTGTGCTCTCGTTTGCTGAAGAAAGGAATACCGGAAGCCATTCCGGGTAGCAGTTTCTTTACGGCTTTCTATCAATATCATAAGGATAATCCGGATTGCCGGATATTCCTTTTGGGGGCGATGGAAGGTGTGGCGCAAAAGGCCATGGAGCGTATCAATGCCTCGGTGGGGCGCGAAATCGTGGTAGGGGCGATGTCTCCTTCGTATGGTTTTGAAAACAAACCGGAGGAAAACGAATTGATTTACCGTACCATCAATGCTTCCGGTGCCAATGTGGTATTGGTCGGTGTGGGGGCGCCCAAACAGGAAAAATGGATTTTCCGTCATAAAAGCCGCATGCCGGGAGTCGATATTTGGATGGCTTTGGGGGCTACGGTCGACTTTGAGGCCGGCAATGTGAAACGGGCACCGAAATGGATGCAGATGTTGGCGATGGAATGGTTTTACAGATTCCTGATGGAGCCCAAGCGAATGTTCAGGAGATACTTTGTGGATGATGTGAAATTCTTTTTGTATTTCGGCCGGCAACTGCTTGGGATTTATCGTAACCCGTTTAAAGATTGAAATGAAAATGAAAAAGCTTGATGTGGTAAACTTTTTGCGCGGGTATTCCATTTTTACCATAGTAATCATGCATCTTGTAGGGATGTTGGGGATTTCCGGGATATGGGAAAAAGCAGCAGCCTTTGGTGGTGCCGGAGTACACGTCTTTATCCTCTGTTCGGGATTTGGCTTATACCTTTCTTACCTTAGTAAGCCTTTAGGATACATAGCTTTCCTGAAGAAACGTTTTACGAGGATTTATATGCCGATGGCCGTCTTGTGCGTGGCCACGGCTGTCTGGATGGCTTGTATGGGGCGTGAATGGTTCATGCCGCTGTGGGGCAATTTGTTACTTTTCAAAATGTTTGTTCCTGAACTGGAGAGTTCTATGGGAGGGCAGATGTGGTTTGTGTCTACTATCATTCAGTTCTATCTTGCTTGGCCTCTTATTGTTAAGTTATTTAACATTCGGGGGGGGGGGTAAAGCTTGCGCTCATTGTCAGCCTGTTATGGTCTACATCCGTAGGCCTATTAGGATATGCAGAGGAGCGGGTTTGGAATAGTTTCTTCCTGCAATATTTGTGGGAGTTTTGCTTAGGGATGAAGATGGCAGAAATATATCATGGCAATCCTAAAGCACTGGAAGTGCCCCAGTGGAAATATTTGTTGCCGTTGTGCGTGGCCGGTGTGGGGGTGACTGGCATAATGGGCTTCGCGGGGTGGCCATGGAAACTTTACAATGACATACCCTCATTGGTGGGTTATATGTCTCTTGCTCTTGTCATCTATAAGGTGGGAATCAAGCCGCTTAACCGGTTGTTGGAGTGGACCAACCGCTTTTCATACGAATGGTATTTGGTACACATGTTCGTTTTTGATATCATATTTTATTGTATCGGGTATAAAACGCCGATTGTCGTGGTATTCATGCTGTGTTTGCTTTTGTCATATAGTACAGCTATTGCGTATAGCAAAATATGGAGCAAGTAGATTCTGGTTATACGGAATTGCGCAGCTATCAGTGGGAAATGAAGCACCGCCTGTATGAAAAATGGTGGGGCGGGATTAGGAGCGTGATGGTACAGATGCCTACAGGGACGGGGAAGACGTACTTGATGGCCGCCGTGGTCCGCGAGAATGCTGCGGACGGGGTGTTGGTCGTGACGCACCGTATAGAATTGGTAGAGCAGATTTCGGAAACCTTGTCTCGTTTCGGAGTACGCCACGGGGTGATTGCCGGTGGCCGGAAGGCGTTGTTGGCGGAGAACGTCCGGGTGGCGAGCATACAGACGTTGAGCCGATGTATAGATAGTCTTTCTTTTTGCCCTTCTGTTGTGGTTGTGGACGAGGCTCATCATGCCTTGGCGAAGACTTACCGCATATTGTGGGAAAAGTGGCCGGAGGCTCTTTTCTTGGGACTGACGGCTACGCCTTGCCGGTTGAGCGGCGAACCTTTCACGGACTTGTTCGAGGTATTGCTCCAAACGTGGAGTATGGAACGCTTTATCGACGAGGGGTGGTTGGCTGATTTTGAATATATAAGTGCCGACCCGAACAGTAAGGCGGTACGCCGGGTGGGGCTGTTGTCCAAGCGTGGTGCGGATGGCGATTACCAGTTGAAAGAGATGGCTACGGTGATGGATTGTCCTGAAAGCATCCGTCATCTGTATGACACTTACCGGACGTTTGCTTCAGGAAAGAAAGGCATAGTGTATGCCATAAACCGGGAACATGCGCGTCATATCTTGGAGTATTATCGGGATGGCGGGGTAAGTTGTTGCATGATTGACGCGAAGACTCCGCCGGAGGAACGCCGGAGTTTGGTGGAAGACTATCGGAACGGCCGTTTCACGTTGATGGTCAACGTCGACATATTCTCGGAAGGATGGGACGTGCCGGAGGTAGAGGTCATCCAACTTGCCCGACCCACGCTTTCATTGGCCAAATATTTGCAGCAGGTGGGGCGGGGGATGCGTGTATCCTGCAAGAAAAGCCACGTGATGGTATTGGACCAGGTGGGACTGTATTTGGCTTTCGGTATGCCTATACAAAGATGGGACTGGCAGCGGATGTTTGATGGAAGGGAGGTTGGCCGACCCACAACGGGCAATACTTTTCCTATATATATAGGAGAAGAGGCCATGGAAAAACAGTTGGTGAATCTGGAGATGGTCCGTATCAAACGGAAAGAGGAGAAGCGCGAGGGAATGGAAGTTTTTATGCAGGGCGGAAAATACGGCATAGCGTTGGATGGAAAAGAGGTGTGTGCCCCTCAGTTCGTGCGGGTAGAACGGATACCTGAACCTTATTTTGCCCTGTGTTTTTACCCATACGATGCCGTCTTCCGGGGGAAGGTGACGGTGGTGGACGGGAAGGGGCGTGATTTGAGGCCGGAACTTTATGGAAAGGTGGAATGCAAAGGGGACTTTTTTAAGGGGTGTGACTTTACGGGAAAGCAGGTTTATTGGGACGGCAAGACCCGGAGGCACTACGAAAGGATGCCGGAACTCGGACGTCTCGGGCGGTTTGAACTGGTCAAGCAAGATGCCGCGTACATGTTCCGCTTCAGGGAACGCGGGCTAGACTTCTCGTTCCGGAAGGAAGATGTGCGGGTCAGTGCCACCGGAAAGGTCTTTATTATTGGCAAGCATCTGATTGTGAATGATAAAAAAGAACAGTTCATATATGAATTTCTTGGATTCAGCAAAGGAATGATTCTGGTAAAGTTGCCCGGGCAAAATGTGTATCGCCTGATATTGGACTCGGGGAACCGTTATTGTGATTTTAAGCCTCCTTATCCGGGAACAGTAACACGGAACCCAGACCGGATGTATATCAGGTTCCATAATTGGTCCGGTTTTTGATTGGAATGAATACAAAAGTAGTATAAGGATAGTTTTAAATTTGAAATACCTACAAGTCGGTATAGGGGAATCCGTTATTTCTCCGTATCTTTGCAGCCGGTTAGCACATAAATAACTAAAACGGATAAATTATGGAACGTAACAACGAAAGCTGGGCCGGCTTCAAAGGCGAATTGTGGAAGAAGGAAATCAACGTGCGTGATTTCATTCAGAACAATTATACTCCTTACACGGGGGATGATTCTTTCCTGAAGCCGTCGTCGGAGAAGACCCGCAAAGTGTGGAACAAATTGACCGAGATGTTCAAGGTGGAGCGTGAGAAGGGTGTGTATGACACCGAAACAAAACTCCCCCAAAGCATCACGACTTACGGGCCGGGTTATATAGATAAGGATAATGAAGTGGTTGTGGGACTGCAGACGGATGCCCCGCTCAAGCGTGGTATTTTTCCGAAAGGCGGTATCCGCATGGTGGAAAACAGCCTGGAAGCTTACGGCTACCATCTCGACCCGATGACGAAAGAGATTTTCACGAAATACCGTAAGACGCACAACGAAGGAGTGTTTTCAGCTTATACCGATGAAATGTTGGCATGTCGCCGTTCGGCCATTATTACAGGTTTGCCGGATGCATACGGCCGTGGACGGATTATCGGTGACTACCGTCGTGTGGCCTTGTATGGTACGGCACGTTTGATTGAGGACAAGAAAAAATTCCAAAAACGCCTCGACATCCAGGAACTGAATGATGAAATCATCCGTAACCGTGAAGAGGTCACGGAACAGATTCATGCTTTACAGGATTTTGAGAAGATGTGTGCCGCATACGGATTCGATGTGACCCGTCCGGCCAAGGATGCCCGCGAAGCCGTGCAGTTTGTATATCTGGCTTATCTGGCCGCTGTGAAGGACCAGGACGGTGCGGCCATGTCCATAGGGCGTACTTCTACTTTCCTCGACATTTATATAGAGAAAGACATCCGTGAAGGAAAACTGACGGAGGAGGAAGCACAGGAACTGGTGGACCAGATGATCATCAAATTGCGTATCGTACGGTTCTTGCGTACGCCCGAATATAACGACTTGTTTTCCGGTGACCCTGTATGGGTGACGGAATCCCTCGGCGGCATGGGCGTGGACGGCCGCACGTTGGTGACGAAGACTTGTTTCCGTTACCTGCATACGCTTTACAACCTCGGGCCGGCTCCGGAACCGAACCTTACGGTGCTGTGGGCGGACAAATTGCCGGAGAACTGGAAGAAGTTCTGTGCCAGAGTTTCTATCGACACGTCGGCCATCCAGTATGAGAACGACGACCTGATGCGGGTGGATTACGGTGACGACTATGGCATCGCATGCTGTGTGTCTCCGATGAAAATCGGCAAGCAGATGCAGTTCTTCGGAGCCCGTGCCAATCTGGCCAAGTGCTTGCTGTATGCCATCAACGGCGGGCGCGACGAGCGTAGCGGTGTGCAGGTGGCTCCCAAATTCGAACCGATTACGAGCGAATATCTCGACTATGACGAGGTGATGGAGAAATACGAGCAGATGATGCGTTGGTTGGCCAAGGTGTACGTGAATGCCTTGAAGATTATCCACTATATGCACGACAAGTATGACTATGAGGCATACGAAATGGCTCTGCACGATGGCGACGTACAGCGTATCCGTGCTACCGGTATTGCCGGTTTGTCCATCGTGGCCGACTCTTTGGCTGCCATCCGCGACTGCAAGGTGAAGGTGGTTCGCGACGAGCGCGGCTTGGCTGTGGACTTCGAGCGTGAAGGCGAGTATGTGCCTTATGGCAACAATGACGACCGCACGGATGCCATCGCAGTGGAAATCACGGAGAAATTCATGGATTACCTCCGTCAGCACGAGACTTACCGCAATGCGGTTGCCACGCAGTCCATCCTGACGATTACCAGCAATGTGGTGTATGGAAAGAAAACCGGTACGACTCCCGACGGCCGCCAGGGCGGTACTCCGTTTGCACCGGGGGCCAACCCGATGAACGGGCGTGACGTGAAAGGAGCCGTTGCGGCGTTGGCTTCGGTGGCCAAGCTTCCGTTCCATCATGCACACGACGGTATCTCTTACACTTTTGCCATATCTCCGGCTACGTTGGGCAAGGAGCGCGACATTCAGGTAAATAATCTGGTCGGCCTGTTGGATGGTTATTTCACTCCGGACGGCGGCCAACATCTCAATGTCAATGTGTTCGACAAGGAATTGTTGATGGATGCCATGGAACATCCCGAGAAGTATCCGCAGTTGACCATCCGCGTGTCCGGCTATGCCGTGAACTTTGTGAAGCTGACGCGTGAACAACAGTTGGATGTCATTTCGCGTACCATCAACCACTCTTTATAATATAAAAGGAAATGGAAAAACCATTGGTGGGTAAAATACATTCATTGGAGAGTTTCGGGACCGTCGACGGTCCCGGAATTCGTTTTGTGACCTTCCTGCAAGGTTGTCCGCTTCGTTGCCTGTATTGCCATAATCCGGACACTTGGGATGCCGGTCGTCCGGCCCGTTATCAAATGGCTCCGGAGGAATTGCTTGCCGAAGTGCTCAAGGTACGCAGTTTCATAGCCCGTGGAGGGGTGACGTTGACTGGGGGCGAACCCTTGTTGCAGGCTGATTTCTGCCGCGAGTTTTTTCGTCTTTGCCGCGAGGAAGGCCTTCATACGGCATTAGATACTTCAGGGGCCGTGTTCAATGAACGCGTATGTGCAGTGTTGGATTATACGAACCTGGTGCTTCTCGACATTAAGGCGCTTCGCCCCGAACTTTGCAGGAAAGTCAGCGGAAGTGACGGACGGAATGCCCGGGCTTTGCTTGATGAATTGGAAAAGAGAGGTACGGAGGTTTGGATTCGCCATGTGGTCGTACCCGGCCTGACGGACGATGACACGCTGTTGGATGAACTGGTAGAGTTTGTACGACATTACAAGGTTGTGCGCAAAATAGAATGGTTGCCTTATCATACGATGGGGGTGTTCAAATACGAGGAACTCGGGTTGGACTACCCGTTGGCCGACGTGCCTCCTCTTGCTCGGGAGAGGGTAGAAGCCATTAAGGCACGCTATAAAGGCATCTTCCCTGACTGATGCCGGTATGCCATATTGTATGAAACCTTTACTTCTTGAGGGCTTCCGTAAGATGTTGTAAATCATATAGGTAATGGCGGGGGATCATTCTGCGCCAAAACGGAAATCAATCACAGCCAAATGAAAAATCGTTTGGCTGTGATTGATTTTTTATTCTGCGCCAAATGATTTCAGGGCTTCTGTATGCTTGCTCCTTGTCGTGCTTTTTTTCTTGTGGGGCAGGCTTGGGGTGTTGTCCTAAAAGGAGGAATTATTCTTCTAATCCATCCGAAATGGACTTTTTGTGTGTTTCGTATTGCTTCTTTTTCTATCTTTGATATTCAAAAGTGTTTTTTATGAGCAGAATATACAATTCCGTCGTGGGTGTACTTTGCGGGGTGGGAATATTGTCTTCTTGCGAAATCATCGAATATCATCCCTACGATACGCGTATAGAAGGAGAGACCGGGCTGACGGAGAAGAACATCCGTTTGATTGAAGACAAGATGCGGGGAAGGCGTGAGTTCCGTTTTGCCATGATCAGCGATACCCAACGCCGGTATGACGAAACGAAAGAAGTCGTGAATATCATCAATAACCGTGGCGACATTGATTTTGTGTTGCATGGCGGCGACATGGCAGACTTCGGGGAGACGAAAGAGTTCTTATGGGCACGTGATTTCTTGAACAAGTTACGGGTGCCGTATGTTTGCCTGTTGGGGAATCATGATTGCCTGGGGACGGGGTTTGATGTGTACCAGAAAGTTTTCGGGAGTGACAATTTTGCTTTTACGGTTGGCAATGTGCGTTTTGTTTGTTTGAATACCAACGCGCTCGAATATGATTACAGCCATCCGGTTCCCGATTTCAATTTTATGGAGGACGAATTGAGGAATATGCCGGTGGGCGTAGAGAAAACCATTGTGGCCATGCACGTGCCGCCCGGCGACGGGGAGTTCAACAACAATGTGGGGCGCGCCTTTGAGCATTACATTGCCAGTTTCCCCCATGTGCAGTTTTGTCTGTTCGGCCACATCCACCGTTGGGCAGAAGAGGAGTTTTTTGATGACGGAGTCGTATATTACGGATGTACGACAGTCGGGAAGCGAGGGTATTACGTCATTACCATAAAAGAAGAAGGATATGAAATTGAACGTTGCGATTTTTAGTATATGGTTTTCAGTGGGCATGCCTTCTTTTGTAATGGGGCAGGGCGCGACGGAGAGGGCAGACTCTGTCCCGACACGCTATGAGAAAATGATGGCACGCCGTATGGAGGGGTGGAAACGTTTGATTCCCGACCATTACAAGATACAGTTTGCGGGAAGCATCGGTGCAGCCTCAATCGGTACGGGTTGGACATACGGGAAGAAGCAGCAATGGGAGACAGATGTCATGTTGGGCTTTCTGCCTAAATTTGAAAGTGAACATCATAAGGCCGTTTTCACTCTGAAACAATCGTATCTGCCCTGGCGGTTACGTGTGAAAGGAAGTGCGTGGGTGATTCAGCCCTTGTCATGCAGTTTGTTCTTGTCCTCCGTGTTAAGCGATAAGTTCTGGACGCACGAGCCGGACCGTTATCCTAAAGGATATTACGGTTTCTCAACTCGTATCCGTGCCAATCTGTCCTTGGGCCAACGTATCGTGTATGACATACCGGATGTTTCCAATTGGAGGGTACAAGATATATCCTTGTATTATGAATTAGGGGCGTGTGATACCGATTTCTGTACTTTCTTTGGTGACCGTAGCATCAAGTTTAAAGAAATTTTAAGTCTGGCTGTCGGTATAAAACTGCATATTTAACTTCTCCTGTTTGCAGGCGTACTTAAAAGTCAGTATCTTGCGTCTTGTTAGAATCCCTTTTTTCAGGTATTGTAAGAATGGTGTAAAGTGATGAACTTTGCCATAGAAAAAGATGTTTAATTTAAAAACAAAAGTGAATATGAAAATCAAATCAATCAAAGGGCGTGAGATATTGGACTCCCGTGGTAATCCGACGGTAGAAGTAGAGGTGGAATTGGAATGCGGCGTGGTGGGCCGCTCATCGGTGCCTTCGGGAGCTTCTACGGGCGAACACGAAGCCTTGGAACTACGTGACGGAGATGAAAAACGTTACGGAGGTAAAGGCGTGTTGAAGGCTGTGGAAAATGTGAATAAGGTAATTGCTCCGGCCTTGGTGGGCTATAGTGCTTTGGAACAGCGTGCCATCGACCACAAGATGTTGGCACTCGACGGCACGAAGACAAAGTCTAATTTAGGTGCCAATGCCATTCTCGGGGTATCGTTGGCTGTGGCTAAGGCTGCTGCGGAATATTTGGACATTCCTTTATATCGTTATATTGGCGGCGTGAACACATACGTGATGCCTGTGCCGATGATGAATATCATCAACGGAGGTTCGCATAGCGATGCGCCGATAGCTTTTCAGGAATTCATGATTCGTCCGGTGGGTGCTCCTTCTTTCCGTGAGGGGCTGCGGATGGGGGCCGAAGTGTTCCATGCCTTGAAGAAAGTGCTTCACGGCCGTGGCTTGAGCACGGCTGTAGGAGATGAAGGCGGTTTTGCTCCTTCATTGGACGGCACTGAGGATGCTCTCGAATCCATAATCGCTGCCATTAAGGCTGCCGGTTACGTGCCGGGTAAGGATGTGATGATTGGTATGGACTGCGCTTCCTCCGAATTCTATAAAGATGGAGTGTACGATTATACCATTTTTGAAGGTGGGAAAGGTAAGAAGCGTACTTCAGACGAGCAGATTGCCTACCTGGAAGAATTAATCACGAAGTATCCGATTGATTCCATTGAAGACGGTATGAGCGAGAATGACTGGGACGGTTGGAAGAAGTTGACGGAACGTATCGGCGGACGTTGCCAGTTGGTGGGCGATGACTTGTTTGTGACCAACGTGGACTTCTTGTCCAAGGGGATTGCCATGGGATGTGCCAATTCCATTTTGATCAAGGTGAACCAAATCGGTTCGCTCAGCGAAACTTTGGATGCCATCGAGATGGCTCATCGCCATGGTTATACAACGGTTACTTCCCACCGTTCGGGAGAGACAGAGGATGCTACGATTGCCGATATTGCCGTGGCCACGAACAGCGGCCAAATCAAGACCGGTTCTTTGAGCCGTTCCGACCGTATGGCCAAATATAACCAGTTGCTCCGTATCGAGGAAGAGCTAGGGGATTTGGCTATGTATGGTTATAAGCGCATCAAGTGAGACTTTACGTATTGTGATTGAATGAAAAAAGAGTTGCTTCGGGAGATATTTTACTGAATGCAACTCTTTTTTTGCAAGAAAAACAGGAAGGCATGGCTTTTCATATCTTTGTTTTTCCTAACTTTGTTTGCACCTTAAAAATTAAAGGCCATGCCACGGATAAAGGAAGGATTCAAGGGAGAACGGATAGTCGTCTTGCCGGGTTTTTTGATAGAAGAGTTGAAGCGCGACCCTTTGGGCCGCGAGCTTTATATCACGGATATCGGTTATTATCCGCATGCAGGTTTTCATTATTGTGAGCGGAAAGAGGAGGATTCCAATGAGTTTGTGCTGATTTATTGTGTAGAGGGGGAGGGATGGTTCGAACTGGACGGTAAGCGTTATGACGTTGGGGCTAACCAGTTTTTCATTTTGCCCAAATATAAGGCACATGCTTATGGCAGTAAAGCCGAGAATCCTTGGACGATTTACTGGATTCATTTCGATGGCGCAAAAGCCGCCTTTTTCAGCGTAGGGTTCAGTAAGCCGCATGATATTTCACCGGCAGAACATTCCCGTATCAAAGAACGTCTGCTGCTGTTTGAAGAAATTTATGCTTCGGTCAGTTCTGGGTATAACAAGAACTACATGCTGTATGCCACGACGAGCCTTTTCCACTTTTTGGGTTCCATGAAGTTTCTGGGAGAATACCGTGAGTGCCGTTTTGCGGGTGTGCAGGAAAAACGAGACGTGGTGCAGCGTGCCATTCATTTCATGCAGGAAAACCTGAATAAGAAAATCCGTCTGACGGATATTGCCCGCGAAGTGAAACTTTCCCCGTCTTACTTCTCCAATATCTTTGAGGACAAGACCGGTTCTCCCCCTTTGCGTTATTTGGGATACCTCCGTATTCAGGAAGCCTGTCATTATCTGGATTTCACAGATTTGAAAATCAGTCAGATCAGTCCGTTGGTCGGTTATGAGGATTCGCTTTATTTTTCCCGGCAGTTCACGAAATACATGGGCATGTCGCCGTCGGAATATAAATCAAAAAAGAAAGGATAAGGTTTTAAATAATTATATAATTGAGGAACGAGACATGAATACGAAATCTCTATTATCTTTAGCAGCAGGCATTTTCCTGCTTTGCAGTTGCCATACGGAGCCTGCTTCCCGTGAAGGAGAAACGGGGGCGGCAGACAGTGTGGTGGTGAAAAATGAAGTCGTGAATACGATTCTGCAGCGTCGCAGCATCCGGAGATACAAGCCTCAACCGGTGGAGAAGGACAAGTGGGCGCAGATTGTGGAATGTGGGCTGTATGCTCCCAACGGGAAGGGACTTCAATCGTGGGAAGTACGTGTTGTGGACAATCCCCGTTTGTTGGCTTCGATAGATTCGGCTTACAGCCATTTTATGGGGAAAGGACAGGGGAAAACCACTCTTCGGGCTGCATACGGTGCACCTGTGTTGGTATTTATCGCATACGATACGACTTATGATTTGTCGCAGGTAGATTGCGGGCTGTTGGGTGGAAACATGATGATTGCGGCTCAATCGTTGGGGATTGGTTCATGTTGCTTGGGTGGTATTTGCCGTTTCCTGAATGAACCGGAAGGTCGTGAATTGCTTGATGAATTGGATTTTCCCGAAACGCATAAATTACTTTATGCCATAGCTTTCGGTTATCCGGACGAAGAACCTTCTCCCAAACCTCGTGATATGAATAGGGTCCGGACGGTTGAATGATGCGGTTTTTGTTGATTGGGGATTAAAGAATGAGAAGTATGAGACGTTTCTATATATTGGGGGTAGCCATGGGAATGAGTGCATTTTTGAGCAGCCTTTTCGGTTGCCATGTTTCGGACGGGGATTTCCGTTCGCTTTCCGTAGCGGAATTCAAAGAATGCATTGCCGATACGGCGGTCGTGCGTTTAGATGTACGTACGGACGAAGAATATGCGGAGGGGCATATTGCCGGGGCGATGAACATAGACGTGTTACAACCGGATTTCGAACAGAAGAGCAAGGCCGTTTTACCGAAGAACAAGACCATAGCCTTGTATTGCCGGAGTGGGAAACGCAGCAAGAAAGCTGCACGGATTCTGAGTGAGCTTCATTATAAGGTAGTGGAACTTGACGGTGGATACATGGAATGGAAGCAGGCCGGACTGTGACGGGGCAAGTCTTGAAATGGATGAGTCCGGGGCTGCTCCAGTGGAAAGGAGAAACTATTCTGGGTAAAAAATGACTGTAATTTCGCGATAGGCTTGCATATAATGGCTCTTTTCATTATCTTTGCATCCGATTTCAAGGAAATCACGCGGAAATAGCTCAGTCGATAGAGCACTAGCCTTCCAAGCTGGGGGTCGCGGGTTTGAGTCCCGTTTTCCGCTCCATGTAAGACTTGCTGTTTTTCAGCAGGTCTTTTTTGTTGTATCCGTGAGGTAAAGGGCATTTGTTCGGATAGCCCTGTTATAATGTTTAATGCAACATGGCTGTGCAAAGTCTTGATATGTGCCATAAAATATCGTTAATACTTTATCTTTAATCCATAATATGATTGTTGGAGTTGTGTGAATATAGTATATTTGTGTGGAGTACAAGTAATGAAAGATAAAAGTATGCTCTTTTGATATGGATGATAAATCAAAATGGGATGAAGGGGTTTCATGGCTTTGTGAGATGTGTTTTGAGTTTATGGGACTGATTGGAATAATAAAAACAGTATGATATGATAGAGCAGGTTATAATAAAGAATTATAAGTCGATAAGGGATTTGTCTTTACCCTTAAACCGATTGAATGTGCTCATTGGTTCAAACGGTGTGGGTAAAAGTAATTTTATCTCATTTTTTGAATTGACGAAAGCCATATATGAGCAACGGTTCGGAAGTTATACTTTGTCAAAAGGTGGTATTGACAGCTTGTTGTATCGTGGGAGGAAGGTATCTCCTTCCATCCATGGATTGTTGGATTTCGACAATAATAATGCTTTCTTTTTTGAAATAAAACCCGCGCAATCCAATAAGGGATTTATAGAAAAAACGGGGGATTATTTCAATAATTTCCATACAGAAGGTAAGGATTATACGGAATGGAATAAGACGCTATGGGATTCCGCTGTTGAAGAATCTTCTTTAATCCAAAATCTCAAATGGAGGGCCGGTTATTTAAAGAGATATTTGAGTAGTTTTACGGTATATCATTTTCATGATACCAGTGCAAGTTCTCCTATGCGTGGAGATTGTAATATCAATGATAACGAATACCTTCGTGACAATGGTTCTAATTTGGCGGCATTTCTCTATTCTATGATGCAGAATGATGAAACTAATTTTCGGTTGATAGAAGGGGTGGTAAGTTCCATTGCGCCTTATTTTAAGTGTTTCAAGTTACGTCCGGATGTGAATGATAAGGAAAGAATACGTCTGGAATGGGAAGAAAAGGAGACTGATATGTATCTTAACGGATACAGTTTTTCGGATGGAACTTTACGTTTTATTGCTTTGGCCACTTTACTGTTGCAATCAAAAACCCCCGAGATTATTGTGATTGATGAGCCCGAGCTTGGTTTGCATCCTGCTGCTATAAATAAGTTTGCCGAACTTGTTAAACGTGCATCCAATAAGAGTCAGATTATTTTATCCACACAATCTACAAATTTAGTGAATTGTTTTGATGTGAAAGATATTATAGTTGTGGATAGGGTTGAAAGCCAATCTGTTTTTAGGCATTTGTCAGAAGAGGATTTGGCGACATGGATGGATGAATACGATTTGTCTATTAGTGATTTGTGGGAGAAGAATATGATAGGAGGACAGCTATGAGACGTGTATATATTGTTGTGGAAGGACAAACTGAGCAGGAGTTTGTCAATACTGTTATCTCTCCTTATTTACAGGGATTTGGTGTATTTAGCATTACTCCTGTTTTAATCCGGACCAGTAGGAACGGGAGAGGTGGAATGGTGAATTACCAACATTTATGGAATACCGTAAAATTGCTTCTGAAATCTTCAAGAAAGGATTTTGTTGTGACTACATTTATTGATTTTTTCAGGATACCTAACACCATGCCAAGGTATGAAGAATGTATGGCGAAAGTCAGTAAAATAGAGCGTGTCGAAGCACTGGAAAGCGCTATGAATGAAAATATCGGAGATAGACGTTTCTTTTCTTATATCCAGTTACATGAATTTGAGGCTCTTTTGTTTTCTAATAATAATGGCTTTGCGTACTATTTTCCAGAAGAATGTGCTAAAAGAACAGGTAATATTGTTTCCTCGTATGAAAATCCAGAGGATATAAATTCATCTCCAGAGGGAGCACCTTCTAAAAGATTGTTGGCCTTGAAATCTGATTACAATAAAGTGTTGGAGGGAAACTTAATAGCATTGGAGGTGGGGATAATGAGTATGCTTGAAAAATGTCCGAGATTCAATAGGTGGATAACCCAAATCATTGACACCTGTAAAATATAGGTTGAATGAGGTTCGGGGCATATTGTATGAAGGCAGAAAGTCGGTTGTTTATATCTGATGATTCTATAGTGTTTGGAAAAAGCCAACACGCATTTTGGGGCGTGTTGGTGATGTAAAGTCTTATTCCGTATCGAACCGGAACACAGTAGTTTGCCGGTATTCCTCCCCGGGGCGCAACAGGCAGGAGGGGAAATCGGGATGCGATGGCGTGTCGGGATAGTATTGCGTTTCGAGGCAGACGGCGGTATCGGGGTAGACGTAATAACCGGCTGTGTAGAGCAGTACGGAGGGTAGGTCGGTTTTTACCGTCAGGCTGCGGCCCGTGGTGGGGTTGGACAACCAGGCGGCCTCCACCATGTCGGGAGACTTTTCTGTTTTCAGTATGTAACAGTGGTTGTAGCCTTTGTTCCATTTCAGTTGCTCGTGGTCGTCATATAAGTCCTGTCCGATGGGCTTGGCTGAAGTAAAATCGAAAGGCGTGCCGTCCACATTTACCCGTTTTCCCGTAGGGATGAACTGTGGGGTGGTGTCCAACATCGTATGTGACGGGATGTGTAATATGTGCCCTGTGATTCGCTCTTTTTTGCCGCCCAAATTGAAATAGGCGTGGTTCGTCAGATTCAGAAAGGTTGCCTTGTCTGTCGTTCCATAGTAACGAATGGACAGTTCGTTATCATCGGTCCAACGGTATTCCACTGTTACGTGAACATTGCCAGGGTAACCTCCCTCTCCGTCAAGAGAAAGCCGCTTGAAGCGTACACCGTCGTCCAAAATTTCCCAGTCCCACAGCATGCGGTCGAATCCGGAGAAGCCGCCATGGTTGGTGTTCTGCCCGTCGTTTTTTTCCAGTTCGTAGGTTTGCCCATCGATGCAGAGGCGTGCGCCTCCGATGCGGTTGGCAAAGCGGCCCACGATGGCACCCATGTAGAACTCGTCCGACAGCGGGTCGGCCGGACTGACGAGTACATTCGCCATCTCTCCATTCCTGTCCGGCACGATGGCAGAAAGCCAACGGGCACCCCAGTTGGTCAGTTCAACCACGGCTCCGGTTGAGTTCGTCAACTGGAAGCCGTAGACCGGGGTGCCCGTCGGCATATTACAAATAATTTGTGTTTTTATTCGCATAATTCACGATGGATTTGTGCGCCTTGGTGGTTGATGTCCAATGTGCGTGCCTTGTCCAAATATTCCATGGCATGTGCCTTGTCGCCCAATCCGAGGTAACCCAACCCCATCACATAATTGCAGTGTATGGCGTTGCGCTTGTCCAGATTGTCCTCCCAGATGGCCAGGTCGGGCAACGATACGGCAAAGTAGTCTATGCGGCAGTGGTCGAACAAGTGTTTCTCACCGTGCTTGATGAGCTTGTTGAAGCGTCCGCGTGCCTTGCCTTCCTCGCCCAATGCGCGCCAAGCCAGTCCCTGATAGAAAATCTTGTCCGGTTGCGCATCGTTGTAGAAGAACGCCTGTTGCGGTTCGGCAGAGCCTTGGGTGGCCTTGTGCAACCAAAGCGTGGCATTTTCTTCGTCTCCCAGTCCGCGGTAAGCCAGTCCTTTGTAATACCAGATGTCGTTCTCTTCGGCATTGATGAGTTTGCCCTCACCCAAGTTATACGGGTATTGGTCTGTGGCTAGCAACAAAGCCAAAGCGTCGGCGTAGCGGTGTTCGCGCAGGGCGATTTTGGCCAGTTCCACATGGCAGATGGTGTATTGTCCCGTGATTTTTCCTTCACCGCCTTCCCACGGATGGAATTTGCGGGCGGCAATCAGTGCCTTGGCCTCTTCATAGCGTCCTAATTGGTTGTAGAGCGTGATGCGCTCGATGGACAGGTCGTCGCGGCTTTCCGTTTCGGCCGGATGGGCTTCGAGGAATGCGAGACGTTCCGCTTGCGGACGTCCGAGCCGTTTGTAGAGCTGGTCCAATTCCATCAGGATGCGGGCGTCGCTTTCATCGAGGCGGTAAGCCTTCTCCAGTGTATCCACGGCCTTCTGCGGGTCATTGCGTTTGTTGTAGTAAGCCAGCGAGAGGTTGCGCCATACGGTGGGGAACGTTGGGTCGATGGCGGCCGATGCCTCCCAACATGTGATGGCATTGTCGTATTGCCGTGCGGCATACCAGAAGTTGCCGAGGGCGTAGGCCGCTTTGGCGCAGGCTTCGTGGTTCTCTTTCATCGCATCCTGCAACACCAATACTTCTTCGATGCGGTTGGGGAAGCAGTAAGAATGGTCATCCTGTTCGGCCTTTTTGTAATATTCGAGCGCCTTGACTGTGTCGCCTTTACGTGAGTGGCAGTAGCCCAACGCGTAATGTACCATCGGGTAGACTGAGCTTTGTGTGGCGGCGTAACCCTCCAACAAGTTGATGGCCTCGTCGTAAAGTCCGGCCTGTGCGAAATCGAGTGCGTATTCGATGTAGACGTGGGCTGCGCCGCGCATCAGTCGCTGCATTTCCTTCAGTACGTTGTCGTTGTCCGTGAGAAGATATTGCTCGAAGCGGCATCCCATGTTGAAGCGGTCTATCTTGAGCGATTCCGCTATCAGTCCGAGGGCTTCTTCCTTACGTCCCAAGTGGCGCAGGATGGAAGCTTTCAGTTGGCGTGCCTTGTGGTGGTGCCAGTTGCGCACGAGCGAGCGGTCTATCAGGTCGAGAGCTTTCTCGAAGTTGCCCCTGCGGCAGTCGATGGCAGCCAAGTTGTAATAGGCGGCATCCTGCCAAGCGGCATTCCAAGCCGATTTGAAGAAAGCGTCGTACGCCTCGTCCGTTTTGTCCTGTATCAGACAGCTCCAACCCAGATTGTAATACGGTTCACCGTCGTAAGGGTTCGGATTGCGTTCCGTCAGGGTCTCGACGGATTTACGGAAATAACCTTCAGCCTTGGCGAATTGTCCCTTGCGCATCAGGAGTAACCCCATGGCGTTGTTGCAACGCACGTCGCCCGGTTCGCGGCGCAACGCTTCCTCATAGTAGTCCATCGGGTTGTAAGTCGCGTGGCGGTATTGCTCCAAGTGCAGTCCCGTCAGGAAAAGTTGCTCGATGGACGCGATGTCCTTCGGGTCTTTGGCGGCTTTGGCCGGATCCGGTACGGGCTTGATTTCCGGTTTGTCGGCCTGATAGCTTACCAGGATACGGCCTTCATGGTTGCGGATTTCAACCAGGATGTCTTCGTCTTTCAAGCCCTCGGCTGCAAATTCTGCTTGGAACGGTTCTGCCGGGGAGATGGAGATGACTTTGTCGAAAAGGGTGGCACCGCCCACGTTGTCCTTGACGAATACATGCACGTCCTTGTTAACTCCGGTGGTGTACAGGATGACTTTGCCTTTGCCCTCCTTGACTTCCATGTTCAGCAACGCGTCCTTGGTGGCATTCTTCACGTAGCCCACCTCGGCGTAAGGCATGAAGTACTGTTTCCACGACTTTTCCTCGTAGGGCTGCAACCAAGTGAAGTCCGGTTGGTTGTCGGTGTACATGCCCGTCATCAGTTCGATGTACGGGCCGTCCTCGTCCGTCAGGTTGCGGTCCCATGCGCGTCCGAAGTCGCCGTTTCCCCATGTCCATTGCTTCTTTCCCGGCGACACGTGATGGTCGGCCACGTGGAGCAATCCGCCTTTCACGTCTTCTTCATAGCCTCCTACGAAGTCGAATTTCGATTGGATGGCCATGTATGAGGTCGGCACGGGGATATTCTTGTATTTCGAGATGTCCACACCGGCAGAGTAGTCTTGTTTATAGTACACGCCTGTTGCGATGGGGAACGATGACACGTCACGCTTGCCATGGTCGAACACGGCGTTCACATCGGGCGGGAACACTGAATGGTAGTGGTCGTTGACCACCACGGCCGGGTTTGCCCACCACAGGAACGTCTGGGGGAAAGACGTACGGTTGTAAATCTTCACGTTGATTTCGATGTATGCCTTGCCCGGATAGAGCGTAAAGCCTTGCATGCCTTTGGTGCGGAACATGCGTTCCACTTCGTTGCACCATACTGTCTTGCTGCCGTCGGCATGCTCCTCGATGGAGAAGTCTGTGGGCAGGAACGTGGACGGGCGGTGGTGTTGCGGCCAGTTGAACTCGATACCGCCTGAAATCCACGGGCCGGTCAACCCGACGAGCGCGGGCTTCACCACTTGGTTGTAGTACACGAAGTGGCGTTGCTTTACCTTGTCGTAGGCCATGTGGATACGTCCGCCCAGTTCCGGGAGTATCATCACCTTGATATATTCGTTCTCGATGAAGAGCGCATGGTAAAGCTTGTCTTTCTTTTCATCTGAGATTTTTTCTACTACCGGATAGGGATATACCGAACCGCTGCTGCCTTGGTATACACGTTTTTCCAAGAAAATCGGGTTCTTTTCTTCCTTGCCGATTTCGTAGGTGGGGAGCAGGATGTCCTCTTCCCATGCACGCACCTCGGAGGTGTTCACCGTGCTTTGAATCAAATAGGATGTGATTTTTTCCATGATGTATGAAGTTATTGGATAAGTTCGTGTTCGATTTCTTCCAGACTCTTGCCTTTCGTCTCAGGCAGGCGGCGCCATACGAAGATGCCTCCTGCGAGGCAGATGATGCCATAGAGCCAGAATGTCCCGGCTGCGCCCAGTCCCGTGTTCAGTACAGGGAACGTGTAAGTCAGTATGAAGCAGGCTGCCCACAAGGCAAATGTGCAAACAGACATGGCCACACCCCGTATGCGGTTGGGGAATATTTCGGAGATGATGACCCACATGGTCGTAGCCAGTGTCATGGCGTAGCAGGCGATGGCGGCCACCACGATGACAAGCAGCAGTACGCCGCTGATGTGGAACCAGTAGGCTGCGCCCATGAAAGTGTAGATCAACGTCAGGCCGAACGCGCCGAAGAGTGTCAGTGCCTTGCGTCCCCAACGGTCTACCACGCACATGGCCAGAATGGTGAAAATCACGTTGGTTACTCCCGTCACCACGATGTTCATCAACACGTCGGACACGCCGTAACCGGCGGCCATGAAGATTTCCTGGGCATAGTTGAAGATGACGTTGATGCCACACCATTGCTGCAACACGGCCATTACCACTCCGATGAGCAGGATTTTGCGCATCGAGGGATGGAGCAACTGCCGGAATCCGCCCTCCACGGTCTTTTCGCGCGAGGCGGCTTCGATGGCGGCCAGTTCTTCACGAGCATGTGCCTCGCCGCCTATCTTCGTGAAGATTCTGAATGCTTTCTCCTTATATCCCGACGAAGCTAACCAACGCGGGCTTTCGGGCAACACGAAACTGAAGAAGAAGAACAGCGCAGCGGGTACGGTCATGGCCCAGAACATCCACCGCCATCCCGTTTGCCCGTTCCATGACAGACGGATCATTTCGGCTGTGGCATGGTCGGCCACCGGTTCGGCAATCTGCCAGTTGACGATTTGTGCGCTGAGGATACCCAGTACCACCGTCAACTGGTTGATGGACACGAAACGTCCGCGCAAGTGGGCCGGGGCGATTTCCGCTATATACATAGGAGAAAGGCTCGAGGCGATGCCGATGGCGAATCCGCCGATGAGGCGGAACACGTTGAACCATCCGAAGGAATTCGCTGCACCGGTCCCTATGGCTGTACAGATAAACAGCCCTGCGGCCACGATCAGAATCGGTTTACGTCCTAATCGGTCGCTCAACTTTCCTGCGCTCAACGCACCGATGAGGCAGCCTATCAACGCGCTGCTCATGGCCCAACCCTGCATCGTGGGGCTGTTTGCAATCTGGAAATATTGTTCATAAAAAGGTTTCGCGCCACCGATGACGACCCAGTCGTAACCGAAGAGGAATCCGCCCATGGCAGAAATCAGCGCAATCAAAAACAGGTAAAGGTTCGTTTTCGTCTTCATGTGAATGAGTTGATTTAAGTTTGTTTGTTTCCGGATGCAAAGTAACATGTTTTTTACGGTTTGGGAAATGGATAGAATCACTTATGATATGGACGATTTTGCGGTGGGGCGTTTGGGGGTGGACAGGAGGCGGTGCGGAATGCCGGAGGTGTGGTGGCTTATTTTGACAAACAGGGGGCGGTGGATTGTTGAGCGGAGTTCGTGAAATCGTTTGGCGCAGAACGAAAAATCAATCTCATGAGAGTGGAAAATCGTTTGGCGCAGAATAAAAAATCAATCTCCTGATGATTTTTAAAGAATCGGAAGTGGTTGAATGATAGAGTGTTGTTGATGGACTGCCCGTTTTATGGCCTGCAATAAAAAATATTGACTATGAAGCAAAATTACATGTTTTTGACGAGAATTTCGGACATGGGCAAGTTTTTCTTTTCGTACTTTTGTACATAGAGTTATACTATTTAAATATCATACGGAATATCATGGAAATAAAGATGAATTTGAAGCAGGCCGGAGTGCTGACCATAGCGGTCGTGTGGTCTTTGGGCGTGCAGGCTCGTGGCGGGAAACGCTTGTCGGAGTATGTAAATCCGTTTATTGGAGCCACGACGAACACGCAAATGGCCAAGGCCGAACATGGGTTGGGAAAGACCTTTCCTGGTGTGGCTACGCCGTGGGGCATGACGCAGGTCAGCCCCAATACCATTACCGGAGGCGACAACGGTTCGGGGTACAGTTATGAACATACGACCATCGAAGGCTTTGCCTTGACCCAGATGAGCGGTGTCGGATGGTATGGCGATTTGGGGAATTATCTGGTGATGCCCACCACAGGACCTTTGCATACGTATCGCGGCGAGGCGGAACGTCCGGAAGAGGGCTATCGTTCGCGTTACGACAAAGAGAGCGAGACGGCACGTGCAGGATATTACGCTGTCCGCCTGACCGACTATGACATCCAGGCGGAACTGACGGCCACGCCTCACGGCGGGGTCATGCGTTTCACTTATCCGGAAAACGAATGTTCGCGCATTCAAATCGACTTGGCCCGCCGTGTGGGCGGTACGTCTGTCCGGCAGTACGTGGAGCGTGTGGACGACTACACCATCCGCGGATGGATGCGTTGCACGCCCGACGGAGGCGGTTGGGGCAACGGGGGAGGGAAGGCCGATTATACGGTCTACTTTTACACCCGTTTCAGCAAGCCGTTGGAACGTTACGGCGTATGGTCGGCCGAATTTCCCGAAGGCATGGGGCGCAAGTTGGAAAACGTGACTTCGCCGGAATTTGCCGAGGCGGTGCGTCGGGCGAAGGTGACGGAACGTCCCGACCGCATGGAGGGAGACCATTTGGGATTTTATACGGAGTTTCCCACGCGCAAAGGTGAGCAGGTGCTGATGCGCACGGCTATTTCCTTTGTCAGTCTGGGAGGAGCAGAGGCGAACTTCAAAGCAGAATTGCAGGGAGAGGACTTCGAGCGGTATTGCGAAAAGGCGGCTGAGCTGTGGGACGAGGCCTTGTCGAAAATCAAAATCTTCGGGGGGACGGAGGATGAGCGCACGATTTTTTATACTTCGCTGTACCACACGATGATAGACCCGCGTGACTATCGCGACGTGACGGGTGAATACGTAGGAGGAGACCGGAAGGTGTACAAGACCGACGCATTCAAGAAGCGTACGGTATTCAGCGGTTGGGATGTGTTCCGCAGCCAGTTCCCCCTGCAAAACCTTATCAATCCGGAGGTGGTGAACGACATAATCAACTCGTTTGTCACTCTGGCCGAGGAAAACGGTACGGGCGTGTACGAACGTTGGGAGTTCCTGAACGCTTACAGCGGCTGCATGTTGGGTAATCCGGCCATAGCCGTCATCGTCGATGCCTATATGAAAGGCATACACGGATACGACGTGGAGAAAGCTTACCGCTTTGCCCGCCAAACGGCCGACCGTATCGGACATCATCCGGAGTTAGGATATTCGCCCGGCGGCAGCGGCATATCGGAAACGTTGGAATACGGATACTTCGATTGGTGTGTGGGCGAATGGGCCGAGGCTTTAGGCAAGACGGAGGATGCCGGCATCTATCACCGGCGCGGACAGGCATACCGTAAAATCTTCGATAAGGAAAAGGGTTGGTTCCGCGTGCGCAACGCCGACGGCTCGTGGGCGGACTGGCCGGAAAAAGGACGCTTGCAGGAGTGGTACGGTTGCATGGAGTGCAATCCCTACCAACAGGGTTGGTTCGTGCCGCACGACGTGCCCGGCATGGTGGAAATCATGGGCGGTCGCGACAAAGTGCTGGCCGATTTGGAATCCTTTTTTGAAAACACGCCGCGCGAATTCTATTGGAATCCCTATTATAATCATGCCAACGAACCCGTGCACCACGTGCCTTTCCTCTTCAACCGCTTGGGCGCGCCGTGGCTCACGCAGTACTGGACGCGTGTGATTTGCGCCGACGCTTACAAGAACAACCTTGCAGGCTTGTGTGGCAACGAGGATGTGGGGCAGATGTCGGCTTGGTATATTCTCGCCTCCATGGGCTTCCATCCGCTTTGTCCGGGCGAGACGCGTTATGAATTGACAGCCCCGGTGTTCGACCGTGTGGAGATCGCGCTCGACCGCCGTTATGCCAAAGGCCGTAAGTTTGTAGTCACTACGGAGGGGAATGCGCCCGATGCCTGTTACATCCAGTCGGCCACGCTGAACGGCAAGCCTTACAACCGTTGTTACATCGACCACGAGGATATCGTCCGTGGCGGTGAGTTGCATTTCGTGTTGGGGCGTACGCCGAACAAGCAGTGGGGTGTGGAATGAGCGGCCGTACGGCAAGTCGTATAGGAATGGGGGGAATCGCAAAATTGTCCATGTGATAAGTGATTCTCTCCATTTCGGCTTTTAGTGAAACGGGCTTACTTTGCAGACGAATAATCATTCTTAAATCTATATAGCGATATGGCTCAAAAAATCATGTTATCTTTGGCGGTATTCTTCTGCTGGACGGTTGCCCTGAGAGCGGAAGAGTACAAATTGTCTTCGCCCGACAAGAAACTGGAGGTGAAGCTCCGTGTGGAAGGGCGTACGGAATTTGAAGTGTGGTACGACAAGGTGAAGTTGGTGGAACCTTCGGTGGTAGGGATGAACCTGTCCGACGGGCGTAACGTGGGAGGCGACCCCGTGACCTCTGTGAAGAAAGACCGTGTGAACCGCAAGATAGACGTCGTGGCGGGGAAAAACAAGACCCTGAAAGAGGCGTACAATGAAATCGTGCTGTCTTACGGCACGGACTACGACCTGGTCGTGAGAGCCTACGACGAAGGGTGGGCTTACCGTTTCGTGACGCATTGGGACAAGGAAATCATCATCGAGAGCGAAGATGCCGTGTTCAATTTCGCTTTTACCCCTACGGTGTATTTCCCGGAGTGCGACAGCAACACCGCACCCGAGCGTGAACAGTCGGGCAAGGTGCACCAGATTCATCAGGGCTACCGTAATTTCGAGCGGCTTTACAAGGTGTATCGTTCGCCGGGTGAGATTCCGGCCGGTCGTTTTTCCGTTTCTCCGGTGCTCTTCGAGTATCCCGGCAAGCCCTACAAGGTGGTGGTGACGGAGTCGGACACTTACGATTATCCCGGCTTGTATATGGAAGCCGCCGGGCAGAATGCCATGCGCGGAAAGTGGGCGGGCTATCCCAAGGAAGTGATGGACGGAGACCCGTCGAACCCTTACCGTTGGTATTCCAACCATCTGGTGATTTCACGTGAGGATTACATTGCAAGGACGGGAGGCGACCGTACGTTCCCGTGGCGCGTCATGATCGTGTCCGACGACGACAAGACGTTGTTGAACAATGAGCTAGTCTACATGTTGGCCGAACCTTGCAAGATTGAGGATACCTCGTGGATACAACCCGGAAAGAGTGCTTGGGAATGGTGGCACAAAGCCGTGGTGGAAGGCGTGGACTTCCCGGTGGGGAACAAACATCTTTCGTTGCAACTTTATAAATACTATGTAGACTGGGCTTCGGAGAACGGTATAGAGTACATGACGCTCGATGCCGGATGGAAAATGGAGTACATCAAGGAATTGTGCGACTATGCCCGGGCGAAGAACGTGAAGATATTGGTTTGGACTTGGGCCAGTTGCCCCTTGGAGAATCCGGACGATTGGATCAAGCAGATGCACGAGTGCGGGGTGGCGGGTGCCAAGATTGATTTCTTCGAACGCAACGACCAGATTGCCATGCGTTGGGGGCGCGAATTTGCCGAACGGTTGGCGCAGTACCGGATGGTGGCCATCTTCCACGGTTGTCCCGTACCGGTGGGCTTGAACCGTACTTACCCCAACGTGATGAATTATGAGGCTGTGAGAGGGGCTGAATGCAATTTCTGGGAAAAGACCATCACGCCCGAATACCATACACGTTTCCCCTTCATCCGTTCATTGGCCGGACCGGAAGATTACACGCCGGGCGGCATGCGCAACGTGACGCCCGAAGAGTTCCAACCGCGTGACCGGGACAGCATCCCTCCGATGAATATGGGGACGCGTTCGCATGTCTTGTCCATGTATGTCATATTCGACCATTGGATCGGTTACCTGTGCGACGCGCCTTCGGAATATGACAAATATCCCGACATCTTGGATTACCTGTCGAAAGTTCCTTCGGTGTGGGACAAGACTCTTCCGCTCGATGCTCGTCTGGGCGAGTACATCGTGATGGCCAAACAAACCGGTAAGGATTGGTACGTGGGCGGCATGACGAACTGGACACCGCGTAGCGTGACGGTGGACTTCGGTTTCCTGAAACGCGGGAAGACCTACCGCGCCGTGGTTTTCAAGGATAAACCGGAGTCGGGCGAGCATCCGACAACGTATGCCTGTGAGATGATGAACGTGGACCGGAATACGAAACTGACGTTGGATATGGCTCGCGGAGGCGGCTTTGCGATTCGTCTGACGGAAGAATGAAAGTAAGGTTTTATACGAAAGGCCGCAGAAGGAGATATCCTTCTGCGGCCTTTCGTATGGCGGGTGACCTTTTTTCAGGGAGCCTCTTGTGTACTGAGGATTTTCAGGAGCTGCTTTTCGCGTTGGAGTTCTTTGGTATCCTTGTCCGGTGATATCAGCATCATGCTCCGTATGATATCCTCGTTGCAGCAAGTGTAATTGTAGTATTCCAACAGTTCTCCGGTCAGTTGTGCTTTGGGGATTACTTCTGTGCGCAAGTCGGCAAACTCTTCTAGTGGGATTTCGTCGCCTTGCCGGACAAAGAGGATGCGCCGGGCAATCGGATTGCGGTTATAGTCGTGTGTCAGATAGATTCCTTTCATGATTTGGGGATACTCGATGATGGGCAGTTGCAGGTAGACCACCTTCAGGGCAAGTTGCAGGCGTTTTTGTTCGTTGAACATCAGATAACCGATTTGAAACGGCGAGAACAGCCCCACGCCGATATAATAGTCGCCTGACAGGTTCTGGCAATAGACTTTGGGCATGGTGTCACCGTCTACGATAGAGGATATCATATAAGGCTCCACTTTCAGTCCGTCGGAGTAGGATGAAGAACTGTAAGACTGGTAAAGCCCGGTATAGATGCCGGCATTGGGCAGGTATTTGATGGCTTCTTTCTCGATGTCGTCCAGGAAAGGTCGTCCGCCGTTTTTGTTGGAAACGAAACGTGGCTCGATGTGGCTCACTTTGTCGTACAATTCGTCGAGGCAACCTTGCAGTTTGCGTTTCGACACGTTGTTGACTTGTTGCAGCCCTTGGTCTAACGCACTTTCCGTACCGCATCCTCCGGAGAGCAGATTGATGTATGTGGGGAGCACGGAAGAATAGAGCGAGGAGAGTACGCTGGACGCGATGCCCGTCTCCTCGGAGATGTCCTTCATCCGTACACCGGCTTCGCGCAGTTTCTTCATTCGTTCGTAGAGTGATACCAATTTGTCCATACGTATGTTCTTTGGGGCAAAGGTACGCTTTCCATGTTACAAACCTGTTGCTTTCGTGCTTCATTACCGTGAGATGAATGTTACATAATAAATACGGGTTTGGACGGACGTATGATATATAATGAATTAATTTTTTCAGATGGCGGTTTGGGATAGTTTTGCAGCCGAAAACAAAACTATGGTTATGGAACAAATCGTAAAGAACAAAAGATTTTCGGATGCGTTGCTCATCCTGTGGGCGGGCGGTGCAGCCTTGCTTTCCTACTCTTTGGTGTATGCCTTGCGCAAACCTTATACGGCGGCTTCGTTCGAGGGGTTTGATTTCTTCGGCACGGACTACAAGGTCGCGGTGACGACGATTCAGATTTTAGGTTATGTGATAGCCAAGTTCTTTGGCATCAAGTTGATTTCGGAGTTGAAGAAGGAGTGTCGTTTCAAGTTTTTCGTCTGTTCGGCGGTAGCAGCCGAGGCTGCTTTGGTCGGCTTCGGCCTGTTGGCTCCTCCGTTCAATGTGGCGGCCATGTTTTTGAACGGCTTGTCGCTCGGTTGCATGTGGGGCGTGATATTCAGCTTTATCGAGGGGCGCAAGGTGACGGATATGTTGGCCAGTCTGTTGGGGGTAAGCATGGTGTTCAGTTCCGGTGTGGCCAAGAGTTTCGGCTTGTTTGCCATGAACGAGATGCACGTGGGACAGTTCTGGATGCCTGCCGTGATTGGGGCTTTTGCTTTGCCTCTTCTCGTTTTTATGGGGTATATGTTGAAGCGTCTGCCACAGCCTACGGAAGAGGATATTGCGCTGCGTAACGAACGTGTGACATTGGACGGAAACGGACGTAAACGCTTGTTCCGGAGTTACGCTCCGATTCTTACCCTGTTGTTTGTGGGCAATTTCATGTTGTTGGTGTTACGCGACATCAAAGAAGATTTTCTGGTCAATATCCTGGATATGAGCAATCAGTCTTCTTGGCTTTTCGCCCAGGTGGATACGATTGTTACGTTGGTCATCCTCGGGATATTTGCCGCTTTCATCTTCTTCCGCAGCAATATTCGGGCTTTGATGTGCTTGATGGGACTGGTCATTGCCGGTTGTTTGGTCATGACATACGTGTCACTGAATTATGAGGCATTGGATTGGCAGCCAGTAGTGTGGTTGTTTGTGCAGAGCCTGTGCCTCTACATTGCCTATCTGACTTTCCAGACGATTTTCTTCGATCGCTTCATCGCTTGTTTCCGTATCAGGGGAAATGTAGGTTTCTTCATTGCCATTATCGATTTCATCGGCTACATGGGTACGGTGACTCTGCTTTCCACCAAGGAGTTTCTGAATTTCGACATGGAGTGGTTTGCGCTTTACAACCACATGGCATGCGCGGTCGGCGCGGTTTGTGCGGTATTGTTCACAGTGGCTGCTGTATTGATTTATAAACGGTATTCCGCTCAAGGGCGTAGAAAAGAACAGACGGAGCGTACGACTTTGTATATGAATCCTCAATATAATGTAATTTGACGATGAAACAGGATTATGATGTGATAATTATCGGTGGCGGTTTGTTGGGATGCGCCACGGCTTACCAGTTGGCCAAACGTAAGGCGGGGAAGGTGTTGTTGTTGGATGCCAACGAGATAGCGTCGCAGGCTTCGTCCCGTGCAGCCTGCCTGTTGACACGGGCGCGTACCAAACCGGCTTTGATGGAAATGGTGCAGGAAACGTATGATTGCATCGATGAAATAGAGCGCCTTTTGGGGGAATCGCTCGAACTGCAGCAGTGCGGCAGTGTGACCATCTCTTCGTCCGACGCATCGCTGAAAGAACTCGAAGCATTGGAAGAAGCGGCCGTACGTTTCGGAATACCGAATGAACGTATCGACCGGAGGCGTTTGAAAGAGCTTCTTCCTTGGATGGAGGTCTCGGCGGTAGAAGAGGCGCTTTACATGCCTACGGATGCGTTTATAGATTGTGCTTTGTTATGTTCCGGTTATGCACGTGCTGCACGAAGTCTCGGGGCGGAATTGCGTCTGAATACGAAAGTAAAAGCCATTGTGGCTGTTGGAGACAAGGCGACAGGAGTGGAGTTGGCAGACGGGGAAAAAGTACCGGCATCGGTTGTCGTGAATGCCGCAGGTTCGTGGGCCAACCTGTTGATGCGTCCTTTAGGGGTAGGGCTTCCTTTTACTCCGGTACGGAGTCATTTTTGGATTACGGGAACAAACCCCGGGCGTTTTCCGGCAAACCACCCTTTTACGGTGATTCCCGATGCCCGTGCTTTCACCCGTTCGGATGTGGGGGCGTTGATTATCGGTTTGCGCGAAAGTGAATGTCAAGCCTTCAATCCCGACGCATTGACGGATAAGTTGGAGGATTTCGATTTCAATAAGGCCGCCGAATGGGAAGTGCTCGACGAGTGTGCCCCGTTGCTACAGCGTTATCTTCCGGACATAGAAACATTGGGTATCGCGCATTATGTGGCCGGGCCTTCATGTTACGTGCCGGATGCCAAGTTCATTATCGGGCAGGTGCGTCCATACGAAGGGTTGTATGCCGTAGCCGGATGCTGTGGAGGAGGTGTGGCCGCCGGTGGAGGTATGGGACGCTTGGCCGCAGAATTGATTTTGCGGGAAGAGCCGTTTGTGGATCCGTCCGGGTTTGCACCGGACCGTTTCGGGACGGTGGACCCGTTTTCGGCTGAGTTTCAAAAAAGGTGTGCGGATGCCCGTTCCAATAAGAAAGGTGGATAGGGTTCGGATATATGGAAGATAAAATACGAAAGATATGAAGCGGTATATTGTATTCTTAAAGCAAGTGCCTTTGTCTACAAAGGTAGAGATGGATCCTGTAACCCGGACGCTGAAGCGTTCGTCGGCCATGACCCGGACAAATCCTGATGACTTGTATGCCTTGCAGTCGGCAGTAAAATTGAAAAGGCAGACGGGGGCTGAGATAGTGGCGGTAAGCATGGGACCCGCTTCGGCGGAAGAAGTGCTCCGGGAGGCTTTGCAAAGAGGGGCGGATAAGGCGGTTTTGTTGTCCTCCAAGGCATTTGCCGGAAGCGATACGTGGTGTACGAGCCTGGTACTGGCGGCAGCCGTGCGCAAGTTGGGTGAATACGACTTGTTGCTTTTCGGGAAAATGGCGGTGGATGGCGATACGGCACAAGTGGGGCCTGAGGTAGCCGGACAGTTGGATATTCCCCAAGTGACGCATTTGATGGAGGTTTCGGACATATCGGATACTTGTATATGTGTGAGGAAGAAGGCCGGTCGTTTACTCCAACGTATGGAGGTGGATTTGCCTTGTGTCGTGACGGTTGGTCGGGAGACGGGGGAACTGGATTGTCCCACACTGGCCGGTTGGCGGTGGGCTCAGCGACAGGCCATCCTTCATTGGGATGAATGCGACTTGGGACTGGAACCTTCTCAGGTCGGATTGCAGGCATCTCCAACCCAAGTAGTGTCTACCATGGTGCCTCGACGGAAGAAAGACGTGGAATGGCTTCCCGACGGGGAACAGTTTTTTGCAGTCGTCCGCGAAAGCATGAGGCGCGGAACTAATTTTTAAAAAGCAAGATGAAAATGAATAAAGATAAGGATTTTATACTTCAATTACAGGCCGGGCAATGTATATCCTGCGGAATATGTGCCGAAAGTTGTGCCTATGGGGCTATCCGTATGGGCGACTTTCCGGAGGTGGATGAAGAGAATTGCCGGTTGTGCGGCGGTTGTGTGCAGGCTTGTCCGGTTGGAGCTTGGGTGATGCAGCGTCAAGACGAAAGGCAGGAACAGCCTGTGGATGATTCCCATGGCATTTGGGTGTGGGCGGAAGTCGTGGACGGAGCTTTGGCACCGGTAAGCTTGGAACTTTTGGGAAAGGCTGCAGAACTTGCGGCTTGCCGACCCCAACCGGTCGAGGCTGTGCTGATAGGCGGTGAGGTGTCCGTATGGGCGGATGAGTTGATAGCCGCCGGTGCAGACCGTGTGCACGTGGTGGAGTCTCCGCTTCTATCGGATTTTGTGGAGGAAAACTATACGGAAGTGTTAGCCGGCTTGGTGCGCAAACAGCATCCTTCGGCCTTGCTTATCGGGGCTACGCCATGCGGTCGTGGTTTGTCCGCACGATTGGCAGCTGTACTGCATACCGGATTGACGGCAGATTGTACGGAGTTGGAAATGGATGCGTACAGCGGACTGTTGCGCCAAATACGCCCGGCTTTCGGAGGAAACCTGATGGCTACGATTGTCAACCCCGTTTGTAGGCCGCAAATGGCTTCCGTACGTCCGGGGGTGATGAAAGCCCGGCAGAGGGATACTTCGAGGAGGAAGGAAATCGTCTATCATGCTTATGAGGCCGGAAGAGCTGACGGCCGTGTTCGCGTGTTGGAGACCGTGGCGGAAGAAGTGCGCGGAACTTCTCTGAACGACAGTGCTATTATAATAGGTATAGGACGAGGTGTGAAAACGCGGAGATGTGCCGATGAAATCCGGGAGTGGGCCGAACGTATCGGTGCGACGGTAGCCGGGTCTCGTGCGGCAGTGGAAGCCGGGTTGGTGGACGCTTCCGTGCAAGTGGGGCAGACCGGGCATACGATAGCTCCGGATTTGTATATCGCCATCGGTATCAGTGGACAGATACAGCATACGGCGGCCATCACCGGAGCGCGTTGCGTGATAGCCGTCAACCCGGACCGTACGGCTCCTATCTTCAATGTGGCGGATTATGGTTGGGCAATACCTGTGGAAGAGGCACTTCCGCAATTCATGAACATACTGAACCGGTGCGTATGAGAAAATGGATGGCATGCGTGTGGTTGGGCATGGGAAGTTGCTTTATGACGGTACAGGCGGACGAACCTCTGACCGTGGAGTTCCGTTCGAGGGCATTGCTGGATGCCGCTGTGTCCGGTTATGGCAAGGAAAATGTGCAGGGGTATTATCGCTTGGAAGATTTCCGTGTGGGCTTCAAAGCTACTTACAGGCAATATGAAATGAAAGCCGACATTGGTTTGGGAGGAAACAAAGTAGCCATCAAGGATTTGTTGTTGAACTGTCACTTTAAACATGGTGTCCTTTCGTTAGGAAATGCTTATGAACCTTATTCCATGGATATGCTCATCAGTACGGCAGACATGCGCTTTCATCAGTCGGCCGGATCCGTATTGGCTTTTACGGACGGACGCAAGCTCGGGTTGACTTATCATTCCAGTCTGCCATTTGGATATTGGGCTACGGGATTGTATACGCATAATGACATCAATAAAATCGGTGACGGACAGGTTAACGCTTTGGTGTCCACTTCGCGGGGCGTTTGGCGCAAGCGGTGGAAAGGGAATCTGTTGCATGTGGGCGGTGCTTTTTCTTTCCGTACCAAACCGGTGAATACAGTGGAACCGCCGACAAAAACTGTATCGAATGATGGCGTGACATCCATGTTCCCGTTTCCATTGATGGAAGCCACCGTGGACCGTTTAGGGACAGAACTCAAAGGCGTTTTTGAGATACTTTATACCGCTCCGCGTTTCATGGTACAGGGAGAATACTTTCTGAACCGTCTCAATCGTACGGAAAGGGAGGCTTATCGTCCGCAGGGAGGATATGTGCAGGCAGGCTTTCTGGTTCGGGGAAGAGGGTTTGCGTATGACGACCTGTACGGTATTCCCGGCAGGCCGGGCAGTAAACAGGCAATAGAACTCACGGCACGTTTCAATTATACGAACTTGAACGATGGCAGGGCCGGCATCATGGGCGGGCGGGAAAGCGACGTTTCGTTGGGAGCCAATTTCTATTTGAATGAATATTTGGCCGTAAAACTGAACGGAAGTTATGTCCTTGTAGGAGAACATTGCAATGAATTTTACAAGAAAAACCTATTCTTAGGGCAATTACGTGTCCAATATATTTTTTGAGGCAGCCCTCATCTGATTTCTCGGATTCGTAATAGACGGATGTTTTCGCAAGGGAGCATCTGTCTGTTCTTTTATATCGGGGAGTACGATATAAAGGCATTAAAAAAGGATTTCCCTTCGGGAAATCCTTTTTCTTTGGGTGACTAGTGGGATTCGAACCCACGACATTCAGAACCACAATCTGACGCTCTAACCGACTGAACTATAGTCACCATTTTGGTGTGCTTGTATGAAAAGTATCATGTTCCTTTCTTAAAGCGATGCAAAGGTACGCATTTTATTTGAAACTGCAAATGTTTCGTCGGATTTTTACTAAAACTTTTTTGAGCCACAGCCTTGAAGTCCGCGAAGGCTTATATATAATAAGGTGTACCGTCAAGCAGGCGGTACACCTTATGTCTGTTCAATACCCTATTAACGATAGAATTCCTTTTTGCCCGCTGACAGTGTATTTTTCATCAGCATGCAGATGGTCATCGGGCCGACTCCGCCGGGTACGGGGGTGATGTAAGCACATTTGGGAGCTACCTCGTCGAATTTCACATCGCCATTGAGGCGGAATCCGTTTTTCTTCGTAGCGTCGGGGACGCGTGTCGTGCCCACGTCGATGACCGTGGCTCCCTCTTTCACCATGTCGGCCGTGACGAAATCGGGCTGGCCGATAGCGGCTATGATAATGTCCGCCTCGCGGCATTCTTTCTTCAAGTCGCGGCTCCGGCTGTGGCATACTATCACCGTGGCATCGCCATACTGCTTTTGCATCATGAGCTGTGCCATAGGTTTGCCTACGATGTTGCTGCGGCCCAGGATGACACATTTCTTGCCGCTCGTCTCGACATGGTAACGCCGGAGCAGTTCCAGGATGCCTTTCGGGGTGGCTGAGATGTAACAAGGAAGCCCGATGGCCATTCTTCCCACGTTGATGGGATGGAAACCGTCCACATCCTTGCGGAAGTCGATGGATTCGATGACTTTCTGTTCGGAGATATGGCGGGGGAGGGGCAGTTGCACGATGAATCCGTCCACGTCCTCGTCTTTGTTGAGCTTGTCCACTTCGGCCAGAAGTTCCTCTTCGCTGATAGTATCCTCGAAGCGGAGCAGGGTCGATTTAAAACCGCAGGCTTCGCAAGCCAAAACCTTGTTGCGCACGTAAGTCTCGCTGCCTCCGTCATGTCCCACGAGGATGGCAGCCAAATGCGGGCGTTTCCCTCCGGTTTCTACGATTTGTTTTACCTCTTCGGCAATTTCTGCCTTGATTTGTGCGGCAGTGTCCTTTCCGTCAATCAGTTGCATGGTTATTCCTCTTTTGGTTTACGATTATAGTTTAGGCATTTTGGGCATACCCGGAATCTTGGGCATGTTGGCCATCATCTTGCCCATTTTGCTGCCCGTCACCATTTTCATCATTTTGCGCGTCTGGTCGAACTGTTTGATGAGGCGGTTCACTTCCTGTATGTTGGTGCCCGAACCTTTCGCGATGCGTTGGCGGCGGCTAGTGTTCAGGATTTCCGGATTGGTACGTTCACGCGGAGTCATGCTCTGGATGATGGCTTCGATGCTCTTGAAGGCATTGTCGTCGATTTCCACGTCTTTGAGCGCCTTGCCCACGCCGGGAATCATGCTAGCCAAGTCTTTCAGGTTACCCATCTTCTTGATTTGCTGGATTTGCGACATGAAATCGTTGAAGTCGAACTGGTTCTTGGCGATTTTCTTTTGCAGGCGGCGTGCTTCTTCCTCGTCGTATTGTTCCTGAGCCTTTTCCACGAGCGACACGATGTCTCCCATGCCCAGGATACGGTCGGCCATACGCGAAGGATGGAACTGGTCGATGGCTTCCATTTTCTCTCCCGTGCCGACGAATTTGATGGGCTTGTTCACTACCGTACGGATAGACAAGGCCGCCCCGCCCCGGGTGTCGCCGTCCAATTTGGTGAGCACCACGCCGTCGAAGTCCAGACGGTCGTTGAATTCCTTGGCTGTGTTCACGGCATCCTGTCCGGTCATGGCATCTACCACGAAGAGCGTCTCGTCGGGGTTGATACCGTGCTTGATGGCGGCGATTTCCTGCATCATCTGTTCGTCCACCGCCAGGCGTCCGGCCGTATCGACGATGACCACGTCGTAACCTTTGGCCTTGGCTTCTTTCACAGCGTTCTGTGCAATCTGCACGGCATCCTTGTTGTCCGGTTCGCTATATACGGGGATGCCGATTTGTTCGCCCAACACTTTCAACTGTTCGATGGCCGCCGGACGATAGATGTCGCAAGCCGCCAATAAAGGATTCTTACGTTTCTTGCTTTTCAGCATCAGAGCCAGTTTTCCGGACAAGGTCGTTTTGCCGGCACCGTTCAGACCCGCCATCAGGATGACGGACGGATGGCCTTGCAGGTTCAGTTCAGCCGTTTCGCCTCCCATCAGGGTTGCCAGTTCGTCGTGTACGATTTTTACCATCAACTGGCTTGGCTTCACGGCTGTCAGCACGTTCTGCCCCAATGCCTTTTGCTTTACCGTGTCGGTAAAAGTCTTGGCCACCTTGTAGTTCACGTCGGCATCGAGCAATGCGCGGCGCACGTCTTTCAAGGTTTCAGCCACGTTGATTTCGGTGATTTTGCCTTCACCTTTCAGGATTTTAAAAGACCGTTCTAGTCTTTCACTCAAATTGTCGAACATATATCGTTTGTTTTTTTATGATGATTCTTAAAGCGGCAAAGATACGAAAAAACTTCCGTCAAAAGAGGGATGACAGCGGATAAAATCTGCTCCATAAGCCTTTTCCTTTTGGAGTTTGCGGCAGAAGGCGGGTATGCGCCTGCGTCCTCACTCCGTAGTTGCCGTTGCGGCGCTTTCCAATGCCGCTTCATAGTCCGGTTCCTGCGAAATCTCTTTGACCAGTTGGGTGTGCCGTACGATTCCTTTTTCGTCCACCACGATCACCGCACGAGCCAACAAGCCTTTCATGGGGCCGTCTGCAATCTGCAAACCGTAGTTTTTGGTAAAATCCTGGCTTCGGAAGGCCGAAAGCGGTATGACACGGGTAAGTCCTTCGGTGGTGCAGAACCGTGATTGTGCGAAAGGCAAATCCATGGATATGCAGAGCACGACCGTGTTTTCCAGTCCCGATGCCTTTTCGTTGAATTCACGTACGGAAACGGCACAAGTGGGGGTGTCTAAACTGGGGAATACGTTCAGAATGACTTTCTTACCTTTGAAGTCAGAGAGTTTTACGTCTTGCAGGTCAGACTGTGTCAGGTGGAAGTCCGGTGCCTTGCGTCCCGTTTCTACCATTTTTCCTGTCGTATGTAGGGTGTTTCTTTTATAGATGATTGATTCTCCCTTGTTTTTCGTCTGTCCCGTTTGTACGGCCGAGGTTTTGGTGATGCCATTGGGGGATTGGGCAAAAGCAGTCACGGTGGCTCCCAATGCCAACCATAAAAATAGCGTTTTTTTCATATCCGTCATTTTTAAGTAGGTTTAATTCTCATCGAAGCAAGTATGTCGAAAGGCCACAACAAATATAAGTATAAAAAACGGAATAGGAAAGGGGGAGCGAAAATGGTAGAAAAAAGTTTGCTTATATATGTTTATTTTGTTGATATACAAATATTCTGTGTGAATTATAGGAGAGCGTTGGAGGTATTTCGGTAGAATGGAAAATCAAAGGAAGCTTTTTGTGTGGGCGTTAAATGGAGGTGCGTTGTCGTGAAATGGAATCCTTAATCTGTATTTGTTGTATTTGTAACGATTGGGAATAGAATAAAACAAGGGATTTCTTTGTGAATATAAGTTTTAATCGTTAATTTTGCGCCCGATTTTTAGAAATATTCATAGGTATGAAGAAAAAAACTCTTGTGGCTTCCTTTGGCTTGATGGTTTCAAGTTTAACTTTTGCCGGAGGACTACTTACGAACACGAATCAGAATGTGACGTTCTTGCGCAATCCCGCGCGAGACGGTGCCATTGGCATTGACGGGGTGTATAGTAATCCGGCGGGTGTAGCTTTCTTGCCGGATGGGTTACACCTGTCCTTGAACTTCCAAAGTGCCTACCAAACGCGTGAGGTTACTTCTGTGTTTGGACCTTTTGCATACGGTGCAGGCAATCGTGGAGAATCTTCCAAACTGTTCAAAGGAGATGCCAAAGCTCCGGTTGTTCCTTCTTTGCAGGCGGCTTACAATCGTGGCCGTTGGTCGTATTCTTTCAATTTCGCCATTGGCGGTGGAGGTGGAAAGTGCGCCTTCGAGGACGGTTTAGGCTCTTTTGAGAGTCAGGCAGCGTTGCTGCCTTTATTGGGGAAAGATATGGGCATCAACAGCTATTCCATGGACAGCTACATGCGCGGACGCCAATATTATTATGGGTTTCAAATCGGTGCGGCCTATAAGGTGACGGACAACCTGTCGGCTTTCGTGGGTGGACGTTTGGTGTATGCCACGACGAACTACTACGGTTATGTGAAGAACATATCGGTGAATAATCCGGCCGATGGTGGAATGGTGAGTGCTCCGGTTTTGTTTTCAAGCCAAATGGCTTCTTATTTAGAAAAAGCCGGCCAACTGACGGCGGCTGCCGAACAGGCTGCCGCTGCCGGAAATCAGGATTTGGCGCAACAGTATGCCGAATTGGCCCAAAAGGCCGGTGCGGCTGCCAAACAAATGGGTACTTTGGCGGTAGCTACAGAAGACGTGACGCTTAACTGCGACCAGACGGGGTGGGGCTTTACGCCCATTATCGGCTTGGACTATAAAATAGGCAAGTTCAACTTTGGCGCCAAGTATGAGTTTAAGACGAAAATTCGTTTGGACAACCGTGCGGCCAACAGTGAGTCGGCTGAACGCTTGGCCATGTTGGACAAGTTCCGCGACGGGCGGACTGTGAAGGAAGACATTCCGGCACTGTTGACCCTTGGTGCGCAATACGAAATCCTGCCATCGTTGCGTGTGATGGCAGGTTACCATCATTATTTCGACAAACAGGCTTCGCAGGAAGGCGACTCCCAAAAACTTCTTGAAAGCGGTTCAAGGGAAATCCTGGCCGGGGTGGAATACGACATTTGCGACAGGTTGCAGTTCAGTGCCGGATGGCAGAACACGCATTACGGACTGACGGATGCTTATATGAAGGACATGAGTTTTAATGTCAGCTCCAACTCTATGGGGGTGGGCTTCGGCATACAAGCCACAAAGCATATCAAAGTGAACGTGGCTTATTTCCAAACTTTCTATAAGGACTACAACCGTACGACGAACGACTATAATGGCATTAGCAATACGGTGGCCATGGCGGCCGGACAGCCTGTGGCCGACGCTTTGGTGGCGACAGGGGCGTTGAAGGGTAGTGACTCTTTCACCCGTACCAACAAAGTGTTTGGTCTGGGTATAGACTTTAGTTTTTAAGGTTTGGGCAAGAGCATAATTTAGCGGGATAATAAAGCGAAAGATGGCGTTTTCGGAATATCCGGAGATGCCATCTTCCGTGAATGGGAACGTAGGAACGTTCTGTTTGCGGGTTATTGGTAAATCTCTTCCAGTTTTTTCTGGAGTTCTTCTCCGCGCAGGTCCGTGGCCACGATTTTGCCGTCTGGGCCGAAAAGTATGGTGGCCGGGATGCCTCGTATACCGTATAGTTTGCCTGCCTCGCAGTTCCAAGCTTTTAAGTCGGACATTTGTGGCCAAGTGATGCCCAAATCTTTCGTGCCTTTTTCCCATGCGCCTTTTTGTGCATCGAACGAGATGCCTACGATTTCAAATCCTTTCGGGTGGAATTGTTCGTAGGCTTTCTTTACGTTCGGCATTTCCGCACGGCATGGGCCGCACCAACTGGCCCAAAAATCTACCAAGACATAGTTCCCTTTACCTACGTAGTCGGACAGCTTGTGGGGCGTGCCTTCCATGTCATCCATGGTAAAATCCGTGAACATGCTACCGATGGCTTTACGTTTCAGGGCTGCCATGTATTGGTTTACTTCATTGAGGCATCCGTTGTCTTTGTAGGCGTACGTTTCCAGATAATTTCCTACGTATTGGTCTTCAAGCCGGTCTCCGTAGACAGAGATGAGGAGGGCCGGAATCAAATTGTCTTTGTTTTCCTCCAAGGCTTGCCGGATGCTTTCGGCTTGCCCTTGTACGGCTTCATCAAAAGCTTGTTGCAGCCGGTCGGCGTCAGCGTCCGGCAGGTTGCCATTGTGGCTTTGTGCGATATCCCGTGCTTCTATTTGCAGTTTTTTCATTTGGTTGTCATACGTTCTGGCCTTTTCCTTTATTTCGGAGTATTTACGGTTCAATGGGGAGCCGTTGATGTCCGTTGAGCCGGAAGTTTGTACAATGGTGGCCGGCGTATCGTCCAATATCAGTAAAGTTACCGGCTTCTTGGCTTGTTGGTCTATGCTGATGGCTGCAATTTTGGGGAGGTTGGTTTTCCCGTCGAATGAGGCTTTGCCGTCTTGGCAGGTTGCGCTATCCAGGACGGTGCCATCCTCTTTCGAGCACAGGTACACGTTGGTGATGTCAGTCTGGTCTGTGGTGAATGTTACTTTATAATTCGTTTGTGCAAAGGCCATTCCGCAGTATGTGGCCAGAAATAGGCTTAAAATTTGTTTTTTCATTTTTTCCGTAAAAAATTATAAATAATAGGTAAAGGTACGAATTCTTTTTTCTTTTTCCATCTGATAAACTTTTTTTATAGGTTCTTTTTGTTCTCTCCCGTCTTTATCGTATCTTTGTCCCCGCGTTCCGGATGGAATACGCGATGAGTGCTTGGTAACCTCTTAAAAAACAAGATTATATGAAAGAAAAAACAGTCAGTGTATCCTTCATGCTGATGGGGATACTGTTTTGTGTGTGTCTCATTTCGGCCAATCTTTTGGCCACGAAGCAAATCATGTTCGGTCCGTTTAATATTACGGCCGGGATTTTGGTCTTTCCCATTTCTTATATCGTGAACGACTGCATCGTCGAGGTTTGGGGGTTCAACAAGGCCAAATTCTTGATATGGACTGGGTTCCTGATGAACTTCCTGTTTGTCTTCTTCGGTTATGTGGCCGACCTCATTCCCGGTGCGCCGTATTGGAACAACGAGGAAGGCTTTCACAACCTGTTCGGTCTGGCTCCCCGTGTGGCGGCTGCTTCGTTTCTGGCTTTCCTTTCCGGCTCCTTCCTTAATGCGTACGTCATGAGCGTGATGAAGGTGGCTTCCGGGGGGCGTCGCTTTTCGCTGCGCGCCGTCCTGTCCTCTGTGGCGGGAGAAACGGCCGATTCGCTGATTTTTTTCCCGATAGCTTTGGGCGGTCTTGTGCCTTGGGATAATCTGTTGCTCATGATGTTCTGGCAGATTTTGCTGAAGACGCTTTATGAGGTCATCATACTTCCCGTCACGATTCGCGTGGTGCGTTGGGTGAAACGTGTGGAAGGCGTGGATGTGTACGACAAGAACATTTCTTATAATATATTAAAGGTGTCTCAATTATGACCATGAATAAGGAAACCGCCTTGGTGGTGTTCAGTGGCGGCCAGGATTCCACCACCTGTTTGTTTTGGGCCAAAAAACATTTCAAGAAAGTCGTGGCCTTGAGTTTTGTGTACGGGCAGAAGCATGTGAAGGAAGTGGAGTTGGCCAAGGCCATAGCTTCACGGGCCGGTGTGGACTGGGACTGTATGGATGTTTCTTTCGTCGGTTCATTGGGGAGGAACTCGTTGACTGATTCCACCATGCAGATGGATGAGGAAAAGCCGGAAGGAAGCTGTCCGAACACGTTTGTTCCCGGGCGAAATTTGTTCTTCATCAGCATTGCTGCCGTGTATGCCCGTGAACGGGGCGTCAACCATATTGTGACCGGTGTGTCGCAGACGGACTTCAGCGGTTATCCCGATTGTCGGGACGCGTTTATTAAAAGCCTGAATGTGACCTTGAACCTGGCCATGGACGAGCAATTCGTTTTGCATACGCCGTTGATGTGGATTGACAAATGCCAGACGTGGGCCTTGGCCGATGAATTGGGCGTGCTCGACCTGGTGCGCCACGACACGTTGACCTGCTACAACGGTGTGCAGGGCGACGGTTGCGGCCATTGTCCGGCCTGTAAGTTGCGTAATGAAGGCCTGCATAAATATTTGGCAGAGAAAGAATGTAAGTTGCATGTAGAGGAAAATATAGAACCATGAGTAGTGAAAGAGAAAAAGAAGGATTGCAATCGTTGGGCAAAAAGACGGAGTATCGTCAAGATTATGCTCCTGAGGTATTGGAAGCTTTTGAAAACAAGCATCCCGGCAATGATTATTGGGTACGTTTCAACTGCCCGGAGTTCACGAGTCTGTGCCCCATTACGGGACAGCCTGATTTTGCCGAAATCCGTATCAGTTATATTCCCGACCGCCGTATGGTGGAAAGCAAGAGTCTGAAACTATATTTGTTCAGCTTTCGCAACCATGGCGATTTTCATGAAGATTGCGTGAACAAGATCATGAAGGATCTCATTCGTCTGATGGATCCGAAATACATCGAAGTCACCGGCATCTTTACTCCGCGCGGGGGCATTTCCATCTATCCGTATGCCAACTACGGCCGCAAGGGTACGAAGTTCGAGCAGATGGCAGAGTTCCGCATGATGAATCATGATTTGAAATAAGGGAAAAATGAAGAAACGTTCGGATGAGAGGTTACGCCAATTCCAATCCGAATGTTTCTTTTAGTTTTTGCAACGCCGGATTCCGTTTGCTCATTGCCTGGTATTGTTGGGGTTTGCTAGTGATGCGAGTAACCTCTGTCGGCTCGGCAATACGTACGGTCATGGTGATGTTCCGGTTATGGAGTTGCTTGCGCATGTGGGTTTCTATACGCCGGGCGATTTGTTCCATGTAGAATTTCACCTGTTCGTTGTCCACCAATACTTCAAACGTGGCATCCTTCAATAGCTTGGGTTGGATGACTTTCATGCGTTGTGCGATGGCTGTTTCTTCTTGTGGCAGAAGGTTGATGAACTCATTCCAACAGAAACGTATGTTGTCTCCTGTGACAGGATAATTTTCTTCTTCTTTCAGTGCCTGTGCTGCTGCAGGCGTTGTAACCTGATTTGCTGTTGGTTGGGAAGTGTCGGCGGGATTTCCTATTTCTTGTTTAAGTCGGCTGATGGATGGGCCGAAAGAGCCGAGTTTGACTTTGGGAGGCCTGCGTTCCGTGGTTTCGGTGTCCGGAAGCGGAGATTTGCGCGTTTCATACGATTCCGTTCTGTCCTGAACGGCAGAGGCAACCTTTTCCACGGGAGCCTGGGGCTTCTGCGGATTGACCGGAGTGGTAGTCGGTTGTACCGTTCCGGCAGGTTGGGCGAATAGGGGTTTTAATGACTTCTCAGGGCTACGCCCCGAGCCGGCGCTGTCATCTTCCAAGGTCAGTTGCGACAGTTGTATCAAGGTGATTTCCACTAACAACCGTTTGTTTTTGCTAGCCCGGTAGTTCAAGTCGCAGTCGCTGCACAACTTGATGGCACGGTAGAGGAATTTGGGCGTGCACCGTTGCGACTGTTCCTGATAATGTGCCCTGATGCTGTCGCTCACTTCCAACAAGGGGAGTGTCACAGCATCGTGGCTGACCAATAGGTCGCGCAGGTGGGATGCCAATCCTGTAATGAAATGGCTGCCTTCAAAACCTTTCTCTAAAATCTCGTTGAAGACCAACATGCACTGCGCTGCCTCGTTTTTCAGGAAATGGTCCGTCAGGCGGAAGTAGTATTCATAGTCCAATACGTTCAGGTTTTCTATTACCTTTTTATACGTCAGGTTTCCTCCCGTGAAGCTTACCGTCTGGTCGAAGATAGAAAGTGCGTCACGCATGCCGCCGTCTGCCTTTTGGGCAATGATGTTCAGTGCCTCCGGCTCGTATGCATATCCCTCTTTGTCTGCCACGAACTTCAGGTGGTTGACAATGGCCTGCACGCTCATGCGGTTGAAGTCGTACACTTGGCAACGGCTCAATATGGTGGGCAGGATTTTATGCTTTTCCGTAGTGGCCAGGATAAAGATAACATACGAAGGAGGCTCTTCCAACGTCTTGAGAAAAGCATTGAATGCGGCCGTGGACAGCATGTGTACCTCGTCGATGATGAACACCTTATAGCGTCCCACCTGCGGCGGGATACGCACTTTTTCTATTAAGGCACGTATTTCCTCCACCGAGTTGTTTGAGGCCGCGTCCAGTTCGTGGATGTTGAGTGAACGCTGTTCGTTGAAAGCCTTGCATGATTCGCATTCATCGCAAGCCTCCCCGTTGCCGGACGGGTGCAGGCAGTTGATGGTTTTGGCAAAGATGCGGGCACAAGTCGTTTTTCCCACTCCGCGTGGTCCGCAGAACAGGTAAGCATGTGCCAGTTTACCGGCTGCAATGGCGTTTTTCAGAGTCGTGGTGAGCGCCTCCTGTCCCACCACGGCATCGAATGCCGAGGGGCGGTATTTTCGTGCCGATACGATGTATTCTCCCATGATGGATTGATGAATTAGTTATTCGCAAAGCAAATTTAGCAAAAAAAACGGGCGTAACCTCCGTTTTCGTTGATTTTGTCGTATCTTTGCCCCTATAAACAAGTCAAGTTATGGGTAAGCTTCATACTTTTTGGAATATCTTTCGCCGGCACAAATATGGTTTTGTCATCGGGCTTTTCGTCTTGTTGATGGGAGTGGTAGACGAAAACAGTTTGTGGAGCCGCTATCGCCATAAGGCTGAGTTGGCTGAATTGCGCTCTGAAATCCGGAAGTACACGGAGATGTACGAGCATGACACGCGTTATTTGGAGGAAATGAACACCGACCCTGACGTGTTAATCGAGATTGCACGTGAGCGGTATTACATGAAAACGGAGGACGAAGATATTTTTGTCATACAAGAAAAGACTACGAATGAAGAAGCTGAATAAGATTCAAAACATAGTATTCATAGCCGGGGCTGTGCTGTTGTTGATTGGTGCGGCTACTTTTTTTACCGGGTGGCTTTATGCTTTTTATTTTTACGCAGTAGGGGCTTGCGCTTTTGCGGCCATGCAGTTGTGTGCCGGGTACGAAGGGGATAATCTCGTTATCCGCCGGTTGCGGGGGCAACAAGTCATCGGTGCGCTTTTGCTGGTTTGTACAGCCTTTTTTATGGCTATGCGTATTTTTGATTTCGGTTTTGCCCGCAGACAGGAATGGGTGGTATGCCTGGCAGTCGCTTGCGTGTTGGAATTGTATACCGCTTTTCGTATTCCGGCCGAATTGGAGAAGGAAGAGCCACGAAACAACAACAATAAATTTTAAAACGGGAAAGACAAGCTTAAATAGTGATAAAACGCTTTATCCTCTGGTGACAAGCCCTTATCTTTGTACCCCTATAAGTCCGGAATAATATAAGAAGAATGAAAAATTTTTTATGGATATTGGTGAGCCTTATGGTGTTGTCTTCTTGCCACCAGACAGAATACATGGTGGAAGGAAACTCTACGATACAGACCATGGATGGGAAAAAGCTGTATTTGAAAGCCTATAAGGATAATGATTTGGTGGACATTGACTCTAGCGACGTGGTGCATGGGAAGTTTAATTTTATCGGTGCATTGGATTCTGTCATGATGGTCAGCCTTTTTATAGATGATGAATGCCTGATGCCGTTTGTCCTTGGACCGGAAGAACTGTCCATACACATCAGTACGGCACGCCAATACGTGACAGGAAGTGCCCTGAACGATACCTTATATAGTTTTATACGTCGCAAGACGCGGTTGGACAATCAGATTGCAGAATTGCCGCATAAGGAAAGCCAAATGATTATGGATGGGGTGGATGAGGATGTCATTATGGTGCGTTTGAATGACGAGGCCAACCGTTTGGCATTGCAGAACGACCGTTTGATTACCAATTTCATTACGTCCAATTTCGATAATGTCTTAGGAGCAGGCGTTTTTATGATTCTGACAAGCAGTTATCCTTATCCGGTGATGACTCCTCAAATAGAAGAGATTATGGCCAAAGCTACTCCTTATTTTAAGAACGATGTGTATGTGAAGAACTATATCAAGGCTGCGAAAGAGAATATGGAGCAAATGGGGTATGGTTATGACGATGTCTTGCCGGAAGACTCTTTGGCTGTGTTACCGGATTTTTCGGGTACTGATTCTTTAAAATAAATCTTTTGTCCGGATAGGATTACGGCTCGCCTGTTAGGGCGAGCCGTATGTGTTTGAAAAAAAGGATTTACTGGTCTTCATTCTTAATAAAGCCTTGCCGTTCGGGCGGAAGGCCTGCCATGACGGCTTGGTATGCTTCCTCCATCGTTTCTTTGATATTTTCCGGTCCCTTTCCCTTGGGTAGGATGGGGTGGTGGATGGTGAGAGTCAGTTTGTTGCGCTTAACGAAACCGAACCCTTTCGTACGTGGAAGAATGTCGAATGATCCGTCGATGGTTACGGGAACCACGGGAAGTTGCAGTTCGTCCGCCAATTGGAATGCTCCTTTCTTGAACACTCCCATGTGTCCGGTGAACGAGCGGGCGCCTTCGGGAAATACGACCAAAGAGGTTCCTTCCTTTAGGATTTCACGGGCTTTGGCGTAAGTCTCCTGGATTTTCTTCGGTCCTGACTTGTCTACGAAGATGTGACGTGCGCTCTCGCATGCTTTTCCGACCAAGAAGATTTTCCTCAATGATTTTTTCATCATCCATTTGAAATTGCGGCCCAAGAAGCCGTAAATCAAAAAGATGTCGAATGCCCCCTGATGGTTGGCCACAAACACGTATGAGGTTTTCTTGTCCACGTTTTCATGGCCGCGTACGATAACCGGGATGAAGAGCACGCGGCAGATGATGATAGACCAGATTTTCCCGGGATAATATCCCCAGAAATGAGCGTTGCCTATCCACGAACCGATGATGGTGACGATGGCCGTCAGCATGGTGCAGACCAACAGGACGGGCAGCGCGATACAGAGTTGGTAGATTCGATAGAGTAACATCTTGTTTTCTTTGACAGTTTATTTGTACAAAGTTAAGGAATACCTATTTATTGTGCAAGGTTATGACGTTAATTTCGGGCCATGCACCGAACCGGAAAGGAATGAGTGCCCCGCCGATGCCCAGGCTGACGTATAATCCACGTTCGCCTTCGCGGTACATGTATTTCCACTCGGGATAAAAATATTCGGAGGGGGACCACCCGAAGAGCATGAACTGCATGCCGTGGGTATGCCCCGACAGTGTGAGTTGGATGTCGGTTTGCGGCAATACCTTGTGCCGCCAGTGGGTGGGGTCATGGCTGAGCAACACTTTAAAGATACGGGTCGAATCATTGTTCGCCCCATATCCGGGAAGTCCGTCCAACGCTTTTTTCAGGTCGCCGCGTTCGGGAAAAGGCGGTTTCCCGTCGTTCTCTACGCCGACGAGCACGATGCTGTCCCGGCCTTGATGTATGATGCGGTGTTCGTTCAGCAGCAGGTCCCAGTTCATGGCACGTTGCCTTTCCTTCAACTTTTCCCGTTGGGCGGCTTGCTCTTCGGGAGAAAGGTAGCGGGCGTATGTCAGGTAGTCGTGGTTGCCTAAGATGGAATACACCCCGTCCGGTGCGTGCAGGCGGGAAAGTATCTCGTCGAACCTGTCTAATTCGTTTGCTTCCGTGCTGACCAAATCACCGGTAAACACGATCATGTCGGGGCATTGTTCCATGATGCGTTCCACGACTTTCTCCACCATTTCCGGCCGGTTCCTGAAACTTGTGAGGTGAAGGTCGCTGAACTGCACGATGCGATAGCCGTCGAAGGCAGGCGGAAGGTCGGCCGAGGAGAAGTCCGTGTGGCGGACTTGCAAAAGGGTAGGTCCGAAACTCAACCCCGCTCCCATGATGCAGAACAAAAGGAGAGACGCGGCGGAACTTACCATCGTGCATGCCTTTTTGGCACGGGGGAAAAACAGGCAGATGCTTTTTCCTGTCAAATCCACGATAAGGAACAGCATCTTGGGCAGCGCGATGAGCATGTAGAGACTGAAGAAGATGACCATTTGGGTCATGTTCTCCGGCGTATGGTTTTCCGTCCAAGTCAGTATGAGGGCGGCAATCAGCAACAATGCGTTGGGCAGGAAAAAGAGAAAATAGGCCCAAAGAGGGTGCCTGCGTCCGCGCATGAACTTGAAGTACAGGTAGACATCGGACAATATCAACGTCAGCAATAAGACGGGAAGTATTCGTAATACCATATTTTTGTTTTGACGGTTAAAAGTTAGCGGCTAAGAATTTACGCATCGTTTCCACGGGCAGGCCGCGTCGCCGGGCATAATCTTCCAACTGGTCTTCCCCGATTTTCCCTACGGCGAAGTAGCGTGCGGAGGGATGGGACAGCATGAGTCCGCTTACCGAGGCATGCGGCACCATGGCACCGTTTTCGGTCAGCCGGATACCGATTTCCGGAAAACCCAACCATTCCGACAGCACGAAATTGACCGACTGGTCCGGCAGGGAAGGATAGCCTACGGCCGGCCGGATGCCGGCAAACTTCTCCACCAATAGGTCTTCGATGGACAACTGTTCGTCTTTTGCATATCCCCAGTAGGTTGTACGCACTTCTTGGTGCATTTTTTCCGTAGAGGCTTCGGCCAAGCGGTCTGCCAATGTCTGTGCCAACAAGTGTTTGAAGTCATCGGCGTATGCACCGGTTTCGTAGAGATGTTCCATGTCCGCATCTACAGTAGCCGCGAAAACTCCCACGGTATCGGGTATGTCTTGCGATAGCGGACGTACGAAATCCGAAAGGCAAAGATAAGGTTCGTCCGGTTTCGTGGTGTGTTGTTGGCGCAGCAAGGCGAGGCGAAGCGTACGCCCCTCCTGTTCCGGGTCGGTAAGAAGCAGGTCGTCGCCGTCCGAACAGGCCGGATATAGCCCGAAACGTACGTGGGTGTGGAAATCTCCGTCCCACTGTGCCAACATGCGGTTGGCATCCTTGAATAGCTGCATGGCCTCGGCCGCCCGCGTCCTTTCCTCTTCCGGAAATTCAGCCAACCAACCGGCGCGACAGGCGTCGCAGCCGTGTATGCGGCTGATGGCGGCAAAGCGCGGCGGGAATCCCCAGGCGTGGAAAAAGTATATCCAGTTGATGTAGGGAGCCACCTCGTGTATGTGATAAGTCAATGTATGGGTCATCGGTCGAAAGTAAGTTGCCGGCCGCAGACGTCTGTGTCTATATGGCTGTGATTATATACTAAATGCCCGTTACAGTAGGTCTGTTCTACCGACCAGTTGAACGTTTCTCCTTCTAACGGGCTCCAACCGCAGCGGCTCAGGATGTCCTCTTTCCGTAAGGTCCACGGGCAGGACGGACGGAGCAGTACGAGGTCTGCTTGTGCACCTTCGCGGAGGAAACCGCGGCCTTTGATTTGGAATAGCCGGGCCGGGGCATGGCACATCAGGTCCACGACACGTTCGACGGGCAGCACGCCTTCGTCGGAGAGGCGGAGCATCGTGACGAGCGAGAACTGCACCATGGGCATGCCGGAGACCGCTTTCATGCAACCGCCTTCTTTTTCAGCAGGCAGGTGGGGAGCGTGGTCCGTGCCTATCACGTCGATACGTCCGTCGGTCAATGCCTGTCGCAAAGCCGCCCGGTCGGCACCGCTTTTGATAGCCGGATTGCATTTGATGCGTGTCCCGAGGCGGGCATAGTCGGCATCCGTGTAAAACAGATGGGCGATGCAGGCTTCGGCAGTGACAGTTTTCATGCGTCCCGTGGTTTCGTCAAACAACGACCCATGGCTGAAAAGGGAGAGTTCACGTGCGGTGCTGACATGGGCCACATGGAGTCGCGCACCGGTTTCCCGTGCCAGTTTGACGGCCAGTTCCGTAGAACGGAAACAAGCTTCTTCGTTGCGGATGGCAGGGTGGTATTTCACGTCCGGGTCGTCTCCATACCGTTCCCGGAACGATTTCAGGTTGGCCGATATGATGGACGAGTCTTCGCAATGGGTCATGATGAGCAGGGGGGAGCGGCTGAATATGGCGCGTAGCGCGTCTTCGCGGTCGACGAGCATATTGCCCGTGCTGCTTCCCATGAACAGTTTGACGCCACATACCTTGTGCGGAGCCAGTTGTTCCAACATGCCGGTGTTCGTATGGGTGGCCCCGAAGAAGAAAGAATAGTTGACGAGGCTCTTTTCCGCTGCCAACCGGAACTTGTCGTCCAAGGCTTCGAGGGTGGTGGTCTGCGGCACGACGTTCGGCATGTCCATGTACGACGTCACGCCTCCGGCGGCGGCCGCCCGGCTTTCGGTGGCGATGTCGGCCTTGTGGGTCAGTCCCGGTTCGCGGAAATGCACATGGTCGTCTATCACGCCCGGTATCAGGTACAGCCCTTCGGCGTCTATCACACGGTCGGTCGGCGGAAGGGTGTGTATGGTATCGTCGGACGGGACGATACTCAGAATCTTGTCGTCTTCCAGTGTGACCGTACCTACGAAGCGTTTTCCTTCGTTGACGATGGTGGCATTTTGTATTCTGGTTCTCATAATGGTTTTCTTTATAGGGTCTTTTTCAGCTCCTGTTTTTATAATATTTTATTTTCGGAGAAGATGATAGGCGTGTTCGGTTATTTCTTTTTCGCTTTTCCGGTCAGCCGTTTCTCTTCTGATTTAAGCCTTCGTTCCACTTTTTTCACATCTTCACCGGGTGGAAGTTGTTCAGGAACAATACCTCGTTGCAGGAGCATGTCTCGTACGGCGGCATTGTTGTCTACGTGTTCTTTCCCGATTTCTTGTTGTCCGTACAAGTCCTTTTGTTGTACGTTGACAGAGGTCATTTCTGCTGCGAAGTCTTTGGCTTTAATACTGATTGTAGGCAAAAAGTCGGCCAATGGACGGCTTTCTGGTGCTCCTAATTTCCTTTTGAGCAATGCTGTGTCGATACGAAACAAGGCCTTGTCTCCTTTTGAACGGATAAGAGCAAAGCCTTTGCTGTCCACGCCACGTTCATAAAGTATACCGGACAGGCGTTTTTCTGTTTCTGCAAGTTTGGTGCGCGCTTGTATCCGTTCGTAGTCGAGGATACGTTGTTGTACCAGTTCGGCTCGTCTCGTCTGCACGGCGAAATAATTTTGGGCAAATGCTACTTGCGGTTTTCTCGGGTCACCGTTCTGGGCGACGAGGTAACAGGCATAGCGGGTGAGCATATAATCGTCTATTTCTCGTTGGGCGCCTTTTGCCAACGCTATCATTTTCCCTACGCGGGGAAAATGATAATCCGGTTCTTCCCCCGCATTGGTACACGCATCTTTCGCCTTCTCAAGGACATTGTTGAATTTCTCCCACTTTGCGTAGCCTAACAAGCCGCATAATTCCCTTGCGCTCCAACATTCGACACCTTCATATTCGTTGGCTATCGATTCGAATTGCCGGAAAAGTTCTATGATTTCTTCTGTCTTCATGTGCCTCCATCAATGGTTTTGTATCCGCATCTCCTGCAAATTTAATAAATACTTCTTATTGGTGGTATCTTGTCGGGCGGAATCTTGTCCGGTATATGGATTTTTGTTTCCTTTGCAAATCAAAATCAAAGGAATATGGAAAACAAGACTTTATTTTCTGAAATACTGGAACGGCAGTCGGACCTGTTGGAACGTATCCGCCATGCCGCGCATGAGGCGCATGCGGCCGTCAACCAATTTTATGGCGTAGACCTGCCTTATTCTTACCATTTGGACGGTGTAGCGGAACTGGTGGCCCGTTATGGAGGCGAGGTATGCACTCGGGCGGAAGATGTTCCGACCGTGATGTTCGGGGCATGGTTCCACGACAGTATAGAGGATGCCCGTCTGACGTACAACGACGTGCGAAAACGCGCCCGGTCTTTGGGGCTGGACGAGGCGCAGGCGTTCACGGCGGCGGAGATTGTGTACGCGTTGACGAATGAAAAAGGGCGTACGCGTGCCGAGCGTGCAGGAGTGAAATATTATGAGGGTATCCGTGCCACACCTTACGCCCCCATGGTCAAGTTGGCCGACCGCATAGCCAACGTACGTTTCTCCTTGCGGCAGACTTCGGATTACAATCATCGCATGGCCAGAGTTTACCGTGAGGAGTGGCCTCACTTCCTGGCATCCCTGTGGCCTGCGACGGATGACCCGCGCATGGGGCTTCCGCAGGAGATGGTGCTCCAACTTTGCGAGCTTTTGGGGGTGGACGGAAAAGGGATGTTTGAAGACTGAAAACGGTATTCGGGCATGTGGAAAAAACATTCGGCTGAGAACCGGAAATCGTTTGGCGCAGATTGAAAAATCAATCTCAGCCGAATGATTTTTCAATCTGCGCCAAATAAAAATGGTTTTGCAAATGTTTGATTTTAAGATAGTTTTGGATAGTGCCTGAACCAACCATCGAGCCGTAGGCGGATGACCCCGAACACGGCTTCGCTGAAAATGCCGCCGCTCATCTTGCTCGTGCCCAACTCGCGGTTGACGAAGATGACCGGCACTTCCTTTATCTTGAAACCGCACTGCTTGGCGGTGAACTTCATTTCTATCTGGAAGGCATATCCTTTGAAGCGGACCTTGTCTAGTTCGATGGTTTCCAATACACGGCGGCGGTAACATTTAAAGCCGGCCGTGGTGTCGTTTATCTTCAGCCCTGTGATGATGCGCACGTATTTAGAGGCGTAGTAGGACATCAGGATGCGCCCCATGGGCCAGTTCACCACGTTCACCCCGTTCACGTAGCGCGACCCGATGGCCACGTCGTACCCCTCTTGGGCGCAAGCGGCGTACAGTCGCGGAAGGTCGTTCGGGTTGTGGCTGAAGTCGGCGTCCATCTCGAAGACATAGTCGTATTTCTGCGCCACAGCCCATTTGAATCCCGCAATGTAAGCTGTGCCGAGACCTAATTTCCCCGTACGTTCGATGAGATGCAGGCGGTCTTTGAACTCGTTCGCCATGAGGCGTTTCACGATGGTCGCCGTGCCGTCGGGTGAGCCGTCGTCTATGATCAGCATGTCGAACGGTTGTTCCAGTCCGAATACGGCCCGGATGATGTTTTCTATGTTTTCCTTTTCGTTGTACGTAGGAATGATAACTACACTGTCTGAACGCATATTTCTGTCAGCTTTAAAAGTGAATGACTTCGTTTGTATTCGTGAAACAAATATAGACATAAATCACGAATACAGGTAACAGAGTGGAAATATTTCTTCCGGCGGAGGTGTTTTTTTAGTGATTCTTTGTAATTTTGCACCGGATTGAATCATGGAGATACAAGGTTTACAGGCCCTCTATGCAGGGCATAAGTCGGTAAAGGCTTTGGCAAAGGCTTTGCAGGACGGTTCCGTGCGGACGATTTTCGCGGAAGGACTGTGCGCGTCGGCCGCTCCTTTGCTGTTCAGCAGTTTGGCTGCGACTTGTCCGCAGGTGATGGCTTGTCCGTATGTTTTCGTATTGGATGATGCGGAAGAGGCCGGGTATTTTTATCACGACCTGACGCAGATTTTGGGTGACCAAGAAGTGTTCTATTTTCCTTCTTCGTTCCGCCGGGCGGTGAAGTTCGGGCAGCGGGATGCGGCCAACGAGATACTCCGCACGGAGGTCATCAGCCGTTTGTCGGCAGGACATTGCCCACTTTTCGTGGTCACTTATCCCGAGGCGGTGATGGAAAAAGTCGTGTCGCGGCAGAAACTGGATGAGCAGACGCTGAGGCTGCATGCTAGCGAGCGGGTGGACATCACATTCGTGGAGGAGACTTTGCGTGCGTTCGGTTTCCGGCGTGTGGATTATGTCTATGAACCGGGGCAGTTCGCCGTGCGGGGCAGTATCCTCGATGTGTTTTCGTTCTCCTCGGAATGGCCTTACCGGGTGGACTTTTTCGGCGATGAAGTGGACAGTATCCGTACGTTTGAAGTGCAGACGCAACTTTCGCGTGATAAACAGGAAGAAATCGTCATCGTGCCCGAACTGGCCGGTTATACGCAGGGCAAGGTGCCGTTCACGGACTTCCTGCCCCCGGAGACCGTCTTGGTGATGAAAGATTTGTTCTTCTTGCGTGACGTGGCCGACCGGGTATATGCCGACGGTTTTTCGACGCAGGCCCTGATGGACGAGCAGGCCCGGACGGAGATGGAAGAGGCAGAACAGCACGAGAAGCTCCGTGCCGACCTGATGCTTATCGACGGGTCGGCCTTGATGAAGGGAATGCTCGATTTCCGCAGGGTAGAGATTGGGAACAAGCCGTCCGCCACACCGCAGGCCACCGTGCGTTTCCACCTGACGGCACAACCTATTTTCCATAAGAATTTTGAATTGGTGAATCGTACTTTCCATGAGTATTTGGAAAATGGCTACACCTTATATATATTGGCCGATTCGGCCAAACAGACCGACCGGTTAGCTTCCATTTTCACGGAACAGGCTTCGGGTATCGACTTTACTCCCGTGAACCGTACTTTGCACGCCGGGTTTGCCGACGACGACCTCAAGACGTGCTTTTTCACCGACCATCAGATTTTCGACCGTTTCCATAAGTATAACCTCCGCAGCGATAAGGCGCGGAGCGGCAAAGTGGCTCTTTCGTTGAAAGAACTTCAGGAGTTTAACATCGGCGATTATGTGGTTCACGTAGATCACGGGGTCGGGAAGTTCGGTGGTTTGGTACGCATTCCCAATGGCGGCACCATGCAGGAAGTCATCAAGATAATCTATCAGAACGACGATGTGGTGTTCGTCTCCATTCACTCCCTGCACAAGGTGAGCAAATACCGTGGCAAGGAGGGCGAGCCTCCCCGGTTGAACAAGTTGGGCACGGGGGCATGGGAACGCCTGAAAGAGCGGACGAAGACCAAGATCAAGGACATTGCGCGAGACCTCATCAAGTTGTATTCCTTGCGTCGGCAGGAGAAAGGTTTCGCGTTCAGTCCTGACAGTTTCATGCAGCACGAACTGGAGGCCAGTTTCCTTTATGAGGATACCCCCGACCAGTTGAAAGCCACGCAGGCCGTGAAGGCCGACATGGAGCGCGACCGTCCGATGGACCGCCTGGTATGTGGGGATGTGGGATTCGGCAAGACCGAGGTGGCCATTCGTGCTGCCTTCAAGGCTTGTGCGGACAATAAGCAGGTGGCGGTGTTGGTGCCTACCACAGTGTTAGCCTACCAGCATTTCCAGACTTTCTCTTCGCGTCTGAAAGGAATGCCCGTCCGGGTGGATTACCTGAGCCGTGCCCGTAGCGCGGCCAAGACCAAAGACATTTTGAAGGATTTGGCCGACGGAAAAATCAATATCATTGTGGGGACGCACAAACTGATTGGTAAGTCGGTGAAGTTTAAGGACCTTGGCCTGTTGATTATCGACGAAGAGCAGAAGTTCGGGGTGGCTACCAAGGAAAAGCTGCGCCAGATGAAGGTCAATGTGGACACGCTGACGCTTACCGCCACGCCGATTCCGCGTACGTTGCAGTTCTCCCTGATGGGGGCACGCGATTTGTCGGTCATACAGACCCCGCCGCCCAACCGTTATCCCGTGCAGACCGAGGTGCACACGTTCAGTGCGGAGCTGATAGCCGAGGCGGTCAACTTCGAGATGAGCCGCAACGGGCAGGTGTTCATCGTGAACAACCGTATTTCAAGCCTTTACGATTTGGAGGCTCTGTTGCACAAGCATGTGCCGGATGCCCGCGTTTGCGTGGGGCACGGGCAGATGCCGCCGGAAGAACTGGAGAACATCATCTTCGGTTTCGTACATTATGATTACGACGTGTTGGTGTCCACCACCATCATCGAGAGCGGTATAGACATCCCCAATGCCAATACGATTATCATCAACGGGGCGCAGAACTTCGGTCTGAGCGACTTGCATCAGATGCGAGGCCGGGTAGGGCGCAGCAACAAGAAAGCTTTCTGTTACCTTTTGGCGCCTCCTTTGGCTGCCTTGACACCGGAAGCGCGCCGCCGCCTGCAGGCCATCGAGAATTTCAGCGACCTCGGTTCGGGTATCCACATCGCCATGCAGGACTTGGATATCCGTGGGGCGGGCAACCTGTTGGGAGCCGAGCAGAGCGGTTTCATCGCCGATTTGGGGTATGAGACCTATCAGAAAATCTTGTCCGAGGCCGTGAAGGAACTGAAGAATGATGAGTTCGGCGACCTCTATGCCGAGGAAATCAGGAAGGGGAACGACTTGGGCGGTGAGAACTTTGTGGACGAGTGCGCGTTGGAGAGCGATTTGCAGATGTCTTTTTCCGATGATTATGTGCCCAGCAGCAGCGAACGCATGCTCCTCTACCGCGAATTGGACGGTCTGGAGCGCGACGAAGACGTGGAAGCATTCCGCTTGCGCATGAAAGACCGTTTCGGGGAGATTCCTGAGGAGGGTGAGGAACTGATTCGCGTGGTGGCGCTCCGCCGCCTCGGCAAGTGCCTCGGTGCGGAAAAGATATTCCTCAAGGCCGGGCGCATGGTGCTTTATTTCGTGCAGAACGAGAAGAGCGCCTATTTCGAGAGCAAGGCTTTCGGGCAGTGCATCGCGTATGCTGCCATGAATGCCCACCGTAGCAACCTGCGTGAGGCGAACGGCCGCCGTTCGATGGTGATTCAGGAGGTGCGTTCGGTGAAAGAGGCTGTCCAGATACTCCGGCTGATTTCGGAGTTACAGGCGGTGTGAGCACATGCTTGAAAGTATGGAGGGAAAAGATACTCATTTTGCTCAATCGTTGAGTAAGAAACGGAGAACAATGCTCAATGATTGAGCATTTCGAGGCAAGCTATCTCGGAAGCCGAACTACCGCTTTTCTTTTACCTGTTTGTACTTTTGCCGGAATCTTCGTAACTTTGGGGCTTTATAAGAACAAAAGTAGTCAGACGACAAAAAAGATAAACATATAAATAGTGGAATAGCGATTCCATTCAGCTTTTAAGAAAACGAGCTTTTAGCTTACATTCTCACTGTCTGAAAACCGCCAAAATTTGAAGATCAGAGGATAAGCTACGAGAGGTTCGCGTCCTAACGGGCGTGAACCGTCTGTGCTTATATGCGATCTTCAGGTTACTTGGCGGTACCTCAGGCAGGCAATAAGCACTGGATGGTTTACGCTTTTGTTTTTATGGTACACATTGGTCAGCTCATCGAACAGGAACTGCGCCGTCAGCGTCGTTCCGTGTCATGGTTCGCAAAGGAACTCTATTGCGACCGTACCAATGTGTACAAACTATTCCGTAAGGAGAGCATAGACACGTTGTTGCTCTATCGTATTTCTTGTATTTTGTCCCATGATTTCTTTAAGTACTATACCGACGATTTTGTTTCCGATAACAAACCGTAGCGGTTTTGTCTACGCTTTGTGGCCGTTACGTCCACAAATTCTATATGTCTTAACGCATTTTCCTCCTTAACTTTGCATCAGTTTAATTTCATATTAATAATTAAAAAGAAGTGTTATGAAGAAGGCTTTAAAATTTTTGAGTTGGATGTTTGTGGCCGTATTATCGGTTTTGTCCTTTTCTAGTTGTAGTGATGATGATGAAGGACATCCCTATGCGGGAACAGTTTGGGAATATGAAGATATTTATGAGTCTGGTACTATAACAACACGTATTCGCTTTGCAGATGAAACAAAAGCTTATTATGAAGTAGAACAAAGAAATGCAGGAGGTACGATTGTTGACAATACGTCAAGTCCTTATTCTTACACATATTCTGGAACTTTGATTGTATTTAGACCCCAACAAACGGGAAAGGCAAATCTTGAAGGCGTTGTTAGTGAAGGGGTTAAAATGGTATTGACTAATACTTCAAATGGAGAGGAAATCTCTATATTATATAAAAAGTAGCTTTTATTTGTAGGATGAATAAGAGAAGAGGGGGATGTTGGTTAGCTGTGTTTTCTTTGTTTTCTATAAAGATGTATTCAGTTCCTGCCTATCCTCATAAAGTCCTTTATAAGTTTGGGGACAGTACGGAAGTGTCAATTCGTCTTAAAGGCGACGAATACAACAAATGGGCTTTGACCACAGACAATTATACCTTACTACCTTCAGGAAATGAATGGTATTTTGCTAAGGCGGACAGCATGGGAAATGCTGTCCGTTCTGGTTATAAATTGTGTGCCGATGCCGAACGCCCGGAAAGTTTACGTCGTTTTTTGGCACAACAGCCGAAAGGGTTGCGTCCTATGGTGGACGAAGCCCGAAAGAAGAAGCTATCGTACAGAAATAGGGCTGTTGAAAAACGAGGAAGGCATGCGGCAGTCGTTGGAGAACGCCGTGCCTTGGTAATCCTGATGTCGTTCGCTGATGTAAGCTTCACTAAGACTGAGGCCGATTTCGATGCCCTCTTCAACGAGCCTGGTTATGCCGTGGATGGGGCGCAGGGAAGCGTCTATGATTACTTCCGGGAGGTTTCCTACGAGCAGCTTTCGTTTCATTGCGACGTATTAGGGCCTTACAGGGCAGCGTATCCTATGGCTTATTATGGCTCGAACAGTTATGGCGGTTCGGACACGAACCCGTATGCTTTGTTTCTCGAAGCCATGGAACATGCCGTGCGGGAAATCGACTTGCAGGATTATGATGCCGACGGAGACGGTTATGTGGACAACGTGCATATCGTGTTTGCCGGATATGGTGAAGAAGCCGGGGCTTCTCCCTCCGCTATCTGGTCGCATGAGGCCATGTTTCCGGAAATCACCATGCAAGGCATGAAGATAGACCGTTATTCCTGTACGCCGGAGCTACGGGGAAACCGTGGAGGAGGTATATCGCGTATCGGACCTTGCTGCCACGAAATGGGGCATGCTTTGGGGGCGATGGACTATTACGATACCGATTATACCACGGGCGGTAGTTTCGAGGGCACGGGCGTATGGGATGTCATGGCGCAAGGCAGTTGGAATAACGACGGTATCACCCCGGCACATTTCAACCCTTACGTGAAAGCATACGACTTCGGTTGGGTGGACGTGACTATGTTGACGCATACAGGGGATTATTCGCTCCGGCCTTCCACTTGGGAGAAAGACGGCGTGTTCCGGGTAGATACAGGTTCCGAGGGGGATTTTTATTTGTTGGAGAGCCGTGTTCGTGACGGGTTCGATACGGCATTGCCCGGTGAAGGGCTGATGGTGTACCACGTGCATCCCTGGGTAGAGGAAGGGGCGTATGGCAATACGATAAATGCCTCGGCACCGCAAATGGTGTATCCGGTGTGTGCTTCTTCGTCCGTGTCCGTTCCTTCATCTTCTTCTTATTCATACGGTGAGATTAATTCGGCAGGTTGCCCTTTCCCAGGTGCGTCTGGTAAGACGGAGTTCGGCGGGCAGACCGTTCCGGCGGCGTTTGCATGGGACGGGAGCGATGTAGGCTTTGAACTGTCCGATATAAACCGCACTGCGGACGGACAGGTCTCTTTCCATTTTACAGCGGATGGTACGGTTCCGTCTTCGGTATGGAAGACGGAATGGAACGAAAGTTTTGAGAATCCCTCTTCCGCTTCACCATGGTTAGTGTCAGGCCAATGGGGGTATACGACGGAGTGGGAACGTATGATGGCTGAAAGTTCCGGAGGAATAGGGGAAATCGCTTCGTGGGACTATATAGCCGATGCGGCAGACGGTTCATATTATATGGGGATGGTGCAGCGGTTTATGTTAGGAAACTCGGAAGGGATAATGATGTCTCCACCCGTGACGGACAATCCCGACGGTAATGCCAAATTGCGGTTCTTTTACCAGAACAAGGTACGAAGCGGAGGACGGGTCGTTTTGGAAGTGTATTGTAAAAAGGAAACCTCGAAGGAATGGATTCCTTTGCTGGTTTTGGATGCTATAACCAACACGTGGACGAAACAGGAAGTGGATTTGCCCGTGAGCGCGGAACGCCTCCAAGTCATATTCTTGGCCAAAACAGAAGGGGCTTGTGGGTCATTTGTAGACGACGTATCTGTATTGAAACCTGAAAAGGGCGACGCGCTTGAAGTCGCAAGCAAACCGGCCGGTTGCCAAATCGGCGTGAGGGAGGGATGCTTGTGGGTGTCTTTGTCCGTTCCGTCTGTCTTGTCCGTCTATGCTTGGGATGGCCGCCGGATACTGTCCGGTCATTACGAAGCAGGGGAGCAGACGTTCCGTTTGCCGTCCGGCATCTATGTGGTGCGAATCGGGGAGCACGTTCGGAAAGTTTGGATTCCCAGATATGATTAGTTGGCCGTGGCACCGGTTTCTTCTTGCAGGCAGGAGAAAGAGAACGGCGGTGTGAGGATGAGGCGGCGCACCTCCGCATTGTCCATACGTGGGATGTCGCGGATGGTCTTACCCAAACAGGCCGCTTGGATGACACGGCAGAAAAGTCCGTGACTTACTACCAATACACGTTTATCTTTGTAACGGGACACTATATCGAGCAGGAATGTTTCCGCCCGGTGAAACATGGATTCTACGGGTTCGGCCCGATGGTCTATCTTTGTACGTGCCTTCAGGATATCCATACCCGTGAACGGTCCCCAATCCCGTTCGCGAAGGAGAGGTGTGGATTCAAGAAGCAGGCCGTGCGGTTCGTTGAGTATCATAGCGGTGTCCATACAGCGTTTCAAGTCGCTGCACAATAAGGCATCGAAACGGATATTCTTCAATTCATCCCGTAGGGCTTGTGCTTGTGCAATTCCTTCGCACGACAAATGTCCTGGCATGTGTCCTTGCAGGATTTGGGCCGCATTTTCTTCTGTTTGTCCGTGTCTCACCAGATAAAGTTCTGTCATAAAAGATAAGATTGTCGCGTAATAAGGGGTAAAGTAAGTAAAATAAATCCGTTTAATCGGCTTTTTGACCGATTTTTCAGGGTTTCTTTCGTTTTTTCAATGATAATATCGTATCTTAGCCGTGTATAAACATTAAATATTTGCACTCATGAAAATAGTGAACAGTTATATTTTTCGTGCCGTATGCGCTTTGCTTATCGGCCTTTTGTTAGTATCCAATCCGGAGCGGATGACTGGATTGTTGGTTCAGGTAATCGGTGGGTTGTTTCTTATTTCCGGTTTGGTGTCACTCATCAATTATTTCATCATCCGTTATTCGGATAAGGTGCCGGTCAAACCTGTGTTTCCTTTGGTGGGATTGGGCAGCCTGTTGTTCGGTGTCTTTCTTGGTTTTTTCCCTGGGTTATTCATTACATATTTGATGTATATTTTCGGTTTCCTGATGGTGGTGGCCGGGATCAACCAATTGTGGAATATGTTCCGTTTACGCCGTTTGATACCTTTCCGTTGGTATGTCTTGTTTTTCATTTTGTTGATTACGGGTCTGGGAGTGTTCGTGCTTTTCAATCCGTTGGAGTCCGCTTCCGTCCCGTTCATTCTTTTGGGGATAAGTTTCATGCTTTACGGTGTGTCGGAATTGGTAAACGGTGTGCGTTGGCGTAAGTACAGCCGGATGCAACAGCAGAAGGCATCGGAAACCATAGAATTGATAGAATAAGTTCCGTGAAGATAAAAAGAAAGAAAGGGTTGTCGGATTCCGATAGCCCTTTCTTCTTTTTGTGATTGGCATTCTGTGCCTATTCCTTTTTCTTCAGCTCCGCATCGAACTGCCGGATGGCGGCCATACCCTCGTTGCAGGCGCAGGGACCGCTGATACAACCTCCGGGGCAAGCCATGACTTCGATCATGCGTGTGGGGCATTTGCCTGTTTTGGCGTACGCTTTCAATGCGGCAATATTTTTCTTGTTCAGGTCGGCTATCAGTGTGCCTTGCAGTTCCGGGTCACCTACCATGTTTTTTACGGCCGTGAACACACCGCCGGTCTTGGCAAAGCCGTGCGCGTCGTGTCCTGCGTGTTCTTCGGGCGTAAAGTCCTCGCATGCCGCCATGTCTATTTCCATACCTTCAATGACGGCATCCAGTTCGCGGAATGTCCAAACGAAGTCCACGTTGGGATTCTCTCGTCCTTCCGCCTTTTTGGAAGCGCAGGGGGCGATGAACACCGTCAGGGCTTCCGGGTGTTTCTTACGCGCATACTCCGCCACGTAGTACATGGGAGAGCCCGTGGAAGACACGTAAGGCTTGATTTCAGGGATGTGTTTCTGGGCCAACTGTACGTAAGCCGAACAGCAACTGGTGGTCATGAACGCAGCCCCGCTTTCTAATTTCTCTTTGAATTCTTCTGCTTCCCGACGGATGGTTTCTTCGGCGCCGTATGCCACTTCGAGTACATCGCTGAAACCGATGGCTTTCAATGCACCGAATACTTTCTCTACAGGTTGTTTGAATTGGGCCAGTACGGAGGGGGCCACCATGGCCACTACTTGCCGTCCTTCCTTGATGCGGTTCAGCACGTCGAATACGGCACATTGGTCGAATATGGCACCGAATGGACATGCATTCAAGCATTTGCCGCAATAAATACATTTTTCGGGGTCGATATGTTCCACACCGTATTCGTCTTTGGAGATGGCTTTCACGGGGCAAGCCTCTTCGCACGGTACGGGAATGTACACGATGGCGTGGTAGGGGCATACCTGATGGCAGCGCCCGCAACTGATACATTTTTCGTGGTCGATGTAGGCTTTTCCTTCGCTGTCGTAGTGAATGGCATCTTTCGGACAGTTGTTGTAGCAAGGCCGCGCGGCACAGCCGCGGCACAGGTTCGTCACCTCGTAGTTGATTTTCACACATGAAGAGCACGCCTCGTCCATTACGCTGAGGATGCTTTTCTTCGGGTCGGGACTTTTCCGTTCCATCATGCGGGCGGCATAGGTGGACAGCCGTTCGGTTTCGTCGGTTTCATCCGTCATGTCAAAGCCCATCATGGCCATGGTCTTGTATTTGGTCACCGCACGTTCCTTATATACGCAACAGCGGCCCAACGGTTTTTGCTTGCGCGGATGCAATTCTACGGGCAACCGGTCAATCTTCTCTAATAACTCGTTTTCTTTCCACATTTTCACCAAACGCGCCAATAATTGGTAGCGGATGAACATGATGTTGTTGTTGTATGCCATCGTTTAGGATTATTTAGTTTTGATTATTGGACAAATCTACGAAAAAAAAGGCAATCTTTTGTATCTTTGTGTTAATTTTATGGCAGAATGTTTCAATAATATTTCAGAAAGCAGTTTTTCAGCTCTGTTGGATGTACTCTTGGTTGGAAAAAGTCCCGGCAGGGAAGGTTGGAGATTGCTGCTTGCCGGTTTGGACGACGGGCAGGATGCGTCTCTTCGTGCCTTTGCGGCAGAGGCGGCCCGGAAGCGTTTCGGGAACGGGGTGTTCATCCGCGGACTCGTTGAAATCTCTTCGTGGTGCCGTAACAACTGTTATTATTGCGGGCTACGCCGTTCCAACCGTTTCGCCTCGCGCTACCGTTTGTCTCAGGAGCAAATACTCGATTGTTGCCGGGAGGGGGCACGGCTCGGCTTCGGGACATTTGTCTTGCAGGGCGGAGAAGACACGGAACAAGATGATGATTGGATAGAAGATTTGATAGGCAAGCTCCGTATGGAGTTTCCCAGGCATGCCATCACGTTGTCTGTGGGCGAGCGTGACGGGGAGGTGTACCGCCGGTGGCGTGATGCAGGGGCTGGTCGTTACCTGCTTCGCCATGAAACACGGAATGAGGTGCATTATGCCCGTTTGCATCCGCGTGAGATGGACGGTGCCCGGCGTCGGGAATGCTTGCGGACGCTGAAAGCTTTGGGGTATCAGACAGGAGCCGGCATGATGGTGGGAACGCCCGGTCAGACATGGGATTGCTTGTTGGATGACATCGCTTTTTTGGAAGAATTGGAACCGGAGATGATAGGCATGGGACCTTTCGTTCCGGCTGCCCATACGCCTTTTGCCCGTCATCCGGCCGGGTCGGTGTCTTTGACGCTCCGGCTGATTGCCTTGATGAGGCTGCGCTTTCCGGACGCATTGATTCCGGCTACTACAGCTTTGGCTACGTTGGACGCGCACGGGCGTGAAGCCGGTATCTTGGCAGGGGCAAACGTGGTGATGCCTAACTTGTCCCCTTTGGCCGTGAGGGGGCGATACAGTATTTACGACCATAAAGCGTCCGGCGGGAGCGAGGCAGCCGAAGGGTTGCACCGTCTGGAACAGGATTTGAAAAAAATAGGCTACCACATTTCATACGGTCGCGGAGACAGTCCGGGACATGAGGTAGGAAAGTAGCATTAGAACGATTAGATATGAAGATAATGTATGATGTGAAATCGGAACGCGCCGAAGAGTTTATCTCCGACGCGGAGATACGTGAGACAATGGCATACGCCGAGGCACATAAGGATGACCGTCCGCTCATCGTGTCCATATTGGAGAAAGCACGCCTTTGCAAAGGGCTTACCCATCGCGAGGCGGCCGTGCTGTTGGCTTCCGGGCAGCAGGACCTGACGGAAGAGATGTTTGCCTTGGCACGCGACATCAAGCAGCGTTTTTATGGCAACCGCATCGTGATGTTCGCTCCGTTGTACCTTTCCAATTACTGTGTGAACGGTTGCGTGTATTGCCCGTACCATGCCAAGAACAAGATGATACGCCGCCGGAAATTGACGCAGGAAGAAATCCGCAGGGAAGTCATTGCCTTGCAGGACATGGGACACAAGCGGTTGGCTTTGGAGACCGGAGAGGACCCGCGTAACAACCCTATCGAATATGTGTTGGAGAGCATCCGTACGATTTACAGCATCAAGCATAAGAACGGAGCCATCCGGCGCGTGAATGTGAACATTGCTGCCACGACGGTGGAGAACTACCGTCGCTTGAAGGACGCGGGCATCGGTACGTATATTCTTTTTCAGGAGACGTATAACCGGACGAATTATGAGGCACTCCATCCTACGGGGCCGAAGAGCGACTATGCCTATCACACCGAGGCCATGGACCGTGCCATGTTGGGAGGCATTGATGACGTGGGTGTCGGCGTGTTGTTCGGGTTGGAGACTTACCGTTACGACTTCATCGGCCTGCTGATGCACGCCGAGCATCTGGAAGCCCGTTTCGGGGTCGGGCCGCACACCATCAGCGTGCCGCGCCTGTGCCCGGCCGATGACATAGACACGGCGGATTTCAAGAACTGTGTGCCGGACGAGGTTTTCCATAAGATTGTGGCGGTGCTCCGTATAGCCGTGCCTTATACGGGAATGATTGTGTCCACGCGTGAGACGCCTGCCAGCCGTGAGAAGGTTTTGGAATTGGGCGTGTCGCAATTGAGCGGTGGTTCCCGTACCAGTGTGGGAGGGTATGTGCACGAAGAAGAGGCGGAGGAGAATTCCGCCCAGTTCGACGTGTCCGACCGCCGTTCGTTGGACGAAGTGGTGGGTTGGCTGCTCGATTTGGGTTATCTGCCCAGTTTCTGTACGGCCTGCTACCGTGAGGGCCGCACTGGCGACCGTTTCATGTCGTTGGTGAAGAAAGGGCAGATAGCCAACTGTTGCCTGCCTAATGCTTTGCTGACCCTGAAAGAGTATTTGAATGATTATGCGTCGCCTGTCACCCGTGCGAAAGGAGAGGCTATGATTGCCCGTTTGTTGGAAACCGTTCCTGGCGAACGGGTACGGGAGAATGCCCGTCGCTATTTGAAAGCCATAGAGGAGGGCGGGCGTGATTTCCGTTTTTAAGATATAGACAAGATAGGCTATGATGAAAGAAGAAACTCCACGCGCCAACCGTTTCCATATCGGATTGTTCGGCCGGCGCAACAGCGGCAAGTCTTCGTTGGTGAATATGCTGACGGGGCAGGAGGTTGCCGTAGTGTCCGATGTGCCGGGCACGACGACGGATGTGATATTGAAGAATATCGAACTGCCAGGTATCGGGGCTTCCGTTTTGGTTGACACGGCCGGTTATGACGACGAAGGGGAATTGGGCGGACTGCGTGTAAAACAGACCGTCAATGCTGCCCGTAGGGTAGATTTGGCTTTGATTGTCGTGTCGGGTTTGCCGGACGGGGCAGAGAAGGAAAAGGCTTGGGGGGAACGTTTCCAAGCAGACGAAATTCCCGTTTTGTATATATATAGTAAGGTGGACGAAGATGGTGGAAGCCATGCCGGTGCTTGGCGCACGGCATTGGGGGCGACGGATGTGGTGTCGGTTTCGGCGCGTACGGGAGAAGGTCGTGACTGTTTGCTGTCTGCGATGGCCGAGGTGTATCGCCGTACGGATGAGGTGGAGGATTTGACTGGAAACTTGGTGGGCGAAGGCGATACCGTGGTGTTGGTCATGCCGCAAGACATTCAGGCACCTAAGGGACGGTTAATCCTGCCACAGGTACAGACCTTGCGCAATCTGTTGGACAAACGTTGTACGGCTTTGTGTTGTACGGCAGACCGTTTGCCGACCACGTTGTCCGTCTTGTCGTCGCCCCCGTCCCTGATTATCACGGACTCGCAAGTATTTCCGGCGGTGGAGGCCCTTTGCCCACCGCAAACGCGGCTGACTTCTTTTTCCGTTTTGTTTGCCCGTTACAAGGGGGACATCCGGCAATTCCTGCAAGGGGCGGAGGCGTTGTGCGCTTTGCGTCAGGATGCCCGCGTGCTGATAGCGGAGGCTTGCACCCACGTGCCGCAACATGAAGATATAGGGCGCGTGAAGCTTCCTCGTTTGTTGCGCCGTAAGTTCGGCGAGGCTTTGCACATCGACATCGTGTCCGGAAACGACTTTCCCGAAGACTTGTCCGCTTACGATTTGGTCATCCATTGCGGGGCCTGCATGTTTACGCGTCGCCATGTGCTGAACCGTTTGAGGCGGGCGCGTGCCTGTGGTGTGCCTGTGACCAATTATGGAATAGCCATAGCAGCCTTGACCGGTATCTTGGACAAGGTGGCGGTGCCGGAGTAGGAGGATGGGGATTTCCTTCCCAAGAGTTTTCCCGGAAACATCCTTCATCTTTCAGGTTGCGAGGAAATATGTTGTCATACAATGCTTTACAGGATGAAGGATGTTTCAGGCATCTTTCAGCCTTCTTTCATGGCTGAAACCGATAAAAAGATCTGCGCCAAATGATTTTTCAATCTAAGCCAAATGATTTTTCGTTCTGCGCCAAACGGTTCGTCAATCTGAGCCGGTTGAAATGAAGCATGGCTGAAAGATGCCTGAAACATCTTTCAGGATGTAATCTATTAATTATAAATGTTTTATCGTACAATCTGAAAGATGAAGGATGTTTTTCGGAAAACTCCTGTATGGGGGTGGCGGGTGTTTTTTTATTTCTTCCGGGAGCATTGACCGTCTCATTATTTTCTGTGGAGGAAACCGCATTTTTTACTTTTTTTATACTATCTTTGTCCCACGTTTCGGCTATGCCGGAAGGAAAAACATTCAGACGGGATATAAAGAGGAAAAAAATATGCAACAACTCAAGGAGCGCATTTTGCGCGATGGAAAATGTTTCGAGGGAGGAATACTGAAAGTGGACAATTTCATCAACCATCAGATGGATCCCATACTGATGAAGTCCATGGCCGTGGAGTTCGTGCGCCGTTTCGCTTCGCGTGACATCAACAAGATATTGACGATAGAGGCCAGCGGCATTGCACCTGCCATTATGGTGGGCTACCTCTTGGAGCTCCCGGTGGTCTTTGCCAAGAAGAAGAAACCGAGCACGATGGAAAATCTGTTGGCGACGAAAGTCTTTTCGTTTACCAAAAACAATACGTATGATGTATGCGTGTGTAAGGATTATCTGCAGCCGGGTGACAAGGTGCTTTTCATAGATGATTTTCTGGCCAATGGCAATGCGGCCAAAGGGGTGATGGATTTGGTGCGTCAGTCCGGTGCCGAATTGGCCGGGATGGGATTCCTCATAGAAAAAGCTTTCCAACATGGGGGCGATTATTTGCGTGCGCAGGGCATTCACGTGGAGTCGTTGGCGGTGATTGAAAGTTTGGACGGATGTCGCATCACGTTGAAGGATTAAGGCATGTGCCTCGTGCCCTCTTGGTTGTATAAACCGTTGTGCCCGGATTTCCTACAGGGGAGTCCGGGCACAACGGTTTATATTAAGGGTGTTTCACTTTTCGCTTTCGGGTCGGTAAGGTTTCAAGGGATCTTTTACGGCCAACTTACGGCGGTCCGAAGCAAATTGGGTGGCATAAAGTGTGAAGAGGATAACCGACACGGCCACACCAATCAGGTCGAACGCGCTCCATTGCTGTCTGCCAATGGCGTAATGGGTTTCACGCCACGGGGCGTAGATATACAGCGTGTTCACGGCTATCAGGATAAGGCGTACTTCTGTCGGCCCTAATTTGCCGTAAGTGAGCCGGAACTCGTCGATGATGATGGTACTGATGTAGGTGTAGATGGAGAGGCACAAATAACCGCCCATGATGAGCAATGCCACGTCCATCCGCATGACGGGCGAGAGGCCCAGTCCGAGGCAAAAGAGGCAGGTGGCTAACGCATCCAACGTATGGTCGATGAAGAAACCGTATATGGGGCGTTGGGTATGGCGCACCCGTGCCAACGTGCCGTCCAGGCTGTCACCGTACCAGTTCACCACAAGCCCGAGTGAGCCGAGCCACAGGTAATGCAGGTCGATGTGTGCTAGCATGCCGCCGACAGCGAAGAGCACGGCTCCCATTACGCCTACGAACGTGAGGAAGTCCGATGTGACCCAACGTGGTTGCCGTCCGGCTAACCACACTAAAGCTTTCTTCTCCACCCGGCTCAGGATGGAGGTCTGTATCCTTTCTGATTTTTCGTGTCCCATTTTGTTTTTCCCTATATGTCAGGTGAAACGAAACGCCCGACCTTACCATTCCGCAAGGGGAGATAGTGAAGTCGGGAGTATTGGCGGAAAGACAGGGATTCGAACCCTGGGAACAGTTGCCCGTTCACCGCATTTCGAGTGCGGCCCGATCGACCACTCCGGCATCTTTCCTTGTTCGGTGGGCAAAGTTACAACTTTTTTTCTTATCCGCATGCCGAAAGGGCAAAAAAGTACGGGAAATAATGAGATAGGGCTTGGAATGTGAATCTTTGTCGAAGGCTTTTGTTCCTGAAAAATAATGTTAATATCTTGATTTTAAAATATTTTTGTAGGTTTGAAAGAATTTTGGTGGCGTTATGATGTCATTTTATTGCAATATGAATTGATTTTTATGGGGAAATATGAATAATAATTTGTTTTTTATATGGTAACTTGATTTCTTTTGTATATATTTGTCAGGTCATAACATGAGAAAACTTTTCAATTTATTATTCATATAAAACTTAAGCGTATGAAAAAGTTTACAAATGTTAAATCGGGGGGGGGTAATTTTGACATTACTACTTCTCGCGTTGGTCTCCGGCAGTGTTTGGGGGCAAGAAGTGGTTCATGTTTTCACGAAGTATGACAAACAAGTGATAACTGATGACCAAAAAGGTACGTGGAAGACGAGTGTCGCATCAACGACTTCCAATGAATTGCCTGCGGATTTTTCAGCAACCAGTGCAAAGAGTAGAGGAGTGGCATTTGGGGCAAATGCAGAGGTAACTTCAGATTTTGTGGTGGAAAATATAAGTGAGTTGATAATTGAAGCATCTTCAAATGAGAGAGGAAATTCGCTTTCTGTAAAAGTTGGTGATGTGGAGCTTTCCCCTAAAACGTCAACCTTGCCAAAAGTCAATCATGAAACCTATTCTTTCAAGAGTAGTGAACCGTTAAGTGGACAAATTACTATTTCAATACAACGTAGCAAAAAAACGGTTTGGATAGGTGGTGTTACAATTAAATCATCAGGGAGTGCCAATCAAGTGAGAATGCCTGTTTTTACTCCTGTTACTGGTTCACTTTTTAAGGATAAGCTTACGGTAACAGCTTCTAGTCCTACAGAAGGTGCCACAATTTATTATACAAAGGATGGAGCAGAGCCTACTACAGGTTCTGATAAGTTTCCAACAGAAGGCGTAACTCTCACGGAAACTACCACATTAAAAGCTATTGCCGTGAAAGATGGGTTGGACAACAGTGAAGTAGTCACTGCGACTTACACCAAATTAGAACCATATACTTCTTTGAAGGCATTGAAAGAAAGCGGTATAGCTACGGCGGAAGGTGTAACTTGTTTTGTAGAGTTGAAAGATGCTGTGGTGACGTATGCTGACTCCCGGAAGGCTTATATTCAAGATGAGACAGCAGGATTGTATGTTTTTGGCTCAAACAATTTGAAGGTTGGGACGAAACTGAACGGTGTGGTATCAGCCCAATTGGCATTGTACAATGGCCTGTATGAATTGAAGGTGGAAGGAGGGGAGTTTGACAATGTGGAGGTGACCGAAGGCGTTGAGATTCCGGTACAGGTGGTGACTGTGGCTGAATTGAACCAAAACTTTGCCCAGTATGAATCCATGCGTGTAAAGGTGGTTGATGCGACGGTAACATCAGGCTTTAACAATAAGAATGGGGAAATCGAGCAAAACGGTGAAAAGATAGCACTTAGGGCGGCTGATGAAAGCATTACGGCAGATGTGCAGGCCACGGTTGACGTAACAGGGTATCCGGGTTTGTTTCACTCTGATAAACAACTGAATGTAATCTTGCAAGAGGATATTGCCGTAAAGACCGCAGGCAAGACGCAGGCGACCTTGGTTTTCGAACAAGATGCTTATTCTGTGAACTTGGGTGAATCCTTAATCATCAAGGCTACTACGAATTCTACATCCCCGGTTATTTATTCTTCTGAGGATGAAGAAATAGCCAAAGTGGACAGCGAGGGCAAGGTTCAGGCGGGAAACAAAGCCGGAACGGTAACGATTACAGCCTCTGTCGCCGAAAATGATGAATTTACTGGTGCGACTGCAACTTGTACCGTGAATGTGGTAGATCCTTCTGCATTGCCGGAAGCAAGGGCTTTAGTGGCAGAAAAGGATGGTGTGTATTATGCCATGCTTTCTTCCAATAAAATTTCAGATAAAAAGTTGGATACAGATGTAGTTGATGTTTTGAATAACAAAGTCGTTAAGACTTCTGAAACTGTAGATTTTGAATTTTATATAGATGAAAGTAAGGGTACTATCCAAACTGTATCGGGAGAGTATGTAGCCCACGTAGGAAATAGTACTGATTTAGGAGTCGATACAAAGAAATTCACGTGGAAGAAAGAAAGTGATGGTTATTGGCACTCTTCTACAAATTCTGCTCGTGTATTAGGACTTGGGGTTTCAAGTGGTAACAGTGTTTTCGGAACATATTCACTTTCGAGCACGACTAACCAATTTGCAACAGATATGCCTATCGTTGATGGTTATGTTCGCAATGTCGCTTCCGGCGATTACGGTACTATCTGTCTTCCCTATGCCGTGGCCGCAGAAGATATGGTTGGTGCAGAGTTCTTCAGCATTGCCGGAAAAGTCATGAAGGACGGAGAGCCGCAGTCCATGGTATTGGAGCAAGTGACCACCCTTGAGGCTGGAGTTCCTTATATATTCAGTGCAACTTCCGATAAGCTTATAGCGGCATACAGTGGAAAGGCTGTAGCTGAAGCTGGTGAAGCAAACGGTTTGATCGGTTCCTTTGAGGGGCAAGATGTGGCTGAGGGCATGTACCTGATTAGTGCCCAAAACAAAGTGCAGCTTTGCGGTAAGGGTTGTAAGATTTCGGGAAACCGTGCTTATATTGATATGGATAAGGTTCCGGAATACAGTGGGGAAGTTGGCGTGAACCAACGCCTGATTTCATTTGAAGATGCGACCGGTATCTCCGAAACAATGGTTGAGGGCGGTTTGGCAGATGTGTACACACTTAGCGGTGTGGAAGTCCGTCATCAGGTCAACGAATCAGAGGCCACTCAAGGCTTGCCGCAGGGCATTTACATTGTGAATGGTAAAAAAGTAGTAGTAAAATAGTATTAACAAGTTGGAATATGAACAAGAAAATATATATAAAACCGGTTTGCGAAGTGGCAGAATTTGAGATTCAAGATTCATTGTTGTTGAATTGCTCCATAGGAGTTGATAACACGCCACAGGATGGAATAGAAGGTCGGACCAATATGAATCAAGGTTTTACCGATATATGGGGTAACGAGTATTAATACTTTGGTACACTTTTGAACGTGATACGGCAAAGCCGCTTCGGATGAAAACCCGGAGCGGCTTTTTCCTAATCTGCTGAAAAGGGTTATCTTTGCAAAAACAAAAGTGGTTTGCGGTATGAAAGACGATACGCTCAAGAAGTTGAAGATATTGGCTGAGTCGGCCAAATATGATGTGTCCTGCTCTTCGAGCGGCACGGTGAGGCGTAACGTGAAAGGCGGAGTGGGGAATACCGTGGGAGGCATAGGCATTTGTCATAGTTTTGCCGAGGACGGGCGTTGCATCTCCTTGCTGAAAGTCATGCTGACGAACTATTGTATTTACGATTGTGCTTATTGTATCAACCGCCGTACGAATGATATTCCCCGTGCCACACTCTCCGTATCGGAATTGGTAGACCTGACGATGGAGTTCTACAAAAGGAATTATATCGAGGGATTGTTCCTGAGTTCCGGTGTGGTGAGGAATCCCGACTATACGATGGAACGTTTGGTGCGTGTAGTGAAAGACTTGCGTACGGTGCACCGTTTTAATGGGTATATCCATTTGAAAAGTATTCCGGGGGCCAGTCGTGAGTTGGTGGACGAGGCGGGTTTGTATGCAGACCGTATGAGTGTGAACATAGAGATTCCCCATGAAGCTTTGCTTAAATTGTTGGCACCGGAAAAGGACCATGAGAGCGTCTACCGCCCTATGGGATATATACAGCAGGGTGCACTGGAAAGTGCGGAGGAACGTAAGAAGCACCGGCATGCCCCGCGTTTCGTCCCGGCAGGACAAAGCACGCAAATGATTGTGGGGGCAACAGGGGAGTCCGACCGGGATATTTTGCACCTTTCGTCCGCATTATACGGTCGGCCTACCATGCGTCGCGTGTATTATTCCGGTTATGTGGCAGTGAATACGTACGACCCTCGCCTTCCGGCCTTGAAACAGCCACCGTTGGTCAGGGAAAACCGTTTGTATCAGGCAGACTGGTTGATGAGGTTCTATCAGTTCAAAGTGGAAGAGATTGTGGATGAAACGCATCCTGATTTGGATTTGGAGGTGGATCCGAAGTTGGCTTGGGCTCTTCGGCATCCCGAACAATTTCCCGTGGATGTGAACCGTGCGGAGTATGAACGGATTCTACGGGTGCCCGGTATTGGGGTAAAGTCGGCCCGTCTGATTGTCTGTTCGCGACGTTTCGGACGTTTGACGAGTTTTGATTTGAAGAAAATGGGATGCGTGATGAAGCGTGCCCAGTATTTCATAACCTGTGGGGAGTTGGAAGCCAAGGGAGTGAATGAGCTTTATCCCGAACGAGTCCGTTCTTTATTGGCGCAGTCGAAAAGCCGGAAGAAACAGAACGACGGGCAGTTGACGTTGCTGTTTAAGGAGGAACCTGCATGAGGAGTATGACAGAGGATAGTGTATTCGTGTACGACCGTACGTGGGACGGTTTGCTGACAGCGGTGTTCGATGCATTCTACCGTCACCAGTTTCCTGTGGCGATTATCGGAGAAAAGGATACGCCTCCTCTTTTTGCGGTCGTACATCGGGTGATAACGGACGAGGAAAAAGCCGGAAGAGTGTTTCGGGCATTGCAACGGAAACTTTCATCCGCTGCATTGGCTTGCCTGACGACCAGTCTTTTTTCCGAACTGCCGGATTTGGACTTACCTTTGTTTCGGTATGTATGCAAAGCCGTGAAGGCCGGGCAAAGCATTGAAACGAATTTTGCAGATCCGGATGTGCTTTTTGTGACGAATACCTATCGTAAGGTACGTTGTGAACGTCTTCGCATGATGCAATTCGTGCGCTTCCAGAAAACTGCCGACGGGACTTATTTTGCCATGATTGAGCCGGACTATGACGTGTTGCCTTTAATCGTTCCGCATTTTAGTGACCGTTTTTCGGAAGAATGTTGGCTGATTTACGACCGTCGCCGCCGGTATGGCTACTATCATGCCGGGCATAAGTCCGTACGTGTTACTTTTGAAGATGGAGCAGAGGTTTTCCGGTTGCCGGACGGACGCTTGAGCGAAGCGATGCGGGACGAGGATGAAATGTGGTATCAGGAGATGTGGCGGACATATTTCAAGGCCATTTGTATTAAGGAACGTTTGAATCCCCGTAAGCACCGGAAAGACATGCCGGTGCGTTACTGGAAGTATCTGACCGAAAAGCAAACAGGGGAAGAGGAAAAATAAGAGGAGAACGCGGGCACGTTCTCCTCTTTTAAAATGAGAAAAATCAGTGTGGTTAGGCGGTGATTTTTCTCATGGCGTTTAATGCTTGGATCGCTTTCTCTCCTGCTTTTTTGTCGCAAGTGGAAGGAGTTGTTTTTGCATCTTTGGTTTGAGTCGTATCCTTCTCCTCAATCATGGCTACTAAAGCTGCCGGTTTGGCCGGTTGAGCTTTTGTGCTGTCCGTCGTAACTGTGTCGTTCTGTGCTACTAATGCAGCCGGAGCGGATTTTGTGGAGTCGGTGGTTACCGTATCATTCATAGCTACGTACGCCAACATGGCGGTTAATTTGGCTTTGGTGCTGTCTGTGGTTACAGTATCGTTGGAAATGAGGGCAGCCAATGATTTCTGGCAACCTTTTGCAGGACAGTTTTTTGTAGTATCCGTTTTTACAGTATCGTTTGCTACGATGTTACCCTGTGCAAAAACACTTCCCATACTCATAGCCATCAAGGCTGTTGCAAATAACTTTTTCATAATGCTTTCTGTTTTATTTAATTGTTTGACTGTTTTATCTTGTCATCTGCCAAACTAATGGACAAGAGGTATGCCAGAAAAAGAAAGATGATTGTAAGGGATTGATTATAAATGATTTCTTTCCGCTTAAGATAGCATGAGGCTCAAAAGCATACGTGTGGAATGTGGGGATGAGTGGGGAAGAATTCCACACTATTATTGTGGAATGTCGTAGAGCTTGATTTTGTTGTAGAGGGTTTTGCGGTCTATGCCTAAAAGGCGTGCGGCACGCGCTTTGTTGTGGTGTGCCGTTTGCAGGGCCTGCAGGATACGTTCTTTCTCGGTATTTTTATCGTGTAAGGCGAAAGGAGTTGCTGCAGGGAGTTCTTCTTCGCCACAGTTTATGACATTGAACTCTCCCAAATCGGTCTTATGGATCAGGCGGTCTTGTGCCAGCAAAGTGGCGCGTTTCACCCGGTTTTTCAATTCGCGTAAATTACCGGGCCATGCGTAATTGAGCAACGCTTCCGAAGCCGGGGCGTCGAAACCTACGATATGCCTTTCCAGTTCCTTGTTGGCTTGGTCCAGAAAGAAGTTGGCAAATAAAAGGATGTCTTCACCCCGGTCTTTCAGGGAAGGCATGTGCAGGGTGAATTCGTTCAGGCGGTGGTAGAGGTCTTCACGGAATTCTCCACGGGAGATGGCCTGTTGCAAGTTCTCGTTGGTGGCACAGACAAGCCGGACATCCACTTCTATTTCCTGATTGGAACCCACCGGACGTATTTTGCGTTCCTGGATAGCCCGCAAGAGCTGTACTTGCACGTCGTAGCTCAGGTTGCCCACTTCGTCGAGAAACAGCGTGCCGCCGTTGGCTTCTACGAAAGCTCCGGTTTTGTCGGTTACGGCACCCGTAAACGAACCTTTCACGTGGCCGAAAAATTCGGAAGCCGCCAGTTCTTTGAGCATGGCTCCGCAGTCGATGGCTACAAAGGGTTTATCAGCCCTCTTGCTTAATTGGTGTATGCGGTGGGCCACATATTCTTTTCCGGTACCGCTGGCACCGTTGATGAGTACCGAAAGCGGTGTCGGAGCTACCAAAGCCACGTAATTGTAAAGTTGGCGTGCCGCCTCGCTTTTCCCTTCCAGGAATGCCGGGCGGGATTCGGTACCTGCTTGAACCTCTTCGGGAGCCGTATCTTTTTTGGAGCGGGTTGCAGAAGACGCGGACAAGGCATCCTTTATCTTGTCCAGAAGCATGGCCGGTTGCACTGGTTTGGCAATGTAGTCGCATGCCCCTTGTTTCATGGCGTTTACGGCATTCTGGACATCGGCATAGCTGGTCATGACGATAAAAGGAACGGCAAGGCCGTGTTTTTGCATCCAGTCAAGCAGGGAAAGGCCGTCGCCTTCCGGTAACCTCAGGTCCGACAGGATGAGGTCATACGACTGATGTTCCAATAACTTGTGCGCTTTGGATAAGTCTCCGGCTGTACTGGTTTGGAATCCTTGTTTGCCCAACCACGTTTTAAGCATGGTGGCAAACGTCAAGTCGTCTTCTACTATGAGAATGGCTGCCATGTGGTCTTTATCGGATTAAGTTGACGCAAAGATAATGCCTTTTGCAGTACGAAAGTATATGCGGGGCGGCTTTTTAAATGTTTTAATATTCATGCTGATGTGCAGGTCCACTGCCATTCTTTTCTTTCAGGGCACGGACGATGAGGTGGAAGGACTCGATGACTTCTTGTGCCGGGACGTTGTCCGTGTCGTCCCATACCTGTTCATCCCGTTGTTGTTCCAAAGTCCGTAATGCTTTGATGCAGGGAGCGCCCACAAGGGTGAAGGTAGGAAGCAATTTATGGGCTATCCTGCATATTTCGGCCTTATCCTTTTGTTCGTAAGCCTTTTTGAACGCTTTGGCATGCAGGAGGGTTTCTTGTAGGAAGGTATTCAGGATTTCCTGTGCGGCGTTCCGGTCGTCTCCGGCGAATTCAGTCAACGGTTCAAGGTCGATGGCGGGCGACGTTTGGGATGGCGCAACCTCGGGTTTCCCTGGTGCTTCTTTTACTTCTGGACAGGCTTCTCCGAGTGCCTTCCGGATGGCTTGAGCCAGGTCTTTTTGGTTAAATGGCTTGTAAAGGCAGGTGGCGAACCCGTGTTCCCTGAAAAACGCTTCTTGCATGTCGTTACGTGCCGTGATGGCCACCACAGGGAGTTGTGCGTGGGCGGGAGGATTCAGTGCTCGTACTTTCTTCAATAATTCGAAGCCGTTCATGGACGGCATTTGTATGTCTGTGAACAACAAATCGAAACGGCATTGTCCAACCCGGTGGAATACTTCTTCCGGCGTTCGGCAGGAAACAATCTCCCAATCCGCTTTTTCCGGTTGGATTTGCTGCAACATCGCTTGGGTCAGCTGCATTTGGATACGGTCGTCGTCAATCAGCAATATATGGAGAGGACGCTCTACGGATTCAAGGGTGGCAGGGGCTTCTGCGACAGGAACCTGTTTTTTGTGGGTGAGTTGCAAGGGGAGTGTGACAAAGAAGGAACTGCCTTTTCCGAGAGTACTTTCCAAATGGATTTCTCCTTGAAGGAGTTGTACAAGTTTCAGCGTGATGGATAGTCCCAAACCAACCCCTTCTTCCCCTTGTGCACTGCTCAGGCGGGTAAATTCCTTGAAAATCATTTGTTGTTCTTCCGCAGTCATTCCGCATCCTGTATCGCGTACGGTGATGCAAAGCAGGCGGCCGTGCATTTTGGCGCGAAGGAGGATATGCCCCTGCCGTGTGAATTTCAGGGCATTGCTTAACAGGTTGTCCGTAATCTGCCGGATGCGGAAAGCATCGCCGGTATAGGTCCGTCGGGTTTCGGGAGAGGTCTCGAATTGCAGTGCCAATCCTTTTTTTTCCGCCATGGGCAAGAAGCTTTGGGCTATGGTGCGTAAGAGTTCGTCCGGACTGAAGCTGACTGGGTGCAAATCCATTTTATGGGCTTCCAGTTTGTGATAGTCCAACAAAGAACCGACGAGGCTGAGCAGATGTTCGGACGAGCTGCGGATATTGTCCAAATAGTTTTTGGGGCGGTTTTCCCGGACGTAGGGGACCAGGAGTTCCGTGTACCCCATGATGGAACCTACCGGTGCCTTGATGTCATGTGTCACGGTCAGCATCAATTTCTCGCGGGAAACCAAGAGGTCTTCGGCTCTTTTCTTGGATTTTTCCAACTCGTGGCGGTAATGGTTGCTTTTGGTGATGTCACGCCATACGATGACGAAAAAGACAATGGCTAAAAGGATGGCAGCCGTGGCGATGAGTCCGGTCGTGAGGGCTGCCTGTTTCCGCACCAGATAGGCTTTCCGGCTTTCTTCTTCCAACCGTTGCTGTTCTTCCTTCTCGATGCTTTCCAGGAGTTGCGTGACGCGGTTGTTGAGTTCGAGGCTCGTGTACCAAAGCCGTTCCGCTTGTGCGTTGATGCGTTGTCGCCGTCGGCTGTTATATTGTTTCATGCTGCTTTCTATGCTGTCCAGGATATGTGCAAGGGTGTCTCTTGCGTTGAATTCTTGATGGATGGTGTCCGTTTCCAAGATTTGCACGGTTTGTTTCACGGCGGTAGTGTCCGCTTCTGGTTTATGGAAAGCGGAAGCCAACCGTTGGAAGAAATTCTTTTTCGGTTCTTTCACCGTGTAGGATTTGTCTTTCTGTATGATTTGCCGGGTAATATGCGGCTTTTGGATGACGGTGTCCTGGCTTTTGACAAGTAGGCTGATTTGGTGTTGGTAAATCTGCGGGGCGGAGTTGTTCTCCAAAGTCAATACCAACCGTTTCATGTTTTCCTGTTTGCCGGTCAGCAAGGAAGACAGTGTGTCTAGCCGGGCCTTTTGCAGGGAATCGGTGAATAAAGTGTCCAATGCAGATATGGTCTGTTGTACGTTTGACATGGATTGCACGTATTTGCGGTATGCCTCCCAACGGCCGAAATGGACGGCCTGGCCGATGTTTTCCGTTTCATAAAGTTGGCTGACGAGTTGGTGGGTCACTTTCCGGCGTTCTGCCAACGTCTGTTCATTGCCGGACATCCGGGCCAGTGAGGAGGTTTGGTGGTAAATATAGTAGATGGAACCTAACAGGAGACAAATCAATAAAAAGTATCCGCAGGCGATTTTGAAGGATGTATTTTGTTTCATAAGAGTAAGGCTGTGGCTGTTCATTCCTTTTGCAAAACTAAGAAAAACTTCCGAAAAGAGGGAAGAAGACGGCTTCAAAAGTCTTTTTGCCGCAAAAATCGTATTTTATTACGGGAATGTATGGTGCCCGGCAGGATGATGGCCCTTATCTTTGACATCATTTTGTATATGCAACTTAACCTTTTAGAACCGATGAATGTATTAAAAGTAAGGTCTCTGGCCTTGGCGATGTTTTGCGCGTGCCTGTCCGTTCCTGTGGCCGGGCAGCTCAGACAGCAAAGTTTTTTGAGTGAGAAATGGGATTTCCGTCTGGATAGGGATGAGGCGGAAGACGTATGGGAGCAAGTGGACGTGCCCCACACATGGAATGCGAAAGACGGCACGTCACCCGATTATTACAGGGGCGACGGCACGTACCGTTACACCTTGTCCATTTCGCCCGCGATGATGAAAAAACGTATCTTTTTGCGTTTCGAGGCGGCGAGCCAGAAGGCAGAAGTGAAAGTCAACGGACGGGAGGTAGGAGAACATGTGGGAGGTTTCAATGCCTTTTGTTTTGAAATCACACCCTACGTGCATGCCGGCGAGAACCTGTTGGAGGTCGCCGTGTCCAACCGTAAGGAGTTGAACATCGCTCCGTTGGAGGGGGACTTCACCGTCTTTGGCGGCATCTACCGGCCTGTCTCGCTCCTGCTGTTGCCCAAGGCTTGCATTACGCCTTTGGATTATGCTTCTTCCGGGGTATATGTCAGCCAACAGGTCGGCGAGCGACGTGCGGACTTGTCGGTAGTCACTAAAGTGGACAACGGACTGAAACGGGTGAAAGAATTGTCCGTGAAGACGGACGTGTTTGATGCCGCCGGTAAACTGGTGGCGACATCCACAACCTCCCAAGCCGTGGAAGGACAGGCACGGCTCGATTTTACGAATCGGCTGAAAGTGGACAATCCCATGTTGTGGGACGGGCGTAAATCACCTTACCTGTACCGTGTCTTTGTGGAGCTGAGTCGGGGCAAGGAAGTGTTGGACACTTTGTCTCAGTATGTCGGCCTGAGATCTTTCCGTGTGGACGCTGAAAAAGGTTTCATCCTGAACGGGACGCCTTATAAGATAAAAGGAGTGAACCGCCATCAGGACCGTCCGGACAAGGGGTGGGCCATCTCTTCGGCCGACCACCGGGAGGACATGTCACTCATTAAAGAGATTGGTGCCAATGGCATCCGGCTAGCACATTATCCGCATTCGGACGAGTTTTACACTTTGTGTGACCGCGAGGGCATGTGGGTCTGGGCCGAGATTCCTTTGGTCGGCAAAGCCTTGGACACCCCGGAATTCACGGAGAACATGAAAATGGAGTTGACGGAACTCATCCGGCAGAATTTCAACCACCCTTCCATCTTCTGTTGGAGCTTGTCGAACGAACTGTCCAAGGGCGAGGTGGAAGGATTGATTTCGGAACTCAATGACGTGGCCCACCGCGAAGACCCGGGACGGCTGACCGTATTGGCCTCCAATGTGGAGGGTCGGCCGGAAAACACCGTGCCCGACCTTTTGGCGTTCAACACTTATCCCGGTTGGTATTGGGCGGAGCCTTCGGAAATGAAATCCACTTTGGAGCGTTGGAACCGTAAGGGCGGTGGAAAAGGCATCGCCGTGAGCGAGTATGGAGCCGGTGCAAACGTGTGGCACCATTGGCAGACGGGAAAGAAGACACCGAAGGCCGATGGGGTGTTCCATCCCGAAGAATGGCAGGCCACGGTGCACGAACAGACTTACGATGCCATCAAGCGCTGCGGTTTCGCGTGGGGTTCTTTCGTCTGGAACATGTTCGATTTTGCCAGTGCGTCGCGCAACGAGGGTGATATGCCGGGGATGAATGACAAAGGTTTGGTCTCTTACGACCGTAAGATACGGAAGGACGCTTTCTACTTTTATCAGTCGGAATGGTCGGAAGAGCCGGTGGTACATATCACTAGCCGGAGGGACGTGGCCCGTCGGGATTCTTTGACAGATGTCAAAGTATATACGAATTGCGAAACCGTCCGCCTGAAAGTGAACGGGAAGGATTGCGGCAGTCCGGAGCGCGACGGAAGCGTTTGCATCTGGAGGAAGGTAGGTTTGAAGCACGGGGAGAACCAAGTGGAGGCTTTCGGGCATCGGGGTGGACAGGAGTTCTCAGACCGTTGCAAATGGGTGCTTTTTTGAATGGGATGAGGCTTCCGGTTGGTAAATGTTGTTTACGGCAGAAAGCCTGAAACCGTTGTGCTGAGATTTGAAAATCGTTCTCAGCACAACGGAAAATCGTTCTGTGCCAAATGATTTTTTATTTGGCGCAGAACGATTCTTCTGATATAAGTAATTGAAAACCAGTATTAATGTGGAAAATATTATATCTTCCTTGTTTTTTACATTTTATTCCATTAGAACCGTAAGGTTGTGAGTCAGTGCAGCAGGTCCTTGAAAGCATGGCCGAAAATCACGTAGCTTGTGTTGTCGGCGATGGTGCCTTCGTTCTGCCCCCAGAGGAATGGCCAATCGTCGTAATTCTCGAAATGGTCGGGTTGCCGGAACAGTACGCCGGGAGCCATGTTGCCTGGGATGAAGGAGAAATCTGCCCGGTTGTTGCCATAGAAGACGGCTTTGGGGCGAGTGGCTCCGACGGTGGCCACGAAAGAATAATTGTGGTAAGGGTGGCAACCGTAAAGCCAGTTGGCCACTTTGAAAGCATAGCTGTTGTCGATGATGTCGGGGAAGTATTTGTTGGCGAAGCAGGCCGAGATACCGAAATCGACAATTCCCCTGTTTCCGGCCCAGTTCCCCCGGCCGATGGGCACTCCGTAAGGATTCTCCTCGTCTTGGCTGTCGAGGTATTCTTTGTATTTCTTAACATAAGGTCGGAGCTTTTCTTTGTAAGACGCGTCCATGTAGGGGATGGCTTCCAAGGCCGTCATGATGTTGCGGTTGGAGTTGTGTTCCAGTGCCATCCAGATTCCTTGCGTGAAGTTATCCAAGTATTGTTTTTCACCGGTAGAGGCGTATAATTGCAGGTTTGTGGCCATGTCGCCGCCGACATTCTGCCTTTTGTCCTTTTGTGAGCCTTCCGACATGAGTTCCGTGGTTTCTTTCAATAGTCTTTTGGATTGCTTCAAGGTTCTTTCCGACAAGTCGTCGTTGTATCCTTTCAGGGCGCGGCTTGCGGCAGCAAACATGGTGGCCGCCCTGAAGTCCATGCGTGGGTTGCGGCTTGTAAAGGCCCACATGTCATCCGGTGTACCGCTCGATTTGCCATCAGCGGATTTTTCGTAAGGAGCCAACCGGGGATCGTAGTGAAGCCCGTCCGTGATGGTCGAGGCATCCCCCAAGTGGTGGTAGTTGTCGAGGACTGAGTTGGAGAGTGTCTGCGACATGTGTCCGATGTTCTCGGCCTGTGCCAAAAGGTTCAACACCCCGTGTTCGATGTATTGGATGATGTCCGGTATGCTGTCCGGACGATGGAGGTCCACGTAGCGTTGCTGTTCGCTGACGAACGTTTCGTCACGCAACGGCTTGAAAAGTTCCCATGTCCTGACCAGGTTCTGGACGACGTTGATGTTGGCACCCGTTTCGATGTCAAAGTCACCGGCATCGAAGTACCCCCCTACGTTCAGTCCCGGAATTAGTTCTAATGCCTTATAGCGAGTGTCGGTGGTAGCTCCCTGCCAGTGCATGTCGAAATGGTCGGTGTGGGGCGGTGCCTGCAGGTATCCTTCTTTGAAAGGCTCGCCGTGCCAGACCCGGTAACCTTCGTTGACGGTCATGTGGTTCATGTGTATGGGAATCCATACATCGGTGGTAGCGTCCGTGATGTGGTCGTACACGTTTGGGCTTATGGTGAAGTTGTTGGTCTTTTCGTTGCCGTATTGGATGTAATAAATTCCCGGTTCCTGCACTTCGGAGAAGTCGAACTTGACGTAATTATATTTGTAATAAGGCCCCCATACGGCAGTTTTCCCTTTGAATACTTCGGCTTCCGTCCCGTCTGCTTTCACTTGCCAGATGGATGCCTGGGGGATGACTTTGTCGTTCTTGTCCAATTCGATGACGGCCTCCTTGGGCTGTGAAGGCAAGTAGCCCACTTGGGAGAAACCGATGTTGGGCTTTCTTATCCATCCTTCGACGGCGTTCGGTTCCACTGTCCATGTCAGCACCTTTCCCGTCTTGCCGGCGGGCAGGATGCTACGGACCACGAACCAACCGTTCTGTGCCAACATGCGCCCGTCGTAGAGGTACAGGCAAGAGTCTGATGTGATTTTCACCATGCGTTCGGGGGTATCGGGTGCGAGTATCATGGTGTGGCCGGAAGATAGGGGCAAGGGTTCCACGAATTGGCCAGTCCCACGGTCGTCGTATGTCTTGTATCCCTTGAACTGCTTTACTTTCTCGGCATTGGGGCGGCAGACAGTGTTGCTCACTGCGTAGCGTGGGAAACGGTCGGGATGCCCGTCCATGAGATAAGCCTTGCCCCAATATTGAGACGGGAGGAACTCAAGGTTTAAGCCGGCATCGCCCTCCAGTTCGTGGGGTAGGGGTTTGTCCAGGTAGACGGATATCTCAACTGCTTTTCCTTTTCCCGTGACCACGACACGCGAATCGAAGTCGTAATCCTCGTAGCGCAGGCCTACTTCAATCAAATTGTCCTCTGCGTTTACTTTCCGTGATGTGGTAGTGGGCACCAAATCCCATTGTTCAGGAGTGTTGGAGAGCCTTATGGCACCGCCTTGTGCAGTGCGTACGCCGTGGTGGATGAGTTCGATGCCGGAGTTCTTTTCGTCGTTGAAGCCTCCGGTGAATTGGTTGCTGTAAACGAGGACATTGACACCTTGGGTCTCGAAGTACTCAAGTTCATTCAGCCTCAAATTCGGGCCACTCACGTGGCTGCAAGCCGTAATCCATAGCACATGGAATGCCAATAATGCTTTTCTCATTTTGTTTTTAGGTATTAAGGTGGATTTGTGTTTCTTTATAAAATAGCGGAAACATGCCACGCTATTTGGGATAAAGATAGTATTTAGAATAATCAATGCCTTGTTCTTATGAGAAGATTTATGCTTTTTTTATTCTTTCTGAAGGGAATTTCCGTTTGGAAAGGAGGATGCAAAAAAGTTCCACCCCGGAATGCTTGCTGCATTCCGGGGTGGAACATATTCATATCCGTTCGCTATAAGTGCGTGCAGGAGAGGGTTATTCCAACACCACCAGGTCCTTGCCTTCCATGACTGATTCGCCTGGCGTGACACAGATTTCCGAGACCCGTCCGGCACGGTCGGACGTGATGTTGTTTTCCATCTTCATGGCATCCAGGATAACCACCGTGTCGCCGCGCTTGATTTCGTCGCCCGGTTTCACCTTCACGTCTACTATCACACCCGGAAGCGGGGCTTTCACGCCGTACTTCTTGGGTTTGTCAATTACGGCGGGCACTCCGGCGGGTTTCACTACTACGGGATGATGTGCCGGCTTTTCCGGTTCCGGCATCTTCACCGTGTAGCTTTCGCCGTTCACCGTAACGGTGGCCACATAGTTCTCGATTCCTTCCACGGCCACTTCATAATCGTTGCCGTTGATGTTATATTTGTATGTCTTCATTTGCTATTGTTTGCTTTAAAATTTGTGCTCAGGCAACTGGCGTTGCGTACGAAGTTTGGAGTTCCACTCAGTATCTGCATTTCCCAAAGTCAGGATACCGCTTTCCGGCACATGCATCGTGTAGCCCTGGTATTCGTGCAGGGCCAGTGTGATGGCCGCGTACACTTCATTCTGTTTCTGTTCCATGACAATTTCGTTTTGAAAGGGATTACAGAGGAATATTGCCATGCTTCTTGGCCGGGTTGGTCAAGCTCTTGGTTTTCAACTGGGCCAAGGCGCGGATGACACGGAAGCGTGTATTGCGCGGTTCGATGACATCGTCGATATAACCGTATTTGGCAGCCTGGTACGGGTTGGTGAAGAGCTTGTTGTATTCGGCTTCTTTTTCGGCCAGGAAAGCTTTCGGGTCCTCAGCTTCCTTCGCGCCTTTGGCATAAAGCACGGCTACGGCACCTTCTGCTCCCATCACGGCAATCTCGGCCGACGGCCAAGCGTAGTTCAAGTCGCCGCGCAACTGTTTGCAGCTCATGACGATGTGCGAACCGCCGTAGCTCTTGCGCAAGGTTACCGTCACTTTGGGTACGGTGGCTTCGCCGTAAGCATACAGCAGCTTGGCACCGTGCAGGATGACGGCATTGTACTCTTGTCCCGTCCCCGGCAAGAAGCCCGGCACGTCTACCAACGTGACCAAAGGTATGTTGAAGGCATCGCAGAAACGTACGAAACGTGCGCCCTTGCGGCTGGCATTGCAGTCGAGCACGCCTGCATAGCAGTTCGGTTGGTTGGCCACGATACCCACGCTCTGGCCGTTGAAGCGGGCAAAGCCTACGATGATGTTGCGGGCATAGTCTTTTTGAATCTCGAAAAACTCGCCATTGTCCACGATAGCCCCGATAACTTCGTACATGTCGTATGCTTTGTTCGGGTTGTCCGGAATGATTTCGTTCAGCGCGTCTTCCATACGGTCGATAGGGTCTGTGCATTCCATGCGCGGAGCTTCCTCCATGTTGTTCTGCGGGATGTAGCTCAACAGCGTGCGGATGGTGGCCAAGCCCTCTTCTTCCGTCTGGGCTGTGAAATGCGTCACTCCGGACTTGGTGGAGTGCACGCTTGCGCCGCCCAAGTCTTCTTGCGACACGTCTTCGCCCGTCACTGTCTTCACCACTTTCGGACCGGTGAGGAACATATAAGAAGTGCCCTCCATCATCAGCGTGAAGTCCGTCAGGGCGGGAGAATAGACCGCACCGCCGGCACAGGGGCCGAAGATACCCGAAATCTGAGGTATCACGCCCGAAGCCATGATGTTACGTTGGAATATCTCGGCAAATCCGCCCAAAGCGTTGATGCCTTCCTGGATACGTGCGCCGCCGGAATCGTTCAGGCCGATGCAGGGTGCGCCCATTTTCATGGCCTGGTCCATGACCTTGCAGATTTTTTCAGCCATCGTTTCCGACAGCGAACCGCCGTTGACGGTGAAGTCCTGTGCGAAAACATAAACCAACCGGCCGTCTATCGTGCCGCTACCGGTCACCACACCGTCGCCCAAGTACTGTTTCTTTTCCATGCCGAAGTTCGTACAGCGGTGCAGTTTGAACATATCCATTTCCTCGAAGCTGCCCGGGTCGAGCAGCATGTCGATGCGTTCGCGAGCCGTGTACTTGCCTTTGGCATGCTGTTTTTCGATGGCTTTCTCGCCGCCTCCCATGCGTGCTTTGGCGCGCAATTCTACTAATTCCTTGATTTTTTCTGTTTGGACACTCATAATCTGTTTTATTTTCTGTTTCAAAAAGAAGGCTTTGAATTTCCCTATCCCTAAAAAAACAAGCCACCAACGGAAGACTTTCATAGAAAGCGGTTCCGCTGGTGGTATCAGGTTCAAGGACGAGCCTTTATATGAAGTTCAATGATTGGATTGAATTTCACTTGGAGTTGTGTTAATGTTCACAAAGTTCGGTCAATACGCCGCATGTCGTTTTCGGATGCAGAAATGCGATTTGCAGTTTTTCCGCTCCGAGACGCGGTGCCTTGTCAATCAGACGGATGCCTTTTTCCTCACATTCAGCCAAGGCGTTGGCCACACCGTCTTCCACACAGAAAGCCACATGATGCACGCCGCGTCCGCCTTTTTCCAGGAACTTGGCGATGGCGCTGTCCGGGCTTGTAGGTTCGAGGAGTTCGATTTTTACTTCACCCACTTTCAGGAAGGCAGTCTTTACCTTTTGGTCGGCTACCTCTTCCACAGCGTAGCACTTCAGTCCCAATACGTTTTCATAATAAGGCAGTGCGGCTTCGATGCTTTCCACTGCGATACCCAAATGTTCGATATGTGATATCTTCATGACATATAAATTTTAGTTGTTTGCACGTTATTGTGCGTTTACTGACTTGCAAAAGTACGCATTTTGCGGTGAAACAGGAAATAAATTCATGTTTTTTTGGCAGTAGCCGTTCCGGTGGTTACAATTCAATCAGTATACGTGCGTTGATTTGCCGTCCGGTCAGGTAGTTGGGCACGGCGTATTGTTGGTTGGTCACGTCCGTCACCCAATAGTATGAGCTTACGTTGCTGATGTCGAACAGGTTGAAGCAGTCCACGCCTAACCATACGTTGCGCAGGTAGCGGATGAATTTCTTTTGGTTGCGCCCGTCTTCGTTGTCCAACAACCGGTAGCTCATTCCGATGTCCACGCGTTTGTAGGCCGGGGCGCGGAATACCATGCGTTCCAATCCCGTGTGGGGAGGACCGAAAGGAAGTCCGTCGGCAATGCTGGCTTTCAGTGTCATCTTCCATCGCGTCGTACCGGGGAAGAAGTCGCTGAAGAAGAAGTTCAGGTTATAGCGTTGGTCGGTGGCTTGCGGGAAACTCTTGCCGTCCACTTTCTGCTGGGCTTTCATCAGGCTGAAGCTAATCCAGGAATCCGTACCTTCCACGAACTCCCCGAAGATTTTGAAGTCGATGCCTGTGGTGTATCCCGAAGCGATGTTGCCTCCGTAGTATACGATTTTCACGTTGTCCACATTGTAGGGTATCAGGTTGTTCAATGCCTTGTAATAGACTTCCGTGGTGAATTTGAAAGGACGGTTCATGAGCTTGAACTTGTAGTCTCCCCCTAATACGACTTGGAACGAACGCTGCGACTTGATGTCGCGGTTCAGGTGTACTTTGGTGGAGACACCGGTTGTCACAGTGTCTCGTAGTTCCTTGTAGAAAGGAGCCTGGTAATACAGTCCCGTGGCGATGCGGAATGTGAAATCTTCGTTGAAAGACGGGATGATGCCGAGCGAAACACGCGGACTGAACAGCCATTCCTTGTTCCAGCTCCAATAGCTTAACCGTGCCCCGTAATTAAGGGAAAATATGCCGTGTCTGTTAGTAAACCGCCAAGTGTCCTGACCGAAAAGTTCGAGGCGGTCGCTGCTGATGCGATTGGAGGATTTCAGGTTGTAAATCAGATCCAGACGGTTGCCCGTGTGGGGGATGGAATATCCGGCAGAGTCGCGCATCTCCCATTCGCGTGAGTTCTCTTTGATGATTTCGTGCTTCCATGTGAGTCCGGCTTGTATGTCGTGCCCTTTCGGTTTGTGAGAGAACAGGAGTTTCAGGCTCTTCATGTTGGCATCTAAGTAGTTGCGGGCATGCTCCATGTAGGTGCCTACGCCTAATTGTTCGGTCGTGTTGGTCTCGTCGAGCCAGTATTGCCCTTGGATGTCGTATGTTTCCCTTTCCTTGGTGGCGAATGCCGAAGCCAAAAGGGAAAGCTTTGTGCGGTCGGTAAAGCTATGCGACAGGCTCAGTGTGCCGAATAGTGTACGGAAGAGGTCTTCTTCCTTTCCGTCAAAATATACGCGAAACGACTTGACATCCTGCATTGTGCCGAAATTGGTCTGTCGGTTCGTCGGCAGGAAGTCATATTGGTTTTGGGAGATGTTCCCGATGAAGTCCAGGCTCCATTTCCGGTTGGGCGACCAACTGATATAGGTCTGGTAGTCGAGGAAACGCGGGTTGTATTCTCCTTTGGTTTCCAACGACCCCAACATATATTGGTTAGTCTTGTAACGCACGCCGTGTGTCATACTGAAGTTCTTTTTGGCGTAACCTACATAGAGGCCGGCCCCTAAAAGGCTAGCCGAAACTGAAGTCTCGAATTTCTTGGGCTTCTTATAGGTGATGTCCAAAACAGACGACATCTTATCCCCGTATTTGGCATCGAAACCTCCGGCCGAGAAGTTGATGTTTTCCACCATGTCACTGTTGATGACGCTCAGTCCTTCCTGTTGTCCGGAACTGATAAGTAAGGGGCGGTATACTTCCACTCCATTGATATATACACTGTTTTCATCGAAACTCCCGCCTCTTACGTTGTATTGCGAACTCAACTCATTGTGTGTGCTGACTCCCGCTTGTGTGGCCACCAGTTCCTCTACGGCATTTCCGGTGGTGGAGGGCAGCCGTTTCAGGTTTTCGGCATTCAAGTGTTGGGTGGAATTCATTTGTCGCCGTACTTCCTTTACCGTTACTTCACCCATGTCGATACTTTGGGTTTGCATGGTGATGTTGAGCCGTAAACTACCTTTGGGACGGACCAGTGTTTTTTTCTTGGTTACGTAACCTATCATGCTGAACGACACGGTCACGGTGTCGGCAGTGGAGAATTCCAGTTGGTAACGTCCTTGCAGGTCTGTGGTAGTACCTGCCGCCTGGTCGGCCACTTTTACTACGGCAAAAAGTACCGGGTTTTGTTCATCGTCGATGACCCTTCCCGACAGTTTTACTTTGTCTTGGGCGGCCACTTGCAAGGCCATAAGGGTCAGCAGGAAAAGGCAGGATATGGATTTGAAAAGTCTTGTCTTCACTTCGTTGTCTGTCTACTTACACTTTTTAAATAACGCAAAAATACGCTTTTTTGTATAAAGAACCGTCGATTTATTTGGTGAAACTGTCGATTCCGTCTGGATTTCTTTTCTCCGTAATAGGGAAATCATGTATCTTTGCGCAGTGACATGATAATAAATATAGGATAAGGAAATGGAAAAGTTTAGCGAGCTGATTCGCATCCGTCGTAGCATGCGGAAGTTTACGGAAGAAGAGTTGACCCAAGACGAGGTGGTGGCATTGTTGCGTGCGGCGTTGATATCCCCTTCTTCCAAGGGAGTGCGTCCTTGGGAGTTCGTGGTCGTGGACAATAAGGATTTGTTGCAGCAACTGGCGCATTGCAAGGAGCACGGAGCCGAACTGATAGAAGGCGCTCCCTTGGCGGTGGTCATCTTGGCCGATCCGATGCAGAGCGACGTGTGGGTGGAAGACGCTTCGGTGGCTACGACCATGATGCTGTTGCAGGCTGAAGATTTGGGTCTGGGTGCTTGTTGGGTACAGATCCGGAACCGTACAATGGCGGATGGAAAACCTGCGGAGGAGATGGTGCGGGCCATTCTGCATGTCCCGGAGCATTTAAGGGTGCTTTCCATCGTGGCTGTGGGCCATAAGGGAATGGAACGCAAACCGTTTAATGAAGACCGGTTGCAGTGGGAAAAAGTGCATATCAATACCTTTGACGCGCCGGAAGAATGAAAATTGTCTGGATTGGTGCCGGAAATTTGGCCACGCGGTTGGGACTGGCTCTGCACGTTGCAGGCCATGAAACGTTGCAGGTCTTCAGCCGTACGATGGCTTCCGCTGAAGCTTTGGCCGTACGTTTGGGATGTCCGGCGACGGATGACCTTGATGCCGTGGTGCCGGGTGCGGATGTGTATATCTTCTCCGTGAAAGATGGAGTGTTAGAGGGCTTGGTGTCCCGTATCGCTCCCCGGATAGGAGATGCCTTGTGCCTGCATACGGCCGGGAGCATGCCGATGGATGTTTTCCGTGGACATGTCCGGCGTTATGGCGTGTTATATCCCATGCAGACGTTTTCTAAAGATTGCCCGGTGGATTTCAAGGAGATTCCGGTTTTTGTGGAAGCATCCGCCCCCGACTCGCTTGCACAGACGGAACAGTTGGCGCGTTCTGTTTCGGACAGGGTGGAGGAGATGAGTACGGAAAGACGCCGCTGTCTCCATTTGGCGGCAGTATTTGCTTGCAATTTTGTGAATCATTGTTACGCTTTGGCTGCGGACTTGTTGGGTCGGGACGACATACCGTTCGATGTAATGTGGCCTTTGATAGACGAGACGGCGCGGAAGGTACATCGTCTTCCGCCCGTGGAGGCGCAAACGGGGCCGGCCGTGCGCTATGACCGGAATGTGATAGAACGTCAATGTGCCATGCTCGATGGAGAGCCTGAATGGAAAGCAATCTATGAAATGATGAGCCGGAGCATCCATGCTCTGGCCTTGAGGAATGAAGCGGAAAGGAAGGAAATAAATGATTAATTACGAATTAAAAAAGATAAAGGCGTTGGTTTTCGACGTGGACGGCGTGCTGAGTGCCGAGACCATCACCTTGCATCCCGGAGGGGAGCCGATGCGTTCGGTCAATATCAAAGACGGGTATGCCTTGCAGTTGGCTGTCAAGTCGGGCTTGCATGTGGCCATTATCACCGGCGGGCGTACCGAATCGGTGCGTAAACGGTATGAGGGACTGGGCATTCCGGACGTGCATTTGGGATGTGCCGTGAAGATAAAGACGTACGAAGCCTTTTTGGAACGTTATGGATTGCGGGACGAGGAAGTGCTTTACATGGGTGATGATATCCCCGATTATGAAGTCATGCAGCGTTGCGGCTGTCCTTGTGCGCCGGCCGACGCAGCTCCGGAAATCAAGGCTTTGGCAGTTTATATCTCCCATTTGAAAGGAGGATATGGATGCGGGCGCGACGTGATAGAACAGGTATTGAAGGCGCAAGGATTATGGCTGAAGGATGAAAAGGCTTTTGGTTGGTAGTAAAACAATGGAGAATATGTTGGAGAACTTGAAGAAATACCGTCTGGTCTTGGCCAGCAATTCCCCGCGCCGTAAAGAGCTTTTGGCGGGGTTGGATGTGGATTATGAAGTGAGAGTGTTGCCAGGCATCGACGAGTCTTATCCGGACGGGTTGTCGGGGGAAGAAATCCCGCAGTACATTTCCCGCAAGAAAGCGGAAGCGTATGAAGCCATTATGCAGCCGGACGAGTTGATTATCACGGCTGACACGATAGTCTGGACGGACGGGAAGGTTTTGGGCAAGCCGAAAGACGAGGCCGAAGCCAAGGACATGTTGCGCCGCTTGTCTGGACGTACGCATCAGGTAATTACCGGGGTGACATTGGTAACAGTTGGTAAGAAAAAGACTTTTGCGACGGTCAGTGAAGTGACTTTCGACGAGTTGTCGGATGAAGAAATAGAGTATTATGTGGCGCACTACCGTCCGATGGATAAAGCCGGGGCATACGGCATTCAGGAGTGGATAGGCTATGTGGGAGTATCTTCCCTCAGCGGTTCTTATTTTAATGTCATGGGGCTGCCGGTGCAGCGTTTATATAAGGAATTAAAAACATTATAAAGATAAAGAGACGAATGGAAATGAAATCTTTGATGCGTCTGGCATGCTTGGGTGCGGTGGCCATGGCCTTTGTTGCTTGTGAAGAAGACAAGCATATTTGTACTTTGCCGTCATTTGCCGGTTTCCGTATTGAGCCTACGGTTTGGAATGCAGGGGACTCGGTCACGATTACTGCAGTACAGCAAAGTTTGGGAGATTTGTTGTATAAGGCTGAATACCATTGGAGTGTGGAATGTACGGATACGACTTTCACAAAAGATTATAATGTGGTGTATGACGCAGATAAATCCAACCCATACATCGGTATCCGGCTTCCGGACGATTTTCGCAGCAGGATGGCTAAAATAAATTTCAGCGTCCAGTATAGTTATTCGGCTACGGCTCCGCAATCGGCACCGAGTGGCTCCAATAGCGGACAATCGGGTATTTACGGTAGTATTACGACTACGGCTGCCAGTCAACTTTATGGTACGGGGCGTGGCTCATACACTCTTTCTTGGTGACAGCCCGGTGGAGAGGATTTGATTTTAGATAGCGATGGAAAGGATTTTATTCGTTTGCCTCGGAAATATCTGCCGCTCTCCGGCTGCCGAAGAAGTCATGCGGAAGTTGGTGAGTGATGCCGGTTTGGAGCATGAGTTCTTCTTGGATTCCGCCGGTTTGATAGACTATCATGAAGGGGAACCCGCCGATGCCCGTATGCGGGCACACGCTGCGCGCCGAGGGTATCATATCACCCATCTCTCGCGCCCGGTGCGGTATGATGATTTCTTTGATTTCGATTGGATTGTAGGAATGGACGACCGTAATATCAGTAAGTTGAAGTCTTTGGCACCCGGATTGGAAGAAGAAAAGAAAGTCGTGCGCATGACGGACTATTGTCGGCTGAAAGTAGTAGACCATGTGCCCGACCCTTACTATGGAGGCGACAGCGGATTCGAGAATGTGCTCGACATACTGGAAGATGCCTGTGCCGGTTTGTTGGATACGTTGCGTGGTGCCCGTTAGCGGGTATGCAACGTGTCCCACATCCGTTTGTAATCTTCGGCCAGTCCTCCTTCTCCTGTTTCTTTATATAAGGACGGGAGGTCATGGCCGGTTTTTTTCATAACTTCTACCACTTTGTCGAACGACACTTGGTGTGCCCCGTCAGTCAGCATGGCATACGAATTGGCATCCATGGCACGGGCGGCGGCATAGGCATTGCGCTCGATGCAGGGGATTTGCACCAAACCGCAAACGGGGTCGCAGGTCAGTCCCAAATGGTGTTCCAATCCCATTTCGGCTGCATATTCGATTTGTGCCGGTGTGCCTCCGAACAACTGGGCTGCGGCCGCAGCCGCCATGGCACAAGCTACGCCCACTTCGCCCTGACATCCTACTTCGGCACCCGATATGGAAGCATTGTTTTTTACGATGTTGCCAAACAGGCCGGCCGTGGCCAAAGCCTTGAGGATACGTTGGTCGCTGATGTGCCGAGATACAGAGAGGTGGTATAACACAGACGGCAGCACTCCGCACGAGCCGCAGGTGGGGGCTGTGACTATTTTTCCGCCTCCGGCATTCTCTTCGCTCACGGCAAGGGCGTATGCGAAAAGCAGTCCGCGGGTACGCATGGAATGTTGGTAGCCGTCGGCACGGACATAATAAGACGTAGCCTTCCTTCTCAATCCCAATGGGCCGGGCAACACGCCTTCGTGTTCCAGTCCGTTCCGTACGGCCTGTTGCATGGTGTTCCACACTTCTTCCAGATAATTCCAGATGTCTTTTCCCTCGCATTCCTCCACGTATTCCCAATAACTTTTTCCGGTGTGCATGCACCAGGCCAGGATTTCTGTGGCAGAGTTCATCGGGTATATTTCTTCAAACGTCAGGTTTTGTTTTCCCTCTTCACCCAGTGCTCCTCCACCGATGCTGAACACGGTCCAATCTTCCGTGATGTGCCCTTCTGGGTCGAATCCTTGGAACTTCATACCGTTCGGATGGTAGGGAAGGAAAGTTTTCGGCTTCCAGGTGATAGTAGTCCGTGGTTCGTCCAATACGTCGAGAATCGCTTTGTCCGTCATGTGTCCTTTTCCCGTAGCGGCCAGACTGCCGTAAAGGGTTACTTCGAAACGTATGGCCTTCGAGTTACGTTCCAAAAAGAGGGTGGCGGCTTTGCGCGGAGCCATGGTATGACTGCTCGACGGTCCGTAGCCGATACGGTATAGTTCTTTCAGAGTTATCATTGTAAGCGTTGTTTTTGTCTGCAAAGGTAGGGGAAAATCCCATATTATTTATTACTTTTGCCTGTATTTTAAAATGAAATGGATATGTTGACAGCTACGCGTAGGGAATGGAACGAATTATATGTGTTTTTCAACTTGTTGGCTCAGGGGGAGGTAGTCTTGGGTAACGAGGAGGGGCTACCTTCCGGCCGTGTGTTGCCTATTTTTCGGGTGACGCGGCAGGAGCATGACGGAGAGCGTCGTTATACGATGGAAGAGACCGACATCCATGTAGAAGGGGAACAGATGGACGAACGTTTTCCGCGTGAAGACTTCGGCACAGTGGCATCCATGATTCTCGATGCGCTGAAACGGGATCGGAACGAAGAGGTGGAGGCACCCGAAGGGGTAGAAGGTTTCCTCGACGCACTGAAGATTTATGATATGGAAGCCCGGACAGACGACCGTACCGATTTCTACATTACTTTTCATGATGACAGTTTCTCGCCCGTGGGATTCCGCATCTATTCCCGTCTTTGCGCCATGATGCCCTTGTTGGACGGTGGGCGGACGGCCAATCTGAAATTCGAGCAGGGAGGCATTCGTTTTTCCCAACCGGCGGTCAACAAAATCAATTATACGGAAGACCCGGACAATCCGAACGAGGTGGCGCGCCGTATGCTTTACATCGAGAGCATGGGCGGTGTGTTGAAATATAATGACGTGGCCGATAAAGTGTTCCGCAGTAACCTTTGCTTGATAGACCTCAACTTCTCCCGTGTGTTGGCCGAGATGGTGCGTTTGATGCATTTGGACAACATAAGCCGGGTGGACGAACTGACGGCACTTATAGAAGACCGGAACCCGCTGAAAATAAAGGAGGAATTGATCCGCAAGCACGGGTATTATCGTCATAAGATGAAAGAGTTCCTTTTGGCCGTGGCTTTGGGCTTGCGTCCGGCCAAGCAGTATGACGGTACGGATTCGGCTGTGGCGGGATTCGTGATGGTGGATGCGGAGGGACGTATGGTGGCCTATCGTAAGACGGAGCGTCAGGTCTTTGCCGATTTCCTGTTCACGCATACCCGTTTGGAGAAAGGGCATCCGGAAAAGGACAAGTACGGTTATTTGGAGCGTGAAAACCGTGCCTACTATTTGAAGTTGAACCTAAAGATAGGTTTTGTGAAGAAATGAAGATCAATCATGTGGCTATGTATGTGAGGGATTTGGAGGCGGTAAAGGATTTCTTTGTGCGTTTTTTCGATGCCGTTTCTAATGAAATGTACCATAATCCTCGGACTGGCTTGAAGAGTTATTTCCTTTCTTTCGAGGATGGAGCCAAATTGGAAATCATGTCTCGTCCGGATATGACGGAGGGGACAAAAGAACTTTGCCAGATTGGATATATCCATTTGGCATTCAGTGTAGGGAGTAAGGCACAAGTGGATAGGTTGACTTCCTCTCTGCAGGTTCAAGGATATGCCGTGTTAAGTGGGCCGCGTTTTACAGGCGATGGTTTTTATGAGAGTTGCGTGTTAGGACCGGAAGGTAATCAGATAGAGATTACGGAGTGATGCGATGTTCTCCGGATACCTTTTTAAAGGTCAGAATTCCCAATGAGTTCGAGAATCTGTATACCCTTTCCTTGTTTTTGCAAAAACTCATGGGTGGGAGTTACGCCTAACTTCCATGCCTTCCATTGGGCTTTGTTCCTTTTTTAGTCCTTGAAATCGTTTTTGAAGTGAGTGACATTCTCTAATTTTTGGGGAATGCCGGACAAATCGTACTGGTCAATCTTCCGTCCTCCGATATGCAGTTGCTTTATCGTCAGTTCTTCGATGTCAGAGAAGATGGCAGAGGGGTCCGCTATGGGTTTTACGAAATAAAGATTCTGCAGCACCACTTTACGTATTGATGTGTGGTTGTCTTTAGAGGCCGGGATTAAAGCCCATGCCTTTGAAGCCGTCCAGAAAGAGCAGTTCTTGATTACCAGTTCGCCTTTCGCCGGCAAATCGGTTTTGTCGTAGAATTGGATTCTGATGTTTCCGCCCGCTTTTCTTCCTGCGATGGAATGGAAATTGTCAAAGTAATAACCTTTTATGTTTTTTTCGCTTGAATTGTCCTGAGGTTTGCCAACCAGGACGTTTCCTCCCATACGTATGCAATGGGCTGTGCGTGTCCATCCGATGGCATTGTGGACACGGATATTTTCCGATCCGCCGTCGCGGCTCCATTTCATCCGGTCTTTGTTGTAAACACCTGCTGCTGCGAACGTATTACGTATTTCTGCCGGATTGTCATCTGTGTTTATGAGGTTGATGGATGGGTTCTCCCTGTAAGTACGTATTGGGAATTCGTTCGAGGGGTTATAATGGCCGGTTGCGAATGTATCGTCATTTCCCAACGTAATGGAACCGTTGACCGTGATGTTCTTTCCGCTTGACAGGTTGAGTCCGTCTATCCACCCGTGGTTATAAGGCGACAATCCTTTGATGTTGTTCAGCTCGATGTCCGTGGCATCATGTGTTTCCCAATTCCATTGTTGGCTGTCACGTATATATGTATCATTAAATGTGATATGGTTTGATTTCTTTATGACTGCACCTCCTTGGTGGGGAGTGTTCCGTGCATCCTTCCTGTCCATGGCGAAAGTAAAGCAGCCTTGCCCGTCGTGCATGCCACGGCCGGAAATGGTCACATAAGAGGAATTGGCGATGTAAATGGCAGGCTCATTAGATTCCCGGCATTCTTTCAAACGGTTGATCATAAGCGCATTTTCATCAGTGTAAACGAAAAGGGGTTTTCCTCCGTTTTTACGGTCGCCGTTCCAGTTGATGATGCGCAGTCCAGACCATAGGTAAGTTCCGGCCGGAATGTATAGCGTGTTGAGTTCCGGTGTGTTCTTGATTGCTTCCAATGCCGCTTGTAGGGCATCCGAAACGTCATTCCGGCTTCTTTCTCTCATATTCGGAAACGCGACAATCCGGTCGGTATAGGGGACGAACACCCCCTTTTCGTAATTCCACGTGAACATTCTCCCGTCGTTCAGGCTAGCATCCGTGACGCTTCCCGCAGGCCGGCATACTTGTCCGGATGTCTCCGTAATAGGATTTTCCTTTAAATAGTTCTCTGCGAACTTCTTAAAATCAAGAACGTTGGGAGCTGTCGGCAAAGGGCGTTCGGCCAAGTCTTCCAAAGGATCGTTTATCAACGTAAGTTGCGGATTGGAAGTAGAAGCGTCCTGTGGGTCGTCACCGTTGATGATGACTATGGCGTAGGGTAGTTCTTTGGCCATTTCGAATGTGACACTCCTTTTGTCAGGGCTGATTTTCAGCTTTTCTTGCGGATAGAAGCGTACAGGATGGATGGTTACGCTGTTGATTTCGTTTTCTCCTTTCACATTGACTTCGATTTCGGGAGTCCGGCTGTTCGTGGCAAAACGGGCGACATCCATGTTGTGGCCTTGATTGCCAAAACCAGTATTGTCATAGCGGATTGCAGCAACTTTGGTATCTGCCACTTTTACATTAAAGCGTGCAGAGGCTACATCGTTTCTTACATGCGAAGGATAGGCTTCTCCGCCAAGGCCTGTTTCTGGAATGACAAACGGAGCGTATGGATGAACCGTTATGTTTTTGGGCTTTGCACAGATGGTTTGCCCTGTGAGTATGAATACAAACATCATCCACATGATGCTTACCGTTTTCTTTCTAATCATGACTTTCTTCATATTTTTAAATATCTGTTATTCAATGACTCTTTCATGTTTTACGTGCAAAGGTATGGACTTATTTTGGAAGTGTATAGGACATTTTTTCCCAAATGATGGGACAAATCAACGTGAGTATGTATTATCTGTTTCCGATTTCCACACAACGGGTTTTCCGTCGGTTGTAATGCCTTCGGCCTCCACGGCTATCACCGTCTTCTTACTATTATTATATAGTCGGATGACGGCTTCTCCCTTATTGTTGAATTTCACCTTGGGTGTCCAGTAAAGCGTGCGTCGGTAGTCTTTGGTATCGGGCATCGGCTTCTTGCTGTAATCGGGACTGTAGAACTCCGTACAGACGGAGTATCCTTTTGCGGCATACCGTCTGTCCCGGTAGGTGGGACGTACCCCGTCGTTGGGCAGAAGCCGGTAGTCTATGACCACCTCCGGTTGGTTGGTCTGGCTGTATTTCCAGCTTCCTTGTTCTCGTGGGACGTAATCGGTATAGATGTACAGCTTGTCCAGATGGCGGAGGCGGCGGTACTTTTCCATTTGTGCGTTGGACATGGACATGCCCGCTTCGGACTCCCTCTTTTGCTCAGGCATAAAATCTAATATCTTTCCATCGTATTGTTCTTGCAGATAGAAATGCCTGTCCATGCCCATGTCTCCGAAAAATGCCGTGGCCACTTGCCTCGAAAATGTCCTCCAGTCGTGCATGCCGCAGTTCAGCCCATAGTCGGCTGCAAGGTTGAAGGCTTCGTAAGCATCCACGACCAAGGCCGGCTTGCTGTGGTCTAATCTTCTCAATCCTCCCCGTTTGCTCCTTACGGTGACAGTATTCAGTTTCCGTTCGGTGAAGCTTTCCCGGCTTGCGGAATCCTGCAAGGTAAATTTTTCCTCGAAAGCAGCATCCTGATAGTAACTGTATGGTTTGGGAAACACAGGAAAGAATGGGTCGAGTTTGACGTAGAACTCCGGGTAGGCTTGTTCGTCCATGAATCCTTTCCTTTTTATTCTTCTTTTATATTTCTCGCTTTTTGTACTGTCCGAAGCGCTTAGGAATAAGACGTAGTTGTCGTTGACGACAGCCGAAGGCATGTAGAACTTTCCGTTTTGTGTGGTTTGTGAAACATCCACGATGTCTCGGTCTTGTATGAACGAGGCGGACACGTTCACTTCCTTTTTCATCTTTTTAATGAGCGGACCATAGAGGTCTTGCAGGTTCAGGACTTTGGCGAGGGCGGGGTCTATCCCCCCTTTTTTACTATAGTCTTGTGCCGTGGTATAAATTGCTGCCGCGTTAGCTATGGCGGGTATGTACGCGGACTCACCGTAGTTCGTTTCCTCCAAGAGCGAATAGGTTTGGTGCACGCTTCCGCAGAGTGTCTGAATCTTTTCCGGCAGGAACTCGAACTGCGTTTTTTCCACTCCGGCCATCATTTTCCAATCATGTCTTCTCCATCCCTGTACCATCATGAGCAGGTCGAGTGCTTGCCGGTGCAGGCTGTCGTCAGTCTCGAAATACCATCCGGGATTTTCCACGAACCCTTTAATTTCGCTGGCCAACAGCATTTCGGTGAGCATCGTGCCGTTGTCGTAAGTCGTTTCGTCCGTGGCATGGTCTCGTACGGCGAGGGAAACGTCTGCGTCATGGTGCTGGCGCAGTTTCATTCGCAGTTCGATAGGCTCGAACGGGGCATATTCCTGCTTTATCCCCTCTATGGTGATGAGGGGTTTGTCGTAGTCGTGATGGTTCACGAAAAAGAGGCGGTCTGCATAAATCCGTCCTTCTGCGTTAAAGAGCGTGATTTGGTTCACGCCTGTGGGGAGCGAAGCCCAATATACGTCTACCGTATCTTTCCCGTTGATACCGGATGACAGTTTCCTGACGGCCTTGCTTACGCCATTGCATTGTATCTGTATCCCCAATTCCTCCTTGTTTTCGTTAGTACCTTGTATAATCATCCTCAGTACGCTGTCTTTCCTTTCCACATGCAAGGCGTATCCTTCCTTTTCCACTTTCGGTAACTTCACTTCATAGTCGTAACCTTGGTAATGCAGTCTGGCTTTGTATTCTTCGTTCGGTTTCATGTCTGTTAGGGTGAACACGCCTCTTCCCCGGTTCAATGTCCGTGTCCGGGTGATTTCCTTTCCACGGGAATCCATGATGGAGAGTTCGGCTTCCAGATGCTTTCCTTCCTCGTCGTTGATTTCAAAGGCTACCCTCCCGTTTGTCCCTGCAATCAGGTGCCCTCCTTCGGGATAGAATCGTAGGTCTATTTCGGGCTTTCCCTTTCGGGCCTTGTAATACCTTCTCATGGGGCGCATAGTCATGTCCTTGGTATAATGTCCGTCTTCCTTGGGCTTGTCGAACACGGGGAACACGCGGGAATACAGTTTGTCATAGTCCCGGAAGAAGTCCCTGGCCATCTGTTCGTTGTAGAACATGTCCTCAGTGTATTTTGAATGGGGGTGCTCATATCGTCCGAAGTTGAGCATCCACCGGGTGTAAGCCCTCAGCTCATAGTATCCGGCATAGAGCGAGTCTGTCAGGGTGAACGCGCCGTGCGCCGTTCCGTCCTCCATCTTCAGCTGTTGCCGTTCCACGAGATATCCGTCCGGCGTGAGGAGTTCCACGTACATGATTTTGCTCAGGTCGGTGAGCCACCCCTTGTCGCTCCGTGTGACGTATGCTTTATACCAGACGGTATCTCCCACGAAGTAACAGGTGTTGTCAATATGGAGGTACACTTTTTCCTGCGGTAGGCCGGTTCCGAAGCGTTCCACGCGGGCGGCGAGGGTATCTGTTTGGTATGTCTGTGTCCAAATGTCTGTGGTGTAATACAGCAATATGCCTAAAAGGGTCAGTTTTTTCATTTTTGTTTCTCCTTATTATAATAGATGATAGGATTTCCGTCAGCTCCTATGCCTTCAGCAGAAATATGGAGTGAACGGCAGTTATTGTTGTTGTAGAATGTGATACGGGCAATACCTTGGGCATCCGTTTTTACGCTTGGATTCCAGTATAAGGTGCGTCTGAAATCAGCATCCAATTCTTTAAGTGAACAGTTGTATTTTGGTTGGTGGAGTTCTTTTGGTCGTGAGAACCCTTTAATGATAGTGGCGCGTGAAGTAGGGCTAAGTCTGATTGTGGGTTGTAATTTTTTGGCAATCTGTTCCTCGGAAGAGTATGGAATGAGGCATACCAAGTAGTTTAACAATCCGGCTCTAATGGAGTATGGATTGTCTTCAGAGGGTATCCCGAGACTTTTGTATTTGTGGGCGATGGTAATTGTTCCGGTGGGATTTTTTTCGATATGATGTTGGAAAGGCACACGGGAATAGTCATATTGTAAGCATGTGGCACGGTCTGTTCTCACAACGATTTCTTTGATATTGTCGGTTTGTTTTAAATTGCCATCGTGAATGTGTCCTTCAGGAATGCCATAATCTCCGTGGTAGTGATTGGTTATCAGGAGTCGTGTATACCGTTCGGGGTAGTAATATCGTGATAGGAGGCTGGAAACGACTTTCCATGTCGGATAAGAACCGTCAAAATTGATGGATCCAGTTTGGTCTAAGGCGTATTCTTGTTCTTCAGCGTAGGAATAGTGCACTAATGAACGTGTGGTTCCTTTCCAAGTCCGTTTATGCTGTTGGGCTGTAACCTTCACTTCCTTTAACTGTTTGATGCCAACTTCTGCCGTGCCGGTCAAAGAGTCTGTTTTTATAGTGTAATCCTGTATATGATGGTATTCGTTGTCCTGGTATTGCCGAGGGGGAGGCGAGAACCATTTGTGCATTCTTATTCTTGATTCGTTCCAAAAGAAGTCTGCCCTGATTGCATTCAAACTCCCTGTTCGTTTCCCGTAGAAATCATCCATGGTGAAAGCCCAATACCCACATGAATCCGTTTTCGTGTTTCCTCCGAAGTGCAGGCTGTCCGTACGTATGGACAAACTAATGGTTGCTTGTGGCAAGAAACGGATCTTTCTTCTTTTGTTTAAGATAAAGTCTCCGTCCACGGTGATTCCTTTTTCCGGTGCATAACGGATGTCTTTTTGTGGGTTGAAGTTTTGTAAGGCTTGATAACTTCTTTCTACCCAACTGTAGTCTTTGAACAAGGTTTGGTAAATGTCACCTTTATTGTGCGTGTGGATAAAACTTTCTTCCGCACAAACGGAAAGGGAAAATTGGCTATAGGGTGTAGCCCGGAATACAAGTTCCACTTTTTCTCCCGGTCGTAAGTCTTTTGGTATGCTTTCGCATGCAATGGTGTCGGGGGTGAAATAGTTATAGTGCCGTATGACGGAATTGACAGCTTTTTGTACGGACAAAGGCAATGTGTCCTTTGAGGGCTTTCTTGCCTTTTCCTTTCTTTCCCTGAACGTCAGATTGTTGTCTTTGGACAAGTCGGGGCGTAAGCGGTCAAGCATGCTACGGATATGATAGTTCCCGTCTGTGGCTATGTCATAAATAGGGAAGACCCGTGAGAAATAATTGTCTTCTCCGAAATTCATCATATGGCGAGTATAGGCTCGTATTTCAAAGTACCCGGAAAGGTAGGCGCTATCCAATGCGAATTGCCCGTGACAGGTTCCATTCTCTATTTTTCCTTTAAATGTGTCCACGATGCCTCCTTCCGGTGAAACGAGTTCTACGTAGAGTACTCGGCTGATGTCTGTAGGACGGTTGCTTTCGTCCAGTATGTAAGCGTTGAACCATATCGTTTCTTTGAGGAAATAAGCGGTCTGGTCAAAATGCAGGTACACTTTTTCTTGATGCTGTGGGGGGTAAATGCAGTCTCCACTTTTGGGAAAAGTGGGGACTGCGATAAATAGTAACAATAAATAGATGCTATTGTTAATTAATAGTGATGACATCGAAATATGTAACTTTATAATATGGTTTTGATGAGGTGCTTCCTTTTCTACGTAATTCGCATGAATATGCAATTTGGAGTCCTGTTGCACCAATCCATTGCCAACTTAGTTGTTCATTGCTCACGTCAACTCGTTCTGCTAAACCTGAATCCATTTCTATCTTAGCTTCTACTTTAACATTTTGGTTTTTGTCAGTTGCATTTGTCCATGAAACATCAATAATTAACCAACAGCTATAGGTATTACCACTTTCAAAATCTATATTATAAGACTCCTCTATATGAGCATCACCTGTATACCCTTCTCCCTCCACGTAAATTCGTTTGAACATAGGGTGTCTTGTGCGATAGCGAATATGGTTTTCAGATGAGTCTATGGTTTCCATAGTTTGTGTTAACGAGTGTTTTATCATGCTGAATAATAGGAAAGTTTCTTTCATCTCTTCTACTGTAGGTAGACCTTTTTCAGATGCTGTGGCATACTTGACTTCAGGTACGTCATACTCCTCGGCCAATGCACGGATTTCGGCCAGCTGTTCTGCCGAATAGTGATAAATGGGTTGCCCGTTATCTAAGTCATCTTGGGAACAACTCCAGATGAATGCACCGCCAATGAGGGCGATAAAAAGGATGACTATATACTTTTTCATTTGTTTTTTCTTTTAAATTAATTACTTGATTTGATAAGTGTAGTGGTCGTATTCTGTTGACTGAACTACTGTATTTCATTTACTTATTCCATTGGCTCTTGTTTTTAAAGGGTTTAACATAGATTCATTATCTCCAAATTTGTTTTCCGTTTTGGTATGTGAAAATACGCTCTTCTTTTCCTTTTGTATGGTTCCGTAGAAGAAGTAATGCTCCTGAAGGTACGTTTTTGAAAACTAACTCGGATTTAAAGTTTCCAGTTTGTTGTCCTAAAGAATGCCATTCTCCATTGTCCCAATATAATAGTTCGTATATTTCTTTCTCTCGGATAAAATTATCGTCATTCCGTGGAAGAAAAAGAATCTGGCTAATTTGTGAGGGGCTTTCAAATTCCCATCCATACCACACGTTGTATAGGTCGTGGGATTCATAATATGATAAAGTATTGCCGTCAGACAGATTCTCAATGCCCATACCGGGGCGTGTGTGTAAATTGCCGAAATATTCATGAGGGCGCAAAGTATCTCCGGTTTCATTGAAAACGTATAATTCCGCCATATTGCCGCGTGACAAGTTTGGTGACAAGTAGCGGAAATACTTATAAGGTTGTGACATGTTGGTGTTGACTTTATGGTAACGGTTGTCTTCGATTCGGGGAATGTCGTATAGGGTTATGGAGTCTCTGAAGTCTTTTCTGTTGGCTACTTGGAATTTTCCTCCGATAACTCCTTGTAGGAAGTGGTTAGATTTCGTATCTCGGAATTTACGTTTTACTGTGACTGAAATTTTTTTGGATATGTCTGGCTGAATATCCGTTTTCAGTCCTTTATGGTCTAATAGGAATGCGTTGCCGGCCGGAATGGTCAGACCTTGTATGAAGTATACAGGAAGGTACACGATGTCGCGTCCTAATTTGGTGAAACGAGCTTTTGTACCTTTCTTTCTTGCCCAATGTACGATACTCCATTTTTGGTCGTTAAAGACGGAAAGATATACGTAACGGGTATCATAGTCCAGATTGTATAAGTGGACATCTACATCTGATGTTTCTACATACTGGTCTGTCACGTCCAATATATAAGGTGTATTGAAAACGGAGGGTAGGGAGTCCCGTTCTTTGTTCTGCACATATAGTGAATAGGGATTTTTTTCATAAGTATTTCTGAAAACTTTGGGAAGTCGGTCTTCTCGTCTACGCATGAATTCCGTGCCTAACGGTTCGCATAGTTCAACCGGTATGGAAGTTTGGTTGTTTGGGAAAAACACGCACCAAACGTGTCCCAAGGAGCGATTTCCCCACTGCGGAACGAAGTCTACAGTGGCCGGTATTCCCCTTGCCCGGAATAGGGCTGCGCATAAGTGGGCATATTCTCGGCAAGAAGCAAGTTTTAGGTTTGGCAATTTGTCAAGTGGAAAATTCGGGAGGTGGCGTGAGGGATAATAAATAGCAGGTCTAAGTAGCCATGATATGGTATTCGCTATTTCGTATACGTATGTTGAATTGAATATGTTTTGTTTATAACTTTCTTGTTCCAAGGCTGCCATAGATAGGTTGCCCCTCCACAAGCTCAACCCTTCATGCCCTATCCGGTAAGGCAGGACATAACGTAGGAACATGTCGAAACTGTATTGCCGGTTCCAGTTCCGGTCCCACACGGCAAAAGCGCTGTCTATATGCGCTATCAGGAAATCGGCTTTGATATGTTCAATGTCGAAGAGGGGGACGGACATGCAACTGTCCAAGCCTGTCCCTACTTGTGCGAGGATGGAATCGTACTGGCGGTTCCAATAGGTTCGGTCACCTTTCCCGTGGCGGAATATGCTGTCCATGGCATGGTAGTATTCTTCCACGGCTTCGCCGCCGAAACCATAATGGGCATCCATGTTCTCAATCAAGAAACGGGCGGCCTGAAGTTTTAGTGGGGCGTTCCGGTAATGTCGCAGGACGGCTTCCAGTTCCTTACGGTTGTTTCCGGCCTGTGACAGGGAACGGTCAAGTCCGGATTCTTTGCAGGAGCTTGCAATCCCTGTAGTCATACATAGAAGAATGAAAAAATGCAATAGCTTCTTCATCATTTTTTGTGAAATTCATGTTCCTTTGGGCAAAGAAAGGAAATATTTAGAAGAATGAATGGGATGATTCGTAACCAATCATGGGTCATTTTGAAACATCAGTTCGTTTTTGGGCTTGATTTCCTTCTTTATCCTTTCAACGTCGTATGAGGGGATTTTTACTTTTTTTTGTTGTATGAATTGTGCAATGGAGTCGGCACGGATGGTGTCCCCGATGTTCCGGTAGGCATAATATAAGCCTTCCAACGGAGCAAACCTTACGGGGCACATGTAAGCCGCTTGTCGGTAGTGGCAGACGGCTTCCTCATCCTTTCGGAGTTCCCGGCAAATGTCTCCGGTTAGTAGTTCCAAATTGTACTTGCTCCATTGTTTCCGGCAGACTTGTGCTGTATGCCATGCTTTCTCCGTTTGTCCGGCTTGAAATAGTTCAGCCGTATAATTATATAGGAATTCCGGATTATGAGAGAAATGTGGGTACAGGCGTGCGTACCGGGGCATCATTTCTTGTCCCTTTCCTTTGAGGGCTTCTCGGGCGACATGTCCCCATTCTTTTTCTTGCGGAAGTGCATGGGCGAGGTATGTTCCTATGCCTATTCCGATGGAAGCAAGACAAAAGGTGGCCAAAGCCCTCAGGCTTTTTCGATGGGAAAAAGCTTTGAAGTAGGTCTTTCCGGCTATGCTTACGCACCATCCTACGGCAATCCAGGCCAAAGGATATTTGAACGGGTAGGAAAACAAGGCGAACAACAATAGGGGAATGAGCGTGTAAGAGCCTATTTGTGAGGATATGTCTTTTCTTTTTCGTAGGACATGCCATAACCCTGCCCATGAAAGGAGTAAGACCAAGGGGGCACCGATGCCATGTTCCACCCATAGGTAGGCGAATTCATTCAATGGGTGTCCCGTCTCGTCGGCCAACATCGTTACCGGGCTTTCGGGATGCTGTTTGAAGAACTCCGCTTGCTGATTCATGTATTCTCGGTCGAAGCCTCCTGTGCCATATCCGCTCCAAGGTCTTTTACAGATAAGTTCCCATGTCTGTTCCAAAATAAACATTCTTCCAGAGGTGGATTCCGGTTTGAAAAACAAGATGGAGAAGCCTGTGAAGGCAATGGCCGGGATGATGGTTTTCCATGTCGGGCGTATGGAAATCTTGCCATAATCTTTTAGAGCCATAAGGATATATGCCACGAGGCACAGTATGCCGGTGCGCGAGTGGGTGAGCACGACGGTTGTCCCTGCGAGTAAGGCGACTGTTATGTATATGTTTCTTTTGCTATTATCTTTTAGGAAGCGTAAGGCCATACCTGAGATGAAGGGCAGGAGGGCGCATAAGAAAAATGCCAGTCCGGCGGGGTTGTCAAACGTTCCGGCTATTCCAATCCGCCATGTCGTCGGGTATTTGAATAGGAACATGAGGGCATAAAGGCATTCCTGTGTGACAATCATGGTAGCGGCTTCGCTCCATACAGAGAAATGGGAAAAGTCGCTTGTCTTTTTCCGGTTATGTCCAAGTATGGCGGTGCATACGGCAAGCAATCCTGTCAAGAAGAGGGTGCATAGCCATTTTGGAGTGTTCCACCGGTCGTAGAACATGTTCATGGAGGGAAACGCGCAAGCAAAAATTAACCCTCCATATAGCAGGGTATAAATGTTCTTTATCATTGTACATTTCAAGAGTTTGGTCTTCATGCGTCGAAGTTAGAACTTTATCAGGGGAAAGTATAGGCCATTTTTTACCGAAATCAGGGACATTTTGGTATGAAACGTTGTTTTTCGCTTTCAGAAAGTCTTTTCATGCCTTTTTTTCCTGACATCAGAAAAAGACGTTCATGGCAAATCCATGAAAACAATCTGTATAAATATGCGGATTTAAAGTGTTTTCCTGCATAAATACTGCATAACGGCAAACGGATTACAGCACAATGAAAAATCAGTTTCAAGAGATTGATTTTTTTATACGGGCATGTCTTTTCCGTTTTGTCCGCATGTCACGGGAACAGAGGCTCTTTTCCGGTACTGGAACCGGCTTTGAGAGGGCTGAAGGCCGGCTTGGGACGAGGACGGGAGATTTATTTGGAAAGTTTTTATGGTCATGTCGGATGTGGCAGAATGTAAGCCGGAACGGTTTTTCTTGACCTTGAAAGCGAGGAACATACGGAGAAAATGAATGGGCTTGTGCCGGAAAGGAAGGAATAAGCCTCTGTCCCTGACTTTTGGGCTTGGCGGAAATTCGTATGGCTGCGTTATTTTCCGTCCCGACCGGATTCGGGGCGGAATATCCGAATCTCGTGGCTGTGGAAAATACAAAAAGTCAATATGAACTTTGCTCTGTCATTCTGTCAGTCTGTGTGAAATTTGTAACTTTGCACGAATTTATAAGAGAGAAGACGCATGAATAACCTGTATGAAGAGCGGTTGGGCACGGATCGCATGCTGCCTTTGGTGTTCCGTATGGCCCTCCCGGCTGTGGCTGCCCAAATCGTAAACTTATTGTATAGCATTGTAGACCGCATTTATATCGGCCATATTCCCGGTATCGGGACGGACGCGTTGGCCGGTATCGGTGTGACCAGTTCCGTGATCATCCTGATTTCGGCCTTTTCTTCCATTGTCGGAGCCGGAGGTGCTCCGTTGGCGGCCATTGCCTTGGGGCAGGGCGACCGCGTGCGTGCCGGTAAAATCCTGGGGAACGGACTGGTATTGTTGCTGCTGTTCACGGTGCTGACTTCTGCCACGGCCTACCTTTTCATGGAACCCATGTTGATGGCCATCGGGGCTTCGGAACATACGATAGGGTATGCGACGGATTATCTCTCGGTGTATCTGCTGGGTACATTGTTCGTCGAGGTCTCGGTGGGGCTGAACACTTTCATCAACACCCAGGGCCGGCCCGGCATTGCCATGTGCTCGGTCATTATCGGTGCGTTGCTGAACATCGGTCTCGACCCGCTGTTTATTTTTGTGTTCGGCATGGGTGTGAAAGGGGCAGCTTTGGCTACTATTATCTCGCAGGCATGCAGTGCCTTGTGGGTGGTGCGTTTCCTGACTTCGCGGAAAGCCACTTTGAGGTTGGAACGCAGGTATATGCGTCCCGACCGTAAGGTGGTCTTGTCCACGCTTGCCTTGGGCGTTTCGCCGTTCATCATGGCCAGTACGGAGAGCCTTGTGGGCTTCGTGCTGAATAGCAGCCTGAAGACCTATGGAGACATATATATCAGCGCGTTGGCCATCATGCAGAGTGCGATGCTGGCCGTCAGCGTGCCGCTGACAGGTTTCTCGCAAGGCTTCATCCCCATTGTGAGTTACAATTACGGGCATGGGAACGGCCAACGCGTGAAGGACTGTTTCCGGATTGTGCTCCAAGTCATGTTTACGTTCAATTTGTTGTTGGTGCTCTTCATGATACTTTTTCCCGGGTTGGTGGCTTCCGCTTTCACGTCCGACGGGAAGCTTATTGCAGCCGTGGAACAGACGCAGCCCGTGTTTTTGGCCGGAATGACCATTTTCGGGCTGCAACGGGCTTGCCAGAACATGTTCGTGGCACTCGGGCAGGCCAAGGTGTCCGTGTTCATCGCCTTGCTCCGTAAGGTCATCCTCTTGGTGCCTCTGGCTTTGCTTTTGCCACGCGGCATGGGCATGATGGGGGTGTTCGCGGCCGAGGGCATATCCGATGCCACTGCCGCCGTGTGCTGCACGCTGATATTTGCATGGCAGTTCCCGAGGATCCTGCGGAAGATGCCCCGTCGCCTTGCTTAGGGCTTGAAATGTGCTTTTAAATCCTATTATTTGTATGTTTTTGTCCTATAATGATTAAAGGATATGCCTTAACTTTGCGTTGTGGTTAGAAAAACAAACAAATATGGATTTTAAGGAAATAAATCAAGGTAAAAGGAGTAAATTCCGTTATTCCGTTTCCTGCAAGGGAGTCTTTGTGGCCTGCATGGCTTTGATGTGCCATTTTCCGGTAATGGCAGAGGGGGAGGGCTATGCAGTCCAACGCAACGGTGTGCATTTCCAGACTCCGGAAGGGCGCATGAGGGTGGAATTTGTCCGTCCGGACATCGTGCGGGTGCGCTACACGCGCGAGCCTGCCTTTTTGGGCAACGGCACCATCGTGTGCACGGGGCGCGAGGAAGAAAAAGTTCCTTTCCGGCTGCAACGCGAGAACGGCAGGCTTTCTTTGCGCTCGGACAGCCTTGAAGTATGGGTAGACCTTGGCTCGTATGCCTTGACGTATAAGGATAGGCGTACCGGACGTACTTTGTTGTCGGAAAATCCGCAACGGCCGCGCGAGGCCGAACAGACCTATCGGGAAAATGTTGTGTATGACCCGCAGAGCAAACGTATCGTGAAGACGGCAGACGGGGAAAAGGAAGTGATGGACGTACTTCGGCGCGATACGGTGGGGAGGAGTTGGAAATTCCGCAACCATTTCCAGTGGGCGCAAGGGGAAGCCCTCTATGGTTTGGGATGCCACATGGAAGACTACTTGGATCTGCGTGGGAAAACGATGTACCTGTGCCAGCACAACCTGAAGGAGATGGTGCCGGTCTTGAATTCCACGGCCGGCTACGGCCTGCTTTTCGATGCGGGATGCGGCATGGTGTACAAGGACGCTCCTGAAGGAAGCTTCGTGGAATTGGAGGCGGCCAATGAGGTGGATTATTATTTCATGAAAGGGTGCACGATGGACAAGGTCGTGGCGCAATACCGTTATCTGACCGGGCAGTCTCCCATGTTCCCCCGTTACATGTTCGGGTATATCCAATCCAAGGAAAGGTACCGGAGTTCGGAGGAACTGGTGGATGTAGCGGAGGAATACCGCAGGCGGCAGGTGCCTATGGATGTCATCGTGCAGGATTGGAACTATTGGCCTCAGGGATGGGGGTACATGAAGATGGACCGCCGTTTTTATCCTGACCCGCGCCATTTGGCCGATTCGTTGCATGCCTTGGATGCCAAGCTTATGGTTTCCATCTGGCCCAATCCGACGAATTGCCCACAGACGAAGGATCTCGCGGAGCGTGGCTTCATGTTGGGGCATTCCGTGTATGACGCTTTCAACCCTCTGGCTCGGGCGCGCTATTGGGATTATGCCAATGAGGAGTTTTTCGGAAACGGTTTCGATGCATGGTGGTGCGACTGTACGGAACCTTTGGATGCCGACTGGAGAGCGATGCCGGAAGGATACGGGTGGGACAGCCATGAGGAGCGTTGGAAAGGCAATTTGGCCTTGTTGGATGCTGTGTTGGGTGCGGAACGCAGTTGCCTTTTTTCTTTGTACCATTCCAAAGGGTTGTACGAAAACCAACGTGCCACGACGGATCGTAAACGTGTGGTGAACCTGACCCGTTCCAGTTATGCGGGCCAGCAGCGTTATGCCACCATTACATGGAACGGCGACACCCATGCTTCGTGGAAGTCGTTCGCCCAACAGATACCACAGGGACTGAATTTCATGGCCACGGGCTGTCCTTATTGGACGGTGGACATCGGTTCGTTCTTCACGCGAGGTGGACGCGAATGGTTCCGTGCCGGGGATTTCGACCGGGGCGTGGACGATATGGGTTACCGGGAATATTATGTACGCATGCTGCAATATGGGGCGTTCCTGCCTTTGTTCCGCAGCCATGGTACGGACACTCCGCGCGAGATTTGGCGGTTCGGCGAGCCGGGCGAACCCTTTTATGACAGCATCCTGCGCATGATTCATTTGCGTTACCGCCTGATACCTTATATATATTCTCTGGCCGGAAAGGTCACGCAGGAGGATTATACCATGAGCCGGTTGTTGGCTTTTGATTTTGCGGGAGATGCCCGTGTGCACGACATCAAGGATGAGTTCATGTTCGGTCCGGCTTTTCTGGTTTGTCCCGTGACCCGTCCGATGTATTACGACAAAGGTTCCGTGACGTTGCAGGATGTGGCGAAATCGTGTACCGTTTACTTGCCCGAGGGGGCGGACTGGATGGATTTTTGGACCGGTAAGAAGTATGAAGGAGGGCGTGAAGTCACGGCCGATGCCCCCATCGACAAGATTCCGTTATTCGTGCGCAAAGGTTCCATCGTTCCGATGGGGCCGGTGGTACAGCATACGGGTGAATTGCCGGGGAAAGAACTCACCATCGTGGTTTATCCGGGACGGGATGCCCGTTTTGTGTTGTATGAAGATGAAGGAGACAATTACGATTATGAACAAGGCTGTTTCTCGACCATTGAATTGCAGTGGAATGACAAGCGTCGTGTGTTGACGTTCGGGGAGCGCCGGGGCGGCTTCGAAGGCATGGAAAAGACACGCCGTTTCAGGGTCGTGGTGGCTGACGGTACGGAAGCCCTCGGTGAACGGACGGACGGCAAACTTGTGCGCTACGAAGGGAAAGAGTTGAAATGTCGGTTGTGAAAGGAAATAAAGTATAACGAGGTTCAGGTATCATGAAAAAACGTATTTTGTCTGTCCTTATCGGCTTCGGGCTGTGCCAGTCCGGAGTGTGGGGAAACGGGAAAGTAGAATCTCCTTCCGTGGTGGAATTGCGTCCTTTTTCCGGTAAAGATGTGGAACTGGAAGCTTCTTGGATCAAGCAGCGGGAAGACTTGGATGTGGCTTACCTTCAGTCTGTCGAGGCCGACAGGCTGTTGCATAATTTCCGGGTCACGGCCGGGCTTCCGTCTTTGGCAAAACCATTGGAGGGATGGGAATCCCCCGGTGTCGGGCTGAGGGGGCATTTCACGGGGCATTACCTGTCGGCATTGTCGGTATTGGCCGAGAGATATGGGGACGGGTGGGCTTCCCAACGGTTGGAGTATATGGTGGATGAGCTGTACAAATGCCAACAAGCGCATGGGAACGGTTATTTGAGTGCCTTTCCGGAAAAAGACTTCGAGACATTGGAAACACGCTTTACGGGGGTATGGGCACCGTATTACACGCTCCATAAGATTTTGCAGGGCTTGTTGGACGCTTACACGAAGACAGGCAACCGGAAGGCTTACGGTATGGTGGAGGCTTTGGCCGGTTATGTGGAAGGCAGGATGTCGAAGCTTTCTCCGAAACGTATCGAGAGGATGATGTACACCGTGGAGGCGAACCCGCAAAATGAGGCGGGAGCCATGAATGAGGTGCTCTATGAACTGTACGGCATTTCGGGCAATCCCAAACATTTGGCCTTGGCTGCTTGTTTCGACCCAGCCTGGTTCCTTGAGCCGTTGGTGCGGAACGAGGACATCCTGGCAGGCTTGCATGCCAATACGCATATCGTGTTGGTCAATGGCTTTGCCCGCCGTTACGAGGTGACGGGCGAAGAAAAATACAAGAAGGCGGCCATGCACTTTTGGGATATCCTCCAACGGGGGCATGCATACGTGAACGGGACGAGCAGCGGTCCGCGACCGGTAGCCGTCACGCCGACCTCGCTGACAGCGGAACATTGGGGGGAACCCGGACATTTGTGTAACACCTTGACGCGCGAAATTGCCGAAAGTTGTGTGACGCACAATACGCAGAAGCTGAGTGCTTACCTGTTCGGATGGACAGGCGACCCATGTTATGCGGATGCCTATATGAACATGTTCTACAACGGGGTGCTTCCCGTGCAAAGCAGGTCTACCGGAGCGTATGTCTACCATTTGCCTTTGGGTTCGCCGCGCAATAAGAAATATTTGAAGGAGAATGATTTCTTCTGTTGCAGTGGGTCTTGCATAGAGGCTTTTGCGGAATTGAACAGCGGAATTTATTACCATGACGGTTCGGATGTGTACGTGAACCTTTATGTGCCGTCCAAATTGCATTGGGCATCCAAAAAGGTGGTTTTGGAACAGACAGGGGGATTTCCCCTGCAGCCGGTGGCGGATTTTACCGTTTCGGTGCGTCGTCCGGCGGGGTTCGCCCTGAACTTGTTCATACCTGCTTGGGCCGAAGGGACAGAGGTGCATGTAAACGGTGAGAAACAGGGCGTGCCGGTACGGCCTTCTTCTTTCCTGAAGCTTTCCAGACGTTGGGAGGATGGAGACCGGGTGCGTGTGGACTTCCGTTACGCTTTCCGCCTGCAGTCCATGCCGGACAAGGAGAACATGTTTGCCGTGTTCTACGGCCCGATGCTGTTGGCTTTTGAAACCCGCAGCGAAGTGATATTGAAGGGAAGCAAGGACGAGGTGCTTCAAGGGCTTTCGGTCGTGGAAGGTGAACCCAACCGGTTTGTCTTGCGTAACGGAGTAAATGAGTTCCGGCTCCGTCCCTTGTTCGACGTGGACCAAGAGTCTTACGGTGTATATGCCACGATACGGAATTATTGAAAATTGTACGGTGGCGATGGTTGCGAGTATATTAAAATGTGAAATCATAAAAATAGAAGAGAATGAAGACTGGAGTTTTGAAATGGGGATGGTGTTTAGGCCTTGTTGCGGGACTTTGTTCCTGTTCGATAGAGGACATGCAGGAAGTGCGTTCCCCGGACAAGCATGTGTTGGTGGAGTTGACCGGACTCGACAAGGAGCATTATGGCGATGCGGCCCTATCGGTGTTTTATGACGGGACGCGTGCGTTGCCGTTGGTGGATTTGGGGATAGAGACCAACTTGCAAAAGTATGCAGGGAACCTGAAATTCAAAAGCGTGACGGAAGCCAAGCCGGTAGAGGACGATTACCTGATGCCGACAGGAAAACGCAGCCATTGTGTGAACCATGGGACTGAAAAGGTCTATTCTTTCGAGAACGAAGAGGGTAACATCTTGGATGTGACCGTCCGGGCCTACAATGACGGCGTGGCTTTCAAGTATGGGGTAAAGTCCGTATCGCCGGAAGAGTATGTGGTGGACGAATATACGGCATACGATGTGCCTAAGGGCGCGAAACGTTGGATGCAACAATACACTTTGGGGTATGAAGGTTTTTATCCTTTGTCCACGGATGGCCGGGGCGAGAATGGTTCGGCTGACAAATGGGGGTATCCCGGTTTGGTGCAATTAAGGGATACCGTGTTCATGTTGGTGACGGAAGCCAATATCAGGCGCGGCCATTGCGGTTCTTTCTTGTGCAATACCGACAGTGCCGACCATTATCGCGTGCGTTTGTTTAGTGAAAAGCAGGCCATGGACAAGGAATGGGAATCACCTTGGAGGGTGTTGGTCATAGGGCGGTTGTCGGACGTGGTGGAGTCTACGTTGGTGACCGACGTGTCCGACCCGTCAACGGTGGAGGATACCTCATGGATAAAGCCCGGTTTGGCTTCATGGATTTATTGGGCAGAGAACCATGGGACGCGGGATTTCCAAAAACTGAAAGCTTATTTCGACCTTGCTGCCGACATGAAATGGCCTTATAGCCTGATTGATTGGGAATGGGACCAGATGTCGAACGGCGGCGATTTGCAGGCTGCCGTGAAGTATGCGCAGGAACGCGGTGTAAAGCCTTTGTTGTGGTACAATTCCAGTACGCAGTGGTTGGGGCCCACACCCTTGTATCGTCTGAACAAGCCTGAAGACCGCCAAAAGGAATTCGGATGGTTGAACGAATTGGGCGTGTATGGCGTCAAGGTGGATTTTTTTGCCGGCGACAGCGTGTCTTCCATGGATTATTATATCGATTTGTTGGAGGATGCGGCCAAGCATAAGCTGATGGTGAATTTCCATGGGGCTGCCATACCGAGGGGATGGCAGCGGACTTATCCCCACATGATGTCAGTGGAAGCGGTTTATGGTGCGGAATGGTACAACAATAACGGGACATTGACCGGACGGGCTGCAGCCCATAATGCCACGTTGCCCTTTACACGCAATGTGATAGGTCCGATGGATTACACGCCCGGTACTTTCTCTGATTCCCAAAACCCGCACATCACGACCTATGCCCACGAACTGGCACTTCCTGTCCTTTTCGAGTCGGCTTTGCAGCACATGCCCGACCGTCCGGAAGTATATCGTGGCTTGCCGGAAGAGGTGAGGAGTTTGCTATCCGGTTTGCCTGCGGCATGGGACGATACGAAGTTATTGGCCGGTTATCCCGGAGAATATGTGGTGATGGCACGTCGTAAAGGGAATATATGGTATGTAGCCGGAATTAACGGTACGGAAGAAGGCCGGAAGATAGGAGTGCCGTTGGGGCGGCTTGACCTTGGGAAAGGCCGGAACGTGTCTTGCTTTAAGGACAATGCCGACGGCAAGGGCTTTGTGGTGGAAGAGAACGTGCCCGTTCCGGAAGGAAACAAAGCCTTGACGGTGGATTGCCTGCCGCGTGGAGGTTTTGTGGCCATTATCAAGTAGAGATTATTAAATAGGTGAAAAAAGATATGGTAAATAAAATGTGGGGCAGGGCTTGCATGCTGTTATGTGCCTGCACGTGGGGGAGTTATGCCGAAGGGGACAATTTGCTTCGTTTATGCAGTCCCGGCAAGAATATTGAAGTCTGTGTGGATACGGACGAAGGCCGGTTGGTTTACTCAGTGAAGAAAGGTAAGGTTGAGGTCTTGGAGGCATCGCGCTTGGGGCTTGTCGTGGACGGGAAGGACCTTGGGCGGAATGTGTCGTTGGCGGCAGAACCCGAAGTGGAGAAATTCAAGACGGAATACCCTCTGTTCGGACATCATGCCATGGCGTCGGACAAAGCGGTGGAAGCCATGTTGCCGTTGTCGGCCGATGGGGTGCGTTACGGCCTTGTGGTCCGGGTGTATGACGACGGTGTGGCCGTACGTTACGTCTTGCCTGAAAATGCCCGGCGCATAGAGCGGGAACTTACAGCTTGGAATGTGCCCCGGAGCGTGAAGAAAGTGGCGTGGGCGGGGTATGACATAGGTTATGAGAAGGAAGCTTATGTCACCCGGATGGATGAGATGCCGGAAAACGAATACGTATGCGGCCCGCTTACGGTTGAATTGCCAGAAGGGTATATGACATTTACGGAGGCAGATTGCGAAGACTTTCCCGACATGGCCTTTTCACGTTCGGGGAATGGTTTCAAGTCATGCTTTCCCGCCTCGGAAAAAGGATGGGACATCAAGCGCCTGCCGGATGAGTCGGAAAAGGTCTTGGCCGGGAAATATAAAGGAAAGGACGTTTCTCCTTGGAGATGTGCCATCATTGCATCCGATTTGACCGGCTTGGTGAATTCCGACTTGTTGACGAACTTGTGCCCGTCGCCGGAAGAGGGGCGTGACTTTTCGTGGGTAAAGCCCGGACGGTGCCTGTGGCAATGGTGGAGCGTGGGTGCCCCGCGCTATGAGGACCAAAAGGCTTGGTTCGATGCGGCTGCAGAACTTTCTTGGGAATATTACCTGATAGATGACGGGTGGAGAAATTGGCGTAAGGACGGCAAGGACCAATGGGAATTGCTTAAGGAGGTGATTGACTACGGACGGAGTGTCGGTGTGAAGTCGTTGGTTTGGGTCAATTCCAACGAGATGCGCGATGCAAAGTCGCGGAGGGCTTATCTGGAACGGGTGAAGGCCATCGGGGCCTCCGGTATCAAGATTGATTTTATCCCGACGGCTACGGCGGAAATCATGCAATGGTATATGGGAGGCATGCAGGATTGTGCGGAACTGGGACTGTTGTTGAATTTCCACGGCAGCGTGAAGCCCACGGGGCTTTCGAGGACTTATCCCAATGACATCACGCGTGAGGCGGTGAGAGGAAATGAATATCAAATCCGGCGTTACAGGCGTGTGCTCCCGCAGGCACATTATGTGGCTTTGCCCTTTACGCGTCTGATGGCGGGGCCGGCTGATGTCACGCCGGTGACGTTGAATCCGGAAGAGTTGGCCACAGGCGGATACTCTTGGGCGCACGAGTTTGCCCAAGCCATAGTATTCCTGTCGCCGGTTACTCATTTTTCCGACCATTATTCGTATTATCTGGAAAGTCCTTTCGTGGATTTGCTCAAGGCTGTGCCCACGGTGTGGGACGAGACCCTTGTACTTCCCTGTACGGAAATGGGGGAGGTCGTGGCTTATGCCCGCCGGAAAGGGAAAGAGTGGTGGATAGGCGTGATGAACGGGGACAAGGAACGGGAGATTGAGATACCGTTGGATTTCCTGAAAAAGAAGAAACAAGCGGTTTTCCTGCATGACGGGAAAGAACTTGCTTCCGTGGTACGGGAAGAACGTGAGGTGTCGAAGAAAGAGGTGCTGAAAGTGAAGTTGCGGGCTGGCGGAGGATTCGTCGGACGGTGTTATTGAAATGCCCGCTTTTTGGGGAGGAACCGGAAGGAGGGCATGGCCGGTAACCGGCATGTTTTTCCCTTAAAGGTAGGTTGACATGATAAAAAAGGGCTTAATTTCTCTGAATTGGAGATTTTAAGCCCCTTTTTTGTTTCGATTTGTCCCATCCTGTTTGTTGTGGTTGGGCTATATTTGCAACCGGAAATCAATAATGGAAACGGAATGAAAATAAGACATTGGCTTTTGATGGCCTTTATGGTGATGACGGGAAGTGCTGCATGCTATGCCTCGTCTTCTTTGGTGACTTACGCTGCACCGGAGGGAGCGGAGTTGAATGATGATTTTACGGTTCAAGTGCGTCAAGGAGATGGGGAATGGAGGAACGTACCTTCTTATTTGGTTTGCGTGGATGAAGTGAGGGGGACGCAGCATTGTGTGGAAAAGGCTTCGATGGCGACTTTCGACTTCTCGGGAAAGGTGGAGGTGAAAGTCACTTATAACAAAGGAGCGGTGGACAGTGCAAGGATTCGTCCTTTGTCATACGGTATACCTTTTCAGTTAAAAGGAAAGGAGCTGATGTTCACTTTGGACAAGCCGTGCAACTTGTCGGTGGAAGTGAACGGCGATATTTTTCATAACCTGCACCTGTTCGCCAATCCGGTGGAGGTGGATGTCCCAAGAAAAAAAGACCGTAATGTGGTCTACTTCGGCCCGGGTTACCATACGCCCAAGGATGGTGTGGTGAAGGTGGAATCCGGACAGACCGTTTACTTGGCCGGTGGTGCCGTACTGAACGGGCGTGTGCTCATTGAGGGCGTACAAGATGTGAAATTGATAGGACGTGGTATTATAGATTATAAGGTAAAAGGAGGCATCCGTATAGCAAACTCCCGTAATGTACTGGTGGAAGGCATTGCCACTACCCAGTGCGCTACGGGAGGCTCGGATGCAGTGACCATCCGCAATGTGAAGGCTATCAGCTATTACGGGTGGGGAGACGGGATGAATGTCTTTGCCAGTAATAATGTGTTGTTCGACGGGGTGTTCTGCCGAAATTCGGACGATTGCACGACGGTGTACGGCACACGTTTGGGGTTCAAGGGGGGCTGCAAGCATGTCACGATGCAAAACTCCACGCTTTGGGCAGATGTGGCCCATCCCATATTCATAGGCATCCATGGTGACACGAAGAATCCGGAAGTGCTTGAGGATTTGAATTACGTCAATATCGACATTTTGGACCATCGGGAGAAGCAGTTGAATTACCAGGGGTGCATGTCCATCAATGCCGGAGACAACAATCTGGTCCGCGATGTCCGTTTTGAAAATATCCGCGTGGAGAATTTCCGTGAAGGCTCATTGGTCAATTTGCGTATTTTCTATAATAAGAAGTATTGTACGGCACCGGGACGGGGTATTGAAAATATCACGTTTAAAGATGTCTCTTATGATGGAAACCGGGCTGAGTTGTCTATTATCGAGGGATATGACGAAGAGAGGAAAATCAGGAACGTGCGTTTCGAGAACCTGCGCATCAACGGACAGCTGATTACGGACGACATGCCCGGTAAACCGGCTTGGTATAACACCGGTGACATGGCGGGTATATATGTGGGGCCGCACGTGGAGGATGTGACGTTTGTGTCCACAGAGGGCGCAATGACGAATAATGTAAGGTAGAGATGCCGTATGGTGTTTTTAAATTCGCTATATTTGTCGGCTGTATTTTGAAATGAAAAATTGTAAAACCATGAAAAGTTGGAAGAATGTTATAGGCAGGTTATGGCTGTTCTTGGGATTCCTATTGCTGTCGTGCCCTGTGCTTGCGGCAGCTTTCGTGCACCCCGGTGTGTTGCATACGGAAGAACGGATGCAACAAATCCGTGGTTTGGTGAAAGGGAAAAGCGACGACGCTTATGCCTCCTATCTGTTGTTGGAAAAACATCCGTGTGCACAGTCGGATTATAAAATGGAAGGCCCGTTCGATACCATAGCGCGTGACGGTAAATTCGGTTATACCAAATCGAGAATGGAGCGTGACTTCAGTGCGGCCTATTTGAATGCGCTGATGTGGCGTATCACGGGCGATGAGTCACATGCCCGTAAGGCGGCGGAAGTATTGACGGCCTATGCACGCACCCTGAAACGCATACCCGATACGAACGACGCTCCTTTGTTGGCCGGTTTGGAAGGTTTTAAAATCATTTATGCACTTGAAGCGTTGAAGCATACGTGGCGTAAGATGCCTGCGGAGGATTATGAAGGTGCTTTGCGGATGTTCACGAAAGTGTTCCTCCCCGTATTGGAAACGTTCTATAAGCGTAACCCTTATACGAACGGGAATTGGGGGGCTATCGTGACCAAGACTTATATGGCGGCAGCCATCCATCTGGATGACCGGAAAATGTATGAGAAGGCACGGGCTTTCTACCTTGACGGGTACGACAACGGCACATTGGCCCATTATATCGACGGGGAAACCGGCCAACTGCAGGAGAGCGGGCGCGACCAAAGCCATTGCATGCTGGGACTCGGGGCAATGGCCACGGTATGTGAACTGGCTTGGCAACAGGGGGATGATTTATATTCCGCTAAGGATAACCGCCTGTTGAAAGGATATGAATATGTGGCGCGTTACAACTTGGGTTACGATGTTCCTTTCGTGAGATGGACGGACATTACCGGGAAGTACTGCGATTGGGAGGAAGTGTCGCCGAAGGCACGCGGACGCTACATGTACGTGTTCGACATAGCCTACAACCATTATGTGAACCGGATGGGGCTTCCTATGCCTTTCACGGGACAGGTGCTCGGACAAATCAGGCCGGAAGGGTATGACCGTGACCAACCGGGTTTCGGGACGCTTTTGTTTAATGAGAAGGCAGATCATCGTAAGTTTGTGCATCCCGGCGGTTTGCATACCTTGGCCGATTTGGAGCGTATGAAGGCGATGGTGGGCGAAGGGCAGCATCCTTGGGCAGAAGGTTGGGCGGAGTTACAGAAGGATCCTTGGGCGCAATCGACGTTTGCGGCCCGCCCGATGGCCAACATGGGCGACAGCCGCCAGAAGGCTTCAATAGAAGCCCATGCGGCTTATCTGAACGCCATCCGTTGGTACATTTCCGGTGATGAGGCGTATGCCCGTTGTGCCATCAATATTTGTAATGCCTGGGCGAATACCGTGAACCAAGTGCCGAAGGCGCGGCAAGACCAAGGGCTTTTGGGCATCCCCATCGGGGAGTTTGCCATGGCTGCGGAAGTGTTGCGTGTGTGCCCGTTATGGGAAAGAACCGACTTTGAACGTTTCAAGGAGATGATGGTGGAATATTTGTATCCCGTGAGCCGGGATTTCCTCCGGACCCATGGCGGCGGCCGTGTGGACTATTGTTGGACAAACTGGGATGCTTGCAACATGGTCGCTTTGGCTGCCATCGGAGTGCTGTGCGACCGTCCGGACATTTACCGGGAAGGGGTTGAATATTTCAAGCACGGCTTGGGGAACGGAAGCATCCGAAATGCCGTGCCTTATCTGCACCGGATGGAAGATGGAACGGTGCTCGGGCAATGGCAGGAAAGCGGGCGAGACCAAGAGCATGCCCAACTGGGAGTAGGTTTCTTGGCTACGTTCTGCCAGATTGCCTGGAACCAAGGAGATGACTTGTTTGCCTACGACAGCAACCGCCTGTTGGCCGGGGCCGAATACGTGGCACGTCACAACCAGATGCGCGGTGTCCCTTTCACTTATTATAATAACAGCCAAGGGCTGAACAACCGTTGGCCTTCCGTAAACGGGTTGGGCCAATTGGAGGACCGTCCGGTTTGGGAGATGATATACAACCATTATGAAGTGTTGAAAGGCGTACCGGCACCTTATTCCAAGAGGATGGCCGAGCTTTTGCGTCCGGAACACGGTAGCAAAGACCATTTCGGATATGGGTCGTTGACCTTTTCATTACGTCCTTCCAACTATCCTATCTTGCCTGTACCGGCAGTGCCCACGGGATTGCGGGCAGAAGCCTCCATCGGGCAAATCCGTCTGGACTGGGAACCCTCTGCGGAGTATTTCGCCAACGGTTATGTGATACAGCGTTCGGAAGCAGACCGGGATGACTTCAGGGATGTCGGGGTATACAAGGAGAAAGTGACCAATTGGTTTATTGATTCCCGTATCGAAGAAGGCAAGACGTATGAATATCGGGTGGCGGCGGTCAACAAGGCCGGAACGAGCCGTTTTTCGGAGAGTGTGAGGGTGAAGGCCGTATCCGTGACAGGATGCCCGTCCGGATGGACTTATGCAGAGGTAGGCCATGTGGAGGAAGGCAGGGCAGACTATGCCGGCGTGCAGGGAGGTACCTATCGCCTGTCTTGCCGTTCGGCGGCCGTGGACGCGCTGTCGGACAATGCTCCATACCTGTACCGGAAAGTGGCAGGAGACTTTGCCGTGTCGTGCCGTATCAACAGGATGGACGGGAATACGGAAGAATGCGGCTTGATGTTAAGGGCAGCCTTAAAGGGGGATGCCACGGCCGTGACGATGACGCTTGGCCATTGGGGGCGGAGGTTTGCCCGTATGGGATACCGCAAGGAGAGCGGTGGTGAAAGGCGTTTTGCCATAGGCAATACTTATACTTGGATACCTGCCTGGTTCAAGTTGGCACGGGTGGGGAATGTCTTTTATGCGTATGAGTCTACAGATGGGGTGAACTGGTTTTATGTGCATTCCGAGGAGGTGGAAATGCCCCGGGAAATTTATGTCGGGGTGGCAGGTAGCTTTGGCGGCGGCAAGGCCGCAGGCAGCGTGGTTTTTGATGGTTTGTCGATAGAATGAAAGCTGTGGGGCGTAAGGAACAAGGGCACGTGTTTTTTTGATACGTGCTCTTTTTTTCTGTTTTTTTGATAGGGTTTACTTTCTTTTTGAAGTATATTTGCATATATTAATACCAACGAAAAATAACGTCACATAAAGAACGTGGAACGATTATGAAGAACATGTCAAGAATGTTTTGGGCATTTGTGTCTTGTATCTGTCTTGCACTTCCGTGCAGGGCGGTAGAACAGTATAAGTTTCGTTTGATAGATGTGCCGGACGGTTTGTCCGACAATCAGATTCGTGGCCTGAGCATGGTCCCGGACGGGCGTGTCGGGATAAGGACGGCCTCGATATTGAACATTTACGATGGGGCATCGTTTGAGTATTTTCCATACGACAAAGACCGGAAGTACGTGTGGACATATTCCCGTCCGCCGAAAGAGTATTATGACGGGCAGGATCGTGTGTGGATGAAGGAACTGCGTTATTTGCTGCTTCTGGACTTGAAGACGAACACTTTCAATTATGATATTCAAGGGGAGTTGGCAAGCATGGGAATCGACAAGAGGTTGAAGAACCTTTTCATTGACGATGCTAAAAATTATTGGTTCCTGACAGAGGACAATACGTTCTTTTTTTATGATGTCCGAAAACAAGAGAAAAAAGTGATAGACCGTGGTGACAGCGAGTTCACGCGCCGCTACGGCGTTCCGTTGGAATTGGCCCAATATAAGAATTTCTGTTGGATCGTGTATGATAGCGGCCTGATCCGTTGTTGGGATTATACTTCTTCCGAGTTCCTTTTTCAGGATTCACGCTTCGAGGGGATTATCAATGGATATACAGACCGGCTTTATTTGCATCCCGATTCGGCGGGGAACTTGTGGCTGATGTACAACAATGGCATTTGTTTTTATAACCGTACACTCCGGGAGTGGAAGGATGTGGCCTGCATATCCGGCATATCCAACTTCTTTACTTGCATGGACATGGATCGTGACGGGAATGTTTGGGCCGGGACTTCGCGGAGTGGCCTGCGGCGTATTGACGGGAAGACATTTTCTGTGTCCGAGATGCCGGACATGGCCTTGACGAACGGCGGAAGGCTCCATAATGACATTTATGCCGTGATGGCAGATCCGCGCGGCGGGCTTTGGGTCGGCACGTTATTTCAGGGGCTGTGCTATCATCACCCCGGCATGCAGAAATTCCAGTTGGCACAGACATGCCCCGGAAGTTCTTACATCACCAACGAATCCGTGCGCTGCTTCCTTGAGGAGGAAGATGGCACAATCTTGGTGGGGAGTGGCAAAGGCCTGTTTCGTTTCCATCCGGAAACCCATGAGGTGGAACAGGTTTTTAAAGATGAAATCAATGAATTGGTCTTGTCGCTCTCCCGCGACCGTCAGGGAAATGTGTGGGTGGGAACTTTTTTAAAAGGTTTTTACCAAATTTGCGGGGGGGGGATGTAAGCATTTTTTAAGAAGCCAAGGCGATTCCGAGCAGGACGTGGCGCAGAATGTGTCGCGGGCATTGTATGAAGACTCCCATGGAAATTATTGGGTCAGCGTGAATGGCGGCGTGGGGCTGTTGGACCCGGAGGACGGAACCATTGAGTTTATGCTGCATGAACGGCATCCGGAGTTGAAGAACTTTAAGTTGATTCTTTCTCTTTGTCCCACAGGGAAAGATTGTTTTGCCGCGTTGGGGGACAACGGCTTGTTTTATTACGACGCAGGAAAAGACGAAGTTCGGATTCCCGATACACGTAAAGATAAATACTATAAATCCGGCATAAAATATTTTGGCTTGCTGACCGACGCACGCGGTTTGCAATGGTTTGCCACGGAGGACGGCATCCGGATTTGGGATAAAAAGACGGAACGTCTTTATTTGCTCACGATGTCCGAAGGGTTGCCGAACAATACGGTTTCTTCCATTTTGGAGGACTGTGACGGGGTAGTGTGGGCTTCGACCCTGAATGGTATATGTAAGATTATTCCCCGTGAAGAGGGAAAAGGCGGGTATCATTTTTCCGTAGTGGCATTCGGTGTGCCGGACGGGTTGCAAAGCGGGATGTTTTATGACCATGCCGCACTGAAAGCGAAAAACGGGATGCTTTATTTCGGAGGGGCACACGGGTTTAATTATTTCAATCCCGGGCACATGGTGTGTGAAGAAGCTGCCAACCGCCCCATCCTGACAGGGCTTAGTATTTTCAATACACCCGTCCGGGTGGGAGAAGAATATGAGGGACATGTCGTTTTGTCTGCCCCCATGACCCGTACGGACAAGATAGAACTTCGTTATGATGAGAATTTCATATCCATAGCATTTTCCGGGTTGAATTACGCCAACCCGTCCCACACTTATTATAAATACAGGTTGAAAAATTATGAAGAGGGATGGACGGAGACCCGTGCCGCCAGCCTTGGACGTGCCGTGTATACCGGCTTGCGTCCCGGGACGTATGAGTTTGAAGTGTATGCGGCCAATGGCGACAAGGTGTGGAGCAAGGAACCTGCCCGGCTGTCCATTGTCGTGCATCCTCCTTTTTGGGAAACCTATTATGCCATGGCGGTGTATGTCCTTGTAGCTATTGGCGTGGTCTATTGGCTTTCACGGATGTACGTGCGCCGGGAAAAGGAAAAGATGATGGAGGAGCGCAGGGAAAACGCCAGGAAGCAGCAGGAGCATCTGGAAGAGATGAAGCTGCGCTTTTTTACGAATGTAAGTCATGAATTCCGTACGCCCCTCACGCTGATCCTGACACCTCTCGGGACACTTATCAAACAGCAGGGCGACGTGGACTTGAAACAGAGGCTGACCGTGATTTACCGTAATGCGGAAAAACTGCTCCAGTTGGTGAACCAGTTGTTGGATTTCCGGAAATTGGAGATGCGGGGGGAGAGATTGTCGGTCAGCATGGGGGATATGGTCGTGTTCGTCCGGGATGCGGTCGAGGCTTTCCGCGGACTTGTGAAAGAAAAAGGTATCACGTTGACTTTTGAAAGCAAGGTGGAGCATTTTTATATGAACTATGACCATGACAAGGTCTATAAGGTGGTGAACAATCTGCTTTCCAATGCGGTGAAGTTTACCCCCTCGGGCGGTTGCATAGGCGTAGGCGTGGAAAGTTCGGTCCGCAACGGGCGTGAATATGTAGCCGTGTCCGTTCGGGATACGGGGTGTGGCATGGAAGAAGGGGACAAGGAGCGTATATTTACTCGTTTCTACCAAGTGGAGGACGGCCACAAGACCCAACCGGGCAGCGGGATAGGTTTGCATCTGGTCAAGGGCTATGTGGATTTGCACGGTGGAGAGATTACGGTGGACAGCCGGCCTGGTGAGGGCAGCACTTTTACGGTTCTTTTGCCGGCAGACTTGCAGCACGACGAAAAAGCCACCGTGCCGCACGGGGAGGACAAGGAGACGGTGGAAGCTTCCGTCCTGTCGGCCGGAGAAGAAGACGAAGAGCCGTCCGGTGGGAAGAAAAAGCTGTTGGTCGTGGAAGACAATGCGGATTTCAGGGCTTATTTGGTTCATGAACTCAGTGCGGATTTCGACGTGGTAGAAGCCGGGGACGGCGTGGAAGGGGAGGAAATGGTGCGTGAGGAATGGCCCGACCTCGTCATTTCGGACCTGATGATGCCGCGGCGCGACGGCATAGCCTTTTGCCAACGGATGAAGAATGACATTCATACTTCCCATATCCCTTTCATCTTGTTGACGGCCAAGATGTCGGATGACGCACGTATAGAAAGTTACAAGGCCGGTGCCGATTCGTATATCTCGAAACCTTTCAATTTCGAGCTGTTGCAGGTCCGTGTCCGTAAACTCATCGAGCAACGGGAGGCGAGGAAGGAAACGTTCAGGAAAAACATTGAAATCACTCCGAGCGAGATAACCACCACGTCTTTGGATGAAGAATTCGTGAAGAAGGCTTTGGCTTTCGTGGAGAAAAACATGGGCAATGCGGAGTATTCTTTGGAGGATTTGAGCAAAGACCTCGGTTTGAGCAAGACACACCTGAACCGAAAGCTGACGGTCATCTTGAACATGAAACCGCTTCAGTTCATCCGTTCCGTCCGTTTGAAACGTGCCGCCCAGTTATTGGCGGGCAGCCAATATAACGTGGCGGAGATTGCGGATAAGGTAGGGTTTAACACCATCAAATACTTCAACCGTTATTTCAAGGAAGAGTTCGGCATGACACCTACGCAGTACCGTGAAGCGAACAAGAGGGAAAACAAAAGTCCTAAAGCCTAAAAATGTCTTGTTTTATTGTCGTGTGAAACCCTTTGTGCATGGGGTGGATTTTCGGTCTCAGCCAAACGGATTTTTAATCTCAGGAGAATGAAAAATCAATCTCAGCCAAATGATTTTTCATTCTCCTGAGATTGATTCAAGGGTTTTATGCTATCTTTTTCGCCATCTTATGTATGTGGTTATGAGTGTCTTATGTGCGGTGTTAGAAATTGTCCAATCATTTGTTATTTTTTGTCCCATATTGTATGGAATGAATCATATAATTTTGGAACGTTGTATTTTTAAAATGAATGCTATGAACAAAAAGAGCGTATTGTCGTTGCTGTTTGCCTGTATGTCTTTGTCCGGAATGGGGCAGGGGTTCATACATCCCGGCATATTGCACACGCAGGCGGATTTCGACAGGGTGAAGGAAAAGTTGGCCACCGGGCAGGAACCTTGGACGGCGGCCTACAACAAGTTGATGACCAGCAAGCATGTGGATTTGAATTGGAAGCCCAATCCCACAGTCAAGATTATCCGTGGAGGATGGAATGTCTGGGAACCGGAAGGTGACAATTATGGAGCCGCCATGAATGATGCAGCTACAGCCTACCAGTGTGCACTGGTTTGGAAGATTACCGGAGATGAGCGTTATGCGGAAAAGTCTGTTGAAGTCATGAACGCATGGGCCAGGACCTGCCAGAAAGTGTCCGGTAATTCCAACGGAAGCCTTGCCTCCGGGCTTTATGGATATGAATTTGCCAATGCAGGAGAATTGATGCGGGACTACGAAGGGTGGAACCGTGAGGATTTCAAACGTTACCAACAGTGGATGCTGAGGGTGTTCAGTGACCAAAGTTTCGGTTTCCTGCAGGAGCGTCATGGTTGTGCAGACGATCATTACTGGTCGAATTGGGGGTTGTGCAACGTGTTGTGCGAAATCAGTGTGGGCATTTTGTGCGACGACATTTATGTGTACAATGCCGGTATGGAGTATTACAAGTACATGGAGGACCACCGCTATGCCGAGACGCTTCGCAATCTGGTATGGAAGCTCCATCCGGACGAGCGTGGACCCTTCGGTTATTTCGGACAAATGCAGGAATCCAACCGAGACCAAGGACATGCTTCCATGGCTGTGGTTTTGGCAGCGGATGTGTGTGGGGCAGGTTTGAACCAGGGAGATGACCTTTATGCCTATATGGACGACCGCATTGCGGCCGGTTTTGAGTATGTGGCGGCTTACAATACTTTTGAGGAAAACCTGCCCAATTCTCCATACACCAATTCGGACGGCACTTTCCCCGAGATGGGGTCTGGCGGGCAAGGCACCAACCGCTGCGGTTGGCCGCGCATCGTGAACTACTACGAAAACATCCGTGGCGTGGACATGCCCTATTCGCATAAGATCATGATGGTCCACGGTGACGGCATAGATGCTGGAGGAGGGTTCTATGGCGGCAACAGCGGCGGATACGACCATTTGGGTTTCACCACGCTGATGTGTTCCTTGGATCCGTTGGAAGACAAGACCCTTGTGCCAACCGTCCTGAAAGGGAGCATCGGGTATGACGGTGAGGCGTTGGACCGTACTTTGTTGAATGCCGTCCCGAGAGGGGCGAAAGTGACGCTGAAGGTGGCTTTGCCGGATGGTGAGACTGATACCGGAAAGTGGTCGTGGGACGATGATGCTTCTTGCACTTCGGCCGAGCGTGAGGTGGAAGCGGATACCTCTTTCGTGTACCGCGTGCGTTATACGAATGCGGCAGGAGTGGTAAGCACGCAGATGTTCTCCATACAGGTGGCTGGTGAGGCATACGTGCGTGACTGTACGCCTTATTGCAAATATGCTTACCGGGAAAGCCAGGACACTTTGATTTACGTGAAGAAGAACGAGAGCGTGATTTTAGGCATGGATTACGGTGGATGGCATGTCAAGTCATGGCGTTGGGAAAAGAGCACGAACGGGGAGAGGTGGTCGAAGCTGAACAACGCGACAACCAACCGTTTTGAATTGGCCAGTGTGGCTTCCAGTGCCTATTACCGTGTGACGATGGAACACAAGTCGGGAGTGCTCAAGTCTCAGGTGTTCCGCGTGGAGGTTTCCGAAATAGATCCTTTCATTATTTATAATGGCGAAGAATATCCCGGTACTTCCATGGTGTTGCCGCGCGGGGCTTCTTTCAGCCTTTATGCCAAGCCTACGTCCATATTGAGCCAGTCGGTGAATTCGACGCGTATTTATAAATGGGTCGTGGGCAACGATACCATCCAGGCCGACACGCTGACTTACCATTTGGATGATTTGGGCGGGCAGGTGGCCGATTTGAACGATACCCTGCATGTATCGGCCATGGACACCAGTTTCAATGTTACCTTGGTGTTCCAACGTTTTTCATCTACAGGGAAAGAGGCTCGCACGGTGTACCATTTCGATGTGCCGGTATATGAGACCAATGTTTTGTCTCCTTCTGATAAGGACAGCTACTATATCCAAGAGGCTATGGGCGGTCGTTACCTGCGGAATACGGACGGTCAGTTCATGACTTATTCAGAAGATACCGATGAAGAGTATCTGTGGCGCATCCGCCGCCTTCCCTCTACATACGGTTCGCGTTACATGTTCATCAGCCGTACCAACAGCGGGCAGCATTTGTCGGAGGACGGGCGTCTGAGTTCGGCGAGCGATTATTCCCGTCATTCTTTCAATTTGTGGCATAAATGCGGGTCGGACGACTTGTATGCCATAGAGCGTTCCTCGTCCGCGTCCGGCGGTTTGTGGGAGATTGCTCCGGAGTCATCGGTCATATCGGTGAACCAAGGGCTTTGCACTTCATTCCCGTTCCGTCTGGTGAAGAAGGAAGACGGTTCTTCTGTGGAGGATGCCGTTTTGGAGAATGAGGAGGGCATCCCGTTGTTGGAAGTTGTCGGTCGTGGTGAAGGCAGTCTGGAAGTCTCTGTGGACGAAGAGGGCTTGTTGGATGTATATACACTTGAGGGTAGCCTGTTGAGCAGTGTCCGTTGTGTGCCGGGTACAAACCGTGTGGATCTGCTGTCGCGGAAAGGCATGATGATTTTGCGCTATGTGACGGCTTCAGGGCGTTGCAAGAGCCTGAAGGTGATGTAGGGCTATGGGATGGAATGAGTATGGGACGATAGGATAAAGGTGGTTTTTTACATTTTGTATGTATTGAAAATCAGTGGTTTCTGTGCCATGTTATAAAATGTCTAATCATTTGTTATTTTTTGTCCCATACCTTAATTTAAATAGTGCCTACCTTTGAAAACGGTTGGATAAAGAGACGCTTTTGCAGTCAATGGGTTCGGCTGTGATATGCGATAAGAATAATGAACCTTAAAACTTATGAGCATGAAAAGAAGAACGACGAAAATTTTTTCTGTCCGGTTGGGCAAACGCTTGCCAGTGGCTTTGATGACCATGGCATTGACGGCTGCCAACATGGCCTTTGCCCAAGAAGAGAATCCTTGGGTGGGTGAGGCTCTGCCTGCGGAAGGCGGTGAGTTTTACCTTTATAACAAGAGTGGTGACGGTTTCCTTTTGGGTGCCAATACCTGGGGGACGCAAGGTTCCTTGGGACAGCCGGGATTATTGTGCACGGTAGTCGTGTCGAACGGGAAATACAAGATTGTGACCCGTTGCAACGGTGACAACAGGGGCTTGGGTAGCGATGGGTATATCGACAATGGCAATCCGGCTGAATATACCTTCACCGATCCCACGCCGGATGACGGCCTTAATGAGTATGTGATGAACTTGGATGCCAACAAATGGTTTTATTATGGAGGGGAAGGCACAGTGCTGACTTTGGACGGTAACGGAAGTGCCACTGACGCGCAATGGTTGTTCGTTTCGAAAGCGCAGCGTGAGCAAAAGCTTGACCAAGCGACCAAAGACCATGGAGTGGATGCCACGTTCTATATCATGGGAGCCAGTTTTGTCCGCACGGAACCTCATAATTGGAAAGAAGTGCATAATGGGGGAACGGTCAGTTTGAGTTCTCCGGGTGGAGCTTCTGGAAATCATTTTTATTGTGCGGAGGCGTCCAATAATGACAATTTCGATATTTACCAGGAACTTACTGGCATCCGTAACGGGCGTTACCGTTTGACCTGCCAAGGTTTTTATCGAGGTGACGGTTCGGCCCGGAACGCCATGTTGTATGCCGGCTTGGTTGAATCCCCTCTTCTTTTGGCCGAGAGTGAGGAAGATGTTCCCGCAGATGCCAACAAGGCTGCGATTGCCTTTGGCGACGGGCGTTATGCCGGTAATACGGTGGAAGTGATTGTGCAGGACGGTACTTTGCGTCTCGGTGTGAAGAAAAATGCGTATATCAAGAATGATTGGGCCGTTTTCGACAATTTCCGTTTGACATATTTGGGAGAGGCAACGGCAGAAGAAGCCTTTACTGAGTTGATGGGTTCATTCCAGAATCTGATTAATGACTTTAATGACCTTGGAGCTGAAGCTATAAAATCAGAGCTTCAGGCCGTATATGACAAGTATGCCGGAACCACAGGCGATGTCACGGAAGCGTTGCAAGTGGTGTCGGAGACTGTGAAATCGGCTAATGCCGCACGTGCTTTGACCATGGCTTTGAATAATGCCGTGAAGGGGGCTGAGGCATATTGGGCAAAAGTCGAGAACGGGGAGGTCACATTGAACAATGCTTTGAAGACTTCTTTGCAGCAACAGATTGCGGAAGCTAAGAAACAACTTGCGGAGACCAATATGGCTGATATGGTCGTCGGGGCAGAAGAAAGTGCCACGAAATTGAATGCAATGGTGGTTTCGGCCCGGAATTGGGCCGGATTGTCATACGCTTTAGGAAAGGCAAAGGCTTTAGCCGACCGGTTGGGCGGATTGGAGAACACGGATGAGTATAAGAAAGTGTTGGCTGATTTGGATGCCGTGGAATTGACATTTGACGATGCCATCTTGGATGTGGCTGCCTTGAATGCGAAAATCCAAGAGAAACTGACGCCGGAATTCTTGGCTACTGTCACGGAAAAGAACAAATTGGATATGACAAGCTTTATTACCAATCCGAATATCTTTAATAATACCGGTGTACAGAACCAGATGCCTGGTGGGTGGATTCTCGGTCGGAACGATGCCCGTGACAACAGTATTTGGTGTACGGTGACTGACGGTGATGGCGAATTGCATGCCGGTAACTGGTCTGGTAATAAAGGCAACGACGTGACAGGAGTGCATTATTATCAGAAAATAGGAATCGGGGATGGTGCGGTCAAATTGCCGGACGGTTTGTATCAGTTGGCGGCTGCCACTTATTCAGACGGTGATCCGAATAAGATTGTACTGTATGCGACATCTGACAGTGTAAATATCGACACGGTGTATTTTAACCGCGACAGGATGCTTTATGATGAGGCTCTTTCTAAGACAGATGTGACCAGTACGGTAGAAGATGTCGTGGTGGTGGATGGCCAGTTGTATATCGGTGTAAGGGGAGCAGATCCGGAGAATAACCATCAAGGAGGTAATGGTAAGAATTGGTATGCCGATAACTTCCGTCTTTATTTTGCCGGTTCTGATGTTCTTGGTGCTTACCGTGGACGTTTACAAGACCGTTTGGATAAGGCTGTCGTATTGCATGATTCTTTGGCTGTTTATGGCATTGATGACAGTGAGTCTTACGGTTTTGCCTTGGATCCGGAAGAGGGTTATTATATATTCTTGACGGAAGGGACTTTGGATGACGTTTCTTATGCCATAGACGACTTGGACAAGATGAACGCAGATGCTGAGAAATTGATTGCGAATTATTTGCTTTTGACTCCGTTGGTGCAGAATGGAAATAATTTCAATAACCAATTGAATGAAGGTGTTTTGTTTGCCCAACCTACAGCAAAGAAAACATTTAGTGCGGCTTTGGAGATGGCTGCGGAAGTGGCTGAGGATATGTCTTGGGACAATTATTTGTCGGACGCAGTGGTTGAACAGGCGGAGGCTCTAAAGGCGGCCACTGCGGAGTTGATGAATTCCGTGGCACTTTGTTACCCGATGGGTACTGCCAAAGTTCTGGCTGACCAGATAGGGGGCTTGGCACAAACAGAGGCTTACCTTAACGTAATGACTTATCTTGCTTCGGATGAGTTGGATCCTTTGGATGTGGATTTGGCGGTACAAGCCTTGCAAGGGGAGTGTGTCAATGCCATGACTCCTGAAGTGTTGTCCCGGGCAACAGCTGATGAACCGTTTGATATGACGACATTTGTTGTCAATCCCAATATCTATCAGGATGCCACGGATGATGAAGGCAATCCGACGGATGTGAGAATCAATGGATGGACATTGGAGACGAATGCCGACCGCGCACCGCGTACAGGAGCCACTTCTGGTGATACTTGGATGTACACGACCAGTCACTCTAGCAATGACGCTCATAATATTTCTTCGGCTACGGATTATCGTCAGGTTATCGGTACGCAACCCGAAGTATCTGCCGAGGGTAAGTATGGATTACCTACCGGTGCCTATCGTGTGGAAGCTGCTACGTTCTTGAACCATGAATGGGACAAGATGAGGCTTTACGCACAGACGAACAGTGTGGAGGTAAGTACTGTGACCGGAAGTGCCGGACAAGACAGTCTTGTATATGCCTATACTGAAATTGAATATGCCGACAGTGCCTTTAACGGAAAGCAGGATGTATGGGATGCAGCACAGGCTACTTTGGGAACGACCACGGTGGTTCCTGAAATCTATGTGGAGAATGGGGCCGTAACTATCGGAATACGTGGTAATGGACGAGTTGGAGGAAATGATTCTTGGTTCCTGGCCGACAATTTCCGTCTCTATTATATAGGTACGGAAAGAGGAAGCAATATCGGTGTCACCATGATGGATTGCAACGCTAATTCGTCGGAACTTGTAGATGTATACGATATTACCGGCAAGCTTGTGCGCAAGCAAGTGAAACGTGCCGATGCGGTGAATGGCTTGAAGAAAGGCATCTATATTGCAGGCGGCAAGAAATATGTAGTGGCAGGCAATTAATCTAAAACAAAACGGGACGGGACACCGCCGTGTGCCGTCCCGTTTCTCCCATTTAAGGTGAAAGGAAAACAAAATTTAAAATAAAGGTTTTATGCTAATAAAGGTATTACGTGCAAGGACGTATAAGGTGTTGCTTTCCACTGCTATTGGGGTGGGTGTACTTTGCATGATGCCCTCCTGTTCGGATGATTATGAATGGGCACAGGAGAAACCCTCGTGGTTGGGGCAAAGCATTTATGACGAGTTGGCACGTCGAGGTAATTTCAGTATTTACTTGAAGATGGTGGATGACTTGGGGCGCACCGAATTCTTAAGCAAGACCGGTAGCGTGACGGTCTTCGTGCCCGACGATGATACTTATCGCGCTTATTTCAAGGCGCACGGTGTGGACGAGAACCATATTTCTATTCCGATGAAGAGGTTTTTGGTGAACACTTCCATGTTGGAGAATGCCTACGTGCTTGATTTGTTGACCAACCAACCGTCAGGAGACAATATATTGAAAGGGCAGGTGATGCGCCGTACCAATACGCAATGGTCGGTGTATGATTCCATTCCGGCTGTGTCCGTGGCAGAACTGCCTGAGGCTTCAGTGAGTGCGGATTACTGGGGCGGATTGCGTGGAAGGCATCAGCCCGTGTATAACCTGATTGAAGAAGGGACTGTGCCGATGGTGCATTTTATTTGGCGCCAAATGATGTCCAAGGGCATCACTAAAAAAGATTTTTCTTACCTTTTTAATGGAACGGAGTTCCAGGAAGAGGATGTATATATAAATAATGTGAAGGTACGCGAGGGGAATGTGACGTGCCAGAACGGATATATCCATATTATGGATGGTGTGCCGGAACCTTTGCCCAACATGGCCGGTTATTTGCGTACGAAAGGGGCTACCTCTTTGTTCAGCAAATTGATGGACCGTTATTCAGCTCCTTTCGTATCAGCTTCCCTTTCCAATTCTTACAAGGATTTGCACGACCGTTATGCTGACCAGAATCTTTATCCGGCGTTGGCCGGAGGTGACTCCATATATGGACGACGTTATTTTTTCTCTTCGGCCGATGGGAATTCACTGACTTCGTACAACGGTGTGGAAGTGGACGGCGTGCTGAAATTTGATCCTTCGCGTAACGATTATGCAGAAGGGAATATCTATACCGCAGGTGGGGAGTATACGGATAATGTCAACTTGGACATGGGTGCTGTCTTCGCTCCTACGGATGAGGCGTTGAATTCGTATTGGAACAGTGAAAACGGCTCTTTCTTGCGTGAACGTTATCCGAGTGACGAGCCTTTCGAAAACGTTCCCAATGATGTGTTGGCAGAGTTCTTGAACAACCATATGCAGTATTCGTTCTTGTCTTCTTTGCCCAGCAAATTCAATTTGGTATTGGATGATGCCAAAGATCCTGTCGGACTTGACGAGGCTGATATTATAAAAGGAAGCACGGCTGTGTGTAACAATGGTGCCGTGTACGTGATGAAAAAAGCCTATGCTCCGGCATCGTTCCGTTCCGTATTGGCTCCGACGTTGGTCAATGAGAATATGAAAATCATGAATTGGGCTATTAGAAGTTTGGAGTTCAGGCCTTACTTGTTATCTATGGTGAGCCATTATGATTTCATGATATTGACGGATGAGGCCCTTTCCCGTTACATTGACCCTGTATCGTATAGCGGAACGGACCCGCGGTGGTTCAAGTTTTATTATAATGCGGAGAAGAACCAGGTGGAAGCGTATTCTTACCGCTATGATAAGAAATTGGGCGGATGGGCCGGCTGCACGGAGGATGACATGCGCATATTGGGCAGCACGTTGCAGGAGGATAGTGAGGGCAATTCATATTATCAAATCAATCCTGTGGTCGAGAACCGTCTGACCGATTTGCTGAACTTCTGTATCGTTCCCCGGGATGTGAACGGGGGCAATTATGTGGGTAATGGTTCTGTATATTACCAGACGAAGGATGACGGACCCATGAAGGTTGAAAAAGTGGGCGGGCAAGTGACCGTGACCGACCAGTATTCCGGGGAAAAAGTAACAACGCAGGATTTCGTAACGATGGACAATGGGGTGTATTACGTGCTTGACCAAATGGTACAGCCTACATTCCATAGTTTGATGCAGGAGTTGGTGGAACATCCGGAGTATTCTGAATTTTACGAATTGCTTTTGGGAAATGAGGAATGGACGACCAACGAGTCTAACCTGTATTCTTTGATTTCTACAAAATCTTTGAATATGAACGATGACAATGCGGCCATACAGACTTTCAGTTCTTATCATTATACGGTATATGTGCCGGATAATGCGGCTATGGAAAAAGCTTACAGCCTCGGGTTGCCGCGTTGGAAGGACATCAACAATCTGGCCAACGTGTATGCCGGGACGGATGTCGATGTGGATTCTTTGAAACAGGCTTACACCCAACGGGTGATGAACTTCTTGAAGTACCATTTCCAAGACAATGCGGTTTATATCGGTGGGGATGCCCGTAATATGTCTTTCGAGACTGCGGCAACCCATTCGGACGGTGCAGACAAGGGGTTGAGCTATACCTTGCGGGTGAATTCTGATGCCACAGGTATTACGGTGGCAGACAATTCGGAGAAGACGGGTGTAGTTCGTATAACGACTGAAAATCCAGAATTCTATAACCGGATGACACGTGAGTACACATTCTCGGAAAAGACGGAAAATGGTAATATCAATGCTTCTTCATACGTGGTGGTTCATCGTGTGAATGAACCTTTGATATACGATGACGAATGTTTCTGCCTGAAAGATAATGAACGTGTTCCGGAGGATTAACAATACCATGAATCATAAAAAAAGAGGTTATGAACAAGATAAAATATTTGATAGTATTCCTATTCTGCTTATGTCCGCTGTGGGCCGTCGGGCAGAACCAAGTGGCAAGCGGTACCGTGTCGGACGATTTGGGTCCTCTGATGGGAGTGTATGTGGGAGAGATAGATGCGGCCAACCGTATTGTATCGGCCGCAGTGACCGATATGAACGGGCATTTCACCCTAAAAGTACAAAACCCTAAGAATAAGTTGCGTTTTACTTATATGGGGTACAAGACGGTTTTGCAGGAAATAGGAAAGCGGGTGGTTTTCGATATCATGATGGAGGAAAACAGTAAGGTGATGAAAGAGGTCGTGGTGGAAGCCCGTCCGAAGATAGCCACCGGAGGATTGGAAATACCGGAACGTGAACAGTCTTTTGCCCAACAGACTATTAAGATGACGGAATTCGAAGGTTTGTCCTTCACTTCTGCCGACGAGGCTTTGCAAGGACGCATTGCCGGTTTGGACATTATCGCTTCATCCGGAAACCTGGGTTCGGGTACGACGATGCGTTTACGCGGTGTGTCAACCATTATGGGAAATGCGGAACCGTTGATTGTCGTGGATGACAACATCTTTGAGACCAATGCCAATGATGACATTGATTATACGAGTATGACGGATGAAAAGTTTGCCGAATTATTGTCTATCAACCCGGAAGACATAGAGAGCATTACGGTGCTGAAAGATGCGGCGGCTACGGCTATTTGGGGATCGCAAGGTGCTAACGGGGTCATCAATATCGTAACCAAGCGTGGAAGGCGTGGCAAGCCCCAGTTTACTTATTCTTTGAGGTTGAAGGGGACTTATCAGCCGGAGGGTTACAAATTATTGAACGGAGATGAGTATACCATGATGATGAAAGAGGAACTTTTCAATGTGAACCAAAATCCCGAAAGTCAGCCGGAACTGAATTATGACCCGACGTTTTCTGAATACGAACAATTCAATAACAATACCGACTGGAGGGATGCCGTGAAGCAGTTCGGGTTGTTCCAAACGCATTATGTTTCTTTGTCGGGAGGCGGGGAAAAAGCGAATTATCGTATTTCTGCCGGTTATGACCATCAGATAGGTTCTATCATCGCTCAGAAACTGGATCGTTTTACAACCCGTATGGCATTGGATTATTTTGTGAACGACCGCATCAAGATTTCGAGTGACTTTGCACTGACTTATACGGACAACCACATGAATAGTGATGATTTGTTGGGGATAGCTTATACGAAGATGCCCAATCTGGCTATTTATGACGAGGATGCGTACGGTAATTCTTTGGGTACGTATTACATGCAACCGAGGTTTGTGGAACGGTACCAAGGGGACAAGGATGAACTTTCGTCACAACGCGGTAAAGTGAATCCGGTGGCTTCGGCATATTTGGCAAAGAAGGAGGAACGTAGTTATAACATCCAACCCCAATTCGATTTCCAATACCGTTTGTTGGGACTTGACGAGACTTCGCACCAATTGACTTATAAGGGGACTGTGGTATTGAGCATTTATAATAAATACAATGATTCTTACTATCCTTGGGAGTTGAGGAATGTGGATTTCAAGGAGAATGAGAAAGGGATAAATTCCGCTTCTTCGGCTTTTGAAAAGAGTTTCGGTTTTAACACACGTCATCAGTTGACATATATCCCTTATATCATGAACCAAGACCACTCGGTACGCTTGTTCTTTAAAGGGGAAATGGTTTCCGGTACGTCCAGTTCCCAGTTCTTGAGTTCATACTTGTTGCCAAGCGGAACCATCACTTCCGGGACAGCCGGTGGCTTTTTGAACGAGACGAAAACGGGGGCAGGTCATTGGCGGAAGGCCAATTGGGTGCTTCAGGGGCATTATGCCTACCAGTCCAAGTATTCGTTGGATTTGGCCTTGCGCGGAGAAGGAAACACCCGTTTTGGCCAAAAGTACCGTTGGGGGTATTTTTATTCAGCTTCCGGCCGTTGGAACATTTCGGATGAAAAATGGATGGAACCTACCAAAAAATGGTTGAGCATGTTTGCGGTTCGTTTCGGATGGGGCGTGACGGGTACGCAACCTCCTAAGGAAGATACTCATTTCAGTGTGTATGGTGTAGACGGAGGGTATATTAATTCCATCGGGATGCGGCCGAACAATGTCCGCTTGACGGATTTGCGTTGGGAAAAACAGTCTGCGTGGAACTTAGGATGGAATATCGGATTGTTTGATGATTTGGTTACGGCGGATATCAATTTGTATTCCCATAAGAAAACAGACTTGATGACCGAACATGCTTCTATTCCCACAACGACCGGTTTTTCGGAGTTGATTGTGGAGAATGGTGGAGACATGTTGAATAAAGGTTATGAAATCAATTTGAACCTGAACCGTGTAAAATTGGCGGGAGATTTGGCAGCTACTTTCAATCTTACGTTCGCTAATAACCGGAATACCATTACGGCCATGACACCTACGCGTCTGAATGCCATTAATGGAACAGGGGTCAAGTTACCTAAAAACGGGGAGTATATGTCCCGTGTGCAGATAGACAACCCGTTTGGTGCGATTTACGGCTTGCGTTACAAAGGCGTGTATGCTTACAGTTACGACCAGTTCGACAAGGCACAGGCATCCGGCGCGACTTGTCCGGTGGCGCGGGATGAGGCCGGAAGCGTCATTTATGGTGCCAATGGAGAACCGATGCCCATGTATTATGATTATAATGGTACGAAATATGCTTTTACCGGTGGTGATGCTATTTATGAAGATGTGAACCATGACGGAAGCATTGATCAATATGATGTGGTCTATTTAGGCAGCTCATTGCCCAAATTGACTGGTGGTTTTGGGTTTAGGTTGTTCTATAAAGGATGGAGTTTGAATGCGCAGTTCAACTACCGTTATGGTAACAAGATTGCAAATGTGGCACGAATGAGGGCGGAAAACATGCATGGTGCCGACAATCAGAGTACGGCGGTGAACTATCGTTGGCGTAAGGAAGGTGACGGTGCAAATGGGGGACATGTGTTGCCTCGGGCTTTGTATGGCCAAGGATATAACTGGATGGGTAGCGACCGTTTTGTGGAAGACGGCTCATTCTTGCGCCTGAACTATTTGCAATTTTCTTATGGGTTTGACTCCAAGCTTATCAAGCGCATCGGGCTTTCCCGCCTGAACCTCTACGTGAGCGGAGAGAACCTGTTCTGCCTGACCAAATACTCAGGCGTGGATCCCGAAGTGAATTATGGTGATATGGGAGTGACTAAAGACGAGGCGATTACTCCTCGTGCAAAGTCTTTCACATTCGGGTTGACAGCAACGTTCTAATGACATGAATAAACAGAAGGAAATATGAAAAAGATATTGAAAACCGGGACATTGGCCATGGCCGTTTCTCTCGCCGCTTTTACGACTTCCTGTGGCGACTTCTTGGATATCACGCCCCTGAATGCTGTGGTGGTGGAAAACTATTGGGAGAAGAAAAGCGAGGTGGAGAGTGTGATAACTTCTTGCTATTTTCACATGCAGGACAAGGGTTTCTCACAACGTGTGATAGCCTGGGGGGAGTTACGGGGCGACAATTTGACTGAAACTTCCACAATGGCCGCAAAAGAAAAGGAGCTTTATGATTTTTATACGAATAATATCGTTCCGGACAACAGTTGGACTTCGTGGGCGGATTTCTATAATGTAATCAATTTATGCAATACCATCTTGCATTATGCACCTGGGGCCCAAGCCAAGGATGGAAATTATTCAGTAGACGAATTACGTACGCATGAAGCCGAAGCCAAGTCGATTCGCGCCTTGTGTTATTTCTATTTAATCCGCACCTTTAAAAAAGTGCCGTTGGTGCTTCAGGCGACTATCGGCGATGATGTGGATTTCAAAGTACGTGCATCCTCCGAGCAGGATGTGTTGGAACAGATTATTGCAGATTTGGAATGGTCAGAAGATTATATATGGAATAAAAAGTTTTTTGATGATGAACGCGAAAGGAAAGGACGTTTCAATAAGTTATCCGTGAAAGCCCTTTTGGCAGATATTTACTTGTGGAAAGGGGATTATGCCAAGTGCGCGCAATATTGCAAGGAAATCATGGATGAGAAAATGGCAGAGTACAATGTCATCAAAACAGCAGAATTGGAGGGGGATTTTATATCTTCTTCTACGGAAGGCTCTCTGGCCTTGTACAATGGCTATCCGCTTTTGGATGAATCTTATTCATCGCATTATCCTTATACCATGTTGTATGAGCGGGGTAATTCATTTGAAAGTATTTTTGAGCTTCAATACGATTATGATAACCGTAAGGATGGCAATGAAGGTATTTCTTATTTCTACGGAAATCATAAAGACCTTTCAGGCAGGGTCAATACAGCGGCTTATTTGACCAATCAGACGGCTGATGCCTTGTTTGCAGACGCATCTGATTTACGGTTGGAAGAGAATACCGGATATAAGGGCGAACCCTCGAACAGTTATCCTGTCTATAAGTTTCGTTTCTTGTATTTTGGAAATGATGAAAGAGTGCTTCGCTCCACGGCAGAGAATTGGATTGTTTACCGTTTGACGGATGTGATGTTGATGCGTGCTGAGGCTTTGGCTTATATGGGAGGGGATGAAAACAAGCAGGAAGCTTTTGAGATTGTGAAATCTGTGAACATGCGGTCGTGCAAAGGGCGTAGCTTGTTGGTGTATGATGCCGATAAGATCAAGAACATCGTTTTGGATGAACGGCAGCGTGAATTGATGTTCGAGGGGAAGCGTTGGTATGACTTGATGCGGATGGTACGTCACTCCGACAATCCGGTGAATGCGATGTCCACCTTGCGTAGTACGTATTTGCAACGTAAATATGGAACGGGAGGACGTGATGCCGTGGCTCGGATGGGGTCATTGGACAATTTGTATCTGCCTTTTTATCAGAAAGAGTTAGATGTGAATCCGTTGTTGGTACCGGACCAGAATCAGGCTTACATCATTTATTAATCAAGAGTAAATAGAAGTAATATGAAACGTAACATATATAATAAGGTAATAGGATGTGTGGTTTTGGCAACCACGCTGTCCGGCTGTTATGACGACGGTGTGGAAGGTGACAGTTATTATGTGTTCCAAGGTCAGACGGTTGGTGATTATTTGGATGCGGACGGGAAATATGGTGAGTTTTCCACTATTTTGGAACGTGCCGGCATGAAAGGTTTGATGTATGCTTATGGGGATTACACTTGCTTTGCACCGACCAACGAGGCCATAGACCGTTATGTGGATAGTAATTATCCGGGCTGCACGTTGGAGACCCTGCCGGATTCTGCAGTGGTGGCCTTGGCCAAAAGCCATTTGATAGGCGTTCGCTACTTGACCTCTGATTTTTCAACAGGTTATCTTCAGAAGCCTAATATGTACGACCGTAAGGTGCAAGTGACCATTGAGAAGGAGTTCGATGCTGCAATAAACGATAGTATGACGGTATTTGTCCTGAATGATTATTCACGGATTATCCAAGCTAACGATACGGTGAGTAATGGGGTCGTCCATACCATAGACCGTGTGTTGGAGCAGTCCAGTTATGTATTGCCTGATTACATGCAGTCCAAATGTGAGACATTAGGCTTTACCCTGTTTATGGAGGCATTGAAACAGACTCATTTGACGGATTCCATTTTAAGGGAAAAAGATGAAAGTCCGGAGATGTTGTCCCGGTTGGCCCAATATGCTTCGAACTCAGAGTACACCACGGAGGGGAATAAAGTTCCTCCGGCCCGCAAGTTCGGTTATACGGTATTGGTGGAGAAGGATAATTTGTATAAAACGGTATATGATCCGCAAAATATGGGTAAGCCTGTCTATACGGGAGATCTTCAGGCGGATTTGGTATCCTTGTTCAATTATGCAAAGGACATATACGACAAGGTATATCCGGACGACAAGGGGGTATATGATGATGACTATACGCATCCCAAGAATCCTTTAAACCGTTTTATTGCTTATCACATCTTGGACCGTAATGCAAGCTATGGGGATTTGGTATGTTCCACTCCGGATTGGTCTGTGCAGGAAGGTGGGGATTTTGTGGAGTACTACGAAACCATGGCCGGTAATTTGTTGCGTGCGCAAAAAGTTTCTCTTTTGGGAGACGGGATATATTTGAATCGCTGTGACGATGTGAATAGGGCTGACAACAGGATGGATGGTGTGGAAGTCCTTCCTTCCGGAGGTTCTTCAACTGTAAATGGCAATTTCCAATTTCTGGGCAGCATCCTTTCTTATAATGAAAATGTCGTGAAAATGCTTCGTAGTGAACGAATCCGTATTGATACGGGCGTCTTGTTTCCTGAATTGGTGAACAATGATGTCCGTCTGGATCCGGACGGAGATATGTTGTGGTGGCATTTCCCGGAAGGGTATTTCGATGATGTGCGTTATGACAGCCAATGCGATTGCAAATATAACCGTTGGCCTCAGGCTCAGGGAACCGGAATGGGGTCGCACTATGATTTGGCAGCATTCCGTACGGATAATATGAATTTTGCGGGGGAATATGATGTGATGTTACGTTTGCCTGCCGTACCGGCCGGCCAATATGAAATCAGGTTGGGGTACGTGGCCAATGGCTTTATGGGAATTGCGCAAATCTATTTTGGACAAAATACCGAATATATGCAACCCACCGGAATTCCTTTGAATTTGGGATGGGGAGGCGGAATGCCAAAAGTGGGAATGATAGCAGATAATGATTTATTTGACGATATCCATAACGACGTGTCGTATAACCTCGAAGGAAAGACAACCATTACTGAGAATGACAAGGCTATGCGTAATTTGGGGTATATGAAGGGGCCTGCCTGCGTGTATAGGGTAGACAATGACAGGGTTTCATTACGTGCGAAGTTGGTTAACGATTGGTGGTATATACGTAATATCGTTACCACCCAGACTTTGGAAGAAAAACCTTCTTATTTGCGCTTGCGTAAAGTAGACGAAAGAACTGGGCGCATGTTGAATATCGATTTTATCGAAATTGTGCCGAAAAGTGTGTATAATGGTGCCATACCAGAAGATAGAAATTAAATTAAAAGCAGAAGATTATGAAAGGTTCTAAAAGATATGCCAAGGCAACTATTTGTTGCATGGCGGTATTGGCTTCCGGATTGGTCTTGTCTTGTTCGGACGATTGGGATGCACATTATGATGGTGTACCCCGTCCTACAAGGACTTTGTGGCAGGAAATTACTGCCCGTCCGGAGTTGTCGGATTTTGCAAAATTGCTTAAAGGATACGGTTATGACAAGTTCTTGGATTCGGGCCAACGCTATACGGTTTGGGCACCATCCGGCAGCATAGACACGACATTGGTGACCGGTGAGGACATGACTCCGGACGAAGTGATGGAGCAAGTGGTTAAAAACCATATCGCCCGTGGGGTTATTGCGGCATCCTCCGTTGTGAACGATACCATAAAGGTGTTGAACGGGAAGCCCATGCCTTTTGTGTCAGAAGGAGGCGTGCCTCATTTCAATGGCTCGCCGGCCAAATCTTTTAATATTGAATGCAGTAATGGAGATTTGCATATATTAGATTGCCAGGCGGTTTACAATAACAATGTTTGGTCTTATTTGAGACAGGATGCTGATTTTTCTAATATTACCGATTATTTGTATAGCTTTAATAAATTGGAGTTTGTGCCTGAATTGAGTACACCGGGCGGTGTGGTGAATGGGGAACAGGTGTATACGGATTCCGTGTTTGTCTTGACAAATGAATTGTGGGGGCAGATTGGCTACTTGAATGACGAGCAGCGGGATTATACGATGTTGGTTCCCGTGAATGATTGTTGGGACCGGTTGGTGGATAAGTTTAAGGGCTTTTATCATTATTCGGAAGATGAAGAACCGGAATTGGCAGACAAGTATGCGTGTCGCAGCATATTGGATGCTTTGGTATTTGAAACCCGTAGTCAGTCTTCGACATCCGATTATTGGGAAAGTACGTCCGGAAAATTGTTCTATCGTCCACAAGATGCCGGGGGCTTGTTTGAAGGGACCGAAGCCATAGGTTGTAGCAATGGACAAATATTGAAAGCGGCCGATGTGAATTTAAGCCCTTATCAGGTCTTAAACAGTGACATTGTTGTTGAAGCCGAAAATATCGGTGAGTATCTGCTTACGGCTAATTATTACGATGAAAATAAGGATCGTCCGGTGTTTGTTGCCGCTGCAAATACCGGTGTGTCATCAAGCTACTACATGAAGTTTACTTCTACGAACATGTTGCGGGGTGCCACCGTCACTTATGCAATCCCGAACGTGCTGTCTTGCGCTTATGACATAGGGATTGTATTTGTTCCGATGAATCTGACGCGTAACGGTTGGTCTTCTTCCATTGATACGAAAAAAGGACGTGTTGATGTAGAATTGAATGATAAATACACGAAGGAAAAGTTGGAAGTGGAAGGGATTGAAATACCAGGCGACAAGGTTGATACGATATGGGTGGCACGAGGGCATCAGTTTGCTTATTGTGATTATTTCCCCGATCGTGCTTCTATGGAAGATGCCAAAATCTCTTTGAAAATCGTCAGCACGCCTAAACGTAGTGAGTCGGATTATACACGTGATTTATATATTGATTGCATATTGTTGAAACCCTCAATTGATGGAGATTTAAGTGATGAAGAATAAGAATCTATATAGTATATGTTTTTGTATGGCCTTGGCAGGCAGCCTGCAAACGACCTATGGACAGGTGGATGCGGAAGGGGTGGCAGATTCCACGTTATCGGCCGCAGGAGGAGAAACTGATTCGCTTCAGATTGTAGTGCAGAGGGAAATGAATAAGATACCCACGGTGGTTTATAAGGGGGCATTGGTCGATGCAGCCACGGGCGGGCCGGTACAGGGCGGCATCATACAAGTGGCCGGAGACGACCGGTTCAGTTCCATTTCCGACGAACAGGGTGCCTTTGAAATAAAAGTGCCGTTGTATGCCAATCAATTGTTGGTGCGTACTCCTACTTATGCTTTGGCCAGGGTACATTTGGCCGGAAAAGGAAAAGAATTGGTAGTGAGGATGTATTCGGAACATTTTTCCAATGGTTATGCCAATGAAGTGAGGGTGACGAATAAGAGCAGTGTCGGGGATTTTTCTGCAAATTCGTCTTTGACCGTTGAAGATGAAATGGCAAAAAAACTTGGTGCTGATTTGCGTGTGTTGCTTCGTTCGGGTAATCCCGCCCAAGGGGCGAACATGTTTATTGGAGGATATAATTCGTTGAATGGAGGCGGGCAACCTCTGTTTGTGGTGGACGGTGTGATTCTTGATACTCAAAACGGACGTTCGTTAATGCATGAAGGTTATGTCAATAACGTGCTTTCGGCTATCAGTGTCAATGACATTGAGAAAGTGACAGTGTTGAAAAACGCCACTGCATTATATGGGGCGAAAGGTGCCAATGGGGTTGTGGTGATAGAGACAAAACGTGCAAAGAGTATGGCTACACGGATTGATGTAGACATCTATGGGGCGGTTGAATTGTTGCCGAAATTGCCTTCGATGATGAATGCCGGGCAATATCGTTTGTATGCAACGGATGTAATGGGGAACGTGACCGAAACTCCGGATTTCTTGGACGATTTTACAACGGACAAGCAAAAGTATGCCATGTACCATAACGATACGGACTGGAAGGATTATGTTTATCATGAGGCTTTCACGCAGAATTACGGTGTAAACGTGCAAGGTGGTGACGATGTGGCTAATTACAATCTTTCCATAGGCTATGCAAATGCGCAAAGCACATTGAAGTATAATGATTTCGCAAGGTTGAACATGCGTTTCAATACAGATGTGAAGTTTATGAAGAATCTGGATTGCAGTTTGGATGTAGCTTATTCCAATACGACCCGGAATTTACGGGATGACGGAATGGGCAGTGGGCAGGCATTGTCTCCGGGAATGTTGGGCCTGATTAAATCCCCCGTATTGGCTGCATACAATCCTGACCAATATGGCCGGTTTACGGCATCCATGGCAGACTACGATTGTTTTAACTTGTCCAATCCCTTGTCCATATTGGAGAATGGCGACGCGAGTAATAAAAACCGGTTGGAGTATACTTTGTTTTCATTGAGTGCCATGCCGAAATGGAAAATCAATCGAAACCTGACACTGTCTGAAAAGGTAAGTTACGTGTTGAACAATGTCACGGAACGTTCGTTTATTCCGGATGAGGGGGTACCGACTTTTACAGAGAGCGGTGACGATATGACAGCCAACAGGTCAAGGGCTTATTCCAGTAAGCAATTGTCCGTGGCGAGCGATACCAGGATTGATTGGTCATACCGTTATGGCGGACATGTGATTCATCTTTTTGGCGGTTTCCGTTATTTAAGCGATTCATTTAATTCGGATGCTATTCGTGCAGACAACAGTGCGGGAGATAAGTTGCCGAACATCACCAATGAAATGAAGAACCGTAAGGTGGACGGCATTATTGAGGAATGGAAATCCACGGCTGTGTATGTGAATGCGGATTGGAATTATGCAGATAAGTATTTTTTGCAGGGAACGTTGACGGCGGAGACATCTACGCGTTTCGGCAGGAATGCCACAGGGGGAGTGAAACTGGGCGATTATGTCTGGGGGATATTCCCGTCCTTGCAGGCGGCTTGGGTGGTTTCCGCCGAACCTTTCTTCCAGAACGTGAAGGGTATTGACTATTTGAAACTGAATGTCGGCATCGACCAGTCGGGCAATGACAATATTGATTGCTTTGCCTCCCGCTCTTACTTTGCTCCAAGTGCATTTTTGAATCATACGTCGGGTTTGTCCTTGGCCAATATCGGCAATGATAAACTGAAATGGGAGACGGTCACGCGGATTTCAGTTGGTTTGGACATGTCCGTTTGGAATGACCGCTTGTCGCTTGGATTCAATTATTATAAGTCTTATGTGAACAACATGTTAGCTTACAAGACATTGGGAGGGGTGAGCGGATTGCGCAATTATTGGAGTAATGAGGGTAAGATGGAAAACCAGGGTTTTGATGTTGCGGCTGTGGCCAAAGTCATGGCATTAAAGGATTTCTCATGGGAAATTTCTGCAAGTGTCGGCCATTACAAGAATGAGGTGACTGCATTGCCGGATAACGATAAGACGGTTTATACTTCTGTTTATGGCGGTGAGGTCATGACTAAGGTAGGAAACCCAATCGGTTTGTTCTATGGTTACAAGACTCAGGGTGTGTTTGCCACCTCGGAAGAAGCTGCTGAAACGGATTTACGTAATGGAAGCAAAAATGGAAGTGCTTTCCGTGCCGGTGATGTACATTTCTCCGATTTGGTAGCTGACGGGGTGATTGATAATAAAGACAAAGATGTAATCGGCGACCCTAATCCGGATATTTTCGGTAATTTCGGGACTAGCCTGCATTACAAAAATTGGACATTGGATGCTTTCTTCAGTTATTCTTTGGGGAATGACATTTACAATTACCAACGTGCCGTATTGGAAAGCGGAAGTTCTTATAATAACCAAACCACGGCTTTATTGAACCGTTGGACTTCAGAGGGGCAGCAGACATCGATTCCCCGTGTGGAATACGGGGACCGGATGAGAAACGCACGTTTTTCCGACCGTTGGATTGAGGATGGCTCTTATTTGAAGCTCAAGACTTTGAGTTTGAGCTATCGCTTTCCCTTCAACTTGACGTTCCTGCAAGGGATTACAGTTTGGGGAGCTGCCAACAATCTGTTTACGTGTACGAAATATTTAGGTAGTGATCCGGAACTCTCCATTTCAGGCAATCCGATTTACCAGGGGATTGACCGTGGTTTGTTAGGACACGGGCGCAGTTTCGTTTTAGGGGTTAAAATTAATCTTTAACAAGGATATGAAGATGTTAAAAAACATATTAAAGTCGACCGCAATTTGGATGGCGGCTACGGTGTCTTTCACAGCTTGTGAGGTGGATACCACTACGGTGATGTTTGAAGAAGACCATGATTTTTCTCAACCGGGCGATACCGTGTTCTCTGTGTTGGGTATATTGGACAAGGTTCAAGACGTGGTCGAAAAAGGAGTGCTTTTAGGTGAATTGAGGGGAGATTTGGTAAAGCCTGTTCCTTTAGCCGGTGCAAGTAATGCTTGGGTGGATTTGGCTCGTTTTGAGAATTTGGAGGATGCGACTTTCAACCGCTACCGGGATTACTATGCCATTGTGAATAATTGCAATTTCTATTTGGAGCGTGCGGATGCCGAGATGGAGCGTCGCGGGCAGAAAGTGTTCCTGAAGGAATATGCAGCCGTGAGTGCCTACCGGGCGTGGGCTTACTTGCAATTGGCTTTGCTTTATGGCGAAATCCCGTTCTATACTCAGCCTCTGCTGTCTTATTCTGAAATAGAGCAAGTGATGAACGACCCTTCCAGACGGAAGGGACTGGGTGAGATTTGTTCTTATTTCATTGATGATTTGCTTCCTTACGTTGATGTGCCGTTTCCCAATTACGGGAACTTCACTTATGACCAGAATAGCTCGGTAAACAGTAGCGATTTTTTTCTTCCAATCCGTTTGCTGAGAGGCGACCTTTATTTATGGCGTGGTTCATTGGATGGCAATAAATCCGATTTTGCCAAGGCGGCTCAGGAATATCGTGATTATTTATTGTCCGAAGAACGATTTGTAAATCCTGAAATAAAGGTAGCTTATCGGACTGTGGATTTGGACGACGCCCAAATTGTGGACCGTTGGAATTCCGTTTTTGTGGGAGGCAATACTATGGAACGTATCAGCCTCGTTCCATTTGCAGGCAACTCCCAATATGGTAAATTAGGAAGTTTGCAGCAATCGTTCAGGTATTTCATGGGTTCTGACGCGCTTCAGAAATTGGTGGATGAATCTTATTATTGCTACGTGATGTATACAGAAGAATCAGAATCGGATGAAAGTGAGTATATGTCTCGCTTTACGGGGCTGGCAAAGGATACTTTGTATTACGGGACAAAGGAAAATCCCCAGTATTATTCATATATCACGGTGCCGGGCACACCGCAATATTTCATGGGCGATTTGCGTTTCAACCGGGATTATCAGGAAGGATACGGGTTGAGCATCAATAAGTATTCTTCACTATGGCCGCATGTGACCACTTACCGTACGGGGGCGGTTTACCTCCGTCTGGCAGAGGCTATCAACCGTGCGGGTTATCCGTTGACGGCTTTCCATGTGCTGAAGTATGGTTTGAGCCGTGGCAATCTGATACAATACGATGCCAACGGGGAATACCGCCGTTTGATGCAGTCCGGTTATACGTTTTACGACATGTATGACAACAAGGATAATATGGGGTTGCATGCACGCGGTTGCGGGAATGCGGAGATGGACACGTTGCATTATGCGTTGCCGGCCATGGCTTCGCGTGAGGACAGCATAAGGAAAGTAGAGGATATGATTTGCGACGAGATGGCTTTGGAGACGGCCTACGAAGGCAACCGTTTTTACGACTTGATGCGTTTTGCGTTCCGTCGTGGAGAAGATTTCCTGGCTTCCCGTGTGGCTCGCCGTACGAGTCCGGACAATCCCGACCAGGCGCTTTATAATAAATTGAGAGACCGCAATAACTGGTATTTGCCGATGGTGGAGAATTGAGAATGACATACTAAGGAATGGCAGGCATGGAATTGCGCTTATATCGTGGTTTCCATGCCTGTTTTTTTTGAGGAAAGTGTGAAATGGGAAAAAATGACATACGTTTTGTCGAAAATTGCCCTATCCTGTTTTGCCGATGTGGCTTAATTTTGCAAGAAGAAAAACTTGAAAGGAACAAATATCATGGAAATATTCACGGAAAGTCAGTTTTCTGCATGTTATATGCAGTATAGGGAGAAGGTGAACGGGTATATCTTCTCTCGGGTTCGTGACAGGGAAGAGGCGGAAGATTTGACCCAGGATGTCTTTGAACATATATGGAGATGCCGGGAAGGAGTGCGCATGGTAACCCTCCAGAATTTAGTCTTTAGGGTCATGCGGAATACCGTGATAGATTATCTGCGCCGCCGTTATATGAAAAAAAGCCGGATGGACATATACAGCTACGGTGAGGTACAGTGTGGTCGCAATACGGTCGAAGAAGACTATTGTTATAAAGAACTCCGCTTTGTGCATAAGAAGATGGTGAAACGGTTGACCGAAAGACGCCGTCAAGTGTATCTTTTGTATTTTTACAAGGGAATGTCGTATGCTTCCATCGCTGACCGGCTTGGTGTGGCCGAATGCACTGTGGGTGCGCATCTGTTGAGGGCACATAGGATGGTACGTATGGGGGTGGATAGGGCGTACCGGAATAAGGCAGGGTGAATGGAATCGGATATCCCGTTTTTGACAGTATGCACGGCTTTTCCGCTTTCCTGTATGCAAATGGAAAGGGAAAAGGCTTTCCTTTCGATGGCCTGAGGGCGGGAAAAGTACAGAAACAGGTATTGAAATGACTTTTCAAGAATACTTTTTTTAAGGTTTCAGGGCGTTTTTTTTATGTTTATTTACTAAAGACGTGAATCGTTTGGAGCAGAATGGAAAATCGTTCGGCTGAGAAAACATTTTTTTTCTCCGCATGACGGTCGGAAGTCATGCGCTTGTCTGCGGGACAAGCACCTTGAAACCTTGGCATAACTTGCTTCGGGAACCGTTATTTTTTCTATTTGGAAAGGAAAAGCCTGCGGGTCCGGAGTGTCTTTTTGTAAGGCGAAACGCTTTACGGGGTTACGCCATTCTCTTGGGGCTGCGCAGGACGCAGCCAACGGTTTTCATAATGATAACATAATATGTGTCCGGCTTCCATCTTGTCTTTTCCCGACGGTACGGGAATCGCGTATTTACGGCGGACATCCGAGTGGGGGACGGATAAACGGGCCACGCACCATCGGATTTGACTTTTTGACATTTTGTAATGGGGGATTTTACAGACGCAGGATTTGCCCTTTGCTTAAAAAATCCAGAAACTCCCGGTAGGCCGTACATTTCCGGAGCAGTGTTTCGTTTCCGGTCATGAAGAATTGCTTGCGTGCCCGGGTGAGGGCCACGTTGAGCTTGCGGTCTAATTCCCGGCCGTCTGTCATGACGGGTTCGGACAAGATAGGGAGCTGGTACGGTCGGCTGACAGTGGTGCTGAATATGATGATGTCGCGTTGGCTGCCTTGGTAACGTTCCACCGTGTCGATGGTGATGTCGGCCGTGTCGGGAATGTGCCGTTCGGCCAAGGCTTTGCGTATCATGGCGATTTGTGCGCGGAAGGGGACGATGATTCCGATTTGCTTGCAGGGACTGAAGGGGATGCCCGAGCGGCTGTGCAGTTGGCAAAGGGTGTGTACTAAGTGTGCCACGGTCTCGGCTTCCCGCTTGTTGCTTTTTATATAATATTCTGCTTCGTCGGCTTGTACGGAAATGAATGCCATGCGTGTACCGGCTACGAAAGCGGTCCATCGGTCATCGTCCGGCCGGATGCCGAAAGCCAGCGGTTCCTGTTGATGGGGGAGGGGAACGGCATCCAGTCCGCCGTTATAATAATTACGGTTGACAAATTCGCAGATGGACGGATGCATGCGTCCTTGGCGGTGAAGCATTTCCACGATGCCTTCCGTGCCTTGCAGGCTGTTTAGCCGATGCAGGCGTTCAAACAGGGAGTTACGGCAGTCGGTCAGCCCGATGGCTTGCAGGCTATCCTCGGTCACCCGTGACATTTCCCGGGGTTGGCTCACCACGGCGGGCAGTTGCTTGTGGTCGCCGATGAGGATGAACTTCCCGATGGCCAGACGGTTCAGGTTATAGTCTCCCCGGTTCACCGGAGTGGTGGCGCATAACAGGGGGAGCAGTTGGGGTTCAAGCACCTGTGAGGCTTCGTCGATGATGGCCACGTCGATGACCTTCAGGCTGAACAGTTCCGTCTGGCTGCATAGGCTGCTGATGGTGCTGGCAAACACCCTGACGGGCGCCAACTTCTCGTAGATTTCTTTTCGGGAGGTGGCATCCCCGATGACGTGCTTCATGAGCCGTGGCCGGAAGTCCGGGGCGCAGTTCAGTTCCTGTCCGATGCGGATATATTCCGGAGCAGGGTTGATGGCAGACAGCGTATGGCAGATTTCATCCACAGCCCGGTTGGTATAAGCCATGAGCAGGAGGGTCTTTTGCGGATGGTCTGACAAGAACTCTTCCACCATGGATTTCAGGGCCACCGACGTTTTTCCTGTCCCCGGCGGTCCGACAAGCAGGAAGTAATCCCGGGCCTGTTTGGCTTTCAGGACGATACGGTCTATTTCTTCATTCAGGTAATGCCGGTGGAGCCTTACGGACGGGTCGGTGGCCGGTGGCCGTATGCCCAACAGCAGCTCTTTCCGTTCCCGTGGGGCGGTGAGCAGGCTGAACAGTCCCGAATAGGCTTGGTTGAATGTGGCATCCATGTAGCCCGGTTCTACGGCATAAAGGCTGTCGGGGCGGAATACTTCGGCATTCCGCTGTTTGTAAGATAGTTTCAGCAGCATGCGTTCAGGATGGATTTCCTCTATGGTGCAACGGAAGAACTGTTTGTTCGTCACGTTGTCCCTTTCGTGGTTCCGTTCGTAGAGCATCACCATGTCACCCTGCCGGAAGTTCGGGAGGAAGTCTTCGCCATATTCCGGAAGTTGTAAGTCCAACCGCACGACGGCACCTTCCTCGTCGGGGACGGGATGCAGTTTCAGTCCGGTCAGGATGTTCCCGTTCTGTTGTTTGGTCTGCGTGTCGCAGCACCATGTTTCGGCGAATCCGCCCGGCGAGTCAGCCCGGTCGTCCCCGACTTTGGCGCGGAATTGTTCGCGGGCGGTAAACGTCAGGAAGCGATGGAAATAATCGGCTTCCACTCCCCTCATGCCATGAAGCGGTGCCAGTATTTCCATCATGCGGGGGCGCAGGTAGCGGCTGTAGAGCCGGTCGGCACGTCCGTCCACGTTGAGCCGTTCTTCCGTCAGCTCCTCTATCAACGTGCGGGATTCCCCCCTTCTCAGGCGATGCTCTATGTGCAGGATGGCATTCCGCAGGGCCATGGCGCGGCGGATATGGCTGCGCGGCACGTCTACGGCATAAAGCCCGGGGTAGCGTGAATAGAAGAGGTAAGACTGTACCTGCTCACGCCTGCGGTCCAGGTTATAATACAGGATTTCTTTGTACAGGGCCATTTGCAGGCTGTGTTCTTCCTTCGGGCTGTGGTAGGGATATTCGTCCGCTTTTCCGCTTTTCAGTTCCACTAATTTGTCGGCGTTCCGGGTGAGCAGGTCCATACGCCCTTGCAACCCGAGGGCTTCGCAAAGGAAAGAAGGCTCCAGTTCCACTTCCGTTTGCCGGATGTCGATGCCTGCGGCGCTGAAACTGTTGCGTACGGTTTGCCGGATGTGGTGGAATTGCATTTCGCACCGGTTGAAGAAATCGCGGTCGATGTCCGGCAAGGTGGACCAGGCAAGAGGGGAGAACCGGAAAGAATTTTGCATGGAACGCAGGTAGAGTTCCGCTTCCGTCGTCCCGTCTGCGTTTTGGATAAATCGCTCATTCACGCAGTCGTCCAGAAACTGGTTGGCCGCATTTCCCAACTGTATGGCCGCAGAGCGTGCCGGAGGGGCGAATTTGTTCAACAAGTGGGTGTATGCCGAATACCCGTATGGCTTGATGCAGGCGCACAAGGCTGTAATGTCAATCAGGAAATCCGGGTCGAGAACTAACATCTCGGGTTTTAGGACGTAAGGATATGCGCCTTCCGCCTTTATGGCCTTGACCGATAAGAGATTGAGCTGTGCCCCTTCGTACAGTTGTCCGTTCAAGTCGGCGAACGTGCGGTCGGTTTCGTCGGCATATTCCACTTTCAACAGTTGTTCCGTGGGATGCGTGTGGTCTTTTCCATAAATGAAATGCTCGTCCCACCGGTGCACCGTTATCCGGATACGTTTGGCCTGCAGTACTTTTTCGGCAGGTGCGGGAGCGGGTCGCCAATGGCGGGGCAGGCGTTTTTGCACGTCCTCCGGGACATGGGTTTGGTAAAAAGCTGCCAATCCTTCGCAGACCGCTTTTAAGTCGTAGGCTTCATCCTTTCCGTTGGGCAGGAAAAGCCCTTTTTGTATTCGTCCTGCCCGTGCACGGAATACTTCCAACGGGTGGGAGGGATGGCCGGTCTGCTTGCAGAGCCAGTGCAGGCGTGCGGCTGTGTGGGTGAAATCCACCGTACTGTGGCGGGTCCGGTCTTTCAGCGCACGGAGCAACAGCGCGTCGAGGGCATGGTAACGTGCGGTACAGTCCATGTCCGGCTGCATGATGTTTCTGATTTCATCGAATATGTCCTGAATCTCTTCCGTCATGGGTTATGGCGTATTCTGTTTGGACTTGGCTTCCAGTTCTTCGGCACTCAGTACTTTGCTTTTGAATCCTCCGCGCGAATTCTTGCGTGACGGGGCAGGTGCGGCACCGGTCGTGCCGCCATGAACGGCAGCACGGTAACGTTGCCAACGTTCACGGATGGAAGTCACGTAGCCGTAGGTCTCTTCTCCGCGCAGATAACCGTAACGCACTACGGGGTCGTTGTAATATTGCGGCTGGCTCAGGCGGAGGATGAAAGGAGCTACGTCGCTCCACAACTGCGGGTTTTTGCCGTGCTTGCGTGCCAAGGCCATGGCGTCGCGGACGTGTCCCGTGCCTCCATTATAGGCCGCCAGGATAAAGTTTATACGTTCCGCCCTGCCGGGTATATCGCTGAATTTACGTTCGAGTTCACGGAGGTACCGGGCTGCCGCACTGATGTTCTTTTCGGGTTGGTGCATTTGGTCGGCGGGCAAGCCGAGATGTACGGCTGTCTCAGGCATGATCTGCATCAGTCCGCGTGCTCCGGCCCACGATACGGCTTCCGGGTCGAAACCGGACTCTTGGTAACATTGTGCGGCCATGAGCCGCCAGTCCCACCCGATGGCTTGGCTATGACGGATAAAATGGGTGTCGTACGGCGAGATAATGCCCTTGGCGCGATTCTGGAAGGGGGCACGGACACGGCGTTTTACACTTCCGCCGGGAGACAGGCGCAACTGTTCCCTTTTTTGCAAGAAAGACCGCGTCTCGGGTCTATACCATCCGTCCAAGGCTTCGGCCAGGAAGGGTGCATCCTTTCGTACGACCCATCCGGTTTTGGCTGCGGCCGTGCTGTCTGACAGGCACGACCGGACACCGGAGAATTGCAGTTCCATGTCTGTCATGTGGTTCTCCGGAATTTCCAACGCGATGAGGTCTGCCTCTCCTTTTTTCAGACGTTGGAAAAGTTCCGCCGTATCGCGTACGGCTTCCATACGGAGCTTGGCACCGATGGACACGGCAAAGTGTTCGGCCAATTCAAATTGCAGCCCGAATCCTTTTCCCTTATATTCATAATAGGTGTCGGGGCCGGATAGCGTGACGGCTATCAGCTCACCGGCTTCCTGTATCTGGTCTAAGTCATAAGCTGTTTCCTCACCTTCCTCTTCCGTAATACCCAAAGGGGATATTTTTTTCTCTTCTTTTTCTCCGCAGGATACGGCATTGAAGGACAGCAATAGGGAGGTTATGAGGCTGATTGACAGATAGGGTTTCCATAAGTCCGGTCTCCTTCTTTGTAACCGGGAACGGGTTTCCGTTCTGTTTCCGTTTGCACGGACTCTCATAAGGCTTGTCCGCTTTGTTCCAAACGGAGGCTGAGATGGTGAAGGATGTAGGTACGCATGATTTCGATAGCTTTTTCGTTTTCTCCTCCCTGGGGAATGATAAGGTCGGCATAGCGTTTGGTCGGTTCGATAAACTCCAGATGCATGGGTTTGAGTACGGCCCGATAGCGGTCCACCACCATTTGTACAGTTCTTCCCCGCTCCACGATGTCGCGTTCGATGACACGGATGAGGCGTTCGTCCGAATCTGCATCCACGAAAATCTTCAAGTCCATCAGGTCGCGGAGTTCTTTGTTGGACAAGGCGAGTATGCCCTCAATGAGAATTACCTTTTGCGGTTCCACGTGTATGGTCTCTTTGAGCCGGTTGCACTCCAAATAAGAATAAGTGGGTTGCTCAATGGCTTGTCCTGCCTTCAAGGTCTTGATATGCTGTATCAACAACTTCCAATCGAAAGCACAAGGGTGGTCGAAGTTGATTTTACGTCGCTCTTCCATCGGTATTCCTGTATTGTCGTTGTAATAGGAATCTTGTGGTATGAGGGCTACTTCGTGGGCGGGCAGGCTCTCTATGATTTTGCGTACGACTGTTGTTTTTCCGGAGCCCGTGCCTCCGGCTATTCCGATAATATACATGGGTATTCTGTTTTTGTATTAATATACATCCTCGTTCTTGGTGACTTCTTCCGATGTGAGCGGTTTGCGGTCCATAACCTTCCACACGTATGCGATGTAGGCCACGACAATGGGAAGGAGGAGAGACACGTAGGCCATGGTCTTTAGGGTGAATAGGCTGGAGCAACTGTTTGCCAAGGTCAAAGAGCTTTGTAAATCCGTAGTAGAGGGATAGTAGGCTGTATGGTTATAACCGACACACAGGAGTAAGGATAATACGGTCAGTATGGTTCCTGCGCCTGTAAACCAAAAACCGTTGTGACAGGTGTGGCAGAAGATACCACGAATGAGGCCGAAAAGCACACCTGTCACACCTGAAAGGAACAAGACAAGCAATATCGGCATGTCTGTCAAATTGTGGAAATACTTGTATGGCTCCATGAAAATGATGCCGGTTTCCGGATGGACGGCAAAACCGTCTTTCAATAGCGTGTGGACCACGAAAGCCAGGAAAAAAAGCAAGAATGGGATGCTGTCTCCCAATAACTGGCGGCGGCAACGTGGAATCAGCCCTGTGTCGCGAATGCTGCGGATGAAATAAAGGCAACCCAAAATACGAGCCAGAAAACAGACAGCCAGTCCCAACATGAGATTCCAAGGATTTGCCAAGGCATCCAAACCGTGCCATTCGTTACCCCAATGACTGATGACGGGATTTGTAGTTTCCGTCAGATTGGATTTGCAGACAAGGAAATCAGACCCGTTAAAGAATGTAGCTACGGCCACTCCAAGCAGAACCGGACCCATGACTCCGTTGAATACCAAAAAAGATTGGTAAGTACGTTTGCCTAACAGATTTCCTAATTTCGATTGGAATTCATAAGAAATGGCTTGTAGTACGAAACTGAAAAGTATGAGCATCCACAGCCAATATGCCCCGCCGAAGCTTGTGCTGTAAAACAGAGGGAAAGAGGCAAAAAAAGCCCCTCCGAAAGTGACGAGCGTGGTAAATGTAAACTCCCATTTGCTGCCTGTCGCGTTCACCAATAAGGCGCGTTCCGTTTCATTCTTTCCCAAGCGGAATAACAATGAGTTGCCCCCTTGTACGAACAACAAGAAGACCAATAGCGCCCCTAACAGGGATATGATGAACCACCAATAATGCTGTAGAAAAATATAGGTAGATTCCATAGTTTTGATATTTGACAGTGACTAATCTTTTTATCGGTTACGCCCGGGATTCAGGCCCTTTTTGGATGGCTTTTACCATGATGCCTATCTCGGCAATGAATAAAATAGTGAAAATGGCCAGAAAGATGAAGAATGTCGTTTGTACCGTTCCCGCGGACAGGTTGGATATGGCGGCATTGACCGGTAACAAATCCTGGATGGCCCAAGGTTGTCGCCCGACCTCTGCTACGACCCAGCCGGCCTGGCTGGCTACGAAGGCGCAAGGAATGCTCCATAGGGCGATTCGGTGCAGCCATCTTTGTCCGTACAGTTTATTTTTCCATGACAGGAAAATAACCAAGGCGAAAAAAGCAAGGAAATACATCCCGAAACCTGCCATAATCCGGAATGTCCAGAACGAAAGTCCTACATTCGGCACAAGGTCGTCAGGGTTTTGAATATAACCGTAACCGAAGTATGGCATGTTTTCTTCCAATGTGCGGCGGGACGCGTCCATCTTATCTTGTTCGCCGTCCTTTTGAGCCTGCCGGAAATCCGATAAGGCCGCGATTGCCATTTTGCCTTTCGCTATCTTTTCTGTGGCGGACAGAGCCTTGGAACCGTCGTTTGTCGTATATCCTCCCGCTAGGATGTTGTGGATTCCCGGTACGTAACCGTCGGGATTCCGTGTGGCCAGAAAAGACAGCATGGTCGGGATTTTCCATTCGCCGACCACTGTTAACGGCTGTCTTGTCCCACCTTCGTAAAGCGCTTCCATGGCAGCCAGTTTCATCGGTTGGTATTGTGCGACCTGATAGGCGGATTTATCTCCGCTATATAGTGTCAACAGTGAGGCGGCCATACCTGTACATGCTGCAATTTTCATACTGGCCAAGGCGAATTCCTTCTCACGCCGTTTCAATAGGAACCAGGCACTAACTCCAATGACGAACACGGCTCCTACAATCCAACTGCTGAGTACCGTATGCAAGAATTTCATTACGGCTACAGGCGAAAAGGCTACGGCGAGGAAATCGACCATTTCATTGCGTACCGTTTCGGGGTTGAATACCATTCCTACGGGATATTGCATCCATGAATTGGCCACCAGAATCCACCAAGCAGACAAGGTGGCTCCCAGGCCGGTGAGCCATGTCGAAGCCAAATGGAACTTCTTGCCGACTTTGTCCCATCCGAAAAACATTACGGCTACGAAAGTGGCCTCCATAAAGAAGGCCACGATACCTTCAATAGCAAGCGGTGCTCCGAAGATATCACCTACGAACCAGGAATAGTTGCTCCAGTTCGTACCGAATTGGAATTCGAGAATCAGTCCGGTAGCTACTCCGATGGCAAAATTGATTCCGAACAGTTTCATCCAGAACCGGGCTGTCCTTTTCCAGAAATCATGACCGGAAATGACGTATCGTGTCTCCATAACTCCCATGATGACGGCCAGTCCCAACGTGAGCGGAACAAACAGCCAGTGGTACATTGCCGTCAGGGCGAATTGTGCCCTTGACCAGTCTATCATTGTCTCCATATTGTCTAACATAAGCCTTGTTTTTATTTCAAATTAAGGATGGATAGCTCTTTCTATCAGTTCGTTGCCTACATAGTCTTCCTTTTCTTCGGTCGATTTGCCTTTGAGGAAAGGCGGGAAGAAAAAAAGTTTCAGGATAAAGAACATGATGAAAAGTTTGATGAGAATCACGGCCCACAACGTACGTCCCAGCGTCATGCTGCGGAAACCGTCGCGGTAAAATCTCCAAATACCGATGATTCCTTGTCTGATCATAATGGATGCATAAGTGTGATAAGGCAAAGGTAAGCAAAAAACAGTTGGAAGCGGGTGCCATGAACGGATTTTTTGCTAACTTTGGATGAAAATAATATAAAAGACGTTGTATTATTATGGTGAAACATATCGTATTATTTCAGTTGGCTTCTGAGATGGAAGCTGGGCGTAAGAAAAATGTGATGGACGCTTTTAAGAAAGGGATAGAGGCCCTGCCTGCCAAAATCCCGTTTATCCGGAAGATTGAAGTCGGGTTGAATGCCAATCCGGAAGAACAGTTCGACATCGCGCTCTACAGCGAGTTCGACACGATAGACGACGTAAGGGCTTATGCGGTCCATCCGGCTCATTTGGCCGTAGCGGCTTTGCTGAAGGATTGCAAACAGAGCCGTTCGTGCGTGGATTATGTGTGTGAGATGGAATAGTAAGTAAGTTTTTTATGAATTTTCTTGCGAATTTGTTGCTTATTTGCGGATAATAGTTTAACTTTGCCATAAACAAAAGAGAAAATGAAGAATATTGCAACACGCCACCATCATCATCCTAACGGTTAGAAATCGGTAGGCTGTCCCGCGTGTGCCAATGGAAGGATAGAAATGAAGGCTTGCCGATATGAACGGTGAGCCTTTTTTGATAGTTTAAGAATACATTATTGAAAAAACAGATATGCTTAGAATTGCAGTACAGTCGAAAGGACGTCTTTACGAAGACACCATGGCACTCCTGGCGGAGGCCGACATCAAAGTGAGTTCATCCAAGCGCACCTTGTTGGTGCAGTCTTCCAATTTCCCCGTCGAGGTGCTTTACCTGCGCGACGACGATATTCCGCAGTCCGTGGCGGGAGGAGTGGCCGACTTGGGTATCGTGGGCGAAAATGAATTTGTGGAAAGAGAGGAGGATGCCGTGGTGGTACGCCGTCTGGGCTTCAGCAAGTGCCGCCTTTCGTTGGCCATCCCCAAGGCTGTGGATTATTCCGGCCTTTCTTGGTTCGAAGGCAAGAAGATAGCCACTTCCTATCCCAATATCCTGAAAAAATTCATGAAGGAAAACGGGGTGGAGGCTGACATCCATGTCATTACCGGTTCTGTGGAAATCGCGCCCGGTATCGGGTTGGCCGACGGTATTTTCGATATCGTAAGCTCCGGTTCCACCTTGGTTAGCAATAACTTGCAGGAGGTGGCCGTCGTCATGAAGAGCGAGGCGTTGCTCATCGCCAACCGGAATATGGACGATGCCAAGAAGGCGATTTTGGACGAATTGCTGTTCCGCATTGAGGCGGTAAAGAGCGCGGAAGACAAGAAATACGTCCTGATGAACGTGCCGTCGGACAAGGTGAAAGATGTCGTGTCCGTATTGCCCGGAGCCAAAAGCCCCACGGTGATGCCTTTGGCGCAGGAAGGGTGGAGCAGCGTGCACACCGTCATCGACGAGTCTCGCTTTTGGGAGATTATTTCCAAACTGAAGGAACTGGGAGCGCAGGGCATTCTGGTTGTTCCCGTAGAGAAGATGATTCTTTGACCCGGACAGGTTGGTATTTTCATATCAAAAAGAGGAGGACAGCAAATGAATGTGATAAGATATCCGCAAAAAGAAGAATGGGACGAACTGTTGAAACGTCCCGTAATGAATGTGGACATGTTGCGTGAAACCGTATGCAGGGTGTTGGACGACGTGAAGACGGGCGGCGATCGCGCCGTCATGGCCTATGAAAAACAGTTCGACCATGTGGAATTGGAGCGTCTGGCCGTCACGGAAGAAGAAATGGATGAGGCTGAACGTCTGGTATCGCCCGAACTGAAGGAGGCTTTGCGCTTGGCGCACGACAATATCCGGAAGTTTCACGCTTCTCAACGCTTTGAGACAACGAAGGTGGAAGTCCGTCCCGGGGTGACCTGTTGGCAGAAAGCCGTTCCCATAGAACGGGTAGGGCTTTACATTCCCGGAGGGACGGCACCTCTTTTCTCCACGGTGCTGATGCTGGCCACACCGGCCAAGATTGCCGGATGCCGCGAAATCGTGCTCTGCACGCCGCCGGAGCGCGACGGCAAGGTGCATCCCGCCATCCTTTGCGCAGCCCGTGTGGCCGGAGTAAACCGCATTTTCAAGGCGGGCGGCGTACAGGCCATCGGTGCCATGGCCTACGGTACGGAAAGCGTGCCCAAGGTATATAAGATATTCGGTCCCGGCAACCAGTACGTCATGGCGGCCAAGCAGCAAGTGTCGCTTCATGATGTAGCCATCGACATGCCTGCCGGACCTTCGGAGGTGGCGGTATTGGCTGACGCCGGTTCCAATCCGGTGTTTGTGGCGGCCGACTTGCTTTCGCAGGCCGAGCACGGCGTGGACAGCCAAGTCTTGTTGGTGACGACCGACGAAGCTTTGGTCGGCAAGGTACAGGACGAAGTGGAACGCCAGTTGGCCGCCCTTCCGCGCAAGGAAATCGCGGAGCAGGCATTGGCCCACAGCAAGCTTGTTGTGGTGCGTGACATGGACGAGGCTATGGAACTGACCAACCGCTACGCGCCCGAACATCTGATTATCGAAACGGCCGATTACATGCAGGCCGCCGAACGTGTGGTCAATGCAGGCAGCGTGTTCCTCGGTTCCTACACGCCGGAGAGTGCGGGGGATTATGCTTCGGGCACGAACCATACGTTGCCCACCAACGGTTATGCCACGGCTTACAGCGGTGTCAACTTGGACAGCTACCACCGTAAGATTACGTTTCAGGAACTTACGCCTCAAGGGGTCCGTGCCATCGGTCCGGCCGTGGAACTCATGGCGGCGGGCGAGCATCTCGATGCACACCGTAACGCCATGACCGTAAGATTGGAATCCATTAAAACCGAAATGAAATGAGCATGAAACCTTTGCAAGAATTAGTGCGCCCGAACATCTGGGCGTTGAAGCCGTACAGTTCGGCCCGTGACGAATACAAGGGTGCGGCGGCTTCCGTCTTTCTCGATGCGAACGAGAATCCTTACAATGCCCCGTACAACCGCTATCCCGACCCTTTGCAATTGGAGGTGAAAGAGATGTTGGCTCCCGTCAAAGGCGTGAAGCCCGGACAAATCTTTCTCGGTAACGGCAGTGACGAAGCCATCGACTTGGCATTCCGGATATTCTGCGAACCGAAAACGGACAACGTGGTGGCGATAGCCCCTACTTACGGTATGTATAAAGTGTGTGCGGACATCAACGACGTGGCCTATCGCCCCGTCTTGTTGGACGACGGTTTCCGGTTGGATGCGGATAAATTATTGGCCGTTGCGGACGAACACACGAAGTTGGTATTCCTTTGTTCGCCGAACAACCCTTCGGGAAACGACTTGGAACGGGAGGAAATCGTCAAGGTGCTTGAGCGTTTTCCGGGGATGGTGGTCATCGATGAGGCATACGCCGACTTTTCCGGACAGAAGCCGTTCCGTGAAGATTTGGAGGCATATCCGAACCTCATCGTGCTCAATACGTTTTCCAAGGCATGGGGGAGCGCGGCCATCCGCTTGGGCATGGCCTTTGCCTCAGAAGAGGTCATCTCCTTATTTAATAAGGTGAAGTACCCTTACAATGTGAACCAACTGACCCAACGTCAGGCCGTGGAGATATTGAAGAAGCGTTTCGATGTGGACAAGTGGGTGAAGACGTTGCTGCGCGAACGCGGGCAGGTCATGGCGGCCTTTGCCGAACTGGATATCTGCGAGAAGATTTATCCGACGAATGCCAATTTCTTTCTGGCGAAAGTCAAAGGAGCCGATGCGATATACGCCTATTTGGTGAAGAACGGCATTATCGTGCGCAACCGTTCGAGGGTGGAACTTTGCGGCGACTGCCTGCGCGTGACCATCGGTACGCCGCAGGAGGACAACAGTCTGTTGGGCGCGTTGCGTTCTTACAAACCGGAGACGATAAAATGAACATCATGAAAAAAGCCTTGTTTATAGACCGCGACGGCACTTTGATAAAAGAGCCTGCGGACGAGCAGATAGACGCGTTCGAGAAATTGGAGTTCGTGCCGGGTGTGATGCGCAATCTGGCATTTATCCGCCAGAAACTGGATTACGAGTTTGTCATGGTGTCCAACCAAGACGGGTTGGGTACGGATGCCTTCCCCGAAGATACCTTTTGGCCGGTGCACAATCTGATGATGCGTACCTTGGAGGGAGAGGGCGTGACGTTCGATGACGTGTTGATAGACCGCAGTTTCCCAGAAGAAAATTTGCCCACGCGCAAGCCGGGTACGGCCATGTTAGGACGTTACACTTCGGACGGTTACGACATGGATGCCTGTTGGGTCATCGGCGACCGCGAGACGGACGCGCAGTTGGCCCTGAACCTCGGTTGCCGCGCCTTGATCCTGAAGGAGAAGGAAGAAAGTTCTTTTTCGGACGAGCGCATCCGTTACGTGGACAGTTGGGACCGTATTGCCGAAATCCTTTTTGCCGGAGAACGTAAAGCCCGTGTGCGCCGCACGACCAAGGAGACCGACATCGAGGTACGCTTGGATTTGGACGGCAGCGGCCGGTGTGATATCCGTACGGGATTGGGATTCTTCGACCACATGCTGGAGCAAATCGGCAAGCATGGCGGAATGGATTTGTATATCCGCACGGAAGGCGACTTGCAGGTGGACGAGCACCACACGATAGAGGACACGGCCCTGGCTTTGGGAGAGTGCCTGTTGCGTGCGTTGGGCGACAAGCGCGGCATCGAGCGTTACGGCTATTGCCTGCCCATGGACGACTGCCTGTGCAGCGTGGCTCTCGATTTCGGTGGGCGGCCTTGGTTGGTGTGGGATGCCGAATTCCGTCGTGAGAAAGTGGGCGAGATGCCCACCGAGATGTTCCTCCATTTTTTCAAGAGCCTGAGCGACGCGGCGCGGATGAACTTGAATATCAAGGCCGAAGGCGTGAATGAGCACCATAAGATAGAGGGAATTTTCAAGGCTCTGGCCCGGAGCCTCAAGATGGCGGTACGGCGCGACATCTATCATTACGAGCTGCCTTCGAGCAAGGGAGTCCTTTGACGTGAAGTTAGTATCCTTTACAGAAAGGACGGGGTTGCGGAAGGTGTGACGCTGTCCTGCTGAGAACGGAAAATCGTTTGGCGCAGAACGGAAAATCAATCGGCTGAGATTGATTTTCCGTTCTGCGGTTGTTTTTGTAGGATTTTATATGGTTGTAAATCATATATATATGATGCCCTTGTGTGGGTAAGTCAAAAGTTTCTTTCCTGTTGTTTTTGTTTATAGCTTTTGTGGACAGAAATATTTCTGGTCTGCGTAGGTATTTTTCCTTTCCCGTACGTAGTAGGATATAGGAGGGACGGAATTTTGTTTCCCCAGCACTATTAAAAACAGTTTTATATGAGATTGAGAAAATTACTTTGCTTGCCGGCATTGCTTTATGCCGGCAGTACCGTGGCGCAAGTCCATGGTGAGGGCGGCTATTACAACTGGACGTTGGAAAGGATGAAGGCTGCCGTGGAGGAGAAGGACATCTCCATCAACTATTGGGGATGTGGGAACAAAGGAAGCGGCGATTATGCCGACCTCGACCAGTTTTGGTGTTTTACAGACCGTTACCTCAAGTCTTACCTTGGGGTGCAAAGCCAAGATGAGAAATTTGAGGAGTACGGTGGAATGCAGTTCCGCTCAGGTATCTATTTCCAAGGCAAGACCGACAAGGAACCTTTCATGACTCTTACACCGGAATATCCGGTCTTGGCGTTCAAAGTGTCCGTTCCGATGCAGTCGGAGACCATCAAGGATGGGAACACGGTGAATATGGAAGTCTATTGGGACGACCCGTATACGGAAGAGGTGGAAACCACGGAAATTACGGGGATGCCGGGTTTTAACAGTGGGAAAAAGACTTTGGACGTAGTGAGGAACTCAAGACCTTGGGAAGAGAAAGACGAATTCGGGCGCGATCAGGCGCAGTTGAAATACGACATCCTCACAGGACGTAACGATGCGGCTGCCAAGTCGGACACGGTCATCCTGATGAAACGTATGGACAAAGGCTACGACCGTGACAGTTGTGACATTTTCGTGGCCATCAATTTTGCGGCAATGAAGGATAAGGAAGCTGCGGAGGAAGAAGAGGCGGCACGTCTGATAGACCGCTTGCCTATTAAAATCATGAAACTTACGCTCGGTGCTTTTGCCTATGCAAGGGGAACGGTCGGTGACGGGACGGGACAAAGGGTAAAGACCCGTTATGAGATGCCGTACGTGTATGCGAAGGCCATCCGTACTTACCGTAGCATGACAGAGGCTTTGGAAGGGTTCACGGATAAAAACAACTATGGTGACGGCCCGTCTGAGTTTGCATTGGACATACCCAAGACCGGGATGTGCACTTATTATGGAGAACAGGCATTCACCTTGCCGAAGGGCGTGAAGGCCGGTGTGGTCACGATGGCTGATAACGCTACGGCGCAGGTAGATTGGCGTTATGCTGAGGGCGACATGGTACCCCCGTTGACAGGAGTGCTGTTGTCGGCTGCGGATGGCGTTACTTCTTGCAGGTTCTTGACATCGTCGGTCTACCTGCCTTCGCCTGAAGACAATTTGTTGCAAGGTTCGCTGTCCTCGCGGCAAGTCGTAGGAGGCAGATACCGTTATTATAAATTGGCTGAAGGGGCGAACGGCCTGGGCTTTTATTATGATGCCGAGGGCGGCGAGTCTATCCTAAGTGGGGCGCACAAGGCTTATCTTGCTTTGCCGGAGGCCATGGCTGCCAACGCACACTTCATCAGCTTGGACGGAGGAACGACTCATGTGGGCTGTACTTTTGCCGAAGGTGAAGAAATAGTGGATGTGGTGGGCGTGTCCGGCACCTTTTGGAAGAGAAGGGTACGCAAAGCGGATGCTTTGGATGGACTGCCCAAAGGAATTTATATCGTGAAAGGCAAAAAATACGTGGTTAAATGATAAAAATAGGAACGAGATATGAAAAAGACGAAATATGAGAAACCGGAAATACGATTGATGCAGGTGGAGGCGCAGGCCATGATGGCCTGTTCCGATCCACAAAACGTGGGGATATACGATCAGGTGGATGATGCTTCCCAACTAAGCAACAAAAACGTGTGGGGGAGCGGCCTTTGGGATTGAGCAAGGTCTGTCCATGCGTGCAGCAGAGGCTTTACCTTTCGGGGTAAGGCCTTTGTTTTTATTGGAAGGCAGGATGGGGAGATGTGTGCTTCTACATTAGTGTGGGGAGTGAATATCAAAAAACTCAAGTGAAAAGCCCAAAAACATAAGTGCCTATTGGATTTTTTGTGTAATTTTGTACCGTATCATAGATTAACCTAATAAAATAGAACCCATGAAAAAGAAACAGATTTTGTTTTTTGCTTGCTGCTTGGCTTTAGGAGGCAGTACAACGGATTTGTGTGCCCAACGGACGATGGACAAACTGGGACGCGGCCTTGTGGCCACTGTCACCCAAAGCGGAAGTGGAAACTTCGTGAGTTGGCGTGTGCTGGGCGAGGAGTATTATGACGTGACTTACAACCTTTATGCCGATGGTGTGTTGGTGGCCAAAGGGCTGTCTGCGAGTAACTATGTCCATACGGGAGGAACGGCCGAAACCCGATATACGGTGGCTCCCGTGGTGAAAGGCAAGGAGGGGGAACAGTGTGACCCCGTCAAACGTTTCAAGGAATTCAGTTTCTATTCCCTTACAGGACAGAATACCGGTTTCCTCAGAGTGCCGGGTGCGGAAATGAAAGGACGTAACGGCGAGGACCTGACAGAAAACTATATGTTTAACGACGCCGTGTTGGCCGATGTCGATGGCGACGGGATGCCGGAGATTATCGCCAAGCGTCTTTATACGGGTACTCCTGGAGTGACGGACGTGGCCAATACTTCGGCTTACAACCGCATCGAGGTGTACAACGTCAAGGGGGAGCGGCTGTGGTACATCGACATCGGCCCGAACATGCAATCGGGACCCGATGAACAGTTCGATGCCGTAGCTTTCGACTGGGATGGTGACGGCAAGGCTGAAGTATTGATGCGTGGAGCTGACAACATGATTGTCCATCATCCGGACGGCACGGTCACGGAGGTGGGCAATATGTCCCATGATATCCGTAGGATTAACAATACCGAATATTCCATGCCCGATAACGAATATTTGCTCTATATGGAGGGAGCCACGGGCAAGTTGTACGAAATCGGGGAAAACGGCGAGAAATGGATGCCTTACCCTTGCAAACGGTTGGAACCGGGCGAGACGGACTGGACGGCAGCCTGGGGCGACGGCACGGGGCATCGTGCCACCAAGCACTATTTCGGTGCGCCTTATCTGGACGGCCGGCATCCTTCCATTTTCGTCGGACGTGGTTGCTACACGCGTCACAAGTTTTATACTTTCGACGTAGACCCTGCTACGCATAAGCTGACGGAACGTTGGAATTGGGTATGTAGTGTGGGAGGTCCGTGGTTCGGACAAGGTTACCACAACTTCGGCGTGGCCGATGTGGACATGGACGGACGGGATGAAATCGTGTTCGGTTCAATGATAATCGATGATAATGGAAAGGGATTGAGTACTACCGGCCTCGGGCATGGCGACGCCCAACATTGTACCGATTTGGATCCTTACCGCTTCGGACAGGAGATGTTTGCCTGCAACGAAAGTTCCCCGGCCATGAACTACCGGAATGCCACCACGTCGGAACTGTATTACCGTTTGCAAAGTACCAGTGACGACGGGCGTGCGTTGGCCGGCAAGTTCTATAAGGATTATCCGGGTTGCCAAGGGGCAAGCAGCCAGTCGGGTGTCATCAGCCTCACGGCAGACAAGCCGTTGCCCGACGTGGCGGGGTGGGACTTGAATTTCCGTATCTATTGGGATGGTGACCTGTGCAGCGAGGTGCTCAACAGCCCGGGAACGGAACGCCAACCCAAGATTGACAAGCCTGGTGTGGGGCGCATCTTCTTGGGGAATGGTGCGATGAATAACTGGAGCAAAAACAACGCATGCGCCACGGGCGACCTCTTCGGAGACTGGCGTGAGGAACTGCTCGTGCGCGACGGGAAAGACTTGTTGGTTTATACGACCAACTACCCGACGGAATTCCGTATCCCTACCCTTTGGCACGACCATCAATACCGGCAGGGCATGGTGTGGGAAACCATCGGTTACAATCAGCCTCCCCACTTGAGCTATTTCTTGGGCGAACTGGAGGGCATCACCGTGGCTCCGCCGCCGCTCACCACGGAAGGGCGTACGCAGATTGCAAACGGAGGAAGTATTACTACGGCACACAACGGCAGTCAGGTTCTTGTGTTTGACAATGCGGACATGTCGGTATCCGTGGAGTCCGGTGCCGAACCGTGGGTGGCCATGTTCAACGTGCCTGCGTGGGTGAAAGGGACGGCTTCGAGCGATTGTACCACGAAAGACGTGCCTATTGATAATGACTATTATACTTGTACGGTAACGGGCAGCGGGTTCAGTGGATTCACGCGGGTGGTAAAACAGGGTGAAGGCACGTTGGTGCTGCCGGACGTGGAGATGACCCATAGCGGCAATACGGATGTATGGAACGGGACACTCGTTTTCAACGGGACGATGAAACAGTCTTCCCTTTGGCTCAACCGCCATACGTCGCTCCGTTCCTCCGGTACATTCCGTAGCATCAAGGCGGACTATAACGCCACTGTCTTTCCGGGTGATGACGGACAGGTCGGAACCCTTACGTCAGACTCCGTGACGTTGGGTTTCGGTTCGCGCATGGTCTTTGATTTGAAGAATGACTTTACTTCCGACCGTCTCGATACCAAGGTGCTTACCGTCGAGACGAAGTCGTGGAAATACGGGCCGAAGTATTTGGCGCCGGTGTTTGAGTTCCGGGGCGAAGAAGTGCAGCCCGGACGGTATCCGATAGGTACGGCAGCTACGGTCAAGGGGGATTTTTCCAGTATCCTCATCGAGGGTATCAGTTCGCAAATGAGTGCCAGGTTGGTGTTGGAGGATGGGATGCTTTACCTTTCCCTAAGCGATGTGCGTGCTGCATCCGATGTGGTTTGGAACGGTTTGAACAGCAATATTTGGGACTTTGGCCAAAGCGAGAATTTCACCTTGGCAGAGGAATCCGATCCCGTATTTTTTGTGACGGGTGACAGGGTTCTGTTCGATGATACGGCTGAACGCAAGAATGTGAGCCTTTCCGGCAGTATCGAAGCCGAAAGCGTCACTGTGGACAATAGTGAGAGCTATGTTTTCAACGGGAACGGTTTTCTGGCAGGGCATACGGCATTGGTGAAACGTGGCAGTGGCGTGTTGGCCATCAGCAATGACAATACGTATACAGGCGGTACGCGCATCAGCGGCGGTACGGTGTCGGTGAATATGTTGAGCAACTCCACACGGGCTTACGGAGGTCTGGGCGGTGTGGTGGAGTCGGCCAATCTTTTTGTCATGGAGAACGGTGCCACGTTGCAGACGACGGAGACCGTTACCCAAGGCTCTCCCATGAAGATGGAAGGCAAAGACGGGGGATGCGTCGAAAACCTCAAGGATTTCATCGTCGAAACCCCGGTGGAGGGTACGTTACTCACCAAAAAAGGAGACGGATGGATGAAACTGAACACGGCCAATCCCTCGTTGGAACGTCTTGCCATCAACGGTGGAACCGTACAGTGCGTGGCTTGCGACATGCCTGCACAGACGGTAGAATTCATATCCGGTACGTTGTATGAAAATACAGGTTCAAGTTATGCCATCCATGTGCCGGAAGGCGGTAATGGTACGTGGTCATTGGCCAACCGTTCTACCTATAATAATAAGATTACGGGCGAAGGTACGCTTACGATATATTGTGCAGTGGAACATGGTAACGGTTGGTTTGCCACACGTACGCCGGTGGCCGTCAATTTGAGCCTGTTTACAGGGACAATCAATGCCACGGCCGACATGGCCGACAGCTATCCGCGTTTTACGCTCAATACGTCTTCGGGCATGCCGGACGGTACGCTTAACATAACTGCAGGCGTGACGGTGCAAAACACGGGGCGGACTTTCCGTATTGGGAAATTGGCCGGAAAGGGCACGTTGGGCGGTTATGCCTCTTTTGCCAATGACGGGGCTACGGGTGTCAACACGTGGCAGGTGGGATGTGACGATGATTTCGCTTGGGCCGGAACCGTGACAGCCAATTCTAAGTTCGAGAAAGTGGGCAGCGGCAAGATGACGGTCAGCGGAGTATGGGACAATACGGGCGAAGTGGCCGTGAAGGAAGGCACGCTTTGCCTGAATGACCGTTCGGCAGAAAATGCCATGTTGGGAAGCGGAGAACTCTCGGTTGAGGACGGTGCGGTTTTGTGTGGCATGGGTAAATTGGGCAATGCTTCGGTCACGGTGGAACGTGGCGGACGCTTATATTCCGGAACGCGTGAGGGGGCTTCCTCAGGGACGTTGGATTTCTCAGGCAAGAGGCTCACGGTAAGTACCGGTGGGGAGGTGCTGTTCAATGTGGCTTCCAAGGTACGCTGTACGACCTTGGAAGGAATAAGCTCGTTCTCCCTGCGTGGTACGCTGAAAGTGTCGGTACGTGAAGGGCTCGAACTGGAAGCCGGTGATGAGTTCCAACTGTGGGTCGCAAACCGGACGGCACTTTCATCTGCCTGCACGTTGGATTTGGATAGCCCCGGAGAGGGTTTGGAATGGGATACTTCTGCATTGGAGAACGGAATCTTGAAGGTGAAAACTGCGACGGGTATTACGGGGGTGGTTTCTGGTGAACCGGTAGATTGCGTGGTTTATACGTTGGATGGAGCACGTGCGGGGAGTTTTACCTGCATGCCGTCGGAGGTCGGGGAGTATATGGAAAGGAATGGATTCAGGTCTGGTATGTACATGGTTAAGATGACCCAAGGTCAGCGGACGGAGAGCCGTAAGGTGACTATCGACTGACAGGCCATGCCGCACGGCCTTCAGCTGTGCGGCATAGCATTCTTTAACATAGAATTAAGGAAAATATGCTGTAATGATTACAAATATGAACGTTTTTATCCGTATCTTTGAATCGTTAGAAACATTATAGGTTTAAATTCAAAATTTAAAAAAGTTATGGGAAAGAGTATTAAGGGTACACGTACGGAAAAGAACCTGATGGTTTCTTTTGCCGGAGAGTCTCAGGCCAGAATGAGATACACTTACTTTGCCAGTGCGGCAAAGAAAGAGGGTTATGAACAGATTGCAGCTATATTTACGGAAACGGCCGATCAGGAAAAAGAGCATGCAAAACGTATGTTCAAGTGGTTGGAAGGCGGCATGGTAGAGATTACGGCCAGTTATCCGGCCGGTGTCATCGGAACCACCATGGAGAACCTGAAGGCTGCGGCTGCCGGAGAACACGAAGAGTGGTCATTGGATTATCCTAAGTTTGCGGACATTGCAGACGAAGAAGGTTTTCCTGCCATTGCTGCGATGTACCGTATGATTTCTGTGGCGGAAAAAGGCCACGAAGAGCGTTACCTGGCATTGTTGAAGAACCTGGAGGAATTCAAGGTGTTCGTGAAGGACGGAGAGACGGTATGGCAGTGCCGCAACTGCGGTTATATCCATGTGGGTAAAGAAGCTCCGCAGACCTGTCCGGCTTGCTTGCATCCGCAGGCTTACTTCGAAGTGAAGAAGGAGAACTATTGATCGTTTGCCGTATTTTTACGGTGGACGAAGGCGGCTTTCCGGTTCTTTCCTGATAAATGGGTTCAGGGAAGAACCGGATTTTTTATGAAAGGGGATTTTAACATACCTTGCTATTTGGGGTTATTTTTAAGTTTTTAAAAGGGTGTTATTGCTCTTATAATGCAAAGCGGTTTTTGTTCTTCTGAAAAATGGGTAAAAGGAACATCTATTATAAAGAGGTTTGTTGAGGACACGATTTTAATTCGTTTCTTTGCAATCAACAACAAGGAAACATTATGATACCAGACGAGAAAACCATCAAATCACGCAGTATGAGCGTTTACAAGACATTGTCGAATGCATTGCGCTGCACGTTCGACGAGTTACAAAACCAATGTAAGTTAGGAACTACGGAATTATGTCTGAGCATTGCCCGGCTGATGCAGGAGCATAAGATTAGGCAAGAGCGCGAAGGAGATAATGTGTATTACATGTTGGCTTATTGAGTAAGCTTGACCTAATAGGTAAAGAATAAAGGGGATGTTAAGCATCCCCTTTATTCTTTCTATATGGACAGTTCTGATTACTTGTTCAGAGCCAAAGCCACATTTACGGCACAAGCTACCGTACAACCTACCATCGGGTTGTTGCCGATACCCAGGAAGCCCATCATTTCCACGTGGGCGGGAACGGATGAAGAGCCTGCAAACTGAGCGTCTGAGTGCATACGGCCGAGCGTATCCGTCATACCGTAAGAAGCCGGTCCGGCAGCCATGTTGTCCGGATGCAAGGTACGGCCTGTACCGCCACCTGAAGCTACTGAGAAGTAGGGCTTGCCTGCCAATACGCGTTCTTTCTTGTACGTACCGGCTACGGGGTGTTGGAAGCGGGTCGGGTTGGTAGAGTTACCCGTAATGGATACGTCTACGTTTTCCTTCCACAAGATCGCCACACCTTCGCGCACATCGTCTGCACCGTAGCATTTTACTTTTGCACGAGGACCGTCTGAGTATGCGGTTTCCTTCACTACGTTCAGTTCGCCCGTGTAGTAGTCGAACTTCGTCTGTACGTAGGTAAAGCCGTTGATACGTGAGATAATCATGGCGGCATCCTTGCCCAAGCCGTTCAAGATGCAACGCAACGGGTTCTTACGAACTTTGTTGGCCATTTCGGCAATCTTGATGGCACCTTCGGCAGCAGCGAAAGATTCGTGGCCGGCCAAGAAGGCGAAACACTGCGTCTCTTCGCGGAGCAGACGGGCTGCCAAGTTTCCGTGTCCGATACCTACTTTACGGTCGTCGGCCACAGAACCCGGAATACAGAAAGCCTGCAAGCCGATACCGATAGCTTCGGCAGCGTCGGCTGCGTTCTTGCATCCTTTCTTCAATGCGATGGCAGAACCTACCACGTAAGCCCACTTTGCATTTTCGAAACAAATCATTTGGGTTTCTTCGCAAGTCTTGTAAGGATCCAAACCAGCTTCTTCACAGATTTTGTTAGCCTCTTCAATATCTTTGATACCGTTTTCGTTCAATGCAGCCAAAATCTGCTTGATGCGACGGTCCTGACTTTCAAATTTCACTTCTCTAATCATAATCTGGTTCCTCCTTATTATTCTTTACGTGGGTCAATAGATTTAACGATTCCCTGTTCCGGTTTTGTACGGCCGTATGTACCTGTTACAGACTTCAAAGCTTCGTCTGCGGGTACACCTTTCTTGATGGCCTCCATGAATTTACCCATGTGTACGAATTCGTAACCGCATACCTGATCGTCTTTGTCGAGGAACATTTTGGTGATGTAACCTTCAGTCAATTCCAAGTAACGTGTACCTTTGGCCAAAGTACCATAAAGGGTACCGGTCTGGCTACGCAGCCCCTTACCCAAATCTTCCAATCCGGCACCAATCATCAAACCGCCTTCGGAGAAAGCAGACTGTGTACGGCCGTAAACGATTTGGAGGAACAATTCGCGCATGGCTGTGTTGATGGCATCGCAAACCAAGTCGGTGTTCAATGCTTCCAGAATCGTCTTGCCCGGAAGGATTTCAGAAGCCATGGCAGCCGAATGGGTCATACCCGAACAACCGATAGTTTCCACCAAGCATTCCTGGATGACACCTTCTTTTACGTTCAGTGTCAACTTGCAGGCACCCTGTTGGGGGGCACACCATCCGATACCGTGAGTCAAACCTGAGATGTCTTTAATCTCCTTTGCCTGTACCCATTTGCCTTCTTCTGGAATGGGGGCTGGTCCGTGGTTCGGGCCTTTGGCAACACAACACATGTTTTCTACTTCGTGTGAATAAACCATAATTATACTAATTTATTATAGGTAATATAATGAGTTTCTTATTAAAAATCCTCATCTTTTTGTGCTGCAAAGATAATCAATTTTTAGTATTTCATTAAAAGCCGGTACCAACTTTTTGGGGGCGGTTCATGATTTTTATCACTTATATGAGGTATGGGGTGTTTGGACTGATATTGGGGGAGTATTGCTTTACCGTAAATTTACATGAGAATGAAAAAACTTTTAAAATAGAAATGCCAAATGAATTATTTTTTATACTTTTGTCTCGTGATTTGTCCTCCTCTTGTGGGAACGATTGTTTTGGAGAGTGCTTTTCATTTGATATGTAAACAGCGTCGCATCGGAGGCAATCCATAGGCAAACGGGAGAATACAAATTTTCAGGAATGTCTGTTTGTTTGATGTAAATATCTAAAAACCAGTAAAATATATAGTTTTACCGGTATGGTCATCAAGTATTTATGGGTAAGATAGTTTCATCTCGTAAGGGGATGGGAAGCCATGCTGTACGTTGGTATATTCTGGTACTTCCCGTGAGGCATAGGGGCGATCCGGCCCGTGCATTGCGTATGGAGGCTGACCGGAGTGTGAAGAGGGATGAAGCGATGTTGGAATATTTTGCACCTAAATATATAGAGGTGAAAAGAAAGGGAGGGGAATTCGTGCCTACGGAACGTCCTTTGCTTTACAATTATGTATTCATCCGTTCTACGGAAGCCGAAATTTACCGAAGGCAGCGAAGTGCTTTGCATGCCTATAGTTTTTTACCGCGCGTTCATAGCGGTGGCGAAAGTCATTATCCCTATCTTTCTGACGCTGAAATGAGGAACCTTCGTTGGGTGGCGGAAGCATACCGTGGCGAGCTTCCAGTGTATGTGCCGGAGTCAGGACGCCTGGTGAAAGGCGACCGAGTCCGGATTACGGAAGGGGAGTTTAAAGGAGTGGAAGCCGTGGTGGCAGTCCAACCCGGTGCCGGGCATAAGGAAGTAGTGGTTTGCATAGAAGGATGCTTGTGGGTGCCTTTAATGCGTGTGTCTGCCGGACAATATGAAATCATCGGGCTGAACGAAAGCTGCAAACATGTGTATACGAAGTTGTCCAATGAACGTATTTTCCAGGGGCTTCATAAGGCATTACGGAATTACCATTCCCGTGGCGGTGTGACGGATGCCGACCGGGCTTTGGCAGAAGAGGCCTTGCGTGCCTACGGTAAGTTGCAGATGGATAGCGATGTGATGCGTTGCAAGTTGGCCTCCATCTTGTTGATGGCTCATACGGTATTGGGGAATCGGGAAGAGAGGGGTGAGTTGGAAGCTTTTTCCCGCACCATCCTGCCTTTGCTGAAAGCGGAGCAATCCCGTGCCTTGTTGTTGGCTACGTTGTATGGTTGTACGGATAATAATATGTATTACCATGAGGCACATGCTTTAATCGTCCCATGGCGTAAGGAACCTGATATGAAGAAAAGCAAGCGGCAACTTTTGCAGTGGCTGGATGATTATGACGAATGGTTGGGGCATCGGGGATAAATATTTATAGCCGGAAAGTTTGGAATGTCTGTTTGATTTTTCTACCTTTACGTGGGCGTTATGACAAAGGCTTGGATGAAGTATCCGGTTGGTGTACGGATTCAGAGAAGATGTTATGGATTTCCCGGGAATGTTGAAAGGTACGTGTTGGAACGGAAATGAAATAAAAGGGAGGACTTGGAATGGATTTTTTGAAAAGGCTTTATCCTATTGGTATACAAACGTTTGAAAAGATAAGGAACGGTAATTACTTGTATATAGACAAGACGGAATACGTCTACCGTATGGCGCATTCCGACTCAAATTACATGTTCCTGAGCCGTCCGCGCCGTTTCGGCAAGTCGCTGTTGACAAGTACTTTGGAAGCCTATTTTGAAGGACGTAGAGAACTGTTTAAGGGTTTGGCTTTGGAGAGGTTGGAAACAGAATGGACGGAGTACCCCGTCCTGCATTTCGACATGAGCACGGCCAAGCACGTGGACAAGGAAGACCTGATTTTGGAACTGGAGAAGAAACTGCTGAGATATGAAGCCCTTTACGGGCGTGGTGAAGGGGATGTCAAAGTCAACCAACGCTTGGAGGGACTGATTCAAAGGGCTTACGAGCAGACGGGCCGCCAAGTGGTGGTGCTCATCGACGAGTACGACGCGCCCCTGCTCGACGTGGTGCATGAAGAAAAAGACCTCCCTGTCCTGCGTAACGTCATGCGCAACTTCTACAGTCCGCTCAAAGCCTGCGACCCCTACCTGCGCTTCGTGTTCCTGACGGGCATCACCAAGTTCTCGCAACGGAGCATCTTCAGTGAACTGAACAACATTAAAAACATCAGCATGTTGCCGGAATATGCCGCCATCTGTGGCATCACGGAAGAGGAGATGGCCACACAGATGGACGAGGATTTGGACATTTTGGCCGGACGGTTGAACGTAAATTGCGAAGAGGTCGTAAAGAAGCTAAAAGCCCATTACGACGGTTACCATTTCACCTGGCCCTCGCCTGACATCTATAACCCATTCAGCCTGCTGAACGCTTTTGCTGACGGGCGGTTGGATTCTTATTGGTTCGGCAGCGGCACGCCCACATACCTCATCGAAATGCTGAACAAATTCGGTGTATTGCCCTCCCGGATAGGAGGTAACGAGGCTGTGGCGGCTGATTTCGACGCACCGACCGAACGAATGGAAAGCATCACGCCCTTGTTGTACCAAAGTGGCTATGTCACCATCAAGGGGTACGATGAAATGTTCCAAATTTATACGTTGGACATCCCGAATGCGGAAGTAAGGATAGGCCTGATGCGCAGCCTCATACCTTATTATGTGACACGTGACACACAGACGACCAATACCACGGTGGTCAATTTGGCTCGTGCCTTGGTGCGCGGCGACATGGACGGGATGCTGCGCCTGTTGCAGACGTTCCTTTCCACCGTCCCTTATTGCGACCGCACGGACTACGAAGGCCATTACCAACAGATGCTCTACATCATTTTCAGCCTCCTTGGCGCGTACGTGGACG
>ERZ838399.12-NODE-12-length-216311-cov-121.686566_pt1 | contig 216311 bp, 190 predicted proteins | sample MGYA00519683_ERZ838399 | MGnify/ENA primary metagenome ERZ838399 (study PRJEB31850, sample SAMEA3708833) | human gut metagenome | biome: human gut; feature: human-associated habitat; material: faeces | place: China | collected 2014 ...
TTTGGAACAATGAAAGGATTGTTTCGTGGCTCTCGCTGTGTCCCAAGAACTCGTTTTTCACTTTCTCGGCGGTCACGTAATTGTCACGCCGCTGCATTTCGTGGTAAATGGTATTCAGGGAAGAACGTATGTCGTCCAAAAGGGCGTTTATCCTCCCGGCATCCCTGCCTTTGGCTTTGCCCGCAGTAATGCTCCAGTTGTCGGGCTGGATGCTCTGTTTCGTACTGAACTGGCAAAGTTTGCCGTCTATGGTGATGCGTGCCATAATCATAACCTCGCCGTTTTTCTTTTCAGAACCTTTCTTCAAATAAAAAAGAACCTTGAATGTCGATTTCATAACTCACTTTTTTTAGTTGCAAAATTAATTTTTACCTCTCGTTTTCGAGTTATGCAGACTATGGACTAATCAAGTCATTATCAGGTCATTTATGGACAAATCGTTACCGTTTTTGTCCGGCGGGGAATAGGTAACGATTTAGTAACGAAACTTTGTCTTTTACCGTACTTTTGAAGTCTTGGAAGCAGGACTTTCGGGCAATAAAAAAAAGCCACAAATCATTGATTTGTAGCTTTTTGTCCGTTTGCTGACCATTTCTGTCCAGCACGTTCAGCGGAGAGACAGGGATTCGAACCCCGGGTACCTCGCAGTACAACGGTTTTCAAGACCGCCGCAATCGACCACTCTGCCACCTCTCCAAAACTCTTCTTGAGAGTTGCCTTGTTTTTCAAAGGCGGTGCAAAGGTACGCAAAGATTTTTGTTTTCCAAATTTTTGGAAGAAAAAATCTATCCGTATCCTTTATTTTTTCTTTTCCGGACCTTTCTGACCGTGTTTGAAACCTTTTAGCAGTTCTCTGTGGAAGCGCATTTCCGCTTTTTGCAACAGATAGATTTTCTTGGCCGGAAGGAATTGTTTGTATTTCCGCACATATTCCAGTTCCAGTTCGTCGGCTGCAATACGTGCCTGAATCACATCTTCCACAATTTTCCCATATTCCGTTTCCGTAGTGTTGGGATTCTTGCCTTGACGCAGTTTCTGCCACGCCTCTTTGTTGTACGTCTGCTTCTTGTCTTGCAGTTCAAAATAGAGAGGGAAGAATTTTTGTGCTTCGTCGTTGCTCAGTCCCGCCTGCTGAATGAAAAATTCTTTCTGGCGGTTGCGGAATTCTTCTTTGCTGAATTTGGTATTCTGTGCCTGAATGCTGCTCACACACAAGATGAGCAGGAGAGTCAGGGCATAAAAAGTTCTTTTTATCATGGTTGGTTTATTTATAAATTTCCGTATCTGCATCAGTGAGATACTCGTATAGAGTATAGTCGTCCATCATGGTCTGGTCGACAATGGGGTCGATGTATTCATCGGGTACTTCTGAAAATTCCATGTCACCCATAGTGCCGGCGGCAGGCGATTGTGTTTCTTTTTCACCTACGAACATCCGTACGCTGAGCATCAGGCCGCAGAACATGGCAGCCATGTACACCCAAGGTTTGACGCGTGCCCACAGCGTGAGCTGAGGTGCAGGCTGTATTTCTCGTTCCGGAAGCTTGTCCATCAGCTGTTCCGTGAAGTTAGCAAAGTAACCTTCAGGCACTGTGAACGGGTTCTCGGTTCCACATCTCTTTAATAAGTCAGTTTCTTCCTTTTTCATATTGTTGCCTCCTTTGGAAGTTAGATTCGAATTTGTAAAAAAGGTTTAATCATGCTGGTGAAAAAAATCTTCTATTTTTTTGACGGCATGATGGTAGGATGCCTTCAGTGCGCCTACGCTGGTGCCTAAGATTTCCGACATGTCCTCGTATTTCATTTCCTGGAAATATTTCAGGTTGAAAATGATGCGCTGTTTCTCGGGCAGTTGCAGGATGGCCTTCTGAAAAAGCCGTTGCGTTTCGTCGCCGTTAAAGTAAGGGTCGCTTTCAAGCTTGTTTATCAGAGCGGCATCGGCATCGTCGATGGACAGCTGGTTTTCGGCGCGCTGCTTGTTCAGGAAGTTCAGGCATTCGTTGAAGGCGATGCGGTAGAGCCACGTGGAAAGCTTGGCATCTCCCCGGAAATAGTCCAGGTTGGTCCAGGCCTTGATGAACGTGTTCTGCAACAAGTCGTTGGCATCGTCGTGTGAAACCACCATGCGTCGTATCTGCCAGTACAGCTGTTCGCTGTAGGCCTTCACAATCCGTTCGAACGCTTTCCGCTGGGTCGACGGGTCCTGAAGCATCAGTATGGTTTCTTTTTCGTTATAATTGTTCATGGCGTGTGCGGGTTCGTCATTGTTGGGTAAGACGACAATCCGTTGGTTCGGTTTAATAGGGTTAGTTTTCTTTAACTTCTTAGAGTGAGATTTTCAGTCCCTCGTCGGCGGCCAGTGTGTCGGGGAAGATGGCTTGGGCCTCTTCGAGCAGGGCCTTCTCGTCTTCGTAGCGGGCAGAGAAGTGACCGATGAGCAGACGCTTCACCTGCGCGTCCTTGGCAATCCGGGCAGCCTGTGCGGCGGTGGAGTGCAGGGTCTGTTTGGCGCGGACGGCTTCGCTTTCGGTAAAGGTAGCTTCATGGAACAGCAAGTCCACTCCGGCCACTTGTGCTGCGATGCGGGGCAGATAGACCGTATCCGAACAGTAGGCATACGCGCGGGGAGGATCGGAGGGAGTGGTCAGTTCTGAGTTGGGAATCACCCTGCCGTCTTCCAGTGTGTAGTCCTCACCGTTCTTGATGCGGTTCATCATGCAGATGGGAATGCCGTAGAAGTCAATCATGTCGCGCCGGATGTGGTTCGGTGTCGGCTTCTCGCGGAAGAGGAAACCGCAGGTGGGCAGGCGATGACGCAGTGGAATGGTTTCCACGCTGACGGAACGGTCGTCGTAAATGACGGTACGTTCGCCGGGGTTGAAGGGGTGGAACACCACCTGATAGGGCATTCCCTTGCAGAAGAATTCCAGTTGAGGCTCCAGCAGACGTTGCAGGTCGGCATGAGCATGAATGTGGAGGTCGGCGGTACGCTCCAGCATGCCGAAGGTGGAAATTAGTCCCATCAGGCCGAAGCAATGGTCGCCGTGGAGGTGAGAAATGAAGATGTGGTTCAGCCGGCTGAACTTCAGTTTGGCGCGGCGGAGCTGCACCTGTGCCCCTTCGCCGCAGTCAATCATGAATAGTTTCTCGCGGATGTTGAGCACCTGCGAGGTCGCCTGATGGCGGGTAGTGGGCAGGGCTGAACCGCATCCTAAGATGTGTATGTCGAATTTTTCCATTCTTATGATTCAAATTGGGTGTTTCGCATGTCACCCGTCTCGGCGTACGCTATATGCATCTTGAAAGCGTTGCGCAGCGACATCGGCGTGTGGCAGGACTTTCCTTCTGAAAGTTTCAGGTAGTCCCACAGCAGTTGCTTGTAGTCCGGATGCGCACAGTTTTCAATGATGCAGCGGGCACGTTGCGAAGGCGATTTGCCACGCAAGTCGGCCACGCCCTGTTCCGTCACGAGGATGCGTACGTCGTGTTCTGTACTGTCCACGTGGGATACTTGGGGCACGATGGACGAAATCAGTCCATCCTTGGCCACCGACGGGGTGGTAAAGATAGACAAATATGCGTTTCTGGCAAAATCTCCCGAGCCTCCAATTCCATTCATAATTTTGCTGCCCGATACATGTGTGCTGTTCACGTTGCCGAAAATGTCCGCTTCAAGAGCCGTGTTTACTGCAATGATACCCAGACGGCGAATCATCTCCGGGTGGTTGGTGATTTCCTGCGGGCGCAGCAGGATGCGTTCGCGGAAGGTGTCGATATGCTCGTACATCGTGTCCAGACGGTCTTCCGACAGAGTGAGCGAGCTGCCGGTAGCAAAGCGGATACGGTCTTTCATCATCAGGTCGATGACGGAGTTCTGTATCACCTCCGTAAACATGGAGAAAGCCGGAAGGTTCGGGTCGTCACCCAGTGCACCCAGTACGGCATTGGCAATGTTGCCCACACCCGACTGCAGGGGAAGGAACTCCCTGGGGATGGCACCGTTCTTCCATTCGCGCAGCAGGAAAGCAGCCACGTTATGTCCGATTTGCAGGGTTGTCTCATTTTGCGGTGTAAAGGCCGCGATGTGGTCGCGGGCATTTGTGCGTACCACCCCCGTAATCTTTTTCGGGTCGATTTTCACGCTGATGTGTCCGGTGCGGTCGTTCACGCGATACACCGGAATTTCTTTCCGGTAAGGAGGGTTGGCCGGAATATAGATGTCGTGCATGCCGGTAAGTTTTCCCGTATGCGCTTCATTCAGTTCGATGATAACCCGTTCGGCCATCTGGAGCAGGGTAGGTGAGATTCCTACGGAAGTGCTCAGGATGACTTCTCCGTCGTCCGTCAGGTCGGAAGCCTCTACGATGGCTACGTGGATTTTCCCTAAAAAACCGTAGCGCACGTCCTGTCCGATTTGCGAGAGGTGGAGGTCAAAATACTGCACCTCGTGCTGGTTGATAGATTCGCGCATGTCCTTGTTCGACTGGAAAGGCGTACGGAACGATACAGCGTGTGCCTTGACCAGTGCGCTGTCCACCTGACAGCCCGTGGCACCGCCCGTGATAAGGCCTACCTTGAATTCTTTCCCCTGTGCATGCTGTGCTTCTGCGTAGGCAGCCAGTGCTTCCGGCACGGCTTTCGGTGTACCTACCGATGAAAACCCGCCGATGCCGACGGTATCCCCATGATGAATGGTGGCAGCGGCTTCGGCTGCCGTAATAAATGCGTATGTCATGTTGTAACTGCTGTTCTTTTGTTAGGTAATAGTGAAGCAAAATTAGAATTTGTAATTCAGATAATCAATATTTATGACATTTTTTCTGCATAAATGCTGCAAAAAGGCCCTTTATGCGTAAGTTAATCGAATACTTATACTGTTTGGGATAAAAAACTGCGCAAAAAGACTCTTCGAAACACAATTCCTTTTATTTTTGTGAGGATTTACCACGAAAACGTGATAGAAAGAATATAATAACTAACTAAAATTGCTTTTACTGTGAATATGCTGAGAAAAGTCAGGCTCACGCTGGGGATGCTGTGCCTGGTATTCGTGACGCTGTTGTTCGTCGATTTCACGGGTGTGCTTCATGCATGGCTCGGCTGGATGGCGAAGATACAGTTCCTTCCGGCTCTGTTGGCGCTGAACGCCGGAGTAATCGTGTGTTTGATATTGCTCACGCTCATAGCGGGCAGAGTGTACTGTTCGGTCATTTGTCCTCTGGGCGTGTTTCAGGACGTGGTGGCCCGTCTGGGCCGGGGACGTAAGAAGATGCCCTACACGTATTCCAAACCGAAAAGCTGGCTGCGCTACGGTGTGCTGGCAGTGTTTGTGCTGGCGATGCTGTTGGGTGTGCATGCCCTGGTAGCCTTGCTTGACCCGTATGCCGTGTACGGCCGTGCGGCACACAGCTTCCTGCAGCCTTTGTGGATGTGGGGAAACAACCTGCTGGCTTCTATGGCCGAACGCATGGACAGCTATGCCTTCTATTCGGTAGATGTCTGGCTCAAGAGTCTGCCGGTGCTGATAGTGGCAGCTGTCATGCTGGTACTGGTAGTGGTACTGGCGGCACGCAACGGACGTACCTATTGTAATACCATCTGTCCGGTGGGCACCGTGCTGGGATTCTTCTCCCGCTTTGCCTTGTTCCGCATCACGATTGACAAGGAGAAATGCAACGGCTGTACGCTTTGCGCCCGCAACTGCAAGGCCGCCTGCATCGATGTGAAGAACCATGCGATAGACGGCAGCCGCTGTGTGGCTTGCATGGACTGTCTGGACAAATGTCATAGGGGAGCCATTGGCTATCGGTTTGCCTACGGAAAGAAAGCGGAAAAGGCAGAAACTCCGGCACCGGAAACAGCCGACCGTACCGCCGGACGACGTGAGTTCCTGGCCGGTTCCTTGCTGCTGGCCGGTTCGGTACTGAAAGCACAGGTAGCCAAGAAGGCTGAGGCCATCAAGATGGACGGCGGACTGGCCGACATCGTGGACAAGAAAGAGCCGGTACGCCAAACTCCGATTGTGCCTCCGGGCGCACGCGGACTCCGCCATCTGCAGTCACATTGCACGGCCTGCCAGCTTTGCGTGTCGGCTTGTCCGAACGAAGTGCTCCGTCCTTCTCATTCGCTGGATACTTTCATGCAGCCTTACATGTCGTACGAACGCGGCTACTGCCGTCCGGAGTGTACGCGCTGTTCCGAGGTATGTCCCGCCGGAGCCATCCTGAAAATTGACAAGGCAGAGAAGTCTTCTATCCAGATAGGCCATGCCGTGTGGGTAAAAGATTTGTGTATTCCGCTTACCGACAAGCAGGAGTGCGGCAACTGCGCCCGCCATTGTCCGGTGAACGCCATCACCATGGTCCCGTCCGACCCGTCGAACCCCGATTCACTGAAGATTCCGGCAGTGAACGAAGCACGCTGCATCGGTTGCGGAGCCTGCGAGAACCTGTGTCCGGCCCGTCCGCTGAGTGACATCTACGTGGAAGGCCATGAACGCCATCGTGTACTTTAATCGGATTGTCTTACCTTTATATATAGAAAGAGAATGGACGAGAAAAAACAGATGAATCGAAGAGATTTCCTTAAAATAGTCGGCATCAGTACGGTGGGAGCCACAGCGGCTTTCTACGGTTGTACGCCCGACAAGAAAAAAGCCGGCGAAAGCGCTAAGGAAGTGCCCGTCGGCAAGATGACCTACCGCCAGTTCCCTCCCAACGAGGATAAGGTGTCGCTGCTAGGCTATGGCTGCATGCGCTGGCCTACACTTCCGGCACCGGGAGGCGACGGCAATGTCATCGACCAGGAAGAAGTGAACCGGCTGGTGGATTACGCCATCGAACATGGCGTGAACTATTTCGACACGGCTCCGGTCTATGTGCAGGGCTGGTCGGAAAAGTCGACGGGTATCGCCTTGAAGCGTCATCCGCGCGACAAGTTCTTTGTGGCTACCAAAATGTCGAACTTCTCCAATTCCGACTATGATTTCGGAGTAAAGATGTACCACAACTCGCTGAAGAACCTGCAGGTGGACTACATCGACTATTACCTGCTGCACATGCTGGGAGCTCCCGGAAAAAGCGGGTTGCAGGGCCGTTTCCTTGACAACGGTCTGCTCGACTTCCTGCTCAAGGAGCGAGAAGCCGGACGTATCCGCCGCCTGGGCTGGTCGTTCCACGGCACAAAAGAGGAATTCGACCGGGCACTGGCCATGCACGACCAGGTGCACTGGGACTTCGTGCAGATTCAGTTGAACTATTCCGACTGGCAGCACGCATCGGGACGTAATGTGAATGCTGACTACCTGTACGAGCAGGTGAGCAGCAAGAACATTCCGGTAGTGGTGATGGAACCGCTGTTGGGCGGACGCCTGTCGAACATCCCCGACCACATCTTCAGCCGCCTGAAAGAACGTAATCCCGAAGGCAGTGTGGCATCGTGGGCCTTCCGCTTTGCCGGTACACCGGAAAAGGTGCTTACCGTACTCAGTGGCATGACCTACATGGAGCATCTGCAAGACAACCTCCGCACGTATTCTCCGCTGGTGCCGCTTACCGACGAGGAAAACCAGTTCCTGCTCGATACGGCCGACCTGATGCAGAAATACCCCACCGTGCCCTGCAACGACTGTAAATACTGCATGCCCTGCCCGTATGGCATCGACATCCCCGGCGTGCTGGTACATTACAACAAGTGCGTGAACGAGGGCAACATGCCGAAAGACCGCATGGACGAGAATTACGTGAAAGCCCGCCGTGCCTTCCTGGTGGGTTACGACCGCAGCGTGCCGAAACTCCGTCAGGCCAGTCACTGTATCGGTTGCGGACAATGTAATCCGCACTGTCCGCAGTCCATCGACATTCCGAAGGAACTTCACCGCATTGATGCCTACGTGGAACAACTGAAACAGGAAACACTGTGATGGACGAACTGATACGCTTGCTGAACGAAGGAAACTATTCCTGCGTGGTGCGTCAGGGCGAAGAAACCCGCACGTTCTCCCGTCGGGGCGTGGCCGACCTGTACGACTTGTATGCCACAGACCGCGCCTTCCTGAAAGGAGCCTGGCTGGCCGATAAAGTCATCGGAAAGGGAGCGGCAGCCCTGATGGTATTGGGCGGCGTGTCCCGCGTATGGACCCGGGTAGTCAGCACCCCTGCACTCGCCTTGCTCCGGAAGGGAGGGGTAGAGGTGGCCTATGCCGAAGAAGTGCCCTGCATCATCAACCGCACCCGCACAGGACGGTGTCCGCTGGAAACCCTTTGCGACGTGTCGGACAATCCCGTGGAACTCTATCCCGTGATTGAAGACTTTGTACGCCGCATGCGGGAAGCCGGAGAAAAAGAAAAAACAATCTCAGAAAAATAACGAATACACATGGAAACAACCGTAAAACTTTACACATTGGGATACAGTCGCGTGAAGACCTACGTCACCGCCCTGCTGTTTGTGGCCGGAAACATTGTCCTGCCCCAGCTTTTCCACCTGGTGCCGCAGGGAGGAGTCACTTGGCTGCCCATTTATTTCTTCTCACTGGTAGGAGCCTATAAATACGGCTGGAAGGCCGGACTGCTGACGGCCGTACTCTCGCCGCTGCTCAACTCATGGTGGTTCGGCATGCCTGCACCTGTCGTGCTGCCTGCCATCCTGCTGAAATCTGTGCTGTTGGCTGTAGGTGCCGGTCTGGTGGCCGCCCGCTTTCAGAAAGTCACCTTGCCGTTGCTGCTGGCCGTGGTGCTGTTCTATCAACTGGCTGGTACGCTGGGTGAGTGGGCACTTTCCGGCAGCTTGTTCACCGCCTTGCAGGATTTCCGCATCGGTATTCCCGGAATGCTCTTGCAGGTAGTGGGAGGATACTGGGTTATCTGTAAAATTTAAGAAAATGTAATTGATTGATTTTCAGAGGTGTAAAAATCCTCTGAAAAACGCCTTTGTGTTTGGACTAAAACGCCCTTACGTTTAAGATGAAACGCCCTTGCGTTTTACTTAAAACGTACTTGCGTTTGATCTAAAACGCAAAGGCGTTTTGTTTTGAATGCACTTGCGTTTTGGAAGTACTGAATTTGGTTGTACGTTTTCAATAAAAAGGGTGATTGTTGCAGGGCTTTTGAGAAAGTTTTCTAATTTTGCATATTACGTAACTATCTGAATCAGGATGAAGGATAGAAGCGTATGCGCAGGTACAGTCTTAACTGGGAATATACAGAAAACCGGTAGAGAAAGTGCTTGTTTATGGTAAAGCGGAATTTAAGATAGAATATGATAGAGCAGGTTTTGATTGAGAATTACAAGTCCATTAAAGACTTGTCGTTGCCTTTGAATCGGCTGAATGTGTTAATCGGTTCAAACGGAGCTGGAAAAAGTAATTTCATTTCATTCTTTGAATTGACCAAGGCAATATATGAACAGCGCTTTGGCAGTTATACCTTGTCTAAAGGGGGAATTGATAACTTGCTGCGTCAGGGAAGAAAAGTATCGCCGTCTATCCAGGGATTGATTGATTTTGACAATACAAATGCCTTTTTCTTTGAGATTAAACCATCGCAATCGAACAAAGGCTATATTGAAAAAACGGGAGATTTTTTTAATAACTGTCATAAGCTGGGAAAGGATTATTCACAGTGGAACAGAACGATTTGGGATTCTGCCGTAGAAGAATCCTCTTTGAAGGATAATAAAAGATGGAGGGCTGCTTACTTGAGAAAATATTTAGGTAGCTTTACAGTTTATCATTTTCACGATACCAGTGCCACTTCTCCCATGCGTGGAGATTGTCCGATTAACGATAATGAATATTTGCGTGATAACGGATCCAATCTTGCCGCTTACCTGTATTCATTGATGCTGAACGATGAAAAGACATTCCGCTTGATAGAGGGTGTGATACGTTCTATTGCTCCTTATTTCAAGGGCTTCAAGCTCCGTCCGGATGCCAACAACAAGGAAAGAATTCGTCTGGAATGGGAAGAGAGGGATACAGATATGTACCTCGATGGTTATAGCTTTTCGGACGGTACTTTGCGTTTTATAGCCCTTACAACCTTATTGTTGCAGTCCAAGATGCCGGAAGTGATAATTATTGATGAACCTGAATTGGGTTTGCATCCGGCCGCTATCAATAAACTGGCCCAACTTGTCAAGCAGGCTTCGCTCAAAAGCCAGATTATTTTGTCTACTCAGTCCACCAATCTGGTCAATTGCTTTGAGGTGGAAGACATTATTGTGGTGGACAGGGCAGATAACCAATCGGTTTTTCGTCATCTAGAACGGGAAGAACTAGAAAAATGGATGGACGATTACGAATTGTCTCTCAGTGATTTGTGGGAGAAAAACATGATAGGAGGGCAGTTATGAAACGTGTGTATATTGTCGTCGAAGGACAGACGGAGCAAGAGTTTGTCAACTCTGTCATTTCTCCCTATTTGCAAGAATTTGGTATATTGAGCGTTACGCCTGTCTTGGTTCGGACAAGCAGGACAGGACGGGGAGGAATGGTGAGTTACTCACATCTGGCAAACACGATCAAGCCTCTTTTGATGTCCGAAAAAAGCGATTATATCGTAACTACCTTTATTGACTTTTTCAGACTTCCCCACGACATGCCCCATTATGAGGACAGCATGAAGAAGGCGGACAAAATAGAGCAAATACGGTCGTTGGAAGCGGCAATCAATGAGGCTATAGACGACCGTCGTTTTTTCTCTTACATACAGCTGCACGAATTTGAGGCTCTGCTGTTTTCCTGTAACAAAGGTTTTGAGTACTATTTTTCAGAAGAACTCGCAGCAAAGACTGCTTCTATCATTTCATCCTACGACAACCCCGAAGACATCAATACCTCTCCTGAAGGGGCTCCCTCCAAAAGATTACTGGCTATAAAGTCCGACTACAACAAAGTGCTGGAAGGAAACCTGATAGCATTGGAAATCGGGATAAAATCCATCTTGGAGAAGTGTCCGCGGTTTGCGGAATGGATAAAGACAATCATTGAAAAATCTGAATAGCAAGTTCATTTTTCTGTTTGTCACTTTTTATTCGTACATTTGCGAAGCATAACCCAAATACAATAACCATGAAATTTATTGGAATTATTCCTGCAAGATATGCATCTACACGCTTCCCCGCCAAACCTTTGGCACTACTGGGAGGTAAACCCGTGATACAAAGAGTTTATGAACAAGTGGCCGGTGTGCTGGACGAAGCTTACGTGGCTACCGACGACGAACGCATCGAAGCGGCTGTAAAGGCTTTCGGTGGAAAGGTGGTAATGACGTCGGTCGACCATAAGAGTGGTACCGACCGTTGCTACGAGGCTTACTGTAAGGTGGGCAGCGGCTATGACGTGGTGGTGAACATTCAGGGCGATGAACCGTTTATTCAGTGTTCGCAGCTGGAAGCCGTAAAGGCTTGTTTTGACGATGCGTCAACACAGATTGCCACACTTGTGAAACCGTTTACGCCTGCCGACGGATTTGATGCGCTGGAAAACGTGAACTCGCCCAAGGTGGTGGTGAACAAGGAAATGAAGGCGCTCTACTTCAGCCGTTCCATCATTCCTTACCAGCGTAACCGCGACAAGAAGGAGTGGCTGGCCGGACATACGTATTATAAACATATCGGACTTTATGCCTACCGCGCTCCGGTGCTGAAGGAGATTACATCTCTTCCGCAGTCGTCGCTCGAACTGGCCGAATCGCTGGAGCAGTTGCGCTGGCTGGAGAACGGCTATTCCATCAAGGTGGGCATCAGCGAAGTGGAGACCATTGGTATTGACACACCGCAGGATCTGGCACGGGCCGAAGAGTTTCTGCGTAATCAGCAGGAGGCACTATGACGCAGCTCGACCGTAGTGTGGCGCCTGCCATCCGTCAGCTGGAGCATTTTTCCATCTTGCAGCCGGAGTTGCACCGTATGAAGAACGGCATGCCGCTGTATGTGCTTTCGGCCGGAAACGAGGATGTGATTCGTTTCGACCTGCTGGTGCGGAGCGGACAGCTCGACCAGTCGCAGCCGCTTCAGGCTGTGTTTACCAACCGCATGCTGCGTGAGGGAACGGTGCGCATGACATCGGGCGAGATTGCCGAACGGCTGGATTATTACGGGGCGTGGCTCGACCTTTCTTCTTCTGTGAACTGTGGATTTGTGACACTGTATACGCTGACGAAACACCTTGACCGCACCATGGAGATTGTGGCCGGACTGGTGAAGGAGTCTGTGTTTCCGGAAGAGCAGTTCCGCATTATCTGCGACATCAACCGCCAGCAGTTCCTGGTGAACAACCAGCGGGTGGACGTACTAGCTCGCAAGCAGCTGAACCGTTCGCTTTTCGGTACTTCGCATCCGTTGGGACGCTATGCCGAACTGGAGGATTATGAACGCATTCAGGTGGAGGCGCTGAAGGATTTCTATCACCGCCATTATCACTCGGGCAACTGCTCCATGTACGTGTCGGGTAAGGTGACGCCCGAGGTGGTGCGCTGCATTGAACGTCACTGGGGAGAAGCGCCCTGGGGAAGTTGTACGGCAGAGAAGGTGGAACGCACGTGGAACATCGTGAAGGATGCCCGTAAACGGGTTCACGTGGAGAAGGAGGATGCCTTGCAGAGTTCGCTCCGCATGGGTGGTTTCTCGCTCGACCGCAAGCATCCTGATTACCTGAAACTGCGTGTGCTGGTTACGCTGTTCGGAGGGTATTTCGGCAGTCGTCTGATGTCGAATATCCGAGAAGATAAAGGATATACCTACGGCATCGGGGCCGGACTGGTGTCTTATCCGGGCACAAGTCTGCTGGTGGTGAGTACGGAAGCGGCCAATGAATACATGGAGTCTGTCATCACGGAAGTGTATCATGAAATGGACCGTTTGCGTCAGGACAAGGTGCCGGCAGAAGAACTGGAGATGGTGCGCAACTATATGCTGGGCGATATGTGCCGTTCGTACGAGGGGGCATTCTCGCTCTCGGATGCCTGGATATTCATCGAAACGGCCGGATTGAAGCCCGACTTTTTTGATGCGTCGCTGGCTGCCATCCGTGAGGTGACGTCCGATGAACTGCTTTCGTTGGCTCAGCGCTATTTCTGCAAAGAAAACTTAATAGAGGTAGTGGCAGGTAAAAAAGTATAAACCTTCCGGCTCGTGCAAAAGTAAAAAGACTATTTTTGAGCGGAATTAAAAAAGAGACTAAGAACGTGAGAAAGAACAAACATACATTATTTTTATTTGCCCTGCTGGCATTCAGCTCGGTATCGGCTTCGGCCCAGTTGTCATTGGGATACTACCAGTTTAAGGATGGTTCGGAATATACCGGCGAACTGAAAGGACGCCGCCCGAACGGAAAGGGAAAGACGGTGTTCCGTAATGGCGACGTGTACGAAGGTGAATATGTGAAGGGTAAACGCCAGGGTGAAGGTACCTACACTTTCAGCGACGGAGAAAAGTACGTGGGAGAGTGGTACGAAGACCAGCAGCACGGCAAGGGAACGTATTATTTCATGAACAACAACCGTTACGACGGGATGTGGTACACTGACTACCAGGAGGGTGAGGGTACGATGACCTATTATAACGGGGACTTATATACTGGAACCTGGCATCATGACAAGCGCAACGGACAGGGTACTTATACCTGGAAAGGCGGAGCGGTCTACACCGGCGAATGGAAGAACGACCTGAAGAACGGGAAGGGCACCATGGTGTGGGAGGATAAGTCGAAGTATGAAGGCGACTGGAAGGACGGCATGCGTCACGGAAAGGGTACTTTCTACTATACCAACGGCGATAAGTACGTGGGCGACTGGAAGGATGATGTGCAGGATGGAAAGGGTATCTATTATTTCCAGAACGGCGAACGCTATGAGGGCGATTATGCCAACGGTGAACGCACGGGAAGGGGTATCTATACGTATCCGAACGGTGACAAATACGTAGGTCATTTCCTGAACGGACAGCAGGAGGGACAAGGCACGTTCACCTGGGCCAACGGAGCGGTGTACGATGGGCAATGGTCGAAGAACCAGCGCTCTGGTACCGGAAAATACAAGTGGGCCAACGGTGATGAATACGAAGGTCAGTGGAAGAACAACATGGCCGAGGGAGAAGGCGTGCTTCACATGGCCGACGGTTCTGTCTATACAGGTTCTTTTGTACGTGGAAAGGAAGAAGGAAAGGGTGTGCTGATTGAAAAGGACGGCACTCGCTTTGAGGGCTTCTTCAAGCAGGGAAAGAAAGACGGTCCATTCGTAGAGATGGATGCCAACGGAAATATTGTCCGGAAAGGGACTTTCAGATACGGACGTTTATTGGAGGAGAAAAAATAATGATGGAATTATCCGAACTGACTTTGAAGGTGCGTGAACTGGCTGTAGCCACGGGGGCTTTTATCCGTGAGGAGCGGAAGAAGTTCAGCCGTGAGCGGATCGAGAAGAAGCACGCACACGATTATGTGTCGTATGTCGACAAGGAATCGGAACGAAGAATAGTAGCCTGTCTGCGGGAGTTGCTTCCCGAGGCAGGTTTTATTGCTGAAGAGGGGAGCGGAACTCACACCGACGAGGAGTATTGCTGGCTGGTTGACCCGCTGGACGGTACGACCAACTTCATTCATAACCATGCACCTTATTGTGTGAGCATTGCCTTGCGTAACCGTGAGGAAATCTTGCTGGGAGTGGTTTATGAAGTGTGCCGCGACGAGTGTTTCTGGACTTACAAGGGGGCGCCTGCTTATTGTAATGACCGACAGATTCGGGTGTCGCAGGTGGCTGTACCCGATGAGGCTTTTATGGCTTTCGGTCTTCCGTACGAAACGGAGGCTTACAAGCCGGTATTCAACCGCCTGATAGAAGGCTGCTACGGGCATGTGGCAGGCATTCGGGTGGTCGGTGCGGCGGCTGCCGAGATGTGTTACGTGGCCGACGGGCGTTTTGAAGCGCGTGCCGAAGCCTTCACTTGTCCGTGGGATGTGGCGGCAGGTATCCTGCTGGTACAGAATGCCGGAGGAAGGGTGACCGACTTTTCCGGGGGTGATTCATGCTATTCTGGCCGCGAAGTGGTGGCTTCCAACGGAAAGGTGCACGATTTTTTGTTGAATCTGCTGGGATAATGTAAAAAAATATCGTTTTATTCGACAGATAAGAATTAATTTCGTAAGTTTGTGTGACTCAAAAGTAAAGAATATGGATATACCGGGCATATTGGATTTCCTGAAAGTACTGGCGGCAAACAACAACCGGGAGTGGTTTCAGGAACATAAAGCGGAATATTTGAGTGTGCAGGCAGACTTCGAGGAGTTGCTGGCAGGGGTGATTGCCCGCCTTTCGCCATGGGATGAAAGTGTGGCGCACGTCCTTCCGCGTGACTGCACGTATCGCATCTACCGGGATGTCCGTTTTTCTTCCGACAAGTCTCCTTATAAGACCCACATCGGAGGGTATATCAATGCAAGGGGAAAGAAATCCAATCACTGTGGTTATTATCTTCATCTGGAACCGGGCAATTGTATGCTGGCCGGAGGAAGCTGGTGCATGCCTGCCGATATGTTGCGGGCGGTGCGTCAGTCGGTGTGCGACCGCATTGACGAGTATCGTGCCATCGTGGAAGATCCAGCTTTCAAGGAGTATTTCCCGGTGGTAGGCGAGTCGCATCTGAAGACGGTGCCCAAGGGATTTCCGAAGGATTTTCCTTATCCGCAGTACATCCGTTGCAAGGATTTTACGGTGGCCTGCCGGGTGGAAGATGAGTTCTTTTCCCGTCCGGACTTTATGGAACGGATTATCGACGTGTTTCGCCAGCTGAAACGCTTTGCCGATTTTACAAATGAAACGATAGATGAGTTTGAATAAAATATTAACGATTTAAAATTGAAAGAATATGGTTATTGACAAATTGGAAAATCTGGAAAAATATGTGTCACTGAATCCTTTGTTTGCAGAGGCTGTAGCTTTTTTGAAGGCAACTGACTTGCAGGCACACGAAGTGGGGAAGGTAGTGCTGAAGGAAGGTGAACTGATGGTGAATTTTGCAGATGCACGTCCGAAGACAAAGGAAGAAGCGCGTCTGGAAACACACAATGATTTCATCGACATCCAGATTCCATTGTCGGGGGTGGAAGTAATGGGCTATATGCCGCGTACGGATTTGCCCGAAGCTGCTTACAATGCAGAAAAAGATATTACCTTCTATGAAGGACTGGCTACTGACTACCTGACCGTAAAGCCGGGTATGTTTGCTATTTTCTTCCCGGAAGATGCACATGCACCGGGCGTAACTCCCGACGGAGTGAGAAAAGTGATTGTAAAAGTACGTGTCAAATAATTTCTAATTACTAATACTATGGACAAGGTATTGAATATCATAAAGAATGATCCGTGGCTGGAACCATACGCCGATGCTATCAACGGCCGTCATCAGCATGTGGTGGAAAAAGAAAAGGAACTGGTAGGAAAGAAGACGTTGTCGGATTTTGCTACCGGACACATGTATTTTGGTCTGCACCGCACTGACAAGGGATGGACCTTCCGTGAATGGGCGCCGAATGCGACGGAAATCTACCTGGTAGGCGATTTCAATGGCTGGCAGGAGAAACCGGCTTTCCGTATGAAACGTGTGCGCAAGACGGGTAACTGGGAAATCAATCTGCCGGAAAAGGCCATGAAGCACGGCGACTTGTACAAGCTGAAAGTGTACTGGGAAGGTGGATGCGGTGAACGTATTCCGGCATGGGCTACTCGCGTTGTGCAGGATGAACAGACCAAGATTTTCAGTGCGCAGGTATGGAATCCGGAGAAACCGTATAAGTTCAAGAAAAAGACCTTTACGCCTAATGTGGCTCCGCTGATGATTTACGAATGCCACATCGGTATGGGACAGGATGCGGAAAAGGTTGGTACGTACAATGAATTCCGTGAGAATGTACTGCCGCGAATTGCGAAGGACGGATACAATTGTATTCAGATTATGGCCATTCAGGAACATCCTTATTACGGAAGTTTCGGCTATCATGTGTCCAGCTTCTTTGCTCCTTCTTCACGCTTCGGTACACCGGAAGAACTGAAACAGCTTATCGATACGGCACACCAGATGAACATTGCCGTGATTATGGATATTGTACACTCACACGCCGTGAAGAACGAGGTAGAAGGACTGGGCAACTTTGCCGGTGATCCTTGCCAGTATTTCTATCAGGGCGGACGTCGTGAGCATCCGGCATGGGATTCGCTCTGCTTTGACTATGGCAAGAACGAGGTGATTCACTTCCTGTTGTCCAACTGTAAGTACTGGCTGGAAGAGTTCCATTTCGACGGCTTCCGTTTCGATGGGGTGACTTCTATGCTTTATTACAGCCACGGACTGGGTGAGGCCTTCTGCAACTATGGTGACTACTTCAACGGTCATCAGGATGACAATGCCATCTGTTATCTGACGCTGGCCAACCGGTTGATTCATGAAGTGAATCCGAAGGCCATTACCATTGCCGAGGAAGTATCGGGTATGCCGGGATTGGCTGCTCCGTTCGAAGACGGAGGTTACGGCTTCGACTACCGTATGGCCATGAACATTCCTGACTACTGGATTAAGATTATCAAGGAACGTCGCGATGAGGATTGGAAACCGTCCAGCCTGTTCTGGGAAGTGACCAACCGCCGCAAGGATGAAAAGACTATCTCTTACTGCGAAAGCCACGACCAGGCACTGGTGGGTGACAAGACCATCATCTTCCGTCTGATTGATGCCGACATGTACTGGCACTTCAAGATTGGCGACGAGAATGGAGTGGTGGAACGAGGCATTGCCCTGCACAAGATGATCCGTCTGCTCACGGCTTCTACCATCAACGGAGGTTACCTGAACTTCATGGGTAATGAGTTCGGTCATCCGGAGTGGATTGACTTCCCGCGCGAAGGCAACGGATGGTCATACAAGTATGCACGCCGTCAGTGGAACCTGGTTGATAATCCGGACTTGTGCTATCATTACCTGGGCGACTTCGATGAGGCGATGGTCAAGCTGATTCGCAGCGTGAAGAACATCCAGAAATCGGATGTCATCGAGGTATGGCATAACGACGGTGACCAGATTCTGGCATACCGCCGCAAGGATTTGGTATTTGTGTTCAACTTCAACCCGACCCGTTCGTTTACCGATTATGGCTTCCTCGTACCGAGAGGTGCCTACGATGTGGTTCTGAACACAGACAACAAGCAGTTTGGTGGATTCGGCTTCTCAGACGACAGTCTCCGCCACTTCACCTGTGCCGACCCGCTTTATGCAAAAGACAAGAAAGAATGGCTGAAACTGTATGTGCCGGCCCGTTCTGCAGTTGTATTAAAACGAGTGAAAGATTGAATTGATATTGTATGAGTGATTACACAAATGCATTTTATAAGAAGACTGCACGCATCATGATTGCTGTATGCGGTCTTCTTTTTTCTCTGTTTAGTTTTGTATATCTTTATGTGTTCCAGCGCGATGTGCTGGAAGCCCTTCATTTCTCGCTGGCACATGGAAAGACTACCTTTGCTCCGATGGCCAGCGCGCTGGTCATTACGCTGATTCTGCTGTTGCTGCGCTGGGGAGTAAACAGTCTGCTGGGGCTGAAGGGAAGGGTGCGTGCCCTGGCGTATGTGCCGTCCTTTTTGGTGCTTTGTGCCCTGACGGATGTAGGGCGTGGAGTGTATATCTCCGACTACCATACTCCGTGGACTTGGCTGTTGCCTTTACTGGTGTTGCTGTTTGTGGGAATCGGTTACTGGCTGCGTGGAGTTTTTCGCGTACAGCTGAATCACGAAGGAAGTCTCTGGGGACTGGTCAACAGTAACCTGGCTATCTTGCTGGGGTTGTGTCTGCTGACGGTGTGTGTGGGTAGTACCAACCGGCAGTTTCATCATGAGCTGGAGGCGGAACATTACCTGCGAGCCGGGGAGTATGACAAGGTGTTACGCGTAGGAGAAAAATCATTGGAGGCCAGCCGTACGCTGACCGCCTATCGTGCCGTGGCCTTGTCTCGCTTGGGAAAGATGGGCGACAAGCTGTTTGCTTATCCGCAGTATTACCGTTCCGACGGGTTGTTCTTTGAAACGGATTCTCTGCACACGCTCCGTTATACGAACGATTCCATTTATTACCTGCTGGGAGCACGTCCTTATGAGGGAGAAGACCGTATGGTATTCTTGCGGAACATCTGCTACAAGGGAACCGGAAAATATACCTCGCTGGACTATTACCTTTCTGCCTTGCTGCTTGAAAAGAAACTGGACAGCTTTGCACAGGCCGTTCCCGATTTCTATTTGCCGGAAGATACCTTGCCGCGTTATTACCGGGAAGCTCTGACGCTGTATCATGTTCAGCGGAATGATACTGTATCTTTGCGTGCAGACAGTCTGACTTTAGATCGTTTCAAGGCTTACCAGACCTTGCAGCAGAAAGAGGGTTCTCCGCTGGAAGAACGCAACCGTATGCGTCGCGAGTTTGGCGATACCTACTGGTGGTACTATGATTATCAGGAATAAAAAACATTTGTGTAGAGATAAAAAAATTAAGAGAGGCTGCCGGGGAAATGCAGCCTCTCTTATTTTTTAAAGAACAAACGCTTTTGCCCTTACAGCTGATATTTTCACAAATACCAATACTGTTCTTATCTATTACTATGAAAAACATTTTTATAACATCCGGTTCACTTGGATTGTTCAGAGAAAAATGTAATTTTAACACTTGTTTTGATTCTGTTTCTATCGTTTACATATTTCCTTGAAGTCACAATAAGTGCACCGGTCTTCTTCTTCCGTCTGACTGAAACTCAGGTCGGGATTGAAAATTTCCTCCAGAAGTGCCTGTAGGCGGGTTCTGAACTCTTCTTCCAGCAATGAAAAGTCTTCCACAGGAGTGGTTTTGTTATACGATTCCTTGAGCTGGACGACGGGCGAGTAATCTTCTGCCGCAGCCCGGTGAATGTAGAGCAGGGCAGGAGCTACTTTCCGGTCATCATTCCGTTCACGCAGTTTCCGGCATACGATGGCGGCATACAGGAAAGTCTGGAATACGTAATTGGAACGTTTGGGGCCGGGCGTGAACAACGATTCTACGCTGGGCGGGGTGTCGGCCTTGCCTCCCGTCTTGTAGTCCACAATGCGGAGTACGTTGTCCTTGCTGTCCATACGGTCGATGATTCCCCCCATGCGCGAGCGGATGACCCCCTTGGGTGTCTGTATCTCTACGTCCTCCATGACCCGTTGTTCGGAACCTACGAAGGTAAAGGGAGCGTGGCGCAGGTCGTTGTGAAGCAGCTGCTGGATGTAGCGCAGAATCACGGCGGAATTGATGAGCTGTACTCCGTTGTATTCCGGACGCTCGTCGGCAGGGAGGTGGAAGAACAGCTCCTTGAACCCGTTGTCCACGTAATTCTGTAGTTTCACTTCTTCCTGGAGCAGGGCTTCCAAGGTGTCTTTGTTGATGACTTTTCCGTGTGCCGTGAGCTCCTTGTAGATGTGTTCGGCAGCGTAGTGGAAGATGCTTCCGAATTTGGCTGAGTCGATTTCTGCACTTACTTCTTCAGGGGCTGCCAGTCCTGCTACGTACTTATAATAGAACTTCAGCGGACAGTCCAGGTAGCAGTTCAGGGCTGACGGGGAAAGAAGGGCTTTCGGATTTACCCGTACGTCGAACACGCTCTGCATCCGTTTCATGATGTCGGGCGACTTGGGGATACAGATGGGTGAGGAAGCAATGGGCGACTGTTCAGCCTCCAGTTGTTTCCGCTGTACGGGATAGCCCCACTCAATCAGCAGCTGAAGCATGAAGCGCGACATTTCTCCCCGATTCATTCCGTCGCTCACCGTGTTGTAGAGTAACGTAGCCTTCTCTGCCCGTTGCAGCAGACGGTAGAAATAGTAGGCATAGACCGCAATCTTGTGGTCGATGGTGGTCATGCCGAACGCCTTGCGCAGGTTATAGGGGATGAACGAAGCATCACCGCCTGCCTTGGGCAACTGGCCTTCGTTGACCGACAGCAGAATGACATGGCGGAAATCCAGGTTACGTGTTTCCAGTACCCCCATCACCTGCATACCGATGGCCGGCTCTCCGTGGAAAGGAATGCTGGCTGTCGACATGACGCGTACCAGCAGGCGGTGGAAGGTGACAGGTTGTACCTCCAGGTCCTTGCTTTCAAGCAGGGCATGGAAGCGGTTGACCATGGTGAAGCTTTTGAACAAGGCTTCGCGATAGAGCTGGTCGAGGGCATCGCTGGTGGAGGCTGCCTGCTTGCGATACAGCTGTGCCACCTGCTTCAAGATGTCGGCCAGCCGTTTGCACAGCTCCAGGTTGTGGCTGCACGGTTTGAACAGCAGCGACAAGGCTTCGTCCCGTTCCAGTTCCGAGGGCAGGGGATAGAAGCGGTTCTTTTCCGTCAGTTCCTTTTCCAGCGGAGCGGCTTCTTCGGAAAGCAGTTGCGTGTACGGATGCTTCAGCACGCTGATGACTTCGGCAAATTGGTAGCGTCCGCTGCGGGAATTGTAGCCCGCAATGTGCAGTTCCAGCAACGTCTTTACGAAGCTGTAGGCCGGTGTCTGCGAGAGCGGGAAACCCATGGTGATGTTAATGTGGCGCACGTTATCCGGCAGTGAGTGAAGCACAGGTTGCAGCATGGCCTCGTTGCAGAGCACCACGGCCGTTTCCTTTTCGTTCTCCGTCAGGTTTTCCCGAATCCATTGCGGCAGGTAGCGTGCTTGTCCGTTTCCCGTAGGCGATTCGATGAAGGTTATTTCTTTCGGATGGTTCAGGTGGTCGAACAGGGAAGGCGGCAATTCCGAGGGGAAATTCTTCAGGTTGCGGCGGATAAACTCGCCTGCCTCGTGCGGATGCTTGTTCAGGTAGAAGGTATCGTAGTCCCAGTAGAACAGGGCCTTTCCTGCCTCGTGCAATTTGCTGAACAGGGTTTGTTCCACCTTATTCAGCACGTTGAATCCCACGAACACATATTTGTCGTAGGGAAACTGCTGCACGTCCATGGTCTCCGTCACCTCGCGGTAGAGCATTCCTTCATAGGCGATGCCCTGCTCGCGGAGCAATTCCTTGTATTGCGTATAGATGTCGCCCAGCACGTCCCACAATGAGATGAAACGTCGCTTCAGTTCCGTCACCTGCTCGATGGAGAAATTACGGAAGAACTGGCTCAACGCTTCCTTCTGTCCTTCCTCCAGGAAGTCATATTCGCCCGTCAGTTTGTTCAGGTCCTTCAGGTTGCTGAACAGCGACTTGGTGTCGGCCATGTTCTTGTCAGCATCGTCAAAGTCGCTGATGAGCATCTCGCCCCAGAAGTAGAATTCGTCCAGGCTCTCCTTGCTGCCCGTTATTTCACGGAACACCTTGTAGAGGTCGCACACTAATTTGATGGAATCGCCCGTCACCCATTGCGACGACTGGCGGAACAGCTCACTGATGCTCACGTAGGCCGGCGACCATACCGGGCGGTCGGATTCCTGTGCCAAGTATTCATTGAAAAAGAGGCTGGCACGCTTGTTCGGGAAAACCACAGCCACCTTCGTGAAGTCTCCGTTCATCTTCCGGTACAAATCGGCGGCCACCTGCTTCAAAAAAGTTTCCATATATTGCATTGTCGAAATATCGTTGTGAAAAAATAAACTCAGGCCGGAAGCGTCACTTCTTCCAGCTCATTGGCAAACACATACCAGAGGAATCCCCGGATGTGGGTGTAGCCCATCTGCGTGAGCAAATCCATGTACTCCTGCACCTGTGCGCGGTAAGCCTCGTTCTTCTTTCCGAACTTGAAGTCCACCACGACCACCTGTCCGTCTTTCCGCATCACGCGGTCGGGGCGGCGTGTCTGCATCTGTCCCTGCTCGTCGGTGTAGACAATGGCACACTCGTTGTAAAGCTCCCACGTGCCGCTGAACCAGTCCTTCACGGAAGGATGCTGCAAGGCCCAGTGCGCCAGTCCCTGAATTTGCTGCTTCTGCTCATCCGATTCGAACACCCCTTCGAAGCTCAGCCGTTCCAGTGCCGAAGGAAGGTCGTCCGCCTTTTCGATGTGGGCAAACACCTGGTGCAGCAACTGTCCCTGACGAATGTACTGTCCGCGAGTGTCCTCCGTGTCATCACCCTGAATGAAGTCGGCCGAACGGTTTGACTGCTTGAATTCGATGTGCGTTTCGATGCTTTCCATCTTCACGGGCACTCCCTCGCGGGGCGACGAAAGCCGGTTGGATTTGCCCGCCTTCTTCTCATCGTGCGCCGTGCAGAGTTCCCCGTATTCGCCCACTGCATCGTCTTCCGGATTCTCCTGTGCCAGCGGCAGTTCCACTTCCTGCATGAGCGGCAGACTGTTGTACAACAGTTCTGAAACCGTTCCCTTCTGTCCCGCTTTGGCGAAAATAATCAGGTTCTTGCAGGCGCGTGTAAACGCCACGTAAAGCAGATTCAGGTTGTCCACCCAGAGCTGTAATTTCTCTTCCAGGTAATCGTCGTGATACACCGATTCCGCCATGGCACCGGAATAGTTCACCGGTACGATGTCCAGGCGGTTGAACGGCGGAATGTCGGTTTCCTTTCCCGTGCCTGCCACGCTGCACCATATCAGATGGTTGTTCGTTTCGTTCTCCATCTTCCAGTCGCAGAACGGCAGCAGCACCGTGTGATACTCCAGTCCCTTCGACTTATGGATAGACAAGATGCGGATGCCGTCAATCTCGCCCGACGGGATGGTCTTCGCGTTCAGTTTCTCATCCCAGAAACGGATGAAAGCTGTTAGCTCCGACGAGTTGTTCTGCAGGTATTCCGTCACTGCATCATAGAAGGCACAGAGATATGCATCCTGCTTCTCGATAAGCTGCATGTCGAACAGCACGAACAACTTCTCTAACAGTTCGTACAGTGGCATGAAACGGAGTTCGTTAGCCTGCAACTGGAAGGCTGCCGGCAGGTAACGAGCCGGGTCGTCGAGCAGCACCGTGTTGAGACTGATGTCCTTGCGCAATACTCCTTGCTGATAAGCCACCGCCAGCCGCGCCAATGCGATGCGGTCGTCGGGTGAAGAAAGATACCGCAGTCCGTCGATGAGCATACTCACTGCCAGCGATGCACTCAGCCGGAACGCCTCGTCGGATACGATGCGGTAGGGGGTATGTTCGTCGAAGTAAGCGGCAATGTCGGGGATGCTCCGGTTCTTTCGCACCAGAATGGCCATCTCGTTGAGGCGGATACCCTCTGCCGTAAGGCGTTCCACTTCCTCGGCCAGCTGTTCCAAGGTCGCTTCCGTGTAAGGCCGTTCCTTGGAGTCCTGTAGGAAGGTCACCTTTACGAAGCCCTTCTCCTCCTTCTTGGCACAACGCTGCCGCACGTCGCTGTACGCCTGTTCCAGTTGGGCGCAAGGCATGCCCTGTTCCTCCTGATAGCGTCGGTTCAGTGTCTGGCAGGCCGCCGTGAAAAACTCGTTGTTGAAGCGGATGATGCGTGCCTCACTTCGCCAGTTCGTGTCGAGCGTACATTCCTTGATGCGGAAACTCCGGTCATTGCCCAGTCCCGCCAGAATTTTCCAGTCGCCGCTTCGCCAGCGGTAGATGCTCTGCTTGATGTCGCCCACGATGAGGCTGCCTTCCTTCTGTGCCAGACTTTCCTGCAACAGCAGATGAAAGTTCTCCCACTGCATGCGTGAGGTATCCTGAAACTCGTCAATCATCACCGTATCGATGGTGGTACCGATTTTCTCGTAGACAAACGAGGCATCTCCCTCCCTGATTAAGCTATGGAGCAAGGCATTGGTATCCGACAGCAGAAAACGGTTGTGCGCCTGGTTCTGCAAGCGTACCTCCTCGTCAATGTGCGCCAGCAAACGCAGGTTATTCAGGTAACGCAGCGAAAGGTCGCACGAGTTGAGCAGCAAGTTGTTCTGCGGACGACGGTTTTCCGCTTCCGCTAACAAGGGTATCAGTTCCGAAGCCGCCAGCGAACGGATTTCATCACGATGGGCCGACGTTTTGGTCGTCCAGTTTTCCTCGCTTTCCAGGCACTTCTCCACGGTGGCATTGCGGATGTCATCGCTCAGTTTCCCGTTGGCCAGTTTGTTGAAATAACTGCCGATGCCTCGTGAGCCGTTCTTCAGGTCGGCCGGAGTCAGTCCGTGCATTTCGAGCAAGCCCGTAAACTGTTCGCTGAATCCCTTCATGAATTCCAGCACCTCCTCACGGATACTTTTCAGCTCATCCCGGTAGGAAGGAATAAAGTTCGGGTCGGCCAGTTTCCGGCGCAGTCCTTCTCCCTTCTCGATGTAGCTCTCGTCGAAAATATTCTGTCCGAATCCCTTGATGTCTTTCGACACATCCCAGCGGCGGTCGTTCACGATACGTTCCTCGATATACTCCAGCAGCCAGTAGAGCACCGGTGAGCGCCGGTCCAGCTTCTCAATCATGGCATCCACCGCATCGCTCAGCACCTCCGTATTGTTCAGTTCGATAGACAAGTTGGCCCCTAATTCCAGTTCCCGCGCCAGGTTGCGCATCACCGACTGGAAAAACGAGTCGATGGTCTCGATGCGGAAACGGCTGTAGTCATGAATGATGTGCCGTAACGCCTCCCGTGCCGATTCCCGGATTTCCTCGACCGATTTGGTCGATGTCTTCTGAATCTCCTTCAGGTAGCCTTCCGAACCCTCGTCGGCCGTAGCGATGCCGTAAAGCTGTTCCAGGATACGTTCCTTCATTTCCGCCGTCGCCTTGTTGGTGAACGTTACCGCCAGAATCCTGCGATAGGCATACGGGTCTTCAATCAGTTGTCTTATATAATGTACCGCCAGTGTAAAGGTCTTGCCGGAGCCGGCAGAAGCCTTGTAGACTAAAAGCTGGGGATGCTGTTCCATGTGTGATGTCGTTTTTAGGGTTTTCGTTACACAAACTTACGGAATTTTCGCGGAAAAACCGCAGGAAACCGCCGATTAGTGAGGGGAGAACCGTGGCACGTGTATCCGGAAATCTTCCTGCGGTATGCTGAAAATGCCTGGAAGCTTTCTATGTTTTCCGGTACGGAACTGTATGTTTCCCGTCCGGAAAACGTAGGGTTTCGCACCGGAAAACCTATGGCTTGCGTGCGGAAACGTAAAAAGTTGTAGTACGTTTCTCATTTTATGTGACGGCCTTTGGAAAAGAGAGATAGGGGAATGTCTGCTTTAGTGAAAAGTGTTTGAAAATGTTGGTGTATATTAACAAATGTAATTATCTTTGTATCCGATAACCGGGTGAGGTAACCTGTTTGTCCGGCAGAATTTAGAAATGAGATACCAAAAAACTTTTTATTATGAAATTAAGGCTATACATCGGAGGACTGGTAGCTTTCTCCGTTTTATTTTCTTCGTGTGGGAAAGACTCGGAAAAGGGAGAATCGTTTGAACCTCATACGTATAATGTTTCGGGGAAGGTAGAAAAAGGACCTTTTGTGAGTGGGTCGACCATTACCATCCAGCCCATGGATTCCAAGCTTCAGGTAAGAGGTGATTTCTATTCCTCTACCATTCAAGACGATATGGGAAATTTCTCTTTTGGTTCCAAATTGTTTGAAGCTCCTTATGCAGAACTTACAGCCAACGGATATTTCTTTAATGAAGTAGAAGGAGAGCTTTCTTCAGGTACCTTAAGCCTGCGTGCATTGGTTGATTTGTCAGATAAGACCACGGTCAATGTCAATGTGCTGACTCATCTAAAATACCAGCGTGTACAGAGGCTGGTGGAAGGAGGTATGAGTTTCAAAGAAGCCAATACGCAAGCACAAAAAGAATTGTTTACGGCTTTCGGACTCCAGAGATATGAAGATAAGGATGCCTCTTCATTTTCCATCATTGGAGGTACAGATGAATCAGCTGCCCTGATTGCTATATCATCTTTATTGATTGTAGATAGAAGTGAAGCTGCTTTGACGGAGTATTTGGCCAAGCTGTGTAAAGAATTTGGAGATAACGGTGCATTTACAGAGTCAACTCGGCAGCAGATGAAAGAAGGCCGGAATGCATTGGCCGGGCAGTTGTCGGCTGTTCGCAACCATGTTATTGACCGCTATGAGGAAATAGGCCTGCCGATAGAAGTGAAGGAACTGGCTTACTTCTTTGACTGGGATAATGACGGAGTGGCCGGAAACGAGACCTTACAAGAAGGGCAGACGGTTACACTGGAAACCACGGAACTTCAGGTACCGAACCAGGGTGGCAATTATACGATAAAGATTACCTCTCCTGTACCAGTTTATTTGGAACCGCTGATTTCAGAGGATGACGAGTCGTATCCGCCTCTCATTTCGGAGGATTATTTTTCTACGGATATTTATGAGGGCTTGGTAGATGCTTCTGTCTCTCTTGAGAAGTCGCTGGAGAATAATGTGCTTACCATCAATGTGAGTCCTCTAAATTCTCGAACTTCTAAAGAAGCTTCTGTGAAAGTATACGACTGTATGGGGAATGAGGTCGGAGAGGTGAAGATTGTCCAGGAAGGAAACCCTGATATGCCTCTGCCTAAGTTGGGAGAGACTGGCAAGACGGTGGTGGCTGGATTTGCTTTAGAACTTGCAAAAGCTTTTTCGCAGTGGTCGTTGATGGAACAATATTACCATTATAACAAAGAGGCAAATTTAGTTTCTCAATATATAAGTCCGGATGCGACGATTATAAGTGACATCTGGAACTCTTTTTATCGTGCCAATAGGATGAACCTGATGTTTAAGGAAGCAGAAGCGAAGCAATTGGGAGTATATCAGAGTTACTTTGATGTATGGAATGCTTTGTATTATTATTATATGGTTGTGGCATGGGGGGATGTACCTTATGTAGACAGTACTGATTTTGGGGTAGCAGGTGGCTCCAGTATTTTCAAGACCTCCCAGTCTGAGATATTTTCCCGTTTGATTAAGGAGCTGCAAGAGGCAATGGATAATCTGGAGGAAAAGAAGAATGAATCATTAAGAGACGTTAATGACTTTTTCTTTGTTTCCAGAGATGTGGCTCGTATACTTCTGGCAGATATTTATATGTATCAGGGTAATTATCTGCAGGCTGAATCACTTCTTGCCAAAGTTATATCCGGTGGCTTTTATATGTTGGACTCTTCCAATTATAACCAGAAAGAAACGATTACGGATTTATATAACAATGGGAGTGGAACAGAAACCATACTGGCAGTTCGGAATGGCGTGATGACACGTAGCAACATCTCGTTAGGAGTTCCTTCTCTTGTTCCTCTTATGACATATACAGATGTATTACTGTCATATGCAGAATGTCTTTGTAAAAACGGTAGCACGTCGGATGCAGAAAGCCAGTTGAACAAGATTGTCGCAGCAAAGGGAATCCCATTGTCAGGAACTACGGTTTTGGATAAAATTAAGAGCGCCCGGTTGCAACTGTCGCTTTATTGTGACGTGAACTTTGCCTTTTTGAAAAGGACAGGATTCGCGAAAGAGGTGTACGGAGTAGAAGACTATAGGTTGTTGCTTCCTATTCCGCAAAGAGATGTAATTGCCGGTGGAATTTCGCAAAATACTGGATATTAGAATTTAGGCGGAAACTGGTAGGGTCGGGCGAGTAGCCGGAGTTGAATAAATGTACCTGATAATCGTATAAAACCCTGGAAAAATTTGTGTAATTCAAAATAAAAGCCTACTTTTGCACCGCAATTAAGGATGGTTCCGTAGCTCAGCTGGATAGAGCAACGCCCTTCTAAGGCGTGGGTCCTGCGTTCGAATCGCAGCGGAATCACTGAAAGCTTTACAAATTACAAGGATGGTTCCGTAGCTCAGCTGGATAGAGCAACGCCCTTCTAAGGCGTGGGTCCTGCGTTCGAATCGCAGCGGAATCACGGAAAATAAGAGAAAATCAAGCGGTGAAAATATCGTTGGTTTTCTCTTTTTCTTTTATAAATGTTTGTAAGTTTATAAAAATTGCATATATTTGCAACCCGATAAAACTACCGACCTTGTTTTTACGGACACAAACTGAACGAGCTTAAGCTAAACTACAGAAAAAAATCACTTCGTAAGGCCGATAATAAACCGAGCCTGTATCATTATTTAAAAGGATAGAGAAAGCGTTCTTCTAAAATCGAAGAATAAAACTGACAAGAAGGACAGATACTGCCCGCAGACTGTTTTCGCAGTTGAGGGAGGTACCTGTGCAGGATTGTCATACCCATTTTTTAACCAAAACCAAACTAGACTTTTTTACAACCGGTACCTGAGGGGGAGAAATGTCCTCCTCAGGCTACCACTAAACCGCGATAACTAAACTTAATTGTCCAACAAAATCTTTAATCATCTATGAAAATAGAAAGAGCTACTCAGCTGCTATTCCTTTTGCTGATAAGTCAGGGAGGAAATGCGGCCTATGCCAACCTTCCGCGAGGAGCCAGTGCGTCTCCCGTACAAGTGTCGGCGCAAGCAAACAAAATCACAGTGAGTGGAACAGTCGTTGACGTCAACGGAGAACCTCTGGTAGGGGTGAGCGTGCTGGAAAAGGGTACCGGAAACGGTACGATTACCGACATAGACGGAAACTTCACTATGTCAGCAGGCGAAGGGGCCGCACTCGAAATCTCTTACGTGGGGTATCAGAACCTGACGGTTTCTGCCAAGGAAACACTGGGTGTTCTGGTCATGAAGGAAGACACGGAACAGCTGGATGAAGTAGTGGTAACGGCATTGGGTATCAAGCGCTCACAGAAGGCTTTGAGCTACAACGTGCAGGAGGTGAAGAATGATGTGCTGACAAAGGTAAAGGATGCCAACTTCGTGAACAGCCTGAACGGAAAAGTAGCCGGTGTGAGCATTCAGCGCAGTGCTTCGGGTGTGGGTGGAGGTACCCGCGTCGTGATGCGTGGAAACAAGTCTATCAAGGGAGACAACAACGTGCTGTATGTGATTGACGGTGTGCCCATGGGTAATCAGGCCGACCGCACAGGCGACGGTACGGGCTTCGGTGCAGGACGCACGTCAAGTGAAGGTATTGCCAGCTTCAACCCTGAAGATATTGAAAGTCTGTCGGTGCTGACAGGTCCCTCGGCTGCTGCACTCTACGGAGCCAATGCGGCCAACGGTGTCATCCTGATTACCACGAAGAAAGGTGCTGCCGGAAAGGTGAGTGTCAACGTGTCGTCATCGGCTGAATTCTCGAATCCTTTCGTGCTGCCACGCTTTCAGAACACCTACGGAAACGTGAGTGGGGAGGCTGCCTCGTGGGGAGAAAAACTGCCGGTACCTTCTTCATATAATCCGGCCGACTTCTTCAATACCGGAACCACTTTTACCAACTCTTTTAATCTGTCTGTGGGAAATGACAAGAACCAGACGTATGTGTCCGGTTCGGCGGTCAATGCCAAGGGTATCGTGCCCAACAACAAATACCACCGCTACAATGCCATGGTGCGAAATACCACCAAGTTCTTCAACGATAAGCTGACCATGGACTTGTCTGCCAGCTACGTGCGTGAGTATTACAACAACATGCTGTCCTACGGTACGTATTTCAACCCCCTTCTGGGAGCTTATCTGTATCCGCGCGGAGAGAATTTTGAGAAGGAAACGTATTTCGAACGCTATGATGCCGAGCTGGGCTACAATGTGCAGTCGTGGACACCGGGCGACTTCGGTATGGCTGTGCAGAACCCTTACTGGGTGGCTTACCGCAATTTGCGTCCTGAGGTGAAAGACCGCTACATGCTGTATGCATCGTTGAAATATGAAATTACCGATTACCTGAACGTGAGTGCACGAGGCCGTCTGGATAATACCTACACGGAGAAGGAAGACAAGCGTTATGCCTCTACGCACGGTACGTTTGCCAAGCCGCTGGGACGCTATGCTTATTCGAATGAGACTTTCCGCCAGAAATATGCAGACATTATGGCCAACCTTTCGAAACCTTTTGCCGGAGACTTTTATGCCAATGTCAACGTGGGTGCTTCTTTCGAGGAATACGACACGAAGGGAAGGGGATACGGCGGACAGTTGCTTCTGGTGCCGAATCTGTTTGCTTATGACAATGTAGACCCTTCTACCGGTGTACCTTCACAGACGGGTGGTGACAACCGTAAGATGAATCTCGGTGTGTTCGGTTCTGCGGAAATCTCGTGGAAATCGGCCGTGTATCTCACACTGACCGGTCGTGCCGACAAGCCTTCTCAGCTGGTCAACAGCAAGTCGCCCTGGATATTCTATCCTTCTGTCGGACTTTCGGCTATTGTGACGGACTTGTTGCCCGAAACCATGCGCCAGTCCATTTCACCGGTGCTGGGCTTCCTGAAAGTGCGTGCTTCCTATACGGAGGTGGGTTCGCCTATTCCTTACACCGGACTGACTCCCGGAACCATAACGCACACCATTGAAGGTGGTGTAATCAAACCTTTCAAGTATTATCCGCTGCCGGAGCTGAAGCCGGAAAGAACCCGCTCTTATGAAGTAGGTATCGACTCCAAGTGGCTGAACAATACCGTGTCGCTGGGTGTGACGTTGTATAAATCGAATACCTACGACCAGTTGCTCGAAGCCAAGCTGTCGGAAACGTCGGGTTATGACTATATGTTCGTGCAGGCCGGTAACGTGGAAAACCGGGGTATCGAACTGACGCTGGGATACGACCAGACCTTTGGCAATTTCTCATACAGTACCTCGCTGACAGCTACTGCCAACCGCAATAAAATCATCGCACTGGCTTCGAACGTGAAGAATCCCGTGACCGGAGAGGCACTCGACCTGAGCGACATCAAGGTGGGACGTTTCCGCCTGCGCGAAGGAGAAGAAGTGGGCACGATATATGCGGAAGAACGCCTGAAACGTGATCAGGACGGTTACATCGTGTACAACGAAGGTCAGACCATTACCACGGAATCTACGGAGCCCTACAAGCTGGGCAGTGTCAATGCCAAGTGGAACCTGGGCTGGAGAAATGGCTTTACCTACAAAGGCTTTAACCTGAACTTCCTTGTGACTGCCCGTTTGGGAGGTATCGTGATTTCCAAGACACAGGCCGTGCTCGACCAGTTCGGTGTGTCGCAGGCCTCGGCTGATGCGCGTGATGCCGGAAAAGTCATGGTGGGTAATGTGGCAGTTCAGCCAAAAGACTATTATGAATCGGTGGTGAACCTGGATGCGTATAATGTGTACTCTGCTACCAACGTCCGCCTGCAGGAAGCCAGTCTGGGATACACCTTCCCCAATTCCTGGTTCAAGGGTACTCCGTTCCATAGTGTGAACCTGTCCGTGTATGGCACCAACCTCTGGATGATTTACAACAAAGCTCCTTTTGATCCGGAACTGACGGCTTCTACCGGCACCTTCGGACAAGGATATGATTACTTTATGTTGCCCAGCCAGCGCACGTATGGAGTGAGCCTTAAATTTGGATTCTAACAAATCATGAAAAACAACGTATAATATGAAGATAAGAAACTATTTGATACCTGTATTTTCCGTATTGGCACTTGCATCTTGCAACTATGAGCAGATCAATACAAATATCTATGGTGTGACGGAAGAAGGAATGAAGACGGGCGGACTGCTGTATGGGGCTCCTTTCATGGACATGCAGAAGCTGGTTATTCCCATCGGTTCGCCCACTGAATCGACAGGACCGGGTAACGACCTAGCCAATACAGACATCATGTCGGCCGGCAACTACATCGGCTACTGGGGCATGAACAACAACTGGAATTTCAACACGGAGGCCACGTGGAACTTTACGGATGCCCGTATGAGCTATGCCTACCAGAATTTCTATTCGAAATTGTTCCGTGCATGGAATGACATCTACAAGCATACGAAGGATTCTGAAGACCCTGCCGATAAGGAAGTGCGGGCTGTGGCCAATATTGTCAAGGCTGTTGCCTGGCTCCGCGCGACGGATGTGTTTGGTCCGATTGTATATACCAACGCCGGCAACGGAGATATTGCACCGAAACTGGATTCGCAGGAGGCCGTGTACAAAGCGATGCTGGCCGATTTGAAGGACGCTTCGGAACTGCTGGTAAATACCGCTTCGAAAGTACTTCCGTCGTACGATTTGATTTATGACGGAAATGCTTCCAGCTGGGTTCGTCTGGCCAACTCTCTGATGCTGCGCATGGCTGTCCGCGTGCATTTCAAGGATGAGGCGCTGGCAAAGGAATACATCACGTTTGCCCTTGACCCTTCTCACGGGGGTGTTATAGAAACCGTGGCACAGGAGGCCAAGATACGGAGCACGGATAAGTTGCCGCTGATGAACTCCATGCTGCCAACGGTGGAGGACTACGGAGAATGCCGTCTGGGAGCTACCATCTGGGCTTACATGCAGGGATATAAAGATCCTCGCTTGCTTGCTTATTTTACGGCTACTTCGAATGGCTATTTCGTACCTATTCCTCCTACAAACTACAATCCCCTTAGTACGGAGGCCAAGAATGGGGCTTCCAAACCGAAGGTCGATGCCGCTTCTCCTTTGTTCTGGATGCGTGCCTCGGAGGTGTCTTTCCTGAAAGCAGAGGCTGCTCTTTACAAACTGACAGGAGGCAATCCGAAAGATTTGTATGAAGAAGGTGTTACCAAGTCGTTCGAGGAAAGCGGCGCAAATGGAGTTGCAGCTTATCTGCAGACTGACGATCTTCCTTATGACATCAACCGTTCTGTGTTGCCTTATAACCGTGAATATTCCTGCAAGCTTTCTCCCGGAAATGTGGCTCCCAAGTGGAACGATGCCGATTCGGATGAAGTGAAGTTGCAGAAAATCATTACCCAGAAATACCTGGCACTCTATCCCAATGCCGTGGAAGCCTGGACCGAATATCGCCGGACTGGCTATCCTTACCTGCTCAAACCGGCTTATGACAAAGCTTACGTGAGCATAGGAGGTGAAGAAGATGCCATCACGCCCGAAAGATTCCGCTTTGCTCCGGCCGAATATGGTACAAACCCCAACATGTCGGAAGTGCCGGCGCTGCTGGGTGGTGAAGACCAGGGAGCAACCAAGCTGTGGTGGGTGCGCAATAACCGTCCCAAACAGCCGAAATGAGAAATGAGTTTTACGGAAATGTCAAACAAATGAAGTGATGAAAAGAATCATAAGATATGCAGGAGCCCTGCTGCTGGCGGCAGGCTTCGTGGCCTGTTCCGAATGGAACGTGCCTGAAAGAGAAACGTTCGAAAACCAGGAAAATCTGGAGAAATACATTCCCTTGCTGGAGGCGGAAAGTGAAGCCGACCTGACTCCCTCCATGCGCGATTATTTTGCCAAACTGAGAGAATACCGTCAGGCGCCTCATGTGAAGGGGTTCGGCTGGTTCGGCAACTGGACCGGACGAGGCAGCAATGCACAGAACTACCTGAAGATGCTGCCCGACAGCGTAGATTTCGTATCCTTGTGGGGTACGCGAGGAAACCTTTCGGAAGAGCAGAAAAAAGACTTGAAGTTTTTCCAGGAAATCAAGGGAGGAAAAGCGCTGCTGTGCTGGATTGTACAAGACCTGGGCGACCAGATGACTCCTCCGGGACAAGATCCGAAAAATTACTGGATTGTGGAAAAGGGAGGTGGCAATTTTGTGGAAGGTGTGAAGGCTTATGCAAATGCCATCTGCGATACGATTGAAAAGTATAATTTGGATGGTTTCGACATAGACTACGAACCCGGCTATGGTCATTCAGGTTCGATGGCTAACGGGGAGACTATCAGCGAAAATTCGGGCAATACGAACATGTTCGTATTTATCAAAACCCTTTCAGACCGTTTGCGTCCGGCCGGCAGAATGCTGGTAATGGACGGTCAGCCTGAGAAACTTTCTACCGAGGCTTCCAAGTACATCGACCACTATATTTATCAGGCGTATTGGGAACGTTCCACCGCGCAGGTCCTTAGGAAAATCAATCAGCCTCACCTTGAAAACTGGGAGCGGAAGACCATTATCACCGTAGAGTTTGAGCAAGGCTGGCAGACAGGTGGAGTAGATAATTACACCAGCGTGCGTCCGGAAATCAATGCTTATCCGGAAGGGTGTCAGATTTTTGATTATGCCACGCTGGACCTTCCCGACGGCAGACGCATCGGCGGCATCGGCACGTATCACATGGAATACGACTATGCGAATACTCCTCCTTACAAATGGCTCAGAGAAGCCTTGCACTTAGGAAATGTGGTTTATCCGGGTAAGTTAGATTAAAAATTGAATTATGAAAAAGAAATTATATTTCAGCATATTCGCAGGAGCCTTGCTGGCTTGTTCCTGCCAGAATGAATTATACAAGGATGCAACCAGTGAATACCAGTCGGCACAGGGGGCTTACATCAAGACTGGTGAATCTTCGCAGGTATTCGTGGAAGAAGGAAAGGAAGTCGATGTGAAGTCTATCACCGTATCGCTGGTGCAGCAGGAAAACGATGCCAAGACGGTGACGGTAGAAGCCGGCAGCAAGGAACAGCTGGAAGCATACAACAAGAAGCATGGAACGGACTACCTGATGCTGCCGCCCGAAATGTATGAAGTAGGCAAGGAAGTGGTGTTCAGTTCTAGGCAGACGCAGCAATTTCTGCCGGTAAAGTTCAAGGATGTGAAATTCTCCCTGCAGGGAAGCTATGCTTTGCCGGTGAAACTGAGTGGCGGTACGGTACCCGTGATTGACAGTGAATCTGAATCACTGATTGTACTGGAGCAGCGCATCAATACGAAGTGTCTTCGCATTGACGGATACGGCAGTGAAGATGCGAAAATGTTCCCGGACGATTTCAAGGTGGACCAGTGGACGATGGAGGTCATGGTAAACCGTAGCTCATACCAGAGCAACAACCGTTCCATCTGTGGTACCAAACTCGTGTCTGGGTCCGGTGCACTCGATGAAATCTATCCTCGCTTCGGCGACGTGACCATCCGTCCCGACCAGCTTCAGTTTAAGACTGGAGGTTCTCAGATTGACGTACCGGCGGATGTCTTTGCGGCACAGGCCGACACCTGGTACATGCTAGCTTTCGTGTACGACGGTAAGAAAAACTATGTATATGTGAATGGGGAATTGGTGGCCGACCGTGAAATCCGTACAGGGCCTTACGGTCTGGTAGGTTTTTGGATTGGCGGTGCGAACGAGCTGGTTCGTGAAATCCGTTTCTGGAAGACGGCCCGCACACCTCAGCAGTTGAAGCAGTTCATGTGGAAAACGGTAGACGGAAGTGATGAGAATCTGGTGCTGTATTATCCACTAAACGGAAAGAAGCGGAACCTTGACACAGGAGAAATCACCGAGGACGAAACCATGCTTTGGGATTTCAGCAACAATGCCAAACATCTGCCTCTTCCTTCAAAAGCTAAGTTTGATGATAATGACGGAAAAGGCTTTATGTTCCCTTTGGTTGATTAATTATAGGTTTTATTAATGAAGAAAGGCTGTCTCCAACACTCTGGTGTGGAGGCAGCTTTTTATGTGTTATTATAGGGACAAATGATATTTAAATATAGAAAAACTTTTAGTATCTTTAAACAACGGGAAACAACTATCACTCCAAGAGCTCCCGTCTTCTTGTGTTGTGATTTGCTTTCATTTTAGTATCTTTGAACCATTAGAAACAACTAAAATGTATCCTCAACAACATCATCTTTGTTGTGATTTGCTTTCATTTTAGTATCTTTGAACCATTAGAAACAACACTTTTCAAAGTACTCCAACGATAGGGAAGTTGTGATTTGCTTTCATTTTAGTATCTTTGAACCATTAGAAACAACACGTCGACCTGATTTAAACTGAACAATACCGTTGTGATTTGCTTTCATTTTAGTATCTTTGAACCATTAGAAACAACGACGTGACGCAGAGGGCCAAATCAATGACTGTTGTGATTTGCTTTCATTTTAGTATCTTTGAACCATTAGAAACAACTACGGCACCAAGAATATTCGCCTGAAGGCAGTTGTGATTTGCTTTCATTTTAGTATCTTTGAACCATTAGAAACAACCAAGTGTGTCACTTTTCCTATACTAGGACAGTTGTGATTTGCTTTCATTTTAGTATCTTTGAACCATTAGAAACAACACGCTCATACGTGTTTACATCTGTAATAGTGTTGTGATTTGCTTTCATTTTAGTATCTTTGAACCATTAGAAACAACCACGGCATATTATGGGGAGATGCTTCACTAGTTGTGATTTGCTTTCATTTTAGTATCTTTGAACCATTAGAAACAACAAGTAACACTCTGAGCAGGAACATTAACATGTTGTGATTTGCTTTCATTTTAGTATCTTTGAACCATTAGAAACAACCACTACCTGAACCAACACCTTTTCCACGAGTTGTGATTTGCTTTCATTTTAGTATCTTTGAACCATTAGAAACAACGTAGTTAAATTCTTGTTATCATCATATCAGTTGTGATTTGCTTTCATTTTAGTATCTTTGAACCATTAGAAACAACGATTATCTGTTCCTTATCGTACCGCATAAGGTTGTGATTTGCTTTCATTTTAGTATCTTTGAACCATTAGAAACAACTTATCTTAGTAGTTATTCCTATATAATCAGTTGTGATTTGCTTTCATTTTAGTATCTTTGAACCATTAGAAACAACCTACAAAGGTACATAATATTCTTTAATCTGTTGTGATTTGCTTTCATTTTAGTATCTTTGAACCATTAGAAACAACAGAGATAGATTGGAAGGAATCAGTACTCAGTTGTGATTTGCTTTCATTTTAGTATCTTTGAACCATTAGAAACAACAATCCATTATAGTCTATATCAATTATACCTGTTGTGATTTGCTTTCATTTTAGTATCTTTGAACCATTAGAAACAACGAAATATAGTACTATATAACAATGATACGTGTTGTGATTTGCTTTCATTTTAGTATCTTTGAACCATTAGAAACAACCTTACTTTTTGTTCCATACTCACCGCAGGGTTGTGATTTGCTTTCATTTTAGTATCTTTGAACCATTAGAAACAACTCATTGATTGTTTCTTGTTGTCTATCAGTAGGTTATAAGTAAATTTAGAAAAAGAAAAAGTTGTTTCTTGAAATAATAAATCCCATATTAACCATGGGATTTATTATTTTAAAAGAGTTCTAATTGTTGTCCTGGTGTTTTTACCCCACTTGCTTTCTTGCCATAAAATAGCTCAATTTCTCCAAACTGTTTGTCTGTGATACATATAATTCCAACTTGACCATATTCAGGTAGAAAGGATTTTACTCTTTTTATATGCACTGCTGCATTTTCACTGCTTGCACAATGGCGTACATAGATAGAGAATTGAAACATTGTGAATCCATCTTTTTGTAGATTTTTGCGAAAATCAGTATAAGCTTTTTTATCTTTCTTTGTTTCTGTTGGTAGGTCAAAAAGAACTAAAATCCACATAACTCTATATTCGCTGAAACGTTCCATTAGAATTCAGGATAAATGATTTTTCGTGATTCTCCAGAAAAGCATTTATATAGTGATGCCGTTGTTTGGCTTGCTGCTATCATAAGAGGACTTCTTTTCCCACTGATTCTGACATCTATTGTGGGGATGGATAATAAACTGGCTTTTACTTCTTTTGTAAGTTCCATTTTGTTTTCAGAGTATAGTTGATAGACTAGCTGGTCTATGAAGGGGCGATATGGTTCCATAATATCGTCTGCTAAGCAATAGGCATTGTATCGGTTATGATGGTGAATGCCTAATGTGGGTAATAATCCGCTTGTTACAAGAGAACGTGCGATAACTGCACGGAGAATGGCATAACCATAATTTAAAAGATTATTAGGGGGTATGCCATCTCGGTCTCTTGTAAAATTTTCAATGTCATGAAAAAGTGTTTTCCAGTAGAAAGCTGCAGCACGTGCTTCCAGATTGTCGGGGTCTCCACTTCGTACATCGTTAGCCCATATACGCATGCATTTTATATCTTCGTTTATACATATGGATAAGGAAGATGCTTGATTGTTGATTTTTGCTTGAATGGTTTGTTGCCATAGTTGTTTCTTTAAAGGCAAAGAAGCATCCAGTTGTTTCCGAAAACGCTCATTTTGGGTAGTGTTTCCATAGAGAGGGAGCATTAATCCTACAGGCATACTTTTACTGTCACAAGTAATAAGTGCACAATTATTTTCAAGCAATGCTTCAATAGCTCCGGACGTAATGGTGATTTGTTTATTATCCAAAATAACAACACCTATATCTTCAATAGGTTTGGTTATTTCAGATTGACGTTTCATCGCTTCCGGAAGTGAAGAACATTTCTCTACTTCCGGAAGTTTTATGACAAGTTGGGCATTACGTAATGATAGGTATGCTGGGTTACCAAAATATAATGTTTTCTTTATCATAGGCTGATTGGCGTTATAATGTTTCCTAATCTATCTGTTTGGATAGGGATGCATGTTTCTTTTATCATTTCTCCTGTGATAGCTCTTTCCATTTTATTCAGTGGAGAAAATTCATATTTATCAATAATTGTATTGGCTACATTGGATTTGATAAAGAAACATTGATTTCCTGTACAACTTACCATTTTATAAATTCTATCTTTTTGTATTGGTTGGTTAATATGTCCATTTTCTATTTCTTCTTTTGTTGGTACATATACTAAATCATTAGGTGATAATATAAATTTAGGCAGATTACCCTTTTCGTTTTCGGGTGCTGGTGACAAGCCTTTTTTCAGTCGTTCAATGACCACATTTAATGGAATAGAGGCGAAACTGCGTTTATGGGCAGTTTCATATATTGCAAAGAACAGATTAGTACCTTTTGCGGCTTCTACGAACTTAGTAGATTTATTTCCTGTTTGTCCAACAGCGAATTTATCGGCTTGTTCGTATGTTCTGACTTTATAAATTGGTTGATGAAATTTTCCATTATTTAGGGACATAATATTTTTATTCATTTGTTCAATACCTTCAGGTGAGAAGGCTTGTTCCGGATTATTACCATTCTGTTCTAAATGACGCAGTAAAATTTGTTGGATTCCTGTATCTGCAACTTTTTCTTCTATTTTCTTTTTATTGAAAGTTGTATTTATTGATTCACGGCAAGCAAAGAATCTGTTGGCAGTTTCTTTGGTGAAATAGTATACTGGTATCTTCTTTAGATTTATTTCTTGCCAAATATCTTTATTGTCTTCAAAGTATTTTTTGATTTGTTTTTCATTGAGTCCCTGCGTTAAAAGTTCCTTTATTTTTTTCTTTAAGTCTTTTTCAATAATTCTTTGAGGATTCTCAAGAGCGGCTTTCAATGTAGCAGTGGTTGTTCTGCGCAGGTTGATTTCTCCATATACGGTTTCTTTATGCATTGGCTTACGGATAGCCCAACTATCACTTTGTTTTTGTGAGCAGTTTACTTTCTTGCCGTTTTCATAATGGATATAATGGTTAGTTGTTTTATTGATAATACGCAGATTTTGTTTGAAGCTTACAATGATGTTGCTTAAAATGGAGTACATATCTTGGGTAAATGTGTCCCAAGGTTTGTCAATGAGCCATTGATAGTTTCCCAAATTGTCGGTTTTTGTTTTCTTGCATAATATTTGTCGCAGGTCTTGACGTGAAATCTTTGCATTCTTGCTGGCTGATTCATTATTTAAATAATTGACTATATTCCGATTGGCGCAGGCTATGACAATGGCATCCATGGCATGATGGCGGTGGTCAATACGTTTTTTGTTGAATCCTTTTTGTAAATCTAATGGCATAGCAGGAATTGTCTTGTTGCATGCATTGGTTGTCGTAAAGCGATTGCTTTCCGTAATTTCGTTCAAGCGTATGAAACGAGGTAAAATGAGTTTATTCCATACGTCGTTGATCCCCCAATCTTTTTTTAGTCGGTCTGTGATACTTCCAGTACAAACAATAACATTCTTAGATGTAGCTTCTTCTTCTCCTTCATCACGTACAATATTAGATAATAATGATTTTATTAGCTTACTAATATAACGGCTGTCGTTTAATTGACGTTCAATAAACTGATCTGGAATATCTTCCATCAATAGCTTTTGCATTTTAGTGCGGTTGTAGGAATAATGTTCTTTCACAAATAGCTCATAAGCTTCAACCGTCTGTATTTTAACGTTTTGTCCGAATCCTAGTTCTACTATTCTTTCTTGATTGTTTTTGATGAATTCATAGCCTAACATATTGCCTTTTAGCTTATTAACTTCTGCTTCACAAATAACTTTATTTGTGAATGAATCATCAAAATAACGAGATTGAGGAATTACATGTTCAATTTCGTATGCAGGGGTGAAAAGTTTTCCCAAAGGAATCATAGCTCCAGTATAAGGAGAACGATATTTTTGTTCCAGCCAGCATTTATAACGTAAGACATCGGATGTAGACGGGCGTTTTTTGGTATCAATTTCATTGAATTTCTTTAAAATAACAGCAATATCTTCTGGTATATCTTTAGTTTCGTTTAGAACTTCTTCTTCATATATACGCAATAAATCTTGCTGACTTGGAGAGTGCGGGCGTACGTTCTCAATTCCAAATTCTGGATTGGCAAATTCAGTAAGAAGTGCCTTGATACGCAGATTGGTGTTTTCGTTTTCTTGTATTTGTTGGGTGAGTTTTCTGCGTTTCTCGGCAGGATTCTTCATTTCACGTCCTAATTCGACATGAATTTCATCAATATGCCCTGTCTGTTTCCAAATATCTCGTACAGTGCGTAAGGTTTCCATGATGATTTGTTCCACAATAGGATTGTGTAAAGAATGTTGCTTGAATGCGTTTAGAAAAGCATCAATGTCTGAAGGTTGTTGCCATTTAGTAACGTCCTTTATCTCTGAATGGCGGTTATATACGATATAGCATGCCAGCCAGGTTGGAAGTCCCTGAAATGAGTATAAATTGTCCAAATGGATTGTTTTTTCTCTGGTTCGGTTCTTTATGTTTTCTTCAAACTCTCCAGTTAATATTTTTTCTATACGGTCAAGAGTTGTACTGTCGAAATTTTCTGCTTTCCAATATCTTCCTATACGCATAAGTGGCAATAGTTTTTTGATAGCTTTGGCAGAATAGGAACCGTAATCTTTCTCGAAAGGAGGAATTTGCTGAAAAGTATCTGCAAATTTATCGCTTAAATAGTTTTTATCAGCGAAATGCTGTAAAGCTTTTCTGAGTTCATTCTTGTCAGAAATAGAGTATAGAATATGCCATAGTTTCTCTTCTATTTCTGATGTTAAGGCTGATTGCTCTATTCCTGCTTTTTCCCAATATGACAGTATCTTGTAGTGAGTCTCATTACAAGGATATGTCTTGTCCTCTACATAATTCCAGCGATAATTTGCTATATTCTTTTTTAATCCAAATGCTGGTTTTTTAAGAAATGTGTCTTGTCTGATTTCTTTTTTCTGATTAAGCCAGTCGAACAAATTGGCGTAGTCATCTTCGGTTTTCAGAAATTGATTTGTTACATCTATATCAGTAGTAAATTTCCCGTTTATGGTTCCTTCCTTTTGATAAATTCGCAGGTTTGATATAAATTGCCATAGACGGAACTCTTGAAAAAGAGGATGTGATTTAGCTATGCACTTTAATGAAGAAGTGCATATTTCTCCTGTTTCTTTATTGGTGTATGTGTATTCTTCGTAAGGGCAATTACTAATGAGCGATTTTTTGCTTTTAAGTGGACGTTGATAGAACAAAATATCTTCAATAAGCAATTGGGAAATGCTATATTTTGCAATAGCATTACGATGGGCTTCGTTATTAGGATACAGTTCTTCGATGCAGGCTTCTAATAAATTGGAGTCTCGCAATTCTGGGTGAAATTCTTCTTGTTTCTTTAATATCTGATTTAATTCGTCTTTATAATACTTGCGTTCAATGGTGCGAATCAATTTTCCCCGAATCTTTTGGCTAGGAGTTTGTAATAGTGTATCATAGATGTATGCGCCTACTGTTTTATGAGATGTGTCAAGATCTTTTTGAGTTTTTGTTTTAATAAGCTCCCACTGTTCTTCCCATTCTTGTTCGGTAGGAATTTTGAAACGACGGCTTAACTCTCCATTTTCATCATATTTGTCATTCCCGTTTTTATCAAGGTCTATGATTGCAATAATATCTTTTTTCTGACCTTTCCAGTCAGGCATGTTTTTACTGAAAAATTTTCCTTTCTCTCCGTTTTCAAGTGTTATTGTGAATATTTTTAATCCTTTATAAATTTGCCCAGTGTCAGTAATATCTGTTACAATCTGGCTGTCAAAATATTGCCGTGTTTTAGAAGACGCTTTTTCTGTTTCCTCTTCGCGTAGCTGGTAGTATCCTCTTTTCTGGTTGAAATTTAATAAAATCCAGGCTAATTCTTCTTTTTCAATTTTTTGTGTCAAAGCTTTTTTGCGCAAATAAAACAAAGTCCAGTCGTATGGAACCTTTTTTACTTGGTTGTTGTTTTGTAAAAAGTCATTGAGCATCTCTTGGAACGAGCTTTGAAAGATAAAGTAAGAAGGTTCATGCGTATTTGTTGTCCAAGCGAGCTTGGGCTCGGAATTGGCTATAAACTTTCCATACCTGTCTAATTGGCTGGCATAATGCTTTGGAAGAAATCCTAATAATTGTAGGATGCGATGCAATCTTTCTCTTCTGAGCTTCTTGCGCTCATATAATCGGCGTACCCCACGAAATTGTGTACGGTTGGCGGTTTGTGAAACAGTGTTTCCTTTATTGAAATCTCCTAATTGGGCGGCATCCATTGGAATTATTCTACTTCCTGCAGTATTGATTCCTATGAGTTGTTCTTTTTGAGTGTTTTCTTCTTTTATGGCATTGATAACTGCCCATCCTATACTATTGGTACCTAAGTCTAAACCTAAAATATGTTTCATAGTTGTATTTTTCAATTTTCTCAAAACTACTAATTTTTTATGAAAAAAACTTGTCTTTTGTGTTGTTTCTTTTTATTTTTGTAAAACTAAAATGAAGCAAATCACAATAAGGATTATTCCGTTGTGAAAACATTTAGGCGCTTGCCCATCGTCCTTTATCGGTGGGCTTTTTTATTGTTTTATGTTTTCTATAAATAAAAGATCCCCTCCAGAACTCATTCATTACAAATAGTTCCGGAGGGGATTAATTTTATCTATATCTTTAAGTGGTACGGATTATTTGTATTCGTCCCAGCTCTTGATAGCGATGTCGTCAATGCTCATAGAGCAGAAGGCATTGATGAATGCGCTTGCCAGACGGGCATTGGTTACCAGAGGAATGTTCAGGTCGACTGCGGCACGGCGAATCTTGTATCCGTTTTCCAACTCGGTAGGAGTGAGGTCACGCGGAATGTTTACCACCATGTCGATTTCTTTCTTGTGCAGCATTTCCAGTGCCTGAGGCTGACCTTCTTCGCTTGGCCAGTATACGCGGGTGTTTTCCACTCCGTTTTCTGCTAGGAACTTAGAAGAACCGCCGGTAGCGAAGATGTTGTAACCTTTGGCCTTGAGGGCGCGCGCTGCCTGAAGCAAATCTACTTTCTGTTTCAGTGTACCGGTAGACATCAGGACGTTCTTTTCCGGAATGCGGTAGCCTACAGACAGCATGGCTTTCAGTACGGCACATGAAGTGTCGTCGCCGATACAGCCAACTTCACCTGTAGAAGCCATGTCTACACCCAGTACAGGGTCGGCCTTCTGCAAACGGTTGAACGAGAACTGGCTGGCCTTGATACCTACGTAGTCGAGGTCGAAGAGGTTCTTTTCAGGCTTTTCTACCGGCAAGCCTAACATGACTTTGGTTGCCAGCTCGATGAAGTTAATCTTCAGCACCTTGCTGACGAACGGGAATGAACGGCTGGCACGCAGGTTACATTCAATTACCTTGATGTCGTTTTCACGAGCCAGGAACTGGATGTTGAACGGACCAGAGATGTTCAACTCTTTCGCAATCTGACGAGAGATACGCTTGATGCGGCGTACGGTTTCTACGTACAGTTTCTGCGGCGGGAACTGGATGGTAGCGTCGCCTGAGTGTACACCGGCAAACTCGATGTGCTCAGAGATGGCGTAAGCTACGATTTCACCGTTCTGTGCCACGGCATCCATTTCTACTTCCTTAGCGTGTTCGATGAACTGGCTTACTACTACCGGATGCTTCTTCGACACGTTAGCGGCCAGCTGCAGGAAGCGTTCCAGCTCTTCCTGATTAGAACATACGTTCATGGCTGCACCAGAAAGCACGTATGACGGGCGAACCAATACAGGAAAGCCTACTTTTTCGATAAATGCGTTGATATCTTCCATAGAAGTCAGTGCGCTCCATTCAGGCTGGTCTACGCCGATACGGTCGAGCATAGCCGAGAACTTGTCGCGGTCTTCAGCGTTGTCGATGCTCTTGGCAGAAGTTCCCAGGATGTTTACCTTCTGTGCGTCCAGGCGCAATGCCAGGTTGTTCGGAATCTGTCCGCCAGTAGATACGATGACTCCGTGCGGGTTTTCCAGGTCGAGGATATCCATCACACGTTCGAAAGTCAGTTCGTCGAAGTACAGACGGTCGCACATATCGTAGTCGGTCGATACGGTTTCAGGGTTGTAGTTGATCATTACTGAGCGGTAGCCTTCCTTACGGATGGTGTTCAGTGCCTGTACGCCGCACCAGTCGAACTCTACGGATGAACCGATACGGTAAGCACCTGAACCCAGTACAACGATACTCTTGTGGTCGCCCAGGTAGTGTACATCGTTGGCCACGCCGCTGTAAGTCAGGTATAGGTAGTTGGTCTGTGCCGGATATTCGGCTGCCAGCGTGTCAATCTGTTTTACTACCGGCACGATGCCTACACTCTTACGGTGGTTACGGATTTCCAGGATACCGTCTTCCATATCGCCTTCGTAGCCGATGGCACGTGCCACCTGGAAGTCGGAGAATCCCTGACGTTTTGCCTTGTAGAGCAGCTCGTTCGGAAGCTGTGAAAGCTGTGTATGGTTGTTGCCCCACTCGTGGAGTTCCTTAGAAGTCTGCATGATGTTCATCAGCTTGTCGAGGAACCACTTGTCAATCTTGGTGAGGTCGTGAATTTGGTCTACTGTGTAGCCTGCACGCATAGCCTTTGAGATGACGAAGATACGCTTGTCGGTCGGTTCGCGCAGTGCTTTGTCGATGTCTTCGATAACCAGCTCCTTGTTTTCCACGAAACCGTGCATGCCCTGACCAATCATACGAAGACCTTTCTGGATGGCTTCTTCGAAGGTACGTCCGATGGCCATGACTTCACCTACCGACTTCATGCTGGAGCCCAGTTCGCGGTCTACGCCGTGGAACTTACCCAAGTCCCAGCGAGGAATTTTACATACGCAGTAGTCCAGTGCCGGCTCGAAGAAGGCAGAAGTTGTTTTTGTTACCGAGTTCTTCAGGTCGAACAGTCCGTAACCCAATCCCAACTTAGCTGCAACGAAAGCCAGAGGATAACCTGTAGCCTTAGATGCCAGTGCAGAAGAACGGCTCAGACGGGCATTTACCTCGATTACGCGGTAGTCTTCTGATTCAGGGTCGAACGCGTACTGTACGTTACATTCACCCACGATACCGATGTGACGGATGATACGGATGGCCAGTTCGCGCAGTTTGTGGTATTCGCTGTTGGTCAGCGTCTGTGACGGAGCGATAACGATAGACTCACCGGTGTGGATACCCAGCGGGTCGAAGTTTTCCATGTTGCAGACCGTGATACAGTTGTCGAAACGGTCGCGCACTACTTCGTATTCCACTTCCTTCCAGCCTTTCAGACTCTTTTCTACCAGCACCTGCGGAGAGAAAGAGAACGCTTTTTCGGCCAGCACGTTCAGTTCTTCTTCGTTGTCGCAGAAACCTGAACCCAGACCTCCCAGTGCGTAAGCTGCACGGATGATGACCGGATAACCCAGTTCCTTCGCTGCACGGCGGGCATCTTCGATGTTTTCTACCGCCTCACTCTTGATGGTCTTCACGTTGATTTCGTCCAGTTTCTGTACGAAGAGCTCACGGTCTTCCGTATCCATGATGGCCTGTACCGGAGTACCCAGTACGCGGGTGTTGTATTTCTCGAACACACCGGCTTTGTAGAGAGCCACACCGCAGTTCAAGGCAGTCTGTCCACCGAATGACAGCAGCACGCCGTCGGGACGTTCCTTGTCGATGACCTTTTCTACGAAATACGGAGTAACGGGCAAGAAGTAGATTTTGTCTGCCACACCTTCCGAAGTCTGCACGGTGGCGATGTTCGGGTTAATCAGGATGGTTTCGATACCTTCTTCCTTCAGCGCTTTCAGAGCCTGCGAACCAGAGTAGTCGAATTCACCAGCTTCACCGATTTTCAGGGCTCCTGAACCTAACAGCAATACTTTCTTTATGTTTTCTTTCATTGTCTTCTTTGTTTTTTAGTGGATTACAGCAACTTTACAAACTCATCGAACAGGAATTCCGTGTCGGTAGGACCGCTGGCAGCTTCCGGATGGAACTGAGCCGAGAACCAGGGGTTCTTTTTGTGACGGATACCTTCGTTCGAACCGTCGTTCATGTTGATGAAGAGCGGTTCCCAGTCGGCTCCCAGTGTATTGTTGTCTACGGCATAACCGTGGTTCTGTGAGGTGATAAAACACTTTTCCGTGCCTACCATGCGTACCGGCTGGTTATGGCTGCGGTGACCGTATTTCAGTTTGTAGATTTTGGCACCTCCTGCCTTTGAAAGCAGCTGGTTACCCATACAGATACCGAAGATAGGAAGTTTTTCGTTCTGCATGGCCTTGCGGATGTTCTGTACGGCTGCATCACAAGTGTCGGGGTCGCCCGGACCGTTGGAGATGAACAGACCGTCGAACTGCAGAGAGTTGAAGTCGTAGTTCCAGGGCACGCGGATGATTTCCACGTCGCGCTTGAGCAGGCAACGGATAATGTTTGATTTCACGCCACAGTCTACCAGCACAACTTTTTTCTTGCCTTCGCCTTCGTTGTAGCGAATCACTTCCTTGCAAGAAACCTTGTCTACGTAGTTCACACCTGCATAGGTAGCTTCGGGAATGTTATTTGGTTCATCGTCGAACACGATTTTTCCCATCATCACTCCATGCTCGCGCAATACCTTTGTCAGTTCGCGTGTGTCGATGCCCGTGATGCCCGGAATCTGTTCGCGTTTCAACCAGTCGCCCAGACTTTCCACTGCATTCCAGTGAGAGTATTTTTCACTGTAATCGCTTACGATAATCGCTTCGGCATGGATTTTCTCGCTTTCCATGAAAGTGGGTAGTCCGTTTGCTTCGAATGTGAAGGGAGGCACACCATAGTTACCTACCAGCGGGTAAGTCAGTGTCATCAACTGACCGGCATACGAAGGGTCGGTCAAGCTTTCGGGGTATCCGGTCATTGCCGTATTGAAAACTACTTCACCGGCTACCGGTTTCTCATAGCCGAACGACTTGCCATGAAAGCGGCTCCCGTCGTCGAGGATCAATGTTACATTTCTCATTACCTTGTTACTAATAATCTTTATATCTTGTATTTTTTCTATTCTACTCTCGTATATACGAAAAAACGCCCGGACTTGCCGAAAAGCAGTTCCGGGTGTTTGAAAAAATAGGAAATCTTAAATATTCAGGAAATAAGTGACATAAAAGAAAAAAGAAATAGCTTCCGGCATTTGTCCATTCCGCCGGAACTCCGAATGTGCGCTTATTCTTTTTACTATGTGTTATACAGTAATACATCAAACTCTTTTGTCACGTCATAATTCGGAGTGCAAAGATAATGTTTTCTGCTCAAATGAAAGGATGTTTGCCAAAAGTTTTTACAAAAATATTTCATTTTCCTCTTTTTATTTCTTTTCTCCGCTGTTTCGGGCGGCTCTTTCGCGCATGATGCTGTCCGACCACTCTTGCAGGCGCTTGTATTCTTCTTCGGTGAGTCGCATGAACGAGCCGTGCTGCGGATGTTTCACGCCCTCCATGGTGACGGGGGAGTGGAAGTTGGCGAGTTTTTCATCGGCCTGGCAGATGCGATATCTTTTGGGCTTGGAGGAGTATTCGATGTAGGCCACGCGCCAGGTAGAGTCGCCCACCAACTGGAAGGCAGAGCAGCCCTCACACTTTTTGTTGCCTTCAAACTTCACATAGTCGTTTTCATCTTTTATTTTATAAGGACCGGTCAGTTTTGTAGCTGTAGCGGCAAAGATGCCGGGTGTACCTCCTTCTTTCTTGATGAGCATGTGATAGAGTCCGTCGGCCGGCACATAGTTAATGTCGGCATCGATGGTAGCATATCCCCAGTCCACCAGCAGGCGGGGTTTAGTGAGACGTGTAAAGGTGGCGTCGGCATAGGAATAGAACACGCGGTCGTACTGGTCTTCTGCCGGATTAAGCAGTGAATAGTATATCATGTATCCGCCCTTCGTGCCATCGGCCCATACGTACGAAGGGTCCCAGAAAATTTGCGGTGCCCATACGCGTTTGATGGTGCTGTAGTCCTTATAGACGTCGGGCGACTGAGGGTCACAGAAAATGTCCGGGCCCTGGCGGAAGTCGAAGGTGGTAGAAGTCCAGTGAATCAGGTCGTCACTTTTCAGCAGGTTGATGCCGTAGTTGAACCACGAGCGGCTCTTGGCGTTGCTCATGTCGGTAGTCACCATCAGGTAGCCCTTTCCGTCGGACGTACGGCAGATAAAGGCATCGCGTGCTCCTCCCTCTATTTTTGACATTTCTTCTACATTGTATACGGGGTCGCCATCAATCAGGTCGTGAAAGTGTACGCCGTCACGGCTCAGGGCGTAGGCCGTCCATTCTCCTCGTCCGCTCATGTGGCAGTACAAGTATCCGTAGTCTCCCTTTTGCAAGTTTTGTGCTCCGGCTCCCAGCGAAGCCAGTGCCAGCAGTGAAATTATCAGTTTCTTTTTCATGGTAGTGTAATGTTTCATTTTGCGGGTAAAAGTAGAAAATCGGCAGAAGGCAGACAAGGGACTATTGTACAAATTACACGTAATAATGTGTCAAATGCTCCTGTGATGTAACGGAAACGGGTTGTACGGGCTGGAAAAATGTAGTTTCTCGGAAAAAAATCTCTTTTTTATTTGGCTGTTTTCAAGAAAACAGTAATTTTGCAACCGTTTTCAACGAAACACGTTGCCGAAATAACTCAGTTGGTAGAGTAACTCATTCGTAATGAGTAAGTCGCGGGTTCGAGTCCCGCTTTCGGCTCCGACTTAAAACCGCTTATTCCATGGTGAATTAAGCGGTTTTTCTGTTTTCTATACTCATATTAAACACCCAGTACTATATTGGCGTCAATATTCAATTTCTGGCTGATTTCGCGGGCTACTTTCAAGGTCGGTTCACATTTACCGGAAATATAATCACTCAAGCGTGAAGGACTGACTCCGATTAATTTTGCTAAAGATTTCTGATTAAGTCCCATCTCATACATACGAAGTTTGAGGACATCAACCAGCGTTGGTTCTCCCAGTGCGAAATGCTCCTCAGAATAATCTGCAACGAGATTAGAAAGTAATTCTAACTCTATACTGTGAGGATTATCCAGAGGGGTTTCATCTGTAACCAGTGGAAGTAATTCCTCAACTCTTTTTACTGCCCAATCGTATTGAGCTTTTGTTTCTATCTTTGTCATGGCTCTTGGTTGATCGGTAATTGCCGATTCTGTTTAATTATAAAACTGAACAATCAGCTATCTTATCATACTCGGCATGAGTGCCTATAAAACGAATATAAACGAACTTTATAGTGAATTTTATCACTACAATCAGTCTGTAGCTATTGCCTTTGATATTGAATACATAATGTTGATTACCTATATTATCTACGCTATTAAAGGTCTTTTTTACGTCTGCAAAGCAAGTCCATTCGCTTCTTTTAACTATGGTAGTCCATTCTTGCAAAGCTACTTTTGCATCAGGATGCGCTTCTGCATATTCTTTTATAGCTTGTTCTGTAAATATTCTCATTAGATTCACTCGATTGTCATGTGGCAAAGATAAGAATAAAATTCTGATTTGTAAAATAAAATTCTATTATTTGGAATCATGGTAAGCACTTCTAAAACGCCTAAGCGTTTGCTTTCAAACGTAAAGGCGTTTAAGTTAAAACACAAAGGCGTTTAAGTTAAAACACAAAGGCGTTTTTTCAACCCTGTTTTAAAGGTTGAAAAGCCTATAATTTCTGGTCCGAAATAAGTCGGGCGATGCGTGTCTTGCTCTGCGCTCCTTTGGTAAGCAGGTACACATGCTTGTAGGCATCGCGGTTCAGTTCGGTAGGCGATCCGTTGATGAGGATGATGTTCCGGTCGTTGGCAAACTTCAGGATACCGTTCACGTTGTTCGGATGGAGCTTACCGATTTCGTCCATCATACAGTGCAGCTTGAAGTCCTTGAACTTGCGCGAAGCCCCTTCCTTGAACACGTTCAGCAACATGATGTTGATCATGGCTTTCACCAGGATGTCCGTACCTTCCGAACCCACGTTCGACAGCTTCTCTACGAAGCCCGTGTCGTTGTTGTTCTCGATGATGCGGAAACGCAGCTCGAATGAGTCGTACAGGCGGATGCTGTCGTAGCGGTAGGCGTGAATCTCCTTGATGAAGTCGCGGAGCAGGGCGATGGCCTCCTGCTTTACCAGCTGCTCGTTTTCCGACGAGAAGAGGTTGGTGCCCGGTGTGAGGTCATAGGCATGCTCGTTGTAGTACTTCTGGATGGCACGCAGACAGTTTACCACACGGTTGCTGCTTTCTTCCACCTTCATTTCGATGCACTGGATAACGCCCACGAAGTTGCACGTCTGGAATCCCTTGTTCACCTGACCGATGAGGTCCTGAATATCGTCTTCCGAAGCCGTGAGCATTGAGGTATCCATGCTGATGCGCTTGAAGATGTCGGAGTGCTCGTTGTTGATGCGGCGGACGAATTCGCTGATTTTGTTCTCTTCCACAAAGTCGTGCAGTTCCTCGGCAAAGCGGATGTACTCCCAGTCCTCGGTAAACTTGGTCTTGAACTTGAAGGTATTCTCCTCGTCGAAGTGGCCGGTAAAGAGATTCACCTCCTTGCGCAGACGGTTTTGCAGCGTCATGTACTGGCTGTCCGTGCGGCCCAGTTCGTCAATCAGTTCCAGGCAGGTGCGCGGCGTGTGGATTTCCAGCGTGACGGGGTTCTCGGGATTGAAAATATCCCGATGCGGCTTGTACCAGTCGTAGGCCGAAATCTTGCTGTACGCCTCCAGGTTGGCCTGAAGCTGTGTCACTTCCTTCTCTGCCTGCTGCAGTTCCTTGTTCAGGGCATCAATCTGCTCCTGCAAACCCGAGGTTTCCCGTCGCAGGTTGTCCTTTTCCTGGCTGAGCTGGCGTTTCTGTTCCTCCTGTTCACGCTTCCATTCCGGAATGTGGTCGATAAGGTCGCGCTTGTCCTTTTGGTACTCGATGAGCAGGGTGGCGTGCTCCTTGATGAACTGCAGTTCCCGGTCGATATCGCGCAACTGACTGCTAATCTGTTGCAGACGTTCGGTGTCAGCTCCTTGCGAGTGCAGTTCCTGCTTCATCTGGCGCTCGTATTCGGCTTTCTCCATGGCGATGCGCTGCTGCTCTTCCTTATCCTCCAGACGGATGCTGCCGGCCTGTGTCTCCTTCTCGTGTGCGATGTCCTGCTGCACCCGGTTCCATTCCTGCTTCAGCTGGTTCAGCTTCTCGCTTTTTTTGCGGTTCAGGTTGTTCAGTTTACCGTCAATTTCCTTCAGTTCTGTGGCGATGCGTTGCTTTTCCTCTTCCAGTTTCCGGAGTTTGGCAGTACGTTCGGCTTCCGCCTTCTTCTTCCAGTCGTCCAGGTCGAGCATATCCTTCTGGTACTGCTGTTCCAGTTTCTCCAGCTCGTATTCCTGCACGGCTATCACGTCTTTCTGTTCCTTGATGCGCGGCTGGTATTTGGCTTTCAACTGCTCTTCCAGGGTCTCTTTCTCCTGTTGCAGACGGAGGGTTTCAGCCTGAATTTCCGCCAGTCGCTTGATGCCCTTGTCATGTTCCGCCTGATAGTCGTCGATGGAGCGGATGTGGCGCTCGATGTCCTGCAGGGAGATGGAGATGCCGTAGAACGACGTACCCTCGTCTACAATCTTCGGCGAGAGGTTGGTCTGCCAGAGGATGGACTCGTCGCACAGCTTACCGATGTTTTCTTCCCATCCTTTCTTGTGCTCTTTGAGCCAGCCTTGCAGGGTGCTCTTGCTGTTTTTCAGGAAGGTCTCCAGTTCGTCCATACGCGGGCGGAGTTGCAAGTGCTCGGCTTGCAACTGCATCAGTGCCTCGTCTTTCTCCTTCAGTCCCTTCTGCAACTCTTCTTCCCACTTCAGCGTGAGTTCCTTGATGATGAGCTGGGCGTTGTTGATGCGGTTCTTCTTGCTCATGTGCAGACCGGTGTACGACTGGATGCGGTGTTTCAGCTCCTCCTGCTCGGCTTCGAAGAAAGTCTCCTTGCGGCACAGCTGCATCTGGTAGTCGAGGGCGGTCAGTTCGTTCTGCTTGCTGCTACGCTCCGGATGCAGTTGCTGGGAGAGTTGTTCGTATTCCTGGTAAAGCGCTTCGGTAGCCGCTTCGTGCTGACGGCGGGCTTCTTCGATGCGGGCATTGAACGTGTTGTTCAGTCCCTCAAGCTGCTTGATTTTGGCCTCGTGGATGCGGTTCCACTGCTCGTCGAGGCTCTGGATGAGCGACTTGTACTTGGTAGAGATTTCTGTGTAGTGCGAGGTAAGGATGCGCTGCTCTTCCTGCAATCCCTGCTGCTTGTTCTTCCACTCCTCCTTGCGGGCCGAACGCTCCATGATTTCTTCTATCTGGCGGCGGGCATATTCCTTTTCCTTCTGCTGTGCCTTTTGCAACTCATTGTTCAGGATGGCCAGTGCCTCCTGCATCTTGTCGCAGCGCTGGCGCGACTGTTCCTGCAACTCCTGACGGCGGGTGAGGAGGGCGGTACGTGCCTTCTCAGCCTGGTGCTTCTGTTCCTCGGCCTTGGGCAACTGGCTTTCGGTAAGGCGGTAGGTAGCGGCCAGTTCGCGGCAACCCTGCACGAGGGCGGTCTGCTGGCGTGATACCTGTGCCGAGAGGGAGGTGATTTCTTTGGCCTGTTTCTGCGTTTCGCGTTTCTGGAACTCTTCGATGTCGCGCAGACGGGTTTCGAAGTTCTTCAGGTGCTCCTTGTAGGTATTCAGGTCGATGGCGGTCTCGTCTTCGTTGATGGACGAGATGATGGTCTTCTTGATGAACTCCGCATCAAGCTTTGAGTTGAGGAGCACGTTTTGTATGGTACGCGGAATATTCTGGTACTGCTTGCTCTCCATGAGCGAATAGCGGCTCATTTCGGGACCTGCCCCGTTGCCGTAGAGGATGTTACGGTATTCGTCGTAGGTGTAGATGATACGTGAGTAGTCCACTCCGTACTGGTCGAGGGCGGCACGGATACGGTCATTTCCGCTGTAGGCCGTGCGGTTCTCGTCGACAAAGAACTCCATGCGGTAGGGCGAGTCAATGAAACGGTAGCACACGCGGCCCATCGACTTGAAGCTCAGGATGCAGAACGCTCCCTGTTCGGTGGTTACCTCGTAGATGATGTAGGAGTTGGAGTAGGGGAAGTAATATTCCGTGTAGCTCTGCTTCTCTACGGGGATACCCAGCTTCTGGGTGTCGGCGTTGTAGAAAAACAGGATGGCGCGCAGTACGGTACTTTTTCCCACTCCCTGCGTGCCGATGAAGTGCACATTCCCGTCCAGGTAAATGTCGTCGGCATAGGGAATGTTGGCGCTGTTGATAAAGATGATTCTATTCAGGTTTCTCATTGTCTTCCGTTTCAGTGTCGTCGTAAATTTGGATACTTTCAATCAGGCGTTCCAGGTAGTGCCAGGAACTCATCACCTTGTAGGTGTTGGTCTTCTCGTTCTCCAGCTCCAGAAAAGACTCCTTGGTGAGCTGGCGAATCAGGTTGTCGAGCACGTCCTTGCGCACGTCCTTGTCGGAGAAATGCTTGCGCAGCCCGTCGAGCTTGTTTTGCAGCATCACGTTGATGTTGGCCTCCACCAGAATCTGTTCGGGCTGGAAGCGGAAACCTGCACCGAAAGTCTCGTCGTAGGTCTTGAACAGGTCGAGCACGTCAATCCAGTAGTAGGCACGCATGATTTTCTGTTCCAGTGTGGTACGCGGTTCCACGCGCGAGAAGTAAAAGTATTCGTTGCCCCGTTCCAGGGTGTAGCCGATTTGGGCGAAGTAGACCGAGAGCGCTTCGAAGTGGTCGTCTATCTGGTCGTACATGTCGCGTACGGTTTCGTTGCAGCTGTTCGAACTGATGAACTGTCCCTTCTGGAGGCAGTCGAACAAGGCCGCAGTATTGTCAGGTATATGTATGTTCAGTTCCATAAGTCAAATGTATAGGGATGAATGGGTTACGAGTTGGCCGGATACACCTTGGCATATTCGTACTGGTGATACAAGCCGAATGCCTCGCTGATGCGGAGACGGTTTTCGTAGAGCGACACCATCTGGCAGAACAAGGTGGTGCGTTCCTGCTCGTCCACTTCGCGGGCGAAGGTGTAGTGCATCAGGTAGTGGAAGAGGTCTTCTTCCGGAGCCGACGCATCGTTCCAGCGGGCCTGTGCCTGCGCCTGGATGTAGTCGCTCAGGGTTTCCTCCAGGTCGATGACCTCCTGGTACATGGCCTGCGATTCCATGTCCTCCTCGCTGAAGGCGCCCGCCTCGTTGCTGCGGATAATCTCGCGGTACTGCAGGTTGCGCAGCACTTTCAGGATGACAGGACGTGCCTCGTCGGTACTCAGGTAGGGCAGTGACAGCTTGAACGAAGACGGCACGCTGCCTTCCACCAATACGGAATGTTCCCTTTCGAGCACTTCCGAGAGGTTGCTTCGCGAACGCAGCTCAAACTGGTCTTGCAGGTACTTCACCTTCCGGATTTTCTCTACCAGAATCACCTGGCTCTTAATCTGGTTCAGGTAGTTGATGATGTCTTGCTGGGCGCGGATGAGGCTGTGGGCCGAGAGCTGGAGCTCGCTACGCAGTTCCAGCAGGATGCGGTTCAGTTCCTCGTCGGTAGCCTGCTGGAAAAACCGCCGTTCCTCGTGCAGGATGAGGTTTTCGGTGGTATCAATCAGCTGCTGGATGTGAATCCGCTTCTTGTCCAGGTTTTCCAGTTTGGCAATCTTTATCTGGTAAGTCGGTTCGTGCTTGAACGCATTGTCGATGCTGCTCTGCAGGTTCATGATGTTGCGGATGGTGGTACGTGCAATCTTCTGGAAGGTAATCTTGATGTTGCGCACATAGCTCTCCTTGCGCGAAGCAATCTGTTCCTTCTCGTAGTAGTCCATCAGTTCGTGCAGGAAGGCAATGTTCTCGTCGATGATGGCCGTGTTGATTTCCTCGTTCGCTTCGAGGAGCAGTTCGAAAAAGTCGAGGAAGCGGGCATCCAGTTCCACGAAGTTGCCGTTCTGGCGGATGACTTCTTTCTCTATGAGCAGTTTCAACCGGTTTTCATCGTCCTTGAGCAGTGCCAGTGCGTCGGAATAGCGGAAACTCAGCGTCTTTCGTTTCTCGAACATTTCCGTGAGCAGTCCCCTGGCCGCCGCAATGGTATTGATAATTTCGTGAATCGATCGGAATATATACATAGTCTAGTTGAAAATTCGGGCAAAGTTATAATTTGCCCGCCAATTTTCCTAATGTTCCGAAGCGATTTTCCCCCTCTTGCGGAGTGCTTTTCAGGGAGGAAAGAGCAGGTTCCAGTACTTCCTTGTCAGTACTTCAGTACTTCTTAGGCAGTACTTGAGTACTTCCCTGAAAGTACTGCAGTACTCCCTTGGCAGTACTGGCTGGATGAAAAATGATGTGTTAGGAATTCTAAAAAGTTCGAAAGAGGATAAAGCTTTTCTTGTGTTTTTCTGTTGTTCGTCTGAGTAATCTATTTTATCTTTACGTTTGGAATATCATTTTGGTTGTTATGGTGAAAATTACAAATCAGGCTGTTGCCGCAGAACAATTTGCGGAATATTGGAAAGATAAGGGATATGAAAAGGGTGAATGTCAACCATTTTGGTTGTCTTTGCTTTCTAAAGTTTTTGGTGTGGAAGAACCGGAAAAATTTATCGAATTTGAGGATCAAGTACATTTGGATCACACTAGTTTTATTGATGGATTTATACCTCATACTCATGTGCTTATTGAGCAGAAGGGATTAGGAAAAGATTTGGAGAAACCTATCAAGCAAAGCGACGGTAGTTTTCTTACTCCTTTTCAGCAAGCTAAACGATATGCTTCTGAACTTCCGTATTCTAGACGTCCAAGGTGGATTGTAACATGTAATTTTGCAGAGTTTCATGTCTATGATATGGAACACCCTAATGGGGAGCCAGAGAAGATTTATCTGAAAGATTTGAAAAAGGAGTTTCATCGGTTGGGGTTCCTTATAGAAACAGAAAATCAGCATATCAAGCGTGAAACGGAAGTCTCATTGAAAGCTGGTGAATTGGTGGGGAAGATATACGATTTATTATTGCTTCAATATAAGAATCCTGAAAATCCAGAGGCTTTAAAAAGTCTGAATAAGTTATGCGTGCGTTTGGTCTTTTGTCTTTATGCAGAAGATGCAGGTATTTTTGAACATCACAATGCTTTTCATGATTATTTGGTGCATTTCGATGCATCACATACTCGGAAGGCGCTAATAGAGCTGTTCAGAGTATTGGATACAAAAATAGAAGACCGGGATCCGTATTTGGAAGAAGATTTGGCTGTGTTTCCTTATGTGAATGGTGGATTGTTTGCTGATGAAGATATTGAGATTCCTCAGATTACAGAAGAAATTCGAACACTTCTCTTGGAGAATGCGAGTGAAGGTTTTGATTGGAGTGATATTTCGCCTACAATATTTGGTGCTGTATTTGAAAGCACCTTGAATCCTGAAACTAGGCGCAATGGAGGAATGCATTATACAAGTATAGAGAATATACATAAAGTGATTGAGCCATTATTTCTTGATGGCTTAAAACAAGAACTGGAATCGATACAGCAAATTACTGTTTTTAGACAACGGAAGCAAAAAGCGGAAGCATTTCAAGAAAAGCTGGCAAGATTGAAGTTCCTCGATCCGGCGTGTGGTTCTGGAAATTTTTTAACCGAAACTTATCTTTCGTTGAGAAGATTGGAAAATGAAGCAATTAAATTAATTTATAGAGGACAAAGTATGATGGGGGAATTCATCGATCCGGTGAAAGTAAGCATCCATCAATTTTATGGAATCGAGATTAATGATTTTGCAGTGTCTGTAGCTAAGACTGCACTTTGGATAGCAGAGTCACAGATGTTGGCAGAAACTAGTCGCATTGTTCAGTATGATATTGATTTCCTTCCTTTGAAATCTTATACACATATAATAGAAGGAAATGCGCTAAGGATAGATTGGAATAGGGTAGTGTCCAATATGGAAGTCAATTATATTATGGGAAATCCTCCATTTGTAGGTGCCCGGAAAATGGAACAAGGTGGAGAGCAAAAGGCGGACGTGAAGTTTATATTTGGTGATATAAAGGATGTGCAAGACTTGGATTATGTGGCATGTTGGTACAAGAAAGCTGTCGAATATATACAAGGAACCTCGATTGAGGTAGCATTAGTATCTACAAATTCTATTTGTCAAGGGGCACAAGTCCCTATTTTGTGGGGAGAATTGTTGAAGTATCGCATGTATATTAATTTTGCTTATCAGACATTCAGATGGGACAGTGAGGCCACGGCCAAGGCTATTGTACATTGCATCATTGTAGGATTTGCTTCGGTGGAGTGGAAAGAGAAATTTATTGTTTCAGGGAATGGTATGCGTAAACATGTAGCTAATATAAGCCCTTATCTGTTGGAGGGTAACAACCTGTTTGTGATGGCTCGTAAGAATCCTCTATGTGATGTGCCGAAAATGAATTTTGGTAATCAGCCGAGGGATGGAGGTCATTTGATTGTGAATGCGGATGAGATAGAGGAGATTGTAAATAGTCAGGATACAGCAAAGAACTGGCTTCGTCGGTATGTAGGTGCAGATGAATTAATTAAAGGAAAGAAAAGATGGTGTTTTTGGCTAAAAAAGGCAACACCAGTGGATATTACAGGTAGTAAAATTTTGATGAAACGGGTGGAGGCTGTACGTCAAATGCGATTGGATTCTAAGGGAAAGACCACAAACGGTTATGCCAAGGTGCCCCATTTGTTTGCTCAAATTACGCAGCCGGATGATGTGGATTTTTTGGCAATTCCATGTACTTCTTCTGAAAGAAGAAAATATGTTCCAATAGACTTTTTAGATAAGTCAGTGGTTGCTAGTAATGGAATACAAATTATTCCTCATGCTACGCTTTACCATTTTGGAGTGTTGACCTCGAATGTACACATGGCATGGATGCGTTTGGTTGGAGGACGTATGAAGAGTGATTATCGGTACTCGAAAGAGATTGTTTATAATACGTTTCCGTGGCCACACCCTACAGAGGGACAACTTAATAAAATCAAGTCGACGGCCCAGGCAATATTGGATGCACGATCGCTTTATCCTGATTGTAGTCTGGCAGATTTGTATAATGAGGTTACCATGCCAGTGGAGTTAAGAAAAGCGCATCAGCAGAACGATAGGGCAGTGATGGAGGCATACGGCTTTTCTGTGAAAGATACTACTGAAACAAGTTGTGTAGAAACATTGATGAAGATGTATCAGCGACTTGTTCATTTGGATGAAGGTGATTGAAAATTATTTATAGAGGTAGCCTTGGCATTATTAGGTTATATTTTGGCGATTACTGCTTGTTGATGAACTGTAAGTGAAAAGTATGAGTCTATATTTATCGTCTCTATGGGGTGTCGTGGTATGTGAAATATTATTTAGGTACGATATGACGTTTGATAAAAAGACCAATGAACTTCTGTCTCATGTGATGCAGAATCATGCAGAAAAAGCGATTTCGATTTTGGAATTAGGAGATTTTAATCAGGCTATATTGGAAGATATAGGTTGTGGCAGTCAAAAGTTACCCTTGTATAAAGTGTCTGTTTGCAATGCTATTATATTGAGCAATGATAACTGGGACAGAAGTTTTCTTCCCGTGGTCAGAGAGAATAGAAAACAATGTCACACGTTGTTAATGTTTTGGGAAGAAAGGTATGGTTATAATGTGAGGAAGCCTATGGATTTTGTAAACTACCAAAAGTACTGTGCACATTTTGTTGATTGGGATATGAAGGATTTGCTGGAGGGGGATTTGGATAAACTAGTGGGTATGGGATATGATAAGAATGAAGTGGAATTATGTTATGCCGTTCTTACATACAATGTGGAATTGTTGAAGAAACATCTTGGACTTAAGACGAATCCAGATGTGTTTATTGGGGGAGATTACCTACCAGCCGATGCTCCACAGTATTCAAGTGAATGTTATAATGCATTGCATTTCTGTGATACTGTAATCTCCGATGCGATGAGTCTTTATGGATTGGCATTATTTTATGAGAACCAATATTCTGTGCCAGTAGGTTTAAGAGATATAGAAACACTTCTTCAAGCTGCTGCCTATACAGATTTACAAAATAAATTAAGCTTATAGGTAATCATTAAATGTATTCACTTACAGCAGCAAACACGGGGCGTAGTTGCTGGCTTTCGGTCTCGAAGCCGTACCAGTAGCAGCGGCCTTCTTCGGGAGCAGGAAGCTTGCACAGGCGGAGGTTTTCGTGGTACGTACCCGTGCACACCGTCCACGCTTCGGGCGGAGTGACGTGCTTTGTGCGTACCCGTTCGGCCGGCTCTTTCTTGAGTGACATGCCGGCTTCAATCCATGCCCGACTCATGGCGGTCAGGAAATGAGGGTAGTGCTCCTTGCAGAAATGGTAGAGCAGGATACCCCGTCGCTCCAGTCCCATGGGCTGATCGATGACTCCGATTTGAATCAGGTGGTTCAGGAAACGTGTCAGAAAGTCGGGTTCTTCCACAATCAGACGGCGGGTGATTTCCTGCCAGGCCGGTGCGTTGTAGAATCCGTCGAGCAGACGCGATAGCTGGCGGGCTGTCTGTAACTCGTCGGGGGTGATTTCACGGGTCTGGAGCACCTCGTAAGGTGGAAGGGGAGAATAGCAGATGCCAAGTTCCTCGGCCCGGCGCCGCATCTCCGTGCCCGGCAGCAGTTTCAGAGATTCCAGCTGGATTTCTCCCGCACGGTATTCGGCCAGCGTGCGTACGTCGTCGAAAATCTGTGAAAGGTGATACAGCGGTAGTCCTGCAATCAAATCGGCGTGCGTTTCCATATTGTCCAGTGCGCAGAGGTAACGCAGACCTTCCAGTGCATCGGCCAGTTTGCCGGCTCTCCGGCTGACGGTAAGCACTTCTTCGTGCAGGCTCTGGATGCCTGCTTCCAGGTGAAGCAGTCCCTTAGGCATGGAAGCCAGTTCCTTTTTCAGTTCTTCCGAAAGCAAAGCCGGATGGATTTCCAGGTGGAAACGCATGTCGGGGAACTCACGGAAGAGGTCGAACAGGGCTTTGGCCCGGTGGCTCTGGTAGTTGAATGTACGGTCGAGTACCCGGATGTTACGGATGCCTTTCTCGTGAATCAATCGGACACGTTCGCGGATAGCCTCGACGGAAAGCGTACGGACTGGCTTTTCTCCTCCGCTCACACAGAATGCGCAGGTGTTGAAACAGCCGCGGGTAGTTTCCAGTTGCACGAACGGCTTGCTCCAGTTGAAGAACGGACTTTGTTCGGGATTCACCAGCTTGTCGAAAGCCATTACACGTGAAAGTCCGTTGTCATGGTATTGTCCTTCCGCATCCAGAAAGCAGAGTCCCGTGATACGGGTCCATTCCTTCGGTTGCTGCCAGCAGGCGAGCCATTGCGGAAAAGTCTCTTCACCTTCTCCCCGGAATACGCAGTCTACAAAGCGGTTGGTGCGCAGGAAGTCTTCGTTGTGTCCCAGAAACTCCGGACCGCCCAGTGCCACCACGCAACGGGGCAGCATGGCTTTCACCCGACTGATGACGTGCATGAGCACTTCGTGGTTGAACAGCCAGCAGGTAGCTGCCAGAATATCCGGTGCCTGACGTACGACTTCTCCGGCTGTCATGCCCGGATTTTCGTTGATAGTAGCCGACACCACTCCCCATTCCAGGGACGGGTCGTGCATGACTTGTGCGTGCAAGGCCGGAAGGGCCAGTGAGGCGTGAGCGTACGAGCTGTTCAGGTCGAGCCAGAGAATTTTCATGGGTAAACGGGAATCAAGTGATGAATGAATAGGACAAAGTAAAAGGATTTGCAAGCCGATGAGAAACCGGACTGCAAATCCTTTATGGTGGCGGGACCCTTCCTTTACGGAAAATGCCCGGTACTGTTTTTTAGATTACGTACTGTGAACTGATAGATTCGTTCGACATCACGCGGCGGATAGTTTCAGCAAACATGTCGGCGATAGACAACTGTTTTACCTTCGCGCAGCGCTGTGAGTAAGGAATACTGTCAGTGAATACAATTTCTTCCAGCTGAGAGTTCTGTACGCGTTCAGAAGCAGGACCGGACATCACACAGTGAGAAGCGATAGCGCGTACAGAGCGTGCGCCAGCTTCTTTCATGATGTCGGCAGCCTTGGTAATGGTACCGGCAGTATCTACCATGTCGTCAATCAGGATGACGTTTTTGTCTTTCACGTCACCGATAATCTGCATGGAAGCTACGACATTGGCTTTTTCACGTGTTTTGTGGCACAAAACCAAAGGTACATCCAAATACTTGGCGTAGGTGCTGGCACGTTTTGAACCTCCCACGTCAGGAGTTGCGATAACCAGATTTTCCAGATTTAAAGACTGGATATAAGGTGCGAAGATGGTAGAAGCATACAAATGGTCGACCGGGATGTTGAAGAAACCCTGAATCTGGTCTGCATGCAAATCCATGGTAATCAGACGGTCGATGCCTGCTACGCTCAGCAAGTCAGCTACCAGTTTGGCACCGATAGACACACGCGGCTTGTCCTTACGGTCCTGACGCGCCCATCCGAAATAGGGAAGTACGGCGATGATACTCTTGGCCGATGCGCGTTTGGCCGCATCAATCATCAGCAGGAGTTCCATCAGGTTGTCTGAGTTGGGGAAAGTGGACTGTACCAGGAACACATGTTGTCCACGGATTGATTCTTCATAGGAAACTGCAAATTCGCCGTCTGCAAAATGGGTAATGTTCATGTTACCAAGTTCACAGCCCAGGCTGTTACAGATTTTTTCTGCAAGGTATCTCGAGTTTGTACCAGAGAATACCTTAAAAGGTGATGTTGCGCTCATTGTAAAAATAGATAATATTGCCTTATTTTCTGCAAAAGTACGCCATTTCTTTAAGCCGGACAAACGTTTCCGGCAGAATTTTAGCGAATGACTCAGTCGGCCAGTCGCTTCAATTTTCTGAAATGAGCGATAAGTTCTTGATAATTGTAGTCTGAAGCGGGGTCAAACTTGTTCCAGAGTCCTCCTAAGATAGCGGCTCCCCCGAAACCGAAATCCTTCACCTGAAGCAGGTTGTTCTCGTCTACACCTCCCAGGGCAATGACCCGTTTGTCGATAATGCCTTTCTCGGCAGCTTCACGGATGGATTCCGATGTGAAGGCCGATGCATAGCCTTCTTTGGAAATGCTGTCGAATATCGGGCTGAGGAATACGTAGTCGCACATTTTCTTATCGGCCATCACCTCGTCGAAGGTATGGCAGGATGCACTTACGTGTCCGGTATAATTGTCCGGAATCAGCGGATTGCGATGGCTCAGGTGAATGCCCTTGAGCTTATATTCTTCTTTTAAATAAAAATGGTCGTGTACGACAATACGCTTGTGGTATTTCTCGGGAATGAGGGTTAGCAGACGCTCCGCATAAACCGGAGCCGTGTCGGGTTTACGCAGATGGAGTATGTCCAGTCCCTCGTCGAACAGAGTAGTAATGATCTTGTCTTCCTCTACAAAATAAGTAGGGGTTGTTATCAATATTAACTTCATGCGGTTACACAAATTGTGGCGCAAAGTTAGTAACGTCTTTGTAATATTCCTAATGCCTGTGAATATTTATTTTTGAGGGGACTGAAGCGCTTTGACATTTTAAGTGAAATGCCGGAGCGTTTTATCTGAAATGCCTTGGTGTTTCATGCAAAACGCTTCGGTGTTCTGCTTAAAACGTCAAGGTATCTTGAAAAGAGATTATAAATGCTTTTTATGTATTTGATAATTAATGATTTATGGGGATATTTAAAAAATGTATGTCTCATTTTTTATCATTCAACAAATTACGGTTTACTTCTGCAAAAGTTCGGACATCTATCACTCTAAAACGTGAATGTTTGGACCGGATGTCGATATTTTCGTATTTTTGCAATGATTTAATAGGGGAGGCCCATTTTTCTGTTCCTCCTGATTTATTTGTACTGATATGATCCAGATTTTAGTGATTGATGATGAAGATCCCATCCGCAACCTGCTGGCGCGCATGATTGAGCTGGAAGGCTACAAGGTGTGGAAAGCGAGTGACTGCCAGAGTGCATTGAAACTGCTGAAAGTACAACCGTTTGATGTGGTGCTTTGTGACGTGTTTCTCCCCGATGGAAACGGAGTCGATTTCATTCGGGAGATAAAAAAGCATCGTCCGGATGCAGAGGTAATTCTGCTTACCGCTCACGGCAATATTCCGGATGGGGTGCAGGCCATTAAGAACGGGGCATTTGATTACATAACCAAGGGAGATGACAACCGCAAGATTATTCCGACAATCAGTCGTGCAGTGGATGAGGTGGAGAAAAAGAAAGGAAAGATCGCTCCTCCCGTATCCTATTCGTTTGAGTCGATTATCGGAAGTTCCAACGGACTGAAGCAGGCGGTTGCACTGGCCCGGAAAGTGGCCGATACGGATGTGCCGGTGCTGCTCACGGGTGAAACTGGTACTGGAAAGGAAGTGTTTTCCCACGCCATCCATTATGCGAGCCCTCGCAGTCAGTATCCTATCATGGCCATCAACTGTTCGGCTTTCAGCAAAGACTTGCTGGAGAGTGAGCTTTTTGGTTACAAGGCCGGAGCCTTTACCGGAGCCATGAAAGACAAGCCCGGTCTGTTTGAAGTGGCAAATCACGGTACGGTTTTTCTGGATGAAATCGGTGAAATGGCTTTCGACCTTCAGGCGCGTTTGCTGCGTGTGCTCGAAACCGGAGAATATATTAAGGTGGGAGATACCAAGCCAACGAAGGTGGATGTACGCATCATCTCGGCCACCAACCGCGATTTGAAAAAGGAAATTGAGAACGGGCATTTTCGTGAGGACCTTTATTTCCGCTTGTCGGTGTTCCAGATTCATCTGCCTCCGTTGCGTGAGCGGAAAGAAGATATTGAAATGCTGGCAGAGACTTTTCTGAAACGCTTCGCTGCAAAACTGAAGAAAGAAATCAAGGGGATGACTTCCGAGGTGGTGGACATACTGAAAGGAGCTGAGTGGCGGGGGAATATTCGTGAATTGAAGAACGTGATGGAGCGCAGTGCCATTGTCTGCGATGAAGAAGTGACCGTGCAGGACTTGCCGATTGACTTGCAATGTGCCGGAATGGACGAAGAGCAGGGTAAGGAAGAGTTTGAATTGGCAGTGATTGAACAGAAACATATCACGAAAGTGCTGCAATATACCAGGGGAAACAAAACAGAAGCGGCGCGTCTGCTGAAAATCGGCCTGGCCACGCTTTACCGTAAAATAGAAGCTTATCATATTTCCGTATAGGAATGTTTTTATCATTTTGATATTTCAAAATAATAGTGAGCCTTCTCAATTTGAGAAGGCTTTTTTTGTGCCTTTTTCTTTTACTATTTTTATAACAATTAGATTATCAGTTGATTATGAATCTCCTTTAAATTGTGGCATACCATTTGCCCTACGTATGCCGTGAATTTAACTGATTGTTTATCGAAAAAAAGAAAAAACTATGGAACTATTTACAGTGGGATTTTTAATCTGTTTGTTAGGCGGCCTCGCCTGCTTCTGGTTGTTTTATAAATGTATTGACTGGTTTGAACGAATTTGAAAGGAGAAACTTTTATGTATACCGCATTATTTATTGTGAGTGTCATCATGTTCGGCTATTTGATGTATGTGCTTGTGAAGCCGGAGAAATTCTGATAAAGTAGATATTGATTAATTCTGGGTATTATGAATACAGAAATTTTAGGTGTTGTAGCGCAAATTGTTCTGATGATAGTGCTAAGCTATCCGCTTGGAAAATATATGGCGAGAGTGTATAAGGGTGAAAAAGTCTGGTCGGATTTCATGCAGCCGGTAGAAAACCTGATTTTCCGATTCTCAGGTATCCATCCGCAAGAAGAAATGAACTGGAAGCAGTTCTTGAAAGCTTTGCTGGTGGTGAACCTGTTCTGGTTTATCTGGGGTATGATACTGCTGGTGATTCAGGGCAGTCTTCCGCTTAATCCAGATGGAAATGGCGGACAGACGGTGCATCAGGCTTTCAACACCTGCATCTCTTTCATGGTGAACTGTAACGAGCAGCATTATAGCGGAGAAAGCAACCTGACTTATTTCACGCAGTTGTTTGTCATTATGCTTTTTCAGTTTATTACAGCTGCCACCGGTATAGCGGCCATGGCAGGCATTATGAAAGCGCTGGGTGAAAAGACGACCAAAACTATCGGAAACTTCTGGAATTACCTTGTGCTGAGCTGTACACGTATCTTGCTGCCGCTTTCACTGGTAGTGGGCTTTATACTGATAACGCAAGGCACTCCGATGGGATTCGACGGAAAGATGGAGATAACGACGCTCGAAGGGGTTACACAGCATGTGTCGCAGGGGCCTGCTGCCGCTATCATTCCTATTAAGCAGCTGGGTACGAACGGAGGCGGATATTATGGGGTGAACTCTTCGCATCCGCTGGAAAACCCTACATATCTTTCTAATATGGTGGAATGTTGCTCTATCCTGATTCTGCCGATGGCCATGGTATTTGCCTTTGGCTTCTATGTGAAGCGCAGGAGACTGGGATACAGTATTTATTGTGTCATGCTGGCCGCATTCCTCATCGGGGTATGTGTTAACGTGCCTGCAGAGATGAAAGGAAATCCGCGCATGGATGCCATGGGTATTGCACAGGATAACGGAGCCATGGAGGGCAAGGAAGTACGTCTGGGAGCCGGAGCCACCGGTTTGTGGAGTGTGGCTACCACGGTGACTTCCAACGGATCGGTAAATGGCATGCATGATTCTACCATGCCGGTTTCCGGTATGATTGAAATGCTGAATATGCAGATTAACACGTGGTTTGGCGGGGTAGGCGTAGGTTGGATGAACTATTTCACCTTTATCATCATCGCAGTGTTCATCAGCGGCCTGATGGTAGGGCGTACGCCTGAATTTCTCTGCCATAAGGTAGAAGCCCGTGAAATGAAAGTGGCTTCCATGGTGGCCCTTCTTCATCCGTTTGTGATTCTGGTGGGTACGGCACTGGCTGCTTACCTGTATGTACATGCACCTGAATGGGTGGAAAGCGAAGGGGGATGGCTGAACAATCCCGGATTCCACGGCCTGAGCGAAATGCTGTATGAATTTACTTCAGTGGCAGCTAATAACGGTTCTGGCTTTGAAGGTCTGGGCGACAATACCTGGTTTTGGAACATCTCTTGTGGCATCGTGCTTATCCTGAGCCGCTTCATTCCGATTGTAGGTCAGGTAGCCATCGCCGGTTTGCTGGCGCAGAAGACATACATCCCGGAAAGCGCCGGTACGCTGAAAACGGATACCGTGACTTTCGGTGTCATGACATTTGCAGTGATTTTCATCGTAGCTGCCTTGTCATTCTTCCCGGCACATGCCTTGAGTACAATTGCAGAACACTTTAGTTTATAAGAGAAAAATACTGAAACGTATCATTGAAGAAGATACGATAACAACGAAAGAAAAAAGATATGAAAAATAAGAATCACACTTCCCTGTTTCAGAGGGAACAAGTCATGGAAAGCTTGAAGCAGTCGTTCGTCAAGCTGAATCCCAGAATCATGGTGAAGAATCCCATCATGTTTACGGTAGAAGTTGCTACCTTAATCATGCTGGTTGTTACACTCTATTCGGCCACTCATACCTCACAAGGTTCATTTGTATACAATCTCTGGGTGTTTGTCATTCTGTTTCTCACTTTGCTGTTTGCCAATTTTGCTGAAGCCATAGCCGAAGCTCGTGGTAAGGCGCAGGCCGACAGTCTGCGAAAAACCCGTGAGGAAACTCCGGCTAAACTGATTGTCGACGGTAAGGTAAAGACCGTGAGCAGTTCGCAGTTGAAGAAAGGAGATGTTTTTGAATGTGAGGCGGGCGATGTGATTCCGGCAGACGGTGAGATTATCGAGGGACTGGCCTCCATTGATGAGAGTGCCATTACCGGTGAGTCTGCTCCGGTTATCCGCGAAGCCGGAGGCGACAAGAGCTCCGTTACCGGAGGCACCAAAGTGTTGTCAGACCGTATCAAAGTGACCGTGACTACACAGCCTGGCGAAAGTTTTCTGGACAAGATGATTGCGCTGGTAGAAGGAGCAAGCCGTCAGAAAACACCGAATGAAATAGCCCTGACTATATTGCTGGCTGTATTTACGCTGGTATTCCTGATTGTGTGCATCACGCTGAAGCCGATGGCCGACTATTCTCACACCGTGATTACGATTGCTGCTTTCCTTTCTTTATTTGTGTGTCTGATTCCAACTACCATCGGAGGGTTGCTGTCGGCCATCGGTATTGCCGGGATGGATCGTGCTCTGCGTGCCAATGTAATCACCAAGTCGGGTAAAGCGGTAGAAACGGCCGGCGACGTAGATACATTGCTGCTCGATAAAACCGGTACCATCACCATCGGCAATCGTAAGGCTACTGCCTTCTATCCGGTGGCAGGTCTGGATAAGCATGCGTTCGTAGAAGCTTGTCTGCTTTCTTCTGTTTCCGATGATACCCCTGAAGGAAAATCCATTATCGAACTGGGACGTGAACTGGGAGTACGTATGCGTACGTTGCCTACCGAAGGAGCCCGCATGATTCAGTTTACCGCCGAAACCAAATGTTCTGGTATCGACCTGAAAGATGGAACCGAAATCCGCAAAGGTGCCTTCGATGCCATTCGTCGCATAGCACTGGAGGCCGGTAATGAATTTCCGGAAGAGACGGAAGATATCATCCGGAAGATTTCTGGCAATGGCGGAACCCCTTTGGTGGTCAGTATCAACGGGCAGATTGCCGGTGTCATAGAATTGCAGGATATCATCAAGCCGGGCATTGAGGAACGCTTTGAACGCCTGCGCAAGATGGGGGTGAAAACGGTAATGGTGACCGGTGATAACCCGCTGACTGCAAAATACATTGCCGAAAAAGCCGGAGTGGACGATTTCATTGCTGAGGCCAAACCGGAAGACAAGATGAACTACATCAAGAAGGAACAGGCTGCCGGTAAGCTGGTAGCTATGATGGGCGACGGTACGAACGATGCGCCGGCACTGGCACAGGCCAATGTGGGTGTGGCCATGAACAGCGGCACGCAGGCTGCTAAAGAAGCCGGCAACATGGTCGATTTGGACAATGACCCTACCAAGCTGATTGAAATTGTGGAAATCGGCAAGCAGTTGCTGATGACTCGTGGCACACTTACTACCTTCTCTATCGCCAACGACGTGGCCAAATATTTTGCCATCATCCCGGCTTTGTTCATGGTGACCGTTCCACAGCTGGCTCCACTGAACATCATGGGGCTGCACAGTCCTGAAAGTGCCATCCTTTCTGCCATTATATTCAACGCCCTCATCATTCCGATTCTGATTCCGCTGGCTCTGAAGGGAGTGGCTTATAAACCGATTGGCGCGAGTGCCTTGCTGCGCCGCAACCTGCTGATTTATGGAGTGGGGGGGCTTATCGTGCCTTTCATCGGAATTAAACTAATTGACTTATTTGTAGGATTATTTTTCTAATAAAACGGACAGTTATGAAAAACTTTATAAAATCAATTCGCATTACCATTGCATTCTGTATTCTTTTCTCTGTATGTTATGTACTGATTTTATGGGCTTTCGGGCAGTTCTTTGGCCCGGGAAAAGGAAACGTAGAAACGGTTACCCTGAACGGGAAAGTAGTAGGCGCGGCCAATGTGGGCCAGGCCTTTACCAAGGATATTTATTTCTGGGGGCGTCCTTCGGCTGCCGATTATAAGGCAGATTCGTCAGCTGGCTCCAATAAAGGACCTACCAACGAAGCATATCTGGCAGAAGTGGAGGCGCGGGTAGATTCATTCTTGGTACATCATCCTTATCTGGAGCGTAAGGATGTGCCGGCCGAGATGGTAACTGCCAGCGGTTCCGGCTTGGATCCGCACATTACACCAGCTTGTGCATACGTGCAGGTGAAGCGCGTGGCCGAAGCACGTGGCATGAATGAGGAGACCGTGAAGGATCTTGTCGACAAGATGGTTGAGAAACCATTCCTCGGCTTGTTTGGAACAGAAAAAGTCAATGTATTGAAACTGAATGTGGCTTTGGAGGAAGCAAACCCCACGGTGAAATAAACGGATGAGTCCGTTCGTATCCTTGACATTCCGGACATGGAGTGTCGGGGATTTTTATTCGGGGGACTTTGATATGAGCTCTATCGAAATGAGATGGGCTTTTCTCAAAATGAGAAGGTTGCTTGGAGAGCATTTTCTCTTTGTGCGAATTTATTTTCTTGATTTTTAGAGGGTTATGATTATGGCTGATTTCACGGCATGACATTTGTTTGCTCAAGGGAAAAAACAAAAAAAGATTATGGATAATATTTTTGAATACGATGTACCTCGTAGCAAAGGCCGGAAACAGGGACTGATAAATACCCGGCTTATTATTTATATTTTGGGAGTGCTGGTATTGGTCGAAGCTGGACTGTTTGCTTTGTGTGCCGGGGTTTCACTTTTGTATGAAGAACCTGATTATATTTATTTTGTACAAACCATGGGTATCAATATTGCTCTTGGAGGAAGTATGGTGCTGGTGGGCAAACGAACCGACAACCTGATTAGTCGCCGTGACGGGTACTGCATTGTCAGTGTGTCGTGGCTGTTGTTTACGGCATTGGGGATGTTGCCTTTTTACTTTAGCGGATACATTCCTTCTGTGGCAGATGCTTTTTTTGAGACCATGTCTGGTTTCACTACTACAGGAGCGACCATCTTGGATGACATCGAGTCATTACCCTATGGGTTGCTGTTCTGGCGCAGCCTGACGCAGTGGATTGGAGGACTGGGTATTGTGTTGTTTACCATCGCGTTGCTTCCACTTTTCAGTGGTAGCAGCCAACAGCTCTTCCTTTCGGAGGCTACCGGAGTGACGCATGACAAGATTCATCCCCAAGCGAAGATTATGGCCCGTTATCTGTGGCTGATTTATATAGGTCTGACGCTGGTAGAAACGATTCTGCTGATGTGTGGAGGAATGAACTTGTTTGATGCAATATGTCACTCTTTTGCCACCACGGCTACCGGCGGATTCTCTACCAAACAGGATAGTGTGTCTTACTGGCATTCTCCGTTTATTGAATATGTGATTTCTATTTTTATGATTCTTTCCGGCGTAAATTTCTCGTTGTATTATATGGCGCTAAAGGGAAAGTATCAAAATTTGTTGAGGGATAGAGAGCTGCACTGGTTCCTCAAATCAGTGGGTATACTGACGGGAATCATTACCATAGCTTTGTTCGTGACAGATTATTATGACCTGGAAACGGCATTCCGCAAAGCCTTGTTTCAGGTAGCTACTACGCATACCTCTTGCGGGTTTGCAACGGATGACTACAACCTATGGCCTCAATTCACCTGGATGCTGCTCCTGTTTGCCATGCTGTCGGGAGGTTGTACGGGTTCCACAAGCGGAGGAGTCAAGAACCTGCGTTTGCTCATCATTGCCCAGAACATCCGTAACCAGTTCAAGCAGATGCTTCATCCGCGTGCCGTATTGCCGGTGCGTGTCAATAAAGAAGCAATATCCTCGCAGGTATCGGCTACGGTATATACTTTCTTTGCTACGTATCTGGTTTGTATTTTTGTGGGCTGGACGCTGCTGATGTGCTTTGGAGTGGGACTGACGGAAGCAATGAGTACGGTTGTGTCGGCTATTGGTAACGTAGGTCCGGGGTTGGGTGCTTTTGGTCCCGTGTTCTCATGGGCTGCCTTACCCGATGCGGCCAAATGGATATTGTCAGTACTGATGTTTATCGGTCGTCTGGAGATTTTTGGTATTCTGCTGTTGTTCTATCGTGGATTCTGGGAAGATAATTGATAGACAGGTTATGAGGCTGGGAATTATATTGCATAAAAGTTTGACGAAAAATGGAAGAAAGAGAGCATAACGTACCACATTTTCTGGATTTAATCCGTCGTTCTCGCCGTGGTAAATTCAAGGTATACATTGGCATGATAGCCGGTGTGGGAAAAACCTACCGGATGTTGCAGGAAGCACACGAGATGATGGACAATGGCATTGACGTACAGATAGGATATGTGGAAACTCACGGGCGTGCCGGCACAGAGGCGCAGTTGGAAGGATTGCCGGTAATTCCTCGCAAGAAGATTTTCTACAAAGGAAAGGAACTGGAGGAAATGGATCTGGAGACGATTCTTCAGCTTCATCCGGAACTGGTTGTGGTAGATGAACTGGCCCATACGAATGTGGAAGGATGCCGCAATAAAAAACGCTGGCAAGATGTGATGGAACTGCTGGATGCGGGCATCAATGTGGTGTCGGCCATTAACATTCAGCATATTGAGAGCCTGAACGATGAAGTAAAGGAAATTGCCGGCATCGAAGTCAAGGAACGGGTGCCCGACAGTGTACTGCAGGAAGCCGATGAGGTGGTCAACATTGACCTCACGGCCGAGGAGCTGATTGCGCGGCTCAAATCGGGAAAGATATATCGTCCGGAGAAAATTCAGACGGCCCTGCACCACTTTTTCAAGACCGAGAATATTCTGCAACTTCGTGAACTGGCCTTGAAGGAAGTGGCTTTCCGCGTGGAGAAAAAAGTGGAAAGCGAAGTGCTTCCGGTAGTGTCACAGCCGGCCCGGCGGGAGCGTATTCTGGCATGTATCAGCAGCAATGAACATACTCCGCGTCACATTATCCGCAAGGCTTACCGTCTGGCTTCCCGCTACAGCACGTCTTTTACGGTACTTTATGTGCAGACTCCCCGTGAGAGTACAGAGCGTATCAGTCTGGCTTCACAACGCTACCTGCTGAATCACTTCAAACTGGTGACGGAACTGGGGGGAGACGTGCTGCAAGTATTTTCGGAGAGTATAACTGAAGCCATCATAGAAACCTGCAGAGAAAAACAGATTACGACCATCTGTATGGGGCATCCTGCCTTTAAAATGCCTCAGACCATCTTTCAGATAGGGAAATACAAAAAGTTTTTGCAGGCTTTGGCCGAGATGAAAATAGATTTGATTATAATTGCATAAAATTCAATGAAAATGAATGGTATGAATATTAAAGCAAAAATCGCGCTTACGATAGGCGTGCTGGTATCTATGATTGTGCTGCTGGTAGCACTCTCTGTGGCTAATCTGCAGATTCTTACGGCTACGGAACCGGATAGCCCGGCTGCCGGTCCGGGATTGAACCGGGCCTTGATATGGATTACGGTAATCGGAGGCATTTGCATCTTGATAGGTATCGGTATGCTCATCAAGTTGCCTGCATCCATTAACTCGCCAATCAAACAGCTGGCCGATGGCATTCTGGAAATAGCCAACCATAATTACGATGTGACTCTGAATTTGAAAGGAGGCGAAGAACTGGTGGAAGTTTCGAAAAACTTTAACCGGATGGCCAGACGACTGAACGAGTATCATAACAGTACCTTGTCCGACCTGATGGCTTCCAAACGCTACATGGAAACTATCATCAACTCCATTAATGAACCGATTATCGGACTGGACAATGAAATGAATATCCTTTTTATCAATCATGAGGCACTGAATGTGCTGAACCTGAAGCGGGAAAACGTCATCCGGAAGTCGGCTCAGGAAATAGCCATGAGCAACGACTTGCTGCGCCGTCTGGTAAGAGGGTTGATAGAAGAGGGTGGAAAGGTGAAGAAGGAGCCGCTGAAAATCTATGCCGACAATAAGGAAAGTTATTTTCAGGTGAAGTACATGGACATCACGATGCCGGGAAAAGATGGGGTGACAATGGAGAAGAGGGGCAATGTGGTGCTGTTGAAAAACATCACAGAGTTTCAAGAACTGGATACGGCAAAAACCACGTTTATCTCTACTATCTCGCATGAACTGAAAACACCGATTTCCGCCATCATGATGAGTCTGCAATTGCTGGAAGACAAACGTGTGGGACATCTGAATCCGGAGCAGGAGGAGCTTTCGAACAGTATCAGGGAAAACAGCGAACGTTTGCTGAGCATTACGGGTGAATTACTGAACATGACACAGGTGGAAAGCGGTAAACTGCAACTGAAACCGAAGATAACCAAGCCAATTGAACTGATAGAATATGCTATCAAGGCTAATCGGGTGCAGGCAGAGAAGTTTGGTATTCAGATTGAGGTGGAATATCCGGAAGACAAGATTGGAAAACTCTTTGTAGACAGTGAAAAGATTGCATGGGTGCTGACCAACTTGCTGAGCAATGCCATTCGTTATTCTTCAGAAAACAGCCGGGTTATCATTGGCGCACGACAGGTGAATGGAAACAAGGAAATTGAGATGTATGTACGCGATTTCGGAAAGGGTATTGACCCGCGCTATCACAACAGCATTTTTGAACATTATTTCCGTGTGCCGGGTACTAAGGTGCAGGGCAGCGGACTTGGACTTTCCATCTCACGCGATTTTGTAGAAGCACATGGCGGTACGTTGACCGTGGAAAGCGAGATAGGTAAGGGTAGTTGCTTTACGCTTCGGCTGAAAGCCTGAAAAAACTTTTGTGTTAGGCAGATTTGAAAAACACGTGTACGAAGCTTCAGAGCAAGAATCCGCATAACAGCAGAAGGACAAGTATGACTAACCCTAGAATCAGTTTGATTTTAAAGGCTCGGCTTTGATCCGCTTGTTCTTTCTCTTGTGTCTGTTTCTTTATCTTCTCCAGCTTTTCCACGGAAAGTGTAGGAGGTATCTCCGTGTGCCGGCATTCGGTCATTCGCCGGCGCGTTTCCTTCATACGTTCCCGGTCGCGTTGACGGAGTTCCCTGTTTTCTTTGTCCCTCCGCATCATGTCGTGGATGCATCCTAATGTTCCCATTACGGTTATTATTTAGTGACAAGATAAGCAATAAACATCAATACCAAGATGATGGACAAACCGATATATCTGTATTTCTTGCAGAAAATCGTTGCGATACATAGAATGGCTATTAGTAGCTGATAGCAGATTTCTCCTGTCGTGCAGTTGCTCATAAATACATTCATGATTGCTACCCCAGCCATCATGAAGAGCAGTAGATTAAGAAGAACCTTAAAAATGTTGTTTATTATTCTGTGTACTTCCATTGCTCGGTTTTCTGAATAGTTATTGAATCGAAGTCGCAATATGACTCTATACAAAGATAGTAATTATGACTGTAAAGGACGAGTGATTATCCATCTAATTTTCAGATTCCTATTCTTTGTCTGTTTGAATGTTCGCTGAAAATTACTACATTCGCAGTAGAATCTAAATCCAGTGGTTATGAGCAAGCTATATCCGGTAGGAGTACAGAACTTTGAAGGTCTGATACATGATGGTTATGTGTATGTGGACAAAACTGCACAGATATATGAATTGTTTAATACAAATAAATACTATTTTCTGAGCCGTCCGCGACGCTTCGGAAAAAGCCTGCTGTTGTCAACCCTTGAAGCCTACGCACAGGGAAAGAAAGAGCTTTTCAAGGGACTGGCACTGGAGAAACTGGAGAAGGACTGGACGGTATATCCGGTACTACACCTGGATTTGAATACGCAGAAATACGATACGCCGGAATCACTGACCAACGTGTTGGAGGAAAACGTACAGAATTGGGAAGTACTTTATGGAGCATCTTCCAGTGAAATCGGTGTGGCCCGGCGTTTTCAGGGGATCATCCGCCGTGCCTGCGAGCAGACAGGCCGCCGCGTGGTGATTCTCATCGACGAATATGACAAGCCCATGCTACAGGCCATCGGCAATGAAGCCTTGCAGAACGAATACCGCGGTACCCTGAAAGCCTTCTACGGAGCTTTGAAATCCATGGACGGGTGCATCCGCTTTGCTCTGCTCACGGGAGTGACCAAGTTCGGCAAGGTCAGCGTGTTCAGCGATTTGAACAACCTGCGTGACATTTCCATGATTGACCAGTATGCCGAAATCTGTGGTATCAGTGAGAAAGAAATTTATACCTATTTTGAAGAGGATATTCACGAATTAGCCGCAGCTACAGGCATGAGCTATGAAGAAGCTTGTGCAGAACTGAAAACAAACTACGACGGGTATCATTTCACGGAAAATGCCATCGGTATGTACAATCCGTTCAGCCTGCTGAATACCTTTGCCAACCGACGGTTCGGCAGCTACTGGTTTGAGACTGGAACACCGACCTACCTCGTCGAACTACTCAAGCTCCATCACTATCCGATAGAAGAACTGGAACATATCGTCACCAGCCAGCCGGTGCTGGACAGCATTGATACGGCCTCAACCGACCCGATTCCGGTTATCTACCAGAGTGGCTACCTCACCATCAAGGGTTACAACAAGATGTTCGAGAACTACACGTTAGGCTTCCCCAACCGCGAAGTGGAACAAGGGTTCTTCAAGTTCCTGCTGCCCAACTACGCATCGGTGAGCGTAAGCAAGTCACCCTACCAGATTCAGTGCTTTGTGGAGGAAGTAATGGCGGGCAAAGTAGATGATTTCTTCGAACGGTTGAAGACCATGTTTGCCGACATTCCATACGAACTGGCACGCGACCGCGAAGTGCACTATCAGAATATCCTCTACATCATCTTCAAGCTGATGGGCTTCTACGTGCAGGTGGAATACCGAACCAACCGTGGTCGGATTGACCTGGTGCTCCAGACGCAGGACTATGTGTACATCATGGAATTCAAGTTGAACGGCAGCGCGGACGAAGCTTTGGCTCAGATTCGGGAGAAAGGCTATGCCGCACCCTTTGCCAAGGACAGCCGTACGGTCTACAAGATTGGTGTCAACTTCAGCGATGAGCTTCGTAACATTCAGGAAGTGAAGGTAGAGATGGGACAATAAGAAGAAACTACAAAACAAATACGTATGAAAAATTATGTGATGGCGGGTGCCGTCGTGTTGTCAGCCTTCTTGTTTTTTGGTTGCGGAGGGCAGAATAAACAGAAAACAGAGAAAGAAATGAATGCAGATACGATAAAGACCGTATGTACTCGGGTAACATTACAGAAAGATAGTTTGTTGGCCACGTTGACGCTGGACAGTATGAAGGTGACATGGATTCGTGACAATGCCAGCTCACGGTTGATGCCGCGTACTCTCTTTCCGGATGCGACAGATGCGCTGATGAACAGCCTTTCTCTTCAAGAGGGTATACCAGCTTCCGTCAGCACGTTTTTGATTGAATGTGATGGCAAGCGGATGCTTTTTGATACCGGTGTCGGTGCTCCTGATAGCCGGATGATGGAGGGCTTGAAATCGTTGAATGTAAAGCCTGAAGATATTGACTGCTTGTTTATTACCCATTTTCATGGCGACCATATCGGCGGAATGATGAAGGACGGTAAGGTTGTCTTCCCGAAGGCTGAGGTATATGCTTCAAAGGCGGAATATGATGCCTGGATGAAAATGCCGGCTGATAAAAGGGCACAGGTAGAGACCACGATGAATGCCTATAAAGACCGTCTGCATCTCTTTGCTTTTGGAGATACGCTTCCCGGAAATGTGCTCCCTATGGAGGCCATAGGACATACACCGGGACATACCGTTTATAAGGCGGGCAAACTGCTGGTAATTGGTGACTTGTTTCACGGGTTTGCCTTGCAGAAAGATCATCCGGAAATCTGTGCGCAGTATGACATGGATAAGACCGGAGCCATAAAAAGCCGCAAATACTACCTGCAATATGCCCGTGAAAACGGAGTGGTAATGGCAGGTATGCATTTGCCTGTTCCGGCTTTTGCGGAATAGGAAGACGCCGAATAGCTTGCTAACTTTACATATTGGAAAACGCCTTGAGGACATAATCGTTTCTTCAAGGCGTTTTCTATGTTTCCCGTAAGAGAACCGTATGTTCTTCGGTGCGGAACTATACGTTTCTGCTTTTGAAAACATACGGTTCGGGGTTGGGAAACGTAAAAATAAAACCAATATTTCTCGGAAAACGGAGCTTCGTTTTTCTAATCCTTTCCACAACTTTGAAATGCCGTTTCTTTTCCGTATCTTTAAAAACTAGATTTACCTAACAATCAGATACGTATGAAGAAAATGATGCTGCTTATTCTGCTGTGTGGTGTGATGCTGACGCTTAAAGCCACAGGGCAATCGGGCGATGTGATTCGTCTGGAAGGAGAAGAATGGGTTTTGATGGCAAAGCCGATAGGATACGATTCCCTGCTGTGCAGGCGGATGGGAGATTTTCTTCCGGAAAATGTTACTCGGTCTACGGGCAATTATAGCGGCTATACCGCTTTCTGGGAGGTGCGTGATGGGTATCTTTGCCTGCAACGGGTAGAAGCGGATGTCTACGATGAGGTCAGCAAGAAAGAATATACACGAATGTATGAGGTGAAAGACTTGCGGCCGATTTTTGCGGCCTATTGTCTGGCGGGGACAATTCAAGCCCGCTGGTTCAGTGGGGAACTTCGGGCCGGGAAAGGAGATGTGGTGAGATACGTGCATGATGGGTTCGACCGCAACATGGAAACAGAACGGGTGCTGACCGTTCGGAGCGGTAAAGTGCTGGAAACGCAGACTTACCACAATTACCGGAGAGCCGGATTGAATCTGACGAAGGCACAAGGGGAAATCGTGCATCGGTTTCCTTGGAAGCGGTTTCCTGAATACCGTGGAGAACGAATTCGTTTTTCGCTAAGTGATTTCCAGTTGACAGCCGACGGTCACTTTATAGACTGTGACGTACGTTTCATTTATCTGCGTTCTTCGCAGGAAATGATAAACGACGGGAATCATCCGCTGGCTCTTGCCCTCAAAGAAACGCTGAAATCCATTTATCCGTGGGAGGTGCTCTTCATCAACGGAAAGTACACGAGCGAATATCGGAATCTTACTATAACTTTGAGGGGAGATATAACGCATAATAAGGGTGATTCTGCAAAATACACGATTGTGGGTCGGGTGTATGGTGAATCCGTCCGTCAACGTCCTCCTTATGATGTGGTACATGCTGTGCTTGTTGGCTCCAATTTGAGCATGGTTGAACAACCGTTTCAAGGATGGCTGACAGATTCCACCGGCTGCTTCCGGATGACGGGACTGGAGGCCGGAACTTATCATCTGAAAGCTGAATATGTGGGACTCGCTCCTTGTGATACGGTAGTAACCCTCCCTTCGCAGCATAATGACACGCTGCGTATGGTGCTTCCTTTATGGTATGATTATATTTTGAAATATGACTGTTCGCCGGAGTTGTCGAAAGAAAATATCCTCAAGGGACATCCCAAGCTGCGCCTGGTAATACCGGAAGAACAGGAACAAAAAATCCGCACACACTTTTTCTGGATAAAGTACGGCGTGAGTTATGACGTTTTTTATCCATTGAAAAAAGATGGAACACTGGACTGTTATCTGGGTGTTCCCAATCATATGCTGACAGCTTATAATCAGGTGGTTTTTGATTATCTGGATAAGAAGTTTGGCACTTCATGGCGCAAGGAGGCTCCGAAAGGAATATTTGGTCTGGATAAATCTTTAGATGAATTTCGTGATTATAAATGGTTTATCAAGACTTTACATAAGGAAAGCAAATATCCGGTAAAGTTGCTGGCCAAAGGAAAAGAGTGTCTGCTACGCATTGAATATGCAGTGGACAGTAACGGATATGTCGTGCAACCGAAAATCATTTCTTGCAGCAACCGTTCGTTTCGGAAAGCAGCATTAGACACTTTTAGAAAGGTGATGAATGTCCCTACTTTATTGAAGGCAGGTAAAGATACACTTGTAGTTCAATATAAACTGAATTCTTCTGCTACTGTTAATCCGGATACTGATGTGCTGGTTATCGGCTATACACCGTGTGATAAACCGATACTGATGAAATAGATAAAAGGAATAATTGTTTTCATTAAAATGGAATGAATATGAGAAAAGAGATTGCATGTGTTATATTGATTTTGCTGGCGGCCTGTGTAAATAAGCCTGGACAGCCTGTACAGGAGGCTACCTCTACAGCTGTTATCGGAGGTGCGGACAGCATGACATCCATTGTGGTTGCTGATACCTGTGCTTCATTTCAAGATACAGTAACATACGAATTACGTCAGTGTCAACTTTGGTATACAAAAGATTTACCTGAAGCATATAACGGAGAAACCCGTCTGTGGACAGAATATGAAGTATATACAGAAAATGTGCCCGTGATTAATATATTTGTAAGCAATCCGACGGACATTCTGTTGGAGTTCGGACGGGATATGCGTTTCTATTTGTGGAAAAATGATAAATGGTGTCCGCCGGAGCAAAAGGATACCTCCTATACGATTGTATGGAATAGTGATGCGTTTATGATAGAGAAGGCTCCTTTGCTGTATTGCTTCCGTTATAAACTGAATGAATATTGCATTCCAAAAGGGAAATACCGTGTTCAGAAATCATTTAGTAGAGGTGATGAACGCATTCTTTTGACAGACAGTTTTGAGGTTAAATAAAAATGTGTGGAGTATGAAAAGCTGGTATATTTATTTCGTGGTGATGATGGCAATATGCAGTTTGGGATGCAATCGCACGGCATCAAAAAAACAGGTTATGCAGATTGGGCCTGCCGATGCACAATGCCTGAACTGTGATACGCTGGGGACTACTGTGAGGATGAATATGATACAGAACCATTATCCGCTTGATACGAAGAATGTGTATGCTATCCTATTGAATCCTAAGCGTAAGTCGCTGATTTTTGGTGGTGACTGGACATTGCAGAAATGGGAAAACGGTTCGTGGATGGGTGCAAAGATGAATGGAATGTATGGCTTTGGAGATGTAGGTATGCAGTTAAACTTTGCTCCTGATTATTATTGTTTTAGTTATCCTGTCAGTTGCTATAGAATTACATCCGGAAAATATCGGATTATTCAATCATTCCATGACGGGAGGGAAGAAATTACAGTAAGTGCCGAGTTCTGGATAGATAAATAACGGACAATTGTTTCACGGAAAAATCGATAATACAATGAAAGGAAGATGAGCAAACAGTTTATCAGGTAGTGGAGGAGATGCCGGAGTTTCTCGGTGGTATGTCTGCTTTAATGGAGTTTATCCGGAAAAACCTGCGGCATGACAAGGCTGAAAAGAGGGAGCGTGTCATCATTCAAATAGTAGTAGATAAGAAGGGAAATGCCACTAACCCTGTGGTGTTGCGGAGTACAAATCCGGCGTTGGATGAAGAAGCCTTGCGTATCGTCAGTCTGATGCCGAAATGGAAACCGGGCAGACAAGCCGGGAAGAACCGGAATGTAAAGTTTGCTTTTCCTGTTGCGTTTAAACCTTCTGTGCAGAATACAAATTAATTATCCCAATAGCGTATGAAAACAAATGCATTTTTTCAATTGTTTGTGGCGGTGGTCTGTGTGATGTGTGTTGGTTGTACAGGCAAGCGTAAGGCACAACCGGTAGATGTTCTGGCAAAGGAGACTCCTCCAGCAGTACAGAGTCCGGAAGTAACGGATGATACGCTTGCAGCAGAGGAGCCGGATACGGAAACTTCTACAGACACTCCGCCTCAACCGGTGGCGATGGTGCTGGAACCGGTGGTACGGGATATTCCTGTCGGCCGTCCTCTTTCTGCGGATTCGCTTTATATGCATACAGAATATGATTATTATCCTGTAGCGACTTCCAAAGTCAAGGTCTTTATTACCAGTCGTGCGAACCGGGAATATGACAGTGGAGAAGGGTACAGTCTGGTATATTACAATGAAGCACTAAAGCAATGGGAACCTCAGCCTACCAATCCGATAATCAACGATGTATTGTGGGTGTTTACGCCCGATTATCCTACAGACCGGCAGACTATTCAATTTTATACGGACAAGAACCGTCCCGGCAGGTATCGCATTTACAAATCATTCAACCGTAATACATGTACGGCATACGCGGAGTTTGAACTCGTATCCAAGGCTCAGCATCGGAAACTGCTTGACAAAATTAGCCAGTATGGGAAGGAACATCCCAAGGACCGTGTCATAGAAAACTTGAATACTTCGTTTTTTCGGGACAATGACACGTTGTATATGTCGTGGATGGTGAACTCGGAGGCATTGCAGAAAGAGTTCCGGCAGAAGGTGCTGAATTATGCGGCAATCGTAGTGAACGACGGAAAAGAGGATGTAGCTACTTATTTTACTCAACCGATGTGTACGGATACTTTCGGCATCAAGATGTACACGGAGAAGGCGGTGTATCCGCTGAATACGGAATCTGTGGCGGTGAGAATCGTAAACCGGAGCGGGCGGAGCATCTCAATGGGGTCGCCGTACCGAGTGCTTCGGAAGGAGGGAGAAAAATGGCTGTCTTTACCGAGAGCAACAGTTTGGACACTTGAAGAACGTATTCTTCCATCCAATAAGATTTATCCCTTTTCTGCCAGTTTGTATACGTCACTCCGTATGCTTACGCCGGGCATCTATCGTGTGGTGAAGAAAATGGATATTGGGGATAATTATCACGACTGGTATTTTGCGGCGGAATTCCGGATTGGCCACAAGGTGGAAGAACGGGATGCTTCGGACAAGGAGCCTTCTTCAAAGCCTTTGCAGGAAGTGGCAGAGGAAAAGGATCTGGATATTGCGTATGACGAGGTAGAGGAGATGCCGGAGTTTCCCGGGGGCATGTCGGCCTTGATGGATTTTATTCGGAAGAATCTGAACTATGACAAATCGCTTGTGCCTGAAACGGTTGTAATTCCTCGAGTCATCGTGCAGTTTGTGATAGATGAGGAAGGAAACATTATTCATCCGGTGGTGCTGCGGGGAGTGAATCCGGCATTGGACGAAGAGGCTCTTCGGGTAGTAAAGCTGATGCCGAAATGGAAACCGGGACGGCAAAGCGGAAAACCGGAGAAAGTGAGGTATGCCATTCCGGTTACTTTCGAGCGTGCCGCCAAAGTTTCTTGATTTTATCGGGGTGGTTTAGACAAATAAGTCTGTCAGAAATAATTATTTCTTTCTCAAAAAGTCGTTTTTAGGTAAGTTTTTGTATCTTTACGCTTGTAATCAAAACAAATGCCTATGAAAATGAAACCGTTGTTATGGAGCTTGGTGGTCACAGCCGTAGTGTGCAGTCTCTGTCTGTTCGTCACACAATGGATGGGCCTTGCCGATGATTGGCGCATCTTTGTGAGCGTATTCTTGGGGGTACTGTTGGGAAACGGTTGTAACCGGTGGTTGCAGCGTGCAGCTCATTGAAAAATTCTCAGGCAAGCGGAATACTTACCTGAGAATTTCTTTTTTCATCGGATAATCCCCGTGTCACTGTCCTTCAGCTGGATGGAGCGGTTGACAGCGCGGAACTTGCGTCCTTTAGTCAGTCGCCACGTTACGGTCAGGTTGACGAGGTTACAGGCGTCGCGACTGTAGAGGGCAGTGGTTTTCTGGAGGTTCCGGTTCAGGACTTCCGATTCGAACATTTTGTATTTGTGTTGAAAGGGCTGTTGCCAGATAAGGGCAAACTGCCAGTCTTTGTAGCTGTAGGCGGCCTTCATGGCGATGTCGCCTCCGCTGTAGCCTTTGGTTTCCCCTTCCAGGAAGCGGGAGCCGTTGTCGGCGTAGGCATGGAGGGAGAGGTTGCCCAGGTAGGCGTTGACGGCCCCTGTGAAGAAGTAGGACGTGTAGCAGTGCGTGTAGTCCTGGCCGAAGTTGAAGCAGCGGAACAGTCCCCCGTAGGCCGTGACGGAGAGCTTTTCCGGCATCAGCCAGTAGCTTGCATAGGCCATGGCGTGCAGGGCGTCAATCTCTTTCTGGTTGCGCTGGGTATAGATGAACCGGTCGTCGGACGTGCGTTCGTACACCGCCATGTTGGGGTGAGGACATTTCTTGTAGAAGCCTTGCGCATAGGCTTGCAGGCGGGTGTTGTTGTACGACAGCCGGAGGGTGTGATACGTCTCCCGGTTGGGCTTGAGGTCTGGACTACCTACGGTCCATTCCATGCGGTTGGTGCGAATGGCGGCATCGCTGATCATGGCCACCCGTGAGGTGCGTTCGTTCAGCTGGAAATTGTAACTCAGTTGCAGGGAGTGGGTGAAGTTGTAGTTCAGGGCTGCTTTCGGACAGAAACTCCAGTAATCGTACGAATGGGCTTGCTGACGGTAGTGCAGGTAGCTGCCTCCGATGCCTGCCGAGTAGCGGAGCTTGTCCCACGTTCCCTTGATTTCGGAGAACAGATACACGCGGTTGTGGTGCATGGGGGTGACGGAAGAAACATCGCCCGTGTATTCATTGTTCGTGTATTTCTGGTTGTAGTTGAGGCCGGCAGAAAGGGTAAAGGGCTTCAACCGGTTTTCATAGATGGCTTCGCTCAGCAGGGAGTAGGTGCGTCCGTCCACATTGTAACGGTAAGGCGAACCTTCGTCGTAACTGTCGGAGGATTGGGTGCCGATGTATGTGCCCACGGCATTGAGGGTAAGCGACTGCCGGGGGGTGAACTGCTGGAAGTAGTAGAGGTCGAGCACCGGACTGCTGCTCTGGCTTTGTTGCTGTTCGAGGGCGGTGTATGTCTGTGCCCCGTCTACAATCTGTTTCTGACTGAAATCGCCCGGCACGTGACTGAAGTCGCCGCTCAGTGAAGCCTGAAACACGTAGCGGCTGGAGTCGGCCAGGTTGTAGGTCAGTTTCATCTGGTTGCTCAGACTCCGGTTGCGCGAAGCGAGGTCGTTGCGCTGGATGGTATAAATGGAGCCGTCGTTCAGATGATAGTATGCGGTTTCCTCCGTCCGTATTCCTTTAAAATCCCGGTAGCCGAAGCTGTAGTTCAGCGACAGCTCACTCTTTCCTGTGTTCCATTTGCCGTACACCGTGTAATCGCCGTCGCGGGTAGTCAGTGCCTGGGTGAGCGAGGTTCCTAAAGTATATCCGTTGTCCGCCCGTCGGGTAGTGATGTCAATGACGTAGGCAATGCCGTCGCCATAGCGCACGCCGGGGTTGTCGATGAAGTCAATCTTGCGGATGCTTTTCGGGTCGAGCGACAGCATCTCTGCCTTGTCTGCAATGATGCCGTTGATACGAATCTGTACGCCTCCCCGCTGGTCGATGGCCGAGATGCTGTGGCCCACCTCGTCCACACGGATATTCGGTAAGGTGAGTTGCTGGAGCAGACTGTAGCCTGAGCGGGAAGAAGCTTTCTGCTGTTCGGAGGGGTAGAGTAGCAGACCGTCGGTCTTGTGGATAATCCGGTCGGCTTTGACTTCCACTTCGCCTAGTTCCACGGTGGGTTCTACTTCCTGCGCGAGAGTGGGGAGGGCCAGCAATAAAAGAAGAAAGATGCTGGCCAGAAATCGGGAGATGGTCAGCAGAAGCCGACTTTCGGTCTCCTGCTGGAAAAGTAATCTGAGTGTGTTCATTTGTTCCTGTGTGTAAATTTCAGGAACAAAAGTAGGAGGCTGTCACGAAGGCGTCAAAAACCGACGCTGACATTTGCCTGACAATTCGCTGTCAGCTTTTCAATTCGTTGATTTCCAGTGAATAGTTTCGTCCTCTGTCGGCCACGATTTTCAGCTGCGTATGCTCCTCCACAATGGGTTTCAACCGGCGGATAAGGGTGTAGAGCGTATCGTTGGCATCGTCTTTCTTGGGCCAGAGTGTCGCACAGATTTCCTCTTTCGAAATGGAGTGGGAAGGTGACTGCCAGAACAGCCGCATCAGTTGCTGTTGCATGGGGGTGAAGCGGATAGGCATGTGGTCGACGCCGTAGAAACGGTCGTCTGCATCCGAATATGTCAGTCCCCCGAAATCTTCGGCAGATTGTGTACCATCTTCAGCCGGTTGTCTGCATCCTTCGACGGGTTGCAGCACCAGATTCTCTTTCTCTCTTTTCCGTAAGTACAGCATCGAACCGATGGCCCAGAGGATAGCCGCTGCCATCAGTCCGGCAGGCAAGCGCTGGTCGGACATGCCGAATACGGCCGCTGCCGACAGACGGGTATAGCCTTTCAGGGCCAGTGTCTCGCCTGCGTGTCCGTTTCTTATCATCAGTGTATCGCTGTAGATGGCCTGTTCATCCGTCGAACCACCCTGATATTCCTTGTCCACCACGTCGAACGTGAGGAAAGAGGTTTCCTTCAGTCGCCGATTCTTCAGGTGTCGGCAGAACCGTTCGTCGGACACGGCAATCAGTACCTGTCCGCCCGAAGTACGCCGGAGCTGCTTGTATGCCCGTATCGTATCTTGTGTCACAATGGGCTCTTTCTTTTCCAGTAAAGTCAGTGCCAGTGCCTGATTCAGGTCGGCTGTTATTTCGTTTCGTGTCACGTGGTAGTTATGGCGTCCGGCCAGCAGGGAAGTCAGCATCAGCGCCAGAAACACGGTGACGGATAGTAGTCTGCGATTCATAAATATCGGGTTTGGTTTCTGCAAATGTAATGAATTCTGTGCTTCCTCTTTCTTATGGCGGATGAAAAATATTGTATTATTTATACTCCGTTTTGCTGCTCCGGTATTCATTGGGAGTCATTCCGGTGGCTTTCTTGAATACACGAGTGAAGTGCTGCGGGTACTGGAAACCGAGTTGATAGGCTATCTGACTGATGGACTCTGAGGGGAGAAGCAGCTGTTCTTTGGCGATGCTGATAATTTTGTCTTGTATATATTCCAGGGCGGTTCTGCCTGTTTCTTTTTTGATAAGGTCGCCAAAATAGTTGGTTGACAGGCAAAGTTCGCTTGCGCAGTGTTTCACACTGGGCAATCCCTTTTGTGCGGCATTGTCTCCCGTGAAATATTGGTCCAGGAATGTTTCGAAACGGGTTAGAATGTCGTGGTGAGCATCCTGACGGGTGATGAACTGTCTTTCGTAGAAGCGCAGGCAATAGTTGAGCAACAACTCGATATGGTTGGCAATCAGCCGTTTGCTCATCCGGTCCACACTGTGTTGCAATTCCTCCTGAATGTTCTGCAGGCAGTCGATGAAGGTGTGTCGTTCCCGTTCCGAGAGGTGCAAGGCTTCGTTCACTTCATACGAGAAGAACGTGTATTCCTTGATAGTGCGTCCGAGGTTGGTGCCGCGAATCAGGTCGGGATGAAAGCACAGCGCATAGCCTTGCGGCTGGAACGTTTCGCCCGTATCTTCTATGCCGATCACTTGTCCGGGTGCCAGACAGACCACCGAGCCTTTCTGGTAATCGTATCGCTGGCGGCCGTAAATCAGGTCGCAGTTCTTTTCGTCTTTCAGAAAAATCACGTAAAAGCTGAATGTATGCCGCATGTGGTGCATCGGTTTGGCCTGTGAAAGATCAATCACGCTGACCAGCGGATGCAGAGTTTCTACGCCGAGCATGTCGTCGTACTCTGTAACGGTTTCGATGTTTAATAAGGATGTTTTCATCGTTTTTAATGCTTCTGACGACAAAATTACGAAAGGATTCCGGTTTCTGGTTTTCGTTACTCTTGAAATCTGTGTTTTCATGCAGGGATTCTGTGTTTTGTATAACAACGGATAAAATGGTACGGATTATTTTTGCCATAACATTAACAGATTAATAGTATAGAACTATGACACAGGAAATGGAGAGCCGTATGGCTTTGAAAGATTTAGTGGACCGTTATGTAGCGGAATCGGATGGAAATATTAAAAGTGTGTGATATGGAAAAAGAAGTAATGTTGCTTACGGGTGCCGGACAAATCGGTATGGCGATAGCTCGGCGGATGGGATATGGAATGAAGATTGTAGTCGGTGACAAGCGGATGGAGAATGCGCAGGCCGTGGCCGATACGATGAACCGTGCCGGATTTGATGTGCTTCCGGTGGAGATGGACTTGTCGTCGCGCGTCTCCATTCTCGGACTGATTGAGACGGCACAGCAATATGGAGAGATAGCCATGCTGGTCAATGCGGCAGGAGTGTCTCCTTCGCAAGCCTCGGTCGAGACCATTCTGAAAGTCGACTTGTACGGTACGGCGGTATTGTTGGAAGAAGTTGGGAAAGTTATCCGGCAGGGTGGAACGGGCGTTACGATAGCCAGTCAATCTGGACACCGCTTGCCGGCCCTTGGTGCTGAAATCGATGCACAGCTAGCTTGTACACCGACGGAAGAATTGTTGAGTCTGGAGGTACTGCAACCCTCGCACATCCGCGATACGCTCCATGCCTACCAGCTGGCGAAACGTTGCAACGTGAAGCGTGTCATGTCCGAGGCAGTGAGATGGGGTGAACGAGGTGCCCGTCTGAATTCCATTTCTCCAGGTATTATCGTCACTCCACTGGCACTTGACGAGTTCAACGGGGTACGTGGGGAGTTCTATAAGAAGATGTTCGCCCAATGTCCGGCGCATCGTCCCGGCACGGCCGACGAGGTGGCGAATGTGGCCGAACTGTTGATGAGCAACCGGGGGGCCTTTATCACCGGCTCTGATTTTCTGGTAGACGGAGGTGCTACGGCTGCTTATTTTTATGGTTCAAATCTGGAATAGAGATAGCACATTATCAATGCGTAGCCAGATACCACGAAGTCTGCGAGTAGGAACTTGCCAAGCTGTTTGTGCTGGGTGCAGAGGTGGTGATGCCGGAATAATGCTCTATGGGAAGCGGACCACGGGCTGCTGTGAAATATTTCTCGGTGTGTGCCTTGTAGGGAACGACTTGTTCCAGCAAGGTTTCAAACTGGGTCAGCTGCTCTGCATCGTTGCCGCAAAGGGCACGGACGTAATCGCCGAAATCATAGAATATCACGGGAGAATAGCCGTCCATACGCTGAATGGAGGCCGTTTGTGAGTCGTCCAGCGAATAGCGGGAATGAATGTCTTTCATCAGGAGAGCCAGTTCGTCCAGTCGGGAGCAGTCGGTCACGGCAATGGTACCGTAGGGGTATGTGTAACTGGAATAGAATTGATAGAAAGTCTGACAGATGGCGCTGTAGTCGGGATTCTCGGCCAGCAGGTATTCTCCGATGTGGGAGTAAGGCATACCGTAGACCATGATTTCCGTGGGACAGGCTATCAGGTGACGGGTCACGTGGCGCAGGTCGTAGGCTGCCTCCAGCGAAGACATGTAGCAGTCGTCAAACAGGATGTATTCCATTTTCAATCCGCAGTTGGAGAGACTTTTGGCGAGGGTGGTCACCTCCGTCTGGTATTCTGCTGTCAGTCCCCCGAAAAAGCGGGTCAGGGGAGTGTGTGAGTACTCCCAGTGATAGCGGGGTTTCGTAGCGGCACGTGCCTTGCTTTGGGCGACGGGCAGCCATCCCATGCCGTGGCAACCCACAATCAGGGAGTAGGTTTTGGCGGGAGCAAACGATTTCATGTCGTTCAGAATGCCCGTGAGACCCTCTTCGGTCGTAAATGCAGGACGGGTATATTCTTTCAGTATCTGCCGGGTGCAGGTACCGTTATTGACCGTGATTTCAAACAGTTCTGCTTCCGTGGAACTGGTGGACAGAAAGACGAGTACCCGCTCCTTGTCCAGCCCTCTGCGGGAGATGGCGTCTTCCATATCGTCGATATTCTGGTAGAAATAACTCGTCAGGTTGGTAGACCATGGCAGGTACATGAAGAGTGTCCGTTCGTTGTCGGCAAACGGAATTTCTTCTTTCTGGCAACCCGTCAGGCAGGAGAGTCCGATGACAAGCAATATGGGAAGCAGGCGGATTAGTTTCATGAAACTTGCACTATTTTTTATAGGTGATTTTGAAAGGCAGAACCTGGAACACCTCGCAGTCGGGCGTAATCAGTTCCAGCTTGTAGGTGAGAGAAGCCCCGTCTGTACCTTCCGTCAGTTGGTCGAGCACTTCTTGCGGAAGAAGATTCTTGAAGCTGATTTTGCCGCTGTTCATGCGCAGATAGCGTGTTTGTCCGTTTGTGTCCACAGCAAGCAAGGCCACGGGGGCATACTGGCTCAGGATACTTCCGGCGTATTCCTTGCGCGGGGTGACTTCCATGCTGCCGAGGTCGTAGGAGATTTCATGGCCATCGGGCGCAAAGAGTTTCTTTTCTTGATTGACGGTGATTTCCGTGTATGTGAAGTCGTAGATGTCCGTACCTTCGGGTTCCAGTTCCTCGTCGGTAGAGAAAATGACCACCTCACAATGACGCAGACGGTCGTAGCCTGTGAGATATACTCCGTTGCTCAGCAGCTTGACCTTGACATGATTCCCTTGTGAAGTGATTTCGCAACTGCCTTCTCTGGCTGGTTTGAAAGTGAAAGGACCGTTGCTGCTCAGCACATCGAATTCCGTTTCTTTTCCGGAGATGATGAGCGGATTTTCCTGTACCGATACGGTCAGTTCGTGGACGTCCGACAAATCTGTGTGGTATGTTTTCTGCACCTCTTCCAGTTCCTGATTCGTCATCCGTTGGTAGATGGAATAACCGTAGATTTCGGCTCCGCCTGCCCGTATTCCCAGCTGGTCAAGTATTTCCATTGTGTTGCCGTTCACGGAAAGTACCTGAAATTCTGTGTTCTGGTTGCTGAGCAGTCGGTTGCTGTCCGAGAAGGTATAAGCGACAGTCCGGAATCCCCATGCTGGATAGGCGTCAATGTACATGTATTTCTTCAGGGAAGAGTTGCTTTCCACGTAATATTGGGTAGGACCTGTACCTGTCAAGTCTTGGTAATAATCCTGCGTCTGGCAAGTGCCGTCGGGATTGATTTCGTAGGTGTGGACGTGCTTCCAGCCGTATCCCACTACGGCCTCTTCGAAGCGGGCGGAAGAAATGGGGGTGAGAGACGCTGGCTCACATTCTCCGTTTTCATTGAATGTGAAAGTTGGAAAGTTTACGTCGTCGTGATTGCAGCTGGTGAAACAGAAGATGCTCAGGAATACCAGCAGGATGCCAGTGAGTTGTTTCGTGTACATGATGGATAAAGTGTTAAGTGTTTTCTTTTTTCCAGAATAAGTCAATGAATATACGCTGTAAGAGAATCAGTATGGCCAGTATGCAAACGGTATATTGCAGAAACGCTTCCTGGCTTTTGAGCCCATAATAAAGGCCAATAATGAAACACAACTGGCAGAGATAACCTAAAATTCTGAGTAACATAGTTTTTTTGATAAAGGTTTGATTCTCAAAGTTAGCATAAAAAACAGAGAATTGGAAATTGAGGCATGAAAAATCCCCTGCCAGGCCTTTGTTTTTTATCTTGCTCTGGCAGGGGAAGGATAATTATGCAAAAATCGGGACTCGTTTATCTCCAGTTGCTTGGAATGGATTCATAGTCGGTCAGGTTCGTACAGTTGTTGAACGCGCTGGTGTGACTGTTGATTACAAAGAATTCATTCGGGTAATCCTTGCGTTCATACAAGTGTACCTTTTTTCCGTTTATCAGGGTGTAGGGCGATTCGCCGGTGAGCGAACTGCAGCTTTTGAACAAGAGGCGGACAGCTTGCAGGGTGCGCATGGAGTCGAACAGTCCAGTAGGAATGCGTTGCAGACTCCTGCATCCGGCAAAGGCTTCCCACATGGAAATCACCTGTGTGTTGTTTGCAAACAGTTTTTCGGGAATCTCGCGGAGGGAGGTACATCCCTTGAATATGCCATCTAACTTGGTAACCTTGGTCATACTGGCAAACAAGTCTTCCGGGATTTCAGTCAATGAGGTGCAATTCGAGAAAAGACCGTAAGCATCCATGACGGAGTTGATTTCTGACACACTCTGTATGCCCGGACAGTTGGCAAACAGTCCTTCGGGCAGACTGGTGAGCGAGCTGCATCCTGAGAAGGCACATTGTATGTATCCTAAACGGGTATTGTTACGGAACAGTCCGGCCGGAATCTCTTTCAGGTTTTCACATCCGCTGAACACATCGTTCATGACATAGATGTCTTTGTTGTTTGCAAAGAGGTCCTCGGGCAGGTAGAGCAGCCCTGTGCAGCTGGAGAAGGTTTCGTTGAAGTTGCGGGCACTGGAATTCTGGGCGAAGAGATTGAGCGGAAGTGAAGTCAGTCCCGTACAGCCCTGGAAGGCTCTGTCGAACGTCTCGGCGCCGGTGGCCATGGCAAACAGGTCTTCGGGGAGGTTGGTCAGTCCCGTACAGCCTTCAAAGCAGGAGGTGAAGTCCGTGATGGCGGACAGTGCTCCTTTGGTGTCGGCAGCCAGCTGGGTCAGTGCGGTAACGTCTTCCAGTCTCAGTGTTTTCAGTTCGGGCGTACCCCATTGTGTGATGCCGATGAGTGAACTCTTTAGGATTTCTCCATTGGTTGTGCTGTTGGTTGTCAGAGATTCTACCGTACCTTTGAAAGCTACTTCTACGGTAGATTCAGCACCTTGGGCATAGGCGTGTGACAAGTCGGCCGAATATACGTATGATTTGTCGAGCACCTCGGTCACTCCGTCGCCCCAGTCGATGACACCTTTCACCCGTCCTTCAAACGGAAGGTACACCGTGCGGTTGTTCAGGTTGTTCAACGCGTATTTCATAATCAGCGCATCTTCCTTGCCGCGCATGGCAGTAGTGACGGTGTACAGTGAAACTCCGCACAAGGGCCCCGGTTCCGTACCGCCTTGCAGGTAGGTGTAGTATTTGGTTGCTTCTGTCAGTCCGGAGAAGGTACACGTAGGCTGGCTTTGAAGGTCGAAGAGGTATTCAAAAGGAAGTCCTGAGCCTCCGTTTTTCAAATCCTGAATGACTTCGAACAAGGGGATGCTGTCGGTAGAGATGTAGGTGGAATAGAAACGGGCGTCGTTCTGTCCTTCCAGTGTCAGTGTGATTTCATTGACACCTGCATCTGCCTTGGTCACGCTGATATGAGGGGCAGCCGCCTGTTCGATGGGGATGGTGGCCAGCAGACTGTCTTTGTCGGTGGCATAAATCAGCAGGTTGTCGGTCTGTTTCTCACTGGAGTAGTTGGTGTAATACTGCAGGTACTCTTCGCCGTAGAATGAATAGTCCGGATTTTCCAGAATGAACGAATAGTCCTCCTGTTTAGTCAGTTCACCTTCACTGAATTTCTTGAATTTCTCCAGCACATAACGCATGCTCATGATGTTGGTCTGGCATTTCACCTGTATGCCTTCTCCGTCTCTTACGGCAGGCACTTCGATGCGAGTCGTTTCCAGATTGAAATAGGGAGCCGCTCCGTCGGTAGTACCCACTCCGTTCAGATTGCCTGAGCTGCTTCCGTCTCCATCGTCTTCATCATCATCACCACCTCCTAAAATATCCTCTAATTTTTCGCACGAGGTAAGGGTGGAGGCTAAAAATGCGGGTGTCATGCCCCACACAAAAAGGGCACAGCCTGAAACCAGCAGCGATTTCAGGGCTGTCGTTGCTTTACTTTTGTTCATACTAAAGATAAGAATAATAGGATAATTTACGTTTGTACAAAAGTAAGGCTATCTGAGAAGCTGTGCATCACTGAAAACCGTGATTTTCAGCGGGTCGGACGGGAAACTATACCAGCGAAATGACGTAACTTTCCAGACTTCGCAGGTCGATGTGCCAGAGTTTTCCGCTCAGCACGTATGGACTGCCCAGGATGACTTTTATCGTCTCGCTGGTTTCCACGCAGCCTACTACGCCCGGAGTGACACCCAGCACGGCCTTGGAGGGGTGGGGCATGGCGAGCATTTCCTCTTCGTCGGGGAAGAGGGTGCGGTAGTCGGGACCGCCCTGGTAGTTGAACACGGAGACTTGCCCGTCGAACTCGCGGATGGCACCGTACACGTACACCTTGTCCAGCCGCACGCAGGTGTCGTTAATGAGGTAGCGCGTGCGGAAATTGTCGCAGCCGTCCACTACGATGTCGTAGTTGGCAATGAGGCATTCGGCATTCTGCGGGGTGAGCCGCTCGTTCCAGGCTTCCACGCGGATGTCGGAGTTGAGGGCCTGCAGGCGCAACTTGGCCTGTTCGGCCTTGGAGAGTCCGATTTCAGGTTCGCTGTAGAGCACCTGCCGCTGGAGGTTGGTCTCGCTCACGGTATCGTCGTCAATCAGCCCGATGGTACCCACTCCGGCACCGGCCAGGTAGAGGGCAATGGGCGACCCCAGTCCGCCCACTCCCACGATGAGTACGCGGGCCTGTTTCAGCAGGAGTTGTCCTGTCTCGCCGATTTCGTCGAGCAGAATCTGTCGGTTGTAGCGTGACGCTTCTTTTTCGGTCAGTTTCATAAGGTTAAAAGGGGAATAAAGTGAGTAAAGACAGAAAGGCATCCGGAAGTCGGGATAATGGCCTCAGGATGCCTTCTGAAGAGGGTTATACTTGTCTTGAAAAACGCACTTGCGTTTTGGAAAAACGTCCTTGTGTTTCCATCAAAACGCACTTGTGTTTGAAGTAAAACGTACTTGCGTTTCAGGGAAAACGTAAGGGCGTTTTTCAGAGAGTGTTCCGGAGGGCTTTTCAGCGGGCCGTAGCGGCGGTGGCGTGCGACTGTGCCACGTGGTCGAACGAAGCATCCCAGTCCTTCCATACCGGTTCGCGTCCCAATGCCTTGAGGGCCTTCTCGATTTCTACGGCTGTACGTTCGTCGCTCACATGGAACTGCTCCAGTGCCTGCGGGTAGGTGTAATATCCGCCTGGTTCGGTCTTGCTCTCGGCACTCATGGTAGTCACACCCAGTGAAGCCATGTGGTCGCGGATATTGGCCGGTTCGCGGGTAGAGTAGGAGATGTCCACGTCGTGGTCGAAGATGCGCATGGCGAAAGTGACCTGTGCCAGCTCCTTGTCACTCATGATGACGTTAGGCTGGAAACCTTCGTTCTCGGCCGGACGCATGCGCGGGAAGTTCACGCTGTACTTCGTCTTCCAGTAATGCTTCTGCAAGTAGCGCAGGTGGTAAGCCATCATGGTCACGTCTGTACGCCAGTCCTCCAGTCCGATAAGCACACCCATGCCGATGGAGTGTACGCCGGCCTGGCCCATGCGGTCGAACCCGTTGACACGCCATTCGAACTTCGACTTCATGCCGCGCGGGTGGTACACGTTGTAGCGGGCCTTGTTGTACGTTTCCTGGAAACAGATTACACCGTTCAGTCCGTGGTGAACCAGTTCGGCATATTCTTCCGTCTTGAGCGGCATCACCTCGATTTTCAGGTTCGAGAAGTACGGCTTGGCTAGGTCGAGTGCCTTGGCAATGTAGGGTACACCCGCCTTGGCCGGATTCTCACCCGTCACAATTAGCAGGTTTTCGAACGGGCCGAGCTTCTTGATGGCCTTGTATTCGTTTTCAATCTCTTCGGGTGTCAGGATGGTACGCGCCATGGGGTTGCTGATGTGGAAGCCGCAGTACACGCACGAGTTGGTGCACGAGTTGGTGATGTAGAGCGGGATGAACATCGACATGGTGCGTCCGAAACGTTCTTCGGTATATTTCTTGCTGAGGCGTGCCATGGGTTCAAGGAACTTTTCGGCAGCCGGCGAGATGAGAGCCATGAAGTCGTCTACGTCGCACCGTGATTTTCCGAGTGCCCGAATCACGTCGGCCTCGGTTTTGGAGTAGATGGCCTTGGTCGTCTCCTCCCAGCTTATTTTTTCTAATTCGTCACTAAACATTTCTATAGTTAATAGTTAAAAATTAAAAGTTAAAGATGCTGGCCTGATGCATTATTCATTATTAATTGTTTTCAGGTCGCGGCTGAGTTTCATCGCACAGAAGTTCGGACCACACATGGTGCAGTACTCGCCGTCGGTGTGACGTCCCTCGTTGAAGTATTCCAGCGCACGGTCGGGGTCGAGACTCAGGTGGAACTGGTCGCGCCAGCGGAACTCGTAGCGGGCCTTGCTCAGGGCATTGTCACGAATCTGTGCGCCCGGATGACCTTTGGCCAGGTCGGCTGCATGGGCGGCAATCTTGTAGGTGATTACACCCGTACGTACATCTTCGCGGTTGGGCAGACCCAGGTGTTCCTTCGGAGTGACGTAGCACAGCATGGCTGTACCCAGCCAGCCGATTTGTGCGGCACCGATGGCCGAAGTGATGTGGTCGTAACCCGGAGCGATGTCGGTCACCAGCGGGCCGAGGGTGTAGAACGGTGCGTTGTGGCAGTGGCTGATCTGACGCTCCATGTTCTCACGAATCTTGTGCAAGGGCACGTGTCCCGGACCTTCGATAAAGGCCTGTACGTTCTTTTCCCAGGCACGGAGCACGAGTTCACCCATCGTGTCGAGTTCGGCAAACTGAGCCTCGTCGTTGGCATCGGCAATACAGCCCGGACGCAACCCGTCGCCCAATGATACGGCCACGTCATACTGAGCCAGGATGTCGCAGATGTCGTCAAAGTGCTCGTAGAGGAACGACTCCTGGTCATGGATAAGGCACCATTTGCTCATGATACTTCCGCCACGGCTCACGATGCCGCACAGACGCTTGTCGGCCAGGTGTACGTTGTGACGACGGATACCGGCATGGATGGTGAAGTAGTCCACTCCCTGCTCGCACTGCTCGATGAGGGTGTCGCGGTAGATTTCCCAGGTCAGGTCTTCCACCTTGCCGTTTACCTTCTCCAGTGCCTGATAGATGGGCACGGTACCCACCGGCACCGGACAGTTGCGCACAATCCATTCGCGAGTTTCGTGGATGTTGGCACCCGTCGACAAGTCCATCAGCGTGTCACCGCCCCATTTGCAGCTCCACACCGCCTTGTCCACTTCCTCGTCAATGCTTGAAGTCGTGGCCGAGTTACCGATGTTGGTATTGATTTTCACCAGGAAGTTGCGGCCGATAATCATCGGTTCCGATTCCGGGTGGTTGATGTTGGCAGGCAGTACGGCACGTCCGGCGGCAATCTCGTCGCGCACGAATTCCGGTGTGATGTAGGTATCGATGTCCAGTTCCTTGCAGTTCATGTTCTCGCGGATGGCTACGTACTCCATTTCCGGTGTCACGATGCCCTGTTTGGCGTAGTACATCTGCGTACAGCAGTGGCCTTCCTTGGCACGGTAAGGCAGGGCGATGTGTTCAAAGCGCAGGTGGTCGAGCGAGTGGTCGTCACGGCGCATCTTGCCATATTCCGAGGTGATGGACGGCAACTGTTCCACATCGCCGCGTGAGGTAATCCAGCTTTCACGCATGCGCGGCAGTCCCTTCTTCAGGTCGATTTCAATGTTCGGGTCGCTGAACGGGCCGCTCGTGTCGTACACGTACACCGGTGCATTAGGTGTCATTACCTTCTTGCCGTCTACTACGGTCACCGTCGGGGTGAGGTTCACTTTCTGCATGCCTACCTTTACAAAGGGGAAAAGGGTGCCCTGCATGTAGGCTTTCTCTGCATGGGCGTATGCTTTTTGGTCTTTTTCTTTTTCCATATAAATCGGGGTTTGTTTGCGGGTAGGGAACAGTCCCTACCGGTTGAGAAAATCAGGATTTATTCATTCAAGAAAGAAGTGAGGGGAGAGGAGGCAGATGCCACGAGGTTATCGGCCTGAATACCCAGTCCGGCTTCGTAGGCACGGCGTCCGGCAATGACAGCTTCCTTGAAGGCTACGGCCATTTCTACCGGATTTCCGGCTACGGCGATGGCGGTATTTACCAGGCAGGCAGCGGCACCCATTTCCATGGCTTCAGCGGCATGGCTCGGTGCACCGATGCCGGCATCCACTACCACCGGCACGTTGCTCTGCTCGATGATGATGCGCAGGAAGTCGCGTGTCTGCAATCCCTTGTTCGTACCGATGGGGGCAGCCAGCGGCATTACGGTAGCCGCTCCGGCTTCTTCCAGACGCTTGCACAGGGTCGGGTCGGCCTGGCAGTAAGGCAATACCACGAATCCCAGTTTCACCAGTTCTTCCGTAGCCTTCAGGGTCTCGGTAGAATCCGGCAACAGGTAGCGCGGGTCGGGATGGATTTCCAGTTTCAGCCAGTTGGTGCCGAAGGCTTCGCGGGCCATCTGTGCGGCGAACACGGCTTCTTCTGCGGTGCGCACGCCCGAGGTATTCGGGAGCAACTGGATATGGGGGTGGATGATATGTTTCAGCATGTCGTCTTCCTTGTTGTCAAGTTCGATACGTTTCATGGCTACGGTCACCATTTCTGTGCCGGAAGCCAGAATGGCTTCTTCCATGAGTTGGTTGGAGTTGAATTTTCCTGTTCCTAAGAATAGGCGGGATTCGAATTCTTTTCCCGCAATGATTAGTTTTTCCATTGTTTTATCTATTTTGTTTATTGCTTGCTCTTACTTTTTCTTTTTGGCGGCAAAAAGAAAAAGGTAACAAAAAGAAAAACCGCCGTCTGCAGTTTCGGACCGGCTGCGAAGCTTCGCTCGTCGGAAGCGCAGGAACTCGCTTTGCTCAAACAGCCTGCGCTTCTTTTCGCCGTGCTCTGCTTCTCCGCTTTTCGGTCCGAAACTGAGGACGGGATTTTTTGGGGGCTGTCGCTCTTCGCCTTTGGCGAAATCGCTGTGGGGAGTTTTTGCTCCTTTTTTTGCTTTGGGGCAAAATCGCTTCGGAACTTCGTTCTTTTTGTGGTTCTTTTGTCCGTTATTCTTTGTGGTAAAGTTGGAGTTTGTGATGAAATTTTGAAAATAAGAGGATTTGAAAAATATGTTTCTTTTGTTCTTCTGTCTAAAAATGAACACATCTACAAATTCTTCATTCTTCATTCTTCATTTTTAATTGATTCACGATTTTCTTCGTTTCTTCCACCGGATTCGCTGCCCGCAGGATGGTGCCGCTCAGGGCGATGCCCGTCACGCCGGTCTGCATAATGGCAGGGATGTCTTCCAGGGTGATGCCGCCGATGGCTACGATGGGCAGGTGGATGCCTTCCGCCTTCATCTGCTGTACGATGGAACGGTAGCCTTCCAGTCCGAGGATGGGGCTGAGCTTTTCTTTTGTGGTGGTGAAGCGGAACGGTCCGCAACCGATGTAGTCGGCTCCGGCTTCATAGTGTGCCCGTACGTCATCGAACGTGTTGGCCGTACCTCCGATGAGGAAATCCTTTCCGAGGATTTTCCGTGCTTCGGCTATCGGCATGTCGTTCTTGCCCAGGTGCACTCCGTCGGCCTTCAGCTTGCGCACCAGTTCTACCCGGTCGTCGATGAGGAAAGTGGCTCCGTACGTGCGGCACAGTTTCTGTACCTCTACGGCCACCGCTTCCGTCTCCTCGTCCGAGGCATGCTTCATGCGCAACTGTACCCAGCGGCATCCCCCTTCGAGGGCCATCCGGGCCGAGTCGAGATACGAATACGTGTCGGTGAAATGTGTGATGAACTGCAGCTTGAAATGATTCATGTCCATGGTCTTATCCTCCACAAGCTGCTTTGATGATGACCAGACTGTCGCCCTCGTTCAGGACGGTGTTTTCCCATTCCGCACGCGGAACCATGCGGTTGTGCAGCGCGATGGCCACTCCCTGCTTCGGAAGTCCCAGCTGCTGTGCCAGTGCGGCAATTGTATGACCTTGTGTAAGTTCCGTCTCTTTGTTGTTTACCAATAGTTTCATAAGCGTACTGTTTTAGCGTGTAAACCAAAGAGAGCATCCCGCGGACGGGGAAAGGAAATAGATGTCAGAATCAACAATCCCTTCGTCGGTATTAACCGCATCAGGTTCGTAGGGTATAATCTCAGCCCGGACACATCCGTGGGGCACCCCTTTGTTTACTTTCCGGCAAAGGTAACGAAAACTTTGGAACGGCGAACGGCTGCCGTTCCTTTTTTATCTTTTTTTGCAGGCTGTGTCTATTCGTCTCTGAACAGCTGTACTTTCACACCGAACGACAGCCGCAGGATGTCGCGCATGGAGAGACTTTTGTTGGTGGCCTTGCTGATGAGATACAGTTCGCAGGTGCTCAACTCATAGAACAGGGAGACGTGGCGCACCAGGTCGTGGCGGGGACTGAACCCGAACCGCTGTCCCACGAAGATATAGGGGCGCATCTTGGTACTGAAGTTATAGTATTTGTTGGGATAGCGTCCCGGTTCCTTCTTCCAGAACTCGTCGCCTGCAATGGTGGTGATGTACAGACCACAGTAGAAGGGTTCAGCCATCCAGTGCTCCTTGAAGCAGATGCTCCAGGGAATGTAGTTCTGCTTCACGGTAAATGTGAGACGGAATTTCTCGGCATACTTGGCCGGAAGGAAACCTACCTGACAGTCCGTTTCCCACTGGCAGCGGCGTCCGTAATCCCAGCCCACGCCCACCGAGTTGAGTCCCATTCCTCCGGCATATTGCCATTTCAGGTGAGTGGGTTTCAGGCGTTCCCACCGTTCATCATAACGCAGGTGCTCGCGCTTGTCCCAGCGGCGTTCCTTGACGGCCGGAGCGATACTGTCGTTTTGTGCGCAAAGAGGCAGGAGCGTCATTCCGGCCATTCCTCCTGCCAGCAGCAGTTTAAAAATTGACCACTTCATAGGTATAGCCGTTTGAGTTGAGGGTGAAAAATAAATAAGAACGGTCTTTGGCGCAGCTGCATTCGTAATACTTGATACCGTCGTCGAAGAACTCGTCTACGCTTACATTGTGCCCGTGACCGTAGACACAGAACTGCAAGTCGGGCATTTCCCGGAGATAATACTGAAAATACTCGGCGATGTTGTTGTTGAACTGTTCGGAGAAGGGACCTGCATGCATGGCCACCACGGTTTTTTCCACTCCTTCGGGCACGTGGTCACCTTCTTCGCGGATGAACTGGATATTGGGTACCGCCGACGAGTAGTCAAACTCCAGGGCATTGGTATTCAGGCACAGAAAACGCACGTTACCGGCAGTAAAGGCGAAATCTTCCGTGCCGAATATCTTGCGGAACACATCGAGTCCCGTAGCCAGACAATCATGGTTGCCCAGCAGGCAGACAAAAGGCACCTTCAGTCCGCTGAGAATGTCGCGTTGTTTCTCAAATTCCAGTTTCAGGCCGAAGTCGGACATATCGCCCGTGTGAAGCACGAAATCCAGGTCATCGCGCCGGTTCAAGGCCTCCACGGCATCCTCCGTTTCATCGTACCAGCGCTGTGTGTCACTGATTACGGCAAACCGGATTTCCTCTTTTCTGTAAGTAGCCGTTTCAATCCGTTCAATGTTCCGGCGATTCACGTCCGTTTCTCCGTCAATGTCGAGGTCGTACGGGTGATATTCAATCATGTCGCATCCGCCCAGCAGCAAAATACCCAAGCAGAAACACACCTGTATAAAGCCGGAGCGGAAACGACGGAAATGCGTAAAAAGAATGTGCATAAGCAAGTTTTTTTGTTTATGCAAAGGTATGACATAAATCCCGGTAGTACGTTTTTCAGAATGTCGGATTTTCTGTCTTAAAAGTCGGATTTTGGTTGGGCCGATTTCAGGAAGGGCTTTCTGTATATGAAAAAAGGGGAGACTCGTCCGAGTCTGCCCCGTTGTTTACTTTCTTATAGTGTGTTACCATTTCACGGGCTCCTGCAGGAGTTGTCCGTCGGCCGCATCCTGAGCTGTGAATGTCTGAGCTTTGTATTGTACGCAAATCATAATCAGCGGTTCCGTACCATTGTTGCGCACTGAACGTTTGCCTTCTGGAGCCACGCGCACTACGCTTCCTTCCCCTACAGGGAAAACCTGTCCGTCCACCTGAAATTCACCCTTTCCACTCACGAAAATATATAATTCTTCGTGTGTCTGGTGCGTATGAAGGAAACCGGTTTCCTTTCCCGGAGCGAACGACTGGAATGAGATTTCTGCGCCTGTGGTCTGCAACGTCTGTCCCATGAATACTTTCCCCTGAATTTCCATTCCCGGAGCTACCGGCAATACATAGTCATTCAACTGGCTGAAAGAGCCTGTAGATAAGGCTGAAAAATGAGTGCCTTCTGCAATTTGCTGAGTCTGTTTCATAATGTAACTGTTTTAATGATTTCGACAGCAAAGGTGGACGATTCTTTTGTCTCATACAAGAAGGGAGTTGAATGTAAGTAAGTTACTTCCAGGTTACTAATGTTCATTAAGAACAGATTACAAAGTGAAGATTTATGATTTTTTTACATCAAGCATTGCATGGTTACTCCGGATAAATCTCGTGTGGAGAAGGAAGCTGTTTCCATCCTTCGCCAAAGGTGTCGTATGCATCCGTCACCACCACAAATGCCCTTGGATCGGCCTCTTTGATTTTCAGTTTCACGCCCTGCACCTCCTGGTAGCTCACTACAAGGAAAATCATCTCCTTGTCCTTGCCCGTGTAGAGTCCCGAACTCTTGATACAGGTAGCCGTGCGGTCCAGGTCCTTCAGAATGTACTGGTGAAGAGCCTGCAACTCATGGTCGCTGATGACAAAAATCAATTTGTCGTTCTTCGCCCCGTTAATCATGTAGGCAATGACCCGCGAGATGATGAAGATGGAAATGAGCGAATAGAACGACAGGTGCCACGAAGGCTGCGTAGAGTCGCTCGCCGTACCCAGTCCGAAACCGATAACCACCAGTCCGAAGCACACTACCGCCCCGTCCACCAGCAGAATGGCCCGTGAGAAACGGATGTGCGCATATTTCTGTAGCAGCATCCCCACGATGTCACTTCCGCCCGTGGTAGCCTGACTGCGTATCACGATGCCCGTACCCACACCGATGACCACTGCCCCGATGATGCACGTCAGCATCAGGTGGTCCGTCATGTTCATGCTGCCTCCCAGCAGTTGTGCCGGGTCCAGACTCTCCAGTGCTTCGCGGGTAGGGTAGACCAGCCGCGACATGGTGTTCATCAGCAACGGAGTGAGCAGGGCCGCCACAATGGTACGTATCCCTAACTTTGCTCCCAACAACAGCACCGACAGGATGAGCAGCGGTATGTCGAACATATAGCCGAACGTACCCACCTGGATAGACGGGAACAGGTTGTGGAGTACGATGCTGGCCCCGTACACTCCTCCGGGCACAATATTATAGGGATTGATAAAGAATACGAATCCGGCCGCCAGGATGGTACATCCCACCACGATGCTGGCCCATGCATAAAGAGTCTGTTTCATAGTTGTTTCTTATTTTTATGCGACAAATATACAAAAAATCAAAAGCAAATGGAAAACACAGCATTTTTCTAATTTGGCTGTGCTGAGACGTCTTTTCTATCCTCATAGTGCAGGTAGAAAGAAATGTCGAAAGGTCGCTTGTCTTCTTCCGCAGAAAATAACAGCAAAATTTCCCTATAAAACCGGCTGAAATCCAGCAAAAGTGAGAAAAAGGTTACTAAGCAGAAGAAATGTAACCTCTTGTGTGTCAGAAAAGAAAGTGCTAAGTTTGTACCGTAAATGCTGAGAAGACCGCTTCCGGCAGGCCTTTCCTGAACCGGAAACCTCCGCGGTCTGACTCTTTAAAGAAACAAGTAAGATGATGAAAAATGAAGTAACTTCCGAACAGGCATCCGTCCTGGAAAAAAACAAACAAGTCATGCAACAGTTTATCCGTTTCATCAACACGGGCGACCGCTCGATAGGTGAAACCATTATCGCCCCCGAAGTGATTTTCTATGCCCCCACTTCGCCAGAGCCGCTGCACGGCTTTGAAGGCTACATGGATGTGCTACGCATGATGCGCGGTGCCATGCCCGATGTGCAGTGGAATGCCGAAGAAGTCATTGCAGAAGGCGACAAGGTGATGATTCGTTTCACGATGAGCGGTACTCAGACCCAGCCTTTCATGGGTATGCCCGCCACCGGCAAACCTGTCCGTGTGACGGCCATGAACATCTACGAACTGAAGGACAGCAAGATTGTCCGCGAACACAGTGTACCCGACCTCTTCAGTATGCTGATGCAGCTCGGTATGTTGCCAGTACCGGGAAGCAAGTAATTCTTCCGCGAGGAAAGAAGCTGCTACTCTTCTTCGGCAGCTTCAAACTCCTCCCGGTGTTTTACTATGGATTTCATGTGCTTTTGCGCCCATTCAGTCAGCTGGACGATGAAGGGAACCAGCGAAAGTCCGGTTTCCGTCAGACTGTATTCTACTTTGGGCGGTACCTCTGGATACACCTTCCGGCTTACCAGCCCGTCAGCCTCCAGCGTACGGAGCGTGCTCGACAGCATTCGCGACGATACGTCGGGAATCATTTTCTTGAGTTCGCTGAAACGCAGCACCTTGTTTTCACTTAAAATCAGAATAACCAGCAAAGCCCATTTGTTGCCGAAGCGGGCAATCACGTTCCGCACCGGACATATCTCGATAATGGTATTTTTTTCTTCCTTTCTTCTCATACTTTATCTCCGGCAGAGGGCCGGTCTTTTGTTTTTCTGCCCAAAGTTAGTAAATAACCCACAGATGCCGCCTTTAAAATCCCAATTTTTAGGTATTTCAAATCCGCGCTGGATGCCGTTTCTTTGCGATGTCAAATCAAACATGTAGAAAATGAAGAAAACTGGTATTTTTTATGGTTCTACCACAGGCACCACCGAGTCTGTGGCCCGCCTGATAGCGGAAAAGCTGGGAGTATCCCCGGCAGATGTACACGATGTGAGCAAGCTGGATGCTGCCCTGGCAGAGAGTTACGAAGCCCTGATTCTGGGTACCTCTACTTGGGGTGACGGAGAGTTGCAGGACGACTGGTACGACGGTATTAAGGTGCTGAAAAACGCCAACCTCTCCGGCAAGACCATCGCCCTCTTCGGCTGCGGCGATTCCGAATCCTATTCCGACACTTTCTGCGATGGTATGGGTATCCTCTTTGAAGACCTGAAAGACAGCGGATGTACCTTCGTGGGAGCCGTTTCCGACAGCGATTACACCTACGCTTCTTCCGTGGCCGCTGCCGACGGAAAATTTGTGGGACTGGCCCTCGACGACGTGAACGAAAGCGACCGGACCGATGCCCGCGTGTCGGCCTGGACAGAGATGCTCAAAGCCGATCTGGCCTGATTCCTTCCGACCTCATTTCTCTATCTTCTAAATCCGTAGCCCATGATGACTCCCGATATCAATCCCGTAGAACTGAAAGTCTTTCTCAACCACATCTATGAGCTGAAGAAAGGCGTGCGCCAGATGGTGTTGTACACCACGAACAAGCGATATGAAGACTTTGCCGTGAAACGTCTGCGAAGCCAGCGCATCAAGTTTGTGATTCAGCCGGTGGACGACGAGCGCATCAATCTCTTCTTCGGCAAGGCGGAATGCATTGAAGCCATTCGCATGATGGTGACACGTCCCCTGAACCTGCTCACTCCGGAAGAAGATTTCATATTGGGAGCCATGCTGGGTTATGACATCTGTGCCCAGTGCAAGCGATATTGCACCCGCAAGGCACGAAAAATGGGAGCTTGAAAAGGCTCCCATTCTTTTTTCAGTTTCCTCTATACGTAGAATATCCGTAAGGTGAAAGCGTGATTGGCACATGGTAGTGCTTGCCGTCCTTGATTTCGAACACCACTTCGATAAACGGGTAGAACGAATCCTGTTGCAGCCGCTTGAAGTAGGGCGCCACGTGATACGTCAGACGGTAGATGCCCTTGTGGTCGGTCATGCCTTCTTCCAGAAAATCCTTCACGCGGCCGTTCTCGTCCGTCAGTCTTTCCTCCAGCAGCACCCAGGTCTTGCCGTCGGGCTGAAGCTGCGACAGACTGATTTTTACTCCCGCCGCAGGCTGTCCTTGCTGAATGTCCAGGATGTGGCTGGAAAGTTGGTAACTCTTTTCCTGTGCAAAGCCCGCCAGGCTCCACACCATCACACATAAAGTCCAGATTAGTTTTTTCATGATTCTTTGATAGTTGAATGGTTTAACAAGATTGTAACAATTACAAATATGATGAAAACTTTCTTTTTCTGCAAGCTTTCTTCTTTGCAGTCCCTCCGATTTTGAGGTTATTAACTAAACTCCTGCCTGCGGTGTGCCGTTTACCTTGTATTTTTGCGCCATGAAATACATTTACCTCCCCATCGGATTCCTGTCGCTGGCACTGGGTGTGGCCGGTATTTTCCTGCCCGTGCTGCCCACCACACCCTTTCTGTTGCTTTCGGCTGCCCTCTTTTTCCGCAGTTCGCCGAGAGCTTACCAGTGGTTGCTGAACCACAAGCTGCTGGGACCTTATATCCGCGATTTCCGTGAGTCGCGCGCCATCCCTCTGCGTGCCAAGATTCTCGCCCTGAGTCTGTTGTGGCTCACCTCCCTGCATTGCATCTTCCTGATGTTCGATGCCCTCTGGCTGAAAGCGATGATGCTTGCCGTAGCTGTGGGAGTAACCCTTTATCTCTGTTCCCTCAAAACCAAACGAAATGATTGATACCCTCTCTTTTTGTGGCCGTGAGGAAGCCATCACCCGCATGAACTGCTTTGGCAGCGAAGGTCGCCCGTTCTTTTTCCTGATAGATTATATCGCCGAGAAATGCCTGGTGGAAGAACCCCACCGTCTGCCTTCTTCGGAACTGCTGTTTGCCTTTCCGGGAGCCACGAACGTGCCGCAAGGAATGCCCGCCACTCCGCATCCCCGCTCTTTTCGTTGGGAGCCTTGTCCGATGAGTTTTGAGGAGTACCGTCGCGGATTCGACATTGTACACCGTCACTTGCATGGCGGCAATTCCTTCTTGGTGAACTACACCTGTGCTACCCTCGTCGATACCGACCTCACCCTGCGGCAGGTGTTCGACCATGCCCGTGCTCCCTACAGACTGTGGGTAAACGATAGCTTTGTGGTGTTCTCGCCCGAAATCTTTGTCCGGATAACCGATGGCTTTATCTATTCCCATCCCATGAAAGGTACGATGGATGCTACGTTGCCTGATGCCCGTGAACGCCTGCTGGCCGACCCGAAAGAAGCAGCCGAGCATGCTACCATCACCGACCTTATCCGCAACGACCTGAGCCGTTTCGCCACCGAAGTCACCGTGACCTGCTACCGCTACCTGGACGAGCTGCATACCCACCGTGGCCCGTTGCTCCAGATGAGTTCTGAAATCCGTGGCCGTCTGCCCGAAGACTATCCTTCACAACTGGGCGACCTGTTTTTCAGTCTCCTGCCGGCAGGTTCCATCACCGGAGCTCCCAAGCCCCGCACTGTGCAGATTATCCGCGAAGCCGAGACGTACGACCGTGGCTTTTATACCGGTGTGACCGGCTACTTTGACGGCCGCAACCTGGACAGTGCCGTGCTCATCCGTTTCCTGGAACAGCAGCCCGACGGCACGAAGGTGTTCAAGAGCGGGGGAGGAATCACCTTCCGCAGCGATGCCCGAAACGAATATGAAGAAATGAAACAGAAAGTCTATGTGCCTCTTTATTGAAACGCTCCGCATTGAAGACGGTAAGGTGTGGCATGCCTCGCTGCACGACCGCCGCATGAACGATACGCGCCGTGCTTTTTTCGGTCCTGTGCCCGACCTCCACGTGTGTGACTACCTCCGTCCGGAAGTCTATACCGCACGCACCCGTTGCCGCCTGACCTATGCCCGCGACGTGATTCGTGTGGAATACTTTCCTTACCACGTCTGCCCCGTACATAGTCTGCAACTGGTGGCGAAGGACGACATCGACTATCGCTACAAGCAGGCCGACCGTCGTGTGCTCGACGAAGCCTTCGCTCTGCGCGATACGGCTGACGACGTACTCATCGTGCGCCACGGACTCCTCACCGATACCTCTATCGCCAACATCGCCCTTTGGAACGGATGCGAATGGCATACCCCCGCACAGCCTCTGCTGGCCGGAACCCAGCGCCGATACCTGCTCGACACCGGACAGATAAAAGAAACGGACATCCCGGTCGCCTCCCTCGGAAACTACCGGCATATCCGTCTGTTCAATGCCCTGATACCCTTCGGCGAAGTGGAACTCCCCGTCGGGCAGATACGTATGTACTGATTCGCGTGGCCGCTTATTCCACCAGCTCGTAACTGCTGATTTGAATCGGCATGTCGAGGTTGTGGAGCACCTTCTCCAGCATGATACCCTCCAGGTTGTTGTACTCATAGCCGAATGTGGCCCGTATGCCCTGCAAGATAAACTGCGTGGCGCGGTCGAGCGCAATGGGCAGACTGTCGCCCTGCATCAGTGCTCCCGTGATGACACTCGTAAACGTGTCGCCCGTGCCCGGATAGTGTGCCGGCAGATAGGGGCAGGTTACCTTCCAGTAACGGTCGCCAAAGCGGTTGTAGGCATAGACCGACGTAGAACGCGGGTCGCCGCTCACCGGTACGCTCGTGGCAATGACGATGGCCGGGCCCCGGTCAGAAAGCGTCTTTAGTGCCTGTTTCAGTTCCGCGTCCGTGATGTGCTCCTGATACGGCATGTCCAGCAGGTAATACAGCTCCGTCAGGTTGGGCGTGATGACATCCGCCAGGTGAATCAGTTTCTTCATCTCTGTCACCATCTCCTCGGTGATACCCTTGTAAAGGTGACCGTTGTCACCCAGCACCGGGTCCACCACCACCATGTCGTTCTCCCCACGGAACTTCAGGATAAACTCCTCCACAATCTGTGCCTGTTGCGGCGAACCCAGATAACCCGTGTAGAAAGTATCGAAGTGCACGTTCATCTTCTCCCAGTTCTCGATGATGCGCTTCATCTCGTCGGTCAGGTCGAGGAACGAGTATGTGGGGTACTGCGTATGTGCGGACAGCACCGCCGTGGGCAGCGGACACACCTGAAAGCCCATGGACGAAAGCACCGGAATGACCGCCATCAGTGACACGTGACCCACGCCCGACAGGTCGTGCACAGCCACCACCTTCTTCACCTGATTTTGCAGGAAAGCCCCCGAGCGATGGGGAGTTTCAGCCGGAGCCGTCGGTTTTTTCTTTTTGTACTTCCGTTCTTTCTCCCAGGCCGCCTTCCGTGCCTGATATGCCTCATATTGTCGTTCAATGTAATTGTCAGCCATAGTTTTGTGAATTTACTTGTACAAAGGACGCGACTTTTTGCGGAACGAGCAAACTTTTGCAGGGTTTATTCTGATTCATCCGTCAGTTTCATTTGTCTGGGTAAGAGTGCGGCTGAAATAGTACATGTCTTTCAGTACCTTTCCATCCTCTACAATTGGATGGTCATAGTGGAGGGTAAAAAAGTCGGGCACCGTGTGCGAGTAAACAAACCCGCAGTTCTGATAAAATGAAATGGTCATATGACTGTCTCCTGTGCCTACCGTCAGCGTGTGACACACATTCTGGTAACGCTGGCAAAGGTATTCCACCATCTGCCGTCCGTATCCTTTCCGTTGCCAGTGTGGAGCTACAGCCAGGTTTTTCAATTCACGAATTCCTTTCCCCTCATCCGTTACGACGGCCACAGCAACCGGTTCTGTAAACAGTTTGTCGTACATCACGTATAAGTCGCCCCGTTCCAGGTAGCGGTCTATCATGGATTCCTGTTCATCGGCCAGAAGCAAGAGCGGGAGGAAACGTTTCTTGCTAGTTGAAACAAGTCGTATCTGCATGAGATAAATGTTTATGAATTGATTGTAATATGGATTGTAAAGATACGCTTTTCGATGGATTTTTTTCTGTTTTTTTTCTTTGTTCTTTTTTCTTTTTCTGGAAATGAATGATGTCTTTTGTGCAGGATTCTGGCTGGATTCCTGTCTTTTTGTCTTGATGGATTTATTCTTTCAGAGGGAAGTATGCAAGGTAATCCCTTCTCAGAAGTCTTCTGGATGGGATTATTGACGCATAAATTGGGCGTGTTTAGAAGATTCTGGAAGCGGTTTAGGGGTATTTTTATATGTGCTTTCGGGAAACAGGAGTGTGGGGAGGTAACTGGGGGGGAAACGTCTTTGCGTTTGGAAGGAAACTCTTTGACGTTTTGTCTGAAACGCTTCGGCGTTTGGCGGTAAACTCTTTGGCGTTTGAGAGGAAACGTACTTGCGTTTGGCGGTCTCAGGGATTTTGACGGTGGTTTGGGGAGAGTTGGGAGGCGTGGAGGAGGTGAGTTTTTCTAGTTGTGGAGGTTGGATGAAATGTATTGTGGTGTCTTTTTGGTTTTGCTTTTGTGCGTTTTGCGGGTCTGCTGATGGTGGATTGTTTTGTTTGCTTTCTTTTTGAGTTTGTAAAGGGAATTTGAATTGCTTTTGGAATTTGGATAAGTGCTTCTGCTTGCAGATTTTGGACGGATGGGCTACGGAGCGAGAAAAGAAAGAGGTTGGGGAGAGGAAGTGGGGAGAGTGACATTTTGGTAGAATTGGTTGAGTATAAATCCATTTGGGCATAGGTCTGTAAAACAGCCCTATTTTAAACTCTAAGATTAGGAAGTATAATTATTTTACACAAAGCAATGCTAATTATAGTATGTTGATAACTTTAATTAGCATCTGTACATTTGTAAACAATAAATAGGACATAAATTAAAAACGAAGGAGTAATGAATAAAGAGCCTATTCTACTTTTATTTGGACATAATGTACAAAAATATCGAAAAGAATTAGGGCTATCTCAAGAAAGACTTGCGGAACTAGCTGGTGTACATCGCACTTATATAGGAATGGTTGAGCGTGCTGAAAAGAACATCACACTCTGTAACATTGAAAAGATTGCTAAAGCACTTAACGTTGAAATTAAAGATTTGTTTTAATATGATTACTATTCATACTGTTACAATTATTGAGAAAACTCGTGCAGACTATCGTCGCACTTTGACAGAGTTGTTTTTAAGCGAAGCACCTGGTGCGGCAGGTATCCCCACTAAGTATGAATACAATGTGGAGACGGACAATGCTGGTAATATAATTTATTTGAAAAGGCCTACAAACCTTAACAAAGGGTTTGACTTTGAAGTACGTGTTTCAAATATGAGATTTAAGCATATAAATAAAAATGGACGTATCTCATATAGTAATAGACCTTCTCACGATAACATCATTGATGATTTAGCTGAGAAAAAAGCGGAAGACTCGTCTCAGTTTACATTGCTACTTACTGTGATAGATGCTATTTTTAACTGTGTCGAGATTGACCCTCAGATATATTGTAAGTTTTCTTTCCGGAGCGGTTATCCGGTTGACATGATTTGTAAATGTATCAAATGGCTCTTTATAGAACAAGATATAACCTACTGGAATTGGAGTGGTCGAAATATGCTATACAATGGAATAAAAAATGTTTAATACAGCTTATGTATAATCCTAAATATATCGTTAATGGCCAAATGTGGCAGTATCGCGGTCCAAAAGGGCCGGCAATACATACATTCTTTACGGCCGATGGGACTGCCATTGGCATGTTTCAGGGTTCAAGAGGTGTTCGCCCTGATTTGGATTTTAAAGTAAAAATACTATTGCCAAATCCTGAATCAGTGCCATATTTACTTCCGCATGATGAATGGGTTGTGGATTTACTAATCAAGGCTCAACACTATAAAGGAGAAATTATAGGTCTTCTTAATTTTTATCTCCATTTTTATGAGAATTGTCATCCCTTTAATTCAGTTGAAGAGAGAGCTGCATATGCACCTACCACTATAAGGCACATTGAAGAACTATACAGCAATGTGAAGGTAGATGGAACGATGTCCATCGGGGGAATTGCTTTGATACTAGAATTGTTCTGCTTGTGTGAAAAACAAAACCCCGATGCTCATCAATTTTGCCTTACGCTTTTATGGACAAAGGAATGCATTGAAGGAACAAGGGATCTAAGGAACCTCTTGAATATAGTAATCCGTCATCGTGAGTATTAGAACGGAAGATCCAGACCATAATATTCTTCAGGTTCACAAAAAACATTGGCATCTTTATTACGGAATAGATTGGCCTGTTTTTCCAGTTTTATCAGAATTTCATTCCTCCTGTTAATGCTATTCAGTTCGTTACGACGAGCTTTACTTAGTTCCAGAAATTCTTCGTTTTGATCTATTCCAAGGAATCGGCGTCCCAATAGATTTGCGGCAATACCGGTTGTACTACTGCCTGTGAATGGATCTAAAATCCATGCGCCAGGAAGGGTTGAGGCCTGAATAATTCGTGACAGAACGCACAACGGTTTTTGAGTAGGATGTTTACCGCAAGATTTTTCCCATCGTGCAATTGCCGGTAATCGCCAAACATCACGCATCTGAGTACCCCCATTGATTTTTTTCATGAGCTCATAGTTAAAATAGTGGGGTACTTTGGGCTCTTTACGAGCCCAAAGAATATATTCGGCAGCATAAGTGAAATATTTGCAAGACAGATTTGGCGGTGGATTTGTTTTCTCCCAAGTAATGCAGTTTAATATTTTGAATCCCAATTCAGTCAAGCATCGTGCCACGGAAAAAATATTATGATATGTACCACTTATCCAGATTGTTCCATTGCTTTTCAGCTTATTCCGACAAGTTGCTATCCAAGACTTATCAAATAGATAATCTTCTTCATATCCGTTGGACTTATCCCAATCTCCTTTGTTGACAGATACCATTTTCCCATTTTGAACACTTATTCCTCCATTTGACAAATGATATGGTGGATCTGCAAAAATCATATCGAACTTGAAATCAAACGAATTCAGAAGCTCAATACAATCTCCCTTAAGAAGAGTAAAATCTCTATTTTCAGACTTATAATAAGCAACAGGCATTTAAATAAGTACTTTTGATATTATTCCACTTTCAAGATCTGCAATGTTGTATAAATGCTCCAAAACATCAAATGTTTCTTTCAGATTATTTTTTGCACTGCGCCAGCCACACCCATCTGTGAACCAAACAAATTTAAAATAGTCTAAATCTTTTGTTTCTAGCGTAATCGTTTTATAACTACGGGCCGTTTCGTTTAGCTTGGAACCACTGCTGGTATAAAAGTTTGTTTCTATTCCATAAACTATGTCTTTACCTTTTACAACAAAATCAAATCTCTTTTCGGACCCACCATTATTTGAGATAGAAGATAAATCTATATTCCATTTGCTTTCTATTTCATGGATATACATCTCCTTAAAATACGATTTACCTTTCGCAAGCCCTGCTTTGCAAAGAAAACCTTCTACAAGATTTTCCATCAAATGACCTCCTCGATTCTTACGACCATTGGAATCCAGACCTGTTTCGATGCCTGTTACATAATCAACAAGATTGTTGACTATATGATTTTCCATTAAATCAAAAAGACCTGTTTTACGCATAAATTTGACATATTCCTCGTTTGTACAATTAGGCTTATCAAAATGAAAATCAATCTGACCTTCTTCATCCATTGCCATAATATCAAATTCGCGCTTGGCCAAAAGAATAGGAATGCAATTTAATGTTTCTGGGTATTGTGTCAAAATCTTTTTAAAATCTTCTTCAATATTCTTCGAACCAATAAGAGAGTTTAGAATATTGAGCGGAATTTTGATGGCATCTACATTATTAAATACCTTATTGAAATCAGTATAATATTTGTAATCGGCTATTGAAGGTCTAAAACTAGCAAGCCAACTGTCGAAATCTCTCATACTAGTAAACATTGGCAACATTTGAAATCATTATCTCGGAAATAGTACCTCTACCACTACCCTTTGAATTTATCATTCTCGCAGCAGAGACCCGTTTAATTGAAAACCTCTTGTAAAGATGATCAAAGAAATAATCTTCATTATCTACATTTTGTGGATCTGAATTACTTGCCACAAACAAGGATTTATGTTTAGCTATCTGTTCACAAAAATTGCACAATCGCATCTGTTCAGCATCATCAAAACCGTTTTTTGCATACGAGGTAAATGCGGAAGTCTCTGTTAAAGGACGATATGGAGGATCAAAATAATACAAAACATTATCGCCTGCATATTTGCCTGTTTGTGCAAAATCACCACAAAGAACTTCAACTCGTTGTAAAATAGCTGAATCCGCTCTTAATGTTTCTTCATCACAAATTTTAGGATTTGTGTATTTCCCGTATGGAACATTAAACTTTCCTTTAGAATTTACACGATATAGTCCATTAAAACAAGTACGATTGAGGAAAATCAATAATGCGGCTGTTTTAACATCCGAATTGTTTTTCTCATTAAAACGATTACGTTGAAATAAAAAATAATTCTTTCTTTCCACATTATCAAGTGCAAGATACTCTGTCTGAATTCGTGTTAATTCAAGAATTAAATTTTCAACATCTGATTTTATTACACGATATGTACAAATTAGCTCTTCGTTTATGTCATTGATTATAGCTTTCGTTATGTTAGGATATTCTTGCAGAATCCAGAATAAAACAGCTCCTCCACCTACAAATGGTTCAATATAAGTCACATCATTCCTTTGTGATAAATCACTAGGTAAAAACTTTTTTATATCGTCAAGGAGTTGTGTTTTACCTCCAACCCACTTAACAAATGGTTTTGCCGGATATGTATATAATTTTTTCATATGCTTCAAAATATTACGGCAAAATTTGTCTCCCGTAATATTTTACAAAAATACGAATAACAGCTTATCTGGACAACAAAATAGAATATAAGACTAAGATTTTTTTAATCTTGCCTGCTACAACTGCGGAAGCTACTCTCAAATAGACCTTGTGGGGGCTACTCTGCAGGGACTGGGGGTGATAGAAGTAAAGGACTATAGCGGCTGGCAGTTTGGTACGTTTGTGGGCTATGCCAACAATATCATGCGGGTATTGAAAACTATCAAAGGATTCGGTGAGGCGGAATATACTGATAAAAAGGAGGTGGCCCGTGTACTTCGTGAAGCTGTGCGTAATGGGGAGAATCCGGCCATTGTTGTGGCGAGCCATGTGGCAGACGTACAAAGCCGGAACTGGGATTGCCCTCGACCGGTGATAAGCTGGTTTCCTCGCTTCTTTAGAATCTTCCGCTGGAGAAGATGGATAAGATTTTAGTTTTTCTTTTCACTGTTCTTTTTATAGATTTCCAGCCATCCCCTGAATATTCTTCTCCATTTCCTCCCATTCTTGCCGGATTTCATTATTTTTGTGATTATTTTGAGAAACACAATCTATGGCAATCTGGGATATATTCACAAGAAATAAAACCTCGCGTTATGCCATTGTAGACGTAGAGGTAGGCTTGAAGGACCATAAAATTCATGATATAGGGGCTTTTCGGCAGGACGGTGCCACCTTTCATAAGGCATCGAAGGAAGAGCTGTTCGAATTCCTGCACGATACGGATTACCTTTGCGGACATAATATCATTCACCACGATGCGAAATACCTGTTCCCCGACAAGGATTGTCGCTGGACGCTGGTGGATACGCTGTACGTATCACCGTTGCTGTTTCCGGAACGTCCTTATCACCGACTGGTGAAAGACGACAAACTGGCTGCAGACCAGATGAACAATCCGGTGAACGATTGTGAGAAGGCGCGCGATTTGTTGCTGGATGAGATTACCCGGTGGAATTCATTGCCCGATGAACAACGAAAGGTGTTTGCTTCGTTGCTGAAGGGGAAGGAAGAGTTCGACGGGTTTCTCAGCCTGGTGAAAGCCGAACGGGTGAGCTGGGGATTACCCGGTCTGATACGCCGGTTTTATGAGGGAAAGATATGTGCTCATGCCGATGTGGAGATGCTGATTGAGCGTTATCCGTGTGAGCTGGCTTATGCGCTGGCATTGGTTGATACGACTGACCATCGTTCCGTGACGCCCGGATGGGTGCTTCGCAATTATCCTGAAGTGGAATATGTGATGAAACTGTTGCGGCGTACACGTTGCGCGGAAGGCTGTGCCTATTGCAATAGCCAGCTGGATGTATTGCGTAACCTGAAAGCTTTCTTTGGCTATGACCAGTTCCGTACCTACGGGGGTGAACCGCTTCAGGAACGGGCAGCCCGGGCGGCGGTAGAGGGAAAGTCTTTGCTGGCTATCTTTCCTACAGGAGGAGGAAAGTCGCTGACTTTCCAGCTTCCGGCACTTATGGAGGCACGGGCGGTGCATGGACTTACGGTGGTTATTTCGCCGTTGCAGTCACTCATGAAAGACCAGGTGGACAATCTGGCTGACAAGGGAATTACGGATGCCGTGACCATCAACGGACTGCTGGATCCTATTACGAGGGCGCTTTCCATTCAGAGGGTGCAGGAGGGAGATGCTTCCCTGTTGTATATCGCCCCGGAGATGTTGCGCTCGAAAACCATCGAGCGGATTCTGATGGTGCGCCATGTGGTGCGATTCGTTATCGATGAGGCGCATTGTTTGTCTTCCTGGGGGCAGGACTTCCGGGTGGATTATCTGTATATCGGCAAGTTTATTCAGGAGTACCAGCAGAAGAAGGGATGCCGTAACTCGATACCGGTATCCTGTTTCACGGCGACGGCCAAACAGAAGGTGGTACAGGATATTTGTGATTATTTCAAGCGGACGTTGAACCTGGATTTGGAGTTGTTTGCCTCTACGGCTTCGCGAACGAATCTGCACTATTCGGTGGTGCATGCCGAGACGGACGAGGATAAGTATACCAAGTTGAGGGAGCTGGTGGCAGAGTCCAGCTGTCCGACCATTGTGTACGTGTCGCGTACACGGCGTACCAAGGAACTGGCTGCAAAATTGACGCGCGACGGCTATAAGGCGTTGCCTTTCAACGGAAAGATGGATGCCGACGAGAAGATTGCCAACCAGGATGCGTTCATGAGCGACCAGGTGCGCATCATCGTGGCGACGTCGGCTTTCGGAATGGGAGTGGACAAGAAGGATGTGGGACTGGTGGTGCATTACGATATTTCCGATTCGCTGGAGAACTATGTGCAGGAAGCCGGCAGGGCCGGGCGTGACCCGCATCTTAACGCACGCTGTTACGTGCTTTACAGTGACAATGACCTGGATAAGCATTTTATTCTGTTGAATCAGACGAAGTTGAGTATCAGTGAAATCCAGCAGGTGTGGAAGGCGGTGAAGGATATGACGAGGAAACGCATGAGGGTGTGCTGTTCGGCACTGGAGATTGCCCGGAATGCGGGATGGGATGACTCGGTGGCGGATATTGAGACACGTGTGCGGACGGCTCTGGCGGCATTGGAGCAGAGCGGTTATCTGGAGCGAGGAAACAATGTGCCGCATGTGTATGCCACCGGTATCACGGTAAAGAACATGGACGAGGCACGGAAGCGTATCACGGCATCGGTGTTGTTTGGTATTGACGAGATAGAGAAGGCGGTGAGAATCATTACGTCCTTGATTTCGCAGAAGTACATTGCCAAGGCACAGGACTCGGGGGCAGAATCGCGGATTGATTACCTAGCCGATATTCTGGGACTGACCAAGAAGGAAGTGGTGTCGGTGGTAGAGCGGATGCGGCAGGAGGGTATATTGGCCGACAGCAGGGATATTTCGGCCTATTTGCAGGATGCGGGCGACTCGGAACGGAAGTCGCGGATGCTGCTGGAGCGTTTTGCGAAACTGGAACAGTATATTCTCAACCATATCCCGGATGAGTCGCTGCGGATTTCATGCAAGCAGCTGAACGACAATGCGGTGCACGACGGAGTTGTCACGTCGAAGGAAAAGGACATCCGCACGTTGTTGTATTTTCTTACCATAAAAGGGTATACGCACAAGAAGGAGGACGCTGCACGTAACATGGAGCTTACTCGCCGGGCAGACCTGGAGACTACTATCAAACGGTTTGAGAAACGGCTGGAGATCAGTCGTTTTGCCGTGGAGTGGCTGTATAAGCTGGTGGAGGAGCGAGAGGGTAAGGAAACCGCAACGGAAAAGGCGGCCGTGCAGTTCTCGGTGGTGGAACTCTTGAATCAGTTGAAAGCGAGTCCTCAGTCTCTTTTTGGCAGAATGGAAGATTTGCAGCTGGAAGATGTGGAAGAAGCACTTCTGTATCTGTCGAAGATTGGGGCTCTCAAGCTGGAAGGTGGTTTCCTGGTGCTTTACAATGCGATGGACATCAAGCGGATAAAGGATAATAAGTCGCGCTACAAACAGGAGGATTACCGGATGCTGAACGAGTTCTACAAGCAGAAGATTCAGCAGGTGCACATCGTGGGAGAATATGCCAACCTGATGGTGAAGGATTATCAGGAGGCTTTGCAGTATGTGCAGGATTATTTCCAGATGGATTACAGGAAATTTATTGCCAAATACTTCAAGGGTGAGCGGGTGAACGAGATTCAGCGTAACCTCACGCCGGAAAAGTACAAGCAGTTGTTCGGGCAGTTGTCTCATCGGCAGATGGAGATTATTTCGGACAAGGAGTCGCGCTGCATTGTGGTGGCGGCTGGTCCGGGCAGCGGAAAAACCCGTGTGCTGGTACACAAGCTGGCCTCACTGCTGTTGCTGGAGGATGTGAAGCACGAGCAGTTGCTGATGCTGACTTTCTCCCGGGCGGCTGCCACGGAATTCAAGCAGCGGCTGATGGAACTGATTGGCAATGCGGCGCACTACGTGGAAATCAAGACTTTTCATGCCTATTGTTTTGACTTGTTGGGCTTGATTGGTAACCTGGAGGAAGTAAAGAACGTGGTGGGGAAGGCTGCGGAGATGATTGAACAGGGGGAAGTGGAGCCCAACCGGATTGGCAAGACGGTGCTGGTGATTGATGAGGCGCAGGACATGGGCGTGGAAGAGCATGCGCTGGTAAGGGCGTTGATGCACCACAATGAGGAGATGCGGGTGATAGCTGTGGGCGACGATGACCAGAATATTTATGAGTTCCGTGGCTCGGATTCCGGTTACATGTGGCAACTGACACAGGAGGCTGGAAGCCGCTTTGTGGAGATGACGGAGAATTACCGGAGTGCACGTCATGTGGTGGCAGCGGCCAATGATTTTGTGAAAGGTATTGGCGGAAGGCTGAAAAGCATGCCGATTGTATCGATGCGCAAGGAAGACGGATGGGTAGGGGTGACTCGCCATCAGTCTGCCTGCATGTATCAGCCGCTGGTGGAGGAACTGCTACGGAATAGAGGAGAGGGTACCGCATGTGTGCTTACCCAGACCAATGAAGAGGCGGTCATTCTGGTGGCGCTGTTGCGGAAGCGTGGTGTGCGCAGCAAGCTGATTCAGTCGATGGAGGGCTTGCTGTTCTGGAATATGGCCGAGATGAGGTATTTCCTGAAGTATATAGGCAAGCAGGTGAGTACGCCTTTGATTCCGGATGAACTCTGGGAGAAGGCGAAGGGTGCTACGTTTGCGGCTTATGAAGGGAGTTTGGGCTTGCCTTACGTGAGGCGTTGCGTGGAGTTGTTTGAGGAAATCAACCGGATGAAGTATTTCACGGATTTCAAGGAGTTTGTGTTTGAGTCTTCGATGGAAGATTTTTGTGACGTGTCGGGGGCTGATGTGGTGGTGTCGACCATTCACAAGGCAAAGGGCCGTGAGTTTGACGACGTGTATATGCTTGTTTCGGACGGGTTCCCAAAAGATGTGCATCAGATGCGCCGATATTATGTGGGCATTACCCGTGCTAAGAAACGGTTGTTTGTGCATACAAACGGAGATTGCTTTGCGAATCTGAAAGCAGACCAGTATCTGGTAGATTCGCGGGAGTATGCAATGCCCGGTGAGATTGTGTTGCAGCTTTCGCACAAGGATGTGTTCTTGGGATTCTTCAAGGAACTCAAACGGGAGGTGCTATCGTTGAAAGGGGGTGATACGTTGTTCTATAAAGACTACACATTGTATAATCAGGCGCAAAAGCCGGTGGCCCGCTTGTCGCAGAATATGCAGAAGAAGTTGGCCGAGTGGAGGGAGCGTGGCTATGAGGTGAAGTCGGCTTCCGTGCGCTTCGTGGTGGCGTGGAAACCGAAGGATGCGCCGAAAGAGGAAGCGGAAACGGCGGTGTTGCTGCCCGATCTGGTGTTGTGCTTGTGATTTATTTTCGTTACCTTTGCTAACTAACCCACAAAAAACCAAGAATTATGGACATACAAACGATACTATTAAACCTGAAGATTGACCAGTTGAACGCCATGCAGGAGGCTTCCATCGATGCGTGGAAGGAGGGCAGCGATTTGATACTGCTTTCGCCCACGGGTTCCGGAAAGACGCTGGCCTACCTGCTGCCGCTGGTGAGCTCACTGAAAAAGGGAGTGGAAGGCGTGCAGGCTGTGGTACTGGTACCTTCGCGCGAGCTGGCTTTGCAGATTGAGCAGGTGTTCAAGGCCATGGCGACCGGCTTTCCGGTGATGAGCTGTTACGGTGGACGTCCGGCCATGGAGGAACACCGCACTATGAGGGGCATTTCACCGGCGGTGATTATCGGTACGCCGGGACGTATGAACGACCACCTGAACAAGCAGAATTTTGAGGCGGGCACCGTGCGTACGCTGGTCATCGATGAGTTCGACAAGTGTCTGGAGTTCGGCTTTCAGGATGAGATGGCCGAGGTCATCGGGAAATTGCCGGCATTGCGTCGCCGCTTCCTGTTGTCGGCTACCGATGCGGAGGAGATTCCGCGCTTTACGGGCATGAACCGCACGCTGAAACTGGATTTCCTGAATCCGGAAGAAACGGTGTCACAGCGCTTGTCGGTATATCGGGTCACTTCGCCGGTGAAGGACAAGTTGGAAACGCTCTACAAGCTGCTGTGTACGCTAGGTAATGAGTCGACGCTGGTGTTCTGCAACCATCGCGAGAGTGTGGACCGGGTAGGGAAGTACCTGCACTCCATGAAGGTGTATTGCGAGACGTTCCACGGCGGAATGGAGCAGGATGACCGTGAACGGGCGCTGTATAAGTTCCGTAACGGAAGCTGCCACATCTTTATCTCGACCGAACTGGCAGCCCGCGGACTGGATATTCCGGACATCCGCCACGTGGTGCATTATCACTTGCCGGTGGCCGAGGACGGGTTCATTCACCGCAACGGACGTACGGCGCGCTGGGAGGCCGAGGGTAATGCGTTTCTGATTCTGCACGACGAGGAACGTATCCCCGACTATGTGCCCCGTCCGCTGGAAGAGTTTGAACTGCCGGAGCCGACGCCGCAGCCTGCCTTGCCGGAGTTTGTTACCTTATATATAGGGAAGGGCAAGAAAGACAAGATCAACAAGATTGACATCGTGGGTTTTTTGTCGAAGAAAGGCGGACTGGGCCGGGACGATGTGGGACGTGTGGACGTGAAAGACCACTATGCGTTTGCGGCAATTTCTCGAAAAAAGGCAAAACAAACGTTAAAACTCATACAAAATGAAAAGATAAAGGGGATAAAAACTTTGATAGAAATGGCAAAATAATAACTTTGTGTCATGACAGCCTTCCGGCGGTGAAGGCTGTCTCGCATTTTGCTATGACTCGTGAGCATCCCCATGCCATAGCTAACTATTCTCGTGTCAATATGTCACTAAAATGGCGTTTGTGTATGTAATTTGAAAGATAAAATTCAATAAGGCTGTAAAATTATCACGAAAACTTTTGGAAGTCTAAAAATAATCACTAAATTCGCAAGTGTTAGCTAAAATGATTGTTTAACCAAAACAAACTTCCAATGAAGAAACATAATTTTAATGCGGGACCGTCTATTTTGCCTCGCGAAGTGATAGAAAAGACAGCTCAGGCTATTCTTGATTATAATGGTTCAGGACTTTCGTTGATGGAAATCAGTCACCGCGCTAAAGACTTCCAGCCGGTGGTAGATGAAGCAGTAGCCTTGTTCAAGGAATTGCTGAACATTCCGGAAGGATACTCGGTATTGTTCCTGGGTGGAGGTGCAAGCATGGAGTTCTGTATGGTTCCCTATAATTTCCTGGAAAAGAAGGCGGCTTACCTGAATACAGGTACTTGGGCCAAGAAAGCGCTGAAAGAAGCGAAGGCATTCGGCGAAACAGTAGAGGTGGCTTCTTCTGAAAAAGAAGGCTACACTTATATCCCGAAAGATTATGAAGTGCCGGCCGACGTGGATTATTTCCATATTACGACCAACAATACCATCTACGGTACGGAATTGCATGCCGACCTGGATGTCAATGTGCCGATGGTGGCCGATATGTCTTCGGACATTTTCTCTCGTCCGGTAGACGTTTCCAAATATATCTGTATTTACGGAGGTGCACAGAAGAACCTGGCTCCTGCGGGCGTGACTTTCGTTATCGTGAAGAACGATGCGCTGGGTAAGGTTTCCCGTCACATCCCGACCATGCTGAATTATCAGACACACGTGGACAAGGGTTCTATGTTCAATACTCCGCCGGTAGTACCTATTTATGCGGCTCTCCAGACTTTGCGCTGGATTAAGGCACAGGGTGGCGTGGAAGAAATGCAGCGCCGTGCCAAACAGCGTGCCGACATGCTGTATGCCGAAATTGACCGCAACAAGCTGTTCCGTGGCACCGTAACGGCCAAGGAAGACCGTTCGTACATGAACATCTGCTTCGTCATGGCCGATGAATACAAGGACCTGGAAGCCGACTTCCTGAAGTTCGCTACCGAAAAAGGTATGGTGGGCATCAAGGGTCACCGTTCTGTGGGTGGTTTCCGTGCTTCTTGCTACAATGCCATGCCGGTAGAAAGTGTGCAGGCACTGATTGACTGCATGCAGGAATTTGAGAAAATGCATTAATTGTTGTTATACCCGAAGATAAGGGCGTGGAATTTCGATAACACGTCCTTGTTTTCTTTTTAAAATCAAGTATTATGAAAGTATTGGTTGCGACAGAGAAACCGTTTGCTAAAGTAGCTATCGACGGTATTCGGAAAGAAATAGAAGCTGCGGGCTATGAACTGGCTTTGCTGGAGAAATATACAGAAAAACAGCAGTTGCTCGATGCAGTGAAGGATGCGAATGCAGTGATTATCCGAAGTGACATCATTGACAAGGAAGTGCTGGATGCGGCAAAGGAACTGAAAATCGTGGTACGTGCCGGTGCGGGATATGACAATGTGGACCTGGAGGCAGCTACGGCTCACGGAGTTTGCGTGATGAATACGCCGGGACAGAACTCGAATGCGGTGGCCGAACTGGCTTTCGGTATGATGATCATGGCGGTTCGTAATTTCTACGACGGCAAATCGGGTACGGAACTGATGGGCAAGAAGCTGGGTATCCATGCATACGGTAACGTAGGGCGCAATGTGGCTCGTATCGCAAAGGGCATCGGTATGGACGTTTATGCCTACGATGCGTATTGCCCGAAGGAAGCCATGGTGGCCGACGGCGTGAAACCGGTGGATTCTGCAGAAGAACTGTATGCTACCTGCAACGTGGTGTCATTGCACATTCCGGCTACTGCCGAAACCAAAAACTCCATTGATTATGATCTGGTGAACCGTATGCCGAAAAACGGTTTGCTGGTGAATACTGCCCGTAAGGAGGTGATTAACGAAGCAGATTTGCTTCGCCTGATGAATGACCGTCCGGACTTGAAGTATGTGACCGACATCATGCCGGCTCATCACGATGAGTTTGCCGATCATTTCCCGGGACGTTATTTCTCTACTCCGAAGAAGATGGGTGCACAGACGGCTGAGGCAAATATCAATGCCGGCATCGCAGCGGCCCGTCAGATTGTGGGCTTCCTGAAAGATGGTTGTGAGAAATTCCGTGTAAACAAGAAATAACTTCTGATTCCCCCAAGCATTATGGCAATAGTTAAACCTTTCAAGGGTGTTCGTCCGCCGCAGGACTTGGTGGAGCAGGTAGCTTCCCGCCCTTACGACGTGTTAAACTCGGCTGAGGCCCGCGAAGAGGCGAAAGGCAACGAGAAATCTTTGTATCACATCATCAAGCCGGAGATTGACTTTCCGGAGGGTACGGATGAGCACGACCCGCGTGTGTACGACAAGGCGGTAGCGAATTTCCGGATGTTCCAGGAAAAGGGCTGGCTGGTGCAGGACGACAAACCGTGTTACTATATTTATGCCCAGACCATGAACGGTAAGACGCAGTATGGACTGGTGGTAGGAGCTTACGTGCCCGACTACATGAACGGGGTGATCAAGAAGCATGAGCTTACGCGCCGTGACAAGGAGGAGGACCGCATGAAGCATGTACGGGTGAACAATGCGAACATCGAACCGGTGTTCTTTGCTTATCCGGAAAACAAGACGCTGGATGCCGTAGTGGCGAAATATACGGCTCAGAAGCCGGTGTACGACTTTGTGGCACCGGATGACGGCTTCGGCCATCAGTTCTGGGTGATTGACGACGACAAGGACATTGAGGCAGTGACAGAGGCGTTCAAGGAAATGCCTTCGCTTTACATTGCCGACGGTCATCACCGTAGTGCGGCAGCGGCACTGGTGGGTGCTGAAAAGGCGGCTCAGAATCCGAACCATCGGGGCGACGAGGAATACAACTACTTCATGGCGGTATGTTTCCCGGCCGAGCAGCTTACTATCATCGACTACAACCGGGTGGTGAAGGATTTGAACGGACTGACTCCACAGGCGTTCCTGGAAGCGCTGAAGAAGAACTTCGTAGTGGAAGAAAAGGGTGCGGACATCTACAAGCCGGCAGCCTTGCACAACTTCTCGCTTTACCTGGAGGGCAAATGGTACAGTCTGACGGCTAAACCGGGCACTTACGACGATAACGACCCGATTGGGGTGCTGGATGTCACGATTTCTTCCAACCTGATTCTGGACGAGATTCTCGGCATCAAGGACTTGCGCTCGGACAAGCGTATCGACTTTGTGGGCGGTATCCGCGGACTGGGTGAACTGAAGAAACGTGTGGACAGCGGCGAAATGAAGATGGCGCTGGCACTCTATCCGGTTTCCATGAAGCAGCTGATGGACATTGCCGATACGGGCAACATCATGCCGCCGAAAACCACGTGGTTTGAACCGAAACTGCGTTCGGGACTGGTGATTCACAAATTGGAATAAGATTTTTTTCTGAGCGATACAGGGCCTTCTCAAAGTTACATTTGGGAGGGCCTTTTTTGTGTGGATATACTTGCGGAACGGATATGGGGAAAACTATCTGAAAAGAAAACGCACTTGCGTTTAATGTAAAACGTAAGTGCGTTTTCTTTAAAACTCTTTGGCGTTTGGTTTGAAACGTAAGTGCGTTTTTCCAGTGAAATATCTTATTTCGGCAAGGTCACGGGGAAGAGGTCATTCGGGCGGTGTTCGCGCAGAATTACCTGCTTCATCTGGTTCACGAGGTCCGGATGCTGGGCAGCCACGTCGTGGTCTTCGTGGATGTCTTCTGCCAGATTGTAGAGGTGAGGAACCCCCTTCTTTACCACCATCTTCCAGTCGCCCATGCGGAGACCAATCTGGTCGGTTTCGTGGAACTCCCAGTAGAGGAAGTCGTGTGCCTTCTGTGCCTCGTCGTTGCCTAACAGGGTAGGAGCGAAAGAGATACCGTCGAAACAGTCACCTTCCAGTTTCTTGTTCAGGTACTTCTTGGGGAAGCGCTTGTCGCCCACCAGTTCGCAGAAGGTAGGCATGATATCGTAGAAAGCCAGCTGATGGTCGTTCACCTCACCGGCTTTCACCTTTCCCGGCCAGCGCACGATGAACGGGATGCGGATACCTCCTTCGTAGCACTGGCGCTTCAGGCCGCGCAACTTACCGTCGCGTCCGAAGAAAGTCGGGTCGGCACCGCCTTCTTCGTGAGGACCGTTGTCACTGCTGAAGATGACGATGGTATTCTCGTCGAGTCCTTTTTCTTTCAGCTTGGCCAGGATTTCGCCCACGTAGGCATCCAGTCGGCTGATCATGCCGGCAAACTGGGCATGTGTGTGCACGCTCTCGTTGTAGCGGGAACCTGCATCTCCGCCCCAGGTCTTGTCATGAAAGAACTGTTTCTTGTATTTCTTCAGGATAGAGTCGTTGGGCTGTACCAGTTCGGCATGCGGCAGGGTGTACGTCAGGAAACCGTAGAAAGGCTGTTTGCCGTCCTGCTTGTCGAGCCATTCCAGTGCCTTCTGGTGAATCAGGTCGGCCGAATACTGCGTACGCTTGAAATAGTCGTCGCCGCTCATCGGGTAGCGGATGTTGTCTTCCAGAACCACACGGCTGACGGCCGTATCGCCTGCGGCACGACTGTAGGAGTTCAGGAAGTTCGGGTAGTAGAGGTGCGCCTGAAACTGGCACATGTAGCCGAAGTATTCGTCCACGCCCCGTTTGTCGGGAGTAGAGGTCGAACCCTCGTAGCCGCCGGCCCATTTACCGAACATGCCGGTGGTATAGCCGTTCTTCTTCATGATTTCCGGCAGGATGATATGTTGCGGGTCATACGGCTCCTGTCCGGTCACGGCATACTCCTTGTTCTGTCCGTACCACACCTCGCCCAGCCAGTACTCCTTGTTGCCTCTCACGTGTCCGTGTCCGCTGTGCTGTCCGGTCATGATGGTGGCGCGCGACGGGGCACTGACGGGGCTTCCGGCGTATGCCTGCGTAAATCGCATGCCCTCCTGTGCCATCTGGTCGATGCAGGGTGTCTGGATGAAAGGCTGACCGTAGCATCCCAGGTCGCCGTATCCCATGTCATCGCAGAGAATGAACAAGATGTTGGGTTTTTCAGAATCGGGCGTTGCAGCTTGTGCATGAGGTGCAGCCACGGCAACCAGTCCCATACAGTAGGTTAGTTTTTGTAATTTTTTCATGCCATTAGTTTCTTAAGGGATTAATGCAGGAGCAAAGATACGCTTTCCGGTTTTAAAAATGCGAGAAAAATCATTAAATTTGCCACCTGAAAGAAGAAAAACGATGCAAGAAGATACCTATAAGACCATTCAGGAAAGCGCGGAAGCCATCTATACCGAGAAGCGCAGCAAGTTCATTGCCATTGCGCTGCCGGTGCGTACGCTCTCCGAAGTGAAGTCCCTTCTGGAGGAGTACCAGAAGAAATATTACGATGCCCGCCACGTGTGTTATGCCTATATGCTGGGCGCGGAACGGAAGGATTTCCGGGCCAACGACAACGGAGAGCCTTCGGGCACGGCCGGAAAGCCCATCCTCGGGCAGATTAACTCGCGCGAGCTGACCGATGTGCTGGTCATCGTGGTGCGTTATTTCGGCGGTATTAAACTGGGGACGAGCGGTCTGATTGTGGCCTACCGCATGGCGGCTTCGCTGGCACTGGATGAAGCCCCGGTCATCGAGAAGACGGTGGACGAAGACGTGGCCGTGGCGTTCGAATATCCCTTCATGAACGACATCATGCGCATCGTCAAGGAAGAGTCGCCCGAGATACTGGAACAGTCGTACGACATGGACTGCCTGATGCGTCTGCGCATCCGCAAGTCGATGATGGGAAAGCTGCGTGCGCGACTGGAAAAAGTGGAGACCGCCCGCATTCTGGACGAGTAATTGGAGAAAGAGCCGGAAGTCGTACTTTCTTTACATAAAGTCGCTGATTTTTTGCATTTTCCTGCGGTTTTTTAGTAAAAATTATTATCTTTGTTCCAACCTTATAACCCTTCATTATGAAACGACTGACAGGCTTAATATGCTTCTTGTGTCTCCTTTGCGGTTGCCGGGAGGAAGCAGGCCGTGGGGTGGAACAACCGATGTCGCAACCCATCGTGTCGGAGACGGCATCTCCCGACAGCATGGAGGTGGAAGAGATTCTGCCGTTTGAGCGTAAACCGCTGACCGCTGCCGACATCATCTTGGCGAAGGAACTTCTTTTTGACAAATACACCTTGAAGGATGAGTATCCGTATCAGGACACCGTCCGTTCATTCAAATGGGATGCCATACGCAAATGCCTGGCTTTTATCGAGAATCTTCAGTACGATGCCAACCGCTGGGCGATATTCCAGAATTACAAGAATGTGAACCGTGAAGCTCCGCTGGTGCGGAAATACACGCAGAATGTGTACCGGCGCATTGCCGATACGCTGGGAGTGGAACGCTATCAGTCGGTACCGCTGTATTTTCCTTCGGATACGCTGGTGCCCGAACGCTATGGACGCGACGGGGCGCTGGTGTCTTTCCTGGGCGAGACGGGCAGTTTCTATCGCGTGTCACCGGTCTCCATCGAGGGAGAATGGTGGGTGCCGCGCCGCTACGTCAAACTCTTGTCCGACAGTACACAGTTTAACCACGTGGTCGTGGTAGACCGGGGCGACCAGAACATTGCCACCTTGGAACGTCTGGAAGAAGGTACCTGGGCCATCCGCAGCATGAATCCGGCCACTACGGGCATGCACCGTCCGCCGTATGCGCAGGAAACGCCGCTCGGCATGTTTGTGGTGCAGCAGAAAAAGTCGCGTATGGTGTTCCTGAAAGACGGTTCTGCGGCCACCGGAGGCTATGCACCGTATGCCAGCCGCTTCACCAACGGAGCCTACATTCACGGGGTGCCGGTCAACGTGCCTCGCACGGCGATGATTGAATACAGCTGGTCGTTGGGCACCACGCCCCGTTCGCACATGTGTGTGCGCAATGCCACCTCGCATGCCAAGTTTGTGTACGACTGGGCACCGACGGAACGGTCGCTGGTGATTGTAATCGAGTGATTTCTATAAAATTAACTCTCTTTACGGAAGAAGAAGGGCAGAAAATCCGTAACTTTGCGGCCGAATATTTTTCAGGTCGTAAAAAGTCATGCAAAATCATATCATCAAATTTTTTCTTTCTGCCATGTTCCTGTCTTTCCCCTGTGCGTATTTCACGGCGGAAGGAGAGTCTGTTCCTACTGAATCCCCTGCAGCAGCGGTCAAGGCGGCCGATGAGGTCGTGTCGCTCTACCATTCCATGCAGCTGGAAGGGGTGGTCAACTGGCGGGCCTTCAAGCAGGCGGTGACGGGATATAACCGCATCAAGAACCGCAAGCGCGATGTGCTGACCCTGATTGACTTTTCCAAGCCTTCCACGGAAAAGCGTCTGTACGTGTTCGACATGAAGCACCGTCGGATGCTGTATTCCTCGGTAGTGTCACACGGAAAGAACAGCGGTGGAAACTATGCCACTTCTTTTTCCAACGAATACGGCTCCTACAAAAGCTCACTGGGCTTTTACCTGACGGCTTCCACCTATCAGGGACGAAACGGGTATTCGCTCATTCTTGACGGACTGGAGAAAGGGATTAACGACCGGGCCCGCGAACGTGCCATTGTGGTGCACGGGGCCACATACGCAGACCCCTCCGTGGCCAGTCGTGGCGGACGGTTGGGACGGAGCTTCGGATGTCCGGCACTTCCTACTTCCGTGTCGCGCCCCATTATAGATGCAATAAAAGGGGGCAGCGTCATGTATATCTATGCCGAAACCCCCTCTTACTTAGCTCAAAGTTCTATTCTCGATACATCGGATGATGTCATCTTAAATCAATGATTTCCGCTCCCGGATACTTGCTTTTGTCGAAACGGAACACCGCGTCGGGCAGGTTCACTCCCGTGCGGTACGACGAAATCTGAAACTCTTGTTTCTCTCCGTTCTGCAGCTGGATGGCAATGTACACGGGTGAGCTGTTTTCCTTTACGTTCAGTGTGATGCTTTTAATGTCCTGCGAGGTCTTCGGGGTCAGGATGATTTCATGTCCCCGCTTTCCCTGACGGGTCTTTTCGCCCACGTAGCGGTAGTTGAAGCCCTTCTTGTAGGCTGTCAGCAGCGCATACGGGTTGACGCTCTGTATCTCCTCCGGGGTGGGGGATGATACGTTCACCTCTTCATTCTGTTCCACGTAGCTCCACTGTGTCTTTCCGTCAAACCAGGTCTTGATGCCTCCGCTCTCCAGGCAGAACTTGTTGCCTTTCAGCAACAGCTTTCCGTGTTGTGTACCTCCAAAAGTCAGACTGATGCCGCCGGCTTTCCGGTAGTTGTCCGCCATCTTGCTTAATATGCTTTCAGCTTTTGCGTCCTGTTGAGCCACAGCCTGACACAAGGCGACTCCCATCAGCAGGACGAGAAGAAAAATTTTTTTCATACCTGTCACAATCATTTTTAGGGGTTAGAGGGCAGCCCGTTTAATCCTTCAGGCTGCTCATTCTCATTTGTAAATCGTTTTCATCCAGACAAAGCACATCGCGCGCCTTGCTACCGTTGGCCGGACCTACGATGCCCGCCTTTTCCAGCTGGTCCATGATGCGTCCCGCACGGTTGTAGCCGATGGAGAATTTACGCTGAATCAGCGAAGTAGAACCCTGCTGGTGGTAGATGACCAGACGGGCCGCTTCTTCAAAGAGCGGGTCCAGACGGTTCATGTCCACGTCGGCAGCACTGCTGGGTTCTGCATTCTCATCCACGTATTCCGGCAGCATGAAGGCCGTAGGATAACCCTGCTGCTTGCCGATGAATTCCGCGATGCGTTCCACTTCCGGCGTATCGACAAACGCACACTGCACGCGCACGGGGTCGTTTCCTTGCAGGTAGAGCATGTCACCTTTACCGATGAGCTGCTGGGCACCCGGACGGTCCAGAATGGTACGTGAGTCCATCATGGAAGCCACACGGAAAGCCACACGCGCCGGGAAGTTGGCCTTGATGGTACCCGTAATGATGTTCGTCGTCGGACGCTGGGTAGCGATGATGGCGTGGATACCCACCGCACGGGCCAGCTGGGCGATACGGCAGATAGGCAGTTCCACCTCCTTGCCGGCTGTCATAATCAGGTCGCCGAACTCATCAATGATGATGACGATGTAAGGCAGGAAGCGGTGACCGTTCTCCGGATTCAGCTGGCGGTTGATAAACTTCGCGTTATATTCCTTGATGTTACGGCATCCTGCGTTCTGCAGGAGCTTGTAACGGTTGTCCATTTCCACACACAGCGAGTTCAGTGTCTGTACCACCTTCGTCACGTCGGTGATGATGGCATCCTCTCCGTCGGGCAACTTGGCCAGGAAGTGACGCTCAATCGGCGCATAGATGGCAAATTCCACCTTCTTTGGGTCGATGATGACGAACTTCAGTTCACTGGGGTGCTTCTTGTAGAGCAGGGAAGTCACGATGGTATTCAGTCCCACAGACTTACCTTGACCTGTCGCACCGGCCACCAGCATGTGGGGCGCCTTGGCCAGATCCACCATGAACACCTCGTTGGTAATGGTTTTTCCGAGTGCCACCGGCAGGTCGAAGGTTGTTTCCTGGAACTTCTTGCTGGTCAGGATAGAACTCATGGGTACGATGTGCGGGTTCGCGTTTGGCACTTCGATACCGATGGTACCCTTGCCCGGAATCGGTGCGATGATACGGATACCCAGTGCCGAAAGACTCAGGGCGATGTCGTCCTCCAGGTTACGGATTTTCGAGATACGTACCCCTTCCGCCGGCGTAATCTCATATAAGGTAATGGTCGGACCCACACTGGCCTTGATGGAACTGATTTCAATGCCGAAGCTGCGCAGCACCTTGATGATGCGGTTCTTGTTGGCATTCTGTTCTTCCATGTCGATGTCCGGATCGTCGTTCTGATACGTATTCAGCAAGTCGAGGGTAGGGAAGCGGTAAAACTCCAGGTCCAGGCGTGGGTTGTACGGCTGCGACACGTCTCCCCGGTAAGCCTGATCCTCTTCCTTGGTATCGTTGCTGACCTCAAATGCCGGCTCCTCTTCTTCCTTGTCGAAGTCTTCCTCCAGGGCCGGCTTCACCTCAAAAGGGTGCTTCTTCTCATCCTCTTCCTCGGTATCAATGGGCAGGTCAATGACACGCTCCGGTGCCGGTTCCTCTTTCACAATCACCTTCTCCGGTTCCTCCTTGACAGGTTCAGCCGCTTTCTCCGGTTCTTCCTGCGGAGTTTCTTCCTCCTCTTTTTTCTGTTTCGGTTTCCGGTGCGTCCAGCTCTTCCAGAAACTTTCTTTCTTTTCCTTCTTCTCCGATTCATCCTCCGCGGCGGTTACTTCCGGTTCGTCCACTACCGGCTTTCGGTAGGTCGGTTCCGGCTGGGGAGTTACCTCCTCTGCCATAGCCGCGTTATTGCCCTTTTGCGGATGCAGCGCCTTTCTCACCACGCCCATGGTCTGTCGGGTCAGTGCCACGCCGAACAATATGGCCGTAGCTAATAGCACTAAAATCAATCCCGGTGCACCGATTTGCGAGCGAATCCACAGGCTCACGTTGTAGCCGTGCAGTCCCCCCGGATAAATATAAGAATTCTCTAACAGTCCTCCGAATGCAAATCCTAAGGTTACAGAGAGCCACACCATCACCGTGGCACAGCCTAAGAACCAGTAACGGATGCGGAACTCGTACGCTTTCATCAGCTTCATGCCGGCCACCACTAAGAAGATAATGATACAGTAAGCCGAAAACCCGAAGCAGTCATTAATCAGGAATTGTGCCAGCTGTGCTCCCCGTGCTCCGGCATAGTTCTGTATGCGGTTGCCCGTTTCCAGCAGCTCCGACGGGTTGGGATGCGACAGAATGCTCTGGTCGTTTCCTCCCGTAAAGAAGAACGAGCTGAAAGCCAGCAGCAAGTACACGCCGAAGATGACGCAGAGCAGTCCGATGACGAACGCGGTAGTCTCACTTTTCAGGATAGTCCATGTTTTTCCGGCCACGGCAGCCGCTTTTTCACTTTTGCTTGTATCTGTTTTTTTTGTTTGCATGATGATTCGAATTAACTAAACATACATGCAAATGTACGAATAAAACTAAAACTGAGAAATTTTTTTTGTACCTTTGCACGTCAATTAGCATGAATATGGAAGAAAAAAACTCTCAAGTAATATTCGATAAAAATGCAGTCGAGTTCGTGACAGTGGCTGCCGAGTTCTGTGGATTTATGGAGTGTGTGTCCGATATGCGTTGTCGGGATTTCGTCGACAAGTCCCTGAAACTCCTTCCCCTTTTATACCTGAAGGCTTCGTTGCTTCCTGCTTGCGAGCGGATGGAAGATGCCGACCCGGAAACCTTCGTGACCGAGACCGATTACGAAGTGCTTCGCGGCTCCATCGCCTCTCTCTTAGGCGAATACGATGACTACCTCGAGGTGTTCCTCGATGACATGGCTTATAGTGATACCCCCATTCATCAGAACATTTCCGAAAGCCTGGCCGACATTTACCAGCCCATCAAGGATTTCATCTGCGTGTTCCAGTTGGGCCTGGAGCACACCATGAACGATTCCTTAGCCATCTGCCGTGAACTCTTTGCCGAGTTCTGGGGACAGCGCCTGGTCAATGTGATGCGTGCCCTTCACGACGTGAAGTACCGCCAGCTTTCGCACAGCAGTCAGGAAGAGGAAGATTCCGCACTCTACGAAGACAACTGCACCGAAGAAGAACTCTACGAAGGCCTTGACATGGGCGACGACGAATAACCCTAAACCCGTAAACTGAATGGTAGAACTACAGAGTAAAATAGATAAGAAAATCGTTGCGGAGTTACCCAAGGTCTCTTTCCCCGGTCGCATCTTCGTGATTTACACCGAGGCCGAGGCCCGCAAGGCCATCGATTACCTCAATACCCATGTACTGGTGGGGGTGGACACCGAAACACGCCCTTCGTTCCGGAAGGGAGCCGTCAACAAGGTGGCCCTCTTGCAGGTCTCTACTTACGACACCTGCTTCCTGTTCCGCCTGAACCACCTCGGACTGCCGGATTTCCTGGAAGAGTTCCTTCAGAACGATGTGCTCAAAATCGGCCTGTCGCTGAAAGATGATTTCGCCATGCTGCGCCGCCGCAATCAGAAAGACCCGCGCATGGGCAACTGGGTGGAGCTGCAGGACTACGTGGCCTCTTTCGGCATCGAAGAAAAGAGCCTGCAGAAAATCTATGCCCTCCTTTTTCAGGAAAAGATTTCCAAGAGCCAGCGCCTGTCCAACTGGGAGGCCGACACCCTGACCGAGGCACAGCAGCTCTATGCCGCCACCGATGCCTGGGCCTGCGTACGCATCTACCAGTACCTGGAAGAGCTTCGCCTTTCGGGCAAGTACCGCGTGATACGCACGGAAGCCCCTGAACACATTCTCGAAGATTAATCACTTAAACCATACAAATGAGCTATAAGAAAGTATTTCTCAAACCCGGAAAGGAAGAATCGCTCAAGCGTTTCCATCCCTGGGTTTTTTCCGGAGCCATCGCCCGTGTGGAAGGAGAGCCGGAAGAAGGTGAAGTAGTAGATGTCTACACCTCCAAGAAAGAATTCATTGCCTGCGGACATTTCCAGATTGGAAGCATCGCCGTGCGTGTGCTTTCCTTCCGTCAGGAACCCATCGACCACGCGTTCTGGGTACGCCGCCTGCAGGTGGCCAAAGACCTCCGCTGTGCCTTGGGCGTGTTGGGCAATCCTCAGAACAACACCTACCGTCTGGTACACGGCGAGGGCGATAACCTGCCCGGACTGATTATTGACGTGTACGACCATACTGCCGTGATGCAGGCACACTCTGCCGGTATGCACCTCGACCGCATGGCGGTGGCCGAAGCCCTCGAAGAAGTGATGGGCGACGTCATCCAGCACATCTATTATAAATCAGAAACCACGCTGCCCTTCAAGGCCGACCTGCTGGCTACTGAGAACGGCTTCCTCAAAGGCGGAAGTCCGGAGAACGTGGCCATGGAGAACGGACTGAAGTTCCACGTAGACTGGCTCAAGGGACAGAAGACCGGTTTCTTCGTCGACCAGCGTGAGAACCGTGCCTTGCTGGAACGCTATGCCAAGGGCCGTAACGTGCTCAACATGTTTTGCTACACCGGTGGCTTCTCGTTCTATGCCATGAGGGGAGGAGCCAACCTCGTTCACTCGGTAGACAGCTCTGCCAAGGCCATCGACCTGACCAACGAGAACGTATCCCTCAACTTTCCCGGCGATACCCGTCACCAGGCCTTTGCGGAAGATGCCTTCAAGTTCCTCGACCGCATGGGCGACCAGTACGACCTGATTATCCTCGACCCGCCGGCCTTTGCCAAGCACCGCGATGCCCTGCGCAATGCCCTTCGCGGTTACACCAAGCTCAATGCCAAGGCCTTCGAAAAGATACGTCCGGGCGGCATCCTCTTTACCTTCTCCTGTTCGCAGGTGGTGAACAAGCAGGACTTCCGTAACGCCGTGTTTACCGCAGCTGCACAGAGCGGACGCAGCGTGCGCATTCTTCACCAGCTCACCCAGCCGGGCGACCATCCGGTCAACATCTACCATCCGGAAGGTGAATACCTTAAGGGACTGGTGCTCTACGTAGAATAATTCTCCCCAAAAGGGATACAATAAAAGAAGCTGTTTCACTGTCGGAATGCTCCGTGTGTGAAACAGCTTCTTTCGTATCTTCTCCGGATGTGTCTCATCCGAACAGCTTGCCAAACAAGCCCTGTCTTTTCTTCTTCTCCTGTTTCCGGCGTTCGATGCCCTCTTCCAGCCTTTCATCCAGCGTTTCGGCCACCAGATCCGCAATTTTCAGGCGGTAATGTATGATGCGGTAAATGCTTCCCCAGTCGAGCATTCCCCCCAGATTGCGGTCGTCAATGAACACATCCGCCTTCAGCTTCCGCGAGAAATGCTGATGCGCCTCCTGTTCCTCCGGATAGTTCGTATTGACCGCATAAAATTCCACTCCATGCTGTCGGCAGAAATCCACGGCCTCTTCCAGCAGCTTGTCCTCTCTTACAGTCCACAAAATCAGCCGATGCCCCTCTTTTTGCAGCATTTTCAGTGTGTCAAAGGCAAAAGGCTTTTCCCGTCCGATTTCCGGATAGCGGTGTTCCACAATAGTACCGTCAAAGTCAACAGCTATGATCATATCTAAATTCGTTTAAAAAGTTACGTAAAAAAGGTTAGTTTGCAAATGTAAGAGAAAGAATGAAAAAAAGAAATCGCCGCATCTCCTTTTTCAAGGAAGTGCAGCGATTTCCTATGATTTTAGTGTTTTTTTTATTTTGCCATGCGGATGATAGCGGCGCGGCTCAGACGCGGATTTTCGCGGAACATAGTGTCAACACCACCTTTGTATTCCATTGTCAGCTGATCCTTGTTTACACCATATTTATCTACCAGTGTATTGTATACAGCTTCTGCTCTCAGCTTGCTCAGGCGTTCGTTGAATTCAGCCGAACCAGTCTGCTTGTCAGCATATCCTGTGATGATGAATTTGTTTTCAGGATACTTCTTGATCAGGTTTGCATAAGCTTCCAGATTCACTGCTTCTTTTTCGCTCAGGTAAGCCTTGTTGATGTCGAAGAACGCTACATATTCAGTTGCATCCGGCAGCTTGTTGCTAGCCTTGGTTTCAGTTACAACCGGCTGGTTACGTTTTTCTTCTTCCAGTGCATTTACGCGGTTTCTCAAGCTGGCATTTTCTTCGTTCATGCTCTTAAGCTGATTCTGTACAGCCTGCATTTCAGCAGCCGAGATACCGGTACCCTTAGTCCAGTCTCTGCGGTTGAAGCGGTAAGTTGCACCTACCATGATGGCTGCAGAACCTTCCATATTCTTTCCGCCACGGATACCGTCCATCACGTCGTTGTTGATGTTTCCTTTCAATTCCAAGTTCAAGTCCCAAGCCTTGTTCAAACGGAAACGGTTGATGAATCCGATACCTCCTGACAATTCGTTTTCGTTATTGTCGATACCGCGCAGGTAACCGATGCTCACGTAAGGAATTGCATTGTACAATCTGTCTTCACGGTAGCCGCAGAACAGGTTGGTGAAGTTCAGCATTACGTCACCGTGCAAGTGCAGGATTCCCCATTTGGTGCGATACACGTTGGTGTCTACGCGTTTGTAGGCAAAACCAGCATCTTTAACTGAGTAACCTTTAGCCTGGTAGCCGCCGAATCCCGCTCTCAGTCCGATAACTGGAGTAAACCATTTTCCTACATTGATTTCGAATGTCGGAGTAATCAGTTTGCCGGCTTTTCCTTTTGAAATGTAGTCGCCTACATACATCTGCGCACCGATGTTGGCTCCTACAAACAAGTTGTCGCCAAACAAGTTGGTCTGTACAGTGTATTTTTCAATCTTTTCTACGTTGCTGTTTTGCTGCGTGTTTTGCGCCATTGCACCTACACCTGTCATCAGTGCAATAGCCAGAATGTAAATTCTACTATTCATATTCATGTAATTATTAATTCTGCGTCAAAGATAATACAATATTTCCAAACCGTGATAAGGAATGATAAGATATCTATCAAAATGTGTGAGGTTTAATAAAAAAACTGCCTAAAAGTACAGGTTCACCCCTAAATTCGCATACGGAAGCAGGGAGATTCCCTTCTCCGTCAAGGTTCTGGCCCCCGGGATGATGGCTCCCTTGTAGCCCCTCAGCACTTCTTCCGCAAAGACACCCCATTGGTCATTTATCCGCACGGTTTCTTTCAGCCCGGCCTGTACGCCGAAATAGTCCTTTTGTGCCGTTCCGTGGTGCGTGTATAAAATACCCGCCAGGCCTTCCACCGTAAAGATTCTTTCCGGGTTATACGCTGCGGCCAGGGTGCTCAGGTCCACCAGGTAGTCCGCTCCGAGGGTAAAGGGATATACATGCTTGCTCACACTGTAAGGATAATGCGCCATTTCGATGTATCCTCTAACCGATGAGTATTTGCTCCATCTTCTTCCATACCCCACATAGAATTGTTGTCCCAGGTGCTTCATCATGGCCTTCAGCTGCTGGTCTCCGGTACGCATCGGGTAATTTGCTCCCATGCCGACCGATACAAAGTTATAGGGTTCAAACAGGTATTGGTGACGGGTAATACATTCTTCGCGTCTTCTGTACTGCACCCCCATTTCTATGCTCAGGTTCTGCATGCGGCGTTTGCTGCTCGTTCCGTGCAAGAAATTTTGCGTATAGCTGTTCTTGCTCCAGCGTGCCTGCCCGAATACGCCGATGTGGTCGTTTACGGCATACACCAGCTGTCCTCCGAGTGTCGGTCCGGTGAAAGGTCTGACTTTGCGGGCGTAAGTCGCTCCCCGGTGTGCCACGAATCCGGCTTCCGCACCTCCCATCAGGTTTACTTCCAGTCGGGGGTCAGTCACCCGGTCGTCGAACAGACGGTTCAGGTTGACCATAGCCTCCAGTCGCACGCCTCCGTAGCCTTCTTTTATCTTTTCAGTGCCCTTCTCGGAGAGGGTATTATGCACTCCGGCAAATAAAGTTCCCCTTATCCCGAAAGGCAGGAACCATTTTCCCATGCTGATACCCATTACCGGACCTACGGGTTCCAGTACCCCGTTCATTATCGGTGCCTTTCGTATTCTGGCAGAATAATCTCCCTGAATACCCGCATAAATTTCGTAGAACAGGTTGTCCAGTGCGCCGGAGTTGGCCGAAGGACCGGAAGTCTTGTTCAGTCCGGTAAACCGGTAAGTCAGTCCGGCCATCGCCTGGGCACCGATGTCATATCTCTTCTGTGACTCCAGCCCGTTGATGCCGTCGGTAAAAAGATTCACCCTCGGTTCCAGAAACAGGTCCAGGTGGTTGTGCAGATGGTAGTTCACGTGCAGTCCGCCGTGTATGCCTCCAGCTACGAAACGTTCCTTTGAAACCTTGTTTTTCGTCCCGTAGATGCCGATACCCAGTACCGTTTCCAGGTCCCATCGCAGGTCGTCCTTGTAGCCCCTCAGGTAATCCAGTATCCGGAACATGTGCGCTATTTCCACGCCGCCTCTTCCAATCTGTTCGTTCACCGCCCCTTCTACGGCCAGACGGTAACTGTTGAACGAGGTTACATCCTTTGTGAAGGCGATACCGAATTCTTTGGAGTAGGGGCCTGCCGCTCCGCCTCCCAGTTTCCCGGCACCAGCAAAAATCGACAAGGAAGAATTCCATCCCCTGGCCTTGGGGTCAATCGCTCTTCCGGCAGGGATATACCTTTTCTGTCTCACATAATCCATCGCGTTGAAAAAGCCGGTTTTCACCGAATCGGCTGTGGCATCCTGTGCGAGGATAGTTTCCGTTCCGCCCATCCACAAATAGCCGAGGGCAGCTATATATAAAGTCTTTCTGTTTATTTTCATGATTACTGATTCTTATACATCTCCAACGCCGTTTCCACAATCTCTTTCGTGAATTCACCGTCGTTCTGGGCAGTGACAATCATCTTCTGGTCCCGGTTGAAACATCTCACCAGATACAGAGCCGCTTCCGTCAGTCCTACGTCTCCCTTTCTGGCTTCCGTCACCGCCTTCAGGTACCATTTCACCGGACTCTCGTCCGCCATCTGTTCCAGCACCTTTTCCGCCTGTGCGTTTCCCTGCGGCGTTTCCAGTGCCAGGTTCATCACCGCCTCGTTCTGTACGGACGACTGACAGATGGTGCGGAAGGTCTCTGCGGCTCGCTGCGTCTCTTCAGGCGTATTCCCTCCCTGGAAATAGCCGCCCATGGCCCATGCGTACGCCTTCACCAGGTCAAATTCCTTGTAATCCGCCGGAATCAGCTTGGCCATGACACTGGCATTTTCAAAGTCGCCCGCTTTGATATACATGCACAGCTGGTTCACCACCACCTCAATCGGGTTGATAATCTCCGTTCTTCCCGTATCCATGTTTTTCCTTTCATAGTTCACGGTAAAGATGGTACGGTCTATCAGCGGTTCCAGTATCCGCGTGTCGGTCACATCCTTTTCCAGGTACAGCTTGGCCAGCGTGTTTCCGGCCAGCACCCATGGACGCTTCATGCTTAGCGATTCTTCGTATGCCTTGCGTGCCACCGCCTCCTTTTCCTGACTGTCCTTCAGCAATTGCAGCAGCTTCCAGTATTCATACCGGGTGTACATCCCGTTCAGTCCTTTTCTCCGGTAAGCCGCCATCACCTCCTTGTCGGTCGGTTCCCGGTAGATGTCATAGCGGCACAGGTACTTCACTTGTCTCAGCTGCTCCAGGTAAGGCACAATCACCGTACGGTAGTCCTTGGAGGCCTTGATTCGCTGTCCCTGCCGGTTCATCTGGTCGGGCAGTTCTCTTACAACCTTTCTGATGAAACCGGCCGTTTCCATCAGGCTGTCCTTCTCCAGCAGTTCGGCCACCTCGTTCCATGAAGCCACTTCCGCCTGCGGGTTCTGATACACGCGTTCGGCTACCGCATGGGGGAGTACCCCGATAACCTCCTGCTGAATCCGCTGCATACGTTTCTGGGCCAGCTGCAGGTTTTGCTGGTAATATCCTTCCGGCGATGCCTTGCCGATGACGTGAAACTCTTTCAGCAGGGCGCCGGGCTCGTTCAGAATCAGGTTCAGTTTCTTCCGTATTCCGGCAAGGCTCTCCTGGTTCTTCGGGTCGTCCGTCAGCCGGTCCGAGTTGATTTCAAAGTTGAGCTCCACCTGGTCCTCCGTGTCAAACTTCTCTACCTGTGCCTTCTCCGGATATTTCTGGAAATCCATATCCAGGGCTATCAGGTCATATTGCAGGAATTTCAGGGGGCGCTTGTTCTCGCATGTATTAATCTGATACGTTTTTCTGAACGGAACATTGTTGTAGTCCTCTATACAGAAGTCCGCATAGCAACTGTAATTCACGTTCGGGTCGGGCACCGTCACCGTGTCTTGCCATTCAATCACCATCCGCTCATTCACCAGTGGCCGTGATTGGATATAAGGCTCCAGAGCATCCCTTTTCAGGTCGTACCCCATTCGTCGGGTCTGGGTCAGGTGATATTCCTTGCCGTCGTATACCAGTGGTTTCAAGAAAGCCACCGTGTCGTTGGTCGTACAGTTCAGTACATACGGCTGCACAATCAGGCGCGAATACTTGTTGCCTTCTCCATGTGGGACCAGAAACGTATTATAAGGATAAAAACGGTTACTTATCAGTCGGCTGGCCTTCGGTTCCGGCTGAATCTGCTTCAGTTCTCCCGTTACCACTACCTCCTTCAGATAGATACCGTCATCCACTTCTACGTCTATTTTCATGCGGTTGCTCACCTTTTCCAGAATGGCCTTGTTCAGGCCCGCTTTGAACACCAGTGCCCCGTTGTCCGGCACCAGAATCTCGTAATACCCGTTGGCATCCGTTTCCGCCCTTTCATCTTCGTTCATGAACAGTGCGAAATTGGTATTATCCTTGTCCAGACTGTTCTTCAGGTCCTTTGCGGCCGCCACTGTCTTGCAGCTATATACATAGACCACGCTTCCCGAGAACGGAACCTTCTTTTTCTTGTCCGCAATGTTGTAAACCGTGCCGCTCACCTTGATCATTCGCTGCGCCCATCCGCTTGCGGGGACAGCAGTCAGCAGCATCGTAACCAGTACATATTTCCCGATGCGGCTTATTCTTTTCCTATTCATACGCTTCAGCTTCTTAGAATAAATAGCAGCATGACACCGCTATTTCTGTCGGCACACACTTCACTCCGTTTGCATTATACTCTTCTTTTTTCAGGTATGTACCCTCCGGATATTTCTTCTCCCTGTACCACAGAGCACCCACTCCGGCCGAGAATTCCAGGTTGAACCGTTTGCTCAGCGGCCAGGCATAGCCGTATGTCAGTCCCGGTCCTGCAGCTTCTCCCTGGTGCGCCTTTCCCTTGTGCACCACCGTATACCTTAGTCCGCTTACAGATAAGCCGATGAACGAGCGCGTCATCGGCCTTCCAGAAATCCAATACCTGAACTCCGCCTGTGCCCCTTTTAACTGGGCATCCAGCGGCGTCTTGTTTAGTCCGTAAAACACAGTCCCTTCCAGACTGAATTTGGAAGCTGTCACCAGCTCCATTGAAATGTTCGGCGTCAGGTTCCCCCACAGCAGTGCGTTCGTTTTCACCGCGGCCAGCTGTGCATGAGCCATGCCGCAACCGGCCACCCATGCTCCCAGGCAGATACCCCGCCTTAAAAAATGATTCATAAAACTTTGGTTATAAATAAATTTTCATTAAGTCTTAGTATGCGTTCTTTTCCCCATGTATAGCATTCATCACCGTTTTATAGATGATAAACAAGTCCAGGCCGAAGCTCCAGTGTTCGATATACCATATATCTCCACGGATACGTCCTTCCATATCCTTCAGCTCCTTGGTTTCTCCGCGATAGCCCGTCACCTGGCTCCAGCCCGTGATGCCCGGCTTCACGAAGTGTCTCACCATATACTTGTTAATCAGTTTCGAATATTCCTCCGTGTGTTTCAGCATGTGCGGTCGGGGACCTACCACGCTCATGTCGCCCAGCAGCACATTGATAAACTGCGGCAGTTCGTCGATGCTCGTTTTTCGCATGATGTTTCCCCAGCGTGTCTTGCGCGGGTCATCTTTGGTAGCCTGCAGCGAGTCGGCCTGCGTGTTCACCCTCATACTCCGGAACTTATAGCAGTAGAACTCCTTGTCGTTCAGCCCGTTTCGTTTCTGCTTGAAGAACACTGGTCCCGGCATGGTCAGTTTGGTGATAATGGTCACAATAAGCAGGATAATCGGGAAGAGCGTACACAGAAACAGCAGCGAGAACACGATGTCGAACGCCCGTTTCAGCATCTTGTTGCCCGTCCGGCTCAGCGGGTCCGGTCGCAGGCTCAGGAAAGGCACGTTGCCCACCATGTTAAAGTATACACGGTTCTGCAGGTAGTTGTAAATGTTCGGCACACTGTAGAAATGCACCAGGTGGTTCTCGCAGTAATCAATCAGCGAGCGGATAATGACATGTTCCTTTGAAGGCAGACAGCAGAACAGGTAATGCGTGTTTCCGTTCTTTTCCAGGTATTCTTTCACGTCCTGGGGCTTTCCCAGGTACGGACATTCCTGTGGAAATTTCGGGTTCGGCTCAAAGTCGAAATACCCCTTTACCCTGAATCCGGTCCAGTCCTGAGTCGTCAGTTCATAATATAGCTCGCGGTTGTTTTCTGAACTACCCACCAGCACTACATAGCGCAGGTTACCACCTTTCGAACGGTATCTTTTCAACCCCCATCGCATGAGGATACGGAATACAGACAGCGAAATAAACAGCAGCCCTAAAAAAGTCAGGTAGAAATACGACCAGGCATCCATGAATCGTCCCAGCTCCAACACTACCCCTGATAATATTCCGAAGCAGATTGTACTTCTCAATACCTTACCCAGAATCTGGTAGGCATATACCTTACGCCGGTAAAGTACCACGCCAGCCTGCATGGCCGATACGAAGTAGCAAAGCATTACTGTCAGTATGACCTGCAGGTGCGGTGCCTGCAGAATCTTGTGCCATGGCGTATCTTCCGTAGTGAGAAACAACAGATAGAACAATCCTCCCGTAATAAGCGTTTCACAAGTAACGATAAAAAAGCTTACCCAACTGTTATAGGCGTCATATTTTGTTTTCATGCGCTATGTTTTTATTAGTGTTTCAACCCCCTGATTTGCTAGTTACATTTCTCTAAAGACGTTCCAGATAAACAACGTGTTTCCGATAATGTATCGGCGCCACATTCGTTTCGGTTCTTTCAGCAGTCTGTACAACCACTCCAGACTATGTTCCTGCCACCACAGAGGAGCCCGTTCCATGGTGCCGGCAAAAAAGTCGAACACCGCACCGATGGTGCCGCAATGGCAGTGAATGTCCAGTTCATTCCAATGGCGGTATGCCCACTTCTCCTGTTTGGGAGCCGTCATGCCAATCCACAACAAGTCCGGATTAGCCCGGTTGATGGCTTCGATGATTGCCCGGTTCTCTTCCTCCGAGAATTCCGGCTTGTAGGGTGGGGAGTACGTTTCAATCCGGATGTTCGGGTAGACCGTTTTCGCTTTCTCCCGAATCAGATTCAGCACCTTTTCGCTACTTCCCATGAAGAAGCAGGTACCTCCCTTCTGGTTCAGCCGTTCCATCTCCATGGTAAACAAGTCCCATCCGGCAATACGTTCTGTCGGCTGGCTTTTTGCTTTCAGTTTCCGGCAAGCCATCACGATACTTGCTCCGTCGGGAATCAGTGCATCCCCTTTCATCAGCGCTTCGGCAAAGAACGTATCCTTCAGAGCCGTATTATAGGAGTGCGCATTGATGGTATTGATTAACAGTTTCCCTTCCGGAAGAGCCTCCAGCTCTTTCTTCGATTCAACGATTTTTATATCTTTTAGTTTCAGTATACGTTTGTGTGCGTTTATATGGATAATCCGTTGCCTGTGTACGATAATGTGACAAAACCATTACGATAGTTTTCTGTATCTTGCTGCGAATCCCCAGATTTCCATAAAGCAAATCAGCGGTACGATAAATCCCACTGCCATGGAAATACGGTCGGCTATGAGCCCCATTAACAAGGGAGCCACTGCTCCTCCTACAATCGACATAATCAGATAAGAAGAAGCCTGTTTGGTTTGTGTGCCAGCATGGCGCAAAGATAAGGAAAAAATAGTAGGAAACATAATCGATTCACATAAAAAGCACAGTAACAGGAAATACCATCCTGCTCCGCCCGGCATCAGAATGACTGCCGCCATGCATACACAAGCACCAGCCGCACAAACGGCCAGCACTTTTTCCCCCTTCACGAAGCGCATCAGCCAGCTTCCGCCCATGCGTCCGGCCATGAACAATCCCATGCCGCCGAACGACAGCCATACCGAAGCCTCCTGTGCCGAAACACCCGCATTTTCGGTGGCGTAGTTGATGAAAAAACTGTTGATGCCCGTCTGTGCAGCCACGTAAAGGAAAAGCGACAGCAGTCCCACCGTGAACGAGGTCGTTCTCCATAGCGATTTCCCGCTCGCTTCAGCCTGTCCGCTTTCAGCTTCCCGGCCTATTTCCGGCAGTTTCACCCGCGAAAAGAGGATGGCGATGCACAGCACCACCGTACCCAGCACCGCGTAAGGAGTAGTCACGTCACCTCCTCCGGCAAAGAGGAAGAAACCTCCCGCCAGCGGACCGCAAATCCAGCCCAGCCCGTTGAACGATTGCGCCAGGTTGATGCGCCGCTCACTGCTTTCCGGTTCACCCAGCACCGTGACATACGGGTTCGAAGCCGTTTCCAGGCAGGTCAGTCCACAACCGATGACGAACAGCGCCAGCAGGAAAAACTCAAACGACTGAATCCGTCCTCCCGGGATGAACAGCAACGCCCCGATGCCATACAGCACCAGGCCCGTCAGCACCCCTGTGCGGTAGCCGAAGCGGCGGATAATCCGTCCCGCCGGCAGCGCCATGATAAAATACCCTCCGTATACCACCGCCTGAATCAAGGCCGAGCGCGTGCGGGTAATCTCCAGTGTATCTTGAAAATGTTTGTTCAGCACATCCAGAATACTGTGTGCCACTCCCCACAGAAAAAAGAGGGAAGTAATCAAAATAAAAGGAACCAGGAAACTCTTTCCGTCCCTGGTTCTTACTAATCCAATCTTTTCCATCTCAGCTTCTACTGATTTCCAGTCCCTTGTTCGATAAACTCATCTCCACGAAGCGTGCCCGTTCGTTCGGACGTTCCTCTGTCAGAATCCGGCGGATACGCACCGCCGCATCCGGATCCTTGGCCACCATGTACAGGTAACCGCCGCCCCCGGCCCCCGGCAACTTATATCCCAGGCAGAGGTCGTCAATCCGTTCCGTCAAGGCCTGCACTGTCGCCGGGTTCGTCCCCTCATCCAGCAGCTGGTTCTGCTTCCACGTCTTCCGTATCAGTCGTCCCGTTTCCTCGAAATCATTCCGCAGGATGGCATCGTACATATCCATGGCGTGACCCTTCATCTGCTCCAGCAGGTGCAGGTGACGGTTCGAGTTCAGGAACATGCCCTTCACAATCTCCGCCAGGATGCCCTTGGCCGTACGCGTAATGCCCGTGTAATACAGCAGATGGCACTTGCGGTACTCGTCGCTCGTGAACAGGTAATCCGGCAACCAGCGCACCTTCGGTTCCTGGTGCCATCCCGGTTGCGTCTGTAGCAGCTTCACCCCGTGCAGCACACCCCCGTACTGATCCTGCCAGCCGCCCCCCGTGGTGAGCAACTGTTCCAATACCAGTGTACGGCTGCCGATGCCCTGCTTGTCCCAGTTCAGGCCGCAGAAATCATTCAGTGCCCCTAATACCGTAGCCGCCAGGATAGAGCTGGTACCCAGCCCCGAACCTGCCGGAATGGCCGACAGCAGTGTCACTTCAATGCCCGTGCCGAACGCCTTCAGCTGTGCTTCCAGCGAAGCAAACCGTTCCATGGAGAAATCCGGATGGAATCCTGCCAGTACCAGTGCCGCCTTGGGAATAGAGAAAGGCGAACCCACCTTGTTGAAATGCTGCAGCTCCTCGTAGGTAGACACCACCTCCATGGCACCTAGGTCAATCGAACGCAACGTAATGCGGTATTCCTTCGACGGCTTCACGTACACCTGCAGCGGCGGCTGTCCGTTCAGCTCAATGGCCAGGTTCACCACATTTCCGCCCTCCATCAGGCTGTAGGGTGGGGTATCCGTCCATCCCCCTGCAATATCGATACGCACCGGGCTGCGTCCCCACACAATCTGGTCCGCATACACCGACAACTTCGGCTGCTGGCGGTAATCCATCGTGCTGGTCAGTCCCTGGCGCATGAGTCCGAACGCCCGTGCCTCCAGTTCCTTCGCTTCCGGATTCCCCTCCAGCTCGCGCACCTTCGCACGGAACATCGCGTCGCTGATACGCTTCAGCAGAGAAGTCCCCTCCGGCAGTTCCTCCGGCAGGGCGATGCCCCCTTTGGCAAACGCTTCCGCTGCTTCCTGCAAGTCCACCTGATAGAACACGCTCCGTTCCTGGTTCTTGGCCAGCAGGCTCCAGTTCTCCTTGCGGAACACCTCCCGCTGGGCGAACAGCCGTCGCAGGTTCGCATACGCCGAAATCTCGTCGGCCGATACCTTTCGTGCCTTCTGCCAGATAGCCCGTCCGGCTTCACCCTGTCCGCCATCCGTCATCCATTGCAGCACCGTGCCCAAATCCTCTATCGAGTCTGTCACCGGGAAAATCGCAGCCGACTGCAAGTCCTCACAGCCCCGGATTTCGTCCGCTGTCAGACCTCTTTCCGCCAGCCATTCCGTCACCGGACGGCCCAGATATGCCGTAGAAGCCTCCTTCAGGCTCCCCTTGAATTTATCGTTAAAACCGTACGGACGTGCGGCAAACTCCCGTTCGCCCATCGGCACCACGTCGATGCACACCCCTTCCGGCACGTTCAGCGCCCAGTCGTTGCGCGGTACCCCCGTGATGATGTTCCGGCTATGCAGTGTCCAGTTCTTGCCCACGTGGCTGTTTTCCACCCACACCTCCGCGTTGTCTGCCGTCAGCAGGAACTCCATCTCCGCATTCTGCACGAACACCGCCGGATGCGGTTTCACCTTGTGGTGCATAATCGCCCGCTGGTCCGTCACGCAGTTCTGCACCGCCAGTGTCGACGAAATCATCTCCCGGCTCGTACCGTAGTGGTGGAACTCACCGCCCGGCAGCGGCAGGATAGCCACCTTCAGGCTGTTCAGCTCCTCATCCACGATGCGCGGATGTGCCCCCAGTGCCAGTCCGAACTCCGAGTACATGTCGTAGAACTTCACGCCCCCGTCCTTGTCGGTAGAACGTTTCACCATCAGCTCGATGGCACGGTCACTCAGCATCCAGATGCCGATGTCCATCAGGAACAGGTAATCCTGCATCAGCTGGCCCATTTCCTCCACGCTCGGTTTCTGCAGCATGAAGTCCAGCTTCTCCGGTTCCTTCCGCGACGACACGAACACCCCGTGGTTCTTTGCCAGTTCCGGGTCCACCCACAAGCCGTAGCACACCACGTCCACATCCGGAATCTCCTGCAGCGGCTCCGTGGCACGGATGTACACGTCGCCGCTCGCAATCAGCGTACGAAGCCCTTCCGGCGCCCGTTCCATGATATCCTCATACAGCGGCAGCTGCAGCGACAGCAAGTCCTGTGTGATGCGCTGTCCGCGTGCCCAGCGGAACACCGGAATCGGCGTCAGTACCTTGCCCGACGGCGCATAGCCCGGCAGACGGCGGCTCTGTCCCCCTGCATGTAGCAGGATACGCTTCTCCCGTGCCAGCCAGTCGCCCAGTGCGGCATCCTTATCCTCTTCCTCCCGGCAAGCATTCAGCAGCCAGGCCGTACCACCTCCCGAACCCAGTTTCTTTCCCACCGGATCCGATGTGCAGAACCACTCCTTGTGGTCCGCGTGCATAATATCGTGAAAACATTCCACCAGATTTGGTGGCAATGACAATAACTTTTTCATGAGCATATATTTTTAGACATAAGAACAGAAGAACATATAGAGTTAAAAGTTAATAGTTAAAAAGTAAAAGCGGTAAAAGCATCCCGTTTTCACTTTATTATTAAATCTTTTGTCTTTCTGTTCTTTTGTCAAAAGAGAAAACATCCACTCGTTTTTAACTTTTAACTTTTAATTTTTCACTCTTTCACTCTTTACAGCTTAAATATCCGCGTCATCAGCTTCCATTTCTCCTGCGAGGTCGCTCCCGGAGCAGCTTTCTGGAACTTCGCCATGTGCGCTTCCCATTCCGCCTGACGGGGCAGGGTAGCCAGCCGTGCATAATCCCGTTCCATGTCAAACTCATCCGTGGTATCCATGATCATGAACAGGCGGTTTCCGTCAATGTAAATCTGCATGTCCGTGATACCCACCTCGCGGATACCCGCTTTCACCTCTTCCCACACGTGCGCATGTTCCGCCACGTAAGCCTCAATCAGCTCCTTATCGTCATAAAGCTCCAGTGTCTGGCAATATCTTTTCATAATGAAGAATTTATTTCAAGAAATGTTATTACAGAGAAAATCCTTTAAAGGTTGTAATTCAGGAGCGTTGAGATTCCAATATTGGGCATCGTTGAACAGCCATTGTCCGCTCCCCAATTTGTTTCGTTGTGTGTTACTCAGGGTCTTTTGCGCACTGATGTAAGTAAACAATTTACCCTTTAGATTAGGAGTCAGATAATGATTCCCCAAACAAGTTTCATAGTCAGAATAGCAATGTAGCCATTGTTCATGAGTCTTTTTTTGCATCAGTTTTTCCAGTAAATTTTCAAAAATGCCATCGTCTGCATTGTTTGGGAAAAGAAAGATTCCGTCAGCCTGCATTCCATTGCTTTGCAATTCCTGGTTGATGCGTTGCAGGGTAGCCGAAAATCCATACCCCGTAGCAGGTGTGTCCGCATCAAAAATAATCAGATTTTTTCCACCTTCAATGGTATTCTCCTTGAATTTATTGGCTGCTTTTATCAAGTTGCTATTTCCGCCGACACAGATTATCTTATATTGTGCTTCGGAAAATCCAAGCTCCTTTATGATTGTATTTAAAAATACATACTCAGATGTTTTTTCATACCGTGCTTCAATGAAAATCTGTGTCATCCTATCTTACCTCCATTTCCTGTTTGATAGCATACGACAGTTCTTCTGCGCTATAACGTAGAGCCACAAGTTCGTCGTCAGCTTTTCTTATCAGCTTATAGGATGCTATCTGTGGCATTTGTGCTGATTTGCCAATAGCCTTGACCAGCGATTTAACTAAATCCATACTGTGTGTGGAAGCAAAAATCTGTGTATGATGTTTCTGGCACATATAAAGGATGACTTCCCATAATTGCGGCATGACCGAAAAATGCAAGCCATTATCCAGTTCATCTATGATAAGCACCCCATTTCTGCATGTGTAAATGGAAAGAATAACAGCCAGTACTTTGCGTACTCCGTCTCCCAACACATTGATTGGAAGTCGGGTCGGCAGTCCTACATCTACCATTACCCTTTTACCTACCAGTTGTACGTCAGTGATACGAGGTTCTACAATCTGGAGAGCTTCCACAATTTCCTTTTCTTGTTTGTTCTGAATAATCTCAGTCATTTTCTCCACGATGTCGATTTGTATGTGGTTAGAAGGAATGTATTCCGCGTAAAGAGCCTCCTTGTATCTTTTGTCAGAGGTAATGTTTCCGCTTTTTTCTTCTGTAACCACCAGTTCAGAATGATATTTGCTTTCTTTCTCTGCTTCTGTGGAGAAGTTGATTTTCAGTCCATACCGTTTACCGGCACTTTCCGATGAGTTCTTTTGCAAGTCCTCCAGTGAAATGTTTTGGGAGTGCGATTCTATCATTTGGATAGAAACCTGTCGGCTTTGTTCTCCCAGACTGTTTAATTGTATAATGTGTTCTGGATTTGCTTGATAGAACTCAATTTTTAAATCCGTTTCTTCCAATGAATCCAGTGCTCTGCTCTTGTTTGCTAAAATGGGTAATGTGGGGTTGTCAGGGCCTGACAATATAAATAATGATTCCAGCAAAGAAGACTTGCCACAGTTGTTTTTTCCGAAGAAGAGGTTTATCAATTCTAACTTTTCCAATTTACATTGGCGAATCCCTCTATAGTTTTTTACTGAGAAGTCTGTATAAATCATATTTGTTGCTATTTTCCTATCAATCGACAGGACAAATGTAACAAAAATAAACAGGTTTCATATTAAAATTGTTGCTGAAATTCAAAAAACCACCGTTTTTGGAGGGTTTGTTTCCTTCACGGTGGTTTTTTCATACGTTTCTCGTTTCAGGTCTATTTTTTATCGTCCCTTATACATCGAGTCATAATACTTCTGGTAGTCACCGCTCGTTACGTTGTCCATCCATTCCTGGTTGTCCAGGTACCAGCGTACCGTCTTCTCGATACCCTCTTCAAACTGCAGGCTCGGTTCCCAGCCCAGTTCTTTCTGCAGCTTTGTAGAGTCGATGGCATAACGCATGTCGTGGCCCAGGCGGTCGGTCACGTAGGTAATCAGGTCCATGTCTTCACCCTCCTTGCGGCCCAGCAGACGGTCTACCGTGTTGATTACCACCTTGATGATGTCAATGTTCTTCCACTCATTGAAACCGCCAATGTTATACGTCTCCGCCGTCTTGCCGTTGTGGAAAATCACGTCAATGGCCCGCGCATGGTCCACGACGTATAGCCAGTCGCGCACGTTTTCTCCCTTGCCGTATACCGGCAGCGGCTTGCGGTGACGGATGTTGTTGATGAACAGCGGAATCAGCTTCTCTGGAAACTGATACGGCCCGTAGTTGTTCGAACAGTTCGTCACGATGGTCGGCATGCCGTACGTGTCGTGGAATGCCCGCACAAAGTGGTCGCTGCTCGCCTTGCTGGCAGAGTAGGGGCTGTGCGGATTATACTTCGTATCCTCGTAGAAGAAATCCTTTCCGTACGCCAGGTGATGTTCCGACGACGAAGCCGTGGTAGTGAACGGCGGCTCGATACCTTCCGGATGTGTCATCTCCAGTGCCCCGTACACCTCGTCGGTAGAGATATGATAGAAACGCTTGCCCTCATACTTCTCCGGCAGACTTTCCCAGTACACCTTAGCCGCCTGCAGCAGCGACAGCGTACCCATTACGTTGGTGCGTGCAAAGGTAAACGGATCCTTGATGCTGCGGTCCACATGGCTCTCTGCAGCCAGGTGAATGATACCGTCCACGTGATACAGCTCCATCAGCTCCTGCATCTTCTCGTAGTCGCAGATGTCCGCCTTTATGAACACATAGTTCGGCAGGTTCTCAATGTCCTTCAGGTTCGCCAGGTTACCCGCATACGTCAGCTTGTCCAGGTTGATGATACGGTATTCCGGATACTTGTTTACGAACAGGCGCACCACGTGGCTGCCAATAAATCCGGCACCGCCGGTAATCAGTATGTTACGCTTGAATGTAGTCATAAGATAAAAAATTAATATAATGGTGATATATTTGTTGTTAATAATCCATTAGACTTACAATGTTTCTCATATTCATTTATAGGGAGTACGTTCATGCAGTTGGTAGAATTTTTCGACTTTTTCCTCATTCAATTCTCCATTTTCCCACAAACGGTCAATCTCCTTTTGGGCTTGTTTGGCGAAATAGTCAGAAATAGCCTTTTTCAGTTCTGCCAAAGCTTCAGGACTATCTACAAACGACATCATGTCGAGCACTTGTAATTGAGCCGGATTAAAAACTGTCACATTCATACATTTGGATTTGGTTCTAATGCAAAAGAACAAATTTTTTTCTTTATTTCCTAATGGACATGCTAAAAGGATTAAAATTCAAATGGAGAATCAAAATCCTTCAACAGCGGATGCTTGGTGTCTTTCTCGCTCAGGATAGCGTGTTCCGTCGGAATACGCCAGTCGATGCCCAGCGAATCATCCAGGATGCTGATACCACCGTCCGCTTCCGGATGATAGAAGTTATCACACTTGTATTGGAAGATGGCCGTTTCGCTCAGTACGGCAAAACCGTGCGCAAAGCCCCGCGGCACAAAAAACTGGCGATGATTCTCCTCCGTCAGTTCCACGGCCACATGCTGCCCGTAAGTAGGACTCCCTTTGCGGATGTCCACCGCTACGTCCAGTACCGCACCCTTCACACAGCGCACCAGTTTACTCTGTGTGTACGGCGGACGCTGGAAATGCAGCCCGCGCATCACCCCGTACGATGACATGCTCTCATTGTCCTGCACAAAATTAATCTTTCCCACCTTCTCTTCAAACTCCCGTTGAGAGAACGATTCAAAGAAATACCCTCTGGCATCCTTAAAAATGCGTGGCTCGATAATCACCACACCCTCTATCGCTGTTTTAATTACTTCCATTTTATATAAACAGATAAGTCATTTAACTATTAACTGAAGAAACGCTTTTAATTTTTAACTTTTAATTATTAACTATAAACGTTATTCCAGGTTTGCCTTCCCCGTACGCTCCACCTCGTCAATCACCTTCAGCAGATATTGTCCGTACTGGTTCTTCAGCATCGGCTGGGCTTCCTCTCGCAATTTGTCGGCCGAAATCCAGCCCTTGCGATAGGCAATCCCTTCCAGACACGCCACTTTCAATCCCTGACGCTTTTCAATCACCTCAATGTAGGTAGAAGCCTCTGCCAGCGAGTCGTGCGTACCCGTATCCAGCCAGGCAAATCCCCGTCCCAATGTCTGCACCTTCAGTTCTTCGTCTTCCAGGAATCGCTGGTTCACCGTAGTAATTTCCAGTTCCCCGCGAGCCGACGGCTTGATACTTTTGGCCACCTCTACCACCTTGTTCGGATAGAAGTACAAGCCCACCACCGCATAGTTTGATTTCGGATGCTGCGGTTTCTCCTCAATGGAAAGACAGTTCCCTTCCTTGTCAAATTCCGCCACCCCGTAACGTTCCGGGTCGCTCACCCAGTAACCGAACACCGTAGCCTTCTTATCCTCTTCAGCCGTACGTACCGCTTCCCGCAGCATCGCACTCAGTCCGTTCCCATGGAAAATATTGTCCCCTAACACCAGACAGGCCGCGTCATTCCCGATGAACTTCTCCCCGATAAGAAAAGCCTGTGCCAGTCCGTCGGGCGAGGGCTGTTCCGCATATTCAAAACGTACCCCGAAGTTACTTCCGTCGCCCAGCAGACGCTGGAATCCCGGCAAGTCGTAGGGCGTAGAGATAATCAGAATCTCCCGTATACCCGCCAGCATCAGCACGGAGATGGGATAATAAATCATCGGTTTGTCAAACACCGGGAGCATCTGCTTGCTCACTCCCTTGGTAATGGGGTAGAGACGTGTGCCGCTACCACCGGCTAACACAATACCTTTCATTCTTAATTGTTAATTATTAATTGATTTAGTCTCTTCTGAAAATATCACGTGTATAAACTTTTTCCTTTACGTCATCCAGGCACGCATCGTAGCGGTTGGCAATGATGGCGTTGCTCTGCTTCTTGAAATCCTCCAGGTTGTTCACCACCTTTGAGCCGAAGAACGTAGTGCCGTCTTCCAAAGTCGGTTCATAGATGATGACCGTGGCACCCTTCGCCTTGATACGCTTCATTACTCCCTGGATACTGCTTTGGCGGAAATTGTCGCTGTTCGACTTCATGGTCAGGCGATATACCCCGATGACACATTCCTTCTCCGCTTCCGGACTGTAATCCCCGCGGTTGTAATAATCATAGTATCCCGCTTTTTTCAGCACCTGGTCCGCAATGAAATCCTTACGCGTGCGGTTACTCTCCACAATGGCCTGAATCAGGTTCTCCGGCACATCCTGGTAGTTGGCCAACAGCTGCTTGGTATCCTTCGGCAAACAGTAGCCCCCATAACCAAAAGAAGGATTGTTGTAATGCGAACCGATGCGCGGGTCCAGGCAGATACCCTGAATGATGGCCTGTGTGTTCAGGCCTTTCACCTCTGCATACGTATCCAGCTCATTGAAGTAGCTTACACGCAGAGCCAGGTAAGTATTGGCAAACAGCTTCACCGCTTCTGCCTCTTTCAGTCCCATAAACAGCGTATCGATGTCCGGTTTCAAGGCACCCTCTTGTAACAGCGCTGCAAACTCATGCGCCTTTTCCTCCAGATGCTCCCCGGCAATCGCCTGAATAGCCGCGTTCTCCTCGTCACGTCCATTAATCAGTTTCGGGAATCCCACGATGATACGGCTGGGGTAGAGGTTGTCATACAGCGCTTTGCTTTCGCGTAAGAACTCCGGTGAGAACAGCAGGTTGAATTTCTTTCCTGCAAGGGCAGGAGTGGAGCGGAATTTCTCCGCATACTTCACATACAAGCTGCGGCAGTAGCCCACCGGAATGGTACTCTTGATCACCATTACCGCATCCGGGTTTACCTCCAGCACCAAATCAATCACTTCTTCCACGTGCGACGTATCAAAATAATTCTTCACTGGGTCGTAGTTGGTAGGAGCGGCAATTACCACGAAATCCGCATTCCGGTAAGCTGAAGCCCCGTCCAGTGTAGCGGTCAGGTTCAGTTCCTTCTCTGCTAAATACTTTTCGATGTACTCATCCTGAATCGGGCTGATGCGGTGATTGATTTTCTCCACCTTTTCAGGGATGACGTCTACAGCCGTTACCTGGTGATGCTGGGCCAGCAAAGTGGCTATGGATAAACCCACGTAGCCTGTACCGGCTACTGCAATATTTAATTGTGTCATCTTCTTATTGCTTTTTAATATTTCTTTCACAAAGAAAGAGAATAATTGAAAGAAAAACAAAAAGAATAATTGAGAAAAATTCTTCCTTTTATTTTAGGGTTTGAGTGTTTTATCACAACAGTTTATCAAAATATCTTTTAATCTGTTCTCAAATGTGTTGAGTGTAAATTCTTTTTGATATTTCTTATAACCATTTTCTCCCATTTGTTTGCAGACTTCTTGGTGATTGATAAGATAATTAATTTTATCTGCTATTTGTTGTGGATCATTCTTTTCAATAACAAATCCTGTTTTTCCTTGGTCAATAATATTAGGAATTCCACCTTCATTTGTGCTAATGCAGGGCAATCCTTGTTGCATTGCTTCAAGTAAAACTATAGGAAAGCATTCATTGGGGTAATAAGTAGGAAATACAAATATATCGGTATTTTGAAAAAATTGTATTTTATCTTTTCCATATTTTGCGCCATGTGCAATAATATAGTCTTCTAATTTTTGTTGATGAATTTTTATATTGAATTCCTTTTCTGTTATATCATTCCATTTTCCTACAAAATGACATTTGAAGTCCACTCCTGATTCTTTCAGTAAAGAACATGCTTTTACTAATTCCCATACTCCTTTACTAGCTATCATATTTGATAGAAATAGAATTTGGGCTTTTGTATGATTATGTTTTTTATATATTATCGTATCTTTGACGTCAGGAATTCCGTTTGGACAGAAAAAAACATCTTTTCGGAGAACATATTTTTTAATGTCCTCATATAAAACTTCTGCTAATAAAATAACTTTTAGGTTCTTGAAGAATTGTCTGTATAAGAAATTATCTAAAATTTTATTTTGTCGAGTTGCTACGCCTTTATTGTGATAGTGGATTATTATTTTCTGCTTCATAATCTTGAGTAGCATAATAACCATAAAATCCTTGTAAAAGGCACCACCTTTAGCGTTAGGAGTGACATAACATAATTGTGGGTTAACTTTCCTTACTACTTCCCAAATGCAAATAAGTTGTTTAATGAAGTCAAACAACTTTTTGATTCCCCCTTTACCAATATCATTTAAATCTCGAGCAAGTGTAAGATTAAAATAATGACAATTAAAAGTTTCATTTATGACATGACTATCATGGATATATTTACCAACCATTGATGCGCCATGCACTGGTGGAGGCATATGGAGAATAAATAAAATATTCGGTTTCATGATTAACTTTTATGCGTTAATTTAATTTTCGATGATATTCTCTATATTTTAGAAATTTAGCAAGCATCCACCAAGTTAGTGGAGTATACTTAGCTAGATTCATTAAACGGCCTATCGGATCTTTAGTGAAGTAGTGTCCATATTTAATAGCTTCGTGCCGGCTTAATGATAATCTATCTGAAAGTATTTGGCAATAAGTAAGATTACGGGCAATACGTCCTCTTGCTTTTTGATATGACTCTGATTGTACAGGTAGTCGTTGGATAATTCTTTTTTCCCATTCTGCAATACTAGGAGCATTCTGCCAACGGAGTTTCATCTTGTTTAGCCAACCCTGTGATTGAGTTACATCACTTCCGTCACTAACGAAAAGAATATTAGGGATGAATCCCCATCTTCCATAAGTTGAGATTAAGGCCCAAAATTCCAAATCTTCAGTAACACGAAGATCTTGTCTCATTCCTTGGCTGTTTTTTAAGATTTCTGCTTTAATCGTTACGCTTCCTGTACATACATGCATGTATTCAGCCCAAAAAGAAAAGAAATCATTTAAAATAAAAGGTTCCTTATATCTTGTGTAACAAGCTGGAGATATATGTTCTCCAGAGATTGTAAGATGGCGTTGTGCTACATTGACAGCTATACAATCTTTATGGGTTTCAAGAAACGTTATAGTTTGTTCTATAAATCCATCCATCCAGTAGTCGTCAGCATCAAGATAAGCACAATATTTGCCTTTAGATAATTCTACACCTTTATTGCGAGCGGTAGAGGGGCCAGCATTTTGTTGTTGATACAATATTATATTGGGTTCTTTACGCGCTTTTATAAGTTCAATGCTGTTGTCTGTACTTCCGTCATCTATAAGTATTACCTCAAATTGGTATTGTGTTGATTGATTAAAAATAGAATCAAGGCATCTATTTATAAGTTTAGATGCATTATATACTGGAACGATAATAGATAAATCTGTCTGTAACATAAAAATCTATATATTATTAATAATTGCTTCATATTCTCTTTTTGCACAATTTTCTGTGTTAAAAGGTTTTTCTAAAAGAACTGATTGGTGTCCCATTTCTTTTAAGTCGTGATGATGAAAATAATCTAAAGCTTGAATAATCGACTCTTGATTAAGAGTGTCAAATGTAATTCCATTTTTATCTTTATGTACAAGTTCTGAATGGCAACCATTATATATACTTGTAGCGACAGGAAGCCCACAACTCATAGCTTCTGGTATAACTAAACTCCAATTATCTTCTATTGTAGGTAGAATAAATACATCTGCAATTGCATAATATTTGCAGACTTCCGAATATTCTTTTCTTCCTTCTATAAAAACAGTAGGAGTTGATCCAAATTCTGATTTTAATTTATTTTCTAATGTGCCTCCTCCGACCATGAGTAGTGTATCGTTTGGGTGGATTAATGTATATTGCTCCCAAGCTTTCAATAAAGGTTCAACACCTTTCCTTTCTATTAAGGCTCCACAAAATAGAAATATAAGTCCATCCTTCTTTTTGTATTTAGCCAGCATATCTTTTTTCTCATCAATAGTCAAAGCAGCAATACCTTTGCGTAATCCCTCCCCATCAGCATTCATACCGCCTATAAATATTTTAGTGGGGGAGACGCCTATACTTTCTAAATATTTTCTTGTTTCTGAACCGTTTACAAGATATCCTTTGATAAATTTATTTTGTATTTTGCGGAGCCACGTCTTTAACTTTGAATTATTACGTTCTGTATGTAATGTACGTTCATATCCCATAAAGACTGGAATATGATGAAAGAACGCCCAAAGTTGAATCCATGGAGTCCATTGGAAGAATCCTTCTGTGATAATTACATCGGGATTTATTTCATTTATTTTTTTCCACAGATGTATTGGAAGGGGAATTTGCTTGCCACCTTCTGTAAATTTATTAAATGATTTTGATTTGACATCAAACATTAATTCATTATCGTATGGATGAGCATTCTTCCCTAATTCTTCCTTTATTTTGTTTAAAAGATTTTGATGTCCATACGCATATCGTTTTGTTGAATAGATGACATGAAATTGTCCTTTAAATAATTTATTCAGCTCTACATAGAAAGGTAATCTGTATTCCCAAAAAGAAGGATTGCAATATAATACAATCATAAGCTATTTTAATTTATGAATGGTTGTGAATATTAGTTTGTAGATTCCAAGTTCTTTGAATCATTTGAATTAGTTTCTCAGACTTTCCACTGATTACTTTCCTGACAAACATTTTGTTTGCACGGATAATCGTATTGAAGTCATTCTCGTCATAGCTCCAGATGCAGTCTTCATAATTAAGGTAATGTAAAGGGGTGATATTTTGGAATGTTAAATCATTGACCTTAATAGCATTTTTCTTGAATGGAGAATTCATCACTATGGTAGGGACACATAGCTCATCTGGGGCATAGACTGTTTTAAAATATCTGGTTATCTCCTTATTGTTTAATTGTTGAAAAATATATTCTCCACATGCCCGGGTACAACTAATCCATGATGAACCAAAATAGATATGCCAGTCTTGATTATTTATTTTTAAAAATGGTTTTCGTTTTATACCTATACATTTTAATATTGTCATTGTACCTCCTATGATGATGCGTCTTATCATAGATTTGTGGGGTAGTGGTATGTCTCTAAAGAAATGGTAATAAATTATTTTTCTCAATTGATAATCGTATTTGCAAGTAGAAATATCATAGCCGCAAATAAATTCTTTTTCTATATTGTTTTCAAAGTAATTTTGAATTTGTATAGGGCTCCAGACAGGATAATCGAGTCCTGAGAGAAGAATAAAGCGGTCATATTGTTTGGGATTATCAAGGACTTTTCTTAGTAAACTTTTGAAACATTCTACTTGGGAAAACCCGGCCCATGCTACATAATGTCGTTCCTGTTTGCCTAGAATAGTAATCTGCTTTTTGCTTTTTTGGTAGTCGAGTAGCTTTTGCCAAAAAACATGATCTTTATTTTTTTTATCTATATGAATGAATACATCACCCGATAAAATAAGAGCTTCACATAAGTCTATAAGTCGGTTTATGTCTGTATGAGCTTCTATTAAATATGCAATTTTTATCATAATTATCTGTTACCGGTTAATACTAAATAGAATTTATGATGCTTATTCTTCAAATATATACCAGTTCTGATAAGTATCAAAATGATTAATAATGGAACTACTAAGAAAGTTAATAGTGCTACAATCGAGTTTCCGGGAAAGTAATGAGCTAAAATAATCTTGACAGTTTTGATCGAATAGAAATGAGTACAATAAATAAAGAAAGAAAAAGCAGAGTAATATTTAAAAGATTCAGTCCATTTCTGCGGTATAAAGTCTATTATATTCCAGAAAGCCAGGATGCCAATAATTGTATTAATTTTATGGAGAAATTCATGTGACCACAGATTACAGAATGTTGAAATGGTTAACCACAATAAAAATAGGCTAATAGATAATATACAAGGGAGTTTTTTTTCTAAAATAATGGTTTGATGACTGATAATACCTCCGGTCACGAAAAACAAAAGACCCTCACTTGAGATACAGAAGCAATCTACAGGTATCCAGTAAACAAAAAGCAATGGTATTATGGCCAATAGTACCCAATTCCATTTGGGCATATATATCCATTGAAATAAAGGTACTAATAACATTAGTAGCATCATATCTCTGACATACCATAATGGCCCATAGTATTCACTGTAAAAAAAATTCTGGATAAATTCATAAAAAGAGTCAGGTATGGAAGTCTTGTCGTATAAAAATAGAATTCCCAATCCTACTATATTCCATATTATAAATGGGACAAATAGTGATTGGAATTTCTTTTTTATCATATTGATATAATTCTGTTTTAAATAGTAATTATATTTAAAGAAGAAGAAACCTGAGATAATAAAGAAAATAGGTACCGCAATTTCTGTTAATGAACTTATTATTTTTGTTGTGAAAATCAGTATATTGCTAGCCTCATTTGTATTTTTATAAAATGCATTAATTACAAAAGCGTGTCTATAAACGACAAAAATCGTGGCTATCAATGAGCAAATCTTAAACTTTGTACTAAGCTTTTCTGAAATCATAATATTTTGTTCGTGAATAATATATCATGGCTCCTATCATCATAAAATAAAGAATAGTGATGGAACACGCTTTACTCGCAAGAAAAGCATACGAATATCCATTCATGATGGCACAACTTACTGCAGCAATAAGTCCAGTATATCCTACTCTCATTCTTCTGCGGAATGAGTAAAACCAGGAAGAGATGAAATGAATAAATGCTATAAAACAACCGATATATCCTAGACTTCCGTAGAAACCAATGTAATTATTATGCGCATCGGGAACGCTAAATCCAATCTTGCCCGTATCCGATGCTACTCTTTCTACGCATCCAAATCCCCAACCGAACCATGGCTTTTGTTTGGCTAACTCTAGAATAACCTCCCAAATTCGTTCCCGTCCGGTTGAAGTTTCAATATCAGCTCTTGTTTTACCGGGCATGATGAACATGATGAGTTGTTCAATGAGATTTTGATTAAAGTATAAAACAGCTCCTAATATAATTAGCATAAAAGCAAAAAGAAAATTCCCAGAAAATATCATACCAATTCCTATTCCAAATACGGCAGAGGCATTCGCTCCGCTACTTGTACAAAGGATTATATTAATGATATTTATCCATAATATAGCTTTAAGCATCTTATCCCGTTCTGAATCTTTGACTCTTTTTGCCATCAATTCACCTGCCGTATATGAAATCAGTAAGGCTGACATAGATCCTCCACCGAGAAAATGTATAATAAAACTATGATAATTTACTATGCGTACAATGATGGTTTCAGCTATCATTTGAGTGGTTCCAAATAATAATAAAGCTCGTTCCATGGTACGGAAATCTTTAAACAAAGAGAAAAACCATAAGACTCCTATAAAGATGACTACATTTTGGAATGATAGGAAGAATGCAAATTGGGGCATTACAGAAAATAGAGATGTAATTGTGGCGTATGTGTATAGCCATAACATAGAAGAATAGGGGAGTGCATTTGTTGCATATGCCTTTTTAATAATTCCTTTCTTGTAGTGTGCGATGTAATATAATATAGCTAATGTAGCTACAATTTGCATTGCTTTTGCCAATCCTCTACCATCAGCAGGCATGAATTCTACTCTATATAGCCATAAGCAATAAAATAAGAATAGAAGCTTATATTGGCTCTTACATGTAGTCTTTATTGCCTGGTAGCAGTTGGATAAAAGTGTTAATATGCCTTTCATTTTTCTTCTTGAGGTAGTTTTTTTATGATTTTTGCTGGAACACCGCCTACTACACAATTGTCTTCTACGTCTTTGACGACTACAGCATTGGCTGCGATAATAACATTATTCCCAATTGTGATATTTCCTAATACTTTTGCTCCGCAATAGATTGTGACATTATTTCCAATTGTGGGGCAATCTTGGTCATTTGTATATCCTATGGTAACGCCTTGATTCACCCAGCAGTTTTTGCCAATCTTTTTTGGCGCTATAATTGTGGCATATCCATGTTGTACAATAAGTCCTCCACCGATTTCAGCTGTAGATGATATGTCCAGTAAAGGTAAAGGACGTGCAAATATACTGATAAATTTTGCATAATAATGATGGTTGAAGGCTACACGGGCATAAAATATATTTCTAACCATTGTATAGAAAGTCAATATTTCGCAAAAATTCAGGAACGAGACATTTTCTCTATGAAGAAATTGGTGAATATTTCTTTTCAAGTCTTCTTCTATTATGGCTCTATTTTTTGCATTCTGGTAGAAGAACCAATGCAATAAAAAGCGAAAACTCGTAATTATTACGTATAACCGTTTCATTTCTTGAAAAATTTCTGATGTATGATAAACGACCAGCGGTACAGCAGAATTATCAAAGGATTGTAGCCTAAGTATTTGTGATAATAATAGCAATTGCTTTGCATCGCCATATATAAGCTACGGTAATTTGTGTTTTCTTTAAGAATAGTTCCTCCTTCATAATGAAGAATGGATACTTTAGGGTAAAAGTACATTCTCTTATGAATCCTTTTAAGTTTTTCTGCCAATATAGGTTCTTCTCCATAGAGAAATGTATTAGGATCAAACATGTCGATTTCCATAAAATCAGAGGTTCTCATAATAAAAAAGGAACCTTGTACCCAATAGCAGAAACCTTCTTGAGGAATTAAGGGAGATATGCTTGTCGGTGTACTTTTCTTTTTTTTAAGAAAGGACAGTAGGTTCCATCCAATTTGTCTATATGGAGAAATTGGTTTATAATGTGGTAATTGAATAGACCCATCTCTGCTCAATACCATAGGACCAATAGCGCCTCTTTCTTTATCTCCTTCAAGGCAAGCTATCATTTTGCTGATTATATTTTTAGATTTGATTTCGATATCTGTGTTTGTAAAAAGAAGATAATCACAGTCAAAATTCTTTTGTAGAAATTGAACTCCTAGATTATTCCCTTTTGCAAATCCCAAGTTCTCTTTAGACGAAATAATAAATAAAGAGTCATTGTCAGATGGTGTTTCATTACTTATTACAATTCCATTCGTTTTATCTTTTATGAGTGAAACCTCATCATCTGTACTTCCATTAACGACTATGACACATTTATAAGGAATGTCTATATTGGGCAATTCCCTTTTTATAAAATCAATAGTCATTTGTGGATTCTTATAATCAATGGTTATTATACCTAACATCTTTCTAATAAAATATTTATTGATTGAATATATGTTTTACAATACTTTCATGAGTGTTCTGTTCAGATACTTCCCAGTAAAAGTATCTACTCGGGAGAATATATTTGCAGTAAAGAAAACAAAGATTGCAGTAGATATAAAATTTAATAATATCATGGTGGAATTTACTTCTTGTTTTGAATAAAAAAAACAGCTCCAAGAACAAATAATAGGTGCATGTACTAGATATATTTGGTATCCAATCTTATTAAGGTTTAGTAAAGTTGGGAGACTTAATAAATATTGAAAAAACGGTAAGTTAATGACAAGAAGAATAATAGCAAAAGCTCTTATTATATGGATATAACTTGTATCCATAAAAAGGGATAGACAAAGTATAACTAATGAAAATATACCTAGCACTTTACTGATATGGCTATAGCTGTATTCATCTTTGATATAAAAATATATCAAAACGCCAACTGAAGATGAAAAATAATAAACATTATATTTAAGGATGATGATCGAGATTATTAATAAAAAATAATATCTATACTTTTTATTTATTGTATTTGCACAAACGCAAATAGGAATAATGAGAAATGTGCCAAAGAAAATAAAATGCATCATCCATAGTGGAGTAATAAGAGAGGAGCGTATCGGGCCAAAAATAAGACTACTGGCAAAATTTGCTATTGATATATTTGAAGGCATTAACTCGCAAAGCCATTGATTCTCTAATAAACTGCCGATTTGCTGATTATAACAGAAGCCACATATATAAAAGATATATGCAAAAATTGTTGGTAGTATAATAGGTAAAGCTAGACGGAAATAACGCTTTAATATTATTCTAGAAATGGCTGTTTCTAGATTGGAATTATTTGTTAAAGAATAGCAAATAGAGAATCCTGATAATATGATAAAAATATGTACAGCTGTAGTTCCATCAAGTAATAAGTTAATTCCTGGTATATTTTTTAGAAATGAAAGACATGTGAAGGCTCCAACAAAATGACTAAAAAATACGATTAGCGTGGATATTCCTTTCAATCCGTCTATGTAATTAATGCGATTCATACTACAATATTTTGAAGAATACTCTTAAAAAAGCTCTTTTTTCTCGATAAAATCTTTTAGGGTAAGTGTAATGACACGATTGTCCTTTTGTGTTTCTATGTTGTTCCAAATAACTTTACGTTTTGGCTTTTCATTTAATAAATGATACATTTTGAGGAGGTTATATATACGGTATAGCAATTTATTATGCAACCAAATCTTACATGGAGTAATGAGATATTTTATTTTGTTGTAAAGACTACCTTCTGCTACATTTATATAAAGTTGATAAGATGCAATTTGTTTATTTACATCATTTAGTTCAGAATAAACTTTATTTTTTACAGCTTCAGGAACTTTATTTCCTTTAGATTGCCACTGTTCTATATCTTCCAAGCGAAAAAGAAGCAAGTTCTTATGATAATCCATCTTCTTTTTTTCAGCTTTCTTCATCCCTACAATATCTATAGCTTTTTGCATACTGTAATTTTGAGATGAAATGCGGTAATAAATAGTGGGGGTATTTACTTGTAACATTTCTCCTTTTAACATGGCGCGAAGGTTAAGTATATGATCTTCACTCATCACTCGTTTGTCGAGTGGTTGAAAGTCAAAGAATAAGCTGCGATGCCAAGCACTATCGGCTCCTAAAAGATAATTCTTTTTGAAATTGTATTGAGGATGTTTTGCTTGTTCATCCACGAAATATCTGGCAGTGTTGATTCCGTATATATTATTATGATTGTCTATGACTTTCTTTAACGTTTTTAGACGAGAGGGGAGTGAAATGTCATCTCCTGCAGCCATTACTAGCCATTGTCCCTGACTAAGAATGGCTGCTTGTTGGAAGTTTCCTCCAATTCCTCTATTTTGCTCATTCCGATGGAGGGTTATATGAATGTCTCCTCCTGTTTCTTTATATTTTTCAACTAGATTCTTGAGAATATTGAAAGTGTTATCTGGAGAATTGTCATCACAAATCACGATTTCAAAATTGCGATAGGTTTGATTAATACAAGAGTTAAATGCTTCTTCTACAAATCGTTCTTGTTTATAAGTAATAAGAAGAAATGAAAAAAATGGCTTTTCTATCATGATTTTACAATAATTCGTTTAATCCTGGAATAGAATGTGGCAAAGTTATTCCCCTTTTAGTAAGTAGGCTGAAATTCATGAAATGTTGTTTATATGCTGGAAACCTTTAAGAAGAAACTTTCTATTAATACGCTTTTGTGTTGATAATGCTATAATATGACCTTAATTTATTAGAAAGTTTTCATATCTAAATAGGGTTAAAGAAGAAATTAAATACTTATTAAGAAATCACTTTTCTAGATACGCCTTTGTATTTTTTGTATTTCATGATTTGACCAATTATAAAATTAAAAATACGATATAATATTGAACTATGTCGAAATGCCAGATAATAACGTTTACATAACATTTTAGATATAGTTTCTTGGCCATTATATTCTATGTATTTATTCAACTCAACTCTGTATCGATCTTCATACATTATTTCATGGTGAAATCCTAGGTTGATATGAGCAGCCATTCTATGAGCGTTTAATAGAGAGGTGAGATATGCATCGTTTTTTACAGCTTCTTTTACCGGTTCATGCATTTTTTCAACATATTTATGTGAGGCGAGTGTTTGATGCATAATGGAACTATCGTTCATCCAATAGGCATAAATGATGTCTTTTATAAAAAATATTTTCTGTATTTTGTCAGCAACAATAAAATTTGTACACCAATCTTCTCCTATGCTTAATCCAATAATTGGTTTGAAAACATTTTCAGTAAAAACTTCTTTTTTATATAGTGCTCCCCATAAGAAACCGTCAATGTTGCCGAATATAAGATCTTTACGATATTTTGTATTGCCTTCAAACGAAGTTGCCTTTTTGGGAGGAAACACTATTTCTTTTTGCTTTGATACCATTTTGAAGCCTCCTCGTACCATATCATAACCTTCCTCGATCTTGTGATAAAGTAGAGATAAAGCATCAGTTAGGAGGTAATCATCTGAATCAAGGAACATGATATATTTTCCTGAAGCTTGTTGGAAACCGGCTAACCTGGCGGATGGAAGTCCCCCATTCTTTTTATGAATTACTTTGATGACTTCTGGATATCTGGAAGCATATTCTTCACAGATTTTTCCACTTTTATCAGGGCTGCCATCATCCACAAGTATGAGTTCATAATCTGTAAAATCTTGAGATAATACCGATTCAATGCAGCGAGGAAGATAGGCTTCTACCTTGTATACAGGGACAAGTATTGAAATCTTAATATTCATAGATTTTGAAAGGTTTATTATTAACTAGACTTGCAGTCTTGGCAAAGGCACTTTTGTACATGCCAGGACCTTTTGCCAAATATACGGCTTCAGCTTTGCTTATCATGAAGAAATCAAGAAAAGTTTTCATATTCACATCATCTCCGCTTTCATAGTCAATATGACCAATTTTTCCTGGAATGACATATATGTTAGGGAGGCCTGTTATTCTATTGAGAAAAGTGATGCTATCAGCTGTAACGAGGATTTTGTCATGAGCAGGAGCTTGTTCTGATATTTTCTGTATTGCTAATAAACTTTGTTTAATCAGGTTTTCCTTTTCGTTATCGCATAATGGCTTACCCGTGCAATCCTTGAAGTCCCCTAATAAGGTGGTAAATCTAAATGAAATCGAAATGTATTGACCATTTATTTGAGATAGGTGATAGTTAATTTCTTTTTCTATCCGCTCGCACGGTTTAAATAATTCATTGAATAATTGACTAAAATTCTCATTCAAATTAAACAGATTAGAAAAAACGTGTATTTGTTTATCCTGTATATTTAAATTATTATTACACCAGTCTTGTCCTAGTTCTGACAATCTCGGAAAGATTTCAGGCCTATTACATGTTCTTGGCTCAAGTAAACAGACTTTTACAACAGTTTCTGTTTTATTATAAGATATATTACTTGGAATCCAGTCATAATTTCTCGGGACTAAATAATTTTGTAGTATAAAGGGGGTTGTAAAATTAATTTTGAATTGTCTATTATTATTTTTACACCAACCATAAATTGCAATTATTGCTCTAAGTCTGTCTGCCAAACCTCCTGACCAAATGAAACCATTGCACATAAAGATAATACTATTATCCGGATGTAAAATATTGGTACTATTATAGTGTTGTAATACTATTTCATTTTCGTTGTTAGTTTGTTGCTTAAGAAAAAGGTTCCATGCTCCCATCCGTTTAATTTGTATCTCGTACCATTGCATTTTTAATGGGTGTAGAAAAGTTTGTTTGAAGTTTTTGATGTATTTCTTCATTATTGTATTGCTTAACTGTATCTTAGATTTTATCATTTATCTGTATCTGAGCATATTGATTTTTCGTAAATTCTTCAAATAAATAATTTTCTAAAGGACCACATATTCTTACATATCCTTCTGCTACAACTTTTGCAGGATTTCCTGCTATAATACTATAATCGTTTATTTCAGAAATAGGCTTAGCTATAACGGCATTAGCAGAAATGATACATCCTTGGGGTATTTGAACTCCTTTAGTTATGTATGCTCTAGTACCAATCCATACTTTATCTCCTATGGCAATATTTTGATGGATATTCTTTACTATATTCTTTTTTTTATTATGGATGTAGTGGAAATTTGAATCATAAATAACAGTACCAGCTGCAATATTAATATCATTCCCAAATGTAATCCGTTCTTGGCATCCAATATTAATACTTTTTGCATGAAAATTATTTCCAAAAATAATAACTCCTTCATTATATATCATAATTCTTGATCCACTGGTAATGTTGGCAGAGCCTTTAAATATTAACGTTCCACCATCATTAACATACTCAAAATTTCCACAAGAATGATAGGGATTGTGTCCTATTGTATTGAGACGAATCATTTTATAGTAAATTCTTTCAGATTCAATTATAATCTTTCCATATAAGGAAATGAATCGTGGCCATCCGTAACAAGCTATTGGCATTTTATATGCCTGTTTAAAAGGTAGATAGTAGTAATTAATCATGAAACTGATTAAAGGATTGTACCAATTAACGGACCCTTTCATTAGTATTTTTCGAATTATTTTTTGTATTATTTTCATAATTTTGTTTTAGATGATAATTAAGTCATGTTATAAAGCTTTTTTTGAGTATGGGTATTATGATATGAGATATGTAAAAATCATATAAAATGAAATAAAATATAGTATTTACGATGAAATTTTCCAGCTTCCGTCAAAATTATATGTGTATAATTTCTTATGTCTCAACCTTGATTGGCAGTTTAACTAATGGACAATGGACTTTATTTATTGGCTTTATATTTTGCAATTAAATTAGTAACTCTTTTTTTGAAAGTTAATTTTTCAAACCATGAAGCTGCATATTGGTGAATACATACTGTATTTTCAGTTATAAATACTTCTTTTGTTTCATAGTCTTTAGCACAAAAGAAATCGATAGGATATATTTTAGGTTTCTGTTGATATTTTCTTATGAAATCAGTTAAATACATAGTGTTAGGATAGTCTAATAATCGACCTTTATAATTAATAAATTCTCTTGTGTTGTAAGTTTCAAGAAAATCTTTTACCCATGAAGTTCCTTTTTCGGCTCCTATACAACCAGAACCTATTGTATGATTCCGTTCTTCTCCAACAAATGATTTATCTAATAAAAAAGGGTCAAAGTTTTTTATCATTTCAATATCTGTATCTAAATAGATCCCTCCTTCAGTTAACAGAGCATATAATCGACAAACATCAGAAACAAATGCAAACTTTTTCACTTGATATGCTTCTCTACAGAATTTCCACTGTTGATAGTCAAAATTGCTTTCATTCCATTCTTTAATGTCGTAATCAGGATTTTTTTGTTTCCATAGTGTGATATATTTAATGACTTGTTCTGGCTTTTCACCTTTTCCAAACCAACAATAGTGAATTATTTTAGGTATCATATAATATTTTTTTGATGGTCTTATTATACGAGCGTGATTACTTATTTAATACCTTATGATTTTTCAATCATTTTATCTAAAGCTTTTCCTAATCCTATTTTATTGCATACTAATCTTCCCCAATGTCTCATATACATTGGTAAAAGTTTTATGCGAGCTATAAGTTCATTATTTAAACCTATCTTGTATTCTTTTAACGATTTATAAAAACGTCTTTCATATTCAGTAGGATTATTTTTTCTTACACATAATAAGATGGTAGGATAGTGGGAGTTAGAATATTTTTTGCGATGGTATCCACCAGCTCGCAAATATCCCCATGGAAAAGTTCCTAAATCAGATGGGTCTCTATGTGCTTTTAGTTTCCACTTCTTGCATAATAGAGTTAGTATACTTTGATCTTCTCGATGAGCGATAAAATATTTAGGGTTCTTGATTTCTGATATATAGATTTTAGGATCTAGCACTCTTATATCTGTCATGGTGTTAAACCATTCATTCATATAGGATATACTTTGATTACTTTTCCTTAATAAAATGAAAGTCCCCAAAATCTGATTTCCGGAATGGTCATTACAATTTAATAAATGAAATGTTTCTTCTTTTGTGAAACATTTATTCAATAAAGGTAGCTCATATACCATAATATCCTTCCCACTTTTTTGCATGTCTGGTATCAATTTATGAATATCATCAATAAAGAGTGAACCAGAATCGCAATAAAAGAGATAATCCCCTTCTGTTATTCTTTCCAGTGCTTTTAGAATAACATAGGGTTTCCAGAACCATAAGCCATATCCTCTTTTTACATTAAAATGGGCTGGAAATTTTAATTTCAGTTCTGTTAAGTCCTTTGGAGAATATTCAAATACTTTATCTGCTTTTCCTTTTTCGTAAGCTGATTTTGTGTTGAGTATTTGTTTGTCTCTATATTTTTCGTCTGCAAAATTTACAACGTATAACATATATTTCAATTATATATTAATAAATCCTTTTTCCCATTTAACATTATCCTTAATTGTTTTAGCTGGATTGCCGGCAGCTATGGAGTTATCCATAATATTCTTTGTAACGATGCTTCCCATTCCTATTACAGAATTATTGCCGATGGTAACTCCTTTCAGAATTTTAACTCCTTTCCCTAACCAAACGTGATTTCCTATACTAATCGGTTTAGATGGATTGATGCTATTTCCTTCCATATCAGTGATAAGATGTGTATCAGAATTCCAAATCTCAACCTTTCCACTGAACATGCAGTCATTACCAATTGTTATGGAATTTTCTTGTCCCATACATACCATGTAGCAATCTTCCATTGTAGAGCCTTTCCCTATTATCACTTTACAATGATTTCCACGGAGTGTCAAACTTAATATACCAGAACAGCCATTTAAGCAAACTTGATTATTGTTACCCACTATGTTGATATTGGTATAATACATATTGGCAGAGTTATAAAATCCTATGCTATTATTGTTCCCATGAAGCGAAAATGAGGATTTCGTGACACTGGAATCTTGTATTTTGATTATATTATTAGCCCCTTGTACCTTGTATAAAATATACCTTATAAAAGAGTTTTTAATGTTAAAATATTGGGAATATCTACAAAGAAACGTGTTGATAATATATTTTATGTACTTAAGTTTCATTTCATATAGAGTATAAACGTTTCTGATTTAGATTATTTACTTTCTGCTTAATTTATATTGAACAAAGTTTAATATCTTTAGTTTTTCCCCCTTTGTCAATACAAATAAATATGAGAAGACTATTATTGATATTGTGGAAACAATGCCAACAATGATTAGACGACTCCATCCTTCTTGAAGGTAGTAAACAGGTATCAGGCTAATGATTATTGACAATATACTCATAATAAGAATTCCACCTAGTACTTTCTTAAAATAATATGTGAAAGTGATATTTATGAGTGGTTTGTTAATGATTACTCTTGGAATAAATATGAGTAGATAGAATATGTTAGTTATAGCTACCGTCCAAATAGGATTTTTTGTAACGGAAATAATAAGATAAGAGAATACGAGTATTAGTAATTGTGTAATGCTTACCAATATTTGGAAATTCTTAATTTTGCCGCTTGCACGATTTAAGGTTTCGCTGGAACCTAATAAGACTTCTACCAAAGAATAGATTAACGATAATTGTACAAATACTCCTGCGTATGGTGGTACTTCCTTCAGCCATTGTGACAATAAAAAATGAATTTCTAGTATGCATGGTAGTGCAACAAAGAAGAGTAGTAGATAAGAAAATTTTGCACCTTTACATACTAATACTTTTGTATATTCTATTTCCTGGGCTGCGTATGATTTTGTAATCTGTGGATTTAAGGCTGTAGTGAAATTCTTTGAAAAAGCTCCTACGGTCCCATTGACTTGTGAAGCAACACCTCTTGCCGCATTAATAGCAGTGCCAAAATGCATGTTAAGTAGGATACTTACTCCTTGACTGCTTAACATGGATGCACAAGTGGTTAAAAAGTTCCATCCTGCAAACCCGAACATATTTTTAAATATGTTTTTGTCAATATGTGATGAATATTTACATTCATGGAAATGCTTTCTACAGTATATCCAATACATTAATTGTATTGAAATAGATACCAACAGTACCAATATCCCATAAAATACAAGTTTATCGATAGGGCTTATAGATAACATAAGGGCTATACCAAGTGTTAGTAATACTTTTAGGATTGTGACGAGAGCAAAAGCACCCATTTTTTCATGAGAGATAACTGAGGCACTATATGGGACACTAATCATCTCACAGACAAACGATAAAACGGAAAACTGATATATCCAGTTCGCTGCATTCATGCGGTTGGGGGATATGTTCAATTTATAGTTTACGAACCATAGTCCGACTGTCTCTGCCAATAATACGACAACAAGGGACAGAAGTAATAAAATATTTATAGATGTCGAAAATGTCTGTTGTAGTTTCTTTTTGTTTCCGGTTCCTAATTCAAAGGTAAGAAAACGTGATACAGCTTGTGTCATCGTGGAAGTTACCATATAAAACATGGAAACAAAGCCTCCAATTACATTATAAATACCGTAATTGTCGATTCCTAAATTAGCAAGAATAAGCCGTGTGGAATAGAAACTTATTCCTACGGTGAGGAGCATACGCCCATAGAGTAGTAGCGTGTTTTTAGCTAAGCGTTTATTGTTTTCTGTTTGCGTTAACATCTTTAGTTAAGTTGAATAGTTTTAAATTTTGCATTAAAAAGTGCCTTTTAAGATTTTAAGTAGGTCTTATCTTTTTACCTTTATATCATGATTTTCCTTCGGTTCTTTCATTTTTCCGTCCCAACTGCATTCTCCTTTGTGTCTTCCTCTTTTGTCGCATAGTTCGAATGCTAGGTCGGGGCCTTCCATATCCAGACTAAGATAGGCGGTAGGATGCTCTACAAAGGATAAGGAGGAGTCGAATATGTATCGCAGCTGGCCTGAATTGCTGTTCAGCTTTGATAATTCGTCATTGTATGTCCAGCCATTGACTTCGGCTATTATCTTGCCGTGATGGTAGAGCAAGCCTTGTCGGGCTTTGGGGTCTTGATTGATAAAATCTACTCCCTCGAGAAGTTTTTTTGACACTTCCTTGTTCCACATAGGGCTTTCCAATGGATTGTATTTCCTGCATGCGCTTATATCGGCCAAATACATATAATTGGAGGGCTTTTCTTCGTATATATTGCGTACTTCTGCCGGAGATATGGCTTTTTCATCTTGTTGCAGCCATCCGGACAAGGTGTCTGTGGTGTAGTGTCCGTCGAAAGTAAAGCTGATTACTGGTGAAGATTGCATACAGGCTGTACCCACGGAGGATGATTTTACTTTCATATCTTCCGCTTCGGAAAAGTAGGGAAGGGAATCAGCCACTTGAAGCGAAAACTTGCTGTATAAGGTCCTGAGCAGGGTAACGTATTCGTGGGGTACGCTGCTGCGATTGATGCACGTTCCGGTCGTTACATTGAAGCCTGAAACAGGAGTTCCCCACAGATTATGGCTTGCATTCAGACTTATATTTCCCACTGAAGAAAGATTTTCTATCAGCTTGATGAAGTTCTTTATGAAGGGAATATTCTCCATAATACTTTTCTTGCTTTGGAGGGACAAATCGTTCAAGTAGATATTCATGCAACTGTGTTTCAGGAAATCAAACTGGTGAGTGCCTTTTCCCATTCATCGAAAAATCCGGGAACCAGATTCTTGACAGTCCCGTCTGGATTCAATTGTACGGGACGGCGTGTGTGGGTATATCCGTCGGCATCAAGTCCTATCAATTCCATTTCCACCTGGTTGCAGCCAATAATTTCTTTCCGGCAGGCTATGCGGATACCGTTCATCAGATGATCGCTGTGGGTTTCTATGATAATCTGTATACCGGATGCGGCGGCAAGCGAGAGGAATTCTCCCATCCGGAGCTGGGCACCGGGATGGAGGTGTGACTCTGGATTCTCTACTAATATAAGGGAACCGGCTGGAGCGGTAAGTACGGCTAGTATGACTGGTAGTACATAACTATGGCCGAAAGGCATGTTCAGTGGTGACAGTTGCTGGCCTAATCCGCTATTGTTGAAAATAGAATACTCAAAACGGGCTTCTTTGTCTTTTTCTGTTTCACGGGCAGTAAGGCTGACTTGTCCGCCCATGATGTGGCTGATCCATGCGGACACGTTACGGAGTACTGTATCGTCTTGGGCGTTATGGTGTTTGAGCTGTGGGATACGGATGTGTTTGTTGTTGTTCACTTCTGAAGCCATGAGGAAAGCGGCATTGCTGGCCGAACGGTTTCCCAAACGGCTGTCGAGCCTAGTCTCGCTGGTCATGATATATTTGCTGCGGGGCTGTTCCCTGTCGGCATAGAGATAAACGAAATCGTCTGAAAATAAAGGCCATTCGTTTTTTGCCTTGTCCAGGTCGCCTTCCGTAGTGCAACGGGCTGTAGTCTTTTCCTGTCTGGGGGTGATGCGGAAGGTAATTTCGTCCGTATCATCGTTTTCAAGGCTTAGCACGATGTCGTTGTGGTCGCCCTCGGCATTGATGTACAACAGCGTACCGGCATCGTCCAGATCGGTCAGGCCCCCGTTGATTACGACCGACTGCTTCCAGTCATAATCCTTGTCCTTGCAGCTCTGGCGTAACAGCAGCAATGCCTGTATGATACTGGATTTTCCGGCTCCGTTCGTACCTGCAATCAAGGTCAGCGGCTTGAGTGGCATGTACAGGCGGTTAAAGCATTTGAACCGTTCAAGGGTTATCTGAGTAAGCATAGAAGTATGATTTTAATATCGTATCAATTGTGCGGCAGAAAGATTCCGCATTGGTAATGTTCTCTTTGTCGGCAGAGAGTATTTGTCTGCATCTGTCAGTCAGTTGCGTCTGGCTTGGAATATCATGGCACATACGGCGTAAATGGAAGGTCACAGAATCAGTTATAAGCTGAAGTCTGGTTCCTGAAGAAAAACGGTTGTCATAAGTCCATAAAGTCCTTGCTATCTCCTCTGAATGGTTTTCGAGCATTTCCATAAAGTCGGATGCCTCAAAAAAGGAGTTTATCGCATGGTCAATATGGTGGATATCGCCGTTGTCCAGGTAGGATTTGTAGTGGATGCCTAGAAGAAGATGGCATATCCTGTTTTCCATGGCATCCGAACTTCCTGTGTAACCTCGCAGCTGGCTGTTTATCTTTCTGGCCAGACGTACTATCCCAGCGTATTTTTCAGGGTAGATTCTGCTGCGGCACCAGCTGGCGGCTGTGGCATCATTCCGTGACTTGAAACACATGTAGATGCCGAAGCGTTCCTGCCCTGAAAGGCCGGGATTGATGGCATATATTTCTACCTTGGTGTTTAATATCTTGCTTTTCTCGAACAGAGACAATGAACTGAATGTTTTTCCTTCGTACATGCCTGTCCTGAAATAGGTAGAAGTAAGTGGCAGCTTGTTATTGCAGAAGGAGTATATAGCTTTGATGCGTTCGGTGCCTTCTATCACAATCCAGCCTTGCCGGGTATCGTCGATGAAGAAGGGCATTTGTGGTATGTTCAGCAAGATGGCTTCTATCAGTCGGGACTGCTGTGCCCTTGAGGTACGACTATACTGGGAAAGGGCATTGTGTATACCTTTTTTTTGTATGTGGTATAACAATTCCTCTATGGTCATGATTTGTGAACGGAAGTCACTGTATTGTATGTTCAGTTGTTCACGCATTTATTTTTCCTTTCCATAGCCATATCCGTAGCCATAACCGTATTTCTTACCGTAGCCGTAATGTCCGTACTTGCCATACTTGCCGTAGCCATAGTAAGAACCGATTTCGCGTTTGTTCATGTCAATGCCATTGATCAGCACACAAGGGTGGGGCAGCTTGCCGTTTTGCTTTAGCTCGTTGATGAGCTTGAACTCGCTTTTGGAGGTATAGCCGGAGCGGCAGACGTACACGCTCAGGTCTGCCACGCGAGCAATAAGTAGGGTGTCGGTCACCATACCGATAGGGGCAGTATCTAAAATGATGTAGTCAAAGTGTTGCTTCATTCGCTCAATGGCTTCTTCCAGAGCCTGACGGGCTACCAGTTCGGTAGGGTTAGGTGGAATGTGTCCGCCCGGCAGGATGTAGAGGTTGGGCGATATTTCTGATACCTGGCAAAGGCTGCGCAAGTCGGTATGTTCGGGATCTGCCAGGAACTGCGAGATACCGTCTCCATGGCGGGAGATATGGAACACTTTGTTCAGTCCGGGCTTACGGATGTCCAACCCCACAATAATGACTTTTTTGCCCATAAAGGCCAAACTGCAGGCCAAGTTACCGGCCGTAAAGCTCTTTCCTTCGCCGGAAGTGGTAGAGGTGAAGAGTATCACCTTTTGTCCTTCCTGGAGCATGTATTGGATATTGGTTCGCACGGAACGGAATACTTCTTCCATCAGTTCGTTGCGGTTCTCGCGTACTACGATGGCCCCTTCGGCGGTTTCCGGAGTAAGCGGAATATCGCCTACGATGGGAAGGTTGGTAAGGCGTTCCACGTCGCTACGGGTTTGTATTTTGAATTGAAGTAAACCTAAAAGGAATATTATTCCTATAGGAAGTCCTAAGCCTAATATAAGGGCAATCATATATGTCTGCGAAGGGGTGGGGAAGAACTGGCCGCCAGCCAAAGGTTCGTCAATCACGCGGGCGTTGTTGGCAGTGGAAGCCAGGGTAATGTTGTTTTCCTCACGTTTCTGTAGCAGCATCAGGTAGAGGTTGGCCTGAATTTCCTGCTGACGTGAGATACTGAGGTATTCTTTTTCCTGTACGGGGGCATCGCTTACCTTTCCGGCATATTTGCGGGTCTGTGCCTGCAGGGCCTGACGGTTGATAAGCAAACCTTTTTCGGCAGTCTGGATGGCAGCCATTACACTATTTCGCATAACGTCGATGCTGGCGTTCAGACTCTGTACGGCAGGGTTATCCTCGTGCGAGGTGCGCAGCAGGCGCTTGCGCTCAATCAGCATCTGGTTATAGTTCTGTACCACCGTATTCAAGTCGCTGTTGTTCAGCCCGATGTTGGCAGGGATTACTTCGTACTGGTTAGCTTCATTCAGGATGTGGCTCTTCAGGTGATTAACCAGGCTGATTTGAACTTCGTTTTCGGCGTAGGCACGTTCGTAACTTGCCTGTTCGCCAGCTGCCTGGCTGGCATCGGTCGTGATGTCTACCACGCCGGCCCGCTGCTTGAAGCTGGCCAGCTGGCTTTCAGTAGTGCCTAATTCCTTGTTGATGATGCGGATACGTTCGTCGATGAACTCGGCGGTCTTGGCGGCTACCTCATTCTTGTCGTTGTTACCTTCTTCATTGTAGACTTCTACCAGTTTGTTCAGGAAGTCTACCCCCCGGGGTACCTGGCTGCCGGTGATGGTAAGGTATGCCATCGTCGTACCTCTGCCGTTTGGCGCTACGGTGAGCCGGCTGCGGAAGGAAGCGGCGGCGCTTGTAGGCGATATGACGGTAGCCTGAATCACTTCGGGCACAGGCTGGATAGTTTGCTGGGTGGAGTCGGCTGCCGAGAAAGTGAATACACCGGCAGGAGTAGAGAATACAGCCGGCAGGCCTTCTACGGTCTTTTTCCATTCCTGTCCGTTGTGCTCTACCAGGACTTCGTGGAGTTGCTGGTTGCGGAAAGACATCTTGACCTGCGCATAGCCCATACGTTCGGCTTCCTCGGGGGTAACCCATACCTTGACGGGCGACTGTTTATAAAGCTCGGTGTCGCGGAACTGACCGGGCACGGAATAGTTGATATAGAGGTCGAGGGCGGTCACTACTTTTTTTATTAAGGTGCGTGAACGCAGGATTTCCAGCTCGTTGTCAAAACTCTGGGTAGAGGTGGATACAAAGCCCAAATCTTCCAGATTGGCTCCGTTGGCTCCTCCCTTACTTTCGTTCTTGATCAGGACGGAGGAACTGACGGTGTAGAGAGGGGTCAGGGTCTTGAGGTAGAAAAAGGCACCAATCAAGGCTACTGCCACGCACCCCACAATCCAGGGCCAGTACATCAGGAGTTTGACTAAAAAGGCTTTATAGTCGAAGCCGGAAGTCTCGTTGTCTTCTTCCAGCAGGTAGTTCTTGGTTTCTTCTGCCATAGGTTTGTGTGGTTTTTATTTGGTTAATGCCAATACAAAAGTAGTGATGGAGGTGACTACACTCAGCAGGGTAAGCCACATGGAAGCGTTGCCGCTGAAGGTGTTGGAGTTCACCTTGGCTTTGGTGGGCTTTACGTACAGCACGTCGTTCTGCTGCAGGTAGAAGTAGGGTGACTGGGCTACGTTGGCCTGGGTCAAGTCGAGGTGGTAAATGCGGCGGACGCCCGTGGAGTCTTCGCGGAGCAGCTGTACGTCGTCGCGTACCGAGAAGAGGGTCATATCGCCTGCCTGTGCCAGTGCTTCGAATACGGTCACTTTTTCGGCATCGGTGGTATAGGTGCCCGGGGCATTGACCTCACCCAATACGCTGAATTTGTAGTTGGAGGTACGCACCGTCACATTAGGTGTTTCCTTCAGGTAGGGTTGGAGCTTTTCGCGAATCAGGGCTTCACACTCGCGGTTGGTCAGACCCATCACCTTGACCATGCCCAATACGGGGAAGTCGATATTGCCCTGGTTGTCTACTAGATAAGAAAGCAAGTTGGCATCTTGCATACCGGTTGTGCTGGCACTTCCGCCGTCCTTGCTTTGTCCAATCTTACGATAAAAAGGAGCCGAAGCCTCGGGGTCGGTAGTGCTTACTACGATAGTAAGCTCGTCTTTGGGCATAATGCGGAAGTCATAGAGCTGTCCTTCAAGGGATTCATTGAGCACTTGTTCGTTCTGAAGGTAGAGCGATTTCTGGTAAGACGTACACCCGCTCACCAGCAGGGTGGACAACGTCAGCATACAGACTACTTTGCGTATCTTCATCTTTTCTTATGGTTTTGTTATGATTTTTCTAAAGGAATTTCCCTGCGCATAGGGCGTGCTTCGCCGTTACCACTCCCAGCTATAGATTGGGAGCGGTAAAAATTACGGCTGATAATCAGCCGCAAAATTAAGCCTTATTTTTGGTTTATTCAACTTATAGAGGTTTTTTTGTCGGTGAAAAGGGTGGAAATCAATGAAAAAGTGGGCATATCGGCGGATTTTGTAACAATTCTGGAACAATGTATGGGGTACAGGGGCGGGGCGTGAGAAAAACGCAAGTGCGTTTTACCTGAAACGCAAGTGCGTTTGTGATAAAACGCAAGTACGTTTTACTTCAAACGCAAGGGCGTTCGATTCAAAACGCAAGGGCGTTTTCGGGGAGTTCGGGAAAGGGAAATATGACGGGTTGTCGGGGTTGGCAGGCATTTTTATAAAATGTATATACGCGGGGTGTGGAACAAGTGTGTCATACTTGTTCCACACCTGTATATAGGAAGTTTGCAAAACCGGTGCCAACCCCGACAACCCGTCAAGCGGTGGTCCGGGGAAGGCCGGTTCTTCACTACCGTTTTGTATCTTTTGTGCGAGGGGGTTGGATGCCTTGGATTGATTTAATTCGCTCTAAATCAGTGGTGAATGAACGGAAAAAGTCGCGGAGCAGCTCGTCCTGCTTCTGCGGATCGGCGGCAAGCAGGCGGTGGTACACGGCAAGGATGCGGCCGAGGAATGTCAGATCCGTCAGGAGCCCTTTTTAACTTTTTGAAACGTGTGTGCGCTCATCGGCGCCAGTCGGCACAACTCTTGTACGGTGAGGGTACGGCCGTGCGACAGCACCTGGTGGCGCCACGCTTCCAACATCTGTCCCAATTCAATCAATTTCGCTTGTTTCATACGCGTTTTTGTTTAAAAAATAAAATTATAGTAAATTATTGGTTAAAATATTGCACACATGCGTGCAATATGGGTTTGTACTTTCTGTAAACTTGTGTTACATTCGTTTCGCTGTTTTGAAAAGAAAACACAAAAATTAAAACTAAAAGGATTGCAAATTTAATAAATCATTAAATAAAGCACGAGAAAATGAACAAAATGATGCTAAGTATTTTTAAGGGTTATGCCGACACGATGCCCGTGGCGGTGAGTCTTGATGAAGTGGTCCGTCTGATTCGGGAGGACAAGGTGTTGGCCGACCACACCGAAAAATACCGTTACTATCGCTCGCAGGGGCAGAAGACGGCCGCCAACCGGGAAAAGGCGGCCTGTCCCTGCTTTGCCGTAGCGGTGCGTTTCGACGGGGGCAAGCGAAGAACCGATATCAGTGGCTGGACAGGTCTCTCGATGGTGGACTTTGACCATCTGCCCGAAGGACAGGCGGAGGAGGTTTTCGAAAAAGTGTGTACCGACCCGCATACCGTGCTGGCTTATACCACCATCAGCGGGCAGGGGGTGAGGGTGGTGTGCCGCTACTGCCTGGACGGGGAGGTGCCTGACAATGACCGTCTGACGCTGTACGCCCAGGTGTTCAACAGGGTGAACGGGTATTACCAGAAGCTGACGAAGTGTGCTTTCGACCCTGCCTGCAAGAATGCCACGCGACTGAGCGGACTGGCGCATGACGCGCAGGTGCATTACCGCGACGGGGCGGAACCTTTCCGCTTCGACCTTTCGCGCATGAAGAAGGCGGATGAGCCGCGCAGGGGACGGGTGGAGCGTGTGGTGGCTCGTATCCGCAGGGAGCTGGACGAGCAGGGCGTGGTGTATGCCCCGCATCATCACAATGAGTACATCATGCGCATGGGGTATCTGATGAACGAGTTCGGGCTGCCGCTGGAGCAGGCCATCGGCTGGGCGGACGGACGCTTTCTGGAATACGACGGTGACGTGGCGGCCATTTTCCGCTCGTGCTATGCCGATACGGAGGCGCACGGACGGCGGGAGGCGGAACTGTTTCGTGCGAAGAGGGAGAAGAAGGGGGAAGGACGTTCCCAGCTGGCCACGCCCCAGGAGATTGAGCAGTTTCTCGCCACGCAGGCGGAGTTCCGGAAGAACGTGATTACCGGGAAGGAGGAGATGCGGCATCCCGAGGCCGAGGAGTTTGTGGAGCTGACCGACCGTCTGGTGAACTCGCTGTGGAGCCGCATGACCAAGGAGGGGCACACGGTGCGCCTGTGCGACGTGCGCTCGGTACTGGAGTCGGAGTTCGTGCCGGAGTTCAACCCCTTTACGGAGTATTTCCGCTCGCTGCCTCCGTGGGACGGGGTGACCGACCACATCGGGCGGCTGGCGGCCACGGTGCACGTGGAGGGTGACGCGAAACTGTTTGATGATTGTTTCCGCAAGTGGCTGGTGGCTGTGGTGGTGTCGCTGATGGTGAAGGAGGTGACGAACCACCAGATTCTGGTGCTGGTGGGGCGGCAGGGCTGCTACAAGACGACCTGGCTGGCACGGCTGCTGCCGCCTGAACTGCAGCGGTATTTCTGCGTGCGCTCCAACAGCGGACGGCTGACGAAGGACGATAACCTGGCGCTGTCGGAATTTGCGCTGATTTGCCTGGAGGAGATTGACGAGCTGCGCCTGGGCGACATCAACCAGCTCAAGGCGATGGTGACCCTGCCGGCGGTGAACGAGCGGAGGGCATACGGACATTACAAGGAGAACCGTCCGCACATCGCGAGTTTCTGTGGCACGACCAACCAGCCGGAGTTTCTGAATGACCCCACGGGAAGCCGGCGCTGGCTGCCCTTCACGGTGGTGCACATTGACGACCCCTACACGCATCCCGTGGACTATGCGGGGGTGTACGGACAGGCTCTGATGCTGTGGAAGAAGGGGTTCCGCTACTGGTTCGACGAGGAGGAAATCGCGCAGGTGAACGCGCGCAACGAGCGGTTTGAGACGGCCAGCCTGGAAACGGACTTGCTGCTGGCTTTTTTTCGCGTGCCGATGCCCGGCGAGGAATGTATGTTCCTGACGGTGGGCGAGATTTTGCAGCACATCAACGGGGGCATGAAGAATCCCCTTAGTGCCGTCAAGGTGGGGCTTGCCTTGCGGAAGGCGGGATTCGAGCAGGTTCGTGTGGCGGGAAAGAGGGGGTATCGGGTGGTGATGTACACCATCGAAGAGGTGAACCGCAACCGTCGTGCCATGGGACGATTTACCGAGGCGCCGGCTGAAGAGTAGTCTTCATCGCCCGGTCGCCGGATGGTGATAACGCTTTGATTTTCATGTGGATTTTTATGTTCCGAAGAAGGAAATATACCGGAAAAAACGGGTGGAAAAACTTGTGTATCCGGCCGGAATTGTGTAAATTTATAGGTAACTAAAATAAAACGGAACAATGAACTACATGCAATTGAAAACGGGACCGGGAGCTGTTGCCGGGGAGGAACGGGAGGGTTTCTGCCTGAAAGCTTACCGGAAAAGTGAGTTGGCGGGCTTGTATTTTCCGCAGGCTGGTAAAAAAGGTGCCCTGCAGGGGCTGGGGCGATGGATCAAGCAGTGTGCGGAACTGGAAAGGGAGCTCGAGCGGTCGGGCTACCAGAAAAACCGCAAGTTTTTCCTGAAATCGGAGGTGGAACTGATTGTGAGGTTCCTGGGAGAGCCGTAAGCGGCGGCGTTTCCTTTTTCTAATGTCTTCAAAAGTCTTCAAATTTCCTCGAATGTCTTCGTATGTCTTCGTATGTCCTCAAATGTCTACATGGGCGGAAACGGGGAGTGTAACTTTGCCTTTGTAAATGAAGAGTGAATAATGAAGAATGAAGAATGGGCAATTGACAATGGATAATGAAGAATGAAGAGTGAATAATGAAGAATGTGCGCGCGTTTCCTGGATTCATCATTCATCATTCTTAATTCATCATTCAAGATTCATGATTCAAGATTCATCATTCTTAATTCATCATTCTTCATTTAATTGGTTTTTAACTTTTAACTTTTAATTTTTAACTAACAAGTGGATTTATGAAGAAAACAGTGACTTATTCGGTTGTTGGGCGTGTGAACCCGGCCGATCGTGAAAGCGGTGAAGTGAAGTATTATGCACAGTCGCAGGCTCGCGGCGAGATGGGTATCCGTGAAATAGCGGAACGTATTCACCAGATGTGTACCGTGACCCGTGCCGACGTGATGGCGGTATTGACGGGACTGGAAGATATCGTGTCGGAAGGCTTGCAGGGTGGCGAAATCGTACGCCTGGGTGAACTAGGTTCGCTGCAGCTGAGCCTGAGCGGGGAAGGAGCCGCTACGGAAGATACGTATACCGACAGCATGATTGAAAAGGTGCGCGTGCTGTTCCGCCCGGGTACGGTGATGCAGGAGGCTATCAACAACCTGGCTTTCGAACGGGTGCCGGTGAAGTATAAGAAAGAGGAAGAGGACGACGGTGCTGGGGTGTAATCGGAACTAAGGCGTGAGAAGATGACGAAAGTAAAATGGATTGTGGTCAGGGTGCTGAAGTGTATTCTCTGTCTCCTGACCGGAAGAAAACCGGATTGTGATGAGAAAAATTGACATGATTGTGATTCACTGTACGGCAACGAGAGCGGACCGCCCGCTCTCGCCTGCCGAACTGACGAAGATGCACCGGAAACGGGGGTTCAAGTGTTGCGGATATCACTATTTTGTCCGCACGGATGGTGAAATTTGTACAATGCGACCGGTGGAGCGGGCCGGAGCGCATGCCAAGGGTTATAACGAGCACAGCATCGGCATTGCGTACGAAGGGGGACTGGATGCGCAGGGACGGCCGGCGGATACGCGTACGGAACTGCAGAAACGTTCGCTCCGGATTCTGGTGAGGGTGCTGAAATCGGATTTCCCGGCCATCACGCAGGTGGTGGGGCATCGCGACCTGAGCCCGGATCTGGACGGTGACGGAACGGTGGAACCGGAGGAATGGACCAAGGCCTGCCCCTGTTTTGACGTGAAAAAGGAACTGTAGCGGAACAAAAGTTTTCTAAATCGTAAAAAGAAGGTGTCCGGCGCCTGAAAAGTTTTCAGGATTCGAAATAAAATCCTACCTTTGCACTATTCAAAATCCAAACGGACAATGGCGAATCTGTATATTATCATTTCTGCATTTGTATCGGCAGTGATACTGGGGAGAATCATTATCCCGAATATTCTGATTATTTCATTGCGCAAACGCTTGTTTGACGTGCCTGATGAACGGAAAGTACACAAACGTCCGATACCTCGCCTCGGGGGAGTGACCTTTTTCCCGGTAATTCTTTTTTCCTTGTGTGTGTTTACGGCCGTGCGGCTGATGACGGGCCACGGACCTGCGGAGACATCGACAACGGACCTGGTGTGCGAGTTTCTTTTCCTGACGGGAGGGCTGACCCTGCTGTATATCGTGGGCATTGCCGACGACTTGATTGGGGTGCGCTACCGGAAGAAGTTCCTGGTGCAGATTATCTCGGCGGCGATGTTTCCGCTGTCGGGCTTGTATATCAACAATTTCTATGGTCTCTTTGGCATTTACCTGATTCCTGCAGAGGTAGGTATTCCGCTGACCATGCTGCTGGTGGTGTTCATCACCAATGCCATCAACCTGATTGACGGTATCGACGGACTGGCGTCGGGGCTGAGTATGGTGGCGCTGCTGGTGTTCGGGGTGCTGTTCGTGCATTTCCGCATGTGGAGCTATGCCATGCTGGCTTTCGTGACGGTGGGGGTGATTATCCCGTTCTTTTCGTACAACGTGTTCGGCAGTGCGGATTTGGGAAGGAAGATTTTCATGGGGGATACCGGCAGCTTGACGCTGGGGTATATTCTGAGCTTCTTTGTCATCAAGTACTGTATGTATGAGCCGGATATGCTGCTCACGATGAAGACGAGTCCGGTGCTGGTGTCGTTCAGCGTGCTGATGGTGCCGTGTCTGGATGTGATTCGCGTGGTGCTGCGGCGTGCGCGTAACAAGCGGTCGCTGTTCATGCCCGACAAGACGCACATCCACCACAAGTTCCTGGCCATGGGTTTCTCACCGCGGAGGGCGCTGGTAACGATTCAGCTGATGTCGGCCTGCTTCTGTGCGTTTACCATCGTGGCGATTCTTTATATGAACAACACGCTGGTGTTCGTGATTGACGTGGTGGTATGGACCCTGCTGAACCTCTGGTTTGACCATGTGATTAACCGGAAGGCGAAGAATGGAGAATAATGAAGAATGAATAATGAATAATGAAGAACGGGAGGGGTGACTCTTCCGTTTTTTTTATTATGACATAAGAACAAAAAGACATAATTTCAATAATGATGAAGAATGAAAAGTGAAAAGTGAAAACGCAATACGCTCACCTCTTTTACTTTTTAACTTTTACCTTTTAACTATATACCTTATACCTTTTTCTGTCTAAAGAAGCTCGATATCTGTATAACTCGTTTGAGAAAATGTGCTGTAATGAATGTTATTCGTTTGAAAAAATGTGTCGAATGTTGGTTTATTCGCTGGAAAAAGTGTAATTTCGTCGTTGGGAAATAAGATTACACCATGCTTAAAAGGAAGATAGAAACATATTTAGCCGACTGGAAACGGTCTGAGGACAGAAAGCCTCTTGTAATAAAAGGTATCCGCCAGTGTGGAAAGACATACATTGTTCAGAAATTCGCAAGGGAGAATTATGAAAGTGTGGTCTATATGAATTTCATTCTTGAGCCTGACAACAAGTCTGCCTTTACCGGCAATATAGATGTGGATACCATCATTCTCAACCTCTCTGCTTTGATTCAGGGCAGTCGTTTCATTGAAGGGAAGACTTGTATTATTCTTGACGAGATTCAAGAGTGTAGGGAAGCAAGGACTGCCTTGAAGTCATTTCATATAGACGGGCGTTTCGATGTCATTGCCACAGGTTCGCTTTTGGGGGTAAAAGGTTATGGTCAAAGTAAGAAAAAGAAGGAGGATGTAGGGCAAGATTCTGTTCCGGTCGGATACGAAACCGTGATTGACATGTATCCATTGGATTTTGAAGAGTTTCTATGGGCAAACGGAATCGGTCAGACAGTTATTGATTCTGTAAAATCATGCTTTGAGAACGAAAAGGCTGTTCCTGACGGGATTCATAAGGTCATGATGGAGATGCTGTACAGATATGTGATTGTCGGAGGGCTGCCGGAAGTGGTGAATTGCTTCCTTAAAACCAGGAATATCGAACTTATCTATAAGTTGCAGCGAAATCTTATTGCCGGATACGAAGAAGATATGGTTAAATATGCAGAGGATGCGGACAAGCCCAATATCCGGGAATGTTTTGACTCTATTCCGAAGCAACTGGCTAAAGAGAACAAGAAATTCCAGTATTCAGTTGTGAAAAAGGGAGGAAGGTCTGCTCAATACATCGGCAGTATTCAGTGGCTGGAAGATGCAGGGATTATCCGTAGATGCTATAACACACAGACTACGGAATTGCCGTTAGAGGGGAATGCTATTAAAGACTGTTTCAAAGTGTACACAACTGATATAGGTATTCTTGTGGCAATGCTCGACTATGGTACTCAGGCGGATATTTTAAAGGGAAATCTTCTTGGATACAAGGGAGCTATTTTCGAGAACCTCATGGCGGATTTTCTGTGTAAGTCCGGTCAGAAACTGTACTATTTCCATAAGGACAGCGGGCTTGAACTGGACTTCCTGGTAAGGTTCAAAGGCGAATGTGTTCTCCTTGAAATTAAGGCAAAGTCTGGTAAAGCAAAAAGCATGACAACGGTTCTTAAAAATAAGGACGTGTATCATGTTAAGAATGCAATCAAGTTAGGGCAATATAACGTAGGCCGTGATGGAGATATTCTTACTATTCCACTATACATGGGATTTCTTGTAAACGACAAACTTGCAGACGTTATCATTCCTGATGTTGATGTGAGTGCGTTGAATAATGAAGAATGAAGAGTGAAGAATTAATATAGTGAAGGACGGGAGGGGTGACTCTTCCGTTCTTTTTTTTGTTATGACATAAGAACAAAAAGACATAATTTCAATAATGGTGAAGAATGAAAAGTGAAAATGCAATACGCTCGCCGCTTTTACTTTTTAACTTTTCACTTTTAACTCAATACCTTCTTCTGTTCTTTTGTCTAAAGAAACAACATGTTTCTGTGAGGCGTATCGTTTGAAAAACTTATGCGATTAAGTTGGAAAGATGAAAGTTTTTATGTTTCTTTGTGTAAACTTCATCTCTGCAAGCTATGGTTAGTACAACAGACATCATCGACAGACTGAAAATATTCAAAGCACAATCGGCTTCGAAATATAAAATAAAGTTCATGGGGTTGTTTGGCTCCTATGCGCGCCAGCAGCAAGATGAAAAAAGTGATGTGGATGTTTTTATCTGTCTGCAGGAACCGGACTTTTTCGTGATGGAGCAGATTAAAGAAGAACTTGAAGTTTTGCTCCATTCTTCTATTGATTTAGTGAACTTTAGAGAGTCACTTCGTCCAACGTTAAAAAAGAATATCCTTAAAGATGCGATCTATATCTAAAGAAATATTGATTGATTTATTGGAGCTGATTCTGGAAAAAGCTACTCTCGTGATAAACAGAAATCAGTCGATTACGTGTGCACAGGATTTTCTTACATCGCCGGACAGAATGGAAAAATTTGATGCAGCATGTATGCTGATACAGGTAGTAGGTGAAACGGCTAAGAAGATAGATGATCGTACATCGTCTCTGTTGTTTGCGCATTATCCGCAAGTCTATTGGCGAGGCGTATTCGGATGTCGAAATATTATTTCGCATGAATATGGGAATGTAGACCCCATTCAGATATTTGGTATAATCAAAAAGTATCTTCCTGAACTGGTTGTTTGTGTAAAGCAAATTTTGTCAGACGTGGAAGCAGGTAAGCATGACAGCTTATTCTTGTCATAGAATGAAGAGTGAATAATGAAGAGTGAATAATGAAGAATTAAGAATGAATAATGAAGAACGGGAGGGGTGACTCTTACGTTTTTTTTATTATGACATAAGAACAAAAAGACATAATTTTAATAATGATGAAGAATGAAAAGTGAAAACGTGATACGCTCACCGCTTTTACTTTTTAACTTTTCACTTTTAACTCAATATGTTCTTCTGTTCTTTTGTCTAAAAACAAAAAGGAATATTCTCATTCTTCATCCTTTGCTTTTGGTTCTATAAATAAAAGTTATAAATTGGATTGATTTTATTTGTATTTTCTATTTTTATAACTTAAAAATGAGTATCTTTGCAAACGAATCATTTAATTGATAAAATATGGGACTTGATCAGGTAATCGGGAAAAATATCAAGGCTTTTCGTGAGCATTTGAACTATACCCAGCAGGAAATCAGTGATTATTTAGGTATCAGTCAGCCGGCATACGTGAAATATGAAAAAGGGGAGACTGTAGTTCCTTTGGAGGCAATGGAGAAACTGGCCACTCTGTATAACGTGGATGAATACGATCTGATGGAGGAAAATGAACAGCTTTTTCAGACATCTGTGGCCTGTGCATATCGTAAGACGGGAAATATTGGAAATCTTGGTCAGATTTCTCAATTTCAGAAAATAGTCAGAAATTATATTCAGATGTGCAATGAGCTTGAGAAGTAAAGTTGAACTGGAATGTCTTGCAACCAGGTTGCGGGAGGAGATGCATGTGACTACAAAGGATCCTGTGCGCATTCATCAGATATTGAAAGAAAAGCACGTGCTTACGTGGTTTAAGAAGCTGGATGATAATTTTTCGGGCATGGCAATCCGGATAAAGGGAAACGGATCTTCTTCTGACAAGTATTTTATGTTGATAAATACGGCTTTGTCTTATGCCAAGCAGCGTTTTACTGCCTGTCATGAGTTGTATCACTTGTTGTATCAGAAAGATTTTAAGGTGTCGCAGAACAATGCGGGGCTGTTTAATAAAAAAGAGGAGGAAGAGTATAATGCCGATGTGTTTGCAGCCTACCTTCTGCTTCCGGAAATGGGGTTGAAGGAACTGGTTCCTGCCGAGGAACAGCAGGTTGACAAAATAACCTTGGCTACTCTTCTGAAGGTGGAGCAGAATTTTCTTTGCTCAAGGGCGGCGCTTCTTACCCGGCTGAAGGACTTGAAATGGATTACCAAGAAAACGTTTGACCTTTACCAGAAAAATGTGGTTGCTTCGGCAATCGAATATGGTTATAATACGCAGTTGTATTATCCTACTTATCAGACGGAGCTGGTGGGAGATTATAACTTGAAAGCTCGTGAATTATATGATAAGGGGCGTATTTCTCAGGCGAAGTATTACTCGTTGCTGATGGATATGGAAATTAATGTTTCTCAAGAGGTATATGGGGAGGAATAAAGTAATATTGGTGGATGCCGATGTCATCTCTCATTTCATGGCTACCGGTTATATAGACAGGCTGACGGAAATTCTGCAGCCTCATGCCGTGATGATTGTAGAGAATGTGTACAAGGAGGCCAGCTATCATCCTACGGAACCGGACAGGAAACGGAAGGTGGACAAGTGGATGGAGCGCTGCAAGGTATGCAAGATTGCTTTCCCTTATGCCAATGAAAATATCCGGCGAGAGTTTTTCCGGCTTAAAAAAGAGAATCCGATGCTGGGGGACGGAGAACGGGCCTGTATGTCGATGGCGCGTTTTGGACAGGAGGTTATCGCAAGTAGTAACTTTCGGGATGTGGCTCCTTATTGTGATGAGAATGGCATTGAATATATTGGAACGCTGGATGTGCTGACTATTGCAATGAATAAGGGGATTTTTACAAGTGATGAATGTAATCGGTTCATGGCGGAAGCAAAGGCGAAAAACAAAGCGAAATTTCCAGTTGACGATATTACTGTTTATCAGGCGCCGGAATACATCAGTACGTTTTGATAGTGAATAATGAAGAATGAAGAATTGAGAATGAAGAATGAAGAGTGAAAAATAATGAAGAATTAAGAATGAATAATGAAGAACGGGGGGACTCTTCCGTTTTTTTGTGATTACTTGCCGCTTTTACATTTTAACTTTTCACTTTTAACTCAATATGTTCTTCTGTTCTTTTGTCTAAAAAAGACATAAAAAATAGACATAAAAAAAGGGAATCTTCCCAGACTCCCAATCTTCATTAACCTTAAATCTAATACCATGAAAAACACGATGCAAAGGTAAGGTTTTTATGTTATGAAACATATAATTGGGGCGAAAATCTGCATTGAATTAACTATTTTTATGTTTTAAAACAGGGAAGCGGAATTTTTACACCGGTTTTTTCTGCTTGGAATGGAGATTCCGGGGCTAAGCGCTTGGTGATTCGTTTTCAATAATGTATCTTTGTCCTTAAAACTAAAATGAAAGACAGAATGAGAAGACAGTTTGTAAGATTGGCATTGTGTCTGTTCCTGCTGGGGGGATCCGTCGCGTATGCCCAGAGCGGAATGACCGACAACCAGGTGATAGAATATGTGCAACAGGCGCTTCAACAGGGCAAGGACCAGCAAACCATTGCGATGGAGCTGCTGGCCAAGGGGGCCACTCAGGAGCAGTTGCTGCGATTGAAGTCCATGTATTCGGGTTCGACGGGCGCGTCGACATCGGGCAGCGGTTCTCTGACGGGGGAAGACAGCTCGCTGCTGGGCTCTGGTTCACGGGCCCGGAAAACTACTGCGACCGGTACGGAAGAGGATGCTTCGGAATTCCTGGAGACAAGTTCGACGAACGTGGACAAGAGTATGTTAACAGAAGACATGCAGAAAACTATCAAAAAACGCCGTAACCTGACGACGGTGGCTACCAGTGAGAACGATGTGTTCGGACGGAATATTTTCAACATTGAACAGCTGACTTTCCAGCCTAACCTGAGCATGGCGACTCCGGAAAACTACTGCCTGGGACCGGGTGACGAGGTGATTATCGACGTGTGGGGCGCTAGCCAGAATACCATGCGGCTGGAGATTTCGCCCGACGGCTATGTGAACATCATCAACCTGGGTCCGGTGTACCTGAACAACATGACGATTCAGGATGCACGCCAGCTGCTGAAGCAGGAACTTGGAAAGATTTATGCGGATTCGGGCAATAACATCCAGGTGACATTGGGAAATATCCGTACCATCCAGGTGAACGTGATGGGGGAAGTGATGGCGCCGGGTACGTATTCGCTGTCGTCGCTCTCGACGGTGTTCCATGCGCTGTACGTGGCAGGTGGTGTGAGCGACATCGGTAGCTTGCGTAACGTGCAGGTGGCCCGCGGCGGCAAGACGTTTGCCCGTCTGGACGTGTATGAGTACATCATGAAGGGGCAGATTCAGGACGACATCCGCCTGCAGGACGGCGACGTGGTGATTGTGCCTACCTACGACGAGCTGGTGAAGATTACGGGTAAGGTGAAGCGCCCGATGTTCTACGAAATGAAGAACGGGGAATCGGCTGCCACTTTGCTGAAGTATGCCGGCGGTTTTGCTTCGGATGCTTACAAGAAGAGTATCAGGGTGTTACGAAAAGATGGTAAAGAGTTTTCCGTAAAAACGGTGAACGATATAGACTATTCTGCGTTTAAATTAATAGACGGTGACGTGATTTCGGTGGATTCGATTCTGAACCGCTTCAACAACCGTCTGGAGGTGAAAGGGGCTGTGTATCACCCGGGAGTATTCGAGTTGAGCGGTTCGCTGAACACGGTACGCCAGCTGGTGGAGAAGGCTGACGGTTTGCTGGGTGATGCCTTTACGGGACGTGCGGTGTTGTATCGCGAACGGGAAAACCTGACGAAGGAGGTGTTGCCGGTTGACATTCAGGGTATCTTGAACGGTACGTCGCCCGACATTGCCTTGCAGAAGAATGACATTTTGTATATCCCGAGCATCCACGACTTGCAGGACATGGGCAAGGTGACCATCAGCGGTGAGGTGAACAAGCCGGGTAGCTATACGTATGCCGACCACATGAGCCTGGAGGACCTGGTGATTACAGCGGGCGGTTTGAAGGAATCGGCTTCGCTGGTGCGTGTGGACGTGTCACGACGCATCCGTGACCCGAGAGGGACGACGGAGCCGGACGTAATCGGACAGAATTTCTCGTTCGGACTGAAGGATGGTTTCGTGGTGGACGGTGAAGCGGGATTTGAACTGCAGCCGTACGACCAGGTGTTTGTGCGCCGCAGCCCGAGCTACAACGAGCAGGTGAACGTGACGGTGGACGGTGAGGTGCTGTTCCGCGGTGACTATACGCTGAACACGAAGAGTGAACGTCTGAGCAGCTTGATTCAGCGTGCCGGCGGGGTGAGCCGCTATGCGTATGTGCGTGGAGCGAAGTTGCGCCGCGTGGCCAACGAGGAGGAGCTGCGCCGCATGGAGGATGTGGTGAAGATGATGCGCCGTGAAATCGGTGATGCCATGGCCAACACGCTGGGACTGAAGGTGGACAGTACGTTTACGGTAGGTATCGACCTGGAAGCGGCACTGGCGAACCCGGGCGGAGACGCTGACCTGGTGTTGCGCGAGGGCGATGTGCTGACCGTGCCGGAATACAACAATACGGTGAAGGTGAACGGAGCGGTGATGATGCCGAACACGGTATCGTATGCGGCAGGCAAGAGCGTGAAGTATTACCTGAGCCAGGCGGGCGGTTACTCTGCCAACGCCAAGAAGAGCCAGAAGTTCATTATTTATATGAACGGACAGGTGGCCGAAGTGAAAGGCAGCGGCAAGAAACAGATTGAGCCGGGCTGCGAAATCGTGGTACCGAACAAGACGAAGAAGTTCAACTTTGCGAACATAGTATCGAATGCGACTTCGTTTGCTTCACTGGCTACGATGCTGGCTTCACTGGCTACGATGATGAAATAACCTTTAAATCTATGAGTATATGAACATGAAAATGAGACTGATTGTCATGAACTTCCTGCAGTTTGCCGTGTGGGGAGCGTATCTTACCTCAATGGGTACGTACCTGGCGGGTGTGGGATTAGGCGGACATATCGGAATTTTTTACGCCATGCAGGGGATTGTGTCCCTGTTCATGCCGGCTGTGTTGGGTATTGTGGCTGACCGCTGGATTCCGGCGCAACGGTTGCTGGGGCTGAGCCATCTGTTGGCGGCCCTGTTTATGGGTGGAGCGGGCTATTATGCCATGACTACGGGACCGCAGGTGGAATTTGCACCGCTGTTCTCGTTCTACTCCGTGAGTGTGGCGTTTTACATGCCTACGCTGGCTTTGTCGAACTCGGTGGCTTATACGGCGCTGGACAAGGCAGGGCTGGATACCATCAAGGCGTTTCCGCCGATACGTACGTTCGGGACCATCGGTTTCATTTGTTCCATGTGGCTGGTAGATTTACTGGGATTCCAGTCGAACTACATGCAGTTCTTTACCTGTGCGGCATGGGGCGTGGTGCTGGCCGTATATGCCCAGACGCTGCCGGAATGTCCGGTGAGCCGCGCACAGGGCGGACAGAAGTCGCTGGTAGAGGCATTGGGACTGAGGGCGTTTCTGCTCTTCAAGAACCGCAAGATGGCGGTGTTCTTCATCTTCTCGATGCTGCTGGGTGTGTCCTTGCAGATTACCAACGGCTTTGCCAATCCGTTTATCACGAGCTTCAGCGCCATTCCGGAATATGCCAATACCTTTGGCGTGCAGCATGCCAACCTGCTGATTTCGCTCTCGCAGATCAGTGAGACGTGCTGTATCCTGCTGATTCCGTTCTTCCTGGGACGCCTCGGCATCAAGAAGGTGATGCTGATTGCCATGGTGGCGTGGGTACTGCGCTTCGGACTCTTCGGCCTGGGTGACCCGGGCAGCGGGGTGTGGATGTTCGTGCTGTCGATGATTGTGTATGGCGTGGCATTCGACTTCTTCAACGTGTCGGGCTCGCTGTTTGTCGACAAGGAGACGGACCTGTCTATCCGCTCGAGTGCGCAGGGACTGTTCATCATCATGACGAACGGTATCGGAGCCACGGTGGGTACGCTGAGTGCGCAGGCGGTGGTGAACTGCTTCGTGGACTTCAATTCGCAGGCACCGCAGGTGGAAGGCTGGAGCCGGGCGTGGTTCGTGTTTGCGGCCTACGCGCTGGTAGTGGCGGTGACTTTTGCACTGGTATTTAAATACAAACATAAAGTAGATAACGAGTAATTAGAATGTGAAAATGGAAAAGAAAGACGAATTTGTAGAAATGCGGGTCCGTACCATTGACGAGGCCATGAATGTGGATAAACTGATCGGGCACCTGACATTTGATCAGGTGATGGACGATGAGGAGAAGATGGATATTATGATGCTGGACGGGCAGAACTTCAAGCTGCTGCTGGAGGAGGTGAACGAACCGCACCGGATGATGCTGGGGATTATCAACCCCGACGAGGCGGACTTGCTGTACGCGGCTGTTAACGACCCGGAAGGCACGGATGCCACGCTGCCTTATCAGACGGTGCATATTCTGAAGGAGCTGGGTGTTACCGTGGAAAAGGTGGTGGTAAAGGACAAGGTGAAGTTGCTGCACCGTGCGATTGTGACTCTGCGCAAGGAAGACGGCTCGGTGATGGAGATGCAGCTGACACTGTTCGACGCGCTGGTGGTGAGTCTGATAGCCGGTGTTCCGTTCTATGTGAACGCGAAGTTCCTGGAAGACCCCCGTTCGGGCTTTACCAAGTCTGTGCCTAACACGAAGGCGCTGCTGCTGCGGTTGATGCCGCTGAAAGGGCTGGAGCGGGAGATGGAGGATGCCATCCGCCGCGAGGACTATGAGTATGCGGAGCTGATCAAGCAGGAAATGGCGACCCGCAACAAAGAAGAAGAGGAAGATTACGAAGATTTGGAGGATTTAGAAAAAGAATTGTAATTATGCACGTGTTTTATACACCGGATATTGCGCAGACGCTGGAGCTGCCGGAAGAAGAAGCGGGCCACTGCCTGCGGGTGCTGCGCCTGGGAGTGGGCGAGGAGATTATGCTGACTGACGGAAAGGGATGCTTTTACCGGGCGGTCATTTCGGCAGCTACGCAGAAACGCTGTGTGGTGAAGGTGGTGGAGAAAACGGAGCAGGAGCCTTTCTGGAAGGGGCACCTGCACCTGGCTCTGGCGCCTACGAAGAACATGGACCGTATGGAATGGCTGGCGGAGAAGGCCACGGAAATCGGTTTCGACGAGCTGACGTTTCTGAACTGCCGTTTCTCGGAACGGAAGGTCATCAAGACGGAACGGGTGGAGAAAATCGTGGTGTCGGCCGTGAAACAGTCGCTCAAGGCACGCAAGCCGGTGGTGAACGAGATGACGGATTTCCGCCGCTTTATGGAGCGGGAGTTTACGGGACAGAAGTTTATCGCCCACTGCTATGAGGGGGAAAAGCCTCTGCTGCGCGACGTGCTCCGCAAGGACGAGGATGCCGTGGTGCTGATTGGTCCGGAAGGGGATTTCAGTTCGGAGGAAGTGGCGCTGGCTGCAGAAAAGGGCTTTCAGGCAGTGAGTCTGGGCAAGTCGCGCCTGCGTACGGAAACGGCGGCACTGGTGGCCGTACACCTGATGAACCTGACGCACGCGGAATAAGCTGATGTGTAACTTTTAAATAGAATCATTATGAAAAAGACATGGAAATGGATGGGAAGCCTGGCCTTGGGTATGGCTTTCCTGTTGTCTGCCTGCGGGGAAGACAATGCGTACACCAATGCGTTGCCAAAGGATGCGGCTGCAGTGTTCTCGTTCGACCTGATGGAGATGGCACAGAAGTGTGACCTGAACGACCAGGTGAAGCAGTCGATGGGGCAGATGATGAAATCGAGCCTGAAGGGCAGTGCGGATGCCCTGGTGGACAAGCTGATGGAGAATCCGGAAGAGAGCGGGTTGAGACTGACCGACCGGGTGTATTTCTTTGCCGCTTCGCAGATGGAAATGGGCGGTGTGCTGGTGCGCATGGCCGACAAGGGAAAACTGGAAGATTTGATGGCCATGCTTCAGGAGCAGAAGGCGTGTGAGGCTCCTGCCGACGGCGACGGTTGCCGCTGGACCGTGGGTGGCGGCGGACTGATGGCCTGGACGGACGATGCGTTTCTGATGCTGGCGGGCAACGGGAACCCGAAGGACTTTCAGCATCAGGCTTCGATGTGGCTGCGCCAGAAAGAAGGGGAGGGCTATTCGGGCACTCCGGAATTCAAGAAATTAGAGGATGCCGACGAGGATGTGGCCATGGTGACTTCGCTGAACGCCATGCCGAAGAGTTACCTGGGCCCGATGACGATGGGGCTGCCGGCTGACTTGAACCTGAATGATTTAAAGATATTTTCTACGCTCGATTTCCAGGCGGGAAGGGCCGTGATGGAAGTGGAGACGCTGCTGGAGGGCAAGTTCAAGGACTTGCTGAAGAAGCAGGCAGAGGTGAGCGGCGAACTGGACGGCACGTATCTGAAGGTGTTCCCTGCCAATACGGTGCTCTGGATGGCTGCCAACGTGAACGGTGAAAAGGCGTATGAGCTGTTGCGTGAGAACCCGACGGTGCGTCAGGAGCTGGATAACTCGATGATGCCGCTCGACTTTGAGGCTATCTTCAAGGCGGTGGAGGGTGACGTGGCAGTGGCCATGCCGGAGATGTCGTTGAAACCGGGCTTCATCTTGTATGCCGATGTGAAAAACGGTGACTTCATGCGTACGTTTGAGGACTTGAAACCGATGCTGGCCATGACTAACGGTCAGATGCGGCTGCTGGACAAGGGTGAGAATGCTTATCAGTTTGTGGTTGCCAACGGTGCCATGCTGGGCATGGGCCGCGGACCGGTGTCTTTCTGGCTGGGCGTGAAGGATGACCGCTTTTACCTGACGAATCAGGAGGACCTGATTGGCCGTGAGGTGAAGGGACTGTCGCTGAAAGACTGTGACTGGGCCAAGGACGTGAAGGATAAGCATTTCTACCTGAACGTGAACTTCCAGGCTTTGTCTGCCGTTCTTCCGCAGATTTCTTACATCAGTATGCTGGACTACCTGAGCATCGAATCGGATGAACCGACCAAGGCTCGCCTGGTGCTGCAACTGAAGGACCACAAGGAGAATGTGCTGAAGCAGCTGGTGAAGATAGTTAAAAATTAATAGTGAATAATGAATAATGAAGAATTAATAATGAATAACGGAGAGCATTCTTCATTCTTCATTATTAATTCTTCATTGAATAAAATGGACAACATGGATTTGACTTGCGGCCACTTTGTAAATCCGTTTACTGATATCGGTTTTAAGATTATCTTTGGGCAGCCTGCCAGCAAGGAATTGCTCATCACACTGCTGAATGAGCTGTTGGCGGGGGAGCATCGCATAGAGAACCTGATTTTTCTGGACAAGGAAAATCATTCGGACAGTATGGCGGATGCAGGGATTATCTATGACTTGTACTGCCTGACCGACACGGGAGAATACATCATCGTGGAGATGCAGAACCGTTTTCATAGTAGTTTCCTGGACCGTACGCTGTTCTACATGTGTCGTGCCATCGGGCGGCAGGTGGAGAATTTGCGTGAGAAGAGGCGGAAGGAACGTGAGTTGCAGACCGGAAAGCCGGAGACGGAGGAGGATTTTCTGCTGAGTGAGCCGATGCAGGAAAATTATGGGTCCAGATACAAGCTCTCGACCGTGTATGGTATTTTCCTGATGAACTTCCGCGAGCCGGGACTGGAAGAGAAGTTCCGCACGGACACCGTGATTGCCGACCGTGAGAGCGGAAAGGTAGTGAACCCTCATTTCCGGCAGATTTTTTTGCAGTTCCCTTACTTCACCAAGGAACTCAAGGATTGTGAAACGCTTTATGACAAACTGATTTATACATTGAAGAATATGCAACATTGGAACCGAATGCCGGACGCGCTGAAGGAGCAGGTGTTCAGCCGTCTGGAAGAACTGGCTGCCGTGGCCAATCTTTCATTGGAAGACCGTATTGCTTACGACAAGGCGCTGGACCGTTACCGTGTGAGCCGCATCGTGGAAGAGGATGCACGTGAAGCCGGATGGAAGAAAGGGCTCGCGGAAGGACAAGCTAAAGAGAAAGTTGCCATTGCACGTAACCTGAAATCGCTGGGTTTGAGTACTGCTCAGATAGCCCAGGCTACCGGATTGACCGAAGAGGAAGTGGAATCGACAGTTAATAATTAATAGTGAATAATGAAGAATGAAGAATTAAGAATTAATAATGAATAACGAAGAGCATTCTTCATTCTTCATTATTAATTCTTCATTGAATAAAATGGACACAATAGAATTACAGCAGACCCTGCCGGAGGTATTCGCTGGACGCGACGGAATCGTGTCGGACGTATGGCACCGGCAGGTGGCTTTTCAGAAAGGGAAGATGTATCTGATTGAAGCGGCGTCGGGCACGGGCAAGTCGTCGCTTTGCAGTTTTATTTACGGGTACCGTACGGACTACCAGGGGATTATCACCTTCGACGGGGAGAATGTGCGGAAACTCACGGTGAAGCAGTGGACCGACATCCGCAAGCGTTCGCTGAGCATGCTGTTTCAGGAGCTCCGCCTGTTCGGGGAACTGACGGCATGGGAGAACGTGCAGCTGAAGAACGGGCTGACGGGCTTCTGCCGCAAGCAGCAGGTGAAGGACTGGTTTGAACAGCTGGGCATCGCCGACAAGTGGGACGTGAAAGTGGGCAAGATGTCGTACGGACAGCAGCAGCGCGTGGCTTTCGTGCGGATGCTGTGCCAGCCGGCCGACTTTTTCTTCCTGGATGAGCCGGTGAGCCACCTGGACGACGGCAACGGGCAGATTATGGCGCGTATCCTGAAGGAGGAAGCGGCTCGTCAGGGTGCGGGAGTGATTGTGACGTCCATCGGCAAGCACCTGCCGCTGGAGTATGACAGGGTGCTGAGTTTGTAAGGTATTAACACGAAGACGGATATGATCTGGAAATTATTGAGGCAGCACATCAGTGTGGCGCAGCTGGCAGGATTCTTTCTGGCCAACCTGTGCGGTATGGTGATTGTGCTGTTGGGCATACAGTTTTACAAGGACGTGTTGCCGGTGTTTACGCAGGGCGACAGTTTCATGAAGAAGGACTACGTGATTGTGAGCAAGCAGGTGAGCACGCTGGGCAGCCTGGTGGGCAAGGGAGGTACGTTCTCGCGTGCCGACATAGCCGACATGGAGTCGCAGCCGTTTGCCAAGCGGACGGGAGCGTTCACTCCGGCACAGTTTCAGGTGTCGGCCGGCATGGGCATGGCGGGCATGCAGCTCTCTACGGCGATGTTCTTTGAGTCGGTGCCCGACGAGTTTGTAGACGTGCGGCTGGAGGGCTGGACGTATCGCGAGGGACAGACGGAAATCCCTATCATCATCCCGCGCAACTACCTGAACCTTTATAACTTCGGCTTTGCACAGAGTCGCAACCTGCCGCAGCTCTCGGAGGGCGTGATGGGGATGATGACGCTGGACGTGCGGCTGAGCGGACGGGGACGGACGGAGCGCATGAAGGGACGTATCGTGGGTTTCTCCAACCGGCTGAACACGATTCTGGTGCCGCAGGCGTTCATGGAATGGGCCAACGCCACATTGGGTGATGGCGGGCAGACGGCTCCCTCACGACTGATTGTGGAGGTGGACAATCCGGCGGACGACCGCATCGCGAAGTATTTCAAGCAGAAAGGCTATGAGACGGAAGGCGACAAGCTGGATGCGGGAAAGACGACGTGGTTCCTGAAGATGGTGGTAGGCATCGTGCTCACGGTGGGACTGATTATCAGTGTGCTGTCGTTCTACCTGCTGATGCTGAGCATCTACCTGCTGTTGCAGAAGAACACGAAGAAGCTGGAGAACCTGCTGATGATTGGTTTCAGTCCGGCGGCGGTGGCGCGTCCGTATCAGGTACTTACGGTAGGGCTGAACGCAGCGGTGGCGGCCATGGGTGTGCTGCTGGTGTGGATGGCGCGTGATGCGTATCTGGACATGCTGCGGCGGATGGTGCCCGACTTGCAGGAAGGCAGTCTGCTGCCGGCGCTGCTGACGGCCGGGGGACTTTTCCTGCTGGTATCGGTGCTGAATGTGCTGGCTGTAAGGCGGAAAGTGGAATCTATCTGGAGAAAGAAATAGTATAAGCATTATATATTATCTGTAAAACCAAATGAAAATGAAGAAACTAAAGAACGTATGGCTCTTTTTGAGCTTTATCCTGATGGTGGCCGGAATGGCAAGCTGTAGCACGGATGATCCGACGGGTGTGGATGTGTCGAGAGATGACATTATCGGTACATGGAAGGTGACGGCAAATGACTGGACAAATTCGGAAGGTGAGTCTGGTCGTAATGATCCTGAGCACATGGGACAGACGCTCTCGGTGAAAAGTGGCGGTACGGCTTTGTTTCGTGGCGAGTCGTTCAACTGGACACTGAGCAAGGGGGTGCTGACGCTGTCGGACAATCGTGGCCGCAACATACGGGTAGTAATTCTGTCGTATACGGAGGAGGAGATTCAAGCTTCGTACGATTGTACCTTTGAGTCGGAGATGTATACCGAGGAAGGCAACTATACCTTCAAGCGCGTGTAACGAGACATATTAATATAAAGAAGAGCCACAGTAATGTGGCTTTTTTTGTAAGACATAAAGACGAATGTTTTTAGACATAAGAACATAAAGACAAAAGAATTTTTAACTGTGTAATATTATGGATATGAAAACAGAAGACCTTATTAAGGTAATTATTCAATGCGCATACAATGTAAGAACACATCTGGCAGCCGGTTTTTTAGAGTCGGTGTATCAAAAGGCATTGTTGATAGAGTTAAGGGAAAAAGGTATTCATGCGGATTCTGAAACCCCTATAAATGTATATTATAAAGATGAGATTGTAGGGGAGTTTAGAGCAGATATTATTGTAGAGGGAGAGATAATTATCGAACTAAAAGCGGTGCAACATCTTCTTTCCATACACGAAACTCAGCTGGTTAATTATTTGACGGCAACTCATAAAGACCATGGATTACTCATTAATTTTGGTGGTGACCGTATAGAAATAAAAAGGAAGTACAGAGAGTATAAACGCTCATAATTTTTTATGACGTAAGCATAGAAAGATATTTCTTGAATGTTTTTGGACATAAGAACATAAAGTACATAAGTTTATATTTACACAGAAAATCTGTTCTTATGTTCTTCTGTCTAAAGCAAAAAGGCAACATCCTATAGCAGTTATTATTTTTCGGACATAAGCATATAAGTACAAAAGAAAGATTGCATCTACAAAATCTGTCTTTATGTTCTTCTGTCTAAAATAAAAAAGATACACCCATATAGCACGTCATGTTCTTTGTCTAAAATAGTATGTGTGACCGCACACACGTGCAATTTCCTGTAAATATTTGTTTAGATATTTCGTCTCTGTGTAAACAAGTGTAAAACCATTTGTCCGATATCTCTTGATTTATGTCTATTATTAGGGGAATCAGTCTAAAAAATGTTACATGGAGTTACATATATGAGAGTTTATTCAGTAAATTTGCGTTACAGAAATGGTCAAACTTTAAACAAATACCCGGGACGTTTGTTTAAGAGGTAAGAACCATGGATGATTCATTCTTTTTAAATTAAAATAATTGCTTATGTCAAAAATCGTTGGACACATTTCGCAGGTAATCGGTCCGGTGGTCGATGTGTACTTCAAGTTTGAAGAAGGACAAGACGTGGAACACGCCTTGCCGAAAATCCACGATGCCATGACGATTGCCCGTAACGACGGGCGTACGCTGGTGATTGAAGTGCAGCAGCATATCGGTGAAGACACGGTACGCTGCGTGGCCATGGACAGTACGGACGGGTTGAAGCGCGGAATGGAAGTCGTTCCTACGGGGCATCCGATTTCGATGCCTATCGGAAACCAGATCAAGGGCCGTGTGATGAATGTGGTAGGTGATACCATTGACGGTATGAAAGAACTGGACAAGACGGACGGATTTCCTATTCACCGTGAACCTCCGAAATTCGAAGACCTGGCCACTACCCAGGAAGTATTGTTTACCGGTATCAAGGTCATCGACCTGCTGGAACCTTACCTGAAGGGTGGTAAAATCGGTCTGTTTGGTGGGGCGGGTGTTGGAAAAACCGTGCTCATCAAAGAGTTAATCAATAACATTGCCAAGAAACACAATGGTTTCTCCGTGTTTGCAGGAGTGGGTGAGCGTACCCGTGAAGGTAACGACCTGCTGAGAGAAATGATTGAATCAGGCGTAATCCGCTACGGTGACGAATTCCTCAAGAGCATGGAGGAAGGAAACTGGGACCTTTCGAAGGTGGATTACAACGAAGTGGAAAAATCGCAGGTAGCCATGGTGTTCGGACAGATGAACGAGCCTCCCGGTGCCCGTCAGTCAGTAGCCTTGTCGGGTCTGACACTGGCCGAATCGTTCCGTGACCGCCAGACGGGCGACAACGGTCCGCGCGATATCCTGTTCTTTATCGACAACATCTTCCGTTTTACGCAGGCAGGTTCTGAGGTTTCAGCCTTGTTGGGACGTATGCCTTCGGCAGTAGGTTACCAGCCGACACTGGCTACGGAAATGGGACAGATGCAGGAACGTATCACTTCTACAAAGAACGGCTCCATTACTTCCGTGCAGGCGGTGTACGTGCCGGCCGATGACTTGACCGACCCTGCTCCGGCTACTACCTTTACCCACCTGGATGCCACTACGGTGTTGAGCCGTAAGATTACCGAGCTGGGTATCTATCCGGCTGTAGACCCGCTGGACTCTACGTCGCGTATCCTCGACCCGCTGATTGTGGGCAAGGAGCACTACGAAACCGCTCAGCGCGTGAAACAGATTCTGCAGCGCAACAAGGAGCTTCAGGATATTATCTCTATCTTAGGTATGGATGAACTTTCGGATGAAGACCGTCTGACGGTGAACCGTGCCCGCCGCGTGCAGCGATTCCTTTCGCAGCCGTTTGCCGTGGCCGAGCAGTTTACGGGCGTGCCGGGCGTGATGGTTTCCATAGAAGACACCATCAAGGGATTCAAGATGATTCTGGACGGCGAGGTAGACTATCTGCCTGAACAGGCTTTCCTGAACGTGGGTACCATTGAGGACGCCATCGAGAAGGGTAAGAAGCTGATGGAAGCGGCTAAGAGTTAATAAGTAAAAGTTAAAAGTTAAAAGCTGATAGCTTAATATGAAAGAACTTCATCTGGTTATCGTTTCACCCGAAAAGCTGGTTTACGAAGGTAAAGTGAGCCAGGCTACCTTTCCGGGAAGCGCAGGAAAATTTCAGGTCATGGCCGACCATGCCCCGATTATTTCCACGCTCTCGGCCGGGGAAGTGAAATACGTGGCCGGACAGGAAACGCAATCCCTGCAAATCAAGGGGGGATTCGTGGAAGTCAAGGAGAATCAGATTTCAGTCTGTGTGGAACTCTGAGAGGAGCGAAGCAGGCGATGAACCGAATATGTTTTTGGCGGCTTTCCGGATGAAAAACCGCACGATACTATGTTTTTGTTGACCGTTAAGAAGAAATTTATAAAAGAACTGACCGTGATTGGAATCGTGCTGACGACGCTCGTCGCCGTGGTATATCATCTGTTCATTCCCGACAGGTATTTCCTGTGGTTTCCGGCCATTCCGATATTCTTCTATCTTTTCGGCCTGTTTTACATAGAAATGTTCGCGTTCAACTATCGCGTGGGGCTGGAACGGATTGCGATGACGTATCTGGTGTGCAAGGTGCTGAAATTCATTGTCAGTGCCATGCTGCTGATGTTCTACGGATTTGTGATAGGACATGAAGTGCTGGCGTTCATGCTGACCTTCATCTTCTTCTACTTTGCGTTTCTGATATTCGAAACCCGTTTTTTCCTTCTTTTTGAAGCGAAACTCAAACTAAGAAAAAAAGCTAATGATGAAAAAAATACGGTACATAATCATCACGCTGTTACTGCTGATGGCGGTTCCGGCTGCGCTGACGAAGGCACAGGCCGCTGAGGGTGACATCGACGTGAACGAACTGGTGTTCGGACACATTGGCGATGCCTACCAGTGGCACATTGCGAAGTTCGGCGATACGGAGGTAAGCATTCCGCTGCCGGTGATCGTGAAAAGCAGTACGGGCTGGCATGTGTTCTCGTCTGCCCGGCTGGAGGAAGGTCCTTACGAGGGGCTGTACGTGGCCGAGGGTGGTGCCTACGACGGCAAAATCGTGGAACGCAATGCGGCCGGCGAGGAGGTGCGTCCGCTGGACATCTCCATCACGAAGAATGTGCTGGGCTTGTTTATCAACAGTGCGGTGCTGCTGGTCATCATGATGAGCTGCGTGCGCTGGTACAAGAAACATCCGCTGGAAGACGGGGCACCCAAGGGGGGCGTCGGCATGATTGAGGCCACGGTGCTTTCTATCTACAACGACGTGATTAAGGGCTGCATCGGCGAGAATTACCGCCGCTACGCGCCTTATCTGCTTACGGCGTTCTTCTTCGTGCTGGTGAACAACCTGATGGGGCTGATTCCTATCTTCCCCGGAGGTGCGAACGTGACGGGTAACATCGCCATTACGCTGGTGCTGGCTTTGTGTACGTTCGTGCTGACCAACGTGTATGGTACGAAGGCTTACTGGAAGGAAATCTTCTGGCCCGACGTGCCTACGTGGTTGAAGGCGCCGATTCCGATGATGCCGCTGATTGAATTCTTCGGTATCTTTACCAAACCGTTTGCACTGATGATCCGTTTGTTTGCCAACATCATGGCAGGACATGCGGCCGTGCTCAGTCTGGTGGCCATTATCTTCATCACGGTGAAGTCGGGTCCGGTTATCAACGGCTCGATGACGGTGGTGTCGGTGGCATTCAGCATTTTCATGAATGCGCTGGAAATTCTGGTGGCATTCATCCAGGCATACGTCTTCACGATGCTGTCGGCCGTGTTTATCGGTCTGTCGCAGGTGAAGGAACATGCCGAAAAATAATTGATTCAAAGAAAATTAAAGTATAACCTTTTAAAACAAGAAAATTATGTTATTGTCAGTTTTATTGCAGGCAGCTGCAGGTGTAGGTATTAGTAAGTTGGGCGCCGCTATTGGTGCAGGTATTGCAGTTTTGGGTGCCGGTATCGGTATCGGTAAAATTGGTAGCTCGGCCATGGAAGGTATCGCACGCCAGCCGGAAGCTTCAGGCGACTTGCGTATGAACATGATTATCGCTGCCGCTCTGGTAGAAGGTGTGGCACTGATTGCCATCGTGGTTTGTTTGTTGACTTTGTTCTTGTAAAAAATAAAACAATAAGTTATGGGATTATTAACTCCGGATCCGGGGCTGCTGTTCTGGATGGTCATCACCTTCGGAGTCGTGTTCTTCATCTTGGCGAAATACGGCTTCCCGGTGATTCTGAAGACGGTGGAGGACCGGAAAGCATACATTGACAATTCGCTCAAGGCGGCGCGTGAGGCCAACGAACAGCTGGCCAACGTGAAGGTGGAGGGTGAGAAAATCCTGGCACAGGCACGCGAAGAACAGCACCGCATTCTGAGTGAGGCTGCTGCTACGCGCGACCGCATCATCAAGGACGCTCAGGAGAAGGCCTTCGCCGAAGGCAACCGCCTGATGGAGGAGATGAAGAAGCAGATTGAAACGGAAAAGGAAAGTGCCATCCGTGACATCCGCCGCCAGGTAGCCGTGTTGTCAGTGGGCATTGCAGAGAAGATTATGCGCAACAAGCTGGCCGATGAAAAGGAACAGGCTGCGCTGATTGACCGTCTGCTGGATGAAATGATTGAAACTTCTAAAAAATAACGTGTCATGAATACAGGAGTCGTTTCAAGACGTTTCGCGAAGGCACTGCTGGCATACGCGAAGGGTGAAGGGCTGGAAGACAAGGTGTACAAGGAGGTGAAGACACTGGCTGCACACTTTGCCGAAGTGCCCGGCCTGCGGCGTGCCGTGGAAAATCCGGTGCTGGAGAGAAGCAAGAAGCTGGAGCTGCTTTGCGAGGCTTCGGGTGGAAAGGACGTGAGCCAGGTGATGACGCGTTTTCTCAGCCTGGTGCTGGAAGACAGAAGGGAGAAGTTCTTGCAGTTCATGATGTGGTCGTACATCGACCTGTATCAGGAAGACAAGCACATCCTCATCGGAAAGCTTACCACTGCCGTCAGTTCGCCCAAGCTCGTGGCACACTTGCAGAAACTGGCTTCCGAGAAGACGCACGGTGAGGTAATCTTGGAAGAGAAGGTGGACAAAAGCCTGATCGGAGGATACATCATCGAACTGGGTGGCTTCCGCCTGGACTCCAGTGTGGCGAACCAGTTGAAGCGCGTGAAACAGCAGTTTATCGCGAAAAACAGGAGAATAGTGTAAACAATGAATAATGAATAATGAATAATGAAAAACGATTCCTATTATTCACTGTTCATTTTTAATTATTAATTAAAAAGAATTATGCCAGAAAATACAATAAAACCCAGCGAAGTTTCAGAGGTGTTGCTCCAACAGTTGAAGGGGATTGACAACTCGCTGAAATTCGACGAAGTGGGTACCGTGCTTCAGGTGAGCGACGGTGTGGCCCGTATTTACGGTTTGCGTAATGCGGAAGCCAACGAGTTGCTGCAGTTTGAAAACGGTATCATGGGAACGGTGATGAATCTGGAGGAGGACAATGTGGGAGCGGTGCTCCTGGGTCCGACCGACCAGATTAAGGAGGGGATGATTGTGAAGCGTACCAAGCACATTGCTTCCATCAACGTGGGAGAAGCGATGCTGGGACGTGTAATCGACCCTCTGGGTGTGCCCTTGGACGGGCGCGGCGAAATTGGCGGAGAGCTGTGCGAGATGCCGCTGGAGCGTAAGGCACCGGGGGTTATCTTCCGTCAGCCGGTAACGGAACCGCTGCAGACGGGACTGAAGGCTATCGATGCCATGATTCCTATCGGCCGCGGACAGCGTGAGTTGATTATCGGCGACCGTCAGACAGGTAAGACGGCCATCGCCATCGATACCATCATCAACCAGCGTGCCAACTACGAGGCAGGAAATCCGGTGTACTGTATCTACGTGGCCATCGGTCAGAAAGGTTCTACCGTGGCCAGCATCGTGAATGCACTGCGTGAGAAGGGGGCGATGGACTATACCATCGTGGTGGCTGCTACGGCTTCCGACCCGGCTGCCATGCAGTATTTCGCTCCGTTTGCCGGAGCTGCCATCGGCGAGTACTTCCGTGACACCGGCCGTCATGCACTGGTGGTGTACGATGACTTGTCAAAACAGGCTGTGGCCTACCGTGAGGTATCACTGATTCTGCGTCGTCCGTCAGGACGTGAGGCTTATCCGGGTGATATCTTCTACCTGCACTCTCGTCTGCTGGAACGTGCGGCGAAGATTATCAACCAGCAGGAAGTGGCCGAACAGATGAACGACCTGCCAGCCAGCCTGAAGGGTAAGGTAAAGGCCGGAGGTTCACTGACCGCCCTGCCGATTATCGAAACACAGGCCGGCGACGTGTCTGCCTACATTCCGACCAACGTGATTTCCATTACCGACGGTCAGATCTTCCTGGAAACCGACTTGTTCAACCAGGGCTTCCGTCCGGCTATCAACGTGGGTATCTCTGTATCGCGTGTAGGTGGTAGCGCCCAGATAAAGAGTATGAAGAAAGTGGCCGGTACGCTGAAGATTGACCAGGCACAGTATCGTGAACTGGAGGCCTTCTCGAAGTTCAGCAGCGACATGGACTCTGTGACTGCCATGGCCATCGACCGTGGACGTAAGAACAACCAGCTGCTGATTCAGCCGCAGTACTCACCGATGCCGGTAGGCGAACAGGTGGCCATTCTGTACTGTGGTACGCACGGACTGATGCGCGACATTCCTATTTCGAAGGTACGTGCCTTCCAGGATTCGTTCCTCACCAGCTTGCGTGCCAACCATCAGGCCGATGTGATTGACGTACTGGCAGCCGGAAAGATTTCCGACGAAATTACCGCAACTATTGAGAAACTGGCTGCCGAAGTGGCCGGACAATTTAAAGCATAAATCCCATGGCATCACTGAAAGAAGTTAAAGGAAGAATCAACTCAATCCACGGCACGCTGAAGATTACTTCGGCGATGAAGATGGTGGCGTCTTCCAAGCTGCACAAGGCGCAGGAGGCCATTGAAAATATGCTTCCCTACGAACGCCGGTTGCACCGTATGCTCAGTAATTTCCTGGGCGCGGAGCTGAGCGTGGAATCGCCTTTTGCAGTGAAACGTGAAGTGAAGAAAGTGGCCGTGGTGGTGTTTGCCTCCAACAGCAGTCTGTGCGGCGGATTCAATGCCAATGTCATCCGTCACCTGAACGAGGTGGTGGCAGAGTATGAGCCGAAGGTGGGCCGTGAGAACATCCTGATTTATCCGGTGGGCCGTAAGGTGGCCGATGCGGTGAAGAAGATGGAGGGACTGACGGCAGCCGGCGATTATCAGCACATGAGCGGAAAACCGAACTATCAGGAGGCGGCCGATCTGGCTGCTGAGCTGATGACACGGTTTGCCAGCGGTGAGATTCAGCAGGTGGAGCTGCTCTACAACCACTTCAAGTCGACCTCTACGCAGGTATTGACGCGGGAGACTTATCTGCCGCTCGACCTGAGTGCCGGTCATACGGACGAGAATGGGGAGGAACAGGAAACCATGCAGGCCGATTACCTCATCGAGCCGTCGCCGGAACAGGTGATGGAAGAGTTGCTGCCCAAGGTACTCCGCATGAAGATGTACACCGTGCTGCTTGACTCCACGGCTTCGGAACATGCCGCGCGCACCATGGCTATGCAGATTGCCACGGACAATGCAAACGACCTGATTCAGGAACTGACCTTGATTTACAACAAGAGCCGCCAGCAGGCGATTACCAACGAGTTGCTGGACATCGTGGGTGGTAGCATGAGCTGACCCCGCGGGCGGAACTCTTGTGTTCATTGCATAAAAAAACGTATCGCTGTCTCACGGCAGGATACGTTTTTTTTTGAACGAATAAACTAAAAAATTAATTATCTTAAAAAAGAAAACATGAAATTCTTTGGTGATTTATTTCTATAACAAACTGATTTCGTGTTTTGTTCGCTTTTTCTGTCGGTTTTTCTTTACTGATTTTTTAATAACTGTAAAAGCATACAGCCGCACCGTCGAGCAGGCATTCCATTCGTCCTTCTCCCAGGCGGATATTGTCCATGTAGGAGTAGTCACCTCCGCCGTAGTTCAAACGGATGCTGGTGTAGAAAGCGTCGTACCAGTCCCACGTAAAGGTGTAGGTATATTCCTCCCAACGTCCGCGGGCATCCTGAATGCGGATAAAGTCTTCACCCGTTCCGTTGGTGTAGAAGCGCAGCACCTGGAAGTGGTGCAAGCCGTAGTCGTCGTACCAGTCGTCCTGCCAGTCGTAGCTGCAGAGATACGCTGTGCGTTCACGATATTCCAGGGTGTTGTTCCCTAATTCCATTTCCACGTTACACGACGGGAAGGCGAGTGTCAGTGCGACCAGCATCGCCATATACATGAATTTTTTTACCCTTGTTCTCATAACTCTTTGTGTGTTTGTTTTCCTCTATGTGACAAAGGTATCCGGAAAAAATCATACAAACGAATGATTTTTCCTATTCCTGTGGGGGAATTTCCCTATCGGAGGTAGGGAAATGCATCGGTCTGCGGGGTGGCAGATGGTGTATCGCCTTTGTGGCTGGACGGGAATGCCGGTGTATTTAACGCAAAACGTCCTTGCGTTCGGATTGAAACACAAGGACGTTGTATGGAAAATTTCTTTACGTTATGAATGAAACGCAAGGACGTTTTTTCAGGATTTCTGGAGAAGTACCGTCAGTGCATCGCGCCAGTCTTCACCGTTATGCGGGCAGTAGGTCTGGAAACCCAGCTGGCGGGCTGCCTGTACGTTGCCGGCCCCGTCGTCAATGAAGAGCGATTCTGACGGAAGAATGTCGGCATCGGCTATCAGGAAGTCAAAAATCTGCCGGTCGGGCTTGGTCACTCCAATCTGGTAGGAGAGGTACAGCTTGTCAAAATAGTCGCTGAGCGGTTTCCCCTTTGACGAGAATGCCGGACTGCAGGCCCAGTCCATCACGTAAGGATTGGTGTTGCTCAGCACGAAGAGCTTGTAGCGCTTGCGCAGCTCCTTCAGGCAGTCGAGCAGACGTTCGTCCAGTCCGGTGAAGTAGCCCAGCCATGCCTGGCGTGTCTCCTCCCAGCTGGGTGTGCGTCCGCCGCACAACTGTCCCAGCTTCACCTGGAACTCATCGGGCGTAATTTTTCCTTCTTCCAGTTCCTGGAAAATCCCCGTCTGGTGATATTTGTCCAGGCGCTGGTCGGCATCGGCCACCCCTAACTGGCGGAACGCTTCCACCGCCTGTTCGCGGCTGATAGGGGCGATGACCCCTCCGAAATCAAAAATCAGGTTTTTTATCATATATTGTTTTTATTTTCTCAGCATCAGGTTCTTGAACGGGGCAGGATAGGGAGTCTCAAATTCCATCCGTTCGCCCGTAAGCGGGTGGTAGAAGCACAGCTTGAAGGCGTGGAGTGCCAGACGTCCGAGCGGGTCGGTTTCGCAGCCGTAACGCGCATCACCCACCACCGGATGGCCGAGCGACTGCATGTGCACGCGAATCTGGTTCTTGCGTCCCGTTTCCAGTTGCAGCTCCATGAGCGAATAGCCGTTGGCCCGCTTGATGGTGCGGTAGTGCGTGATGGAGAGCTTGCCTCCGTCGTCTACCGGCGAGGAGCTGACGTACAGCTTGCGGTCGGTAAGCCAGGAGCGTACGGTGCCCTGGTCTTTCTCCATGTCGCCCATGACGATGGACACGTAGCGGCGGTCGTACACGATGTCGTGCCAGTTGTCGCGGAGCGTGTGCTGCGTCTTTTCATCCTTGGCATACATCATGATGCCCGAGGTTTCGCGGTCCAGACGGTGCACCACGAAGATGCGGTTGTTGCGGTGCGTGCGCTTCACGTACTCATTCAGAATGTGCTGTGCGGTGCGTTCCTTCTGGTGGTCGGTAGCCACGGACAGCAGTCCTTCCTTCTTCTCCACCACGATGAGATAGGCATCCTCGTAGAGAATCTTCAGCATGGGGTGGCGGAACTCGTGCTTGTTCTTTTCACGGCTCACCTGCACCTTCATGCCCGGCTTCAGGGGAAAGTTGTACTGCGTCTGGATGTTGTTGTCCACCAGCACCACGCGGTTGGCCAGCAAGGCTTTTACGCGCGTGCGGCTGATGCCGTCCATCTTCTTCATAAGGAACTCCATCAGTTCCGCCGGTTCATTGACCGGATAGATTGTATATTTGGCTGCGGCACGCGGGATAGGGCGTCGGCCGTTGTTGCCAGAGTTATTTCTTGCCACTTTGTTGCGTCAGTTAAAAGTTAGAAGATAGGGGAGAGTGTTTAGCGTCTTTCCAGTTGCACGACATTTTCCACGTGATGCGTGTGAGGGAACATGTCGACAGGCTGTACGGCAGTCACCTTGTACTTGCCGTCGAGCAGCTGGAGGTCGCGTGCCTGTGTGGCCGGGTTGCAGCTCACGTAGACGATGCGTTTCGGCTCGGCAGCCAGAATCACGTCGATTACGTCATTGTGCATACCAGCGCGGGGAGGGTCGGTGATGATGACATCCGGACGTCCGTGCTCCGCAATGAAGTCGTTGGTAAGGATGTCCTTCATGTCGCCCGCATAGAACAGCGTGTTGTCGATACCGTTCAGGGCCGAGTTCACCTTGGCATCCTCGATGGCTTCGGGCACATATTCGATGCCCACCACCTTGCGTGCCTTGCGTGCCACGAAGTTGGCGATGGTACCCGTACCCGTGTAGAGGTCGTACACCAGCTCGTTGCCCGTAAGTCCGGCAAACTCGCGTGCCACCTTATATAAATTATAGGCCTGTTCAGAGTTCGTCTGGTAGAACGATTTCGGTCCCACCTTGAAGCGCAGTCCCTCCATCTCCTCGAAGATGTGGTCGTTGCCCTTGAACACCTCCACGTCGAGGTCGCCGATGGTATCGTTGCACTTGTTGTTGATGACATACATCAGCGAAGTAATCTGCGGGAAGCTGTCGGCCATGAACTGCAGAATCTCTTCCATCTTGCGGCGGCCTTCGTCGTCGGTCACCTTGCACTGCAGCACCACCATCAGTTCGCCCGTAGACGAGGTACGGATCATGATGTTACGAAGAAGTCCTTCCTGCGTGCGCAAGTCGAAGAACGGGAAGTTGTGCGCGTAGGCATAGTCGCGTACGGCATTGCGAATTTGGTTGGAAATGTCGTCCTGCAACCAGCACTTGTCGATGGCCAGCACCTTGTCGAACGCCCCCGGAATATGGAATCCCACGGCATTCATCTGGTCGTATTTCACATCCTGCTTCACCTCCTCTTCCGTAAGCCAGCGCTTATTGGAGAATGTAAACTCCAGCTTGTTACGGTAAAAGCGGGTCTTTTCCGAGCCTAAGATAGGACGGAATTCCGGCAGTTCCACCTTCCCGATGCGGGTGAGGTTGTCGAACACTTGTTTCTGCTTGTACTTGAGCTGTTCCTCGTAAGAAAGACATTGCCATTTGCATCCTCCGCACACTCCGAAGTGACTGCAGAACGGCTCCGTGCGCAGGGGTGATTTCTCATGGAACTTTACCGCCACCGCTTCGGCGTAATGGTTCTTCTTGCGCTTCACCTGTAAATCGACTACGTCGCCCGGCACTACATACGGGACAAATATTACCAACTCGTTCACTTTAGCCACGGCTTTTCCTTCTGCGGCTACGTCTGTTATCGTTACCTTCTCCAGTAAAGGCAGTTCTTTTTTCTTTCTTGCCACGTTCTTTTCAATAAAACCAATTTGGGAGCAAATTTATACATTTTTCCTGACATTCTTCCATGTTTTTCGAAGAAGTTCATTTTGCAAACTCAATGTTGCAAAATATGTCGAAAAATATCTTCACAAAATTTGGGATTCAATAAAATATATATAGATTTGCCAGCGGTTGACCAACGAAAAACATTATTGAACCTTATCAAATATAAGAAAACATGGAAAAGAAAAGAGTCTATACTTTTGGAAACGGACAAGCTGAAGGAAAAGCTGACATGAGAAATCTTCTGGGTGGCAAGGGCGCAAACCTGGCCGAGATGAACCTGATCGGGGTGCCTGTACCTCCCGGATTCACCATAACAACCGAAGTCTGCAACGAATATTTTGAAAAAGGAAAAGAAGCAGTGGTTGCGCTGCTGAAAGACGACGTGGAAAAATCCATCAAGGGAGTAGAAGCTCTGATGAAGTCGAAGTTCGGCGAAGTGGAAAATCCGTTGCTCGTTTCCGTACGTTCGGGTGCCAGAGCGTCCATGCCGGGGATGATGGACACTATTCTGAACCTGGGTCTGAACGATGAAGTAGTAGAAGGACTGGCTCGTAAGACTAACAACCCTCGCTTTGCGTGGGACTCTTACCGCCGCTTCGTACAGATGTACGGCGACGTGGTGCTGGGCATGAAACCCGTGAACAAGGAAGACATCGACCCGTTTGAAGCCATCATTGAAGAAGTGAAGAAGGCCAAAGGCGTACGTCTGGACAACGAACTCGACGTGGACGACCTGAAGACACTGGTAGTCCGCTTCAAGGAAGCTGTGAAGAAACAGACCGGACAGGAATTCCCGTCATGTGCCTACGAACAGTTGTGGGGCGCCATCTGTGCCGTATTCGATTCATGGATGAACGAACGCGCCATCCTTTACCGTAAGATGGAAGGTATTCCGGCAGAGTGGGGAACAGCCGTGAACGTACAGGCCATGGTATTCGGTAACATGGGTGAGACTTCGGCTACGGGTGTATGCTTCTCACGCGATGCCGCTACCGGTGAAGACCTGTTCAACGGTGAATACCTGATCAATGCGCAGGGTGAAGACGTAGTAGCCGGTATCCGTACTCCGCAGCAGATTACCAAAATCGGTTCTCAGCGCTGGGCCGAACTGCAGGGTATCTCGGAAGCAGAACGTGTGGCCAAATATCCTTCTATGGAAGAAGCCATGCCGGAAATCTACAAGGAACTCGATGAGCTCCAGACCAAACTGGAAAATCACTATCACGATATGCAGGACATGGAATTTACTGTGCAGGAAGGCAAACTCTGGTTCCTCCAGACCCGTAACGGTAAGCGTACAGGTGCCGCTATGGTGCGCATCGCCATGGAAATGCTGCATCAGGGCATGATTGACGAAAAGACCGCTTTGATGCGCTGCGAACCTAATAAGCTGGACGAACTGCTGCATCCGGTATTCGACAAGGAAGAACTGTCACGTGCCCGCGTGCTGACACGTGGTTTGCCGGCTTCTCCGGGTGCTGCCTGCGGACGCATCGTCTTCTTCGCAGAAGATGCTGCTGAATGGCATAACAACGGTCATCGCGTGGTACTGGTACGTATTGAAACTTCTCCGGAAGACCTGGCTGGTATGCAGGCTGCAGAAGGTATCCTGACCGCCCGTGGAGGTATGACTTCACACGCAGCCGTAGTAGCCCGCGGAATGGGTAAGTGCTGTGTCTCAGGTGCCGGAGCCATCAACGTAGACTACAAGACCCGTACGGTGGAAATTGACGGAGTCGTACTGAAAGAAGGTGACTACATCTCCATCAACGGAACCAACGGATATGTATATGCCGGAGAAATTCCGACTCAGCCGGCCAAACTGTCGGGCAACTTTGCCGAACTGATGGAACTCTGCGACAAATATGCCCGCCTGAAAGTCCGCACCAATGCCGACACGCCGCGCAACGCACAGGATGCCCGTGGATTCGGTGCCGTAGGTATCGGTCTGTGCCGTACGGAACACATGTTCTTCGACGACGAAAAGATTGTAGCTATGCGTGAAATGATTCTGGCCAAGGACGTGGAAGGCCGCAAGAAAGCCCTCGACAAACTGTTGCCTTACCAGAAAGCCGACTTCAAGGAAATCTTCAAGACCATGGACGGACTGCCTGTCAACGTACGTCTGCTCGACCCGCCGTTGCATGAATTCGTACCGCACGATTTGAAAGGTCAGGAAGAAATGGCACAGGCCATGGGTGTGACCGTAGAATACATCCGCCAGCGCGTGGAAAGTCTGTGCGAACACAACCCGATGCTGGGTCACCGTGGTTGCCGTCTGGGAAATACGTATCCGGAAATTACTGAAATGCAGACTCGCGCCATCCTGGGTGCTGCCTGCGAACTGAAGAAGGAAGGTTACAACCCGCATCCTGAAATCATGGTGCCGCTGATTGGTATCTTGTATGAATTCGAAGCACAGGAAAAGGTGATCCGTGAAACTGCTGCCAAACTGTTCAAGGAAGAAGGTGTGGAAATTCCGTTCAAGGTGGGAACCATGATTGAAGTGCCGCGTGCCGCCCTGACTGCCGACCGCATTGCTTCACATGCCGAATACTTCTCATTCGGTACGAACGACCTGACTCAGATGACCTTCGGTTACTCTCGCGATGATATCGCTTCCTTCTTGCCGGTTTACCTGGAAAAGAAAATCCTGAAGGTAGACCCGTTCCAGGTACTCGACCAGAATGGTGTGGGCCAGCTTATCGAAATGGCGGTAGCCAAAGGCCGTTCCGTACGTCCGGCACTGAAATGCGGTATCTGCGGTGAACACGGTGGTGAACCGATGTCCGTGAAGTTCTGCCACAAGGTAGGTCTGGATTACGTGAGCTGCTCACCGTTCCGCGTGCCTATCGCAAGACTGGCTGCGGCGCAGGCTGTGATTGAAGAAAGCTTGTAAGCCTTAACGGCTTGTTGATATAGTACTCAGGCTGTAGCTTTCCCGCGAGGAGCGGGGAGTTACAGCCTGAACTTGTACTTGAATTATAAAACGTATAAAAACGGAGGGAACGTTATACTTTTTTCATGTGTATTGAATAACAATAATGAAAGAAACTTCTATAAATAAAAACAGAATTCAGAGATAAGAAGAGACTTACAACTGAATCCTGTTTCCATTTACACAAAATTTTGGACAGTGTTAAGGACTGTATCATTCATGCTTTCATAGATTGAGTGTCTTATATAAATCAAATAGCTTTTTGCTAAGTCGTGTTGTGTATCTTATATTGATGGGTAATAAACTGCCTTCAAAAATTTTTGATTGATGTTTAGAGTCTTCACATTTTACCATTCCTATATATTTACATAATTTTTCACCAATAGGAGATACTGCATCTGCTATAACTTTGGAGAAATATATTTCTCTTTTAAACAGTTCTATAATGAGTAGTATTAATGCATCGTATAAGAGTTTAAAAGCACCAGAATTATGATATTTAGGATGCAGGGCTACAGAACTTATATATAGATTATATGTATCAGGTAAATCGTAAGTCTCTATATTTTCATCATTTATGGTTACATCTATGATTTCTCCCTTTTTAATAATTTCGTAAAGGGTATTGTTAATGGGCATAGCATTGATATACCCTATAATTTTCTTGGTTTTTATATCCTCTAACATTACATAAATGTACTTGTTTTTTTTCCACCATTTTACGCAATTATCATAATTCCCTATATAAGAATCATTGTATACCAATTTATCTATTTCTACTGCTTCAAATATCATTTGGGGGGTTATCTCTTTTCCGCAATGAACTTTATATGTCGATTCATCTAATATTAGTTTAGTCTCATCGTTCGGTTCAGCTTCTTTCCCAATATTGATTATAATACTTTTTAAAAGAATATCATATTGTTCTTTTTCTCCTTTGAAATCTATCCAGTTTATATTACTGAGGTAAAACTTTTTTATTCCAGTTAAAGGCTCTTCCGATAATTTCAATGGGATGACGGGTTTCTTTTCTAAATCGCAGCAGACGGTTATTTCTCTATCTACTTGGACTGATTTGTTATAATTCTCGGTAAAAAGTATTACCATTACTTTTATTTCTTCTAATGCATCTATTATATAGGGTGCCCATGTTGCGCCTAAAGGAATGTCTCTTGAGGATATAAAACAGCTAAATCCATGTCCTTCTAGAAAGTTTACTAAAGATTCTGCCAATGGTCTATCTTTAGTTGAATAGCTTATAAAAACATCTTTTTTCATAATTATAAAATCAAAATTAGTGTTTAATATTATAAGTCGTAATTTGTGAATTGCAATAACATATGAAGTGTAGTAGATAATTCATACGCAATGAATTTTTATTCTATTTCACTACTGTCCCGTAAAAGTGGATAAATAGTTCTTTGAAATTATTGAAATATAGT